>VYMD01000002.1_pt1 | contig 208891 bp, 190 predicted proteins | sample 5115311 | NCBI WGS metagenome assembly VYMD01 (sample SAMN12291779, study PRJNA351875) | freshwater metagenome | isolation source: freshwater lake | place: USA: Michigan, Wintergreen Lake | collected 2013-08-08
ACATGATGACGCTCCAATTTCATGCTTAAAAATAATGCGAAAACCTGAAATAGGATATTCAGCAGCAAGATTGTTGGTCGGGAGACCAACAATAACAAAATATTTTGACCAACGTCAACTAGGGTGAACCTTGTGCCTTTGCTTACGCGCAGCACCAACAAGGGCGAGGGGGTACCAACAATAACAAAATATTTTGACCAACGGCAACTAGAGGGACCAACAATAACAAAATATTTTGACCAACGGCAACTAGGGGACCAACAATAACAAAATATTTTGACCAACGGCAACTAAGGAGTCTACTGCTTTTTAGATTTCCCCAACAGCACTAGAAAGTCATAACTATTTACGGGAATTGAACAGACACTATCAGAAATAACACTTTTAGATGAAAACGATTTAATAATTTTACCTGTATTCGGATCAATTTTTATCTTCTCAATAATTTGATCGATTCTTTCTCTGTAGACTATAATATCGTTACTCAGAAACCTGCAAAAGCAAGAATACTCGTTTGTATCATCTTTTATTCCTTTCTGCAAAATTACAATATCATTGTTTAAGTTACTGATTTTATAGTCTGGCAGGAGTATCAATCTATCCGCCCTTTTTAAAAACTTAAATCTATTTTTCTCAACACCTAAAAAAAATAAAAGTGGTGTCTGAATATTTTTCGGTCTAATTAGCTTTGAATACTTGTCAAAAATTAGAATAATATCTTGAATTTTATCTTTATTAAAATCTACGTATATGGTATCTGTTGATGACCATTTTGCAGTATCGATTGGGATTTTATCAAATGAAATCAATTCTTGTGCACAGCAGGGTTTCAAAAAGAGAATGATAATCGTTGCTAAAAGTATTTTCATAGTCTTAAATCTTCATTTACAAGTAATTTGATTTTTAAATTTTACGAATCTATTCTTCCTATCTTCCCATCCGTTTGGTGCGCAATCCGTACATTTAATAATTCGTTTATTAGAGTCAAGTTTGCAATGCCCCTTTTCATCTTTTTCACAGCCACAATACTCTAAGTTACCACAATTTACAATTTTAGAAACTTTTAATAGACTTTCTTCAGTGAGATCATTTGAATAACTACTTAAATTGTTTGCTTTCCAATACCAAAGTGCTGATAGAACAGCATATTTTGATTCTTCAACAATATCAGGATTTTTAATCAAATCAACTTTAATATCCATTCCTTCCAAGAAATCTTGGAATGCCCGATAGTTACTCTGAAAAGTTAGCTGAAATATCCCCCTACCCTTGTATTTTTCTCTATCACCAGAAAACTCCTCCTTTTCCTTCATAGAACCAAACCCGCCAGATTCATGGTCAGCTTGGGTTAAGAAATGAATAAGCTCTGAACAATTGTCTAATCCAAAACTTATCCTATATTCCTCAATGTATCCAAAAATATCTTTGAGAACTGATTCATCAATTTTTGGATAAAGTTTTTTTAGCTGGGAATCAGTAAAAATTCTATCTCTACTTTTTAGATCATCTTCATATGCCTTAATACTTCCCTTGTTATTGTTGGTCTCCCGACCAACAATCTTAAATCTGTGAATTATGTGTAAGAAACCCAAATCTGTCTTCACCAGTGTCATAGAAACTTGCAGAGCTATACTTGTAATCTATTGTTGGTCGGGAGACCAACAATAACAAAATATTTTGACCAACGGCAACTAGGGAAAACGAGCGAAGAAGAAACTAGCAATAAAAAAAGAAGTAAAGGTCTAGGCATATTCCTTTCGAAAATCATCACTCATCAAATATATTGAATTGTTGTGAAGAATTCATTGAGCACAAAAAAGCCACCGTTTTTTGCGGTGGCTTTTTGCTGAAAATAGTAAGTTTAGTTTGTTGGATCTGTTGGTGTATTCGGATTATTGTCCCTCTCTGAAAAAGGGTACGGTAAAAAATCGCGACTCCGTTCTGAAGCGGGGCGGCCGAACCTTCGGCTGTCTTCTAACCTCATTCCAGTCATATACAGTTCTATGCAACGCTGCTTGTAAATCTCGGTCAAAATAGCTGCCTGAGTATTCGCACCACTATAAGCAGGCTGATTTGCGCCAATGCCGTACGAATCGCCCGCTGGCAGCTTCTGCAGGATCTTATTTAACTCTGTGGTCGCATTTGCCAAGTCATTTTTTCTTGCAAGCGCCTCTGCCTTAACCAAAGTAACTTCTCCAGCGCGATAAATTGGCAACACACTTGAATTTGATGTAAAGAAACTTGCTCGCCCTAAATTCAAAGTTCCACCTGCGCTAAAAAAGAAAGCGATTCGTCCATCTGACAGTGGTGTTTCTAATGCCAACGGAAGACTAAACTTATTATTAAGTGGCTCGCATACATTCTTATTACCAAAACTAGTTTCAAACAAAGCATTGCGCGTTAAATCATCATGTCGAAACTCAGATTTAACGGATGTTGCTAGTGATACAAGATTGGCTGCAGCTATTGCCTTATCATTGTTGCCTGCCATTAGCGCATACCGTGCAATCAAAGCATTGATGGTGTTAGCATAGTCAATGCCAGCCGCAATGCGTGTTGAAAAAGCAGCTGAAATCGGGGCTTTTGCCAATTCCGCTCCAGCTGCTTCTAGAATAGAGATAGCTTCATTGAGTACCGCTATTCGGTCAACGAATGTCGCTTTTGACGTGGTTGCAACAGGCGCCTGTTGCCAAAACATGGCTAAGTTTCCTAAAGCCAGTGCTTTAAAAATGGCAGCGTGTGCTTGCAAGGCCCCTTTCGTACCTTGATCCGTAACGATGGCTAAATTATTTAAAATCAAATCGGCATTTGACTTTATCAAATTGCTTTGATTCCAAAGATTTGTAATTACTCCATTATTACCGATGACACTAGCTCCGCCCTGAAACAGGTTTTGCTCATCAGTATTGCCTGCATTCAACACTACCAATTCTCGCGTGAGAAGGCCACTTGTTGTCGGCAGCGTGTAATTTGGAGATACCCTTGTAATCGAATACTTGTAAGATAGCCCATTGGCCAGCGTAATTAGACCCGTAACATCAGAAACAACCTGAGTCTGACTCGCAGAGCTGGGGTTCAAGTACTCTTGATTGCAAGAAGCAAACAGGAACACCGTTATCAAAACGACTGTGTTTATTATTTTTTTCATATCATCAGTTGATTTAAGGTGTTAGAATGAAAAGGTAATTTGGGCTTTGTATGTGCGGGGAATAGGTACATTACCAAAGTCAACGCCCCTTACGCGGTCGCTATTGCCTCCGGCATTTGTTTCTGGGTCATACCCATTGTAGCTGTCCCAAGAAATCAGGTTTCTTCCTGACAAACCAATGTTAACATTGTTGATCCCTTTAATTGGGCTCTTCAAATTATAAGATAACCCTATCTCACGGAGCTTGACAAAAGAACCATTATCAACTCTCCACTCTTCGATTGGTCCAATGGCAAAAATATATCCTCGCGAAATTTCTCCTTTCATCTCCTGCTCAGCAATTGGCCCAATGCCCACGTTCTCTCTTGTTCTTTTATCCGCGTTGAAAACACTTACGCCTTGCACAAAATCGAACAAGAAATTGAAATTGAAATTTTTATAAGCCAGATTGCTCATCAACGAACCAGTCCAATCTGGGTTAGGATTTCCCACTATAGTTCTTACGCTCGAAGTACCCGCAATAACTGGCTGACCGGCTGCATCTCGCACAGGCACATAAGTTAGAGGAGTAGACGAATTTTGCGTACCGCGTTCGCTTTGCAAAAATCCTTGAGGCGTTAATAAAGGATTCCCGGCCGCATCTCTTGCGATTGTTGTACCATAAAACACACTGGCTGGGGCACCTTCAATCAAAAATACAGGAGCCCCTGCAGCATTTAAAATGGATATTGTAGGACTGCCAAGCTTCGTAACCTTGTTCCTATTTTGATTGTAGATAAAGGTGACATCCCAGGTTAGGTTCTGGGTTTTAATAGGAACAATGTTCAATGAGATCTCGAACCCATTGTTTTCCATTGTACCCACATTGTTTACAATACTTAAGCCGCCCTCGGAAGAAGCTGTTCCGCGACTAACTACTAAGTCGGTGATATTTTGATTATAAAAAGTAGCACCTAAATTAATCTTGTTGTTCCAAAAGCTTACATCGGTACCAAACTCAAACTCTGTCATGCGCTCAGGACGAACATTAGGGTTGGCAAGCTGCGAACTGGGTACAATTGTATTTCTACCCAAGTAAGGTGTTGGTTGAAATTGCCAAAAGCGTGAAAAAGGATCCAAACCAACTAAGTTTCCTGCTTGCCCCCAAGAGCTTCTTAATTTTATCGAGCTGACAGCGTTTGCAGGTATTGCGTTCTTCCAGAAATCCAAGTCTGAAAGCACAAAGCTACCACTCACTTTCGGATAGGTTTGAGTCCTTTCACTCTCTGAAAAAATGGAAGATTGGTCTCTACGAACCGCTCCGGTAATAAATGCTAAATTCTTATAACCCAATGTAGCCTGCGCAAAATATCCACTCAAACTAAATTGTGGCAATCCGTAGCCAGCAGTTACCGCTGAACCCGCACCACTTACGGTTTCGATGAATGGTGCTAACCCTTCACCACTTGCACGCTGGAAATCGGTGCGCTGGTATTGATAACTTCCACCGATAATTGCATTCAACTTTATATCAGAAGTTAATTGTCTTTCGTACGAAATATTCAAATCTGTATTGAATTGTAAAACAGAATTGCTGGCATTTGAAGCATACCCGGTTGGATAACGTTCAGCTGGCAAACCGGCAGTTGCTTGATAAGGATAGGGCTTGATAAGTCCGCGACCATTTTGGGTAAAGGCATCTACCCCCACAATCAAGTCGATTCCTAATCCCTTGATTGGAGTAAGATTCAATTGAAGGTCATTAATGGTGCGATTAATTGACTGTGTAAAATTCATATCTTCTATTGTAGACAATGGATTTACCCGCGTTGGTTCAACCGCAAGAAGTTTTCCTGCTGCGTCCCTTTGAGTAATGTCATAAATATTATTCGTGATATTGATGGAGTTAATCGGACTATAAAAAACATTCCCGTTTGCCTTTTCATTGCTGAATGAATTTGCGTAGGACAAACCGACACTCATTTTCGCCCAATCAGCCAAGCGTTGCTCGATTCGCGCCCGGATGTTGTACCTAGTAAAATCTGTGCCTTTGATAATCCCCTCGTTTCGAGAGTAAGAAATAGATGTGAAATATTGTGTTTTGTCGTTGCCACCATTTATGGATAAGTTGTTATCTGTCCCGTACCCTTTTTGAAAGATTTGATCTTGGTAGTCGTAACGAGTCACATCAACTAGATTTGTTCTTAGGTTGGTGACAACTCCATCGCGCGTCACGGCTGTAAATGTCTCTCCCGGCTGTGGAACGTATGTCGGAAGTTGGGCATTCGTAAGCCCGCCAATAGTATGTAGGCGCAGTGCAGAAAAACCAAATTGCTTTCCATAGGTGCTAATAGGAACTTTCTTTCTAAGCTCATTCATGGTCACGCTGGTCGAGAACGAAATTCTTGGAGCTCCTGACTTGCCTTTCTTAGTCGTAATCAACACTACACCGTTAGAAGCCCTTGAACCGTACTGTGCTGCTGCTGCGGCTCCATTAATCACATTTAAAGTTTCAATATCGGCAGGATTGATATCCACCAATCTATTGTTGCCGAGAGCCGCTTCACCTACTTGGTTACCAAGTGCGGTTTGAGAAACGTTGGCTGTCGAGTTACTCACAATAACTCCATCAATTACATATAATGGGTCGGAAGGCCCAGAAAGTGATTTTACACCCCTTAATCGAATAGTCATCCCACCCGCTGGATCTCCAGAGTTTTGGGTGATCTGCGCTCCGGGAACTTTTCCCTGCAACGCATTAAATAGATTGTTTGCACCTGATCGCTCGATCATCGAGGAACTCACCGAGGTGATATTGTTCCCCAATTCGCGCTTGGCCGATTTCAAAGTAGAGCCTGTTACGACAACTTCATCCAAAGCACTGTACTCTGGTTTTAAAGCCACATTGATTACCGTTGAACCATTTGCCAACTCGGTAGTTACTGACGCATACCCTACAAAGCTGATTTCAATTTTTACCAAACCGCTGGAAGCCACACTCAACGAAAAGTTTCCGTCTGTGTCGGTAACTGTCCCGTTAGTAGTACCCACTACCCGAACGGCAGCACCGGGCAACCCCTGTTGTGTTTCTGCATCCGTTACCTTTCCGGTAACTACTACCTCTTGCGCCTGCGCTTGAAGCGTAGTGAAAGCCAAGAGAAAAACCAGCCCCATGCTACATAGGCTGTGCCTTTTTTGCTTGTAAATGTTTATCATGAAAAATAGTTTAAGGTGAAAAGAGGTTATTTGTCTGGCTACGCCCATTGCCAAAAGCAGCAAAAGACCGTAAACATTGGCTTGAATTTGCGTTTTTTTTCTAGAATTGCAAACGATTGTAAAATATTTTATGTAAAATCGTGCAATAAGCCTGACCTATGCTCAAAGAAGAGCGACTGAATTACATAGTCAACGAAGTAAAGATCCGCAACAGGGTTCAACTGCTAGACATTGCCCAAAAGCTATCTGTCTCTGAAGATACTGTTCGCAGAGACTTGAATTACCTGGACGAGCAAGGCAAAGTAAAAAAGGTACACGGTGGAGCTATTTCAAACTCTTTCCACGTTTATACGTACCGCGAAGATCAAATCTACGCACATGAAGACAAGTCGGTAATTGCCGAAAAGGCGCGCCAGTTGCTGGTAGATAACATGGTTGTTATTATGTCTGGGGGCACTACAAACCTTGAAGTAGCCCGTCTTCTTCCCGATCACCTTAAACTCACGATCTTTACACCAAGCCTACCCGTTGCCATGCAATTGCTTGAGCATCCTTCCATCGAAACTATTTTTGTGGGTGGCAAACTTTCAAAGGACGCCCAGATCGCTGTTGGTGGTGATGCCATCCGCACGTTGTCACAAGTGAAAGCCGATTTGTGTTTTATGGGTATGGGCAATTTAGATGCTGAAACGGGTCTCGCTGAATTTGACTGGGACGTGGTGCAGTTAAAAAGAGCAATGCTGGAGTCTGCTAAAAAAATTGTGGTGCTGACGATTTCAGAAAAAATTAATTCATCGCAACGTTTTAATATCTGTCCGATAGAATCGATCCATACATTGATCACAGAGCTTGACCCAAGTCATTCAAAAGTTCTTCCTTTCAAAGCAAAAGGACTAGAAGTTTTGTAGCGGAAGCCTAAAGATTATCGAATCAATTCGGGAAAGAAATTTTTCCCATTGAAACAGAAGGAATTCCATTTCTGCCCGACCCGTATTGCACGCCCCCTCCACAAACACACTCATTGGCAAGTGTAGCAAATAGTACCGCTTCCTTCGCATCGGGATTGATGTGAAGGTCGTGTGTGGTTAAAAACGAAAAGCCAGGCAACTGACATTTAATATTCTCCATCAGCAATGGATTGTGCATGCCACCCCCGCTAGAAAAGAGCTTGATGTTAGTTTTATCGCCCGTACTTTTTTTGATCCCCTCTACGATCATGTCTGCCGAAAAACGGTTGAGTGTTGCCAACGTGTCCTCGGGCGACAACTGTTGCGTATTCGATTTTTTCTTTGCGTTGTCGAGGTAATTCAAATTGAACAACTCTGGTCCTGTGGTTTTTGGAAAAGACTGCTCGAAAAAAGGATGATCTTTCAGTTCCCTCAACAAAGCACTATTCAAGCTACCGCGTTTTGCCACTTCGGCATTTTCGTCAAAGTATTTGTGGGGAAAATGTTGCTGAATAAATGCATCCATGAGTGTATTACCCGGGCCAACATCTGTACAAAAAACCTCATCAGCATTTAGATTTCCGGGCAGATAGGTGAAGTTCGCAATGCCGCCAATGTTCAGCATGATGCGATCCTCTCCTCTCTTAGAAAAAATAAGAAAGTCGCCATAGGCAGCAAGTGGCGCGCCTTCGCCACCACCCGCAATATGTTTTTGTCGAAAATCGCTCAGTGTAATAACTCCGGTGGCATGTGCGATATGATCGCCATCACCGATTTGAAGTGTAGCGTTTCCAAACTTTTGTTGACCGTGCAACAACTTTGGTGCATGATAGATCGTCTGCCCGTGACTCGCAATCAAATCAACATCGGCAGGATCAATCTTCCATTTAACAAGGCATTTCAATATTAGTTCTGCGTGATACAACCCAACCCACGGATTAAGCAAACAAACTTTCTCAAGGCTCACTTGCTGCTTCGAGAATACCGATTTGATTTCGTCTTTGAATTCTGAATCATAGGAGACTGTCTCAAAGGCAACTAATTCTATTTGAGTTTCTAATCCCTTCCCGCGAAAGCGGCACAATGCTACATCCAATCCGTCTAGTGAAGTGCCCGACATCAAACCAATAATCAGCCGCTCAGGCTTATTGGCGATTGTAAATAGCTTTTCAATTTGTGGATTCATACGATCTTTTCCATTTCCAACCAGTGATTTACTGTCTTTTGCCGTGTGGAGCTTCTTGCCTCAAATGGTTTAACCTTTAAACTAAAAATACTTTCTTGTACTTATACTATAGGATTCATCTTGCCACGAATAACACGAAATTTCACGAATTCCACATCGAATGTATTTGAGTTTATTTGTGCATTCGTGGCCAAATTTTTGGCTGGATCGCTCACCAGTTATCTCATCGACTTATGGATTTTTTGTTTTCGTTGGTGAGCATTTACTGCCTCTACTTTGCCACCATAATGCAGGCTGGCGTTAATTTCATAACCGTAAAGCAAAATCACCGTCACCAATTGAATCCAAATCATTAGCGCAATCAATGCCCCGATAGAGCCATATACTTTATTGTAACTGCCGAAGTTGGTGATGTAAACCGAAAATCCATAGGAAAGACCAATGATGGCCAATGTGGCCAGCAATGAACCGATGGAAAAAAAATTCCAATTGTAATGAACGGCCGGGCCAAAATAATAAATGAACGAAATAGCAATAAAGAACACAATGAAGATGACAACAAATCGTAAAAGCAGCAACAAATAAATCGTGAAGCTATCCAAATTTAGATGACTAAAATCTTCGATATGTGATAGCACATAGTCCAATGAAAACTGGCCAACCACCAACAAAATAACAGCCGAGAACAACACAAGCGCCAACATGAGCGTCAATGCCAACGAAGTCAATCTCATGCGAAGCCAATGTCTGCGCTCCACCGTCCGATAACAGGCATTGAATGACCGCATCAACGCCAACATACCATTGCTAGAAAGGTATACCGCAAAAAGAAAACCGAAAGTCAGCAAGCCGCCCCGCTGGTTACTGAGTATATCGAAAACAGTAGATGCAATGGCTCCGTACATAGATGGTGGCACCAATTCTTTGATGAAATCCATAATCGTTTCGGTGGTGATATCCGGGAAATAGATGTTGATATAGGGTAGAAGCGTGAACAAAAAAATTATTGCGGGGAAAGTAGCCAAGATAAAATTGTAGGCCACTCCATTGGCGCGATCGCCTATTTCATCTTCCTCCAAATTATGTGTAAAGATTTTAAAAAACTTATAGAGTGAAAGGTTGTCGTACTTCTTAAACTTAATACGCTTCATCCACGTCCGGCCAGAACGCGCTGTAGAAAATGTTAGAATCCTTTTTCTCGTGACGTACTTCACTTTTTTAATTTGAAAATTGGAAGATTCGTCAATTTAAAAATGAAAGTCTGTTAGTACCCTTTTCAATTACACTCAAACATAACCAGCGATTCCCCATTTTCAAATTTTCAAATGGCCAGACTCTCTAAATCTAACTAGAAGAAAGGTTTCAACACTTCCATAAACGCCTGAGGAGGTCTGCATGGCTTGCCTGATTTTTTATCTACAAATGCCAGGTGTGTCTCGCCTTCGTGGATTAACTTGCTTTCTCCATTGTAAATGGAATAGTTAAATCGAATACGTACACTCGGTTTTTCTTGAATGGTTGTTACAATTTTCAAATGATCATCGTACAACGCGGCTTGGTGATACTTTGAATGATTCTCTAACACAGGCATCATTACCCCATCGTCTTCCAGTTTCTTATAAGTAAGTCCTAATTGGCGTAAACTCTCCACACGGCCTACCTCATAGTACATGGCATACACGCCATAGTACACATAGCCCATTTGGTCAGTTTCACCATAGCGCACGCGCACAAATGTTTCAGAGGTATACATTATTTTTTGTTGGCTTCTGCCTTTTTCATTTCTGCAGTCAACGCTTTTTGATACTTACGCGCATTTATGTTATGCTCGCTCAAATTTGCTGCAAAGTTATGAAAGCCTGAAAAATCTTCTTTGGCGCACATGTAGTAGTAATCCGAGGGAGTGTAATTGAGCACGGCATCGATATTGGCGATTTGCGGTACGTTGATTGGGCCGGGAGGAAGGCCGGGGTATTTGTATGTGTTGTATGGCGACTTGATTTCTTTGTGGCCGTTATAAATTCTCTTCAATGAAAAATCACCTGAAGCATAAACCAAAGTCGGGTCGGCTTGCAACGCAATATCTTTTTTTAACCGATTGAGATACAGCCCGGCAATCACAGGAGCCTCGTCTTGTTTCACCGTTTCTGCTTGTACAATAGATGCAAGAATGGAAACTTCAATGGGAGTCAGTCCAAGTTTTTTTGCTTTGGCGGTACGGTCTTCATTCCAAAATTTGAGATACTCCTGATGCATCCGTTCAATCAATTCGCTCGGGGTTACATTGAAATAAACCTCGTAGGTATTGGGCAAAAACATACTGCGAATATTTTCTTTAGTGAAGCCTTCCTGATTTGATTCAACAAAGTCGTCTAGTGCTTCTTTAAACTCATCTGGCGAAACACCTATGTTTTTCGTTAGTTTTTCTGCTAACTCATCGGTGAGGCGTACATAAGAAAACGTAACTCTGACTGGTTCTTGCTTACCCGACTTCAACACCTTAATGGCTTGCAGATTGGTCATCCCTTTTCGAAGAACAAATCGTCCAGGGATTATCTTTTCATCATAGCCTGACAGGCGAGCCAAAAAACTGAATGAGACCATATCGTTCACAAAGTTTCCTTTTCCCAAATCGGTCAGCACTGACCGATAGGTAGTTCCAGGCTTGATGATAAAAACACGGTCGTCACGCTCAACCAAAATATTTGGGACATAAACAATTTGGTAGGCATAAAACGTAAACGAGATGAGCAATACAGAACCCACCAAAAAGAAAACCAACTTGCTCTTTTTTACTTCAGCCATAGAAACAAAATGAACAACAAAAATACAAAAAGTAATTCCACCGTGTTGAGTGTGATTTTAAAATCATTGGTTTTTACTTCGTATCAGTTGTTCTTGCGTGGCCTGCATTTCTTCCAAGTTTTGCCTTAACTCTTCTTCCTGCGATTTCAATCGCTCCGTTTGCGCTTGTGTTTCCATCAGCATATCTTTCATTTTTTGTGCAACGGTTACGCTATTGATTACCGAGGCCACAAACCCTCCCGCTTTTTCTAGGAACTCAATTTCATGTTTTTGCCATTTATGAAAACCTGCTAGTTCTACCAGGGCTTCTATCTCATCATTAAATTTCATCGGCACAATAACAAGACAAGTGGGCGTAGCTTCACCCAGTCCAGAGGTAATAGATGTATAATTGTTCGGCAAGTCCGTAACCAGAGTGGTTTCACCTTCAAGATAAACTTGGCCGATCAGACCTACGCCCGGCTCAATAGTTTTGGAAACATACTTCTTCCGATCGTAAGCAAAGCAAGAGGACAGTTCTAACCGAGTCTTCTCACCTTCTTTCTTTCGCACGAAAAGACTACCCTGCACCGCTTTCAAGTGTCGGCACAAGAAAAAAATAGTTTGATAAGATAGATCGTCCATTGAGTTCTGGTGGTTGCGAACTAGTTCATTGAACTTTGCAAGACCGGAGTTTAGCCAATTTCGTTTTTCCTCTTCTCGCCTTGCCGCTTTTAATTGATCTTTAAGTGCGGTAAGTTTTCCCGAGAGGTTTTCTTTGTTTAACATTCCATTTCTTTCATTCACGCCTCGCCACGTAACGTCCAAATTGCCCTCGGTAAGTTGCGTAACAAAATTTGCGGCATCTTTAAAACTCGAAATAGATCGGTCAATATAAAGTGCTTCTGACCCGTCCGTAATTTCATTGCCATCGTCAAACAAAAAGGTTCGGTTACTTTTATCAAACTCGAGCAATAATTTTTTTCGTTGATTGGTTTGCTTCACTAATCGCACAACAATAAAAATAAGTGTAGGGATGCCAAATAACACGAGAAATGCTTGTATCCAACCATTTCGAGCCATCGCATTTTCATATCGCTCCTGGGCAACCGTATTCAGCTTATCTTGGTGGGCATTTATTTTCTTTGCAACCGCATCATATTCATACCAAAGCGCGGTGCCCCTATCTTCTTTAAACATAGTACGAAAGGTATCCATGCTATCCACCTTAATTGCTTCGATCATCTCTCCGGAAAAAACCAGATAGTTGCTAACTGCATTTCGTATTTTTTGAAGTCCCTCAACCTCGATATTTTGAGATGACAATTGTCTATTTAGGTCGCCAAAAGTCTTATTGAAAACCTCCTGCGCAATTGTGTAAGGTTTAAGCAAGCGTTCATCTTTAGCTACAGAAAAACCCCTCACGCTAATATCTGCGCGCTGCACTATGCCGCGGATAATGAAGTTCATGTTCTCCTTTATAGATGCGGTTTCCTCTTTGGTTTTAACCGTAGCAATCATCACCAGGTTGTTGTAGTACCCGGTTGCTGCGCTTACAAAAATTAAAATGCCAAGAAACACTATGGGTACTAGAATTGAATTTTTTTTGAGGAACTGAGCCAATTTTTTCATTGTCGTTCTATTAGTTGCCAACATATGTTGCGCGCAAAGGTAATTTGTAAAATGGAAAAATTTACGAAAGTTTTAGATCCGATAAGGCAGCGTCTGACTCTCCAACATATATTCTACGTTACCGTGATTATTTTAAGGCGTCTTTCAACCCAAATTTTGCAGTAGCAAAATTTGCCTGAGGTTGGCGCAAAATGCATGGCATTTTGGTCAAGGTTAACCCTGAAAATACTGACGTTACCGTAAGTATTCTTCAGCCCTCCGGGCAGATTTTGCAACCAATTGCAAAATCTGGGTTCAATCAAGTTAGCTTCTAACAAGCGGTGGGAATTAATTAACTTGCTGATGAAACTACTATGCCTGCCGAACTTCTAGTCATTCATCCAATCAACCCCGAACCGAGAAAAATAAATCGCGTTGTTGAGGTTTTACTTGGTGGGGGCGTAATTGTTTACCCCACCGATACCATCTATGGTATCGGCTGCGACCTTAAGAACAAGCGAGCCGTTGAAAAACTCTGCCAAATTGAAGACCTGTCTGCTCGACAGGCAGGCAACAAACCTCAGAAAATGAATTTATCATTTATCTGTAACGACCTGAGCCATATTTCGGAATATGTAAAGCGGCTGGATACGCCTGCGTTTAAGGTGTTGAAAAAACTATTGCCCGGCCCCTTCACATTTATTTTCGAGTCAAATTCAAACGTTCCAAAAATTTTAGGTGTAAATAAAAAGACAGTGGGAATACGCATACCTGACCATCGTATTCCGTTGGCCATTGTAAAGCAGTTGGGCAATCCACTCATCACGTCCTCCATTAAAGATGACGATCAGATAAAAGAATATACAACCGACCCGGAAGAAATTTACGAGGACTTTAAAAACCGGGTAGACCTTATTGTGCATGGTGGCCAAGGCGGCAATGTGCCTTCTACCATCGTGGATTTTACCGGATCAGAACCTTTTGTTATGCGGCAAGGTCTGGGAGAATTTCTTGGCTAGCAACTACTTTTTCTGGGGGAGCTTTTCCTTTAGGTCATCTCCTTTCAAATACTTTCCATACCAATCCAAGTACCTCACCAATCGATCTTTCTGATAACTCGGGATGCCAATTCCGTGGTGCTGTCCGGGATACACAACGAATTGGGTCGGTACACCCAAGGATTTCAATGCCTGATACATCTGTTCGCTACCGGCCGCAGGCACATTAAAATCTTTCTCACCCACCATATAGAGTGTGGGCGCTTTGATTTTTTCAACGTTTAGAAAAGGATAAGATACTTTCATCCACTTGTCCATGTTTTTCCAAGGAACACCTAGCTCATTTTCATACTGGGCAATGTATTGATCAGAGCCATACAATGAAAGTTGCAAAGCACTTCCGGCTCCGCTGGCAGCAGCTTTGAAACGTGGATCAGTAGCGGTTACATAATCTGTAAGAATTCCGCCATAACTCCACCCGCCAATGCCTAACTTATCCGCATCTACTTTTCCAGTGTTGATTAAGTGATCAACCGCACCAATCAAATCCATCACTTCTTTGTTCCCCCAATCTGCGAAGATGGCCTTGCTAAAAGCCATTCCTCTGCCACTACTGCCGCGGTAGTTTACGCACGCAACAGCATACCCCTTTGCAGCTAAAACCTGAGGCGTTAAATCAAAACCAAAATCATCTTGTGCGGTAGGGCCGCCATGTATCCATAATACCAATGGCAACTTCTTGTCCTTTGGCTGATTGGCCGGCCAGAACAGTAGACTATTCACTGTCGTGCCATCCTTACTTTTGGAGGTGAACCCCTCTACAGAAGCCAACGCTAAGGGCTTTAGAAAATCGTTATGGACGTGGGTGAGTCTGCGAGTCGATTCTCCTTCAACCGTGTAAATCTCATTGGGTGTGGACGCATCACTTGAAAGTGCTACCCAATTGTTATTAGCTGCCGACTGTAGTGCCCCAAACGTACGATCGCCCGAGGTTAACTTTTTCATATTTCCATCCAAATCAAAGGAAACTACATGGGCTCTTCGATCATCGTCAACTACAGTATAAACGGACTTACTGTCGGCAGACCAACGAGGAGCTGATACATCGCGATCTAATTTTGCATTTAAAATTTTAGACGAACCTCCTTCAGCAGGAACTAATGCTAGCTGGGGCTGATCATAAATGTCATAGCCCGGTGTTTGCGATTTTAAATATGCGATGTATTTGCCGTCCGGACTCCATGCGGGGCTGTTGTCTGAATCCTGCCAGGTTGTGAGTTGTTTGATGGACGCGTTTTTTGTTGCTTCCATTACCCAAATATCAGTGTTTCCATTGCGATCAGGATCAGCACTTCGGTTGCTGACAAAAGCTATTTTTTTACCGTCTGGAGACCACACCGGATTCCCTTCGTCATAATCGCCCTTGGTAAGTGTATCCAACTTCTTTGTTTCAAGATCAAAAACATACAGATGGCTACGCTTACGCTCCAGATAGCCACCCGCATCTGATTTAAAATGATAGCGATCGATCATGATCGGTTTCGCGGATTTTTTCTTTTCAGCTTCATCGCTCGACTCCTGATCTTGTATAACCAGCACTATCTTTTTGGCATCAGGGCTCCACACATAGTCACTGATACTGTATTTTAATTCTGTCAGTTTTTCAGCTTCTCCTCCACGTCTGTCCATTCTCCAAATCTGAGATGATTTAGTTTCGTAGCGCGAAGACATAAAGGTTAAATATTTTCCATCCGGAGACCAACGAGGTCGACTTTCACTCTCCTTGCTGGCGGTCAGCTTCACCGTTTCCTTCCCATCCCAACTTATCATCCAAATATCGGAATCTGATTTGTCTTTGGCCGAATCCGGTGTGGATAACACATAAGCCACCCATTTTCCCTCAGGCGAAACTTGTGGGTCGCTAACTGATTTGAGTCGATAAATATCTGAAGGATCAATGGCGCGTTGTGCAACGCCAATCATCGAATTCAATAGAAAAAAGAAGAATAAAGTCTGCCGCATAAAATTTGGTCAAAGCTTGAAATATACAAAAAGGCAGCTTTAAGAGGCTGTTTTTTACACCAACGGGTGGGATGAAATCCAGTAGAAACAAAAAACCCCGGCTTATCCGCCAGGGTTTCCTTTTTCGTTTTTACAATTTCAAGCGATCACAAAACACCGGTTCAAAATGGCCCGGTGCTCATTCCCATAATTGGCATAACACCAATTTCTGAGCTCCTGAATCTCCTCCGCTATCAATACTCTGATAGCTTTTCTCAGCTCCTTTTCAAAGAGCCGTGCGTCAAAACTTACTCGGCTGAGTATGTTTTTGACATAATTGAGCATTTTCATTCGTTGTTTAAAGTACGTGGTTCAATGTTGAGAATTTAAAACGTTGAGATTAGTCTTAAGTTGCTTAGCCAATTTGACTTATTTCAAACGCCCTTCAAATCGTATTGAGACTTGAAAGTACAAAACAGATTTAATACTAAAAAAGAAGATTTTAATTTTGTATTGCAACTTGTTGCGATGCTACTTGCAACCTTGAAATTTATGGTAAGAAGCGGTTTTTTGATTTTGATCCTACTTGTGTTGGGGTTTTGTGCGAAGGCTCAGTCCGTTCAGATTGAACTCGGGCCGGGAGAAATTGGTGAGAACCAAGCCTGGACCATCACCATTACGGTCAATAACGATCGACTTAAAAGCTACGACAATTTCCCCGATATTGAAGGTCTGCAAAAACGCGGAACCTCATCCAGTTCTCAAACGAGCATTGTGAATGGCCAAATGAGCTCTTCCCAAAGCATTATCATGACCTACGTGCCTACTCGACAGGGGACATTCACTATTCCGTCTTTTAAAATGAAAGTAAATGACCAAGTGTACTCAGTTAATGGGAAAAAGCTGAAAATCGGCCCGCCTGTTCAAGTGCAGCAAACCGATCCTTTTAGAAGCTTTTTTGACCGCGATCCCCGCGAAGATTTTTTCGGGCGAGGCGCTACCGAGTTTGTTGATGTAAAAGAAGAAGCGCTACTCGCGTTGACAACCACAAAAGACGAAGTTTATGTGGGTGAAGCTTTTACAGCTACTCTTTCGTTTCTGGTGGCCGAAAGTAATCGTGCGCCCATGCAATTTCACGAATTGGGAAAACAACTTGCTGACATTCTTAAAAAATTGAAACCTTCCACTTGCTGGGAAGAGAATTTCAATATTGAGAGCATAGAAGGAGAGCCAATCGAAATCAACGGCAAAAATTACACCCAATACAAGATTTATCAAGCTACTTTCTATCCACTCAACAACCAGCCTGTTGTTTTTCCGAGTGTAGGGTTGGAGATGATTAAGTTTAAAGTGGCTAAAAATCCGTCTTTCTTTGGGCAAAATAGACAAGAAGATTTTAAGACGTTCTACTCCAAAGCCAAAACCGTGAAAGTGAAAGACCTTCCTCCTCATCCACTGAGTGATGTGGTGGCGGTTGGTGATTACCGATTAGAAGAAAGACTCGCCAAGAACGATCTGGAAACCGGTCAGAGTGTAGGTTATGACTTTACCATCTTTGGAGAGGGAAACATATCTGGGATTGAAAAACCGAGAGTTACCAGCGACAATAGCTTTGAATTTTACGAGCCAAATATTAAACAAAATATCAACCGCGAGGTGGGGCATATCACGGGCAAAAAAACATTCAGCTATTTTATCATTCCCAAAGAGCCTGGATCTTTTGCATTGAAAAATTATTTTCAATGGGTGTTTTTTAATCCGGCCACCAAGAAATACGATACACTTCAGTCAAAAGAATTAGTAACAGTTCAAGGGGAAAGCCAGAAAAATCAAGCCATTGAAAGCAACGACCTAGGCTCCTTTTACGATCGCATGGATGTCACGGACAATACGCTAAAAACTATCACTTCAGCCAATCAGCTAAAAATTGCTCTGAATGTTTTTATCTTGCTCATCTTAGCGGCATCCGTCTATTTGATTGTAAAAAAATAATGGGCAATACCTACGGTACTCTTTTTAAGATCAGCACGTTCGGAGAAAGTCATGGACTGGCAATAGGTGTGGTCATTGATGGCTGTCCGGCAGGGCTGGAAATAGACGAGGCCTTTATTCAAGCAGAATTAACCCGAAGAAAGCCCGGCCAATCAAAAATTACAACGCAACGAAAAGAAGATGACACTTTTAAAATTCTCTCTGGAGTATTTGAAGGGAAAACAACTGGAGCACCCATTGCCATTGTGATCGAAAACCAAGATCAGCGCAGCAAAGATTACAGCCATATTGAAAACACTTTTCGTCCCTCTCATGCCGATTTTACCTACCAAGAAAAATATGGCATCCGCGATTATCGCGGGGGAGGCAGAAGTTCTGCCCGCGAAACAGCCGCACGAGTAGCAGCTGGAGCGATTGCTAAGTTGTTTTTAAGAAAATATCAGATTGAGATAAATGCCTTTGTATCACAAGTAGGTGAATTGAAAGCTCCGCATTATACTGCGTTAGATCTTTCAACAACAGAAGATAATATTATCCGGTGCCCCGATCCTGCAATAGCAGAAAAAATGATTGCCTTAATTGACCGAGTGCGCTTAGACCGCGACACCATTGGTGGCATTGTTACCTGTGTGATCAAAAACACGCCTGTTGGTTTGGGCGAGCCAGTTTTTGATAAACTTCATGCCGAGTTGGGCAAAGCTATGTTGAGCATCAATGCGGTGAAGGGTTTTGAATATGGCAGCGGTTTTGAAGGTGTGCAACTGCGGGGCTCACAACATAACGATGAGTTTTACAACGAAGGTGGAAGGATACGAACCAAGACAAATCACTCCGGTGGGGTACAAGGCGGTATCAGCAATGGAGAAGATATCTATTTTAACGTGGCCTTCAAACCGGTAGCCACTATTATGCAAGATCAACATACAGTTGATAAAGATGGAAATGACGCGATCGTATCTGGCAAAGGAAGGCACGACCCGTGTGTAGTTCCACGTGCAGTGCCGATCGTAGAAGCCATGGCTGCATTGGTAGTGGTCGATTTTCTATTGAGAGCAAAAGTGAATCGACTGTAAAGCCGTGTTATGACCATTCTGGTAGCGTTTTTTGTGATCGGTTTCGTTGGCGCTCTTACGGTTTCCGGAATTAGAGTCTACTTTATGATTGATGATTATCGGATGAGAAAAAAGCAAAACAAGCACGACAACCAAAGCCAAATCAAAGCGTAAGTTCAGCGCCCTATCAAGGCCATTTCCGACAGTGGCAAACATAACACATCTGAAAAAAGAAATGTTATCTTGCGCTAGCGCATGCTACAAGACTACCTTAAAAAAATAGCCGATACCACCGCACAGGGCGATGCCCGCGAAGAAAGCTATTACTCAAACCTTTCTTCGTTTGTTGAAACTTTTGCTGAAAGGATTGGCCGTAAGAAAATTCAAATCACAACGCTGCCCAAGAAAACCGAAGCGGGTAACCCCGACTTTCGAATTTGGGATGGCCAACAAAGCATTGTAGGCTACATAGAAGCAAAAAAACCAGGCGAGAATTTAGATGTCATCGAAAACTCCGAACAGCTTAAACGCTACAGAGGAGTATTTCCTAATCTTATCTTAACCGATTTCTACGAATTCAGGCTTTTCAGAAATGGCCAGCTTATCGACAAAGTTTCCATTGGTCGGCCTTTCATTGCCAAGCGATTAAAAACAGTTCCTCCCGTTGAAAATGAAGAAAAGCTTCTTGCTCTCCTTAACAAATACTTTTCTTTTACCCTACCCAAAGTTTTTACTGCCGAATCGCTCGCCAGCGAGTTGGCCAAGCGTACTCGCTTCTTGCGCGATGAAGTTGTAACTATTGAATTAGAAGAAGAACAAAAAGGCAAAGGGCCGCTCTATGGATTTTATACCGCCTTCAAAAGATATTTGATTGCCGATTTAAAGGAAGATGGCTTTGCCGACATCTATAGCCAAACAATTACCTATGGTTTGTTTGCTGCACGTACTCGTGCGAATGGGAAATTCAATCGAAAATTAGCTTTTGAATTGATCCCTCAAACCATTGGTATTTTGCGCGATGTGTTTCAATTCATTTCGCTCGGCAAAAAATTGCCCATCGCTATGGAGGTGATTATCGATGATATTGCCGAAGTGCTGCAAGCAGCCGATGTGAGTAGTATTTTGCACGAGTACTACCGAAAAGGAAAAGGCGAAGACCCCATTGTTCACTTCTACGAAACATTTCTAAACATTTACGACCCTGCTACACGTGAGAAACGTGGAGTTTATTACACACCAGAGCCGGTAGTAAAATATATTGTGCGGGCCATTCACGATTTACTCAAAACGCATTTTGATTTGCAAGATGGATTAGCGAGCAAAGAAGTAACCTTGCTTGACCCCGCTGGCGGAACTCTTACTTTCCCAGCCGAAGCCATCAAACTGGCAGTGAAAGAGTTTACCGAAAAATATGGCGAAGGTGGTCTCAACCAGTTTTTTCAAAACCACATACTCAAACACTACTTTGCTTTTGAATTAATGATGGCACCTTATGCCATTGGGCATATTAAAATTGCCTTTTTGCTGGAAGAGTTGGGCTACAAAATGAAAGACGATGACCGCTTCAATCTCTTTCTTACGAATACGCTTGACATGGAAGATTTGGCTCAGACCGAAATACCCGGCTTGGAAAGTTTGAGTGACGAAAGCCATAAGGCTGGAAAAGTAAAAAAGCACGACCCGATTTTAGTGATACTTGGAAATCCCCCTTACTCAGCAAATTCAGCAAACTATAATGACTGGACAGAAAAACTATTGAAAAAAGATTTAGATGGAGCTCAAAGTTATTATTCGATTGACGGGAAACCTCTCGGAGAGAAGAATTCAAAATTATTGCAAGACGATTATGTAAAGTTTTTGAGGTTTGCACAATGGAAAATCCAAAAGGCGGGGCATGGAATTGTGGGTATGATTACCAACCATAGCTATTTGGATAATCCTACTTTTCGAGGCATGCGCCAAAGCCTGATGAATACTTTCAATGAAATTTACATCATTGATTTGCACGGCAACGGGCTAAAGAAAGAAATTACGCCCGAAGGTAGTAAAGATGAAAACGTATTCGACATCCGCCAAGGAACTGCTATTGCAATTTTTATTAAAAGGAAAGAAGTAAAAGATTGCAAAGTTGTGCATAGAGATATTTTCGGCTTACGCGAAGAGAAATATGATTGGCTTGAGAATAGAGAGTTTAAAAAGAAGGATTACGAAGTTCTTTCGCCCCTTAAACCATGGCACCTGTTCGTCAAAAGAAATGAAAAAGGACTTGAGCATTTCAATCAGTGGCCGATTATAACAGAGATCTTCCCGCTAAACTCCTCAGGAATAAAAACCCATCGTGACGAATTTGTTATTTCTTTTAAAGCCAGCGAACTTGAACAAAGAATTAGGCAATTTGTTAATGACAAATTCCTTAACGATTTTTTGGAGGAAGCCTATTCACTAAAAAATTCTGGAAATTGGAATATAGTTGATGCAAGAAGGAATGTTTCTAACGATAAATACATCTTTGAAAAATTCCATGCAATTCATTACCGCCCCTTTGACACACGGATAATAGTATATTCTGATTATTTAGTTGACCGATCAAGAAGGGATGTAATGCAACACCTTTTAAAAGACAACTTAGCTATAACAGTTGGAAGACAAGGGCAAGTGGTAGGGAGCGATCATCTTTGGAATTTAGCTTTCATAACAGATACAATTGCAGATGTAAATGCCTTTTACCGAGGAGGAATAGTTGCGTTGCCATTGTACATTTACAAACCCACCGAGCAAAGGCGCAAGACTCAAACAATGATGCTATTTGAGCCGGAAGAGAGTTATGGCAAAGATGGTCGCAAGCCAAATATCAGCAAAGAGGTTTTAGAAAAGCTGGAGAAGGCATACAAAAAGAAGTTTGCCCCCTCACCCCTTCCCCTCTCCCCTGGGAGAGGGGTGTCCGCAGGACGGGGTGAGGGATTTACACCCGAGAACACTCTCCATTATTGCTACGCCATCCTTTACAGCAACACCTATCGTGAGAAGTATGCGGAGTTTTTAAAGATAGATTTCCCGCGCATACCATTTACATCGGATTTCAAATTGTTTTTGCAACTGGCAGAGTTAGGCGAGCAACTTACCGAACTGCATTTGCTGAAAAGCAAAGCATTGAACAAACCGATAGCCAAATACAAAGGCAAAGGAGATGATCGCATAGAAAAACCCAAGTTTGATGAAGAAATGCAAATGGTATTCATCAACGAGAAGAATTATTTTGAGGGTGTTTCCCCAGAAGTGTGGAACTACCACATAGGAGGCTACCAAGTAATGGAAAAATACCTGAAAGACCGTAAAGGCCGCCTGATGGAAGACCCTGGTCACTATTGCAAAATGGCAACGGCCTTACAGGAAACAATTGAGCTTCAAGCCAAAATAGATTCATTTTTGATCACAGTCGAAAAAACTGTACTACCTTAACGCACTATGGAAAGTCCCCAACCAAAAACCAAAAGCCGCCTCACTCTCTATATCATCATCGCCTTAATAATTGGTATTGGCCTGGGTTTCTTATTGAATAAAAACTATGTAGCGGACGAGAATAAAAAGTTGGAATCCCTTGAGGTCAGCTTTCAGCAAGTGCAGCACCAACTTTCGCAATCAAAAGATAGCATTGCCAATGTAAAATTGGAGCAACAAAAAAAATCAATTATAAAAGAACGCAGTGCGGTGATCTCTGCCCGCGATAAAAAAGTGGAACCGTTTTCCATTCTCGCAGACGTTTTCCTTCGCTTAATTAAAATGATTGTTGCTCCGCTTGTGTTTACAACTTTGGTTGTGGGTGTGGCCAAGTTGGGAGATATCAATTCTGTTGGCCGTATTGGTGGCAAAACTCTTTTGTGGTTTATTGGAGCATCGCTGACGAGTCTGTTGCTCGGAATGATCTTGGTTAATATTTTCAAACCAGGTATTGCCATGAATTTACCCTTGCCCGATGCGGGCACTGATATCGGACTCGCTCACAACAGTCTTTCATTGAAGGATTTCTTATATCACGTTTTCCCTGCGAGTGTGATTGATGCAATGGCCAAAAATGAAATTCTCCAAATCGTGGTGTTCTCTCTTTTCTTTGGTGTAGCCACTGCGGCTATTGGCGAACAAGGAAAAATCGTAATCAAAGCAATGGATGCGATCGCTCATGTGATTCTTAAAGTAACCGGTTATGTGATGAATTTCGCACCCGTGGCCGTCTTTGGGGCAATGACAGCCATTATTGCAAAACAAGGACTGGGAATTTTAAAAACGTATTCCATCTTCATTACTGAATTTTATGGTGGACTGTTAGTATTGTGGATTGTACTAGCGCTTGCTGGATCGCTAATCATTGGCAAAAGAGTGATCGCATTATTGCGAAAAATGAAAGAGCCAATTTTGCTGGCATTTAGCACAAGCAGTAGCGAAGCTGCTTTTCCAAAAACAATGGAGCTATTGCAAAAATTTGGCTGCAAAGACAAAATCGTGAGTTTCGTATTGCCACTGGGTTACTCCTTTAACTTAGACGGCAGCATGATGTACATGACATTCGCTTCGCTTTTTATCGCCCAATCATACGGAATTGATTTACCGTTTTCTACTCAAGTCAGCATGCTGTTAGTTTTGATGCTTACCAGCAAAGGCATCGCGGGTGTGCCGCGCGCTTCGTTGGTAGTGATTGCAGGTACGTTGGCCACATTTAACATTCCCGAGGCCGGACTTGCCTTACTTTTGGGCATAGATCCATTGCTTGATATGGGCCGCAGCGCAACAAATGTAGTAGGGAATAGTATCGCCACGGCCGTGGTCAGTAAGTGGGAAGGAGAGCTTGGTGAAGGGAAGATTTGACTTAAATTAAATTCTAATCTCCTATCTTAACTGATGTTACGCACTTTCTGATTTCTTTGTGGCATTGAGGCTTCGTGGCAAAAAAGAAATAAATGAAATCAGGCCACAAAGGCACTCAGGCACAAAGATTTCCACGAAAGGAAGTAAAGGAATTTATATGTGTTGTATAACATAAAATCTTAAATTACCTAAGGCCTTGCGCTAGTCCATTAGTTTTGCAAAAAGGCAGGCATTAAATTGCATGCTAAAATTCTGCCTTTTACAAGCCACAAAATACACGTGAACACAGGTATTCAGAACATAGTGGCCAATTGGTTGGGTCGAATAAAAAAGTACCTGTTCACGTACAGTGATGGATTTTACGAATTGCCCTACATAGCCAACTCGCCTGAGCTCATGTTAGCAAGTTTTAGCTACATGCCCTTTACTAAGCACGATGCCAAAAAAAAATTCTTCAGTACTAGCAATTTGTTCATTAAAGGAACGGGACATTATCAAAAACTAGAAGAGGGACTGTGGGTTATTCTTTCTGATTTTGAAGTAAAGAAAAACGTTAGTTTTAAGTTGCACTATGAACCGGGCATAGAGGCCATCTACCATTCCCTTTCCCTGTACATCAATAAAGACACGAGGCTCGTCAAATTTCCGAAGATTAACTTCGATGTTGAAAGCCAGGACCGATCTTGGTTTTTGGTGAAGGCGGGGGCACAGGCACTTAACTCGCATTTCAAGGGGCAGAAGTCCATTTTCATAAATATCTATTTCACCGATGACTGGATGCACCAAAACATTGCTACTCATGGTGTTATGCAAAATCCTACGTTGGCCGATTTTTTCAACTCTTCGAGCGAATGCCTTTTTCTCTCCAATTTTTTAGAGAGCAAAAAAGACGTGTATCTCAAATTGGTGAACAGCATTTTAGAGAAAGATGAAAACGGGGTAAGCGATTTGTTGTTGCTAAAGAGCCGCACGCTAGAATTACTATCCGCCTTCGTAAATGAGCTTGGCCGGGGGGCATCGAAGCCGACCACTGTTGCATTGCCCGAGCGAGACAAACGCAGGGTAGTAAAGGCCGAGTATCTCTTAAACGAAGCCATGTTCAAACAATTTCCAAGCATTAGCCATTTGGCTACACAAGTGGGCATCTCACAAACCAAGCTCAAGGCCGATTTCAAATCAACCTATGGGTGCACACTCTACCATTATTTTGTGCGCAAGCAAATGGCCTATGCCAAACAAATGATCCAAGAGCAACAATTGCCTGTTAAAGAAGTAGCCCTTAAACTGGGGTACACCCATGCCGGAAAATTCTCAGAGGCCTTTAAAAAAATTTATGGCCATTCTCCCTCTCAACTTTTGTAAAATCTGTCGCATTGGAGCAGCGAATTGTCAGATTGGAGTATAGCGCCCTGTCGCATGAAACCTACTTTTACAGCAAAGTTTCAAAAACCCATTCCAATGACTCCACACAGACTCAAAAAATTCATTTTTGCCTGCTCAATGGCCATGCTTTGCCTTACTTCAGGGCACCTGCTAGCCCAAAACGAGGAATGCAGCACAGCTAGATTACTGGTTGCCGAAGGCACGCAGACCGTAACCGAAATTGGGCAATTAGAATACTGGTATCGTTTCGTAATGCCCTCTGGAGCCCAACGCAATTTATTGATTACCGCAACCGGCTCGGAGATTCAGGCTTTTTCAGGCACTTGCGCAAGCCTTGTTTTGGTAGGCGCATCTATTCCAGGTTCAGGTAGCGCTCTTGTGTCGGGTGTTCTACCTGGTGCCGATGTATTTATTCGATTCGATAATGAGTTGCCCCCAACTTTTCAATTGACAACTTCTCTCGCTGGTGGGGGTGGCGGAGGTGGAAACACAGCGCCTACCGACATTACGCTCTCCAACACCACTATTGATGAAAATGCACCAGGTTTTACCATAGTGGGTAATTTGGGTACCGTTGATGCGAATGCCGGAGACACCTTTACCTATACGCTGGTTGCCGGAACAGGCAGCACTGACAATGCCTCGTTTGAGATAGTGACCGTAACAGGCGCTCAATTGGTCAATTTTGAAGTGTTCGATTTTGAAACAAAAAGCAGCTACTCCATTCGCATCAGAAGCACGGATGCGGGCGGTCTTTTTTTCGAAAAGCAGTTCACCATTACAGTAAATGATTTATCTGAAGGCGGCACTCCTCCTCCAACGGGAAACGCCAACCAATCTTTTTGCAATGCCGCAACGGTTGCTAACCTAGCCGCAACAGGAACCTCTATTAAATGGTACGATGCCCCAACCGGGGGTACGCTGCTAAACAACACAACTGCCTTAGCAACTGGAATTTATTACGCGAGCCAGACCATAACCGGAGTAGAAAGTGCCACCCGCTTGGCCGTTGCCGTAACCATCAACACCACCCCTCCTCCAACGGGCAACGCAACACAAACTTTTTGCAATGCCGCAACCATAGCCAACTTAACTGCCACCGGCACCGCTATCCAATGGTATAGCGCGGCTACTGGTGGCTCACCCTTGCTTGGCACCACTTCACTATCCAATGGAAATTATTTTGCCAGCCAAACGCTGAACAGTTGCGAAAGCGCTACCCGATTGGTCGTAGCCGTAACCATCAACACCACCGCTGCCCCAACGGGCAACGCTACCCAGGCATTTTGTAACTCCGCAACAGTAGCCAATTTGACTGCCACAGGCACCGCTATCCAATGGTATAGCGCGGCTACAGGTGGCTCGCCCTTGCTTGGCGCCACTTCATTATCTAATGGAAATTATTTTGCCAGCCAAACCCTGAACAGTTGCGAAAGCACCACCCGCCTGGCTGTTGCAGTAACCATCAACACAACCGCTGCACCTACGGGTAATGCAACACAAACTTTTTGCAATGCCGCAACCATAGCCAACTTAACTGCCACAGGCACGGCTATCCAATGGTATAGTGCAGCCACAGGTGGTTCACCATTGGCCGGCACCACTTCATTATCTAATGGAAATTATTTTGCCAGTCAAACTCTGAACAGCTGCGAAAGCACCGCACGATTACAGGTTGCGGTAACCCTCAACACCACTGCAGCCCCAACGGGCAACACTACCCAGGCATTTTGTAACTCCGCAACAGTTGCCAATTTGACTGCTACAGGCACCGCTATCCAATGGTATAGTGCAGCAACAGGTGGTTCGCCATTGGCCGGCACCACTTCATTATCCAATGGAAATTATTTTGCCAGTCAAACCGTAAACGGCTGCGAGAGCCTAGCGCGCCTGGCCATTGTTGTTTCCCTCAATACCACCGCACCGCCCTCGACAAGCGACTTTTTGCAAACTTTTTGCAATGGAGCAACCGTAGCCCAGTTAGTGGCCACCGGCACTGCTATTAAGTGGTATCGCGATCCCGTTGGCGGCACACCCTTAGCCAGCACCGATGCACTCTCCAATGATTATTATTTTGCCAGCCAAACTGTAAATGGCTGCGAGAGCACCCAGCGATTACTTGTTTCCGTTTCGGTCAATTCTCTGGGTGCTCCAACTGGTTTGGCAAATCAGGTATTTTGCGACACGGCAACCGTTGCTAATTTAGTAGCCACGGGAACTTCGGCAACAGCTTCCATTCGATGGTACAATGTAACCTCTGGTGGCTCCCCACTAACCAACACCACGGCCCTTACGAGTGGCACTGCCTACTACGCTAGCCAAGCCGAAAATGGTTGCGAAAGCACCGGACGCCTGCAAGTAACGGCAACCATCAGCACCACCCCCTCGGCCATACCCACTGGCAGTGCCACGCAAACCTTTTGCGCAGGGGCAACCGTTTTTGACCTAAAGGCCACCGGCACTAACATTAAATGGTACACCACACCCACAGGTGGCACTGCCTTGGGGGGCGCTACGTTGCTTACCACCGGCACTACCTATTACGCCACCCAGAATGCCAACGGCTGCGAAAGCACCAGCCGCTTGGCCTCGGCCATTACCACCACTGTAAACACTACCGTGGCACCAACAGCACCTACCCCGCAAGACTTCTGCCAGGCCAACACCGTGGCCGACCTTACCGCCACTGGCACCGGCACACTAGTGTGGTACAGTGCAGCAGCAGGTGGCCAAGCCCTAAGCCCCACCACGGCCTTGGCCTCGGGCACCTATTATGTAGCCCAAAGTGCCAACGGCTGCGAAAGCACACCCCGCCTAGCGGTGGTAGTAAACACAGCTATTGTGGACCAATGGAAAAGCGTGGCAGCAGGTTTCTATCATAGCGTGGGAATAAAACAAGACGGCACCCTGTGGGCGTGGGGGGATAATTCAAAGGGTCAACTGGGCGATGGAACGACTGCCAACAAAACCAGCCCGGTAAAGATAGGCACTGACACTTGGTTAAGCATAGCGGCAGGCCCACTTCTCACCCTAGCCATAAAGCAAGACGGCACCCTTTGGGCGTGGGGGGATAATTTATATGGCCAACTGGGCGATGGAACGAGTAACCGCAAAAACAGCCCGGTAAAAATAGGCAACGATACCTGGTTAAGCATAGCAACAGGCTACTATCACAGCTTGGGAATAAAACAAGATGGCACCCTGTGGGCGTGGGGGCTAAATTTAGATGGCCAACTGGGCGATGGAACGACTGACTACAGAACCAGCCCGGTAAAGATAAGTACTGACACTTGGCGAAGCGTAACGGCAGGTGGCAATCACAGTCTGGGCGTAAAGCAAGAAGGCACGCTGTGGGGTTGGGGGGATAATGTACATGGCCAATTGGGCGATGGAACGCCTGCCAAAAAAACCAGCCCGGTAAAGATAGGCACCGATATCTGGCAGAGCGTGGGGGGAGGGGGGTTCTATCACAGCCTGGGCATAAAGCAAGATGGCACCCTGTGGGCTTGGGGGAAAAATAACCACGGTCAACTGGGCGATGGAACGACTGCCGACAAAACCAGCCCTGTGAAGATAGGCACTGATAGTTGGCTGAACATACAGGCAGGCACATTTCACACACTGGGCATAAAGCAAGACGGCACCCTGTGGGCTTGGGGAAAAAATGAAACCGGTCAACTGGGCGATGGAACGACTGGCGGCAAAGCCAGCCCGGTAAAAATAGGCAACGATACCTGGCGAAGCATAACGGCAAGCTACTTTCACAGCTTGGGCATCAAGCAAGACGGCACCCTCTGGGCTTGGGGGAATAATAACACTTCCCAACTGGGCGATGGAACGACTACCAATAGAAATACCCCACTGCGTTATGGAGATGCTCCTCTTCCATCCTTGCCTGCACCGGCTATAACCATTACCCAGCCTACGTGCGAGGTGCTTACTGGGGCTATTACGGTTACCTCGCAAAACCCCAACGGAACCTTTAGCTTTGATAATGGCGCTACCTTCCAGCCCCAGAATATAAAATCGGGCTTGGCCGCCGGCACCTATCTGGTTATTACCAAAAATGGAGTTGGTTGTTCTTCGGCACATACTGCGGCCATATTACTGCCAACGGCTACCAAGCCAATCATTACGTTTACCAACATAGCAAATGGCAACCAAACACTTACCTCCAGTGCGGATGCGGGCAACCAGTGGTTTTTAAATGGCACGGCCATAGCCGGGGCCACCAATAAAACATATAAAATAAATGGTCAGGGCTCTTACACCGTGCAGGTGACGGTTACGCTTCCGGGCGGCCCTTGCGTAAGCACCATGTCAGATCCCTTTATGGCGATAGTTACGGGCGACATAGCAGGCCAGGCGAGTGGCCTTCAGCTTTACCCTAATCCTGCTCAAGACAAGCTAATCGTGCGCGGCATCAGCGAGCAGGCGACTATCGCTGTCATGTCCATAACGGGCACAACCCACAGCTTGCCCACCGAGTGGCTGGGAGTTGAAAGTGGCCGTGCTGTTTTTGTAGCCGGTCTCAGCAGCGGCTTGTATTTGTTGCAAGTGCAAAGCGAAGGCAAGCGCGAGTATTTACGGTTCGTAAAACAGTAAAGCAAAATAAACTACAGAAAAGAAGACTATGAAAACAATACTAACTACTGCCCGCTACTTTTTTAGCGTTATACTTTTGGGGGCCTGTTTGATGATTTGGGGTTGTGCCCCCGATGGGGAACCAGCCCCTCCCGGCATTATCGAAAAAATGGCTGGCAAAACATGGTTGATTTCTACCGTAACAGTAGATGGGGTTGACCGAACCGGCTACTATACATCGTTAAAATTAACACTCCCTCTTACTGCCGCCAGTCCCGTGGCCTACACAGCCACTTCCACTGGAGATGCTAAGCCGCTATGGCCAGCTAGCGGAACATTTACAGAAAAAACTGAAACCCAAGTAAAGCGTGACGATGGGGTTGTTATCGATGTTGAATTTCCAAGCGATACGCAAATGACGTTAACCTTCGATTGGACCACCACCGATTATAGCCCCGGCCGGGCTGAGGGGATTAAAGGCAGGCATGTGTTTAAGTTTACGAAGCAGTAACCACACCTCGTAGGAAACTTACAAAAGCCTAGATGGGCAACATTATTTGCCTAGGTCAGAGCAAGTGGGAAAATTCACTAGGGGAGGCTGAAAATATATCGTAACATACTGATTATCATTTTACTTTGCAAATTAGGAATTGAATTCCTAATTTGCATAAATGATTTCCAGGGATTCATCTGAGCTATTAAAAAGGATTACCGTCTCGTTTAAGGCAATTGCCATTACTGGCCCACGACAAAGTGGAAAAACCACCCTCGCAAAATCGTTTTTTCCAGAAAAGCCATATGTCTCACTTGAAAACCCCACTGCTAGAAACCTGGCTTTGGCAGACCCTGTGAGTTTTCTCAACGCCTTTCCGCAGGGTGCTATATTAGATGAAGTACAAAAAGCGCCCGAACTATTTTCTTACCTACAGGGCATTTTAGATGGGAGTAGTGAAAAAGGAAAATTCATTCTTACCGGATCGAACAATTTCCTGCTGCTTGAATCAATTTCACAATCGTTGGCCGGCAGGGTCGGCTATTTGGATTTGCTTCCATTCTCTATTCACGAAAGTGAGATTTGCCCCCAGCCGCCAACTTCATTAGAAGAACATATCTTTTTAGGAGGCTATCCTGCCCTAGTACATGATCGAGCAAACCCAGCAGATTGGGTTGCCGGCTATTTGCGCACATATGTAGAACGAGACGTGAGGCTGATAAAAAATATTTCTGACCTAAACATTTTTCAGCGTTTTTTATACCTGTGTGCCGGGCGAATAGGTCAGCAAATCAATTTAACAAATCTAGCCAACGATACAGGAGTAGATTATAAAACTGTACAGTCGTGGCTTGGAGTTTTGCAAGCAAGTTACATCGTGTATACGCTTCCGCCTTACTACAAAAACTTTAATAAACGATTGACCAAAACATCTAAACTATATTTTTATGATACGGGGTTGGCATGCTACCTGTTAGGAATTAAAAATGCCAATGAACTTACCAACCATGGCTACAGAGGGCCGTTGTTTGAAAATTTTATCATAACTGAATTATTAAAGAATCGATTCAATAAAGGCCTGCGCAGCAACTTATTTTATTGGCGCGATAGCAGCGGCAACGAGGTAGATGTTCTAATCGATAACGGAAGCACCCAAATTCCGGTAGAAATAAAATCGGCAGCCACACTCAATTTGGATTTTTTCAAGGGCTTGAATTATTGGGAGAAGTTAACAGGGCAGTTTGGAGGAAAATTGGTGTATTCGGGTGACGAAGGGAAGAACTATAAAGAATTTACTGTTCACCATTGGAAAAACATAGGTAATCTGTAACCTTGAGTGAAAGTCACTCTATCTATTTTTAGTCCGAAAGTTTTTCGTTAATTGCCGACTTATTTTTAAGAAAGCCAATGAAGAATTTCGCATTAACTACTATCCTGATTGTTGTTAACTCGTTCGCGTTTGCGCAATCCAAAAAAGAACTCCAAAGTCAAGTACTTCAACTAACGGAAGAATCAAAAAATCTAAAAAAGGAGGTTGAGAATTTGAAAAACCCGGTCCTACAGTTAACCGATAAACATACTAAGGCAAGCTATGGATTAGGCGTATTGGTAGCCTCCAACATCAAAGCCCAAGGGGGCGATTCACTTTCGCTGGATGTGATTATTGGAGCCATCAAAGATGTTTTCAACAATAAGCCGCTTTTAATGCAACAACCCGAATGTTCGAGCATAGTGCAACAATATATGCAAGAAGCTTCCAAACTAAAATCGATGAAAGCACGCGAAGAAGGCGAACGTTTTCTTCTTGAGAACAAGACGAAGCCTGACGTAACCACCACAGCCAGCGGGTTGCAATATCAAGTAATAACCGTGGGCAAGGGAAAAACACCGACCCCTAACGACAAAGTGACCGTGCACTATACAGGAAAGTTATTGGATGGTACGGAGTTTGATAGTTCGGTGAGGCGTGGCAGCCCAGCTACGTTTGGGGTCACTCAAGTTATTGCTGGCTGGACAGAAGCATTACAACTCATGCGCGAGGGAGACAAGTGGGTTTTATTCATTCCTGAAAATTTAGCGTATGGAGATCGGGGAGCAGGTAGTCAAATCCCTCCTTATGCAACGCTTGTTTTCGAGATAGAGCTAATCAAAATCAATTGATTGAGGCTATTCAATTTTTTTGGCTGAAACCAGACCGGAGTATTGTAAAATAGTATGTTGATGCGAACTTTATTTGGCTAGTTTTGTTGGGTCAATAAATCGTTTTATGCTAAAACCTGCGCCAAAAGCTATTCATATATACCTGGAGTCCAACCCGAATCCCAATTCGCTCAAATTTGTGCTGAATGAGATGTTGGTACCTGAGGGGATGAGCTTTGATTTCCCAACTCCAACTGCCGCAGAAAACGCTCCGCTGGCACAAGAGTTATTTATGTACCCCTTTGTCGATCGTGTTTTTTATGCTAGCAATTTTGTAACCGTTACCAAAAAAGAAGAAGTTGAATGGATTGAAATTCAGGAAACGTTGAAAAAACACATACAGTGTTTCTTGGAATCGGGAAAGCTCATTCTCGATATGAAAGCTCCGGCTGCCGAAGAACAAGAGGAAACGGAAACGATTAAAAAAATCAAAACAATATTAGATGAATACATCCGTCCGGCAGTAGAACAAGATGGTGGCGCCATCACATTTCATTCATTAAAAGACAAAAAAGTAACGGTAACGCTTCAAGGATCTTGCAGTGGTTGCCCGTCATCCACGATCACATTAAAAGCCGGCATCGAAAATTTATTTAAAAAAATGATGCCTGAGGAAGTGGAGGAAGTGGAAGCCCTTGGCTAAGGCTTCGTGGCTCGAATCATTTCTCGTTTTCCTGGCGGACCGGGTATTTTCTCCACCAAAAGCCCCAATGACACTAAGTCTCTTTTCAGCTGACCTTTTGCCGAATAGGTAACGAATACACCCTCCGGTTTCATTGCTCGTGCCATTTTAACGAGATTACTGCGCTGCCACATATCAGGTTGCTTGTCTGGCCCGAACGCATCAAAAAAAATCAAATCAAATTTTTCGTCAGGAAAATCTGTTTCTTGTAGCTTTGAATCATTCTTAAGAAAATCAAAATACGGTGAAATTTTTTTTGGCTTTCTCCACTCGGCTTGGTGCAAGTTTTCAAAAACCGATTTTGCATTGTTTGTACCGATGATGGCAGGATAGTTAAGAAGCCGCACCATTTCCATCGCTAGCGGAAACGCCTCGATTGTCTCATATTCAATTTCAACGCCCACTTTTTCTGCGGCTAAAGCAGTAAGTAATGCATTGAGGCCGGTGCCGAATCCTATTTCCAAAATGGAAATAGTCTGTCGATTTGAAATCCGCAGCCAATGATGCAAACCTGCCTCAATAAAAACATGCTGTGATTCTTGAATGGCTCCGTGTACAGAATGATAGGTTTCGTTGAGGGTTGTATCTAAGAAAGTCGTTGATCCATCTGAAGTCTGCACAATTTGTAGCAGACTAGGCATACATGAGCTTGCCCTTTGGTTCCGGTATGGGTCTGTTCATTTCTCGTGCTATCTCAATCCATTCATCAACTACCAGTTCAACATTCGATAGCGCTTCTTTGTAGCTCCTTCCGTCAGCTGCGCAACCAGATAGTTCAGGCACTTCTGCTATAAAAGCCTCATCATCTGCACTCCAATAAATCACCACTTCATACTTATGACTATTTTTCATTTCCCAACTATTTTATATTTCAAAAGTATATTCCTGACCTGCCTCACTTGGTACGGTTTTGCTTTTCAAGATTTGGACTGCAAGTTAATAATCTCGTCAATACCCTCCTTATAAAATATGTTATGACTCCCTTTGACTCTAAAATCAAAACCTAAATTTTTCAAAATCAATATGAGATCATCAAAGGCAAAGTTGCTATCAGATGAACCCCTAAAGAGTTTGTCCAATATTTTTTCAAATTTGCTCATTCTGATCTTGTAATTAGTGCCACTGCCATCGCATTAATCCCTTCTCCGCGCCCCACATACCCCATTGTTTCATTCGTGGTGGCTTTGATGGATACACCTTCCTCCAAAATATTCATTAACGGAGCAAGGACTTTCTTCATCTCCGGAATATGCGGATTGATTTTAGGATTTTCCAAAATGATAGTACAATCAACATTCTCAATTTGCCAGCCGCGATCAGCCAACATGCGAGTTACATCCTGCAAAAAGAATTTAGAATCCTTGCCACTCCATCTAGGGTCTTTGTTGGAATAGTGGAATCCAATATCGCGGAGGTTGGCGGCACCAAGCAATGCATCGCAAATAGCGTGGATCAATACATCGGCATCGGAGTGACCGAGTGCTCCCTTAGTTGATGGAACTACAATTCCCCCTAACCAAAAGTCACGCCCTTCAACCAACTGATGAACATCAAAACCAAGACCTACACGGAGCTTCATCGTTATGCGATCGAGTGGTAATACAATACACTAGCATTCTCTTCGCGCAAAATGGAAGAGGCCACTCGTTGCAAACCAGCCGCAGAAATACGCTCCATCAATTGCGCTTCTCTATTCACTAAACCCGGATCACCCGACAGTGATGCAAAAGCTAAATTCATTGCCCGATTTAGTACTTCTACCTCACCAAATTGTAAACTCGCTTCCGCTTGATTTTTTACTTTTTCAAGTTCGGCAGCCGTCACGCCTTCTGCCACTACCTGTTGAAGAACCTGGTCAATTTCCTTTTCGGCTGCTTTTAAATCAATCCCTTCTCTCACCCTACCACTCACAACAAATAAGCCTGGATCTACCGTCCCCATCACAAAAGAAGAAATGGAACTGAAAATTTCCCGCTCTTGTACAAGCGTCTGATACAATCGACTGGAATGCCCTCTACTCAAAATATCACTTAAGAAATCAGTAGCGTAATAATCATTGTCAAACCTGCCGCACATGTGCCACGTCTTATAGATCGCGTGGGCAGGCACTTTCGCTTCTACCTCCTCCACTTTCTTTTTCGTTTGAGGTGGCTCCAACGACAAATTTCGTTTTTCTTTGACACCAGAGGGAATTAGGCCGAACCATTTTTGGGATAATTTTTTAACCTGATCTAACGTCACATTTCCGGCCACCACTAGTACCGCATTATTTGGCAGATAATGCCTGTAGAAAAAAGTCTTTACATCTTGTAGTGTAGCATTTTCAATGTGGCTAATCTCTTTGCCAATCGTTGCCCACTGGTACGGATGCTTTTCATAGGCAAGCGGTCGAAGTTTCAACCATACATCACCATAGGGTTGATTTAAATAGCGCTGTTTAAATTCCTCTATCACCACCTTACGTTGCACTTCCAAAACGTTCGGATCAAAAGACAAGCTCATCATCCGGTCACTCTCCAACCAAAATCCGGTCTCTAAGTTGGCAGCAGGCACCGTTAGGTAATAGTTGGTGATATCGGTGCTGGTAAAAGCATTGTTTTCTCCTCCAACCAGTTGGAGAGGTTCGTCATAGCTAGGCACATTTGTTGATCCTCCAAACATCAAATGTTCAAACAAGTGCGCGAACCCCGTTTTCGTTGGATCTTCGTCCCGAGAACCCACATCATACAAAATATTCATGACCGCCAATTGTACAGTATGATCCTCGTGCACAATTACGCGCAATCCATTGTCAAGTGTAAACTCCTCAAATTGTATCATGGGCTTCAAAAATAACGTTAGTTTTTGGATTTCTTGATGGATGTCTATTTCTACATGCCGATAACTCCAAAGTTTATGACCTTTTCAAACATTGCGTTTGCAAATATGTTAAATGAAAAATAAGTACCTTTACAATTCATTTTGAATTTATGACCGCCACTGATTTTCATTTCTCAAACAGCCCGGAACCACACCGCATTCGCACCAAAGAAATTCTTTCACATCATCCGGAAGTGAAGCAGCTTTTTGGCAAAAATCCTTTGACGTTGCTTGCCATTTTTGGTCTGGTGGGGGGAATGATAGCAATGTCTTACTTGTTAAAAGACAGTCCTTGGTGGATGGTTATTTTAGTCGCCTATGTGGTGGGGGCGTTCTTCAATCATGCCCTCTTCGTAATGATTCACGAATGCTCTCATCATCTTTTATTCAAAAGCAAAGCTGCCAATTACATTGCTGGCATCATTGCCAATTTACCGCACACGATGCCAAGTGCCATTTCCTTTTTTCGTTACCATATCAAACACCATTCTTTTCAGGGTGTCCATGAATTGGATGCAGATCTTCCGGATTTCTGGGAAGCAAGATTAATCAATAATACTATATTGGGTAAAGCATTTTGGTTATTGCTATTTCCTGCCTTTCAAGTAGCACGAACTTTCCGCTTGAAAGAAATAAAGCCAGTGGATGGTTGGATCATCACAAATTGGGTTGTTCAGATTGCCTTTAATGTTGCCATCTGGGTGTTCTTCGGGCCAAAGGCACTGATCTTTATGCTTGTGAGTTTTTTCTTTTCGGTTGGCTTGCATCCGCTTGGAGCGAGATGGATACAGGAACATTATTTGACACTTGACCAAAATCAGGAAACGTATAGTTACTATGGCCCACTAAATAAATTAGCCTTTAATGTAGGCTACCATAATGAACATCACGACTTCCCCTCAGTACCCTGGAACAAACTTCCTGCCTTAAAAAAACAAGCTCCTGATTATTATGACTCGTTAAAGTCACACCAATCCTGGACAAAGCTTTTCTTTCAATTTCTTTTTGATAAGAATATTTCACTTTATTCCCGCATTACCCGAAATGAGCGTGGCAAAGTGAAACTCACCGATGAGAGCAAGCCAGACCTTGAGTTGATTAGGGATAAAGAATTTGTAGCTTAACTTTCATTTTTTACCATTTGTTTGATAATTTTTGGAGAACAAAACTCCATTAACTTTGTGGCTATACTTTTGCCATGAAATTTCTCCGTAAAAAACATTCTGATCAAACTCTTCAAAACCTTTACGAACGGTTAGTAAAACCTCGTCTGATCGAAGAAAAGATGCTGATCTTACTTCGCCAAAGTAAAATCAGCAAATGGTTTAGTGGAATTGGTCAGGAGGCAATTTCGGTAGGCATCACAGCTGCTCTGGAAAAAGACGAATACATTCTTCCCATGCATCGCAACCTGGGCGTTTTTACAGGTCGGAACATGCCTTTTGAAAAACTGTTTGCACAGTGGCAGGGCACGCAAAGTGGCTATACCAAAGGCCGCGATCGCTCTTTTCACTTTGGAACAAATGAACATCATATTGTAGGAATGATTTCACACCTGGGTCCGCAGAATGGCGTAGCGGACGGGATTGCGCTTGCCTCCAAATTAAAGAAAGAAGGAAAAGTAACTGTTGTCTTTAATGGCGATGGGGGCACCAGTCAGGGTGATTTTCATGAAGCTGTTAATGTCGCTGCCGTGTGGGACCTTCCTGTGATTTTTGTCATTGAAAACAATGGATATGGGTTGTCGACACCCAGCAGCGAACAATTTCGTTGCAAACAATTTATAGACAAAGCAATTGGCTATGGAATTGAAGGAGTTCAGGTAGACGGAAACAACGTGCTGGAAGTATATGACACGGTGAAGTCCCTTGCCGAGAGTTTGAGAAAAAATCCGAGGCCAATATTGTTAGAGTGCATGACTTTCCGGATGCGTGGTCACGAAGAAGCAAGTGGCACTAAGTATGTCCCCAAGAAATTGATGGAAGAATGGGCTAAAAAAGATCCGGTTGAAAATTTTGAAAAGTATTTGCTAGATGAAAAAGTAATTGATCAAAAGTGGGTGGATGCCCTCCGCAAAAAAATAAAAAAAGAAATTGAAGAAGGGTTAGCAGTTGCTTTTGAGGAAACACACCCCGTAGCAGATACAGCAACAGAATTGAATGATGTATATGCTCCGTTTGTTCAACAAGTGATTGAGCCTACATCAGAAAAGAAAAGTGAGAAACGGTTTATAGATGCTATTAGCGATGGCCTGCGATTAAGCATGGAAAAGCATTCCAATTTAGTTTTGATGGGCCAGGATATTGCCGATTACGGTGGCGTATTTAAAATTACAGAAGGCTTTGTAGACAAGTTTGGCAAAGAAAGAGTACGCAACACTCCCCTCTGCGAAGCAGCGATTGTTGGCTCTGGGCTCGGCCTTTCTATCAACGGGATGAAGGCGATGGTCGAGATGCAATTTGCCGATTTTGTCACAGAAGGTTTCAATCAAATCATAAACAATCTCGCTAAGATTCACTGGCGCTGGGGTCAAGCAGCAGACGTAGTTGTTCGTATGCCTACAGGCGCAGGCACCGCTGCGGGGCCATTTCATTCTCAAAGCAACGAGGCATGGTTCTTTCACACACCAGGTTTGAAAATCGTTTATCCTTCAAATCCGTATGATGCGAAGGGTCTATTGTGCGCTGCGCTTGAAGACCCTAATCCGTATCTGTTTTTTGAACACAAGGTCTTGTACCGTTCTGTAAAAGATGAAGTACCTGATGATTATTATACAGTTGAAATCGGCAAAGCCAAACTGGTAAGTGAAGGAAGTGATCTTTCTATTATTACCTATGGCATGGGCATTCATTGGGCGAAAGAAATTTTACAAACCATGCCAGAAGTGAGTGCTGATGTGTTGGATTTGCGCACGTTGCTGCCGTGGGACAAACTTTCTGTCGAGCAGACGGTGAAGAAGACGAATCGTATTTTGATCCTACATGAAGATACGCTGACAGGGGGGATTGGAGCCGAAATATCTGCGTGGATCAATGAGCACCTATTCAACCACCTTGACGCGCCAGTTATGCGCGTTGCAAGTTTGGACACCGCCATCCCTTTTGCTCCTACGCTGGAAAATAATTTCTTACCAAAAGGAAGGTTGAGGGGAAAGATCGAAGACTTGTTAAAATATTAATCAAAGATTTCATTTAAAAATAGGGGGACTGAAGTGTGGGCCTCGTGAAATATCTTCTATTGGGTTTTTTCCTTCAACTTCGCTCTTCCTTCTTCTTTTAATGCCTTGCTAATAATCCATTCCAATTGACCATTTGTGCTGCGAAACTCATCGGCTGCCCATTTTTCCACAGCCTTTAGTATTTCAGGATCTAATCGCAGAACAAATGGTTTTTTCTGTGCCATAACTTACCATCACTGATTAAGTGTTCCGGTATTGATAACTGGATTGACATCTTTGTCAGCACAAAGCACAACCATCAAGTTACTTACCATGGCCGCTTTTTTCTCTTCGTCCAACTCAATTATGTTTTGCTCTTTTAAATGTTCCAATGCCATTTGAACCATGCTTACAGCACCTTCCACTATTTTGAATCTAGCCGCTACGACCGCTGTTGCTTGTTGTCTTCTTAACATGGCTCCAGCAATTTCGGGAGCGTACGCTAAATAGCCAATCCTTGCTTCGATTACATAAATCCCCGCGATGTCCAATCGATTCCTTAGCGTTTCCTCTAGTGCTTGATTAACCTCCGTATGACCCGATCTCAGTGTCATCTCCGCATCATTGTCAAAATTATCATAGGGGTACATTCCTGCCAACGTGCGTACCGCAGCATCGCTTTGAATCCGCACAAAGTTTTCATAGTTGTCCACTTCAAAAGCAGCTTTGTAAGTATCCTTTACCTGCCAAACCAAGATTACTCCGATTTGGATCGGGTTTCCGACCTTATCGTTCACCTTGATTTTTTCGCTATCAAAGTTGCGCGCACGAAGAGAGATTTTTTTTCGACTAAACAGCGGATTCACCCAAAAGAATCCGCTTGACTTCACCGTGCCACGGTAATCGCCAAACAACACCAACACCATGGAGCTATTCGGGTTCAAAAAGAAGAAACCGGGCATTATCATAATACCCGTGAAAACGAACAAAATAAAAAGTGGACTCTGGGCTGCAATCAAACCCGCTATCCCTAGTGTCAAAATGCCAAAACAGATCAAAACCATCAAATAACCAGAGGCGGGCGAGTAACTTTTTTCGTTATTCATATATATGATATTAAAATGATATTATATCAATATTACGAATTAACAGGTAAAAAGGTTTTGTGTGCTACATTTTTTTTCTGGGTTTCGAGAAGATTCATTTCCGGCCGGCCAAACCCCATTTTTCACTACATTAGCATGTTTAAACGGGTGACATTGAACGCACATGTAGAAAAGCCTAAGCATTCCTTCACTTGGCGGTGGATTGGGATGATTTTACTCTTTTTTATTTGCAGCTCCACTTTTGCACAAAATACGAAGGGAGATAAGCCGATTAGTCCGTTTCCAAATATTTCCCAAAAATCAAAACCGAAGAAAGAAAAAAAGATAAGGTCAGTTTCCAGAGACATTTCAGGCCGAAGACTACGCACAAAGAACAAATCAGCGGCAGCAAGGGCAGTAATAGTTGCCTCTTCTCCCTATCAGGGCAGGATTTCAGGGCGGGGTGAGAGGCCGGGCAAACCAATAGGTGGACGCAGGGCTAGAATTAGATCTTCGTCTGCACAAATGGCTAGAAACAATGTTTATCCAAACAGAGGCCCTTACGTCAATAATCCATCGCGAAAACCAAGAAAGGAAGAACAGTATTTTCAGCGTAAAGATTTTCAGCGTAAAGGTCGGGTTGAAAGATTTCGTTTTCGAGAAAAATCTTCATCCGGTGCCGGACAAGCAAGCGCAAGGCGCCAAGCAACGACTAGACAGTTCTTTTCACCAAGGAAAAAAAAATTGTACTGGGTCACCTCGTCTTCAAGAGGTGAAGTAAGCTCAACAAAAGATATTTCAGGCCGACCACTTCGCAGAAAGAATTTTAGGAGCCCAAAGCCGGAAACTACACCTCAAACTGACCCCTATTACGGGCAGGGCAAATTTGGAGACAAAACTAGTGGCGAGCCCGTTTTTCCCGGCTATATTCCAGAAAACAGGCAACGTGAGCGAGCCTGGCGCGGAGATGTTTCCAAAAAACCAATCCGAAAAAACTATTCTAAAATCCGAAATCATAATTTAAAGCAACGTTTCATTCCTTGGGAACAACCCAGTAGGAGCAAGCCAAATCGAACGCCCATCGGAGTCAAGCGTCCAGGAGTCGGAAGCAATTTTGGAAATTTTCGAGGCACCAAGCGAGCTCCAAAAGGAGTTGGAAGAATCTGGAGGCAGTCAAAAAATAACGGAGGTAATGCAATTGCAGTAAGGACACCTTCGACCGCTGCAGCGAAGGCAGGGTACTACCAAGGATCGAGTAAAAGATGGGAGCTTTCGACCCTTTTTCAAAGGCAAGGTACCGGGTACTCTGGAGACTTAAGAAGTAGGCAAACAAAAAAGGGTGGTTTTGGGTATTCTCGAAGTGCTAAGAGTAGAGGGTTAAGAGCGGGTGGTGCCGCCAACGCCAACAAGAGATCAAGAAACAATGGAGGCAATGCAATAGCCGTCAGAATGCCAACATCGGATGCTGCAAAAGCAGGAACATATAGTGGAAACTTGAAATCAGCGCGAGCCCACGGCTTTAGCGATCAGGGCGAAGGATTCACTGGCTTTATCAAAGCTAAGAAACCAATCAAAGCTCATGCTAGCTTCAAGTTAAGGTCTAGAAATAATGGGGGCAACGCAATAGCGGTTCGAATACCGAGTTCAGGTGCTGCAAAAGCGGGGGCGTATAGTGGCAACTTGAAATCAGCACAAGCCCACGGCTTTAGCGATCAGGGTGAAGGATTCACCGGCTTTATTAAAGCTAAGAAACCAATCAAAGCTCATGCTAGCTTCAAGTTAAGGTTTAGAAATAATGGGGGCAACGCAATAGCGGTTCGAATACCCGCATCCGGTGCGGCAAAAGCAGGAACATACAGCGGAAACTTGAAATCATCAGATGTATTCACCTTACGGGATCAAGGTGAAGAGTTCACGGGTTTTCTGAAGTTGAGAAAACCAAAAAAAGGCGGACGCGGGGGCGAACGAAAGTTTTGGAATAACGATGGAAAACCAATTGATGGTCGCACTCCACTGTCCAGTAACGCAAAAGCTGCTATTTATTCAGGGAAAGTAAAACAAAAGGAAGATTATGTCCAGAATGAAAAAACTTCCAGGTTATCGCTAAAGAAAAAAGAGCCGAAAAAGGGAGCATTTGAAGTGGAAGGATTACAAGTAAAAGTGAAACAACATGACTTTGCACAAAATCCACGCTCGGCACGTAGTTCTACCAAAAAGCGAGAACCGGAAAAAGGCGCATATTTGGCAGAAGGTTTTCAGACAAAAGTGAAACAAGAAGACTATAATCAAAACCGTCTTGCCTCAAAAAGTTCGATAAAGAAAAGAGAGCCGGGGAAAGGTGCTTTTGCAGCAGAGGGCCTTCAAATAAAAGTGAGGCGAGCTAAATACGAAAAGAATCCAAACGCAAAACCGGGAGCGCTAAGAGCTATTGGCCCTTCTTCGGCAACAGTGAAAGCCAGCGAGTACGTTGGACGTATGAAAATGATTTGGGACTACAAGCACAACCCAAGCAGTAGCAAATTTGCATTAGACGTTGTACGCCCGAATCGCACTTTTGCAAAAGGTAATAAATACCAAGGACGAACTCGTCTCACAAAAAACTATCGACATAACCCAAAGAGTAGCAAGGATGCACTAAAAGTGATTGCGCCTGGAAAGGCCTACGCAAAGATTTCCAACTACCAAGGAAATCTAAAAATGAGTAAGCCTCACCGAAGCAACTTGCATCCTGACGCGAAGTTCGCCCATGGACGTATCAACAATGTGAAGCAAGAGCGAACTATTTTGACAAATGCCAAGTTGTGGTGGTCCCGGCTATTCAAGAAAAGTGATACACAGCCTACTGCCGTGAAAGAAAAAGTAAGACGGCCGCGCTACGACAAAAATGAGCGCGAATTGTGGAAAGACCTTTACGACTAAAAAGTATGAACTGGATTCATTTAGATTCTGAAGAGAAATTAACGGAAGCAACAACCGCTTCGAGAACAAAGCCCGTTGTGTTATTTAAGCACAGCACAACCTGCTCCATTAGTAGCACAGCACTCAACCGGCTGGAGCGAAATTGGAACAGTGAAGATATTGCTGATACACAAGCGTACTACCTCGACTTACTCTCTTATCGTCAGCTATCAAGACAAATTGCTGAAAAATTTCAGGTAGAACACCAATCTCCTCAAGTACTGATTATACAAAATGAAAAATCAGTATACGATACCTCTCATTTTGATATCAACTACCCGACCATCAAAGCAGAAATTGAAAAACTGCTGAAAAGGTAGTTAAAAATCAAACGAAATAGTTTGTTTCAACTCTGATGAAAGGCTCAACGCCACAGGGCAGGTGTGTGCCGCATTTTTTAGCTTTTGCTTTTGTTCTTCCGTTGCCACTAGCCCTGAATGGGTAAAATGAATTTTTATTTCAGCGATTTTTCGAGGAGAACTATTCATCACCTTTATAACCTCAGATTTTAAGCCAGTCAGATTTACTCCTTCTCGCTCAGCTACAATTCCCATGATCGTCATCATGCAACTACAGAGCGCAGCGCTAACCAGATCAGTCGGACTAAATGCCTCTCCCTTGCCATTGTTATCTACCGGGGCATCTGTAGTGATCGCATTTCCAGATCTTAGGTGGGTGGCCTTTGTGCGCAACCCACCAACATATTCTGCCTCTGCCATAATTGTTTCCATAGTGTTAAACTTTACCGTGTTTTTTTTCGTTGGCTATTTACCTTAAATTTCGACATTCTAGGTTCAGCAATGACAAAAAAAATACAAATAACGGGCTTCCTATTTCTGGCTTTCGTTTTTACAGCAATGAGCCAAACCCAAGATAGCTATGAATACAACTCCGAGTTTACGTGGGGTATAAATAAAAATTCCTCAGGCGGTTTAATAGGTGGTTTTGTTTTTAAGAAAGCCACCCGAATCAATGAGCGTATCTTCAAAACGTATGGTTTGGAGATTATGAATGTGAAGAACCCACAAGAAGTAAGGGTTCAGTCGGGCATTACTGGCAATTCGTTTATTGCCGGAAAGAGTAATTATCTCTACGCGCTTCGCTTCCAGTACGGTCGAGATGTAGTCCTTTTCACAAAAGCTCCCCAACAGGGCATAGAAATAAAAGCGGTGTTGGCCGCGGGACCAAGTATTGGAATTGTTGCTCCTTACTATATTGAGCGTTTGGTAAGTAACCAAAGTTTCAATAACACAAAGAGTGAACAGTATACTCCTTACAATCCAGATGGAACCGTTAATGAAGACCACGCGATAGGTAGAATACTGGGCACAGGCTACCTTTTTCAAGGGCTAGGAGATTCAAAAATTCAATTTGGCGGAAATATTAAAGCCGGAATCAATTTTGAACTAGGAGTGGTTAAGAGTCAAGTAACGGGATTTGAGGTGGGCGTTTTAGTAGACGCCTATTTTAGCGAGGTTGTCTTAATGCCTAAAGCTGAAAACCGAGCCGTTTTTCCAACCTTCTATTTTACGCTTTTCTACGGGAGTAGAAAATAATTTTTGGTTTTTACGCAACAAAATAAGCACTTCATTCTAAAACCTTACCGACTAGATGCCGTAACCACTCCATACCAAAATAATATGGATTAGTATGGAATCAAAAAAAACACAGAAGGCAGATTTGTCAAACAAACGCGGTCTTTTCTTCAGTATTGGTCTTTTTTCAGCCCTTTCGGTAGCTCTCATGGCATTTGAATGGAAACAGACCGATGAAAAAGTGGACTTGCTGTCTGCAAAAAGCACCAACACGTTCGAAGAAATGATTGAGGTGCCTACCACCCAACAACTACCACCGCTTGCACCAGTCATACAACAGCCAAAAATTGTAGAAGTACCGGATGAAGAAGAGATTCAAGAAAATCTGAACATTGACTTAGATAATGAGTCTCCAAGAATAGAAGTTGCTTCAGTGGCGGTTGCGGAGGCAGAAGAAGAAGTAGATGAAATTTTTACAATTGTAGAGGAATCTGCCATGCCCAATGGGGGAATGCCCGCCTTTTACAAGTATTTGGTGGATAATATGAGGTATCCGGCACAGGCAAGGAGACTGGGCGTGGAGGGCAAAGTGACGCTTTCTTTTGTGGTTGACAAAAACGGAAAAATAAGTGAAGTGAACGTTTTGAGAGGTATTGGCTCAGGCTGCGATGAAGAAGCGGTGCGGGTCATGCAAAATGCTCCTTCATGGAAGCCCGGCAAACAAAGAGGAAAAGCAGTAAAACAGCGCTGCATAATGCCAATTAGCTTCAAAATGTAAAAGTTGAGTAGCCCCGATTTTCGTTCCTTTTCTAGTTAGGAAATGCCAAAGTCATAAAAAAGGGAAAAAATTTTCTCCCTTTTTGTTACTTGGTATGCACAAATGGATTCTATTCCTATATTTGAAATCCTAAACTGATAAAAATGGAAGCGAAAAAGTCAGAAAAAGCAGATTTGACGAAGAAGACTGGGCTGTACTTCAGCATAGGTCTCTTGTTAACAATGTCCCTCACCGTCATGGCCTTCGAATGGAAGAGCTACGATGAGAAGTTGGACTTGCTCACAAACAAAAGCACGAATACATTTGAGGAAATGCTTGAAGTGCCGCCAACCGAGCAACCACCTCCACCAGCACCCGTTATTCAGCAGCCTCAAATTGTAGAGGTTCCGGATGAAGAAGAGATTAAAGAAGACCTAAACATCAAGTTTGATGTGGAAGTTACTGAAGATACAAAAGTAGAGGCTGTGACTGTAGTTGAGGAGGTAAAGGAAGAGGTTGACGAGATTTTTTCAGTGGTTGAAGAAACTGCAACTCCAAAAGGTGGTCTCCCAGCATTTTATAAATATGTAGGTGACAAAATGAAATACCCTGCTCAAGCTCGTAGAATGGGCGTAGAGGGAAAGGTTTTCGTACAGTTTGTAATTGGAAAAGATGGATCCATTAATGACGTAAAGATCATTAAAGGTATTGGAGCAGGTTGTGATGAAGAAGCAGCTCGTGTGATGCAATCTGCACCACCTTGGAATCCAGGAAAGCAACGTGGTAAAGCGGTAAAGCAACGCTATACTCTCCCTATTATTTTCAAACTGGGTTAATCCTCAGTTTTTTTGAAAGTTTAAAAAAGCCCCATTGATGGGGCTTTTTATTTTAGTACGAAACCTAAAACTAGCCCCACCAGTATCACTGCCCAGGAAGGTATTTTAGTGAAGGCCACCAAACAGAAAGAGGCGATTGTAAACGTTACATTTAGCAGATTGGGTTGGAGTGGTTGAAACAATAAAATAGCAGCCGCGGCCACCAGTCCTGCGCTTGCAGCATGAATGCCCTCCAGAGAAGCTCTTATCGGCCTGTACTTTTTGAGGCTGTCCCATATGCGTGTCATAAAAAAGATAAGAAAAGTACCCGGCAAAAATATGCCCGCTGCTGACATTAAAGCACCGAAAATCGCTCCGCCAGTTCCTCCTTCCCGCATCGCTAAACTTCCAATGTAGGCAGCAAACGAAAACACCGGTCCGGGCAATGATTGAGCAAGCGCATAGCCGGAAAGAAACTCCTCGTGCGTGAGGTATTGCTTAGGTGCGTATTGAACAAACTCCGTATAAAGCAAGGGTGTCAAAACCTGCCCTCCTCCAAAAATCAAGCTTCCGTTGCGATAAAAGTTTTCAAATAAGCGAATGGGCAAAAAAGAAGGATTTGATTTAGTGACGCTTCCCAATACAGCCGCCAGTACTAGTACTCCCAGCCAAAGCAAAAAATTGGCCCATCGCACTTCAAATTTCTTTTTTGCTTCTCTGGGATGGGCCTTGTAGTTAAATGCTGTGAGCGCGCCTGCAATCAGTAGCGTGACCGGAAAAACAAAGGGCGTCTTGATAAAATAGGCAGCCACACCTGCCCCAACCATAATTAACGCAGCTCTAAATCGGGTGATGGATTTTAAGCCAATTGAATAGGCGGCATAAGCTACCAGTCCAACGGCCATGGGTTGTATAAATCGCGTAAAGGCCAGGGAGATATTTTTCGATTCAAAACTTCCAATCAACAGACCGGCAACGGTCATGATGGTCACTGACGGCAACATCCAAATCAACAATGTAAGATAGGCCAAGCCAGGTCCGCCCAATTTGTAGCCAACTGCAGAAATAGTCTGTGTGGATGTGGGACCCGGCAAGACTTGACAAAGTGCATTTAACTCCAGCAGGTCGCTCTCAGTAACATAGTTCTTCTTCGTGGCCAAGACATTCTGAAAATGGGCAAGGTGAGCCTGAGGCCCTCCAAAGCTAGAAACAGACAGCAGTAAAACGTCTTTTAAAAAACCTCGATAAGAAATATGCTTGACCAAGTTGAGTTACTTCTTCAATCCAATTTCGCGCAACCGTTGATTCAGAAAATCGCCAGCGGTGATATCATCCCACATCTTAGGATTTGCCTCATCCACACAACCCGGTAATGCTGCCAAGCTCATCTCTGAGCGGGGATGCATAAAAAAAGGAATAGAATACCTTGGCTTGTTCATTTGACTGCGCGGTGGGTTGACTACACGGTGAATCGTTGATTTCAATTTTTTATTGGTCAATCGCTCAAGCATATCTCCCACATTTACAACCAATTGTTCTGGCAATGCCGTAATGGGTATCCACTTTCCGTCACGTCTCAGTACTTGCAGTCCATCTGCGCTGGCGCCCATCAAAAGAGTGATCAAGTTGATATCGCCATGCTCCGCTGCACGTACAGCATCCGCTGGAACAGCATCTGGATTTTCAATAGGAAAATAATGGATTGGTCGTAGAATACTATTCCCATGCTTCACCCTTTGATCAAAGTAGTTTTCCGGCAGCTGGAGATAGAGAGCAATTGCTCTCAACATCTGCACCCCTGTTTGTTCAAGTCGTTGATAAACATCGAGAGCGATCGACTCAAACTCTGGTAATTCGGTAGGCCAGATATTGTCAGGATACTCCTTCTTAATTGGATCTCCATCTAACACTTCCTGCCCTACATGATAAAACTCCTTCAAATCACCGGTGTTGCGCCCCTTCGCATGTTCTTTCCCCTTACCAATGTAGCCCCGCTGACCGGCCAACCCTTCTATTTCATATCGTTGTTTAGCCGAATCGGGCAACGCAAAAAACCTCTTGATCACATCATACAATCTAGCCGATAAATCATCCGTGAGGTAGTGATTTCGGATCGCCACAAAGCCAATGTCTTTGTAGGCAGTACCTAGATCCGCAACAAATTTCTCTCTTTTAATAGGGTCACCGCCTGTAAAATCGGCCAAATCCAAAGAGGGTACTTGATCGTATAATATATCAGTCATAGCTGTTTGAGTTGTATAATGCAAGCTATCTATTTTTTAAGTAAATTTAGGATATCAAAAATTGTAAGGTTAGCTATTGTCCAACCTAGGTTATTTTTCTGCTTTCAACTAAACCAATTGAAAAAATGAGCACCACGAGAAGGAAATTTATTAAAGATTCAGTAAGGGCCTCTGCTGCGGTAGCGGTAGGGACTTCATTTATTTTTACTGAGTCAACCGCGCAAGCACCTGCCACCACTACCCTACAGTTCGCACAGATTCCCCTACCATACGCCTTCAACGAATTGGAGCCAAATATCGATGCCCTAACGATGGAAATCCACTATGGAAAGCATCACGCTACCTATGTAAAGAATGTGAACGAAGCGATAGCTGCAGACAAGATTGTCTACGAAAACGAAAAAGACTTTTTTGCGAACGCCTCCAAGCTATCCGCAAAAGCACGTAACAACGGTGGCGGTGGATACAACCATAACTTTTTTTGGCAAGCGATGAAACCAAATGGAGGCGGAGTTCCCGCTGGCAAAGTGAGTGATGCCCTCAACGGTGCGTTTGGCTCTTTCGACAAATTCAAAGAACAATTTAATGATGCCGCTATGAAGCGATTTGGTTCGGGATGGGCATGGTTGATAAACGATGGAGGAAAATTAAAAATTGGTTCTACGCCCAATCAAGACAATCCATTGATGGATATAAGTGAATTGAAAGGTACACCCGTATTGGCTTTGGATGTGTGGGAGCACGCTTACTATTTGAAGTACCAAAACAAACGTAATGAGTATGTAGCCCATTGGTGGAATACCATTAACTGGGACGAGGTGGCGAAAAACCTGAAATAGAATTGATCAAAAAAATCCAATTATTCCAGCTCTACCAAAAGCGTTGAGCAAACTTTATTTCTTTTTTATACATCTAAACAAAAATTATCCAAACCACATGAACAAATCGATCAAAAACAAACCTACCATCATGATCGCAATGGCACTCCTGATTTTTCTAGGAAGCTGCGATCAGAAAAAAGAGGAAGCCTCTAACACATTTAAAGTCCCTGTAGAATACTACAAATTAAAGAACGGACTAAAAGTGGCTCTGTCGCAAGACAAAACTGCACCCACAGTAGCCGTTGCCGTCTATTACAACATCGGCTTTCGAATCGAGCCAAAAAACCGAACAGGATTTGCTCACTTGTTTGAACACATGATGTTTCAAGGCTCTCAAAATCTTGGAAAAATGGAGTTCATCAAATTGGTACAACAAAATGGGGGTATCCTGAACGGATCCACTCGGTTTGATTTTACTAATTATTTTGAGGTAATGCCAGCCCATAAACTCGAGACAGCGATTTGGGCAGAAGCCGATCGAATGAAAGGTCTTGCTATTACACAAGAGAATCTTACCAACCAGCAAGGTGTGGTAAAAAATGAAGTAAAGGTTAATGTTTTGAATCAGCCATATGGCGGATTCCCGTGGTTGGATATGCCGCAATACGCGAATGAGAATTGGCACAACGCCCACAACTTCTACGGGGATTTAAAAGACCTTGACTCTGCAAAATTGGAAGACGTAGATAATTTTTTCAACACGTTTTATGCACCCAACAATGCCTCGCTGGCTATCGTTGGCGACTTTGAAATAGCAGAAGCCAAACAGTGGGTTGAAAAATATTTTGGAGAAATACCAGCTTCCCAACTCCCACCCAAACCAGATATTTCTGAACCCCGACAAGAAAAAGAAAAACGTTTCACTAAAGAAGATAAACTCGCGAACAAACCGGCTATAGCTTTTGCCTATAAAATGCCTGAACGAAACAGCCCAGAGTATTTTGCGATGGGCTTAATTGATCAAATGTTAGTACAGGGCGAAGATAGCAAGCTATACCTCGCTCTTGTTCAAGGCAAAGGATATACAGGCGGAATAAGTGGCGGGATTAATTACTTAGGGAATATGTTTAACTATAGTGGCCCCATGATATGGATGGCTGATTTGATTTATGATGCGAATGTATCGCCAGATTCAATCCTATTCCAGGTTAACAAGGCCGTTGACGACATTCAGAAAAATGTGACGCAAGAAGACATTGACCTAGCAGTCGTAAAAATGAGGTCTAAACTTTATGATGACCTTGGCGGATTCTTCGGCATCGGACGTGCAGATATGCTGGCGAGTTTTGCGCTCTTTGATGACGATCCTTCCAGATTAAATACGTTGGAAGACGAGTTTAAAAAAGTGACTCCTGAATTAATTAAAAAGACAGCCACTGAATATTTGCGGGCTACAAATCGTACTATCTTAATTATTGACCCTAAAGCTGAAGTAAAATGAAAAATGCATTGAAGATCACAATCGGCTTTTTGCTTTGTCTCACTTTCGTTTATCAAAGCGAGGCGCAAAAACAAACACCTCCTGCAGGTGGTACGCCAAAAGATTTTAAACTTCCAGAGAAGAAAGTGAGCCAACTTCCCAATGGCCTTCGCTCTACATTGGTTCAATATGGCGCTGTACCAAAAGCAGAGGTACAATTAATTATCAAAACTGGAAATATTCATGAATCTGCAAACGAAGTTTGGTTGGCTGACCTGACAGGTTTGTTGATGAAGGAAGGAACCACCACCAAAACCTTTAAAGAAATTTCTAAAAAGGTGGCGGGTATGGGCGGAAACATCAATGTAAGCACAGGAATGGATAATGTTACGATTAGCGGCTCTGTGTTGTCGGAGTTTGTTCCAGAACTTGTGCGAGTTATTGCTGACTTAGTGATGAATCCGGCTCTTCCTGCAAAGGAAGTAGATCGATTAAAAGCGGATTTAAAAAGGCAACTGACGGTTGAGAAGTCTGGTCCCCAATCTCAAGCCACTGAAAGATTTTTCCAGATCGTCTACAAAGATCACCCGTATGGCAGGTACTACCCAACAGCAGAAATGATCGATAGCTACACGGCTGAAAAAGCAAAAAACTTTTTTGAGAAAAATTTTGGCGCGAAGCGTTCAGTCATTTATGTAGTTGGAAAATTTGATGAGGTTGAAGTAAACAAGGCAATTAATGATTCATTTACCTCGTGGAAAGCTGGTGCCGAAATTGATTTCCCGGCTGCTACTCCCACGCGCACAAACGAGATTGCGATGATCGATCGTAAGGACGCACCTCAAACAACAGTTATTCTCGGATTGCCAACACTGACACCAAAGGACAAGGACTACATGGCACTTCAAGTTACCAACTCACTACTGGGTGGTTCTTTCGGTTCTCGAATTACGAGTAACATTCGAGAAGACAAAGGATATACCTATTCACCCTATAGTACAATACAAAACCGAAAAGGAGTTTCCCTTTGGTACGAGGAAGCAGATGTAACTAGTGAACATACGGGAGAGTCATTGCGCGAAATTTCAAAAGAGATAAAAAAGTTACAAACAGAGAATCCTTCCAAAGAAGAATTAGAAGGGATTCAGCGCTATATGGCCGGAACGTTCGTTTTGCAAAATTCAAACCCGGGCGGAATTATCAGTCAACTTAACTTTATTGATCTACACGAATTGGACGAGAGCTATCTGACCGATAGAGTAAAGAACATCTATGCGGTGACACCCGAGAAGGTGTCGCAAATAACAAAAGATCATTTTAAATATGAGGACATGACGCTCGTACTAGTGGGTGATAAGAAACAACTAGATCAACAAATCAAAATGCACAAGGACGCGCAGAAGCTAAAATAAACCAGCCTCGGAAATGCTTAAAAAAAGTCAGGCGCAATACCTGACTTTTTTTATATGATCAGTAGCCTCCATGATACTTTCTAAAAAACCATTCGGTGAGAACAATTAGCAGAAAAATCACTAATACGTTTGAACTAAATTCCAAGAACAATGGAAGCATCTATTCCAAGCTTTAGGCTTATTTCCCTAGCTACTTTTAAAGTGGGTTCGCTCTTGCCATTAAGGTATTCACTTACTCTGGATGTACTCACCCCCAAAAGCTCGGATAGTCGTTTTTGATTCAACTCCATCTCGACCATACGCAACTTCAGAACTTCGACAAGCGAGTTTTTCCTTACCGTATAGTTTCGTTCTTCATATTGTGCAACGAGGTCAGACAATACATTTAGTTCTACATACCCTTTCGCATCTTTGTTTTCAATATTATCTGGGTTTTGTAGAAGTTCTTCCACGCGCTCAACAATGGCGTTGTAGTCCTTTTCTGTCTTTATCATAAGTCAAATATTTTCAATTTCCTTAATCTTATCATAGTCTGCGTGTGTACCGATAAACCTGACATAAACTTTTTTCGCATTAAATGAAATAATAGCTACCAATCGGTAATCATTTCCTTTGATATTGAAAACGAAACGATGATTCCCCACGTAGTCAACTTTATTAAAATCTAGCCTAAGATCGTTCAGATTCTCCCAATTTTTTTTCGTCACGGTATGGTACCAAAAGTTTAAAGAGATTTCGGAATCGGGATGTAATTCTGAAAATGCCTTTATCCTTTTGTAGGTAACAATCCGCATGTTAAGGCTAGTCTTAGGACAAAACTCAAAATAAAATTACAAATTTCAAAATATAATTACATAATTTGTAATTATATGAGGCCTCAAACGCAATCATGACGGTGTAATCAATACCCGCCCCAATATTTCCTTAAAAACCATTCTCCGCTTACAATCAACATTAGTAAAAAGCAAAACCATTTCAAGTTGATTAGCGAATTGAACGACTCGTTAGATCGAATAATGGCTTGGGGCTTCTCGTTTTCAACATCGGTTTTTAGCTGGGTAATTTCGTTAGCCAGATAAAATTTACCACCTGTCGCTAGTGACAACTTCCTTAGCAATCCAAAATCTGCGGTGAGATTTTGAGATTCAATATTTTGTGCGGTTACTAAAAACTGCCCACCAACCTGTTCACGCTTTCCCTGAATGTCAGTAGAAGATTTGAATTGATATACACCTTCAACCAAGCCACCTATTTGATAACGACTGCCGCCAGGGCTTGTGGTGTACTGATAAGAAGTAATTTCCCCCTTCTCGTTTTTTAATTCAATTGCGATAGTGTTGCCATAAATCGGTTCGAATAAATCATTGTATAGTTGACTTTCGATAACCACTGGTGTTGCTTCACTGAATTCGTTCTGAATCGCAAAACTTTTGAATTTTCGTTTGTCCTCCAACGTGCTTAGGTATTGGATCAGTTTAGAGAACACATCATCAAATACGATTGTTTTTTCTGTGTTGCTATACTCACTCATTCTCCATTTCCAAAATCCTTCTCCTACGATTGCTGCCACCTTATGTTTGTCTTCTGCCCAAGTGAGTAACAAGGGTCGGTCGGTTGCCACACTTCCTATTCGTTGATACAACAAAATAGACGCATTTGTGGGGAACGAAAATTTTCCGAAGGGCACATTCAGAGGTGGATACTTTGTAAACACGCCATTGCTATTCTCCAAAAAGTTAAAGTCGCGAAAGGTTGTATTTATTACTGGTGTCACCTCGTCCCATTGCCCATTGCCTTCAAAATTTAACGGAATCTGATTAGCAACGAGTTGACGTAAATTGGATTGCATTCCAATAATCAACAGTAACGATGCTGATGAATTTTTAAATTGTTGGTACAAACTTGCGGTTCTGTTGTTGCGATCTGCCACTTGATGAAAAATGACCAATTCAGCAGCATTCGGTTTAAGCATGGAAGGGTTCAGTTCCGTCACTCCCGGAATGTGTACGACTAACTCATAATTGAAGTTATTGTCTACTACGGCTTTGATGGCTTTTATATCTGGGTGAGGAGCTGGAGCAATCAACAAAATCTTCTTTCGCCCTTCGACTACCTCCACAAAAAAACTAAATCTATTATTTTTTAGTGATGCTTCTCCGCGAGCAGGATCTACTACAACATCTAACCGCTGAATACCTTTTTCTAACGCTTCAATCGAAAAGTCAAAGCCAAGGAATGAATTTGTGCCTGAATCCTTTTGTTGGGTGGAAAGTACTTTGCCATTCTTTAAAACCGAGATCGTTACCTTCTGGTCTGGCAATCCCTGAACTATCACTTCAGCACGAACGGGAAATTTGTTTCCTTGATAAGTAATCTTGTTGTAGGCAACATTTTTTAGCACCAGATCAACGCGATTCGTTGTGTCCCCTACACCGATTGTAGATATAGGCACGCGACCGGGAGAATAAAGAGGTGACGTTCCGGTATTATATATACCATCTGAAATCAATACAATGCCTGCCAAATTCTTTCCCTCATACCGGGCAGTGACACCTCGTATAGCGGAGGTCAAATCAGATGTTGGACTCGTAAAATGAACCTTATCAGTCGGGCTATTGTCTAAATTTGTGGTGGTGATTTCATAGCCTTGCGCCTTAAACTTGTTCTTTGTCTCCTCAATTTCTTTCAGGAGGCGTCTTCGGGTTACAGAATCGGTAGATTCATTTACTGAATTTGAATTGTCGATAAGAAAAGCTACGGTGGGTTTTTCAACGATTTGATCGGTAATCTTTAAAATTGGCCCCAACAGCAAAACTGCAAGAAGCGCAACCAGTATTGCCCGCAATACAAATAGAAATTGATTTACTCTTTTCGACCAAGGTGCCTTTGCGTTGTACAATAGAAAAGAATATCCTAGTCCTACCGCAAGGCAAAGAAGAATATAAAATGGTGATGACTCAAATTGAAGGCTTTTCACTTATTCATATTTTGTAAGGGCTTTCATGATCATCCCTTCTAGTATCCATATTTTTCCTTCCAAAGTTTCCTGAGGTGACTTCTCATTTCCAGCTCGCGCGTATTATTTCCCGGGTCGTAGAATTTAGTCCCTTTAATTTGTTCTGGCAAAAATTCCATATTAGCAAAATTCCCCTCAAATCCATGGGCATATTGGTAGTTCTTACCGTAATCCAAATCCTTCATCAACTTAGTAGGCGCATTTCGAATTGCCAAAGGTACTGATAGATCGCCTGTTTCACGCACAGATTTTAATGCCAATTCAATTGCCATATAACTTGCGTTACTCTTTGCAGAGCTGGCTAAGTAGGTAGCGCATTGCGCAAGGATTATTCTTGCTTCCGGGTAGCCGATCAAATTAACAGCTTGAAAAGTGGTGGTTGCCATTACCAAAGCCGTTGGATTGGCATTGCCAATATCTTCAGAAGCTAGAATTACCATTCTCCGCGCAATAAATTTCACATCTTCACCACCTTCAATCATCCGAGCTAAGTAGTAGACGGCCGCGTTCGGATCACTGCCACGAATTGACTTGATAAAGGCAGAAATAATATCGTAATGTTGCTCACCGTTTTTGTCATAGATGGTAATATGTTTTTGGGCCAGGTTCATCACTAGCTCATCGGTTACGATTACATCACCTACAATGGCTTCTGCAATCAAATCAACCAAATTGAGCAGTTTTCGTGCATCTCCTCCTGAAATAGCTATGAGCGCCTGTCTTTCCTTGATTTTAATGGAACGCTTCTTTAGACTTCCATCGTGACTAAGTGCATGTTCTGCCAATTGAATCAATTCATCATCAGTCAATGATTTTAGTACATATACTTGGCATCGGGAAAGTAACGCTGAGTTCACTTCAAAAGAAGGATTTTCTGTGGTGGCTCCAATCAGTGTAATGGTACCTTTCTCCACGGCACCAAGCAACGCATCCTGTTGCGATTTATTAAAGCGATGAATCTCATCGATAAACAAAATAGCACGATTGCTGTACTTCGCTTTTTCAATCACCTCGCGCACATCTTTCACACCCGCACTGACGGCACTCAAAATATGAAACGGTCGCTTAACCTCATTGGCGATAATGTTTGCGATCGTTGTTTTGCCCACACCGGGTGGCCCCCACAAAATCATCGAAGGCACATTGCCGGTTTCAATTGCCTTTCTAATGATTCCGTTCTTCCCAACCAAATGACTTTGCCCTACCAAGTCTTCTAACTTAGAAGGTCGCATGCGTTCGGCTAGTGGCGGAGAAGAGTTCAGCATTTACTAAATGAAAAACAAAAGAAACAACACATTGATCGCAAAGCCCTTTTGCTCGGCATCAATCATGCCCTCCGATACCGGCATTGATTTTCCTAACTCCTCCATCATGAGAAGTGAAGTTGATTTAATATGGTGATAGTACTTTGAAGCATGGCGTCATCAAAATCCAAATGTGTGACCATTCTGACTTCATTGGCACTAAATGCCAGTGCCTTTATTTGGTGCTCTCCGATTTTCTCAAGAAACAACGCGGGACTTACACTGGACTCCAGTTCAAAAATAACAATATTGGTATCTACGGGCATCACTGACTTAACAAACGAAAGTTGTTGGAGACATTCGCCAATCACTTTTGCGCGTGCATGATCCTCCTTCAACCTGCCAATGTGATTGTCGAGCGCATAAATTCCAGCCGCTGCCAGAAAGCCTGCTTGCCGCCAAGCTCCACCAAATACTTTTCGCATCCTGCGCGCCTTTTTTGCAAACTCTTTTTTGCAAACCAAAACGGAACCAACAGGCGCACCTAATCCTTTGGAGAGGCAGATCGAAATCGTGTCGAAGTATCTACCATAGTCGCCTGCATCTTCTCCTGTGGCTACTAACGCATTGAACAACCTTGCTCCATCTAAGTGCATGTGCAAGTTTTTAGAACGAGCGAATGCACTTATCTTCTCAATATCCTTCAGCGAATAAAAACTTCCCGCTTCGCGAACTACCGTGTTTTCCAAAGCCACGACAGCTGTGCGTGGATAATGTTGATCATCGTTGTTAATGTTGGCCGCAATTTCATCGACCGAAACTCTTCCGCGGTCACCGGCTAATAGCCTCACACTAACATGGCTATTGCCCATCAGCCCACCGCCCTCGTATTTATAAATGTGGGCGCCTTTGTAACAGATCACCTCATCGTAAGGCTGCGTAAGAACATTGATTCCAATTTGATTGGTCATGGTACCGCTGGGGCAATACACGGCTGCATCCATCCCAAGCAAGGCTGCGCATTTTTCTTCTAGTTTATTTACTGTAGGGTCCTCACCAAACACATCATCGCCCACTGGCGCTGCAAACATAGCCTCTTTCATAGCTGGTGTTGGCTTGGTCACCGTATCACTTCGTAAATCGATTATCATGCAGAAAAAATTGTTCGCTTTTTATTTTTATAATAACTCCTTTGCCGGATCCCAAAATTTTTTGTCAAAATCTTGAACCTGATCCTTGACCACTTTCACGCCTTCTTTCTCGAGGCTCTTTTGCATGGCGCTTGGAGGGGAAAAATGATGCTTGCCAGTTAGTAGCCCGTGCCGATTGACAACCCTGTGTGCGGCAACTCCTTTTTCTGTGTGGGCCGCATTCATCGCCCAACCTACCATGCGCGCACTCATTTTGGTTCCCAGGTAATTTGCGATGGCTCCATAGCTAGTTACGCGTCCTTTCGGTACTAGACGTACTACCTCATACACATCAGCAAAGAAATTATTCTCTTTTTTCTGTGTTGAGACGGGCAGCTTTCTTGCGGTCATTCCCTCAAAGTAAGCTACCTTTTTGGAGGAAAAAAAAGAGATGGAATAGATATTTCCTATCCAAAAGAGATATCCTTGAGCTAGATTTGCAGGCATTAAAATACTAAGTTGAATGTACAGGTGTTTTGTTTTTCTTTTGTTACTACCGGGCTTTCTGAGCAGTCAAAGTTTCATTTTTCCATCTGCCGAGAATTGGACGGAACTGAGGGAGGGTCAGACGTTTTCCTTTAAACTAGATGTGACGGAAGCAGAAAGACCGAAATACACGCTGGAAGGAGTAAATGGCTATCGGGTTACATTTGACACATTAGGGCATTTTTCGTGGACACCCTCTTTCGATCTCGTAGATCGACTAGAAAAACAAAAAGAGATTTCTCTTTTGTTTCAAGCGGAATGGAAGAGTGGGCATCGCATCCGAAAGTCAGTTTCTTTTCTCGTGTTCCACCAAAACCGTCCACCCATAGTCGATGATCTGCCAACATTCTATGTCAAGCAATCTACTCAGAATCAATACCAGATTTCAGATGACTATGTAACTGACCTCGATGGCGATCCCATAAGTTATAAACCCATTGTTTCGCAAATGCCCGAAGGAATGCATTTTTCATCTCAAGGTCTTATCACGTGGAATCCTTCGCGCAATCAATTCATTGCACTAAAAAACAATCCGTTGGCAGTCGAGTTTGTCGCGCAAGACCAACCCGATAAACTGGAGACAAAGGCGCGAATTAGGATTGCCCAGACGCAGCTAGACCTTCCTCCCGATTTGCTTTTGCTTCCGGGAGATTCAGTCTTTACCATAAAAGAAGATGAACGCTTAAACATTAAGATTTACGCCTCAGATCCCAACGGAGACGAAAACCTGACAAACTTTGGCTTTGTAGCTTCTGACAGCGGTGTCCCTGAGAGCGCTCTGCAAAAGAGCAACTCTGCACAAGGTGAGTTTACCTGGCTACCTGGCTACGGCTTTGTTGACGAATCTGAGAAAACGAAAACGTTCCGTCTCACTTTTTTCATTTTGGATAAATCGGGCAATCGGGTTGAACGCCATGCAAAAATCAAAGTCGTTGATACCGAGAACCTGGAAGAAAAAGACAAGTCGTTGTTTCAGAAATACAAGAACTCACTCGTGAGCGCCAAAGCTCTTATTGACCGTTTGGATGAAAATCATGAAAAACTTAGCAAAACCCTTAAGCAAGCTAAAAAAGGAAAAAAGCATCGGGCGATTTTAAACGCTTCCCTTGGCGCCACTACTGGCTTATCACCTGTTATCCTTTCCAATGATCCAAACAGCTATAGGGCAGTTTCGGCCATTGGGGGAACGACAGTGTTAACGCTGGGAACATTAGAAGCAACCGAGGTAATTGGAAAATCAAAAAACGAGATTTTAGATAAACTAAAAATCAACGTTGAAATCCGCAACCAACTTCAATTGGAAGGCGACAATTTTGCCCGAAAATATGCCCTGAAGTCAGCACGAAAAGAGAAGACTTTTGATGTTGACCGAGACAAATTGCTACCCATCATTAATAACCAAAAGTTGGAGTTTTTGGAGTTGAGCGCAGAACAGACCGCTCAGCCCAAGTTTGACAACAAGGAGATCAAAAAGACTTTTATTGATTTTAGTGAAGAGTGAAGCAAGGCATTTGCCAAAAACAAAATAACGGTTACTTTTGCAATCCTAAATCGCTAAAAACTTTCTTTCGCCAAGGCTACAGAGAGTAAAACAGAGGAATGGTAGAGCGGTTTATTGCACCGGTCTTGAAAACCGGAGACCCTTCACGGGGTCCGGGGGTTCGAATCCCTCTTCCTCTGCCAAAAAAACCTAGAGATTAATTTCTCTAGGTTTTTTTATTTGGGCAATCTGGCCTTTATCCGAAAAAGCCTACTCCTCTGGCCATCAACCCTGCCAGTAGTGGGATAATAAATGGCAAAAGCAACTCTAGTCGCAGCATCCAAAAAATAGCTGATTGGATTTGTATTTCTTCTTCGGGGTTACCTTTTCGACTCTTAACAAAGAACACGGTTGGATAAATAGACAATATCCCAATCAAAGAAAACAAACCAATCTTGGTGAGAAAAATCCAATTTTTCGAATGGTAATCGGCTCGCTTGTCTAGGCTGCCAAGCCACAGGGTCAGCCCAGCGGCTACCAAAACAACGTCAGCAATAACATCGACCGCATCGACACGTTAGAGGCGATCTAGCTCTTGCCGCGTAAGTTCCTTCTTAAGCAACAGGTAATCAGAAATCTAAGACCCGACAATGGCGAATATGCTTATGAAACGAACGTAGCGAAGAATTATTTCTGTACTCATAACTTGAAACAAAATAAAATACAATGCTAGCAAATCTCGACAGAACATACCATGGAAATTCACAGCAAAAAGCTCAAATCAGAAAATAATTACCAACTTGCAGCGAACCTAGTCTATGAGATTTCTTACTGCATTCTTCTACTATGGGGTGATCATCCCTGTTTCGCATTTGCCGTTTCGTCTACTCTACGTGCTATCGGATGGCCTTTATGTTGTTTTATTTAAAATGATCGGTTATCGCAAAAAAGTCGTACTTCAAAATGTGGCTAATTCCTTTCCAGAGAAAACCACGAATGAACATTTGCAAATTGTAAGTGATTTTTATCGGCATTTTTGCGATTTGGTGGTAGAAAGCCTAAAGGTGTTTACTATTTCGCAGGAGGAAGTGAATGAGCGAATGAAAGTAATCAATCCTGAATTTATTGATCGCTTTTATGATCAAGGCAAGAATGTTATCATGGCTGGTGGTCATTATAACAATTGGGAACTCTTTGCCATGGCCATTGATGGCCCTCTTAAACACAAAGCAGTTGCTATTTATAAGCCGCTTACCAGTTTATTCTTTGATAAAAAAATGCGTGAATCAAGAAGTAAATATGGTTTGGAAATGATTTCCACCAAGAGCGTAGAAGAAGAATTCAAAAAGATGAACGCTCCACTTCGTACGATCATCTTCGGCATTGACCAATCTCCTGGTTCAGCGAAAAACAGTTACTGGGCTACTTTTTTAAATCAAGACACCGCCATGCTTTTTGGAGCCGAAAAATATGCGAAAGAATACAATTTTCCAGTCGTCTACGCGCGAATCAATAAACTAAGCAGAGGGCATTATACAACGGAATTTGTGGAAGCGATAGAGGAACCGGCAAAAACAAACTACGGTGAGATTACTAAAAGAATGAACAGTCTGTTAGAGAATGATATTATTACCCAGCCTGAATATTGGCTGTGGTCGCACAAGCGGTGGAAGCACAAACGACCAGCAGATTTGGTCCAACAGTAGACTTATACCAAAATAAGCGGTCTTGGAACTAAAGCGTCAAATGATCTTCACTATGTTTTGTGTATTTCATTGAGCGTCAATGGAATTATTTTATTTTTGAAGCTCAAACATTTATTCATCTCAATTATGGAAGATTTTCTTGGTGGTTATTGGTGGATTTTCTTGCTTTTAATTTGTATTGTTCTTTATAAGGTAATACTCCGTTTTCTGTTTGGTATGGTGATCGTGCCCGAGGACAAAATCGGTTTAGTTACAAAGAAATTTGTACTATTTGGAGAGCATAAGGAGTTGCCGGACGGCCGGATAATCGCTACCAAAGGGGAAGCTGGATTTCAAGCGCAGTCGTTGGCTCCTGGTCTTTATTTTTGGAAATGGGTGTGGCAATTCGATGTTGCGATGGAGGAATTTACTGTTATTCCCGAAGGCAAAATTGGCCTAGTGCTGTCCAAAGACGGGGCAGAAATTTTTACCGGCAGCATTTTAGCAAAGCGAGTAGACTGCGATAACTTTCAAGATGCGGAAAAATTCCTGAGTAGTGGAGGTATGCGGGGACGGCAAACCACCTATATTACAGCTGGCTCTTATCGTATCAATACCCTGCTTTTCAACGTGTCAATTTCAGACATGATACGCATACAAGAGAGTCGTGTAGGTATCGTTACAACACTAGATGGTTTACCGATTGAAGAGGGACAAATTGCGGGCAAGTTGGTAGATGGTCATAATAATTTTCAGAATTTTGATACGTTTTTGAACAATGGAGGTAATCGTGGATTGCAACCACAAGTGATTTTGGCTGGCTCATATAATCTCAACCCATGGGCAGTTCAATTGGAGGAAATCCCAATGACGGAAATTCCGATCGGGTATGTGGGTGTGGTGATTTCTTATATTGGACAAGAAGGAAAAGACTTAACTGGTAGTGAGTTCAAACATGGTAACATAGTAGAAAAAGGTAGGAAGGGAGTTTGGTTAGAGCCACTCGGCCCTGGAAAATATCCTATCAATTCCTACACGATGAAGGTAGAACTTGTACCTACTACTAATCTGGTCTTGAATTGGGCGACCGCTCGTAGTGAAGCCCATAACCTTGATAAAAATTTGTCAACCATTACGGTTCGATCAAAAGACGGATTCCCATTTAATCTTGATGTAGCACAAATTATCCACGTCCCCACGACAGAGGCTCCTAAAGTAATTGCAAGATTTGGGAACATGGTAAATCTAGTATCTCAGGTATTGGAGCCAACCATCGGCAATTATTTTCGCAACTCGGCACAAAGCAGCGATGTGATTGCCTTCTTATCATCCCGTAAGGAGAGACAAGAATCCGCGAAAGAGCACATCAAAAAAGTGTTGGATGAGTATAACGTAAATGCCGTTGATACCTTGATTGGAGACATCGTTCCGCCAGATTCACTGATGAAAACCCTGACTGATCGAAAAATTGCAGAGGAACAAAAAGTGACTTACGAAACTCAAAAGAAAGCGCAAGAGACCCGTCAAGGCATGGAGAAGGAAACGGCTATTGCCGATATGCAGAAAGACATTGTGAAAGCTCAGCAAAGTGTAGAAATTGCAGAACGAACAGCAAGTGCTACAGTTAAAAAATCGGAAGGAGATGCAACGAGCGTGAAGCTGGCGGTAAGTGCTGAAGCAGAAGCAACCAAGCTTCGCGCTTTTGCTGAAGCAGAAGCAACCAAAGCCAGAGCAGAAGCAGAATCAGAAGCCATCAAACTGAAAGCATCTGCACAGGCAGAACAAATATCATTGACAGGAAATGCCGAAGCTGAAAAAATATTAGCGATTGGTAAATCAAGTGCAGAATCTTATCAATTAGCTGTCAAAGCACTTGGTGGCGAAAACTTTACCCGCTACAAAATCACCGAAGAACTGTCGAAAGGGCACATTAAGCTAATCCCTGATATCCTAATCAGTGGTGGAAAAGAAGGTGGCGGTAACGCTATTGATGGGCTACTCGGATTAAAATTGATGGAAATGATTCAGCCTAAAAAAGAAGGTGAGTCGAAATAGCACATTCGCTTTTTGACGAGTTTAGGTGCTACCTGGTTAAGCTAGTCTAGATTTTCTCTTAGAGATAATCGTTTAGATAGATCTTAATATTTTCGCTGCGTTCTCAAGCGTAGTGTCACTTTTTGCAAAACAAAATCGAAGTAGTTTTTGATCTGAGCCGTCCTTGTAAAAAGCAGAAACAGGGATAGGGGCCAATTTTTTCTCCTTAGTCATCCAGGCCGCCATTTCCATTTCACTTTTGGTAGACACCCCTTCGTATGACAGCAATTGAAAATAGCTCCCAAAACAGGGAAGAGGTTTTAGGGAAGAGCCTTTTATATGATTCAAAAAGAAATCACGCTTTTGCTGATAAAATTTCCCGAGATACATATAGTTCTTCGATTCTTTTAGATATTCAGCCAACGCGAACTGAATAGGTGTGTTCACGCTAAATGTAATGAACTGATGTGTCTTTCTAATTTCTCGAGTCAGTTCCTCTGAGGCAACGGTATATCCAACTTTCCAGCCTGTGGCATGAAACGTCTTTCCAAAAGAAAAAACGGCAACAGCTTGTTTAGCTAATGTTGGATATCGGAGAATCGACTGATGTTGTATTCCGTCAAAAACAATACGTTCATACACTTCATCACTCAAGACAATCAGATTATGTTTAAGCGCTATTTCCTGCAAGGCTAACATATCCGAATCATTCAACACTGCACCACTCGGATTATGTGGCGTGTTCACCATGATCATTTTTGTGTCCGGTGTAATTTTGTCTTGAACCTCTTGCCAATCAATCGCAAAATGCGGTGGCTTAAGATTAATGTGAATGGGGATTCCTCCGTTTAGTCGAATAGCTGGATCATAACAATCGTAGGCCGGATCAAATAAGATCACTTCATCATTTGATCCAATTAAAGCAGCAATCGTAGAGAAGATAGCTTCCGTACCGCCTGCAGTAACTGTTACTTCTGTGTCAAAGTCTGTTGGTCGATGATAAGTGTTGGCAATTACATCTGCAATTATTTTTCGTAAGGACGGCACGCCCAGCATGGGTGCGTACTGGTTGTGCCCGTCTTTCATGTTTTGGTGAATTAGTTCTATCAGTTTTTCTGAAACAGGAAAATCAGGAAATCCCTGGGATAAATTAATGGCATGATGCTCGAGCGCCATCTTAGACATCACACTAAAAATAGAAGTGCCTACTTCAGGAAGGCGGGATTTTACATTCATAAAATTCAACGTTCAAAATTCCAAATTACTGTGGGCACCTTTTGAATCTTGAATTTTGAATTATCTCCTCAATGGCGCTAGGATACGGTACTCAGTATCTACGTCACCTTTACTGATGTCTGCCAATTTCCCTTTCAAAATCTTCTTTTTTAGCGGGGTCAGATAGTCGATGAACAATTTACCTTCTATATGGTCGTACTCATGCTGGATGATACGCGCCTTCATATCGTCAAATTCTTCTTCGTGCTGAATCCAGTTTTCGTCAAAGTACCGAATCCGAATCCTTTCCTGACGCCATATGTCCTCGCGTATATTTGGGATACTCAGACAACCTTCCTCGAAATCCCATTCTTCGCCTGTTTCCTCTAATATAATCGGATTGATGAATATCTTTCTGAAATCCTTTAATTCTGGCTTTTCTTCCAACACCGTTCCGTCTACCACAAAAAGGCGAATACTCTTGCCAATTTGTGGAGCGGCCAGTCCAATTCCATGAGCAGCGGCCATCGTTTCAAACATATCTTCCGCAAACGCCTTCACATCCATTTCGCCCTTCACGATGTCCTTTGCTTTCTTGCGCAAAACAGGATCGCCATACATTACAATCGGGTAAACCATATCATGAAAATAAAATGCAAAGGTAGGAATTGACAAGTATTTATCGCAACTCTCAATATCCTTTCGATTGAAGATAGTTTTGTAAAATAAGCGTAGCACTGATTTTATCTACATTGCCTTTTACTTGCCTATCCTTCTTTTTCATTCCTCCGTCAATCATCGTTCGTTGCGCTTGACTACTGGTGAACCGTTCATCGGCCAATGCAATGGGCTTGTCTGGAAAAGTAGTTTTGAAAACCTCTACGAACTTTCGAACAAGAGGTGCCGTCTCAGAATCTTCGTTATTAAGTCGTTTGGGCATACCTATCACGACCTCGTCCACAGCCTCGCGAACAAAATAAGTTTTCAGGTAATCGATCAGTTTTCCCGACTCCACCGTATCCAATGCCGTTGCAATAATGCGCATCGGGTCAGTTACTGCAAGTCCGGTGCGTTTCATTCCATAGTCAATAGCGAGGATTCTGCCCATTGGTATTACTTTTTGATTGTCGTGAAAATCCTTGCCCATCTGAGGCTCATTAACTCAACATACTTTTTTTTCATTTCTTCTGAAAGGAAACTAATCTGTATCTGTTTGTACCACTTCAATTTTTGATTCTCTATTTCCTGAAGTGTTTTTTCGATAATGATTGGTGTCAGCCCAAGTCTTTCACTCCCAAAATAATCGATTAGATTTTCCTTTGTGATTTTGCTTTTCCTACCTGCCAAGGTAAGGGCAAACTCTTCTTGTGGATTGGGCATCGTAATAGTTGTGTTCAATAGGTCATACGAGGGAGATATTTCAACTTTTCCATTTCGCCTGATCAACGAAAAATTCTTCAAATGCATATCTTCATTCCCGCAGAGAAAGTTGAAGATCGTAAGCCTAAATAGCTTTTGTTTTTCTATCAATGGAAAGGTACAGAACTGATCTAGTACGCCAGCCACTTTTTCCATGGATGAACTATATTTTGTTTCTCTTGTCTGTCCAGTAAGTTGGGCAAAATCCTCAACCGCTACCCTTTTCTTTTTTGGCAATCGGTCAAATCGTTTGATGAAATAAGAACGCGAGCCATCCTTTGAATAGATCATCCCATGAAGCGGAATTTCAATCCCCGCCAATGCAGCGAGCCGCATTGTAAGGTCTTCATTCTCCGGCAACTCTTCATACAAATCATTTTGAGGCTTAATAATAAAAGTACCTCCTTGATCGGCTATTTCAAAAATCCCAGCAGATACATTTAGTCGAGCACTCAACTTGGGCTGAACACCCTGTATTGACATTTTAGTAGCTCTTGCCATCGCCTCTTTTAATTGATCACCTTTGTTATAAGGGAAATCAAGTAAGTCTTTCAACTTTGGAGACAATAACTTAAGTCCTTGGGCTGAATACTTCTGCTCGCCACATAGTTCATAGGTAATCGGGCAGCGATTCATTCGATTATCGGTTTGACACTCACCGCTCCAACTAAATCTTCACCTACTGCCATCAATTGACTGAAATTGTCTGTTCGATCAATTTTGTTTTGGCGAAGTAAGCCTTCTAACTGTTGCCCTTCTGGTAAAAGCCCATCAAAAAATGCGGGAAAGCTTTCGAATTCAAATTTCATTTTACTCACTGGCATCGTCAGCGATATAGCACCACCTTGATAACCTTCCAGATATTCAAATCGATATTCCTTCCGATCTGTTTCCGTCAGATAACCTGCCAATGTACTATCAAAAAATACGGCTGCCTTTCTCATAATGATTGGTCGAGCGGGCTTTGCAATTTTACTTTGATGTTCAACCCTGACAGTATTTTAACAAGGGTAGATAACCGAACCGTTTCTTTTCCTTTTTCTAAGTCATATATCACCGACTTTCCCACCCCTACCATCTCTGCCAGTTGAACTTGTGTCAGTCCACTCTTTTTGCGATGAGCACGAATGTAGTTGCCAAGCTCAGGTTGATTTAACATATTTTACTGTTATAGCAGTAAAAATAGGCATAAAATTATATAAGTATCTATAGATAGTAAATAATTACTGCTATAGCAGTAAAAAGATTTATAAATAGTTACAGAAGTACTTATTGAAAATAGATCATTTAAAATTACTGCTATAGCAGTAATTTTAAGCCCCTTTTGCCCTATTCCAATACACATCCATTTCTGCCAAACTCATCTCCCCCATCCTTTTGCCGTCCTTCGCAGACTCTGTTTCCAGATATTGAAAGCGCTTGATAAATTTTTTATTGGTACGCTCCAATGTTTCTTCCGGATCGATATTTACAAATCTTGCATAATTGACCAATGAAAAAAGCAAGTCGCCAAACTCAGCCATCACCTTTTCCTTATCGATCGACTCAACAGGCTTTCCATCAAACTCATTTTTAAATTCATTCATTTCCTCCTCTACCTTTTCCCATACTTGCTCTTTGCGCTCCCAGTCAAACCCTACACCTCGCGCTTTGTCTTGAATGCGAATCGCTTTGAACATCGCGGGCAACGATTTAGGCACACCTTCCAGCACCGATTTATTTCCTGTTCTTAATTTGATCTTTTCCCAGTTTTCCTTCACAGCTTTTTCATCATCGGCCACTACATCTCCATACACGTGTGGATGCCGCTCAATTAATTTATCGCAAATGCCATTCAGCACATCGGTCATGTCAAATGCTTTGAGTTCTGAAGCTATGCGCGCATAAAATACCAGGTGTAACATCACATCGCCCAGTTCCTTTTTCACTTCGTTAAGATCACCCTCCAATATCGCATCCGAAAGTTCGTAGGTTTCCTCAACCGTCAAGTGACGCAAACTTTCCAGCGTTTGTTTTTTATCCCAGGGGCAGTTCTCACGTAATTCATTCATCACGGTAAGTAATCGGTCGAACGCTTTCAGTTTTTCTTCGCGTTGCAAATCAGGGGCAGAGTATGGTTTCTTCATTTCAAACTAATGGGTTTTCAATTTATTTTTTGGCGGCCGAGCGGGCTATTCGCTTCAATCCACGCGAAGCGCGTGGGATTTTCGCTGCTATCCCTGGCCGAGCTTGGAGCCATTTACAAAGTTCTCCTAAATCCCAATTAAGTGTAAACTAATTCAACCAATCTTTGGTTATCTTTGTGCGCTGTAAAATTCGTCTTTCACCATCGTAAATAACTATTTCATGACAGTTTTTCTTCTTTCACTTGGTGTCTTTGCAGTGTTCTTTTTACTGATGTCGGTGCGTTTGCTATTTATTAAGGATGGTGAGTTCAGAGGCACTTGTGCCACACAAAGCCCTTTCCTCGCCAAAGAAGGAATTACCTGCGGCTATTGCGGTAAAGTGGTGGGTGCTGGCGAGGCATGTGGCGATCCCGAAAAGGCTAGTTCATTTCCTGAAATCAAGAAAGGCTAGAATTTAGTGGTTAAGCCACCAAACTGATCCTTTTATAGCCATCAAAAGAACCTTAACTTCGCGGTCGCACTTTAACTCAATTTCGTGACCCTCATTAAATCTATTTCCGGCATCCGTGGCACCATTGGTGGCAAACCGGGCGATGGCCTTACTCCTGTTGATACTGTAAAATTTGCAGCAGCCTTCGGCACTTGGGTAAAATCCCGGCAAGGTACCCGCCTGCCAAACGGGCGGGAAAGAATTGTTATTGGGCGCGATGCCCGCATTTCAGGTGAAATGGTAAGCAACCTGGTATGCGCAACGTTGCAAGGTCTGGGTTTGGATGTGATTGATCTTGGACTATCCACCACTCCAACAGTTGAAATAGCCGTGCCCTTAGAAAAAGCGGGCGGAGGTATTATTTTGACAGCAAGTCACAATCCTATTCAATGGAATGCACTGAAACTGTTGAATGAAAAAGGAGAATTCATTTCTGCGGAAGATGGCGCAACCATTTTAAAAATCGCTGCTGACGAGAGTTTCGACTTTGCCCCAGTAGAAAAACTAGGTAGCTACGAAAAGAAAAACAAGTATATCAAAAAACACATCGAGCTTATTTTGAAAAATAGGTTGGTGGATGTAAAGGCAATTAAGAATTCAAAATTCAAGATTGTTGTTGACGCGGTTAACTCTACAGGTGGCATTTCAGTTCCCGAGCTATTGAAAGCACTTGGTGTAAAGAAGGTAAAGAAATTGTACTGCGAGCCAACAGGAAAATTTCCCCACAATCCTGAGCCGCTTCCTGAAAATATCAAAGCCATTTGCCGGAAAGTAAAAAAGGAAAAATATGATTTAGGGATCGTAGTAGATCCGGATGTAGATCGCTTAGCACTGATTCAAGAAGATGGAAAACCATTTGGTGAAGAATACACATTAGTAGCGGTGGCCGATTACGTATTGAGCAAACGAAAGGGCAACACCGTTTCGAATCTTTCTTCCACTCGCGCATTGCGTGATGTGACTGAAAAAGCAAAAGGAAAATATACGGCAGCATCCGTAGGCGAAGTAAATGTGGTTACTGCGATGAAGCAAACCAAGGCTGTGATAGGTGGCGAAGGCAATGGGGGAGTGATTTTTCCTGAATTACACTATGGCCGTGATGCACTAATGGGCATTGCGCTATTTCTAACTCATTTGGCCAAATCAAAAATGACGGCTTCCGAGTTGCGCAAAACATATCCTAATTATTTCATTTCCAAAAATAAAATTGAGCTTACTCCGCAGATCAATGTGGATGATGTATTGGAAAAGGTTAAAAATAAATATGCGCAAGAAAAAATATATACTGCCGATGGCGTGAAGATCGATTTTGAAAAAGAGAAAGAGTGGGTGCATTTGCGCAAGAGCAACACCGAACCGATTATTCGTATTTATGCTGAGTCCGAAAATGAAAAGAAGGCTGATGAGTTGGCAAAGAAAATCATTAGAGAAATTCAAGATGTAATTAAGAATTGAAGGCTAAGATTCAAAGTAAAGATTTTGTAACTTGCACTACGTAAATTCGACAGTTATGGACATACAGACGGAAAAATTATTGTTGATTGAACAAATGATTCAAATTGGCGACACAAAATTAATTGAACAAGTACGAGATTTGTTACAAAGTGGAAGTAATCCTGTGGTAGGCTATGAAGCCAATGGAAAAGCCATAACTCAGAAAGATTTTATAAAAATGGTAGAGCATGCAGAAGATGAGGTTGCCATGGGGAAGTACCAAACTATTGAAGAACTGGAAAAAGAAGCAGAAAGCTGGAGATGAAAAAGTACATATAGTAAAGAACCGCTCATGAGAGTCTACCTTGACAACGCGGCCACCACGCCACTCGATCCGGAAGTATTTGAGGCCATGAAACCTTTCATGTTGGAAGATTTTGGCAATCCTTCATCCACTCATGCTCATGGACGCAAGGTGCGCGCAGCTATTGAATCAGCCCGAAAAAAAGTAGCTGAGTTACTTAACTGTACGCCCGGTGAAATCATTTTTACCTCGGGAGGTACCGAGGCAGACAATACGCTGATTAGATGTAGCATTGATACGTATCATTTAGAACATTCTATTTCTACTTCCATTGAACATCATGCCGTAACTCATACACTTGAAACCTTAGAAAAGGAAGGTAAAATAAAATTGCATTATGTAAAGCTTGACGAAAAAGGCCATGTCGACTATGTTCATTTGGAAGAACTACTAAAGGCATACCCTAAAGCAATCGTTTCGCTCATGCATGCCAACAATGAAATTGGCAATATCCTGGACTTGGAAAAAGTGGGAGAACTCTGTAGCAGATACAACGCCTACTTTCAATCAGATACCGTACAGACGATGGGGCATTATCGCCATGACATGAAGAAACTGAAAGTACACGGCCTAACGGCAGCCGCACATAAGTTTCATGGGCCAAAAGGTGTGGGCTTCATGTACATCAACAAAGACAAAAAAATCCATCAGTTCATTCATGGCGGGGCGCAAGAACGAAACATGCGCGGTGGCACAGAGAATGTTTATGGAATTATTGGTTTAGCAAAAGCTCTTGAAATCTGCTACCGCGAAATGGAAGAGCACGAAAGTCAAATCAAGAAATTAAAATCGTACATGATCGAAAAATTGAGAGCATCCATTCCGGGTATTGACTTTCATGGTGATTCTGCAAACTTAGAGAGGAGTCTGTATACTGTTCTTAATGTGTGCTTGCCCGAATCAGAAGAAAATGAAATGTTGCTTTTCAATTTAGACATGCAAGGGATTTCCGCATCCGGTGGTAGTGCCTGTTCTAGTGGTGCTTCTATCGGTTCGCATGTCTTGGGCGCATTATACCCAGAATCAAAACGGGGAGCCATTCGTTTTTCGTTAAGCAAATACAATACCCCTGAAGAGATTGATTTTGTTGTGAATAAATTAACTGAAATCTGTCGAGCTACGGTAAATAGCTAATCGTCCGAAAACCGAATCATTCTCCTGAACGGTGCAAGGTGACCATTAGTGTACTGGGTGCATCCTGGTGCCAAATCGCTTAACGATTATTTTTTCTAAACTTTCTCTATGATTGGGATGAGAAACCTTTAAAATCTCATACGCTCGTTGGCGCAAATTTTTTCCATACAAATAAGCCGTTCCAAATTCAGTAACCAAATAATGCATATGAGCCCGGGTCGTAACAACACCCGCTCCCGATTTTATTTCCGGCACAATTTTCGAAACGCCCTTCTTTGTAGCAGAAACCAGTGCGATAATCGGTTTCCCACCATCAGATAATGCGGCACCTCGAATAAAATCCATTTGTCCACCAACGCCAGAATATTGATACGTGCCGATAGAATCTGCGCATACCTGGCCTGTAATATCCACTTCAATCGCGCTATTAATGGCAACCACTTTCGGATTAGCACGAATGACTCGTGTATCATTCACATAGCTCGCTTCCAAAAAGGCAAACTGCGGATTATCATCCAAAAAGGCATACAATTCTTTTGAACCAATAGTAAAACCAGAAACCACTTTGCCCGGATGCTTCTTTTTGTACGCATTGGTGACCACGCCTTGTTTGATCAGATCCATAACGCCATCTGAAAACATTTCCGTGTGAATGCCAAGATCTTTGCAATGCCCCATGGCTTTTAAGGCTGCGTCCGGAATGGATCCAATCCCTAATTGAAGAGTAGAACGGTCGTCAACAAGTGAGGCAATGTTTCTTCCAATTGTCAGATCTTCTTCTGTCAGTTGACTGGAATAGGAAACCTCAGGTAGGGCATCATTGCACTCCACCATCGCATCAAATCGGCTCACATGAATAAAACCATCCCCATGTGTACGAGGCATATTGGGGTTAACTTGAGCAATCAGCTTTTTGGCATATTTGGCCGCAGACTTAACGACATCAACAGAAACGCCCATCGAACAAAAGCCATGTTTATCTGGTGGCGAAACGTGGATCAATGCCACATCGAGCGGCAGTAGCTTTTTTTCAAATAGTCTGGAAATCTCACTCAGGAATATAGGAATGTAATCACCCCGTCCATCACTTACAGCTTCGCGAATTGTGGCAGAAACAAAAAGTGAATTAAAATAAAAGCTATCGCGATACATTGGCTTGGCGATTTCTTGATCTCCCAACATGCTAATAGCAACCAACTCGACCTCCCTCAACTCAGGTGACCTCTTAGCCAACGCATCTAACAATAAAGTTGGCGTAGCGGCACTTCCATGCACAAATACCCTGTCACCTGATCTTACCAATTTTACGGCTTCGTCCGCTGAAACAAACTGACTCATTTTTCTATAATTTATGGCCGAAAGATAAAGGCGAATTTTATGCTCGATACTGATTTTCATCATATTTAATTATTTTTATTGAATGAGAAGAGAAGTAACCGTTTCCTTTATTGGCTCGGGAAATTTGGCCTGGCATTTGGCCCCCGCTCTAGACAATGTTGGATTTGTAGTAAAAGAGGTTTATAGTCGTAATCCTCGACATGCTGAACAGTTGACTTCTCGCTTATATCAAGCTGAAGTAAAAGCCTCGCTCGATTTTTCAACCAGCAATTCTTCTGTTTTTATTATTGCTGTTAGTGATGATGCCATAAGAAGCATTGCCCAGGAAATCATTTTACCAGAAGAGGCCATTTTAGTGCATACCTCGGGTAGTCAGCCATTAAGCGAACTGGAATTTTCTGCTACTCCGAACTTGGGAGTATTCTATCCACTTCAATCATTTAGCAAGCAAAAGAAGGTCGATTTTAAAAACATCCCGATTTTCATTGAAAGCCAAAATCAAGAGACGGATGAGCTCTTGCAATTGATGGCGAAAGCCATTGGCAATCAGGTAATGAAAATCGGATCTGGCGATCGGGTCGCCCTGCATGTAGCGGCTGTGTTTGCCTCTAATTTTACAAACCATATGCTGGCCATTTCGAAGAGTATCCTTCAACAAAACAGTTTGGATTTTGAGTGGCTAAAACCACTTGTCACTGAGACGATTCAAAAGAGTCTGGCTATTGGACCCAATAATGCCCAAACGGGCCCCGCCAGTAGAGGAGATCTGGAGATTCTGGATAAACATCTAGCGTTTTTAAAAGACGATGAATCAGTAGCTGAGCTCTACAAAGTCATTAGCCAGCACATAGTAGACAACTATCAATGATAAAAAAATCAGTATCTTTATTTATAAAATTGACACTGCCGTGAAAAAAATCTTTTGCCTTATCATTTGCTCTGTACTTGCCTTCGCCCACTCGTTTGCGCAAAGCGTTAGGATCATCCAGCCTACAGACACTAAAACAGAAAGGAAACTTGTTAAGCCAAATCAACTCTATATTCTTAACGGAATAGAACTTGTCGATAGTTTAGCGCTGGTTAAGTTAGATGCCAATGATCTCGAAAAACTAGAAATATTAAACGAAGTGGATGGTGAACGCCTTTATGGCAAAAAGGGCGCTGGTGGTGTAGTCATAGCAACAACAAAAGCAAACAAGGCAATGACCATTAATCCACCCGCAATTGCGTTAGCCAAAACGAGTCCTTTGTTTATTTTGGATAATGTAGAGATGCCTGGCATTGATTTAGATAAGGTGAAACCGGAGGATATCGAATCAATTGAAGTTCTTAAGGAAAAGAAGGCTTTAGAGCCTTATGGAGAAAAAGGAAAGAACGGAGTGGTGATAATCACCACAAAAAGTTTCGCAAAAAATAAGGGCTTCCAAAAATTGCGCTCTCAAAAGGAATAGCCACTTTTTAGCTAACCTGTCAAAAAGCCACATTAATTTCAAGTCTGGCTGAACCTTAGCCCCTCTTACGGTTACTGAAAACCTACTGCGCGAATACAGATGCAGCTCGGCTCCTATTATCAGTAGATTGTCGGTAGTAGTAGGGTATTTAAGTATTAATTTGTACATTGCTGGTATCAAGTTTAAAATCAGGTAATTATGAGGATGCTACCAGTTAAATTCTACTACCAGAGGGCACGTGTTCTTGGATACTTGCTTAGCGCTTGCCTACTCGTTTACTTAATATCTCTGTTATTCCCCGACAGTATTTTCTCGAGCCTCTTAAAATGAATGTAAAAGGATACTACAACCGCGGTCGTGTTTTTGGATACCTGCTCATAGCAGCAGCGGTCAGTTTCGCCCTTTACTATTTGTACACAGTCGCTATAAACTAAGTGATTGTTTTGCCAGAAGGTCAGAAGTAGATTAAAACCACCACACGTAGGTTGTGGCCCATTTATATCAATTACGGCTTACGATTTTTCTACTTTTACAGACTCAATTCATAGCTATGCGTTTCCTCTTCGTTTTCTTATCGCTATTGCCCTTTTTATCAATCGCACAGAACCAAGATTCTTTACAGCAGGTGTTTTACAAAACCGCCCTGGAGAATTTAAAAAAAGGGAATTATCAGGAGGCTTCCGTTCAATTTTCACAGTTAATTACAACCGGTTTTAGCAATAAAGAAGTGTTTGCTAAACGGGGAATTGCACACTTCCAATTGGGTGAATTCGAAACCGCGAAGACAGATTTTGACGAAGCCGTAAAACTGCGGGTCAACACCGGAGAAGTTTTTCAGTTTCGCGGAAATACGAGATACAAACTGGAAGATTTCCAAGGGTGCATTTCAGATTTAGAAAAAGCCATTCAGCTAGGCGTCAACCAGTTTGAGACGTTTGCCAACCTTGGCAATGCCAAGTTTCGAATTGAGAACTATAAAGAAGCGATTACCAACTATGACAAAGCGTTTGCTACTGGCAAAAAAGACTATGTGCTTTTTAACAATAGAGGAAAAGCAAAAGTCACATTAAAAGATTTCGCTGGTGCGCTGGGCGATTTTGATGAAGCGCTGAAATTAAAACCAGACTACGACAAAGCACTGGAAAACCGTGCCCATACAAGATTCGAACTGAAGGACTGGAAAGGAGCAATTGCTGATTTTGAGAGAATTATTTCCGCGGGCCGCAGCGATGAAAGTATCTTTCAGCAAATTGGAACCGCCAAATTCAACATTGGCGATTTCAAAGGGTGTGCTGAAGCTCTCAACAAAGTGGTATCAAAGGGCGTAAAGGACAAAGAGGTCTTTCGCGAATTAGGCATTAGTCTAGGAAAACTGAAGGACTATCAAGGAAGTGCTAACGCGTTGGGGGCGGCCGTTTCGTTGGGAGCAAGCGACAAAGAAATATTTGAGCAACTCGGCACGGCACAATACTTCATCAAGGATGACAAAGGCGCTATTGCATCACTAAGTCGTGCCATTACGTTGGGTGTGGCTACCAAAGAAGTTTATCTCTACAAAGGAAATTCAGCATTCAACCTGAAAGCTATTGACAATGCCATAGTCGATTTAGAAAAAGCCATCGCATTAGGTGCCATCGATTTTGATGCATTTAAAAACGTTGCTGATGCCAAATTCTTAAAGAATGATTTCGCAAACGCTATTAAGTTTTACGACAAGGCTGCAACATTCCCCGTTGCAGATGCAGTCGTTTTTAACAACCGTGGAAAAGCAAAATTTAATCTGGGCGATACGAAAGGTGCATTGCTTGATTTCGACAAAGCCATTTCTTTGAAGGGCGATTACTCCAAAGCCTTGCTTAATCGGGGAACACTTCGTTTCACCTTGGCAAGTTATCAAGGTGCTCTAGAAGATCTGGAGAAAGTCAGGAAAAGTGGAGACGAATCAATTGAAGTTCAAAAAATGTTGGGCATTTCAAAATATTCGACCAGCGACAAAGACGGGGCAAAGTTAATATTCGAAAGAGTCGTAAAATCAGGATTGAAAGATGGCAAAGTAAGCCTTTACCTTGGCTACCTGCAATACGATGCCAAAGAATGGAAGCCCGCTATTGATGCATTAACAACAGCTGAGGCCAGCGGTGAAAAAGAAATAGGTCTTTATGAGAAAAGAGGGAAGGCAAGTTTCCAGACGCAAGACTTTACAGGCTCGATTACTGATTTAGAAAAGGTAGCACAAAAAGGAGCGCCCGATGTTGCCACACTGGAGTTTTTAGGTCTTGCTTACATGCAGCAACAAAAGAACACAGAAGGGTTACTCAATCTTGAAAAAGCTTCGATTGCTGGAAGCAAAAACAAGGATGTGTATTTCCAAGTTGGCAATGGACGTTTCAAGGAGAAAAACTATAGAGGTGCGATAGATGCCTACGACAAAGCCATTTCCTTTGGCGCTTCCGATGAGATCGTGTTCAACAACCGTGGCAAAGCCAAACTAAATTTAAATTTAGTCAACGAGTCGCTAGCTGATTTTGACAAATCCCTTCAAATCAAAGCAAACTATTCCCAAGCATTGAAAAACAGAGCGGCTGTAAACTTTCAATTGAAAGATTGGGCCAAGGTGGTTGCCGATCTTACCATTGTGGCAACCGCAGGTGCTGCGAATGCTGATGACTTCGCACTTTTAGGACTTGCACGGTTTGAGCAAAAAGAGTACAAAGCTGCCATCGATGATTTATCGAAATCCTTTGAAGGTCGCGAAAACGACCAATCCACAAATCCAATTGTCAAGCAAGCCTATTCGGCTCGCGGAGTTTGCTTTTTTGAAACCCAGGACTTTGTCAAAGCAGTTGTTGATTTTACAAAGGCTATTGAGCTTGGTGAAACTTCTGCCGACATCTTCTTTAGGCGTGGCGCGTGTCGTTTCAATGCGAAGGAGTATACTGCTGCTCTACCTGATCTGGAAAAAGCAATTGCTGGAGGATATCAGGAGGGGACAGTATTTGATATGCGAGGTGTGTGCAAACTCAGTAACAAAGATGTAAGTGGTTCTTTATCGGATTTTAATGCAGCGCTCGAGAAAAATCCAAAATTGATGGCCGCCTACTACCACCGCGGTGACGCCAAATTCTTAACCAATGATTTTGCGGGTGCTATAGAAGATTATTCACAAGCCATTCGTAGCGGAATCACCGATGAAGTGATTTTTAATAATCGTGGAAAAGCCTATTTCAATATTGAAAAATATGAGGACGCAATAGCAGATTTCGGCACAGCAATTGGAAAGAAAAGTGATTATGCGAAAGCGCACGACAACAGAGCTGCCGCCTATTTGAAACTTAAGAAATACGATGAAGCAATAAAAGATCTTCGCTTACTTGAAAAACTAACTGAAAAACCAGACGGGAATTTCTACCAAAAGCTTGGAGAAGCATATTTCGAAATGAAGAACTACGTCCTGGCACAGGAATACCTGGAAAAAGCCATCGCTGGAGGGAATCGCAGCAAAGAGGTATTGTTCAAAAAAGGCAAGTCGCTGCTAGAGCAACAGGAGTTTCAATTGTCTGTTCGAGATTTTGACGAAGCGCTGAAGGCAGGCGAAAATACCATTGCGCTTTTTCAAGAGCGGGCAAACGCTTATCTTGGATTAGGGAATCGAAAAGGCGCGTTAGATAATATTGCCAAAGCGATTGCGCTTGATCCAAACAACGCTGATTTGTATTACAATAGCGGTCTGATAAAAGAGGAAAATGGAGAATTTGAGTCGGCTAAAACGGACTACGATAAAGCTATCAAACTAAATCCAAAAGATGCCTCTGCCTTTTATGGCAGAGCTGCCTGTAAAGCAGAATTAGGGGATTATGGCGCGGGAATTTCCGATTTAGATGATGCCATTGCCATCAAGCCTAAAGATGCTTCCTACCACAAGCAAAGAGGTAATTTCAATTATCAATTGGGTAAAAAGAATGAGGCGTGCGCGGACTGGAAAAAGGCACTCGAACTCGGGGATACAAAAGTTAAGTTCTCGATCGATCAGTATTGCAATAAAAAATAATTCCAATTTGGGATTTCTTTTCCCATCCATTGGTATAAAGTCACCTGATTTTATCGAAACAGTACTTCCAGTATTTTGGGTTGCATAAAGGCGTTGAACTTTTATTGCCAAATACAGCTCAAAACTATACACGAGCACCAAATCCAATCTTCAATCTTACGTCTGTCAGCAAAGGGTAGTTTTGGTCGGTGAATTGTAGATTACGGTCATGATCTTTACTGCATGAATACTAAAACCAAAATGAATATGAAAAGCGTGGCGATCGGGATTTTAGGTTTACTGCTGCCCGTTTGTTTGTTGGCAACTGACGTGATCTCAGGAAAGGTGATCACGGTGATCGATGGGAATACACTGGAAGTATTTACAGGTGAAAATGTGACCTACAAAATTTTCTTGTTTGGAATTGACTCCCCAGAACTAGAGCAAGAATACGGTGACAAAGCCAAGCGTTTACTTGAGAAATTGATTCTTGATAAAAATGTTGAGGTACAAATACAGGGAAAAGATCGTCTGGGCAATCGCCTCGGGATCATTTTAGTCGATGGGGAAGACCCTCGTGAAAAATTGTTGGAAGAAGGACTAGCCTGGACATCTGAAAAAAATCCCATTGAGTCCCTAGAAACAATAAAAGAAAAATCAAAAGAAAAGCGAAAAGGACTTTGGAAAGAAACCGAACCTACGCCTCCCTGGATTTTTCGCAGACAGCAAACGCTGTTGCAGTTCAAGACGAGTTAAGTTGCCAGTCAGCGGACAGTAAAAATTGGATGGTTTTTGGGTTAAGCAAAAAATCCCCGCCCTTGCTGGTGTTGTGCGTGAGCAGTAGCGCGTTGGCTCACCAACAAGCGAGATGAACTCAAATAACAGGTACTTTCGTTAATTTTGTATTGATGAAACAAGAGACTATAATCTCGAAAGCACATACCGAGTTTTTGACCATCACTTGTTTGGAGTGGAAGACCGTTTTGTAAGATGACAGATTTAAGGAAATCTTCACAGAAAGCCTCACCAATCTTGCCGAATCAAACCGTGTTTATGTTTACGCGTTCGTCATTATGAGCAACCATTTCCATTTGATTTGGCAAATGATGGGCGAACACAAAAAGGCAAATGTGCAGCGAGACTTTTTGAAATACACAAGCCAGCAGATTTTGAAAGCAATGAAAACCGAAAAATCGAAACTGCTTGACGAGCTATTGGTCAACGCAAAAGACAGGAGGTACCAAGTGTGGGAACGGAACTCGTTGGGTGTGCCGTTGTGGAAGCCTGAAGTATTTGATCAGAAACTCGATTACATACACAACAACCCAGTGAAGGCAGGCTTCTGCCAGTACCCTGCGGATTACAAATATTCGAGCGCAAGGTTTTTTGAGAAGTACGAAAAAGATTGGGTATTTTTTACTCAACACGAAGGGAGAGAACATCACGCTTGTTGTTGCAACCGCTCGCTTTGCCTGCGCGCAACACCAACAAGGGATGGAGGAATATGCAGTATAAATTGATTACCAAAACCAAAAAGTGGAAATTGCTGCTCATGCCCGTGAAATCGCAGATGTTTCTGGTGCAGGTGATACAGTAGTGAGTATTACATTGCTCTGTTTGGCGTTGAATTTATCTCCTCCGTTGATTGCTTCGCATTCTAATTTAGGTGGAGGCTTGGTGTGCCAACATGTGGGGGTTGTTCCGATTGATCGGGAAGAACTCTTGTTCGAAGCAAAAAAAGAGCTAGGTTAATCCAAAATAAAAAACTTTTCATTTCTGAAAAGCTTTGAAGGGGTGAATGACGGGGTGCCGTCCCGAAGCGAGACGAGCATGCTTGTGGCTTTGCAACGGCACTCGAATGGTGCATAGCTATGAAAGTGGATTCTCTCGATAGTTGTCACTAAATTCCATCATCCATTTAGTAGACTTCAAGTTCTTGAGCTTTTTTTCCAACTTCATTGCCTCAGCACGCGAACTTACTTTGGTGTGCCAAAATAATTTCCATGGAGTTTTCTTACTGGTATATTTTTCGGAACCAGCATTGTGTCTTGTTAGTCGGTCCTCTAGATTATTAGTTTGACCGAAATAGAAAGAACTGTCTTTTTCAGATTGAACGATGTATACGTAAAATTCCATTTGAATGAAAAAACCCCGAGTTTCTCGGGGCTTATTGATGGGTGAATGACGGGGCTCGAACCCGCGACCTCCAGAATCACAATCTAGCATTCTAACCAACTGAACTACATCCACCGTCTTGCCTCCGGAGCTTTAGCGAAGGAGGATTGATCATCCGCGTAACTCGATAAGGACTGCAAATGTAGGTAGCCAATTTCAAATCGCAAAGCTAGCCTCGAAGGAAAAGCAGCCTTTCGCCCGTCCTGCCTATTTTTGAGTTCGTTATGAGTGTAGTATTCATTACCTTGTAAAGATAAATGGCTTTGAGCTTTAAGCTCCGAGTTGAGAGCGGCTCAAAGCTCGAAATTCGGGGCTTGTGACTTGGGCTCTCACTTCCAACGCCTACTCTATGAATTGGCTCGATTTTAAACTGAACAAACAACTACTAGATGCGGTAGTAGATGCGGGCTTTGCGAATCCCACAGAAGTTCAGGAAAAGTGTATTCCACTTATTTTAGGCGGACAGCAGGTAATTGGCATTGCGCAGACCGGTACCGGTAAAACAGCCGCATACCTACTGCCTGTTTTAATGAAAGCTAAATTTGCACAGGGAACTGATCCCCGGGTATTAATCCTTGTGCCAACGAAAGAGCTGGTCGTTCAAGTTGCTGCTCAGGTTGCCGCACTCTCGAAGTATACCGACTTGAGGACAGTACATCTCTACGGAGGAGTTGGACCTAAAACACAAATAGATAATATCAAAGCTGGAGTTGATATTATCGTAGCGACACCAGGAAGGTTTTTGGAATTGTATCAACGAAATGAACTTGCACCCAAGCAAATTAAAACGTTGGTTTTGGATGAGGCAGATCGGATGCTCGATATGGGTTTTATGCCTCAACTCCGAAAGATATTTGAAGTAATTCCCTCTAAAAGGCAAAATCTATTGTTCTCCGCGACCTTTCCTCAGCGAGTTGAGCGCCTGTCACAGGAATTTTTAGAATTCCCAGTACGTGTTGAGATTACACCACCGGCAACTGTGCCTTCAAAAGTAGAGCAAGAACTGTATTGGGTGCCGAACTCTCGCACGAAGATTAATTTTTTGGAATTTGTGCTTCAGGACAAAGAAGTTTTCAATCGGGTAATGGTATTTGCTCGCACCAAAGATGCGGCCAACGATATTTTTAAATTCATAGAACGTAAAGGATATGGTCCTGCCAAGGTGGTTCATTCCAACAAAGGTCAAAATAGTCGGATCAACGCAGTGACTGAATTTAAGGATGGCAAGCTACGAGTACTGGTTTCTACCGATGTTGCTTCACGTGGAATAGATGTAACCAATGTGTCGCATGTAATTAATTTTGATGTGCCTATTGTTTATGAGGACTATGTGCATCGTATCGGCCGCACGGGCCGTGCTTTTCAAAGTGGCAAAGCGATTACACTCGTTACTGATTCAGAGAAATACCATATCGATAAAATCGAAAAAATAATTCGAGAGAAAATTCCAATAAAAAAACTTCCTGATCAGGTTTTAATTGCTGAAACGCCTCGAGAGGAGTTGCAAGATATGGCGAGAGAAATTGATCGTCAAAAACGCTATGAAGATCCTGAATTCAAGGGTGCGTTCCACGAGAAAAAAAGAAACCTATAGTAAACTGCAATCAGTTCGATTGGGATGCTCAACCTCATTTCAGTTTTATTTGTAAACAACTTAGCGTAGTTTGCCATACTTAATGCTTAGTGTATGTCGCCAGTTTTAGTCGCCTCTATTTTAGTTGTCTATTTTTTAGCACTAATTATCATCTCCTATTTCACCTCAAAAGGTGCGGATAGCAATACCTTCTTTACCGGAAATCGTCAGTCACCTTGGTACCTTGTCGCGTTCGGTATGATCGGCTCTTCTTTGTCAGGAGTAACATTTGTCTCTGTACCGGGAAATGTGGGCAAAATTGGGTTTGGTTATTTTCAAATTGTGCTTGGATACTTAGTGGGCTACTGGGTGATTATTGGAGTGTTGATGCCTCTGTATTATCGACTCAACGTTATCTCGATTTATACATACCTAGAGCAGCGTTTTGACAACTGGTCCTATAAAACCGGAGCTTTCTTTTTCTTGGTTTCGAGGACTATTGGATCTTCGCTTAGGCTATTTTTGGCGGCCACTGTTTTACAACTCTTTTTATTTGATGCGTGGGGCGTTCCTTTCATCGTGACGGTTGCTACCACCATTGGGCTAATTTGGATTTATACATTTAAAGGAGGAGTAAAAACAATTGTTTGGACCGACTCTTTCCAGACACTTTTCCTCGTCACTGCGGTAGCCGTCACTGTGTGGCAAATTGCAGATAAGCTAGATTTTTCTTTTTCAAGCATGGTTGATTCCATTCAAGCCGCAGGCCTTTCCAGAATTTTTTATTTTGATGATGTTAACTCAACGTTATTTTTCCCCAAACAATTTTTGGGAGGTGCATTCATTGCTATTACAATGACCGGAATGGATCAAGAGATCATGCAAAAAAATCTAACCTGCAAAACATTGAAAGATGCCCAAAAGAATATGTTTTGGTTTAGCCTTACATTGGTTGTTGTTAATCTTTTGTTTTTGACATTGGGTGCCTTACTTTACTTATACAGCACTCAAAAAGGGCTATCGATACCTGCTTTATCGGATGAGCTTTATCCACGCCTTGCCTTTAACGAGTTGGGTGGCCTGGTTGGTATTTTGTTTCTTTTGGGGATAACGGCTTCTTCTTATGCGAGCGCAGATTCGGCTTTAGCGGGATTGACTACCTCGTTTTGTATTGATTTCCTTCATTTCAAAACGAAGCCAGAGAAAGTAAAACAGCAGCAGAAATTTATGGTTCACTTGGGCTTTTCTGTGTTGTTTCTGTTGATCATTATTATTTTCAAGGAGGTGAATGAGAAATCAGTTATTGATGCGGTGCTCAGCGTGGCAAGTTATACGTATGGACCGTTGTTGGGGCTTTTCTCTTTTGGGTTATTAACAAAATGGAAGATCAAAGGAGTGCTCGTTCCTTTCGTTTGTGTATTGGCGCCAGCGCTTTCCTATATATTAAGTGTCAATTCACAGAATTGGTTCGGAGGCTATAAGATTGGAATTGAGGTGTTGATTATCAATGGCATCATTACCTTCTTTGGTTTGCTTTTGATTTCCGATTTTCGAAAAAAGACTGATTTATTACCAAGCAAGTAAAATCAAATAAACCAATAGGTTCAGCGAAGACTTGATTGCTTTCATTTTTAACAGATCTCTTTTATTGTTTTGTAAAACTAAATTCCTCTTGCGTGTTGCCCTTTTTTACTCGAATCAGGTAGGAGCCGCTTCTTACACTTTTGAAGTCGATAATCATCTTTCTCTTGTTTAATTTTCCAGATGTAACCAAATAGCCGGAGGATGAAAACACTTCAATTTCGGCACCTTTGAACTTTCGGGTCGCTCTCAACACCAGCAAATCCTTAGTTGTTAATGTTGTGATTTCTGGGCTGATGTGCTTTGTGGTAGCGATTGAAAAGGGCCCTGTTAAAATAAGAATGGAGGTACAAATAATGATGAAAATTTTCACGGCTGAAGGTTTCGTTGATGTTATCCAAGTTATCCAATCGCTATGCCAGTCGAAACGACCGTTTACAATGGTGCGCTTGTTGGGGATGAATGATCAACATTACTCAGAAATTCAAGGGATTAGCCACTTTTTTGAAGATATGAATTGGGTTGTCTTTACTACAACTCAGGACCCGGTAAATCCATTTTTGGGAAGACACCTCTCTCCTTGAGAAGCTTTCCTTTTGGTGTGTGCTTGTTTATTAATCCCTTTGGTTCTACTTTTGCAATCCAAATCGCGGGGTGGAGCAGTTGGTAGCTCGTTGGGCTCATAACCCAAAGGTCACAGGTTCGAGTCCTGTCCCCGCTACTAAAACCCCAGACTCTGTTTGAGTCAGGGGTTTTTTATTCTTAAACCGCATGTCAACCCCCCATAAATCTGGTTTTGTAAGTATTGTAGGCAAGCCGAACGTGGGTAAGTCGAGCCTAATGAACAAATTGGTTGGGGAAAACCTGTCGATTATTACACCCAAAGCCCAAACCACCCGGCATCGAATCATGGGTATTTTAAACGGTGACGATTTTCAAATTGTCTATTCTGATACCCCGGGAATCTTAGAGCCTAAGTACGAATTGCACGAAGCGATGATGGGGTATGTTAAAGTGTCATTGGAAGATGCTGATCTGATTTTGTTGATCGTTGAGTTGGGTGAAAAATATGATGAGCTGCTCTTTGCCCCATTTAAAAATATTACCACGCCCATTTTACTAATTATCAATAAAGCGGATCTAGCGGTGGGCTCTCAGGTAAAAGACAAAATTGATTACTGGAGGGAATATATAAAAGCCGAAGAAATAATTGCCGTTTCAGCATTAAAGGAAATCAACCTGGAACAACTCTTACCTACTATTAAAAAGTACTTGCCAGAGCATCCGGCCTATTATCCAAAAGACGATCTCACTGATAGGAGTCAACGTTTCTTCTCAGCCGAGATGATTCGGGAAAAAATATTTATGAACTACAGCCAGGAGATTCCATATAGCTCTGCTGTTAGTATTGAAGAGTTTAAAGAAAGCGAGAAGATTATAAAAATTCGAGCCACTATCTACGTGGAGCGTGATTCGCAAAAGGGAATTTTGATAGGAAAAGCAGGGAGCTCTCTGAAAAAAGTTGGAACCGAGGCGAGAGCTAGTATGGAAGCATTCTTCGGTAAGCAGGTGTTCTTAGAGACTCATGTGAAAGTGGCCAACAATTGGCGAAAAGAGAAATTGAAGTTAAAACATTTTGGATACATAGAATAATTGGGCAATGGGTCGATTAGCCAATTCGTCAATGACAATTCGGATTCTAATCGGCACATTTGCGCATCGAAAATTGAGCATTAACGAATGGCAAACATTGTAGCAATAGTAGGCAGACCCAATGTGGGTAAATCAACTTTTTTTAACCGTTTGGTAGAACAAAGGCAGGCAATCATGGATGACATGCCGGGTGTTACCCGTGACCGGCACTATGGCTATGCGCAGTGGACAGATAAATTTTTTACGGTCATAGATACAGGTGGTTACGTTACCGGGTCTGACGATAAATTTGAGTCAGCCATTCGCAGGCAGGTAGAGTTAGCCCTTGAAGAATGTTCGGCCGTTATTTTCATGGTGGATTGTAAAGATGGGTTGACAGGTTATGATAAAGAGTTTGCCAAGGTGATTCGTAAATCAAAGAAACCCGTATTTGTTGCGGCCAATAAAGTTGATACCCCTGCAAAGGCTATTGAAGCGAATGAGTTTTACGAACTGAACCTGGGCGAGGTTTATCCCATATCTGCAGAGAATGGATCTGGCTCTGGAGAGCTATTAGACGAACTGGTCAAAATTTTTCCTGAGGAAGGCGTGGAAGATCCTGACGCTGGTATACCCAAAATTGCAATTGTTGGAAGACCTAATTCTGGAAAATCGTCCTTGCTAAATGTGCTTCTGGGAAATGAAAGGAGCATTGTAACCGAAGAGGCAGGCACTACCCGCGATGCCATTCATTCGCGTTATAAAATGTTCGGGAATGATTTCATTCTCATTGATACGGCTGGTATCAGAAAGAAAAGTAAAGTAACGGAAGACATTGAGTTTTATTCTGTACTTCGTTCGTTGCGTGCATTGGAAGAGAGTGATGTGTGTATCGTGGTGATTGATGCTGAGCGCGGCCTGGAGTCGCAGGATGTGAATATCATTGTCCTTGCCCAAAAGCAGACGAAAGGAATTGTTGTGATGATCAATAAATGGGATCTAATAGAAAAGGATACCAAAACCGCAGATAAGTTTAAGAAAGACATTCAAGAGAAGCTGGCACCCATCGATTATCTGCCGATACTTTTTGCGTCTGCTTTGACCAAGCAGCGAATCTTCCAGGTAATGGAAAAAGCTGTAGAAGTGTACAAGAATAAAACCAGGCGCATACCGACTTCAGAGTTGAATGACGCTATGCTGCCTGAAATTGTTCATTACCCGCCTCCGGCTATCAAGGGTAAGCATATTCAAATAAAATACATAACTCAGGTCACTGCTCGATCACCCTCCTTCGCTTTTTTCTGTAATCTTCCCCAGTACATTCAGGAGTCTTATCAACGTTTTCTGGAAAATAGGCTACGCGAAAAATTTGGCTTTGAAGGCGTACCCATCCGACTTTTCTTCCGAAAGAAATAATTCAACAAACGATTGAGTTATCCTAATGCCTGGTAGAGTGGTCATTTTTGGAGGCTATCTTTCATCAAATTGCAATATTTTCTTACTATCAGCTTCTAATATGACACAATTTGCTACATTTGCGCAAATTTTAATAACCAGTAAACTATGAAAAAATTTATCGCATCTGTTATCGTATGTGGCTTTGCAGTAGCAATGGTTGCTTGCGGTGGTGGCAAAAAAGCTGAAGAGGCTGCTGCACAAGCAAAGGCTGATTCAATCAGAATAGCTGATTCTATCGCTGCAGCTGTTCCTGTAGTTGTTGACTCTGCTGCTGTTGCAGTTGATTCTGCTGCCGTAAAGTAATCAATCTCACAAGATTGTTTTCCCGGGAAGGCTTTAGAGATAAAGCCTTTTTTTATTTCTATGAATTCAAAAGAAGTAAGGCAGATTTTAGAAAAGCACGTCCCAACGGCATCTGTGGATTACACGTTTTCACTGTGGGAATCCTACCGCTTTAATTTCAAGTTGAGAAAGGCGCGACTGTCTAAGGTGGGCGATTTCACGTATCGCCCCGGACAAACTCAGCAGATAACGATTAACCAAGATATTCACCCCTATCTTTTTCTTACCACCTATATCCACGAGGTGGCGCATCTAAAAGTTCACCTTCAATTTGGTCATCGTGTGAGCGCGCATGGGAAAGAGTGGAAAGCTGTGTTTCAGGAGTTGATGGTGCCAGTCATGGACCCAATTATTTTTCCTTTGCCATTGCTGAAGGGGTTAAGAAAGCACATGGCCAATCCCAAAGCATCTAGTTTTTCAGATTCGGAACTCACGGCACTTTTTCGGGCATATGATGATAAATCCAACAAGGCTGTTTTAGTTAGTGAATTGCCCCAAGGGAGCATTTTTAGTTTTCATGGCAGGTGGTTCAAGAAAGGCGTTACCAAGAGAACGCGTGTTCTTTGTCAGGAGTTAAAAACAAAACGTCAATACCTTGTTCCAGGTGACGCAGAAGTGGGCAGCGCGCAGTTGGCACTTCTATAAGGAAAACTCACCCAGTCCTTCGCAGTATTTCCGCAACTCTTTCTGAATGAAATTTGAAAACCACACCGAAGCCCTTCAACCGTTTGAAGAAGCGCATATTAATGGGATTATTATTAACCGAGTTTAACGCCTTTCGGACGAGCGAATTCTTAAACTACACCGCCCTTTTTTTACACAAGAGTTTCAAAATAAAGAAATTGTAGTAATTTTAACCCAAATCTAAACCTCCCTACACCTAAACACAAAATCGAAAAAAATGAAAAAACAAGTATTCATGTACGCATTAGGATTGCTAGTACTAGCTCAAGCCTGCAACCCTGGTAAAAAAGCTGAAGATCAGACGGCTTCAGATTCGATTCCCAAAACAGATACAGTTACTGTAATTGTGCCCGCTGAAATTGATACCGCAGCGATCGTTGCTTTTTATGCTGCTAAGCATAATAAAGCTAAGGGCACTCCAAACACTGCGTCAAAAAAAGTGGGCACCAACAAGGTATCGGTTGACTCTGATCCGATTTTTGAATCTACAGACGTAATACCTGCCCCTACGCCAGCACCTGCTGCTGAACCAGAGGTGATAGTGGTTCATGATGTGCAGATGTATTTTTTTATCACAGATGAACCTGCAAGTTTTCCAGGTGGGGAAAAAGCTTTGGACAAGTACCTAAGCGAAAATTTGCAGTATCCTGAAAAGGCTTTAGAGGCACGTCAATCAAGAACTGTTTATCCAACTGTTTTTCTTGATGAGCAAGGTAATCCTACAGATGTAACATTTCGTTATGAACCAACTATCTACGGATTTCAGGATGAAGCTCGCAGGATATTATTGAGCAGCCCCCGTTGGAATCCTGCAAAAGTTGGAGGTAAACCGGTTAAGTCTAAATTTACTCTTCCAATTAGTTTTAGACTAGAGTAAGTATCTTTCTAATTAAATTGAGATGGCGGATGTTCCAAACAAGGGCTTCCGCCATTTTTTTATCATGGTAGTAGATATTCAAGAAAGTACTCTTAAAAAAGAACCTGTGTCTTAAATGTCCTAAATCAGCCAAGCCTTCGCTGGATTAATTGACTCACCAATTGGTAGAATTGCAGTGGATGCAAAGTGCGCCATATTTCAATTTGTAATGTGCCACCCATATTGATATAGTTATCTACCCGATATTTCCGCAATTCTTGTTGAATGAAATCTGGGAAACACACCGCAGCAATCCATCCCTCTTCAACATCTTCAAACCACTCTTCGTAGTACGAGTCATCAGAACCATGAAAATTGAGAATGTTCTCTCCGATCAATATATACTTGTTTATTCCTTCGTGAGCTAGCAATTCGAGAAAGTTCCGTTTAAGTGTCATGATATCATTTTCGATGGTATCATTCCATTCGCCCAAAAATTCAAGGATGGCAAACCCTTCATCATAGTCTGCGTATAAGATTTTTAAATACAAAGTCTCCGAACCAAAATAGTCCCACGAGGGGTCTATGTAGTACCCGTAAATAGTCTCAGAATAAAGGTCGAAGTTGTATTCTTTTTCAAAAAATGGAGAGCGTTCATCAGTTGATGAATCGTAATATTTTAGCCAATTTTCAAAGGGCAAAATTTGGTGCACGTTTGTTACCGGATTGATTGTAAAGAATGATGACGTTTATCTTTTACTTTCAATCGCCTTTCGCACATTTCCAAAACGAGAAAGTAAGTCACTTGCTTCTTGCTCGCTTACTTTCAGTTCGTCCATGATCATTTTAACTCCGCGGTTGACGAGTTTGTGATTGGTCAACTGCATGTCTACCATTTTGTTTCCTTTTACCCTGCCTAATTGGATCATAGCAGCCGTAGAGATCATATTTAAAACAAGTTTCTGGGCCGTACCCGCCTTCATGCGCGTACTTCCGGTGACAAACTCGGGTCCCACGACTACCTCAATAGGGTAATCTACGCTGGCGGCCAGTTCGCTGCCAGTATTGCATGTGATGCAGCCTGTAATGATACCATTTTCTCTGGCGGTTCTCACCCCTCCAATTACATATGGCGTCCGGCCAGACGCAGCGATGCCCACCAAAACATCTTTTTCACTTATAGAATGTTTTAGCAAATCTTTCCAGGCCTGAGAGGCATCATCCTCCGCATTTTCTACGGCCTCACGAATCGCCATATCTCCGCCTGCTATCAAGCCGATTACTTTTCCTTGAGGCACTCCGTAGGTAGGTGGTATTTCAGAGGCATCAAGTACACCCAATCGGCCACTCGTGCCAGCACCTATGTAAAATAGGCGGCCGCCCGATTTCATTTTTTCACCAATCGCTTCGACCAATGCTTGTATTTTAGGAATGACTTTTCCAACGGCTGCGGGCACACCACTATCTTCGCGGTTTATACTTGCGAGTAGTTCGGGCAAGCCCATGGTTTCCAGTTGGCTGTAGTGCGAAGAAGATTCAGTCGTGCTCAAAGTTTATCGGGGCTTGGTATTCTGGCGCTAATGAGTGCAATTCAGGGTTCAAAGTTCAGCATTCAAAAATTAAAATCATAAATCCTTTTGGTGATAAAGTGTAAGTCCTGCAATGGGTCCTTCTAAAATGTTTTTCACAGTAACACCTTTGTCATTGGCCACTTGCCGCAGTACATCGCTGAAGTAGAATGCGATGGATCCTGTAAAATGGACTTTCAACTTTTTGTAATCCGAATACCTCATAACATTATTTTCATAAAAGTCAGAAAAGCTGTTATAGACGAGTTTATAACAATAAGGCTCATTCAGATGCTGGAATATAAATTTGGCAAAACTGGCCAGAAAAGCACTTGGCTTTTCCTGTTGATAGACTTTCTCTAGTACTTCTTCGCGTGTCCAGGGGAATCTTGCATGAAATTGCGCTGCCAATGTATCAGGCATATTTTTTCGGAAGTAGTCAAATACTATTTGCTTACCCAAGTAAGACCCTGAGCCCTCATCGGCCAGTATCCAGCCTAGATTTGCAACATTGTCTACAATTTCCTTCCCATCATATTGGCAAGAATTGGAGCCAGTACCCAAGATGCAAGCTATTCCAGCCTCTTGGCCACAAAGCGCACGACCGGCAGCCAACAAGTCCCACCCAATTTCAATTTTTGCCAAGCCAAAATGTTCAGCAAATGCCGACTGAATCAATTGTTGATTTTTTTCTGACGATACACCCGTGCCGTAGTAAAAAATCTTTGTGACAGGCTCATTGATTCGCGGGAACAATGATTCATTTATTATCTTCTCTAAATGATCAATCGGCTGGTAGTAAGGATTAAAGCCAGAGCTGTTGGCTTGCGCGATGGTTCGATCTGCCTTTAGGAATCGCCAGTCAATTTTTGACCCACCACTGTCTGCAACGATAATCATAAGCAAGTATTTGTAGTCTTAAAACTACACATTAAGATGGAAACTGGGAGTAACTTTTTGATTACATGCACTTTTTTAGCGTTCCAAATGCCTTGTGCACTGGCGGATAAAATTCAAGAAATGGGAATAGAAAAATTAATTAACTTGAAAGCTTAAATCTCTAAAAATGAAAATCAACGCCCTGATGTCCTTCTGCTTTGTCTTGTGCCTTTTTAGTTGTGCTGAAAAAAAGCCAGTAGATCGGATGGATGACGCGCAGTTGAGAGCCTATGCAGATGAGTTAGCTCATAAATTTATCATTACCGATGGGCACGTAGATTTACCCTACCGATTAAAAGTAAAAAACTTCAAATTGGATCGGGAATACATGGGTATCCCTGTTTCGACAAAAGAAGGCGATTTTGACTACGAACGAGCAAAAAAGGGCGGGCTAGATGCGCCATTCATGTCCATTTACATTCCGTCTTCTTATCAATCGCAGCCAGATAAAGGCAAGGGATTGGCAGATTCGTTGATCAACATGATCGATGGTATTGCTGCCCAGATTCCAGATAAATTTGCTCGTGCCAATTCACCGGCAGAGGTGGAGGCCAATTTCAAAGCTGGAAAAATTTCATTGCCGCTGGGCATGGAAAATGGTGCACCCATCGGAGATGATTTAAAGAATGTAAAATATTTTTACGATCGAGGCATCCGCTATATTACGCTAACCCATGGTAAGGACAATCAGATTTGCGATTCTTCCTATGACACCACAAGAACCTGGAATGGCCTAAGTCCGTTTGGAAGAGAGGTAGTTGCTGAAATGAACAAGACAGGCATCATGGTCGACATTTCGCACGTATCAGACAGCACGTTTTACCAAGTGATGAAACTGTCTAAAGCTCCTTGTATTGCTTCTCATTCGTCCTGCCGGATTTATACGCCCGGCTTTATTCGCAATATGAGCGATGATATGATTAAAAAGCTCGGTGAACACGATGGGGTGATTCAAATTAATTTTGGTTCCACCTTTTTGGATTCTACCGTCAGAGCAGAAAACGACATCAATCGTAAAAAGCTAACAGCTTTGCTGGAAGAGAAGAAAATGAAAATGAGCGATTCTTTGGCCAAGCCTGTGATCGAAGAATTTAGGAAAACAAACCCTTCACTTTTTGCAGATGTAGAGATCGTGGCCAATCACATCGATCACGTAGTGAAGGTTGCTGGTATTAACCACGTGGGGATTGGTTCTGATTTTGATGGGGTGGGTGACAGTTTACCCACCGGATTGAAAGATGTATCGCAATATCCGAATCTGATTTATGTACTTTTGAAGCGGGGATATACAGAGCAGGATATTGAGAAGATTTGCTATAAAAATGTGTGGAGAGTGTGGAATGAGGTGGAGAAAATTGCGAAAAGCAACTGGTAGGAAATGTAGTTAATTGTTTAAAAGTTAGCAAGATGAAAAAGAAGATTATTATCGGGTTGATTTTTGTGCTTGGTTCTCTGGGTGCGTTTTCCCAAAATATAAACTCCAAAGGTTTCCGTCAACTAGTGGCAAAGCCAAAGGGAAAAATTGTTTGCTATGGAAGCAATGAAAATCATCCTGTTTATTTGGCGCCAAAGGTCATGTCGAACACAGGTTCACGTGTTCAAACAGCAGATATAAACGTGGATTACGTCAACTTTCCTTCAGATGCGCAAGCGTCTTTTCAACGAGCTGTTGACATCTGGAAAACCCTGGTTCAATCATCAGTTCGGATAAATATCCGAGCCGCGTGGGTTTCACAAGACCCAAATGTATTAGGATCTGCAACATGGGGAAATGCTTTTGCGAATTTTGATGGCGCACCAAAGTTGAATGTTTTTTATCCGGTTGCCCTTGCCGAGAAATTGGCAGGAAAGAAACTCAATCAAGATCCTAATCCCACCACTGGTGACAACTACGACATTTATGCTTTTTTCAACAGCTCGCAAACAAGGTGGAGTTTTGTAGATAGTCCGGTGCCAAATACCTATAACTTTACAACCGTTGTCTTACATGAAATTGGCCATGGACTAGGATTCACAGATTCTTTTGATATTGAAAATGGAGTAGGTTCATATGGTGTTCAATCCAACCCAACTCCAATCATTCTGGATGTAGGAGTTGAAACGGGAGCGGGTAATCGCTTGTTAAATCTAACCAACAATACAGTGGATTTAAATAATTCATTGACTAGCAACAACGTGATTTATAACCCCGCAAGAAGTTTAATTGGCCTGGCAGCATCCAAGCCCAAATTATATGCGCCAGCTACATGGGACGGAGGATCCAGCATTGCGCACTTAGACCAGGCCACCTATGCAGGTAGCGATGACAGATTGATGCGGCCCCAACTAGATTTGGGGCAGGCCACGTTGAACCCAGGAGAAATTGTTTTAAATATGTTCGCAGATATGGGCTGGGTAGCTCCAGTTATTACGCATACACCTCTTAAAGATACAGAGAGCACTTCAAATGATTTTGTAATATCTGTAGAGGCTGGTCCAGATGGCACTGCTGCATATACTATTAGTAATCAACTTAAACTTAGATATCAGATCAACGGTGGTACAGAGGTTGAGTTAACTCAAGTACCCACCACGGGCAATCAATATAGCTTTATTATTCCTAAGCCGACTCAATCTGTAAATCCAACTACATATAATTATTATTTGGTTGCAACAGACACCTATAAAGGGCAAAACAGAACCTTTAGTAAGCCTGGTCAGATTATTCGCCCTGGGCAAAGCGATCTTCAATCTTCGTTTCAATTTATTGCAGGCCCCGACAATGTTGTTCCGGTTATTGTTCATACGCCTAAAGATTTTATCAGCGAAGGAACTACCAACCTGTCGTTGAATGCGACTATCACCGATAACATTGCTATTCAGGGCGCCATCATGGCATACAAAATAAACGCAGGTGCCCTTCAAAATCTTGCTATGGTGCAAGACAACGATACGCTTAGTTTGTACAAGGCCGCGATTCCTACCACTGGGTTGCTGGATGGCACAACAATAAGTTATCGAATCACAGCCACCGATAATTCGTCAAAATTGAACCAAGCGTCTGCCCCAACAGCCACAACGTTTTATGAAGTGGCTGTCATAGGAACTGCACCAGCACAAAACACATATGCGAATAATTTTGATAGCCCTACCACTGATTTCTTTGGCAACGGATACACCATTTCACAACCTGCAGGTTTTGCGAACGGGGCGATACATTCGCAGCATCCATACCCAGAGGCGGGAACCGGAAGTCTAAATTTTAGTTATCAATTGCGAGTTCCAATTCGTGTTAAAGCCCAGGATGCTACCATTCGATTTGACGAAATCGTGTTGGTGGAACCAGGAGAACCAAATTTTGCATTTGGTACGCCAGAGTTTTATGATTATGTGGTGACCGAAGGATCTATTGATGGGGGAAAAAACTGGAAAGCAATTGGCGTTGGATACGATTCTCGAGATAACACTGATTGGCTAACCAAATACAATAGCTCAGTTATTAATGGTATTTCTCAGGGGGTGGGCGACCCATCACTTTTTAGGCCGCGTTCATTAAATCTTCTGACTAGTTTCAAAGCAGGTGACGAAGTGCTTATTCGTTTTAGATTGTTCAGTGACCCTGGTGCAGCCGGTTGGGGTTGGGCAATTGACAACCTGAAAATTCAAATTGATGATGTTCCGCCAAATCTTGCTCACAATCATGTGGACTATAAAATAGGCACTGCCACACCGCTGTCGTTCACCGTAGCGGCCACTGACGGAAGTGGTTTAAAGACACTGGCGATCGAATACAAAGTAAATGCTGGATCTATCGTTTCGGTGCCCTTTACTATCTCTAGTGGAGTAAGTCAGTACACATTAGATCTGGGTGTATCTGCTCTTTCTGTTGGGGATGTAATCCAATACAGGATTAAATCCTCGGATAATTTGGACAATGAAGTGGTTTTGCCCTCAAGTGATTTTTTGAAGGTACCGATCATTACATTGGGCTCAGCTGTCAATCAGTACATTTCTGATTTCAATTCTGCGAACACCGATTTCGTTGGCAACTTCTTTTCGGTTTCCACACTTAGCGGATTTAGCAATGGTGCTATTCATAGTTCACATCCTTACCTAAATGGATTTGGATTGACAAATTCAACATCTGCATTTGCATATACATTGACTAAGCCTATCACACTTGGTTCTTCCAACCCGTATTTAGCTTTTGATGAAGTTGCTATTGTAGAGCCGCTCAACGACTATGTTAATGTTGAGGGTTCAAAAGATAATGGCATTACTTGGTTACCATTTTTGACCGAGTATAGCTCCTCCGGTCAGTCAACTTGGCTTACAGTTTACAATGCCAAATCAAATGGCACTTCTTCTTTGTTCAAATCGAGGGTTGTCAACCTTTTACAAAACGGGAATTTCAAAAGCGGAGATCAAGTGTTAATCCGATTCCGGATGAATGCAAACGCGACCGTTAATGCTTGGGGTTGGGCAATTGATAACCTGAGTATTCAAGGGCCAATTACAGGAATTGAAAAATCACTTTTTGAAAACTCATTTAGCATTTATCCGAATCCCACCAACGGGTCAATAGTGACAGTAAAGTTTAGTACGCTGGATGATATGCCTGTTCAGCTTCAATTTGTAAGTGCGCAGGGGGGCGTTCATCAAAATGTAGTTGTTCAGCCGGTTGCAAAGTCAGTTGAGAAGGAATTTTTGGTTGGTGACCTTCCAGGTGGCCTCTACATTATTAAAGCGGAAGTAGGTGGATCAACAATTACAAAAAAGTTTATCAAGTCGAACTAACTGATCGAATCGCCAGCATCGAAATGGGAGGTCTAGGCCTCCTTTTTTATTTCTCTAGATTTTCAAGAATATAATTTTCAAAATGAGAGGATTGGGTTCTCAACCTTCTTATTTTTGCCTGCCTTTGCCGAATCCGCCATTTGGCGGAGCAGGCAGGCTCGATTTATCCAACCCATCCATGCCAAGAGATCGCAGTATTCGTTCAGTCCTCATCATCGGAAGTGGGCCAATTATCATTGGCCAAGCATGTGAATTTGACTATGCAGGGTCGCAGGCCGCTCGTTCACTACGCGAAGAGGGCATCGAAGTAATATTAATCAACTCCAATCCGGCAACTATTATGACGGACAAGGTGACTGCCGATCATGTCTACCTTAAACCCTTGGAGAAGAAGTACATAAAGGAAATACTCGAGAAACATCATGTAGATGCTGTGCTGCCTACCATGGGTGGTCAAACGGCATTGAATCTTTGTATCGACTGTGATAAAGCAGGGATTTGGGAGCATTATGGTGTAAAAATAATTGGGGTTGACATCAAGGCGATCGAGACCACGGAAGACCGAGAGAAGTTTCGGTTGAAAATGATTGAACTTAATGTGGGCGTTTGCAAAGGAGCAACAGCAACCTCTTTTTTGAAAGGAAAGGAAATAGCACAGGAAATTGGATTTCCACTTGTGATCCGTCCATCTTTTACATTGGGAGGCACCGGAGGCGGTTTTGTTCAGAAGGCAGAAGATTTTGACCACGCGTTGAATAGAGGATTGCAGGCTTCGCCTATCCATGAGGTATTGGTGGAGCAAAGCATTATGGGCTGGAAGGAGTACGAATTGGAGTTGCTGCGTGATGGAATCGGCAACGTGATTATTATTTGTTCGATTGAGAATTTTGATCCGATGGGTATACACACAGGTGATTCCATCACGGTGGCTCCTGCCATGACTTTGCCTGACACCGTCTACCAGCGCATGCGTGATCTCGCGATAAAAATGATGAATGGCATAGGCCAATTTGCCGGAGGTTGTAACGTCCAATTTTCAGTGAATCCTGACAATGATGATATCATCGGTATTGAAATAAATCCACGTGTTTCTCGGTCATCCGCTCTTGCTTCAAAGGCCACTGGCTATCCCATTGCAAAAATAGCCGCGAAACTTGCGATTGGTTATAACCTGGATGAGTTGTCGAACGCCATCACTGGCACAACGACCGCCTACTTCGAGCCAGCGTTGGATTATGTGATCGTGAAAATTCCTCGCTGGAATTTTGACAAATTTCCAGGTGCAGACCGCAAGCTTGGATTGCAAATGAAATCCGTGGGCGAGGTAATGGGTATTGGTCGAAATTTTCAGGAAGCGCTACAAAAGGCTTGTCAGAGTTTGGAGATCAGACGAAACGGACTCGGTGCGGATGGAAAAGAATTGACCAAGCAAGCGGATATTTTGTATAGCCTGGAGCACCCGAGTTGGAATCGTCTTTTTCACATTTACGATGCGATGAAGCTGGGGATCTCTATGAAGACAATTCAAAATCTGACAAAAATCGATAAGTGGTTTTTAGAACAGATTTGGGATTTTATAGAGCTTGAAAACGAAATTGAAAAACATAGCCTTGATAACATCCCAGTGGATTTAATGCGCACGGCAAAGGAAAAAGGATATGCTGATCGCCAGTTAGCTCACCTGATGGATTGCCTCGAAAGCGAAGTCCATTTGAAGAGAAGAGAGATGGGTATCAATCGAGTGTTCAAGTTAGTGGATACGTGTGCGGCTGAGTTTGAAGCAAAGACGCCTTACTACTACTCTACGTTCGATACGGAAAACGAATCCATCCCGTCAGATAAAAAGAAGGTTATTGTCTTGGGCTCTGGCCCCAATCGCATTGGCCAGGGAATTGAGTTTGACTATTCATGTGTGCATGGAATTTTAGCAGCCAAAGAATGTGGGTATGAAGCCATCATGATTAATTGCAATCCGGAAACGGTCTCCACCGATTTTGATATTGCCGATAAACTTTATTTCGAACCCGTATTCTGGGAACATCTTTGGGATATTATTCAACATGAAAAGCCGGTTGGTGTAATTGTACAACTAGGAGGACAGACTGCGTTGAAACTGGCTGAGAAGCTGCACAAATATGGTGTGCGGATCATGGGCACATCTTACGAAGCGCTAGATCTGGCAGAAGATCGCGGAAGTTTTTCAACGCTGTTAAAAGATCTCAATATTCCATATCCGACCTTTGGAGTTGCAACGGATGCGGATGAAGCACTCGAAGTTTCAAAGACCATTGGCTTTCCATTATTAGTTCGCCCGTCTTACGTGCTGGGGGGTCAGAGTATGAAAATTGTGATCAACGAAACCGAACTTGAAAACCATATTCTGGATATTTGGAAACACCTTCCCGAAAATAAAGTATTGTTAGATCATTTCCTTGATGGTGCCATCGAGGCAGAGGCAGATGCGATCTGTGATGGAGAAGATGTCTACATCATTGGGATTATGCAGCATATTGAGCCAGCGGGTATTCATTCAGGTGATTCATATGCGGTGTTGCCGCCCTACAACCTGGGCGACTTCGTCATCAAACAAATTGAGACTTATACAAAGCGTATTGCAATTGCCTTGAAAACAGTTGGATTAATCAATATTCAATTCGCTATCACGAACGACAAAGTCTACATTATTGAAGCAAATCCCCGGGCATCTCGCACGGTTCCTTTTATTTGCAAAGCATATGATGAGCCTTACGTGAATTATGCCACCAAAGTAATGTTGGGCGAGAAGAAAGTAGGTGATTTCAATTTCAATCCAACTAAAAAAGGGTATGCGATAAAGGTTCCTGTTTTCTCATTCAGCAAATTCCCTGAAGTGAACAAAGAACTTGGCCCAGAGATGAAATCTACGGGTGAGGCGATTTATTTCATTGACGATTTGATGGATGATTACTTCTTAGATATTTACAACGAGCGGAATTTGTATTTGAGCCGATAAGCATGGATTTAGATCTTGATATTTCTGAAATAAATTTCTCAACTGATCCAGACGGTATCTCGCTAGCAGAAATAGTTAGTGTATTGAAAAATGAAAGGTCGAGGTTAAAGGAGGTAGAAGGATACCCAAAAGAATTGTTCTATAACGTAGAAACGGGCTATAGTAGTAAGAAGAGGATTTTGCTGATAGCATCTAGGCTTATAGAGAATAAAAGGCAAATTCTTCAAATGAAGGTTGCCAATGAAAGCGAAATAGAATCAAACTACTGTAAGGGCTAATTTTTTTTGCATCTTTGGCATATGATTCAGAACAGTATATCCAGCATTCCACCAAATCCGTTTGATGTAGAAGACAAGGAAAAGGTCTGGAAACATTTTTTAGAAAATTCAAGGCCGATTTCTAAATCCGAGGCTTTTCAAAAAATGAAAGAAGCTTCTGATGCACAAAGAAAAAACGGTAAGCCTTCGACAACTTCACAGGACTGAAATTTTTGCCTCTGCTTATCAACAGTCGATCTATTGTTTATGAAATTGGCAAATAGCATTCATTATACACTCATCACATTTCGGGTTGGTTGGTCGGCAAGTTTCTCTTCCGAGAGATGAAATCGCCATTCCTGCCTTTCCCCAGTCTTTAGAATCGATCCTTTCCATCAACTGCTTTTCCAACTTCTTGGGGTCCGTTCCCTGCGCAATTCCCAATCTGGGGGCAACGCGCACTACGTGAAGATCGACAATGACGCCTTCTGGTTTTAGCCCCAATTTGTTCATGATCACATTAGCAGATTTTCGACCAATTCCGGGTAATGCTGTCAGCTCTTCTAAGGTTTTAGGGATGTTTTTGTTTTCTTTTACGGTCTTGGCTAACTCCAGCAACCAATTTGTTTTATTTCTAAAGTTTCGAACCTTGCTTAGAAAAGGGTAGACGTCTTCCGCGCTAGCGTTTGCCAGCGCTTTGATGTCCGGGATCGCATCGAAAAGGGCAGGTGCAATTTTGTTAATGTTGCGATCAGCATCCTGAGCGGCAAGAATAACCATGACAACTAATTCAAAGACGTTTCGATAGGCAAGAGGATGTTGGCGACCCCCATATTTTTTGATCAATGGTTTGAGTTCTTTTTTCCAGTCAATCGAAGGCATATTTTTTCTATTTGCAATTAAAGATAGGAAATCAAATAGTGAATTGTCCATTGTTGAATAGGGTCGTTCAACCTTAGTTTTGGATTCTGATTATAGAAATACCTCTTTTTTAGAGGTTTCATTCTTTGGGTTTTTAGCAGTCCAAATCGAACCGGAAGAGCACTTTTTCCGTTCTTCTAATTCTATTGTTATTTTTGTCTTTGCATTCAAGAAATTCGACTATGTTCAAGTTCCTTCTTAGCCTCGGGATTATCGCCTATGTTTTTTATAAAATCGGAGGGTTGTTCTTTCGGGCGGGCGCAGCTTCGCAACAGTCACGGACACAATACAGAAAACCGGAAAATACCCAATCTACAGATGCAAAGAAGGAGAAGCGAAATGGCACCATTAAGGGGGGCGATTATATCGACTATGAAGAAGTAAAATGAATTAGATACTGGACGTTCTTCAACGTTCCTCATATCCAATATCTATGTTACTACCCCATTTCAACTTATGAAAATACCTTTTCAAAAATACGAAGCCACGGGAAACGATTTTGTTATCATCGATAATCGGATGGGCGTGTTTTCGTTCTCGGAAGATCAAGTAAAAAGAATTTGTGATCGAAAGTTTGGTGTTGGCGCGGATGGACTGATGCTGATCGAAAAACACCCTACGTATGATTTCAATTTAATTTATTTTAATAATGATGGTTCGCCAAGCCTATGTGGTAATGGAAGCAGAGCAGCAGCAGCATTGGCATCCCAGTTGGGCATAGTTAATCAACACACACTATTTAATGCCTATGACGGCCTGCACGAAGCTGATTTGCTTCCCAATCATATCGTCCGGCTAAAGATTAATGATGTCAAAGAGACTAGAAATATTGGGGGAAATATTTTTATCAATACGGGATCCCCACATTGTATAGTGGTTGTTGATGAGGCAAAAAATTTTGCAGTGGTTGAGGAAGGCCGAAAAATAAGATTCAGCGAACCATTTAAGCCGGCCGGCACCAACGCGAATTTCGTGCAGCTCTTACCGAACAACACTATTTTTGTTCGGACTTACGAAAGGGGCGTAGAGGATGAGACATTATCTTGTGGAACCGGGGTAACAGCAGCAGCTTTAGCATCATCGTTTCGCGGGTACACGTCCCCAGTCGGCATCCAAACCTTGGGCGGTAAGCTTTCGGTAGAATTTAAATCAAGTCAGGATGGCTTGTTTACCGATGTTTATCTGATTGGGCCTGCCAAAAAGGTGTTTGAGGGGACTTTTGATTTGACTTTATTAGAAATCAACTAACTCTGATGCTTTTACCTGTAGTGTTGCTGAGATTACAACTATAGTGCAAAGGGTCGGGTTCAATTTTCCGGTTTCTATTCTAGCAATTTGTGACAGACTTATTCCGGACTGGTACGCCAGCGCTTCCTGGGTGAAATTCTTGCTTTTTCGGATCATTTGAAGCCTATTTGCAAAGGCTTTTAAAATCTTTTCGTCCCTAAAATTCACTAGGGCAAAAACTGAATTTTGGAACGAGAATATTATAGCATATTTGCTATAATTCGATTAAAAAAGTAGATTTGACTACCTAAAAACCTAGCCTATGAAAAAGATCATTTTTTTTGTCTTCATTTTTATTCCTTTTAGTTGTCAAATCGGTGAAACCATTGTTCGAAAAGATTTCGTTGCTAGTCTGCGCATTGTTGGCGCGATTCGGGAGAAGTCTGGATTTGTTCCGATGGAGCATATATACGGAGATTTCAATGTTTCAAGCATAGATTTTGCCAAACATAATGGGATGAAAAAAATTGGTGTCAACAAGCTAGTTTTGGATAGGCATGGGAAAGGTCTAACAATGCTGATTGCAAGCGAAAGTCAAGTACTCAATAGAGCAACTATCGAAACTATACCAAACGAAAACGGGTTTCAATCTCAATTGATTTTGAAGAATGGCTACAGATATTCGATAAATTATATCAAAGACAAATCGGCTGATGTAACTGTTACCGATAAATTTGGTAAACTTTCGAAAGTGCAACTAGGCAAAGATAGAACTCATGACGAGCAGCTAACCCTGGCTTTTAAGCTTCCTGTTTACGTGCACTACGCAATTAGAGAGTTATTCTATATTTATCTCATTGACAACATGCCTGAGGGAGAAAAAATTGACAATTTGGTAAATACACAGAACGGAGACAGCCATGGTGGAAGAACCGCTAATTCTTATTGCAATTTCTATCCAAGCGTATATGCAGAGATAGGTTGTGCATTATATACCTCTATTTGTCTGAGAGAACTTAAGGTTAAACTCAATCAAAAGTGTTGGAATACATATTGTACCGGATGTTGCAATTCGGGCTACGACCCTTGGTGTATTCCTGGTGCGTCAGCGTTTTGCGTTATCTTCGGATCAGGGTATACATGCACCGACTATCCTCGTGGGAATAACATAGGAGCCGATTGTAGTCCAAATTCGCCATGTCCTTTTGATAGTACGCCCGAGGCTCTACATGGCTGGTGATGCTCTCGGTTTTCGGGTACTTTGAAAAATTACAAACTAAAGATTTATGGGAAGTTCGTGGAAAACACTAATATCTATTTTTATATTTTTTTCCTCTTGCTCGGGCTGGGGAGGCGAAGAAGAAATCAAATTTGGGCAGGCTACAAGTGATGTTATTAAAGCTACAAAAGCACAATATGGTTTTAAAGAGATTAAAATGATCCGGTTTACCAAACCTGAGTTTTTGAACGAAATTGTAATACAGTGCGAAGACGGAAAAAACCTACCGGTCGAACATTTGACTTTGAATCGGTTAATGAATAATATAGCTAGCACTATCCTTGCCTCACTTGATAATGAATTAAAAATTGAGATTGTGCATGTAAATTTTACTACCAATTTCAAAGACCGGTCTATTTTTGAACCACAGAGTAGAACCACAAGTATGTCGTTTCGTTTGGTCAATGGTAAGTTGATAGATAACCTTTAACTAAATTTCTGTTGAGTAGAATCTGATTTATGTTCCACCCGGAGTGGAAAAGTTACCAACTAGAACTTTCTAAGAATGCTGGCATTGACGCTATGGAGCGAATTTTAACAACGTTCTAGGTATTCAACTAGTTGTAATCGCTCATTTTAGAGAAACGACCCTTATTTTTTGATGGCACGGATACACTAAAACCAATCTTGTTGCCGAAAGGCACCATAAATGAGAACCCCGCCAATAAGGCAAATTTTTTTTATCTACTGCCAAAAAGGTGTTTGAGGGCACCTTGGAACTATAATTGCACCCCAATTTCCATTAACTTTGAGGCCTTTTGCAAGGCAAAAATTGACTATTTACATCGACCATCGACCATTTTATGTTAAAACTTATCGCCAAGCTATTTGGCACCAAGTCAGAGAAGGATATTAAGCGGATGATGCCGCTCGTAGAGGCAACCAAACAGGAGGGCGAAAAGCTGATCTCTATCTCCCATGACGAGTTGCGGGCTCGTACACAGGCTATCCAAGAAGAGATTAATCAAAAACTCAAATCAATCGATGATCAGTTGGCAGCATTGCACAAGCAAATTGCCGATGACCCTGACAAAGACATTAGCGAGAAGGAAGCCATTTTCAACCAGATTGATCAGATTGAAAAGGATCGCAATAAAGAATTAGAGAAGGTTTTGGTAGAGGTATTACCTCGCGCTTTCGCCATTATTCGCGAGACAGCCAGAAGGTTTAAGGATAATGAATACCTGGAAGTCACTGCCACTGAATTTGATCGGCTTATATCAGCAAAGCATGCCAATGTTAAAATAAATGGTGACAAGGCACAATGGAGCCGTCAGTGGATGGCTGCCGGAAACCTCACCACCTGGGATATGGTGCATTATGAAGTGCAGATCATCGGTGGTATTGCATTACATGAAGGTAAGGTGGCCGAGATGGCAACCGGTGAAGGAAAGACGTTAGTAGCAACATTTCCGGCATTCTTGAATGCGCTAGCCAGAAGAGGTGTTCATATCGTTACAGTCAACGATTACCTGGCGAGGCGTGATAGTGAATGGATGGGGCCCATTTTTCAATTTCATGGTTTGTCGGTGGATTGTATCGACAAACATGAACCCAACTCGATAGCCAGACGCGATGCTTACCGAGCTGACATTTGTTACGGAACCAACAACGAATTTGGATTTGATTATCTGCGCGATAACATGTCGCGAGAGACCGAGGAATTGGTACAACGAGGTCATCATTATGCCATGGTCGATGAGGTTGACAGTGTTTTAATTGATGAGGCTCGGACGCCTTTGATCATTTCTGGTCCCGTTCCACGCGGTGATGAACACGAGTTTTATGACCTTAAACCACGGATCAATAAGTTGGTAGAAGCTCAGAAAAAGTTAGTCAATCAGTATCTCAACGATGCGAAGAAGCAGATCGCTGATGGCATGGAAAAAGACGGAGGTTTGTCTTTGTTTAGAGCATACAGGGCGATGCCGAAATATAAGCCACTCATCAAGATGTTGAGTGAGATGGGTAACAAATCAATCTTGCAGAAAACAGAAAATTTCCATCTGCAAGACAACAAGAAGGAGATGCCAGCGGCAGATGCTCCTTTATATTTTGTCATTGACGAAAAAGATAATAGCGTAGACCTGACCGAAAAAGGAATTGATTTAATCACTGGCGAGGGAGAAGATCCAAAGTTCTTTATCATGCCAGAAATCGGTATTGAGTTGAATAAGCTAGAGAAGGATGCCGCACTTACCGATGAACAGCGATTTCAAAAAAAGGAAGAACTCATCCGTGATTATTCTACGAAATCGCAACGCATTCATAGTGTTAATCAACTTTTAAAAGCGTATACACTTTTTGAAAAGGATACCGAGTACATCATTGTGGATGGGAAGGTGAAAATTGTCGATGAGCAAACAGGTCGCGTGCTTGACGGCAGAAGATATTCGGATGGATTGCACCAGGCCATTGAAGCAAAGGAAAATGTAAAGGTAGAGGACGCCACACAAACCTATGCCACCATTACATTGCAAAACTATTTTCGCATGTATCATAAGCTGGCCGGTATGACTGGAACAGCTGAAACAGAGGCGGGCGAACTTTGGGATATCTATAAGTTGGATGTAGTTGTAATACCAACCAACAAGCCAGCCACCCGCAAGGATCAAGACGATTTGGTTTTCAAAACCATGCGCGAAAAATTCAATGCCGTTGTAGAAGAAATTGTAAAACTGACGGCAGCTGGGCGGCCGGTGCTAGTGGGAACTACCTCGGTTGAAATTTCAGAATTGGTGAGTCGATTGCTCACCATGAAAAAAATAAAGCACCAAGTGCTGAATGCCAAGCAACATCAGCGCGAGGCTGAGATTGTGGCAGAAGCCGGTAAGCCTGGAACAGTGACCATTGCAACCAACATGGCAGGTCGTGGTACGGATATTAAACTCACACCGGAGTCTCGTGCCGCAGGGGGTCTTGCTATCATTGGTACTGAGCGACATGAATCACGTAGGGTGGACCGGCAGTTAAGGGGCCGGTCTGGTCGTCAAGGCGATCCTGGTTCGTCACAGTTTTACGTTTCGCTAGAAGACAACCTAATGCGGTTGTTCATGCCTGAACGCATTGCGCGTATCATGGATCGGTTGGGGTTGAAAGAGGGTGAAGTGATTTCGCATTCCATGGTCACGAGCTCAATTGAACGGGCGCAAAAAAAAGTAGAAGAAAACAACTTCGGTATTCGTAAGCGTTTGTTGGAATATGACAACGTGATGAACTCACAACGTGAAGTCATCTACAAGAGAAGACGCAATGCTCTTTTTGGAGAACGTCTTCAGCTAGATATTCTTACCATGCTTTTTGACACCTGCGATGATGTGGTGGCCAATGGAAAAGCAGCAGAGAATCTCGAGGACTTCAAAATCAATGCGCTGCGGACATTAGGTGTAGACTTCGCTATAACCGCTGATGAGTTTGCGAAGTTAGACCAAGCGGTTATCAGTGAGCGATTGTATGAAGAGGCCTTAAAGCAATACACTCACAAGAACAAAATGGCTGCTGAAAAGGCGTTGCCGTTTATCAATGACATCTACCGAACACGTGGCGCCACTATTCAGGATATTTTGATTCCATTTACAGATGGCACTAAGCAAATCGGAGTTGCTGCCAACTTGAAAAAGTGTGTGGAGACAAAGAATAGCGAACTGATCAAGGCGATGGAAAAAATGATCACGCTGGCTATTATTGATCAGCAGTGGAAGGAACATTTACGCGATATGGATGATCTAAAGCAGTCAGTGCAAAACGCTGTCTATGAACAGAAAGATCCATTGTTAATTTATAAGTTCGAGGGGTTTGAGGCATTCAAACGATTTATTGCTAAGGTGAATGAAGAGACAGCCTCCTTTTTAATGAAAGGTGACATTCCGGTTCAAGATTCAGACCAGGTGCAGGAAGCGAGGGCGCAAAAGCGCCAGCGGCTAAGCGAACAAAAAGAAGAATCACGTTCTTTACTACAAGGAGGAGGAACACAACCTCAGCAACAAAAGACGGAGGAGAAGGTAATGCCTGTAAAGTCGGAAAAGATAGCTGGCAGAAATGATAAGGTGACAGTGCAATATCCCGATGGACGCGTGTTAAAAAATGTGAAATACAAAAAAGTTGAAGAAGATATTCAAGCGGGCAGATGTATTGTCATTGAGCAATGAACACAGGATACAGAAAAATAGAAGTCAAAAGTCAGAAGTCAGAAGTTGGAATCTCCGTTTCTGACTTCCACATTCTGACTTCTATCTTCTTTTTTTTGTGGATCACCTCTTGCCAAGCGCAGCGACCCACAAAGCCGTACTATGAAGACCTTAGCTCACTTCGGCCGAAAGTAAATGTTGAAACGATTAGTCCAAAAGATAGTCTACGAGTTAAGAGCCAGGCTCCCTCAGTGCCGGTTCAGTTCGCAGTGAACGAAAAAGTAGATGCGGTATTAGATAGCATTGACAAATTCAACCTCACCAGAAAATTTGTTGATGGTCATACCATTCAAATTTATTCCGGTCAGAAGAAAGAAGAGGCATTAAACACAAAAACGAAGATGTCCGAGCTTATACCGGATTTAAAAGCCAATGTGCAATATCAGCAGCCCAAATTTAGAGTAACGGTCGGCAAGTATTTTACCCGTTTGGAAGCGCAAAGGGATCTATATCGGCTAAAGAGGGTTTTTGCCAATGCGATATTAGTGCCGGAACGAATTATGATTAAATAGCTTTTCGTTTCTCTACTTTTGTTTTATGTCCCTTCTCAAAGAAATCCAACAGTACTCTTCTGCTTATGCCAATGACGTAGTCTCTTTCAGAAGGCATTTGCACGCCCATCCTGAGCTTTCCTATCAAGAGTATAATACGGCCAAGTTTATTGCCAAGCAGCTTCTTTCTTTTGGGATACAGGTCCATGAGGGTATAGCAGGAACCGGGGTGGTAGCCATTATTGAAGGTAAAAATCCAACTAAGAAGATCATCGCGTTACGCGCGGATATTGATGCGTTACCGATTCAGGAGATCAATTCCAAAGAGTACAAATCAACCAACAAAGGAGTCATGCATGCCTGCGGTCACGATGTGCATACTGCCTCGTTACTTGGAACAGCCAAAATATTGAATCAAATCAAAAGCCAGTTTGAAGGATCCGTCAAACTGATTTTTCAACCAGGGGAAGAAAAGAATCCAGGTGGCGCTTCTATCATGATTAAGGAGGGTGTACTGGAAAATCCCGCGCCATCAGCCATTCTTGGTCAGCATGTGTTTCCTTTACTACAGGTTGGCAAAATTGGCTTTCGCGAAGGAAAGTATATGGCCAGCAGCGATGAGATTTATTTACGCGTGGTAGGTAAAGGAGGACATGGGGCTACACCCGAGTTAACCATCGATCCGGTAGTTATCGCGTCACACATCATCATTGCATTGCAGCAAATCATCAGTCGAAATGCAAGCCCAAAACATCCCACCGTATTAACATTTGGAAAAATCACGGCAGACGGGGCTACCAATATTATTCCTGATGAGGTAAATATTGCCGGAACATTCCGGGCTTTGGATGAGCGCTGGCGTGAAGAAGGTTTGCGAAAAATTAAAAAGATGGCGGAAAGCATTGCAGAAGGAATGGGCGGGAAGTGTGAGGTAGATATTCACCACGGCTATCCTTGCCTGGAAAATGACCCAATGCTAACAAGGTCAATTAAACAAGCTGCGGAAGAATATGTGGGGAAAGAAAATGTGGTCGACATTGACCTCACATTGGGCTCGGAGGATTTTGCCTATTATTCTCAGGTTATACCGGCTTCCTTCTATCGCCTTGGCACCCGAAACGAGTCAAAGGGGATAACATCTTACGTTCACACACCTACGTTTGATATAGATGAAGATGCATTGACGCTCGCTCCTGGACTGATGGCTTGGATGGCCATTGCCCAACTCAGAGCATAATTGTCGAGGTCATTGGCGATTGCGGATTAAATTAAAGTTACCAATCGAACGTATTATTCCACTACTGCTTATATTTACTCGATAAGCATGGAGGAAATCACACCTACAGAAAAACAAGAGCCAAGCGCATTACACCCTTGGAAAATCTACCTCCGAAATACGGCCTACATTCTTGCCGCTTTGCTCGTTTTCCTGTTCTCACTTGATCTGATGATCGCCTCGTTGCAGCAGTTGGGAAAGGTTGCAACAGAGACCATTTTATTGGCAACCTCGAATCCATTTACAGGCTTGTTTATAGGGCTGCTAGTAACTGCCATTATTCAAAGCAGTTCGGCCACCACCTCAATGGTTGTTGCGTTGGTTGCATCCGGATCTATTTCACTGCAAGCAGCTATCCCGATTATCATGGGCGCCAACATTGGAACGACCATCACCAGCACCATTGTTTCTTTGGGTTTTATAACCAAGAAAAAGGAATTCAGGCGCGCAGTAGCAGCGGGAACCTACCATGATTTTTTCAACATCCTAACGACCGTAATTCTTTTTCCGCTTGAGTATTATTTTGGATTTCTATCGGGGATGTCGAAAAGTATTGCCACTAATTTTTTCCATGAGCCTTCCGGCACCATTCATGTGAATTTTTCCTTTTTGGGCGGTCGGTTTGAGTGGATTATTTCTTTGTTGACGGAAACCATCGGCAATGGTTTTGTGCTAGGAATTTTTTCCATTGTCTTACTCTTTGGATCGATTCTTTTTTTTAGGAAAGTAATTACAAACATTTTAGGTTTTGGCTCTCCAGAAAAATTTCAACGTTTCTTTTTTAAGAATACACTGAAATCATTTACCTGGGGATTACTCACCACAGCCGCCATCAGATCTAGCACTGTCACCACCTCGTTGGTTGTTCCACTGGTTGCAAAAAAGGTAGTGAAGTTAAAGTCAGCAGTGCCGTTTATTTTAGGTGCTAATATTGGAACAACCATCACTGCGTTTATTGCGGCTACATTTAATTCCAATGCTGCAATCAGTATAGCTATTGCTCATTTCCTTTTCAACTTTATTGGTGTATTGATTTTTCTCCCGATTCCGTACCTGAAAGATTTACCCTTGCGACTTGCCAATGGGCTTGGCAGGTTAACGTTGAGGTATCGCCTCGTTGGTTTTTCTTACCTATTATTTTCATTCTTCTTTATTCCGTTTTTACTCATTTATCTCAGCAAAGGCGTGGTCGGCCTTCAAGAAGCAACCTATTCGCGGGAAAGCGAAGGGGCTGCGCCAACAGAGTACTCTCTTATCGTCAAGAAGTTTACCGGAAATCAACTGAAAGGATGGGCCTCGATCGAAAATGAGAAAGAGTTAGAAGGAGCTATTAAGGTAGTTTCCATCTATCGCAAGAGAAATTTGCTCTTCATAAATAATGATTTATTCGAATTGAATAAACCGGGTTTTTGCAGGGATGGTGAAGATGAAAGAGGAAAATACCAAATGTGCATTCGTGAGATATTGCCTCGCTTGCAATTGACTTCAACCCTCTCGGTTGATTCGGTTTTTGTGTTCGAACGTCAGTTTTATGATGCTGTAAAATTTGATTCAGTGACCACCAGGTTGTTTGTAAGCGCTACAGAAAATATTATGGTTAGAAAGGAATTGGAGGACAAACGAGGTCAGCTTGTCTGGAAAGAACAATTGATCCGGTTACAAAGAAAATAGTTGATTTAGCCCCTCTGGGAAATTCTAAAAATCGATGCATATTTACGAGGTTTTAGCCCCTACAAAACACAAATGAAATACAAACGCATCGTTCTTAAATTGAGTGGAGAGGCCTTAATGGGTTCTAAAAATAGCAATATTGATCCAGCCGTACTCGAGCAGTATTCGGAGGAGATCAAAGCACTCAAAGATCAAGGGGTTCAAATAGCGATTGTAATTGGGGGTGGAAATATTTTCAGAGGAGGTCAGGCCGAGGCTCTTGGAATTGATAGGGTGCAAGGCGACTACATGGGGATGTTGGCCACCGTAATTAATGCAATGGCTTTACAAAGCGCACTTGAGCGTCACGGATTATATACAAGGCTTTTAGCCGGTATAAAGATGGAGCAAGTGTGCGAGCCTTTTATTAGAAGAAGAGCCATTCGTCACCTCGAGAAAAACAGAATTGTAATTTTTGGAGCAGGCATTGGTAATCCCTACTTCACTACCGATTCGACTGCCAGCTTGCGTGCGATTGAAATTCAGGCAGATGTTGTGTTAAAAGGAACAAGAGTGGATGGAGTCTATACAAAAGACCCGGAAAAATATCCAGATGCCGTTCGTTACAAAACACTTTCCTTTCAGGAAGCTTATGAAAAGAACTTGAATATCATGGATATGACAGCCTTTACGCTCTGTCAAGAAAACAAGCTTCCTATCATCGTCTTCGATATGAATAAAAAAGGAAACCTGTTAAAAATTGCCCAAGGCGAAGAAGCGGGAACACTAATTAGCTAATTCGAAAAATCATTGATTTGAAAATGATTAGATGACCCCTCAAAATCTGAGATCGTAGTTCTTAAATCAAAAATGCAGTATGGAAGAAATTGAACTCTATTTGGATGAAGCCAAAGATCAAATGAACAAGGCCCTCAATCACCTTTCACTCGAATTGAGTAAAATCAGAGCGGGTAAAGCAAATCCGTCAATGCTTGACGGCTTACTGGTATCCTACTACGGTGCGATGAGCCCACTTAGCCAGGTTTCATCTATCACCACTCCTGACGCCCGAACCCTATTCATACGGCCGTGGGAAAAGGGATTGATTCAAGAGATTGAAAAAGCAATCATTAACGCAAATCTCGGCTTGACACCTCAAAATGATGGGCAACAAGTTATTATCAACATACCAATGCTTACCGAGGAGAGACGCAAGCAATTGGTAAAACAGGTTAGCCACGAATGCGAGCAGGGCAAAGTTAGTATTCGTAGTATCCGCAAAGAGACGAACGAAAGCTTAAAAAAAATAAAGGGGGTTTCTGAAGATGATGTAAAAAATGCAGAAGAGACAGTGCAGAAACTTACGGATGAGTTCATGCTGAAGATTGATGCCTTCCTACGAAAAAAGGAAGCGGAAATTATGACTGTCTAAAATTAGTAAGCCGATGAATCGATCTGCCAATTCGGCAATGACCAATTCATCGGCTACTTTGATGACCAGGCAACAGCCAGTTAAATCTTAAACGCTTTCTTTAGTTGCTCCACATAGTCTAACTTTTCCCACGGGAAAAGCTCAACTTTGACACGTTTTTCACTCTTCTTGCCTTTGTTGAAAATCTTCTCAACTACTTTCGACTCACGCCCCATATGGCCATAGGCAGCAGTTTCAGAATAGATTGGAGTTCTTAACTTAAAGCGCTCTTCAATAAAGTAAGGGCGCATATCAAACACTTTTTCAATTTTTTTAGCAATCTCTCCATCGGTCATATTTACCTTGGCGGTACCGTGTGTGTTTACATACAAACCTACAGGCTTTGCTACACCAATCGCATAGGCAACTTGAACCAGCACTTCATCACAAACACCTGCAGCAACTAAATTCTTAGCAATGTGACGAGTTGCATATGCTGCTGAGCGATCGACTTTGCTCGGATCTTTTCCGGAAAATGCACCTCCACCATGAGCGCCTTTGCCTCCGTAGGTATCTACAATAATTTTTCTACCCGTTAAGCCAGTGTCTCCGTGCGGCCCGCCAATTACGAATTTTCCTGTAGGGTTAATGAAATACTTGATATCGGTGTTGAAAAGATTTTGTACGCGCTTAGGCAACTTCTTCATGATGCGCGGAACAAGAATGTTGATCATATCATCCTTGATCTTCTTCAACATAATCGCATCTTTCGCGAAGTCATCGTGCTGAGTTGAAATTACGATGGCATCAATACGCTGAGGCTTGTTATCATCGCTATACTCGATAGTCACTTGCGATTTTGCATCTGGTCGTAAGTAAGTCATCACTTTCCCCTCCCTGCGAATAACAGCAAGCTCGCGCAACAATAGATGCGCCAGTTCAAGGGGAAGCGGCATAAAGTTGTCTGTCTCGTTGGTGGCATAACCGAACATCATACCTTGGTCACCGGCACCTTGATCTTCTTTTTTCTTGCGTTCAACACCTTGGTTGATGTCGGCAGATTGTTCGTGAATGGCCGAAAAAATTCCGCAGCTGTTCGCCTCGAACATGTATTCACTCTTAGTATAACCTATTTTGCGAATCACTTCGCGCGCTATGTCTTGTACATCCAGGTATGCCTCTGACTTTACTTCGCCAGCTAATACAACCTGACCTGTGGTAACCAATGTTTCGCAGGCTACTTTGGAGTTGGCATCATAGGCAAGAAAATAGTCAATCAGCGCGTCTGAGATTTGATCAGCAACTTTGTCGGGATGCCCTTCGGAAACTGATTCGGAAGTGAATAAATAAGCCATTTTTGGTTTGTTTTTTATGAGCCGCAAAAATAGGAATTAATTTGATTATCGGAGAGTTGACCTCCCTTTCAAATCGTTTGGCCAAACAAGAAAATAGAGGGTGCTTTTGGCAGGGTCGGCTTAAAGGCCTTCCAGTCAAGTACAGATTTAGTTCGGATATTCTCTTTGTCTCCGGCTATATCGATCGCAATCGTAAGCTGAGTGTCTGGATCAAGCGAATTCAAGAAGTGATCGAGAACTTGATTATTTCTAAAGGGCGTTTCAATGAAAATCTGGGTTTGCTGTTTTTGTTTCGATTCGCGCTCCAGTTCTTTAATCGTTTTAACGGCCTCTTTGCTATTGATGGGCAAATAACCGTGAAATGCGAATTTTTGACCGTTAAGCCCCGAAGCCATCAACCCCAGTAAAATAGATGAGGGACCCACCAATGGAATGACTTGAATGTTTTTTTGATGGGCAAATGCTACCGCTTTGGCTCCCGGGTCGGCAACTCCGGGGCAGCCAGACTCGGAAATAATGCCCATGTAGTTGCCCGACAATAACGGTTTCATCATTTCGGCAAGTTCTGTTTCTTTCGTGTCTTTATTGAGCACCTCAAAATGAAGGCGATCGATGGAGTCATATATTTTCAGGCTGCTCAAGTATCTTCTGGCGGTGCGCACATCTTCTACTAAAAAATGGGATATAGACTTTAGTGCCTTAATCACATGAGGTGGAATTACATCGAATTGCGTACCCTCTGAAATCACATTAGGTATCAAATACAGTTTGGCAATATGGAAGGGAACGGTGCTAATTCTTCAAAAATTTTAAAACGACTTGAACAAATTCTTCAGGCTTTTCAGCTTGAACCCAATGGCTGGCATCAATGGTAGTAATCTGTGCGGCCGGGAAAAGTGTTTTAGCCAATACTTCATCGCCAGCCTTAAAGTAGTTTGATCGGGCACCATTGATGAATAGGGTAGGCTTTTCAAAAACCCCCTGGTATTGCATGCCCATTCCAATTTCTTCGATATGGTTTTGAATAGACGCCAAGTTAATTTTCCATTCAAATTTACCTTCCCCATTGTGAGATAAATTTTTGAGCAAAAATTGACGAACGTCTGGCTCTGGCACGTATTTGGAAAGAATCTGATCTGCTTCTGTCCTAGATGAAAGCGTTGATAACGGAATGGAAGCCAATCCTTCTAAAATATGATCATGGTGGACAGGGTATGATTTTGGCGCTATGTCCACCACAATCAATTTGCCAATCGCTGCCGGATTTTTGATGGCTAGGTTCATGGCAGTTTTGCCGCCCATTGAGTGGCCAATCACAATGGGATTTTTGAGGGAGTGTTTTACTAGAAATTGTTCAAGATCTTCTGCTAGTATCTGATAATTGAAGTCTTCACTCTGCGGAGACTGCCCATGATTTCGTTGATCAATGGTGTACACACAGAAAGACTCCGCAAAAACCTTTGATAAGGAAAACCAATTGTCGGAGGAACCAAACAGGCCATGTAAAATAACCAGAGGCTCACCAATTCCCGACTTACGAAAGAACAAATCCATGCTGCAAGATAACGCAAAAAACGCCCCTGCTTATACAAGCAAACAGAGTATATTTGCGCTTTAAATTTATGCATGGAGTTAGTCAATAATCAATATCAGATTCAGGGGCTGGATGTGTCCGAGATTTGTAAAGAATTTGGCACCCCCTTGTATGTTTACGATGGAAAGAAGATCATCCAACAGTTACAGAGTTTAAAAAATGCTTTTTCCGAGAATCAGGTAAAAGTAAAATATGCAGCCAAGGCGCTCACGAATATTTCAATCTTGAAATTATTGAAAAAACACGGAGCAGGAGTGGACGTGGTATCACTTCAAGAGGCACATATTGCCTTGGGTGCCGGATTCAGCCAGGAAGAAATCATGTTCACCCCAAACTGCGTAGACTTCGAAGAGATCGTTGCCGGAGTTGACTTGGGATTAAATATCAATCTGGACAATCTTTCAGTTCTGGAGAAATTTGGTAAAAAATACGGGAGAACTTATCCCTGTTGTATTCGGCTTAATCCGCATATTTTAGCCGGAGGAAACTATAAGATTTCTACCGGACACGGCAATTCAAAATTTGGAATCTCGGTTTACCAATTGCCTCAAATCATGCAGTTGGTTCAACAATATACTATCACGGTTAATGGCTTGCACATCCACACAGGATCGGAGATTACCGAAACAGAGGTGTTTTTGAAGATGGCTGAAATTCTTTTTGGCGTTGCCCGCGATTTTTCAGCATTAAAATTTATTGACTTTGGAAGTGGTTTTAAGGTCGCCTACAAAGAGGGGGACATGGTGACCAACGTATATGATTTGGGTTTAAAATTGGGCAAAGCCTTCAAAGAATTCTATCATAGCTACGGCAAGCAATTGGAGCTTTGGATCGAACCTGGAAAGTATTTAGTGAGTGAGGCGGGCTATTTATTTGTGAATGCCAATGTGGTAAAATCTACTCCCTCCGTTACGTTTGTAGGTGTAAACTCAGGCCTCAATCATCTCATTCGGCCGATGATGTATGAGGCTTACCATGACATTGTAAACACTTCCAATCCCAATGGACAGCAGAAAGTGTATACTGTCGTTGGCAACATTTGTGAAACCGACACCTTTGGTGCCGATCGCAAAATGAATGAGGTGAGAGAAGGTGATTTACTGGTGCTAAAAAATGCTGGTGCTTACGGATATTCGATGGCGTCTAACTACAATTCGCGTTTTCGACCTGCCGAAGTACTGGTATTAGAAGGCAAGGCACAGTTAATTCGGAAGAGAGACACGCTAGACGACATTCTGAGAAATCAAGTAGTGTTAGATTTTTGATAGACGACATTCGTTAACCGCTCAAATTTGTCTGATCACAAAATAATTGATCTTATTGTAGTAGGAGGAGGAGCAGCTGGTTTCTTTGGGGCCATCAATGCAGCCCGGCAAAATCCAAAACTGAAAATCCTTATTCTAGAAAAATCCCCAAAGCTTTTATCTAAAGTAAAAATTTCAGGTGGTGGGCGCTGCAACGTTACCCACCATTGTTTTGAACCAACACCCCTGTCACAGCACTATCCTCGTGGGCAAAAGCAGTTGAAAAAGTTGTTCCGAAAATTTGATGCGAAAAACACCGTTGGTTGGTTTGAGAAGTTAGGTATTCATTTGAAAACGGAAGACGATGGGAGAATGTTTCCCATCACAGATAACTCACAGACGATCATCGACTGCTTTCTTTCAGAAGCCAAGAAATTCAACATACAAATAAAAACGAATTGCGGTGTAGAAAAACTCAGTTGGGAAAACGATCACTTTTTAATTTCGGCTACGCATGATCAGATGTATCACGCTCGAAAAGTATTGATCGCCATGGGCGGACATCCTCAGAGTTCACACTACCAATGGATTGAAAATCTAGGCCACACCATTAATCCGCTCATTCCATCGCTATTCACGTTCAACGATACGGACAAAAAATTCACCGATCTCATGGGTATTGCAGTTGCCGATGCTGAAGTGAAGATTGCCACCACAAAATTAAGTGAGCGAGGTCCTGTATTGATTACTCATTGGGGGCTCAGCGGTCCTGCTGTTATAAAACTTTCTGCATGGGCAGCAGAATTTCTTCATCAGCAGAATTACACATTTACAGCTCTGGTCAATTGGACTGGTAAACTTGGTGAGGATGAAGTGAGAGCTATTTTTCAAACACATAAATCAGAACATGGGAAACAAAAAATTTTTACCAACCCTTTTTTTGGGCTCCCTCAACGATTGTGGGAACGTCTCGCTGAGCTATCGGAGATTGATGAAATGAAGTTATGGGGTGATGCCTCCAACAGGGATATCAATAAACTGATCGAGTATTTAATTCGCTGCCCCTTTCACATTAAAGGCAAAACTACTTTTAAGGAGGAATTTGTAACGTGCGGAGGTGTCAATCTGGATGAAATTGAGTTGGAAACGATGCAGAGCAAAAAGATGCCAGGACTCTACTTTGCGGGCGAAGTTTTGAACCTTGATGGAGAAACAGGGGGATTTAATTTTCAGGCCGCCTGGACAACTAGCTACATTGCAGCCTTATCAATAGCCAATGGCTAATGGTCGTGTAATAAAGCTAGTGAATTAGCTTAATTTCATTGCCTTTACTACCTCTGGGTAGGAATGCGTTCTGACAACCATACGGCATCAAACAAAAAATCCTGACGGGGCTTTACCTGTCAGGATTGTGGTGACGGAGGGAATTGAACCCCCGACACAAGGATTTTCAGTCCTTTGCTCTACCAACTGAGCTACGTCACCTTAATATTGGCCCAGTCCTTCTGTCTGTGGCGACAAAAGTAATAGAATTATGTCAATTTGAAAACCTGTCGTTTGCTTAAACGGTTAAACAACAAAAATTATTTATCATTCTCGGTGTGGCCTAAATTGCCCCAATGAGATTGAATTCCTAAGTTTGGAACATGGTGGTACTTCAGCAAATTCTCTTTTTGGTTGTATTAGGTATAGCCGGATTTTTCATCCGGAAGCGAGTTCTTCGGATTCGTTCGAACATTGAATTGGGCAAGGAACAAAAAGTGAGCGGCTCCAATTCAGAAAGAGTAAAAAATGTTCTTTTAGTTGCTTTTGGCCAGCGGAAGATGTTCAAACGATTGGTTCCTGCTTTTTTTCATTTTCTCATTTATGCCGGCTTTTTGATCATCAATTTGGAGGTACTCGAATTTGTTATTGACGGTATTTTCGGTACACACCGCGTTTTCGCCCCTAACTTAGGGGGGGGGTACAATGTCTTGATGAATATTTTCGAGTTTTTAGCCGTTGCTGTTTTGCTCGCCTGCGTGGTATTTCTAGTTCGAAGAAATGTCATGAAAATTGAACGTTTTCAGTCCGCTGAAATGACCCAGTGGCCGAGGTTAGATGCCAATTTGATTTTGACAATTGAAATTGTTTTGATGGTTGCTATACTAACCATGAATGCAACAGATCAATTGTTGCAAACCCGAAACGATCACTATGTTTCGACAGGCTCACTCTTTTTTAGTTCTTATTTGATGCCTGCATTCCAAGGTTTGAATACCGAAACACTTGTCGTTGTTGAGCGCTTTGCCTGGTGGTTTCACATTGTTGGTATTTTGGGTTTTACACTATATGTTACGTACTCAAAGCATCTTCATATTTTCTTAGCTTTTGTCAATACCTACGTTGCCAAGTTGGAGCCAAAAGGTCATATCAATAATATGCCAGTTGTTACCAACGAAGTGAAGTCAATGCTTGGTCTTACAACAGAAGCTCCACCGGCCCAGGCTACTCCAGGACGATTTGGAGCAAAAGATGTGAATGATCTAACGCAACATAATTTGATTGCCGCTTATGCCTGCACAGAATGCGGTCGTTGCACATCAGAATGCCCAGCAAATTTGACGGGTAAGACGCTATCACCGCGTAAAATAATGATGGACACCCGCGACCGGATGGAAGAAGTTGGAAACAGCATCGCCAAGGGCGGCCCGGGTTTGCAAGATGGTAAAACCCTCCTGGGCGACTATATCACTACAGAAGAGATCAATGCATGTACTAGTTGCAATGCTTGTGTCGAGGCATGTCCGGTATTGATCAATCCATTGGAAATTATTTTGGAGTTGAGGAGGTATGTTTCGATGGAAGAATCTGGGGCACCGGCTCAATGGAACAGTATGTTTCAAAATATTGAAACCAGTTTTGCGCCATGGAAATTTTCTCCAAGCGACCGATTCAACTGGGCGAAAGACGAAAAGTAATTTGACAATTGAGAAATAAGTATTCATCATCTAATTCAACCGCAGAATGAATGTCCCTACAATGGCCGAACTCACCGCAAAAGGCGAAAGCCCCGAAGTATTATTTTGGGTGGGCTGTGCCGGATCGTTTGACGATCGCGCCAAGCGAGTGACAAAGGCATTCGTAAAGATTTTGAATTCAGTTGGAGTGAAGTTTGCGGTTCTAGGAACAGAGGAAACATGCACGGGTGACCCGGCCCGCAGAGCGGGTAACGAATTCCTTTTTCAGATGCAGGCGATGAGCAATATTCAAGTATTGAATGGCTATCAAGTAAAAAAAATTGTGACAGCGTGTCCGCATTGCTTTAACACGATTAAAAATGAGTACCCAGAATTAGGTGGTAACTATGAAGTAATCCATCACTCTACTTTTCTGCAGCAACTAATTAACGATGGAAAAATTAAGTTGTCAGAGGGAGGTTCGTTTAAGGGAAGAAAAATCACTTACCATGATTCTTGTTACTTGGGTAGGGCCAACAACATCTATGAAGCACCCCGGAGCGTGCTTGAAGCCCTCGATGCCGACTTGGTAGAAATGAAGAAATGTCGTACCACCGGGTTATGTTGTGGTGCAGGAGGCGCCCAAATGTTCAAAGAGCCTGAGAAAGGCAAAAAAGACATCAATGTTGCCCGCACCGAAGACGCGCTGTCAACCGGGGCAGTAACCATTGCAGTTGCTTGCCCGTTTTGTATGACGATGATGACCGATGGCGTGAAGAACAAAGAAAAAGAGAGTGGTGTAACCGTGAAGGATCTAGCCGAACTTATTGCAGAGGCACAGGGTTTATAAATTATACAAACACAAGATGTACGTCCCATTCCACTCACTTCCAGATCATGCTCGAATTTGGGTCTACCAAGCCAGCCGTAAATTAACTGACGCAGAAGCTGAAGAAGTATGCAGCAATCAACAAGCATTCTGCAAACAATGGGAAGCGCATGGACAGGCCTTACATTCTTCGTTTAAGTTCGAATACAATCAGTTCCTCATAATAGGCGTGGATGAGGGTGTGCATAGCGCCAGTGGTTGTTCCATCGATGGATCTGTGCGTATTTTGAAAGGCTATCATTCGGAATTAGGTGTTGATTTTTTGGACTCTTCTCAAGTTGCCTTCCTTTTAAATAGTGAGGTCAAGTTGTTTCTAAGATTGGAACTTAAGAGCCTTTTTGAAAGCGGTCAATTGAACGGTGCAACTAGAACCTTCAACAATTTAGTGGCTACCAAAGCAGACTTCGAAAAACAGTGGGAAATTCCGGTAGAAAAGTCATGGCTGGTAAAATATTTACCGAAATCATCGTTAACCGTATAGACGTTTAATTTCGTAATTTCGTGCAGGTTTTCGTAAGCCTATATTTCAGATGAAAGTAAGTTTTTGCACTGGTATTTTACTTCTGCTTCTTTTTTCTTGCAGTCCAGAGAAAAAGGTGAAGACGGCATTCAAGTACGCCAAGTATGAAAAGGTAATTAAGTATTACAAGGGAGTGCTCGCCCGGCAGCCAAAGAATGGGAAGGCAAATTATTTTGTGGCAGAATCTTATCGACTTTCCAATCGAATCAAAGAATCTGAAACCTATTATGCGAAGGCGGGCGGACCAGGGATTGTGAAAGACTCGGTTCTCCTTTATTATGCGAAAGCACTTCAGGCCAATGCAAAATACGAGGAGGCTAAAAAAACACTGGATGAATTAGAATCGTCTTCAGAAGATGAGAAAATAAAAGATCGGGCGCGCAAAGAGTTGGAAGGGTTACAATACCTCGATAAACTTTCGGAGAAGAAGAGTTATTATAGGGTGAAGGAATTGGAATCGTTGAACACCCGTTTTGCAGAATATGCACCCGCCTATTCCAATGGCGTTTTGTACTTCGCGTCATCCCGATCAAATGCGCGTATCTACGAAGCCTCAGGCACGCCCTTCACAGACATTTATCAGGTAGACACGAAGGGAGCTAATGTAGATTTGAATACGCTAAAGCCTTTGCCAAAATTGATTAACGCCTCTGACGTGAACACAGGATGTATAACATTTACTCCAGACGGGAAGTTGATGATTTTTGCAAGAGGTAATACCGGCAAGCGAAAGGGTGCCAGTGATGTTGACCTCTATCTTTCACGTTTTCGCAACGGACAATGGGGTGAACCAGTTCCGATCAATATCAATCAGCCAAACAGCTGGGAATCGACTCCTGCGCTAAGCCCTGATGGAAGAACACTTTACTTTTCATCTAACCGCAAAGGAGGTTATGGCGGTTTGGATATCTATTCAGCTCAAATGGATAGTCGTGGCCGTTTTGGTAAGATAAAAAATCTGGGACCCGACATTAACACTGCCGGTGATGATACCTTCCCCTATATGGCCGATAATAGCAAACTTTATTTCTCTTCCGATGGACATCCTGGCTACGGTATGCTGGACGTCTTTGTTGTCAACCGGGCAAATGGCAAAACACAGATAGAGAATTTGGGTCAGCCAATGAACTCGACCAGCGATGACTTTGGAATATATTTATTTAAACCCGATCGCGGGTTCTTTACATCCAACCGCGAAGGCGGCAAGGGAGATGATGATGTGTATACGTTTGTAAACGATGACCCTAATCTAAAGGTGGTTAATTACTCTTTACAAGGTATCACCTACAACATGCGAAAGGACAGCACCCGGGAAATTTTAGCTGACACGAAAGTAAGTTTGCTAGATCAGGGGGGAGACGTGATGCAGGAATTTGTTACTGGTAACGATGGTAAGTTTTTGTTTCGTGTGTATGAAAATGAAAACTACGTATTGTTGGGTGATCACGATGGATATATCATCAAGCGACAACCCTATACGACCATTGGTAAATCAATACCGCTTGAGTCACTCAAAGAATTAGTGACAAATGTAACGCTGGATACTCTCCTAGTCCTGGATAGGCTAGAGAAAAACAAAATCTTCGTATTGAAGAATATTTATTTCGAATACAATATGGCCGACATCAGAACAGATGCCGCCAATGAACTCGATAAATTGGTTGAACTTTTGAACGATAATCCAGAGATAAAAATAGAAATGGGCTCGCACACCGACAGCGTGGCTTCAGAAGTGTACAATATTGAGTTATCACAGAGACGAGCAGAATCCACTGTGAACTACCTAATTCGTAAAGGCATCGCTACTGAGCGATTAGTGGCGAAAGGCTATGGTGAGTCTAAACCTATTGCAAGGAACACCAACCCCGATGGTACAGACAATCCAGAAGGAAGGCAACGAAACAGAAGAACAGAATTTAAGATTTTGGAAATTGGCCCTATTATCAAAAAAGACCCCAAGGATTTTGATGAGGATAAGTATTTCAAAGACGATGGCAATGAGTAGCACCGGGATCTAGAATGGAACTTACCCTCACGACCCCAGCATTACTTTTCCCAACTGTCTCGTTAGTTTTATTGGCCTACACCAATCGATTTTTGGCAGTAGCGGGACTGATCCGAAAACTTGCAGCGCAGTATAGAGATGATCACGATAAAAGAATTGTCGATCAAATAAAAAGTCTTCGCATTCGGGTTCATCTCATTCGCAACATGCAAATGTTCAGCATTTTTGCTTTGTTCCTGAGTGTGCTCTGTATGTTTTCGCTGTTCTATGGAGAGGTGCTGATTGCCAAATTTATATTTAGCGGTTCTTTAATCTCACTTCTCATATCGCTGGGGATGTCGCTGCGGGAAATTTATCTTTCTACTCATGCACTGGCCATTCAATTGAAAGACATGGATGACGCGGTAAACAGCTAGTTGTGTTCTGAATCAACTTTTTGGAGTTCAAACCTTTGAAGTCTTCCTGCTATCCACTATTAGCTTGCCAAACACACCGGCTAGTGTAATCGCAGCAATTCTGGCTGCATTAGAAATCAATTCATAATCGGTTTCTGCCCAGCGGCTGTAAATGCCAAAGAAGGCCCACATTAGCACAAGGAGAAATGCCGGTTCTTTAAATGTAAAGGCGATATACAATCCCAGTAAAGTAGCGATGCAGATCATAGCAACCGTCCAGTATTCTTCTGTCAAGAATCCTCCGTGCCAATTCAAAGAGATCAATAATGTCGAGATATTGGCAATGGTGGCCACACAAATCCAGGACAGATAAAATAGAAAGGGTAGTTTTATCACTACCCATTCGGTTTTGGTAAACTCATTACTTTGTAGGAGCAGAAAAATCCGCGTCAGCGAGTACAACAAGATCAACATAAACACTACCGAAGCAGCTGTAAATAAATAATGCCACACCAAAATCCAGCTGGCATTGGCCAGGCAGGAAAGCAGAAACCAAAGCGAGAGTTCTTTGAAATACGGTTTGTCTTTGATTACAAATTGACCAACCGCAAATGCAATCAATAGTAAGTAGATAATGCTCCAGATGGAAAAAGTAAAGCCAGCCGGGGTGAATAAGCTTGGATATAAATTGGAGATTTGACCGGTATTCATCCCGTTAATCGGCAGAATGTTGGCCAAGGCGTTAACAGTCAGCACAGCGGCTAGCGCAACGATGTTTCCGATTAGCAGAGTTTTTTGGGCTTTCATACTTGATATTTATCATTGGTAATAAAGTCAATTGCCCGATAGCAACCAATTGTTAACTTGTAGTTTCAAAATTAAAAGCCATGCATAAAATCTCCATTTTGCTCATCGCAACCGGTTTACTAGCAGGTTGTTCTTCACCCAAAGAAAAAGTTTCACTCATGAAGTATCCACCAACTGAAAAAATCAACACGATCGACACATTATTTGGGACGCCCGTCAATGATCCCTATCGGTGGTTGGAGAACGATACGGCCAAGGCGACAGGCGATTGGGTCAAAGCTCAAAACGAAATCACCTTTGGGTTTCTAGATAAGATTCCCTACCGAGCGACAATCAAAAAAAGGTTGGAGGCACTCTATAACTACGAACGACTCAGCGCGCCTTTTAAAGAAGGTGATTTCTATTACTTCTACAAGAATGACGGACTCCAAAATCAAAGTGCCTTATACCGTAAGAAGGGCGAAGACGGAACACCTGAATTATTTTTAGACCCTAATACTTTTTCGAAAGACGGAACCACCTCGATGGCGGGAATATCTTTTTCAAAAGACGGCTCTTTAGCTGCCTACCAAATTTCGGAAGGCGGTTCTGATTGGAGAAAAGTGATCGTCATAAAGACGACCGATAAAACGGTAGTCGAAGACACCTTGCGGGATGTAAAGTTTAGCGGACTTGCCTGGAAGGGCAATGAAGGATTTTATTATAGCAGTTACGATAAGCCAAAAGGCAGCGAACTCTCTGCGAAGACACAATATCATAAATTATATTTTCATAAACTGGCCACCAAACAAAGTACCGATCAGTTGATTTTTGGTGGAGAAAAAACCCCTCGCAGGTATGTGGGAGCAGGGTTAACCGAAGATGAACGTTTTTTAATTGTGTCTGCTTCCACCAGCACAACTGGAAACGAATTATACGTTCAAGACTTAAAGGATCCTAAAGGAAAATTAGTGACCGTAGTTGGCAATTTTGACAATGATCATAATCTGGTAGACAATGATGGTTCGCGCCTAATCATCCAGACGAATCTGAATGCCCCCAACAACAAAATTGTATCGGTTGACTTTGCAAAGCCTGGAATAGAAAACTGGAAAGATCTGGTACCTGAAACTGACAATGCAATGCAGGGTGTAGGCACTGCGAACAAAAAAATGTTTGTGAATTATTTGAAAGATGCAAAGACATTGATTAAGCAATTTGATTTTGCAGGAAAACTGGAAAGAGAAGTAGAATTACCGGGTATTGGAACAGCTGGAGGGTTTGGGGGTAAAGTCGCAGACAAACAGATTTACTATACCTTCACTTCGTTTACCTATCCTTCTTCTATTTTTAAATACGATATCACATCCGGCAAATCAACCTTATATGAAAAGCCAAAAGTTGATTTCAACCCAGAAGACTACGAGACAAAGCAAGTATTTTATACCAGCAAGGATGGCACAAAGGTGCCGATGTTTATTGTGCATAAGAAAGGGTTGGAGTTGAATGGCAAAAACCCAACAATGCTCTATGCTTACGGTGGGTTCAGCATTAGCCTTACGCCTTCTTTCAATACATCTCGTATTGTTTGGTTAGAGAATGGCGGAGTTTATGCACAACCCAATTTGCGTGGCGGTGGCGAATATGGAGAGAAGTGGCATCTGGCTGGTACCAAAATGAATAAGCAAAATGTGTTTGATGACTTTATTGCAGCCGGAGAATACTTGATTGCAGAGAAATATACCTCTAATCAATACTTAGCGATTTCAGGTGGATCTAACGGAGGCCTGTTAGTTGGAGCAACGATGGCTCAACGGCCTGATTTGATGAAAGTCGCATTACCTGCTGTGGGTGTAATGGATATGTTGCGCTATCATAAATTTACAGCTGGTGCAGGATGGGCCTATGACTACGGTACCGCAGATGATTCAAAGGAAATGTTTGAGTACTTGCAAAAATATTCACCGGTACACGCTTTAAAGCCGAATACATCTTACCCGGCTACGATGGTAACAACAGCGGATCACGATGATCGCGTTGTACCTGCCCACTCGTTTAAGTTTGCGGCAGTACTTCAAGAAAATCATGTCGGTGATAATCCGGTGCTGATTCGCATTGAAACGAAATCAGGGCACGGTTCGTCCAATTTATCGAAGGCGATAGAAGGAACAGCTGATCAGTACGCTTTTACGTGGTATAACATGGGTATAATTCCACCGCTCGCAAAAAAGGATATGTAGAATTGATAGGATTGCTGTTATGAAAGAAGCCTTGGGCAATTGCTCAGGGCTTCTTTGTTAATGTGGCTCGCAGAACTTTATGATCAAATACGACTCCTACCAGTAACTCATTTTTGTATTGAACGGCAACACTCGATCCGGAAAGTTGCTCGCCTTCATTCAAATACACTTCTTCTACCAGAAAGTTGGTGTTTGTTGATGGAGTTAGTTTGAACACTTGAGACGGAGATTTATTGATTGAATCTTTGGCATGCCCAATGAATTTTAACATTTTCGGGTGAGAGGCAATCCACAGGTTGTCTTCATCATCGACATGAATATTATCAAGACCTGATTGAAGATTCAATTTGTCGAGTAATTTCAATTCACCCGTTTCTTTGTTTCTACTAAAAGTGAGTAGTTCTCTACCAGTGGTATGCGTCACGTACAATTTGCTTCCATCATTTGAAACGTTCAACCCATTTCCATACGTCAACCCTTCGTAGGCTTTCTTAAATTGTGCTCCGTCATAGTAAAGCAGATAGGACCAAGGAATTCGTAGATAATCTTCCACCATGCGCATTTTTCCTTTTTTTGTACCGTGATCATTGGTAACATAGAACTTGTCGGTGTCTACGCCCACCACATCATTGGGGCAACACATGGAGGGATCGGAGAATGATTTTTGATGAAACAAGCTGTCATTCCTGAATTGAAAAAGCTCTACATAGTTTTCGTCATTGCTTGGATGATTTACCACGAATAAATAATCGCCACCTGCTTTTGAGAAAAATGAAATGCCATGCGGGCGGAATATACCTTTGTATGTGGTAGGCAATTTCCTGGGAACAATATTGGAATCAAGTTGTAACAAATAGATTCCACCTTCAACTGAGTTCCCCATTAATTGTTCCCATCGATCTGTAGACGAAATAAATAGCAAACCTTTTTGATAATCTACATCCATGTCTTCAGTGCCGGGCATGGTGGTGTAAATGGTTTTGATGGTTCCCTGTAAATGCGGGGTAAGTGTTTTAAAGACACCCGCAGTGTATAGCATGTTCAGGACCTTTAGGGCGAGTATGGTACCCATCGCGCTAAAGAAAATGTACAGCAGTTTTCTTTTCATATGAAGGGAATAGACTTATTGTTAAATGCTCGAAAATTTGAATAGTAGATTTAAAGGTAACATTTGCATTGCAAATAGTGGTGAAATCAAAATTACACCCATTTTTGAAAAATTTCACGCGAAGGCGCAAAGACGAAAGAGAATGTAGAGAGGTTTGAGAACTTTCATGTAACGTCCACGCAAAGTCGATAAAAACTTGAAGTGAAAGGTGGCCAAACTTTGCGCCTCAGCGCCTTTGCGTGACAATGCATTTTATTATATCCCCAGCTAATGCACACCATCAAACCAGTCTTTGAACTCGCTCACCTTTTCGCGGCTCACAATGATTTCTTTGTCCCAGGCAGGTTGCGTAGATATTTTTAAACGACTGTTTGAATACATCACCACATCTTGAATGAAGGGGATGTGCACAATATATGAACGGTTCACCCGAAAGAAATTTTTTGGATGCAATACTTCTTCCAGTGCCTCCAACGTAAAATCGATGATGAATTTTCTAAGTTGGGTCGTCACCAGGTAAACGTCTCTTCCATCTGCAAAGAAGAAAAGTACCTGATCAATCGTAATCGATCGAATGTGGTCGCCCACTTTTACCATAAAGCGTTCTTTGTACGTTTTAACGGTGCTGCTTTCCGCTAACGATTTTATTTTCTCTTGTTTGGCTTCCGTAGTTGCCATCTGCGCACGCAGGTTCTCAAATTTTTGCAGGCTGGCACTGAGATCAGTGAACGTAACCGGTTTTAGCAGGTAATCAATGCTATTTACTTTAAAAGCCTCTAGTGCATATTCATTGTAGGCCGTTACGAAAATAACCGGTTTTTGAACCGCTACTTCTTTAAAGATGTTGAAGCTCAAGCCATCCTTCAGTTGAATGTCCATAAAAGCCAAATCGATGGATGATTGATTTTCTTTTAGCCACGCAACCGAAGTCTCGATAGAGTCGCACACAGCCTTTACTTTAATATCCGTACTGTATCGTTGAAGATAACGCTCCAACTTTTCGGCCGCTGGGGTTTCGTCTTCTACAATCAATATGTTTAGCGACAAGCTCATGCAGGTTCAGCGATAGAATGATCTACGGTGATCATCGGAAATTTAATATAATTTTCTCGCCCCGCCTTCACTTGTACAAAAGGGCGGTCACTATAAACAGAATAGGATCGCTGCAGACGCTGAAAAGCCTCCAGGCTATCCGGATGTAGTTGCAGTTTGTCGTTCAGTTCATGGTGTAGTACGAAATACTCTTCGTCTTCTTGTGATAGCGTGAGTGTTAGTGGCGCATCGGATGAAATGAGCGTATTTCGAAGCACGCTGTCTATGGCGGTAATCAATGCGCCCGGCATTAATTCAACGCGATCAGCGTTTTCCATTTTGTCGACCCAGCGAATAGCATTTTTATGTTTTTGGTTGGCCAATCGGATTTGGTGTTGAATGGCATGAATCTCTTCAGATAGTTTCACAAACTCTTTTTGTCGGTGAATCAATTGGTAACGATACAGAGCGGCCAGGCTGTCAATTAACTCTTCTGCCGTGTCTGTCTTTTTATGGATACACAAAATCAATTCTTCCAAGCTATCGTACAATAGATCAGGGTTAATATCCTGGCGAAAGGATAAAAACTCAGACTCCAGACTCTCGCGCAATTTATGCTCTTGTTCTATCCGAAGCGTGTTTTCTAAATGAAGGTATTGATTGCCCACATACAGTGCATTGTACAGTAGAGCCGTTAGCACGAAAATAATTCCGAAGATCCACAACTCCCGTTGGCTGATATCGAACCCGATTACCCATTGGTAATACTGCGAAATGGCCAATAGTACCATAGCCACACTCACCAATGTAGTGGCAGCCACTTGAATGGCAATGGGATTCGAAGCACTTTTTGAAAACCGACTCAACAAAACAATCGTCAACCGCATCGACTCGAATGAAATCAGACTCAAGACAATGCTGACATATACCTCCTGATTGCTAGCCAGCGTTGCGATTTGAGCTACGTTATTATTGATCAGAAGAATAATGAGATAGGCAAACACACCAAACACTGGAGGTGCCAGCATGCGGAAAAAGGGATTGTGAATAAATATCTTCTTCATGCCTTTGCCAATTTCAGTTTTTCCTTTTTCAACACAGGCAGTTGCACCAAAAATTTGTCATCATCCCGAACGATGACTTTCTCTGTTGTAAAAAATCGATACCGTTTGTGAATGTTCTCTAGTCCAACCCGGAAACTGGTGATGGGCATTGCGGCTGTTGTTTTGGAGTTAGAGATCAGAATATGGGTATTATCTAGTGCGCTGATGTACACAAACAAAGGTGTTTCTTTGCTGATCTTGTTATGTTTCACCGAATTTTCCACTAACAACTGTAGCGTCATCGGAGGCACCTGGCTATCCAGAATATTCTGTGGGATATTGATATCCAGTCGCAAATGATACTCATACCGCACCTGCAGTAGAAAATAATACGCCTTTACAAACTCCAGTTCTTCGCGCAAGGAAACCAGTTTTTGTTTTTGGTGCGACAGCACATAGCGAAACGTATCGGCCATTCTGCGAATAAATTCTTCCGCCACTCGTGTATCTTTAAAAAGCAGCGAAGAAACCGTATTGAGACAGTTGAATAGGTAATGCGGACTGATTTGATTTTTCAACGATTCAAACTGCAACTCGAGCTGCCACCTGTCCGATTTCAGTTGCTCAGCTTGTGTGACGGCATAGTGATAGTATGAATAAAAAAGCCCATAGAATATCTCGTAAATAAATACAACGAGTGTAAAGACGATGGTCAGCTTTAGTATCTCTTCGGCCGTCAGACCAAAGAAATAGTTACCTGTCAAATTGATAAAAAGAGCCACCAACAAAATATTCGCCAATAAGCCGCCCATAAAGCGAACGAGAAAATTATTCTTCCAATCGATGATATGGTTGAACAGTCGGCCGACCTGAAAAATAGAGAAGCCGATCGCGTTTGTGAGAGCGATGAACATTAGATACTTCTTCCAAAGCAACCGGGCGGAAGCCAACGAGCCATTTTCGCTGTAGTAGATAAAGACGAAAAGCAACACGCCCAGACCCGTACACCCGAGGGCAAGCAACCCATACTTTCTCATGACGGGCGGAATGTTACTAGTTGGAAGGCGCATGACGACTTGAAGATATGGATTTTCGTCATCATTGAACTAACTGAAATCATTTTTTGGAGCAATCGCGCTGAAGAAGGTAAAGATTGGGTTGAATCTCAAACGCAACTGGTTATTCAATCGCCCGGATGATGCGTCCATAGTAGGTCTCTGAGTCAACCCGCTTGGCTGCTGTGCGGTAAGCCTCCTTCAACGAAGCATCGTTCATCAATTTTATCTTGTAAGCTGCATCTGTTAACACTTCGGTGATATAGTGATCCGAGCCAATCTTTGATGTGGCTTGCAATACAGATAGGATATTTTGCTTTGTTAAGTTTGGTCGTTCCAGAGCTGTTTGTAAGAATACAGACATGTAGTGATCGCTTCCATTGCCGCTCACTGCCTCCATCAATTTTTGAAAGGACTCATCTGACAATATTTGACGTTTCACAATTTCATTCGCCACATTGGTGATGTAGTGATCCGACTCGATGGTAGAGATCGTTGGAATTAGATTATTCAATGCTTCTGCTGAAAGATTTTTTTGTAGAAGGTTCGTGAGCACTTCTGCTTTGTAGTGGTCGCTCTCAATGTCTTTGATGGATTCAATAGCCTTTTGATAGGAAGCGGCAGAAAGCCCCCGCATAGCCAACGCTTTGTTAAGCACCACACTGCGATAGTGATCAGAGCCAATGGTTTTGGTGGTGTTGATCATCTCACCGACTACGCCATCTGTTAGATTCGTTTGCCTTAGCAGCGAAGTCATTACTTCTGTTTTGTAATGGTCAGAGTCCATGTTACCGGTAGCCTGCATAATGATCCGGACACTTTCCAGGGACACAGGTCCACTGTGCAATGCCTCCTTGATCACTTCCGTTTTGTAATGGTCTGAGTCCATTCTGCGAGTAGCGGCAAACAATGCTTCAGTGGCTTCCTTGCTCTGCATGAATTTCTCCACGTTGTTTTTTAAAAACTCCGCCATGTAGTGATCTGAATCTATCGTGCCGGATATGCCGTTGGCGATCATTCCAAATTCTGCTACCGGCACATTTTGTTTCATCAGCAAAGAAGCATAGTGTGCCTTCACATGATCGCTTTCTAAATTTCTGATTTCGTTAACCACAGAAGTGGCGCCTCCTTGTTTGTAAAATCGATTCACGCGACTCTCGGCACCAATGGTAGTGGTGCGCACCAACTCCAGCATAATTTCTGAGAGCCATTTGCGCCCCTCCGGTTCAAAAGCCACTTTAGAACGGCCCTCGTAGTACTCACGCTTCAGGCCATTGCCTTCTGGCGTAATCACGATGGAGCGCCTGCTGCCGAAGACCGTTTTGGTGATCTCCAGGTATCCATCGGGCGACATGCTTTTGATGTCTTTGTCATTGTCGGATATTTCAATCTTGCCACGCATCTCCACGTTGAAACTGGATACCCCGTTGGAGTGACGGAAGGTAGTTTTGCGATCGGTGCGGCTGGACGAGTAGATTCCATCTTGCCCACACACGGTGATGCTAATGGCCAAAAGAATGATCGATGCGAAAATTTTCATAAGTCAACTTGTTTGAGGTGCATAACGGCACAAAGGTGGGTTGACGTTGCCCTGTGGCCAAACACATTGACATGAGTTGTAAGATGGGTGTAGTGAGTTGCAGTGGATCTGAAAATGGAAGTGTATTTAGATTGTAACTATGCGGCCCCATGACCGGGGCGTCATGGCCGGGCTTTCGCTACTCGCCACCAACCGCACATTCCATTTCGGGCTCAAACAGGCCGCTCAATCCCTGCCTGTCCGGCAGGCAGGCCTGGCCGATGCCAGTTCGTAGTTTTACCTTGGTCACCATTGCGAATGAAAAATCCTGTCGAGCCCTTTTTTCGGATGAGATCACATTGACGGCTATAGGCAAAATACCTGCAACTCTATTGCGGCTATACTAATGTTGGTAGCAATAGGGCCTGGACAAATTTGTGTTCCAAAAAAACGGACGACATTTTACTAAAAAAAAGAGATTCTCCACTCGGACAAGCGAATGGCTTCTCAGACAACTTCGACTTTTGAAAAAACTAAAACTTGGGATAGACTAAAAAATAATGCAGCCGACCTAGTATTTTTAGGAAGATTCTCCTCCGAATTCCCTCGCAATTTGGCACATGCCATAGCCGCACAAACCCACCGTGACACCAAAGCTATGGCAAGAGCCAAATCCCAACCACCTTCTCCAAATTATAATGAGAGGCCTAAATCGGCTGATTTCAGACGGCTACTAGTATACTTAAGGGGTAATTTCCCCTAAATGTTTAAAAATGTCGAATTTGTCATATATTTGTAGGGGAAATTACCCCTAATTGTATGAGCGAAATCACCGACAACGATATAAACCAACTTCTTAGGAGGGCATTTGAGAGCAGCGAAACAAAATCCCTACAAGTAATCTTCGATAAGAAACTAGAAGAGTATGGGATCACCAAGACGAAAGTCTGCACCATTCTTAACATAGATAAAGACACTTTGAATGACTTGATTACCGGAACTGCCAAACAGCCTAATCTGATTAACGTTCTCAAATTATCGGAATTCTTAGAGATTGATCTTAAGGAAATTGTTTCTACTATTTTAAGTAATCAAACACCTGAAAATATTGGAGCAATTGAAAAAGCGAAAAAAACTTCATTCATAGCAAAGAACTTCGACCTGAAAAAACTAAAGAATCTTGGCTTCTTTACTGACACTGAAAATATAGACGCAGTTACAGACCGTATTCTAAGTTTCTTCGGTTACGACAATGTGTTTGATTATAAGAGTAATCTCATTTATCCATTGTTCAGTAAAACAAAGAGAACGTTTGCTGACAAGATGAAGGACTTTTGGGTTAAGTCAGCGTATCAGTGTTTTAGCGTAATGAATAATCCGAATGATTACAATAGAGAGGCGTTGAAGGATATTCTGATTAAAATTAAGCCCTACTCTCAAGATGTTGAAAAAGGATTAGTAACAGTTTGTAAAGCGCTTTACAATGTAGGAGTAACAGTTATTGTTCAAACTCAACTCCCAACAACGCAAGTCCGTGGCGGTACATTTATCGTAAACGGTAAACCTTGTATTGTGCTCACGGACCTCAATAAAAAGTACACTACGATTTGGTTAACCCTGATCCACGAAATACATCACGTACTTTACGATTTGAAAACGATTGAGAACACAACGTTTCATTTAACAGGCGACCCTGATCTTTTCTTAATTGAAGAAAAAGCGGAAGACTTTGCAATAGAGTACTTCTGTGGCTTAGATCGTTTCCGGTATATTGCCCCGCATATCCACAATGAATTCTTAGTGTCAAAATTTGCAAAAGAGATAGAGGTGCATCCCAGTTTTATATACACATCATTTCAGCATTTCCAAAACAGTCTATACAATCAAAACTTTTATGGCGCATTTAAACAATACTTTCCCGATTACTATTTAGCAATCGAAAATTTAAATCCCGTTACCTGGAAGGAAAACAGTATTTCGGAAATTGCCACCAACCTTAAATCAATCTTTGAATTAAATGAGAAATAATTATGGCTAAAGAAAAAGACCTCAAAAAGAAATCATCGTTATCACCAGAGGATATAGAGAGACTCGAACTCCTTCAAAAAGCTAATGAAAAGAAAGGACAGCAGCTCATTATTGCTGATACTGGTGATTTAAAAGAGATTAACGAGATTAAGCAGTTGATCGGTAAAGACTTTGAAAACCCAGAAGAAAAGTATCAGCTATACTATAAAGGAATAAGAAACCTGCTTATGCAGTACCTTCCCAAAGGCGAGATGTATGAAGAGGGACGACAAATTATTTACGATGAAAAGAACATTTTCCTGAATAGAGGCAAAAGGAAATCCGATGGTGACGGAATAAGAGGCAGTGACGGACGCATGACCTATCAGGAAAATATGTCAGAAATACTTGATTTAATTTTAAAATGGGTTACCGAATCACAGAAACCGATTGAACTTTATAATATGCTTTACGAACTGAATGAAAAACATGGATATGGACATGAAGCATATGATAAGACCAACATATCTTACGATAATGCAGTGAAGAAAATTAAGGATAGTTAGTGGAGTCGCACACACATTGTCTGGCCACACAAACCACCCACATCCAAAGCCATTCAATAAGTGTGCTCAATTTCGTGTAAGTGGACAAAGTAGTAAATCAAAAATGCCCCCACTCGCTTGAATTATAAAGAGACGTGCAACATTAACGAGTGACGAAAGACAGGCTACGAATGAAGACTCGAGAAAGGCCCTACAGCTACCAACACAATGTTTCTTCAATGGTGGGGTGTAATCCAAAGTTTATATCTTCAATAGCCTACCTAAATAATATAGATGATCGGGAGTCTTCGGGTCGTCATTATCCGGAAGCTAGAAAAACAAACGAATAGACTTACTCCGATTTTTTCTTTAACGTTTTTTTCAATTTTGTAGCCTCACCCTTAGCAGCCCTGCCGCTTGCCTTTGCCGTCTTTTTGGTTTGTTTTGCTACCTTTTTCGATTCAGTGGCCACGTCTTTACCTACTTTTTTTCCGCCCTTTTTTATTTCGCTGCCTAAGGCTTTTGCTTCTTGTTTAACTTCAGATTGAGCTTTCGCGGCCATCGTAATGAAAAGTAGGACAACAAAACTGAATAGATATTTTTTAAGCATAACTGGGTTGACAAAATGTAATGGATGTTACTACCGATGACACGAAGTTAAGAGAATTTTCTTTTGTGTAGAGTCGAGCTTATTTGTGCTCGCCTATCGGTACAGTGGCTAAATGCCATGACCGATGGTTTTATGTTCGTACTCAAAACTAATCTCCCGATTGTTTTGTTGTTAGGCATAACTTTGGCAGGTTGCGGGGGAATAGAAAAATTGAAAAATGGAAATAGGAATAGACAGTTTTGCGAGCAATATGGCCAGTGATGGCTCAGTGAAAACGAGCAGTGTGCAAGCCATCACCGAATTACTCGAACGCATTGAACACGCGGATCAATCGAGGCTTGATGTGTTTGGCATTGGAGAACATCATCGCAAAGAGTTTTTAGATTCTGCTCCCACGGTAATATTGGCTGCGGCCGCGGCAAGAACCAAACGAATTCGTTTGACCAGTGCCGTTACGGTTTTAAGCGCAGCTGACCCAGTGCGTGTGTTTCAAAACTTTGCTACGCTGGATTTAGTTTCTCAAGGTAGAGCAGAGATGGTGGTAGGACGTGGATCTTTCATTGAATCATTTCCATTGTTCGGGTTAAACTTACAAGACTACGATGAGCTCTTTGCGGAGAAGCCGGAGCTTTTGCTCAACATCAGAGAAAATGAGGTTGTCAATTGGTCAGGTCAGTTTCGACCAGCTTTGAAAAATCAATCGGTTTATCCAAGGCCGGTGCAGAAGCCATTTCCCATCTGGTTAGGTGTCGGTGGCACGCCTGAGTCTTTTGCAAGAGCCGGGATGCTTGGACTGCCGTTGATGGTCGCCATCATTGGTGGCGATACTCATCGCTTTCGCCCTTTGGTAGATTTGTATAGGCAAGCGGGAAAGAAAGCTGGGCATTCTCCGGAGAAATTAAAAGTTGGCTTGCACTCACTTGGGTATGTAGCATCGACTACTGAGCAAGCCGTTGCCGATTATTACCCCGGCTATGCAGAGATGTTTACACGAATCGGAAAAGAAAGAGGATGGCCGCCAGTAACTAAGTCAGGCTTTGAAGCACAACGTGGTCCGCTTGGCGCCTTCTTGGTGGGCAGTGCTGAGGAAGTAGCCGAAAAAATTATCCGTCACAGCAATGCCCTTGGTGGATTATCGCGCGTGTCTTTTCAAATGGACAATGCCGGTCTGTCTCATGCAAAATTGATGGACGCGATTAATTTGATCGGAACAAAAGTGTCTCCGCTGGTAAACAAACAAATGTAAAGGGCACTACTTTTTGCTACGAATAAACCAATGATCAAAAATGGCGGTAAACAATTCGTGTATTCGTGGCAACTATTCTAGATTGATGGACGCGATTAATCTGATCGGAATAAAAGTGTCTCCGCTGGTAAACAATTAGTGTAAAATCGTGCATTCGTGGCAACTATTCTAGATTGATGGACGCGATTAATTTGATCGAAACAAAAGTGTCTCCGCTGGTAAACAATTAGTGTAAAATCGTGCATTCGTGGCAACTATTCTAGATTGATGGACGCGATTAATTTGATCGAAACAAAAGTGTCTCAGCTGGTAAACAATTAGTGTAAATTCGTGTATTCGTGGCAACTATTCTTTTCCGTGGCCAACAATTTTCTTCGCGGCCGCTTCGCCCACCACTTCTTTTAATTCGTCAAGGGAAGCTTCTTTAATTTTTTTAAAGGACCTAAAATGAGCCAGCAGTTTGTCGGCAGTTTTTTTTCCTATTCCGGGAATACTCTCAAGCTCTGTCACGAAAGTGGAGTTGCTTCTTTTAAGTCGGTGAAAGGTGATGCCAAAACGGTGTGCTTCATCGCGAATGCGTTGAATCAATAAAAGAGCTGGTGACTTTTTACTAATGAGTAAGGGCAGCGAGTCGTCAGGATAGTAAATTTCTTCCAAGCGTTTGGCAATACCCACAATCGGTATTTTTCCATACAATCCTAGTTCTTGTAAGGCTTCACAGGCGCTACTCAATTGGCCTTTGCCACCATCGACAATAATTAATTGGGGGTATTCGCCTTCTTCTTCCATGATGCGCTTGTAACGCCTTCCCACAATTTCTTTCATAGAAGCAAAGTCATCCGGGCCCACAACTGTTTTAATATTAAAATGACGATACCCTTTTTTGTCGGGCTTGCCATCTACAAAACGTACCATGGCAGCCACGGGATTGGTGCCTTGAAAGTTAGAGTTATCAAAGCACTCAATAATTTTTGGGTATTGATTGAGGCGTAGATTTTCCTGAAGGATGTGAAGCACTTCATTCTTCTTGGTCTTGCGCTCTTCTTTGTTGATCTCGCGCTCTCGTTTTAAATACAACGCGTTCTTGAGCGATAGATCGACTAATTTTTTCTTATCACCTATCTGTGGCACGATGTTTTCAAAGTCATCTGACTTTACGGACAACTCTTTGTTGGTAAATACTTCCGGGTTGTTGCTGCGGTGTTCGCTACGCAATTCTTGTACAGCCATGCTCAAGATCTCTTCATCGGGTTCGTCCAATTTCTTTTTGATTTCCAGATTTTTCGAAAAGATGATGGCGCCCTCTTTGATCTGCAAGTAATTGATGAACGCATCCGTTTCGCTACTGGCAATCGTGACGACATCAATATCAGTGAGTTTGCGGTTTACTACGAGTGACTTAGTTTGGAAATTTTCAAGTTTCTCCAGTTTGAATTTATAAAAGCCTGCTTTTTCAAATTCAAGTTGTTCAGCGGCAAACTTCATTTGACTAGCAAAATGTTCTTCCACAATACTAAGATTGCCTTTTAAAATATAGCGTGCCTGAGCTATTTCTTCATTGTACACGGATTCTTCCTGCAGTCCTTCGCAAGGGCCCTTGCAATTACCTATGTGAAACTCCAGACACACTTTAAATTTTTTCTCTTCGATGTTATCTTTTGAAAGAAGGAGCGAGCAGGTACGGATTGAGTACAATTGTCTCACTAACTCCAGCACACTGTTCATGGCGCCCACACTGGAATACGGCCCAAAGTATTCGCCCTGTTTCGCGATGTATTTACGGGTAGAAATGATTCTTGGAAAACGTTCTTTTAAAATACAGAGATAAGGAAAAGTCTTGTCGTCTTTGAGTAAGATGTTGTACTTCGGCTGATTTTGTTTGATGAGATTATTCTCAAGTAGCAGCGCATCAAACTCCGTATTCGCTAGCGTATACTCAAGTGTAACAATTTCCGAAACTAGCTTCTCGGTTTTGCGATTGTATTGCGATTGCTTGGTGAAGTAACTGGATACGCGTTTCTTCAAGCTCTTGGCTTTTCCGACATAAATCAATAAGCCTTCCTTGTTGTAGTAACGATAAACTCCGGGAGAATCGGGGAGAGAAGCTATTTGATCTTTCAACATAGTTAAAGATTCAAAATTCAAAGTTCAAAAATTGAAAAAGAGGTTAAGGAGGGTCTTGAATCTTGAATTTTGAATGATTAATTTTTAATGTCCCACGGTTTCTCATCTACCTTTCGGACAGAGTCGGGCAGATCAGAATTTTTGCTGCAGTCAAACGAAACATCTACACCACTGCTTGGCCGTTTGAAAAAGCCTTTGGCAATGCCGGTCTTAGGGTCAGCATATGTTTTAACCATAAATTTATCCCAGATTGGACGTGCCGTTTTTCCACCTTGACCAAAAGCCCACGAGGGGAAACGGATGCCTCGCTCATCCCCACCTACCCATACGCCTGTTACTAAGTTATGAGTTACGCCCATGTACCATCCATCAGATGCATCATTGGTAGTTCCTGTTTTCCCTCCAATTTCATTGTCCACACGCAAATCATAGGTGATTCCTTGCGAAGTTCCGTGTCGCTCTTCGACTCCGCCTCTTAACATGTAGATCATTTTAAAGGCAGTTTGTTCATTAATAGCTTGTTTTGTTTTAGGCACAAAATTTTCGATTACGTTTCCATTCTTATCTTCGATGCGCGTGATGAAAAATGGTTGTGTGTTAATGCCGCCATTTACAAAAGTGCTGTACGCTCCCACCAGCTCAAACAATGAGACATCGCTTGTTCCGAGACATAGTGAAGGAACCGTGTCCAAGTCACTTTCTATCCCCACACGGTGAGCAAATTCTATCACATTTTCAATACCGAGTGCTTGCATCATCTGTGCGGTGATAGAGTTTTTTGATTGAGCCATTGCCTGACGGATTGTCATCTCTTCACCAAAACCCTTATCGCCCTCGGCATTGAAAGGATACCAATCCGGTTGGTTTACGATCTTAAACTGTGGTGAGATATCTTTCAGTTTGTAGCAAGGAGAATAGTCAGATTCCATCGCGAGTCCATAGATGAAAGGCTTAAACGTAGATCCGGGTTGTCTTTTCCCTTGTTTCACGTGATCGAACTTGAAGTATTTGTGATCAATGCCACCTACCCATGCTTTTATGTGACCGGAGTTCGGATCCATCGCCATCATTCCGGTCTGTAGAAAACGCATGTGATAATCCAACGAATCCATACTGCTGAACAGCGTGTCTCGATCGCCTTTCCATGAGAATACACTCATGGGCTTTTTCAGCTTTAGCATAATTTTTAGAGAGTCAGAATCTTCTCCATATTTATCCGCATAGATCGCATAAGCATCTGTCTTTTTAATTCGCTTTTTCAAAAAGTCCTTGATCTCACGACCATCTTCGTCCGACCAGGGATTGCGATTGCGCCTTTTCCATTCCTGGTAAAATTGTCCCTGCAGCACTGCCATATGTTCTGCCACCGCTTCCTCCGCATATTTTTGTAGACGGCTGTCGATTGTTGTGTAGACTTTTAATCCTGCGTTATACAAATCAATTCCTCTTGCATTGCAATATTGCTGGAGATAGTTGCTCAACACTGTTCTGAAGTAGGGAGCTAATCCTTCGTTTTGATTTTGAACACTATAGTTAAGTTCGATGGGCGAACTCTTGATGGAGTCAAACTTTTCTTTTGTGTCTATCTTATAGCCATGTTTATATACTTTATACAAAACTTCGTTTCGCTTTCTCAGCGCATTGTTGGGGTTGCGCTTTGGATTGAAGAAAGAGGGAGCTTGTAACATGCCTACCAGGATTGCGGATTCTTGTAAGTTGAGGCTATCGGGTTCTTTATCAAAATAGGTTTCTGCCGCCACTTTTATGCCAAAGGCATTGCTGCTGAAATTACTTGTGTTGAGATACATGGCAATGATTTCTTCCTTTGTAAAGTTTTCTTCGAGATTGATAGCAATAACCCATTCTTTTGTTTTTTGAATAATCCTTCGCGGATACTTGCCCAACCCTGCCAGCAATCCATCAAGCCCCTTATCAGGGTTGAGTGTGTATAGGTTCTTGGCAAGTTGCTGAGTGAGGGTACTGCCGCCTCCGGCCGGCTTGAAAGTAATCAACCCTTTGAATACACGAAAAAAGGCGGGTAGATCGAGTCCGGAGTGATCATAAAACCGATGATCTTCTGAGATTAAAAGTGTATTAATTAAATCTTCCGAAAGTTCTTCATAGTGCACCTGACTACGGTTGTAGCGAAAATAGCGTCCAAGCGAAACGCCATCTGCTGAGAGTACTTCTGACGATAAATCATTGTCTGGATTTTCGATTTCGGCCAAACTAGGCATACCTCCAAACAAACCAAAAAGGTCGGCCTTTACGGACAAAATGTAAAGAGGAAATCCAAGGAAAAAACAAAGGAACGCGATCCAGACGTACTTGATTGCCTTGGGTATCCAGGGTTTCTTTATCTGAAACAGTTTATTGATTTTGTTTTTGATAGTTTCGGTTGAAGAACGTGAGGTACTCATCGAGTGCTTTGGTTCGGTAGAAGGTTTGGAAATTATCTTTAGTGATTACAAAATTATAGAATTTATAGTTGGAAAATGGCTTTGCGATCGATAGTTGGGCGAGAAACTTGTCGTAATAACTGAGTGCTGTTTCGCGGTCTGGGAACTCGACAACCATGGTGACCAACTTCTCATCATTCAATGCCAGGTTGCTGGTCGTTAATTTATACTTTGCCCACTGCGTTTCATTGAATTTTTCCAGCGCATCCACTACTGTGTTGGTGATTCGGTCACTGGTGGTATATAATGTAACAAAATAGTGAATACCCTCCACGTTTGTACTATACCGAATTCCTTTTGCCTTCTCCAGTTTTTCTAGCAGTGCCTTTGAAGCGTTCAACAAATGTTCCGCGTATGCTTTAGTCGGCTCAGCCGGGTAGCGCTTGATAAAACTCTCCAGCTCGAATTGATAACGAGTGACGTCCTCCGTTTTGCCGGTAATCAATACCTTCAATAATTCAAGCTGAGGAGTAAATCCTGTTTCTCCCACTTGCAGGGCTTGACTTATTTTTTCTTGAGCCTGTCGCAGATTGTCTTGTTGAAAATAACGGTAGGCTTCTTTGTAAATCAGCTTTTGTTTTTCGGCCGCAACACTTGTCTCTTTTAGGTAGTTTGGATTAACCAAAATTTTTGCGAATGTAGAATTGGGGTAGACATCTTTCAGCTGTTGTGCATACGCCCCAGCTTTCTCTGCATCTGTCTCCTGGTGGATAAGATAGAGTTTGTAAAGGGCTTCTGGTCTAAAATCAGATAAGGGAAACCGGCTCAACAGTTTTTCATAGGATGCAGCAGCATTTTGTTTTTCATCGAGCTGAAAATAAAACAAGTCACCCAACTTGAAATAGGCCTTTTCAATCGCTGCCAATGCTTCTTCTTTTTGCTTGTCAGTGGTGGGTAGTTGGGCAATTAGTTGGCCGGCTTCGTCCAATTTTTCTTCTGGCTTCTCCACACTAGCCACTGCAGTATTTTTTGGTAACTCCTCGGCAGTTCGCAAAGAAACCCCTGTGGCATCGGGCGTCACCGTTGCTTTGTTGGATCTTCGCCAATTGTCTTCCAGCGCCACGCCACCCCAAATCCGTTGAAACTCATTTTGCCCCGTTGCGACTAGTGCACTATTCCCAAAATACCAATCAGAAGTGGCGCTCGAAGGAGCGTTGTTGAAGAATGAATTGTTTTGGTTCCCACCTCCCGAAGTTCCACTTTCAGCTTTTTTTCGTTTCTTTTTTAACGCTGCCAATTTTTTGTCGCGGGCGGCAAAAACAGAATCAAGTCTCTTTCGAAGCGTTAGGGAATCAAACGAAGCGAGGGTAAGAAGACTGTCGTTGAGAGCAATCGTCTCTGTGTAGCCTGCAAATTCGCCAAGGATTTTTTGGCGTTTTTTGATCGCTTCATAATTTTCAAAGTCTTTTGGCAGTGCGCCAACTGCGCTGTCATAGTACAGTTTTGCGAGACTGTATTTTTTCAACGAATCGAATTGAAGCTGACCGATTCGAAGATAGGAGTTCCCTTGGATTCGCTTGCTTTTACCCGCGTGCGCAGCCGACTGATAGTTGGCAATAGCCTCGGTCAAGTTTCCTTGTTTACGTTCAAACTCTCCCCACTCAAAATAGATTTTGTCTCTGAACTCCAGATTTTTAGTATCGGTAAGCATTTTGTCAAATTGCTTTCGCACCAGACGCACATCGCGTTTATCTTGCAGGCGGGCTACTTGTGCCATGTTCAATCGTGCATAAAAGTCAATCTCATAGTCGGGATTTGTGGCTAAGCATTTACGGTAGAAGTTGTAGGCCTCCGAATTAAAACCGAGTTTTTGATAGACTTGGCCAATGATAAAATAGATTCTTCCTTTTCGATCTACCCGCGACAAAAGTGAGTCGGCCTTTGAAAGATTTTGCACCATGTTATCATAGTCATTTCGTAATTGATAGAAGTAGGCTTTCTCCAGATATAGCTTTTTTGCGTTCTGTTTGCTAATCAGTTTCTCCTTATCCAGAAATCGAAAAACTTCTTCGGCCCGGTCAAAATCTCCCTGCTCCGTAAAGGTTCGCAGCAAATAGAGCAGCGCAGTATGGCGCGTTTCGTAGGAAGGACTTTTTGTGTTGACGTACTTGAATGTTAGGATGGCATTTTGAAAATCACAGGCATATAAGCGTGCAAGACCCACCATCACGTAGTTGTCATCTACCCACTTGCTATTGGGATGTCGTTGAATTGAGATGGACGCCATCTTGATGATTTCATCGGTGTCTTTTTTGTAACTTTTTGCTTTTACGGTATCTAGCGCTGGAAAAATGCGCAATACCTGGGTCGGGTCGTCATCCAGTGTTTTTAAAATTGTTTTTTCAACTTCACGCGCTTTTTCGCGGGCGTAATAGTAGCCATTGTAATGAGCGGTCAGGTTATGGAAGGCATTGCTCGTAATTGTGTTTTGTTCGATGGAGCAACCCGAAAACCAACAAGCAGCTAGCGCAAGAATGAAAATTGGAAAAAGCAGCTTGCTACTATCTGCCAACCTTATCCATACACTACTTGTAACCAATCTCATGAACTAATCTTAACGGGCAACTTCGATCCTTATTGTAAATGTAAAAAACTGTGAATCAATCATATATTGTTGGGATTGCCTAATTTTGCAAAAAAACGAGTTTGAAACCAAAGAAAACCATATCGGAGCGATTGACCAACAAATACCAACTGGTTATTCGTAATGAAGATAATCTTGCTGAGAAAACTTCCTTTGGTTTTACCTACGCGAAGTTTTTATTGGTAGCAGCTGCCGCATTTCTGGTGATTTTTGTGGGCAGTCTTTTTTTGTCAAAGACCTTGCTTTCTAAATGGTTTGACCCGAAATACGAGCAGACGGAGCAAAACAAGAAGTTATATGCTTTAGCTATCAAGGTTGACTCGCTCTCTCTCGAGGTCGACCGTAAGGATCTTTTTATTCAGAATTTGCAGCGAATCCTTAGTGGAGATACCACTAGCGGATTTGTCGATCCGGTTAAGCTATTGGGTGGTGATAATATGCCGGTAAAGAAAACGGCCGACTTGAAGTTAACAGCCGAGGACTCCCAATTCAGAAAGGAGTTTGAGCAAACCGAGTTTTCGGTGGTTTCCCTGAATGATCGTAAGTACAGGGAACTACAGGGTTTCTTCTTCTTTACCCCCATTTCTGGTTTTGTCAGTGATAAGTATGACGCTAAAAAGCTCCATTTCGGTGTGGACATCGTGGCAAAAACCAATGAGCCAGTCAAGTGCGTAGCAGAAGGAACAGTGGTGTTGGCCTCGTGGACCCAGGATTCTGGGTACGTTATTGCAGTACAGCATAGGGGAAACCTCGTCTCGGTGTATAAGCACAATGCGGGATTATTAAAAAAAGTTGGTAGTTTTGTCAACGCAGGGGAAATTATCTCTATAGTTGGCAACAGTGGAGAGATGACCGATGGATCACATTTACATTTTGAACTGTGGCACAACGGCAATTCACTTGACCCCCAAGAATTTGTAACTTTTTAAACTACATGCCATGCTAACTTCTAAAGAGCAAAAAAGAGCCGCTGACGAAATCAGCAATTCCAGTAACGTAATTGGTAAGGGAACAGTATTGGAAGGAAATATTGAGACATACGGCAACATACGCATCGAGGGTCGTATTATAGGAAACATCAAGTCAAAGTCAAAAATCGCATTAGGTAATGCCAGCCATGTGGAAGGCAACATCATCGCACAAAACGCTGACCTGGAGGGTGAGGTGAGAGGGAAAATTGACGTTTCTGAAATGTTGGTGTTGAAGTCGACAGCCGTAATTCACGGAGATATCAGCACGGGCAAATTAGTAGTAGAGCCCGGTGCGCTTTTTAATGGCAGCTGCAAAATGGGATCTCCTATTAAAGATATTAAATTGGGAGAGAATGGCGCAAGAACCCCGCATGCGCAAGAGATTCGGTTGAACTAATTTTGGACTACCGGAATTCAGAAAAAGATAATTGAACAAGCAGAGCTGTGGGTACCAACCCACAGCTTTTTGTTTTACTGCGTACGATGTATCTTTTCTAACAAGACACCTAGGCAAATCATAAAGTAGTATCATGAGTCGAGAGAAAGAACCCAACCTATTTCTAAAGTATGGCAGCCTTGGGATTCAGCTATTGGCCACCATCGGATTTTTTGGGTGGCTCGGTTTTAAAATTGACCAGTATTTTTCGTTCACCTTCCCGCTGTTTTTACTTCTTTTTGTTTTTGCGTCCTTTGGCGGAATGATCTATCGAATCAATCGATCCATCAATGAGTAGCAAGCGCTTTCTTTTTTTTACGGGAATGACGATACTGTTGGCCTTATTGATTGGTTTAACATTACGATTGTTGGAAGTCTATTCTCTCGTTGATCGGCCCCCTTCCTATTGGATGGAAATATTGCTCTTCTTTGCCTTGACAACTGTTTTAGTCTACTTTGTACTTCATAAAATCACACTCGCTGACTCAACTGAATTTGTCAGAACTTTTTTGATGTCGGTTGTTTTAAAAATTATCATTAGCGGTGTTGCTATCGTTATTCTGTTGAAGTTGGATCCGGCTGCGGCCAATAGCAATGCGGTTTTTTATCTAGGTTGTTATGGTGCCTTCACAGCACTTGAAGTAGTAGTGCTTTACAAACAAAAAAATGAGGAATGAGAATTTACGGCCTATTTGTATTGTTGCGGGCAGCAAATAGAATTGTTTGTGCAGCAGAAAACAAAGCCGATGACACTCAACAAAGTGGAGGTTTTTAAGGAAGCGAAGGCGATTTATCATCCGCGGTAATCTTCTAAATCATCATCTGGCAGGATACATGTCTTAACGGAATGGAATTACTCTTCTGAAAGAAAGGCCTGTATACTATTTGAATAAGATTAAATTATTGAAGAAAACCTTCTGGCAAAAAACCAAAGATATTCTTATATGCTTGCACAACTTTAGGGAGTGGTTTATATTTTGCCTCTTCCAATTCTTCTAGGTATGCGTCATCTAATTCTTGACGCATTTTTTCGATCTTATCTTTTTCTTTCTTCCTCTCTAGTTCTTTTAGCAACGACTCTTCTGGGTTATACTTTTCGGGAGATGTGTCTACTTCTTGTGCTTTTTTGAAATCTAAAAGATAAAGTCGGGGAAAGGAGTATTTCCACGAACAATCTTTTTCTTTCAGTTTGTTAAAAACATACTCATAGAAAGGTGTCATGTCTGCGCGTTCTCGCAAAAATATTGTCCCCATATAAAAATCGATGTAATCGAAATTGAATCGATACTCTGTAAAAAACGAATTTAAAAAATCTGCAATAGAGCCTGCGCTTCCGCGCATAGAGCCAAGGTCATAAACTTTTTTGGATGCACTAATTACTTCGTGATTGTTGGAGAAAACATCATACACTGCATTGCCCAATATTTCAATACACTCTTCTGGTTCTTTCGCTGGCTCATCTACATATTCTTTTTGAAAATCGAGTAGTGTTTTATCGCCATCAGTAATGGGTTTTTTCGACAGCTTGGCTAGGTTGTTTGATAGTGTTTTGTATTCATCAAATTGTTGTTCTGGTGTTGGATGATAGAACTTTCTAAATTCGGAGTTATTCCACCCATCTGGGGCGATTCGTTTCAGAAAGTTTTCGAAATCAGAAAATATATAAGTCAGTAATTCAGCGCATGATTTTTCTGACTCAATGTTATTCTCGGTTTCCATTTATCCTATAAAATATAATCCGTACTCAAAAAGTCTGACTCGCGGTTGCGGATAATGGAATTAAAAATTTGTTTGTTGTCATCGGTGCCCTTTGTAGCAACTATCGTGCGGATTGAAAACACCCTCAGTGCATCTGCAATCGAAAGAGTTCCTTCTGCTGAGTCTTTTCTTCCATTGAACGGAAACGTATCTGGTCCGCGTTGCGATTGGGTGTTCAGGTTTATTCGACCCACTTGGTTTACCAATGCATCCATCACCTTTGCCAACCGCTTCGAATCTTTTCCAAACAAGCTGGCCTGCTGCCCAAACTGTGAGTTCAGTAAATAGTTTATGGGCTCTTCATCGTCAGTAAAGGGGACGATGGGTACGATGGGACCAAATTGTTCTTCGTGATAGATATTCATCTTTTCGTTTACCGGATACAAAACGGCTGGGTGAAAATACGATTGGAAAATTTCACCTCCATTTTCGTTCATCACTTTTGCGCCATGTAGCTTCGCGTTGTCTACAAGTCCTTTCAAATAGTCAGTCTTACCGGGTTCAGGTAAAGGCGTTAGCCCAACTCCCGCTTCCCACGGCATACCGGGTTTCAACTTTTTCAACTCTTCGAGATAACGCTTTGTGAATTCGGCTACGATAGATTGATGTACAAATAAAATTTTGAGTGCCGTGCAGCGCTGGCCGTTGAATGAAAGTGAACCGGTGATGCACTCGGCAACAGCGTTTGTCAAATCGGCATCGGATAATACGATGGCCGGGTTTTTTGCATCAAGCCCAAGAATGGAGCGCAAGCGGTGTGGTTTGGGGTGGAGTCTTTTCAATTCGTTTGCTCCCTTATTCGTTCCAATGAAAGCAAAGACATCAATCTTTCCTGTTTCCATTAATGCGCCAACGGTGTCTCGCCCACGGCCATAAATAATGTTAATGACTCCGGCAGGGAAACTCTCCCGGAACGCCTCCAGTAAAGGTTTTACTAGTAATACTCCGTATTTAGCAGGTTTAAAAACTACGGTATTACCCATGATGAGGGCCGGTATTAGCGTAGTGAAAGTTTCGTTAAGCGGATAATTAAAAGGACCCATACAAAGAGCAACGCCCAGCGGCACTCTCCTTATTTGCCCGAGAAAACCTTGTTCTTCGATTAAGTTCGCGGATCTTCTGTCTTGCTCTTTGAGCGCTTTGATAGTGTCAACAATATAGTCGCAAGTTCGGTCAAATTCTTTTTCTGAATCCTTCAAGGATTTTCCAATCTCCCACATCAACAGCTTTACTACTTCAGCTCGTTTCGTTCGCATCGCGGCCAAAAATTTTTCGATGTGTTCAATGCGTTTGGCCACGCCCATTGTGGGCCAAGTTCCATGCCCCAAATCGTAAGCAGTAACGGCCGCATCGAGTGCTTCCAATGCCTCATACTTCGTGAGGAGGGGCGTGCTTCCAATTATTTTTTGAGTTAACGTCTCGCCTTTCTTAATATAGACCGGGCTGGCCACGGGGTTGAGCGTGCCTGTCCACTGCCGCAGTTGACCGTTAATGAGGTATTCGCGCTGTTCTACATAGGCGCGCAGTTGATATTGTTCAGGTATAGATGATTCTTCGGGGAATAGATTGGATAGAAAATGACTCATAGCATTTGTTTAGAAACGCTAAGTTACTGATCTAAATCTATATGGCCACAATAGCAATGCCCGAAGATGTGCCGAGGCGATCAGCTCCTGCTTCAATCAATTGGATTGCTTGTTCTTTGGTTTTGATTCCACCGGATGCTTTAATGCCTACGCCACCAGGCACAGATTTTTTCATCAATTGGATGTGTTCAACTTTTGCGCCACTGGGGGCAAACCCTGTCGATGTTTTAACAAAATCAGCGCCTGCATCGACACATATTTTGCAGGCCTCCACAATTTCATCGTCTGACAGATAGGCCGTTTCGATAATTACTTTTAATGCTTTTTGATAGCCGTGGACAAGCTTGCTGCACTTGGCGATCTCAATTTTCGTCCAGGGATTTCCTGATTTAAACGAAGAAATATTCCAGACCACATCTACTTCGTCTGCCCCATTGTCAATGGCGCTTTTGATTTCTTCCAGTTTGGTTTCTGTCATTGAGTAGCCCAACGGGAAGCCGGCCACTGTGACTAGAAGGATTTGGTGGTCCCCAATTTCACGTTTGGCGCGCTTGACCCAGAATGGTGGAACGCAGACACCTAAAAAATGATGTTGCTTCGCCACTGCTACCAGATGATCAATGTCTTTGATGGTAAGCGTAGGGCTCAGGTTTGTGTGTTCGATGTAGCGGTTGAGGGTTTCCAAAAGCTATTTTTTCCTTCGTATAAATTTTTTGTTCGGATTCTGCCTATTATGAAAAATGGAAATAATAGTAACGATGCCACTTTTTCGATGGAATTCAAAAACGATACTAAACGGGAAAACACTAACAACAGCTTCACGCATATGGTGTTTCCTCATGGGGAATTGTTCAGGCGAATTTGCAATTAACTCAATCTTCTTTTCAATGACTTCCGCAAAGCGAGTTCCCAATCCAAAGCGTTGATCTTCATACCATAAAACAGAATTTTGCCACTCAACTTTGGCATCGTCAAGTATTACAAGCCTATTCACCTTTTCTTGTTTACTCTCTTTATGGCTTGCTTAATCTCACTCATCGTTTCTGACAATGTATAAGTCTTTGCTTTGCCAGAGATATAGGATTCTTGCCTTCTCCTTAGCTCAGACAAAAACTCTTCGTCATTCCAGTGATCATAAGTTTCTTGTATCTCATCTTCCACCATCGCATAGATTGCTTTTACCTTTTTATCCTTGGCGGTTTCGATGTAGTGATGAAGCTTTTGGCGTATATCAGTGGTTTTCATAAGTAAACAAATATAACGCTCCCCAATCGTAAATCACAAATCATCAATCGTTAGTGCCTAATCCCGCATTCTTTGCAGTACTTCATCGCATAGGGCTTATTTCGTTTTGGCTTGTTCTTATGTCCAAAGTAAGCGAAGTTGGAATATTGTGGTTTAGACAGTTTCTTCAAGATGCGTTGTTTCTCTTTCGCAGCTTCTTCTACGCGCTTATAGAATTCGTAACGCGCGGTGTTTTCCACTTTCGGTTTTTTGAACAAAAGACGTTGTCTTCTTTTTTCTTTTCGAGAGAAGTGAACGCGATGAGAGTGTTTTTGTGTCTCTTCAAACGCGCTAGTTGTAGTGCGGTCACCTAAGGTATTGTTTTGTCCATGAGCCCAGAGCGGCAATACCATTGCCGCGAAGGCGTAAAACCTCCACTTATTTTGCATAGTGGAGGGATAACGAAAAAAAGTTGTGTTTATTTTCTAGCCCGTCTTGAACTGCAGCATCGTTTGTTGTCTGCGAAAAATCCAGGGAGGCGTAGGTTCGATTTCTTTCCAAAGTCCTTTTCGGTTTTCTTTTGATTTCTCCTTAATCGTTTCAAATGCTTCAATCGGATTCCTTTCAGATGTCCAAGCTAAGCCTTCTTCCAGTAATTTTTCACGAGGGTCTTCTCCATCGATCAAGATAATTCCCAGACGATTACCCAACCGGTCTTTACCTTGAATTTGAACTTCCACGTTTCTATCAAGAATTAACTTCTCAAGAAGCCGCTTCGCTTTGTCGCCATATTCTTGTTCTAGTTCTGGGGAATCCCAACGGACGCAAGAGTTCACTACTGATTTTATTGAACCCGATCTCATCAAACAATTTGCCCAACAGAAGTTCTGGCTCCACTAACCGAATAGCGTCAATGCCTTTGAAAAACAAATCGATTATAACTCGCTCGTTTTCAATTTCGAAATTGATTTTCGATTGCTTTGTAAATGAAGAAATGTATTGCTCGCCTTCGGCAACTAGAGTATGTATTTGTTCAGGGTCTTTTGAACTTCCAATCGTTTTTACAACCGAGTACTTACCATGGATATTGCTGAAAAGTTGGATACTTACAACTCCGCCCTTATTAGGTTTTCTTCTGACGAACACTTCCTAAAGCTACCCTGAGACAGCCACTAACGAAAGAAAAATGCAGATTTTAAACTGCATTGAAAGTTTTCAACCCGTTGCCCAAGAAACCGAGGAACTCAGGAGCCAGCGGTATAATTTGTTAACCAAAAAGATTATTCTTTTCTTCCAACGTCATTACCCTTTTGGAGATAGACAATATCTCCTTCAACAAAACATCGTTTTTAATTTCATGCTTGAGAGATTCACTTCTAAGCTCTTTAGTTTCTTTTTGCAATTCTTTTGTTTGCGTCTGAAGTTCTTTGGTTTGCTGTGAACTGACATCGATTCTTTTTAAGATTTCTTCAAACAAATGGTCATGGCTATCTAGCCGATCTAAAATTCTATCAGTCTTTTGAAGATATTCAGCCAATAATTCAATTATTTTCTCTTCATTTTTCATAGGGATGCAAGAATGAAGTATTAAAATTACCTATTAGATATTCAAAATCAAAGCATATTGCCGAAAGCAAAAAATTGACGTGGCGTAATACAATGGCTAAGCACAATGTCATTTTCATCTACATCTTCAATCACGGCTATTGGCGGGAAAAATGAAATTCCGACTCGCTGACAGCGTATTCGGCACTCTGCCAAAAACCGATCATAAAATCCTTTGCCATAACCAACACGGTGCCCGTTGTTGTCAACTGCCAGGAGAGGAACAATCACCATGTCAATTTTTTCAGTGGGAGTAGGAACGCCCTGTTCTGGCTCCAATATTCCCCACTTGTTTTTTTTGAGTTGATGAAGCCCTTCGAAATAGATATTCTCTAACTGATCGCCAACCACTTTAGGGATTGAAATCCGAACGTTTGGGAATTCTCTTCGAATACGATCAATAATTGGCCACGTGTCGGGTTCTTTTTTACTTTCGATGGGCAAAAAAATATGGATGCACTTGATGAATGAAAGGTCAATTTGAGCAAAGAACTGATTGTAAAGTTGAAAATTAAGTTGCTGATAGGCACCCTCGGATAGGGCAAGCCTCTTCTGAAGATATGTTTTTCGAGCCTCCTCTTTAGTCATAGATCAGCACATTGAACTTAAAATCAAATGGGGCGAGATGGTCGATCGCCTTCCGGATGAAAGACGGATCGCTTTGATAGAAGTTTAAAAAGTTGTCCGTGCGTTCTTGTAAACTTCCGTTTGGGAATAGCGAATCCTTCACGGCTTCAATTTGTCGAAGTTTGTCAGCATGTAGACGCTTTTCTGCCCGTAGCATTTTCTTCTCTATTTTTTCTAGTCCATTGACGGCTCTTTGTGTTTCCGCGCCAACGAATTTCGAAAGCGTTGCATCGATTTTAGTGGCGCGTTCTTTTACTTCATCCAGGATATGTTGAATGGTTTCTAATTCTTTACCTAACGAAAGTTGATGATTGCTATTCTGCGCAATCCAATGATTAAATAAATAGTTTTTCTCTTCAAATAAATCCTTGATCTCTAATTTTGTTTTTTCAAATTTTTTCATCGTTGGCTCATCCATCACCATCGCAAAAGATCGTGGGAGAAGAATAGGAAAAGGAGTTTCAAATTTTTCGAACACACCTTTCAACTGGAGCCAATACACCAACTCGGCCGGGCCGCCACAATAGGCCAGGTTGGGTAAAATCACCTCTTGATACAAAGGACGCAAAACAACATTTGGACTAAATTTTTCTGGCTCATCCAAAATCATTTTCTCCACTTCTGCATCTGAAAATTTCAACAATGAGTCTACCACTTGAAATCCGTCAGCGGTTTTTTCTAATCGACTGCGTTGCCCATCAATCAAATAGAAAAAATTTATCTCACGGGCGTTAACTTGTGTATGGTAGCCGAGGCTTTGAAGTTCTTGTGTTGTTTGATCAACGAATAACTTTGCGCTGTGTTTGAACAGGTCATCCTTTATAACATGCGCGAACGATTTTTTCAATTCGCGATTATCGGCATCTACTACCACCAACCCTTCTCCTCCAAATAGTGCATTGACATAATGACGCACGGCTTGCGATAGATTTTTGCTCTTGGTATAGGCCTCCTTAAAAAGGGATATTTCTCCTGGTATTTCAGTAAAGAGATTCTTTAATTCTTTCGTGTGAAATCTGCCTACTGCGCCCTGTTGTTCAGTGTTCCAAACATATTTTTTTTCGTACAAGCGGAAATATTTGATCTCTTCATAGTCATGGTCTTCAGAAGCCATCCAATAGACCGGCACAAAATGATAGGCCGGATAGGCTGCCTTTAGTTCTTTGCACGCGTTGATTACCGTGATAATCTTGTAAATGAAATAAAGAGGACCGGTGAAAATATTTAATTGGTGACCCGTAGTCACAGTAAATGTCTTAGAATCCTCCAGTGAGTAAATATTCTCCTTTACCTTTTCGGTGATGGTTAGGTTGCTGTATTGATCGGTCAGTTCCTTTGCCAAGGACAGTCGTTTTTCGTGAGAGAAATTAGACTTCTCTTTGATTTGGTCTTCGAAACTTGCGACCGAAGGAAATCGCGAATAGAATTTTTTAAGGGTATCTTTTTGATTGATGTAATCGAGAAAGAAGGGACTAAATGCGTGGGTATCGGTAAAGTCAATCTTTCTTGTCTTCATACTACTTCGCTGATAAGTTTATTTGACAACTTCTCATCTTGCACTTAAATTGATGGATTCATTTTTTTACGAAAGCTACGCAGTACAAGTATCAGCAACAAATCAGATAATTATTAGGCATACTTGCAACTAACGGCTGGTTGGGAACTTAAGTTCTTGACACGAACGGTTGATTTGTTAAAAAATTCTAAACGACCTGTGCCATTAAATCAAACTCGTTGGCACTGGTGACTTTGGCTTGTACAAAATCCCCAATCCTTAAATACTCATTTGTACCTTCAAAGATAACTTCGTTGTCAACCTCAGGTGAATCATGCTCTGTTCGTCCAATGAAACTTCCACCTTCTTTATGGTCGATCAGCACTTTAAATGTCTTACCTACTTTAGCTTGATTTAATTCTAATGAAATGCCTTGTTGTAATTCCATCAACGAATCTACACGCTCTTGTTTTACAACAGCCGGAACATCATCCGCAAAAGAATGTGAGTGGGTGTTTTCTTCATGTGAATAGGGAAACACGCCTAATCGATCGAAACGAGAATGCTCTACAAATCGCATCATCTCTTCAAAGTAAGCTTCTGATTCACCAGGGTGCCCGGCAATTAAAGTCGTGCGAATGGCAATGCCCGGCACTTTCGCCCGAATGGTCTGCAAAAGTTCTTCCGTTTTTTCGCGAGTGATGCCGCGCCTCATCATTTTCAACATTTCAGAGGAGCCGTGCTGAAGTGGAATGTCAAGGTAGTTGCAAATATTATCTCTCCCAGCCATGGTTTCCAAAACGTCTAACGGGAAACCCATCGGGAAGGCATAATGCAATCGAATCCAATCGATACCTTCTACATCTGAAAGTTTTTTCAGAAGATCCGAGAGATTGCGTTTTTTATAAATGTCTAATCCGTAATAGGTAGAATCTTGTGCGATGAGTAGTAGTTCTTTCGTTCCGTTTTTTGCCAGGTTTTTTGCCTCCAGCACTAATTCTTCCATTGGCCGCGAAACGTGTTTGCCGCGCATCAATGGAATGGCACAAAACGAACAAGGGCGGTCGCATCCTTCTGATATTTTCAGGTAAGCAAAATGGCTGGGATTGGTAAGAATGCGTTCCCCGACTAATTCATGTTTGTAATTGGCATTCAGTTGTTTTAATAATCGGGATAAATCACGTGTACCAAACCACGCGTCCACTTCCGGAATTTCTTTTTCTAAATCGTGACTATAGCGCTGCGAAAGGCAGCCTGTCACATACACCTTTTCTACCAATCCTTCTTCCTTGGCATCCACATAGCGCAGGATAGTGTCGATGGATTCCTGCTTGGCATTATCGATAAACCCACAGGTATTGATGACTACGATATTTGAATCGTCTTTTTTTGACTCGTGGGTGGCGTCAATGCCATTACCTTTTAATTGAGCCAGCAATACTTCCGAATCCACGAGGTTTTTAGAACAACCTAGTGTAACGATATTGACTTTCGTCTTTTTAACGCCTTTCGTTTTCAATTTCTTGTAATAAGGGGGCAAATTTACAAAAAATACGCGCTGCGGAACGGAAGTTGGCACAGTGGTTGAAGTATATTTGCTGCTAAAGTAATGGCTCGAATTCTCTTTTTTTTGCTGGTTGTGCTAATGGGCGCCTCATGTTTTAATGAACCTGATTGCCTTATCAATGCATCCACAGCCATAAAAATTGATTTTAGGCAAACTAAGACAAATGCGACCACTCAAGTTAGAACTGTAGTAGACTCTGCCTTGGTATTCAATTCTGTAATTGTTTCAGGGATAGATACCGCCTACATCAAGTACAAACTCGGTCAAACCTTTAGCTCGGTTACTTTGCCGGTCGATCCACGAGTGAAAACGATGAAATATGTTTTTAATATTCGATCAACATCTGGTGTGATTACCCGAAAAGACAGCATCGAGTTTAGCTACGCCAGCGAAAGTGTAGTTATCGCACCTAGATGTGGCGCCTATACCTACTTTTTGGATTTAAAGATTTCCAAAACGAATTACGATTCAACCAAATACAAATTAGTGAGCAACCGCCTGCTAAAAGGGATTACCAATGTGCAAGTATTTTTTTAGTCTTTTCCTGATTCTGGTCACAGTGGCTGCAAGCAAGAGTCAATCGCAACGGACGACTTCTGCAGACACAATAAGGAACAAAAACTTACCAACTGGCGTGCGAGTGGGATTTGATGCAATTTCAATAATTCGAAGCCAAGACAATGCATTCAAAGGTTGGGAGGTGAATGTTGACACGGATTTTTCACGGTACTATTTCACAGTTGATTACGGATACTGGGCAACGAATCAATTGTTGGGAAATGGCAACTATCAAAATGCTGGGAACTACCTGCGAGTAGGAGCCGACATCAATTTTTTGTTGAAAGATCCCGATAAGAATATGTTTTTTATTGGTTTGCGTTATGGGCTATCTTCCTTCAATGAATCGGTCCAATATAAGAACAGCACTTTTTACACAGGCTTTGGTGGGATCGTTGGCAACGAAACCAATAGTAGTGTAAGCGGCAATTGGATAGAGGTGACCTCCGGTTTGCGCGTAAAAATTGTTGGCGGTTTTTGGATGGGCTATACGGCTCGGATAAAGTTTGCCCCCTCGGCCAGCGGAGGTGGGGCGTTACAGCCTTATGACATGCCCGGCTATGGAATTATTTCTGAAACGCCCTACTGGGGTTTTAACTATCAACTATTTTGGAGATTTGCCTGGCGAGAGACCCCGAATCTCAGAGTAAAGAATTAGGTTTTTAAACCCAATCGAATACGATCCGCAACTAATCCTATCACTCCCATTGATTAAATTCATCATATTGATAGGATTTTTATATGTTTATGATAGGATTAGCACATGGATACACTGCGTCAACAAGAGATATTCTGGATCATACTAAAAAATGAACCGATCGGTATTTCTTCAATTTTAGAAAAAGCAGACAAAAAGGTTTCGATCCCTACAATGAATCGGCAGCTGGTAAAGTTAAAGAAGAGCAATTTTATTCTTTCGGAAGGAAACGGCCCAAGCACAAAATACCGGGTAAACTTGAAAGGGCTAGTCCATGCTAAAATCAGCGTAGATGATTATTTCAAGATTGATGTTGACAGTCGTAAAATCTTAGATAAGTACAATCCATCCATTTTTGAAAGCTTCAAAAGTGTGCCTCTGTTCACCAAGAGCGAAATCATTTTATTGGATAAACTCACAGCATCCCATCAAAAGAAAATAAAGGACATTTCGGCTACAAACTATAAACGAGAATTTGAAAGGTTGGTGATTGAGTTGTCTTGGAAATCATCACAAATAGAAGGCAATACATATGATTTGTTAGATACTGAACAACTATTGAAATACAATATTGCAGCCCCCAACCACACCCAAGAAGAGGCAGTCATGCTCTTGAACCACAAAGCAGCTATTGAATACACTAGAGAAAATGCAGACTTGTTCAATCGATTGGCGATCAAAAAAATTATTGATATACATACGTTACTTACGCAAAAATTGGGCATCGCCAAATCAATCCGAAATCGACAGGTAAGAATTACAGGGACAAAGTATACTCCACCCGACAATCAGTTTGTAATAGAAGAAGCTGTTGAAAACTTATGTAAGTCGGTAAATGATGTTGAAAATGTGTTTGAGAAAGCGCTGAGAGCATTACTTTTAATAAGTTACATACAACCCTTTGATGACGGAAATAAAAGAACAGCAAGGCTGACGGCTAATGCGCTTTTGATGGCTGCAAATAAATGCCCACTTTCCTACCGCAGCATTAGCCCGAGCGAATATAAGAAGGCGATCTTACTTTTTTACGAAATGAATAATGTTCAGGCTTTCAAAAAGATATTTATCGACCAGTATCGATTTGCTGTGGAGAATTATTTTTAAGGTATCGATCTCTTAAACAGCGAATCCACAAACTCCTTCTTGTTAAAGGCTTGGAGATCGTCAATTTTTTCACCTACGCCAATGTATTTTACCGGTATCTTGAATTCGTCAGAGATACCTATCACAACGCCACCTTTGGCGGTGCCGTCTAACTTAGTAATGGCTAAACAGGTTACATCTGTTGCTTTGGTAAACTCTCGTGCTTGTACAACTGCATTTTGACCCGTGCTTCCATCCAACACCAGCATCACATCGTGTGGGGCATCTGGAATCACTTTTTGGATGACACGTTTAATCTTTGATAGCTCTTGCATCAAGTTTATTTTGGTGTGAAGTCGACCTGCTGTGTCTATGATAATGACATCCGCTCCCATCTCAACCCCTTTTTCAACCGCTTCGAAAGCTACAGCAGATGGATCGGTGTTCATTCCTTTTGAAATGACTGGAACACCTACTCGCTCGCCCCACAATTTTAGTTGATCGACAGCCGCAGCCCGAAAGGTATCGGCTGCACCAAGGACAACCGATTTTCCTCTTTTCTTAAATTGAGCAGCTAATTTTCCAATCGTAGTAGTTTTGCCAACTCCATTTACGCCTACTACTAAAAGAACGTAAGGCTTTTTTCCTGTAGGCGTTTCAAAGTCCGCCAGGTCTTCTGTATTGTTTTCAGAAAGCAGGTGCGCTATTTCTTGTTTTAGAATAGAGTCTAGCTCGGCTGTGCCTACATATTTATCTCGAGCCACTCTCGCCTGGATGCGCCCAATAATTTTTAGCGTGGTGTCTACGCCTACATCCGAAGAGATAAGGATCTCTTCCAGTTGGTCCAATACTTCCTCGTCAACAGAAGATTTTCCCGCAATCGCTTTTCCAAGCTTGCTAAAAAAATTCTCTTTCGACTTCTCAAGACCTTGGTCGAGAGATTGTTTTCCTGCCTGCCTGCCCTCCGCAAGGCTACGGGAGGCGGGCCGGTCAGGCTGGTTTTCTTTTGAAAAGAGCTTTCCTAAAAAAGACATATTTAGAGGGTAAACAAAAAAGTCCCTCAAGGGGACTTCTTTAAAAATTTAGAGTATCAAATTACTTTTTGGCAAGAACTTCTTTAACCAAATCAGTAGTGACGATTTCTTCTTTGAAAATGTAAGAGCCTGTCTTCTCTGATCTTACCGCACGGATAACCTTTGCGTAGTTTTTACCGTCTGTCTTCTTGAGCGATGCAACAACTTTCTTTGCCATGGGTTATTTAATTTCTTTGTGGATGGTTTGTTTTTTCAAGATAGGATTGTACTTCTTAAGCTCAATCCGCTCAGTTGTATTCTTGCGATTCTTAGTAGTAATGTGGCGACTCATGCCAGGCATACCGCTTGCTTTGTGCTCGGTACACTCTAAAATTACCTGTATTCTGTTTTTGTTCCTTGCCATGGTGTAACTATGTTAAAAATGTTAGGCTGTAAACGTGCCTTTTTCTTTTGCCTCTTTCAAAACGGCTGAAATACCTCTCAAATTGATCGTTTTGATCGCTTTGGTTGATACTTTTAAGGTGACCCACTTATCCTCCTCAGGAATAAAGAATTTCTTTGTTTGGAGATTAGGGTAGAATTTCCGCTTCGTTTTGTTGTTAGCGTGCGAAACATTGTTACCCGTTTGAGGTCTTTTTCCTGTAATTTGACAAACCCGTGCCATAAATCTTCGTTTTTTAGCCCTTTTCAAAAAGGGATTGCAAATATCGGCAAAACAACCTCAATTAAGCAAGGACAGGGAAGAAATAACCGAGCAATTTGAATAAATGCCGTCCTCGCGCGCTTAATCTGGTTTTCTGAACAGGATACTGATCAATTGTGCCGGATCCAAATCGGTAAAATCATCAATTATGTAGTCCGTTTCCGCCAATTCTTTATGGGTGTGGGTGGTGGCGACACCCACCACTTTAGCGCCAGCGGCTCTGCCAGCTGTCACGCCTGATACAGAGTCTTCAAAAACAATACAACGGGAGGGCGGATAACCCAACGCAGCGGCACACTTCAAATAGATCTCAGGATTCGGTTTCCCGTGTTCGACAAACGAATCATCCAGTATTGTCGGAAAGTATCGACTCAAGTTCGTCTTGGCCATCACAAAATCAACATTGCTACGGGGAGCTGAGGTGCCAATCGCCCGCGACAATTTTAGTGCATCCATCTTTTCCAAAAACGGATTGAGGCCCGTCAAGGCCTTAATATCATTTTGATAGAGATCACGGAATAGCCCCTCTTTTTCTTCGGCAAACTCATGAAGTTCTTCCGGGCTTAGCTCTCTTTCGAAGAGGTTTGTGATCCATTGCTTATTAGTACGCCCATAAATTCTGTTGCGAAGTTGTTCTTCTGTTAAATGGTAGCCATATTTTTCACAAAACTGATGCAAAGCAACTTTGTGAAAGGGGTTGCTGTCTATGATCACACCGTCCATGTCGAAGATAAAAGCAATAGTACTCATGCAGATGACTGAAGTGCGAGGTTAGAAGACTACAAAACGTCTGGAATAGGTTTTCCCATTCCATAAAAACTGCGCAATATACACACCGGCAGGTAGCAGTGTCATATTGATGGGATAATCTTGGTTAGCCGGCACAAAATAATTCTCCGATAAAGGCTGGCCCAATGTATTGTAGAAACGCACAAACACATCTCGATCTGATTTTACTTTCAGAGGAGAAGTATTGCTGAAGTTGTAAGGATTGGGAAAAATAGAAACGGCTGGCTCTGGTGGGAGTTCCGTGCCCTCGTCATTCCGTAAGATCATTAGCCCGCCCAGAAGGTTACCTACAATGATTGCGGGTTTGGTGCTGTTAAAGAGATTGGCGGTTGTTGGCCAAATTCGCCCGCCCAAGTTTCGGCTTTCGTACTCATTGGTTAGCTCATTGAACAGAATCTTTGTCACGCGTTGTGCATCGCTGGTGATCGTGCGGAAGTCACGATAAATAGAAAGTACACCACGTTGATCACCGGTTACAAGATCTGCCTTTCCATCGGCATCCAGATCGGCTATAGCAAAAGAAAGATTTTGTCGGTCGGTACTACTGCCAAAGCCAAGGAAATTGGACGAGATCATCGTATATGTGTTGGTGTCAGGGGTACCTTGGTTTTTCCAGAACTCAACACCACCGGTGTCATTGCCTACCAGAATATCCGTTTGTCCATCTTGATCTACGTCCACTACTATCCAATTCTCACCGAGACTGAGACTCAAGTTGGTAGGTTTTGGCGTTGCATCTTCGACCAGGAATCTGTCATTCGCTGAATTGACGATATACCGAAGTGTCGTTCTTCCGTTTACTTTGCTGGTGCTGCTGAATGCGAGATCCATTTTTCCATCGGCATTCATATCCGCAAATTGAATTTTTAGATTGTAGGAATTCAACACCGATAACCCAAAAAAATCATCGCTAATCCGTTTGAAGTAAGGAACCGCTGCGGTATTAATGTTTTCAAATTGAAAAATGGTGGCGGACGTTCCTTTAATATAGGTTGATACGAATAAGTCTTGATCTCCATCTCCATCAAAGTCAAAAAATGCGGGAACCGAAAAATCACCCACGTCAATCATTTGCTCCTGCAAAAAATTGTTTTTCGTCAGGGTAAACTGCGGAACCTGAGCTGTGCCGGTATTCTTATAAAGCAACAGCGATTTTGAAAAATCACTGGACAACGAGTTTCGTGAAGATAGATTCGGAGAGACCACCAAGTCGCGAAGACCGTCAAAATCTACATCTTCATAATAAGGGGTTGGAAAAAAGGGCATCGCAATTGGATTGCCAGCCGGGAAATTTGAAAAACCCGACATGAGCAGGTTGGAAACAGAACCAGTGTTCGAGAGCAGATAAAGGTTGGTGCACGATTCTTCAGAGAAAAAGAGTTCTCGTATGCCATCATTATTCAAATCAATAGACAGCAAAGCCTTGCCACCTGTATGCTGACTACGCCCACCGGTCAATAATTGATCACATGTTTTTCCACCCGAAAAAGAAATCTTTCCGCAGGCGCAATCTTCAAATTCTCCCCATGTCTGGGTGATCCGTTGTAATTGCATGGAATCACAGCGACCCGTCCGTTCTATGCTTAAATTTTTGTGCCACTCTACCGTACCGATTCCCACAAACCGAACATTCAAAATGTCCAAGTCTCCATCGCCATCCACGTCATCGATCGCTGGAATATCGCTCTCATTTACTTTCAGATTGATATTAGAACTAAAACCAGCGGTAAGCAATGGGAAGCCGGGGTTATAGGCGCGCCAGGAGACTTGTTTACCGGGCTTAGTAGTGTTCACAAATACAATAATGCCAAACGGGTCGCTGGTAAAGATGTCCTTCTTGCCATCACAATTAAAATCACGCAACAACATCCATTGAGAGACCTCTTTTGGGAAAAGCGATTCATAGTCAGGCGCGTATTGAAGTACATTGCCTTGAGCCAGGAAAGTAATTACTTTGTTGGCTGTCCGATCAAAAACAACGACATCCTCAAGACCATCTCCATTGAGATCCATCGTATTAACCTGAGCTGCATTTACGCCACCTGCCCACATTAAGCCTAGCCCCTTGCCATCAATTTCACCTTTAATGGTCTGATCTAGTTTGTAGGTGAACTGAGCCTGAGAAAAACTACAGGCTAACAAAAACAGACTTAACCAATAAAAACGTTTATACATACCTGGTTTAAAACGCGGATCGACCGATGCATGTTATCTTTGCAGCAAGATAAATTGAATTTTTAGCTTTAGCCCACTGCAGCAAATTATGGATATCGCCTCTCTATACCAGCTCTACCTAAAAAGTGGCAAGGTTTCTACTGACACTCGACAAATTGCTCCTGGCTCCCTCTTTTTTGCCATCAAAGGGCCGAAATACAATGCTAATGCATTTGCCCAAGAAGCACTTTCAAAAGGTGCCAGTTACGCAGTAGTGGACGAAAAGGAATATGCCACGGACGATCGAACCATTTTGGTGGAAGACGGACTGACCGCTTTGCAACAATTGGCAACGTATCACCGCGATCATTTAAAGATCCCAGTCATTGGCCTCACTGGTTCTAATGGAAAAACCACCAGCAAGGAATTGTTAAACGCGGTGTTGAGCAAAAAGTATACAACGCTGGCTACTAAAGGGAACCTGAATAATCACATTGGAGTGCCGCTCACTATTTTGTCAATTGATTCTTCCGTGGAGATAGCGATTATAGAGATGGGCGCAAATCATGTTGGGGAAATTGCTTTGCTGAGCTCTATTGCGCAACCCACACATGGATTCATCACCAATATTGGCAAAGCGCACATTGGCACGTTTGGCGGCTTTGAAAACATCATTCGCGGAAAGTCAGAGTTGTATCAACATTTGATCACACAGGATGGGGTCGTTTTCATAAACTCTCAAAACCCGATTTTGGCCAATATGGCAAAGCGATTTAAAAACCCGATTTTCTATCCTGCCAAGGGCGATTACTATCAATGCGAATTGATTAGCGCGGATCCGTTTATAAAAATCCAAACGGAAGAAGGAACGATCTTAAACACCCAAATGATTGGCTGTTACAATTTTGAAAACATAGCGGCAGCGTTGTGCATTGGCAACTATTTTGGTGTAGAGCCGGGAAAAGCTGAACAGGCAGTTGTCGAGTACGTACCTGGTAACATGCGGTCGCAGATCATTCAGAAAGGAACAAATACAATAATCTTGGATGCTTACAACGCAAACCCGAGCTCCATGCAAGCGGCTGTCGAAAGTTTGGCGGGTATGAAAGCAAAAAACAAAGTGGCCATCTTGGGGGATATGTATGAACTAGAAGAAGAGGCAGAAAAGGAACATCGAACGCTGGGGAAGCTTCTTCAAGAAAAAAAATTGGACCGTGTTTATCTTTGTGGAACTCTGATCCGCGCAGCGAAAGAGGAGTGTCCTGCTGCTCGTCATTTTGAAACTCGAGAATTACTTATTGACGAATTAAAGAAAAATCCAATAACAGACTCGACTATTTTAGTGAAAGCTTCAAGGGGAATGGGGCTGGAGGGAGTTGTTGTTTTTCTATGAGAATACTGGAATCGATTTGTTTTTAATTTCAACTTAGCTAACTTAGCTAAATGGAAACGATAGACATTCATAAGGCAAAGACAAATCTATCCTCCCTTATTGAAAGAGTGCTGAAAGGTGAAAAGATAGTAATTGCGCGAAATGGAAAGCCTGTTGTGTCACTTAACAAAATCGGCAAAGAGAAAGGGGACAGAGTGCCTGGCAAACTGAAAGGAAAAATTTGGGTGGCGCCTGATTTTGATGAAACTCCTCAGGGGTTTGAAGAATCTATGAAATGAGGCTTCTACTCGATACTCACGTTGTGATTTGGTGGTACCAAGAGCCAAAAAAGATAAAAAATTCAACAATTGCCTTAATTAGCGATAGAAACAATTCTGTTTTTGTAAGCGATGTGGTTATTTGGGAAATGGTCATTAAAACTTCACTCGGAAAACTAAAGACCCTAGAAAATCTATACAAAGAGATTGAAAACGACTTTGATGCAATGCCCATCAAAACAAATCATATCCACGGAATTTCATCATTAGAATTTATTCATCACGACCCTTTTGATAGGCTTTTGATTGCTCAGTCGGTGATTGAAAATATTCCTCTTATCACTAGTGATAAACAAATAAACAGGTATGACCTCCAAATCATTAAGCCATAGTATGAATTTAGGGACAATATTGACTTTCCTAAAATCTCTCGCCAAAAACAACAATCGCGACTGGTTTGAAAAGAATAAGCTTAAGTATCTGGAAGCGAAGTTGGCTTTTGAAGATTTCCTAGAGGCGCTCCACGCAGAGCTGTTAAAGTTTGATGAAAGTTTGGCCGGGCTAAATCCAAGAAAATTAGGCTTCCGTATTTATCGCGATGTGCGATTCAGCAAAGACAAAAAGCCTTATAAACTAAATATGGGAGCTGGCTTTTCTTCCAAAGGGAAAATGGAGCAAGAGCCCGGATTTTATGTTCACATTCAGCCTAACAATCAAAGTTTTGTTGCTGGCGGCTTTTACATGCCCGATGCAGAGAAGCTTGCAAAAATCCGGCAAGAGATTGACTATAACCCCGAGTCATTGAAGAGGGTGCTTTCTGATAAAAAATTTAGAAGAATATTTCCGAAAGGCCTTGATGATTTTGATAGCCTAAAAAAAGCGCCAAAAGGTTACCCAAAAGACCATCCTCATGTGGATTGGCTTAGGCATAAGAGTTTCATTGTGTCGCACTATTTTTCTGACAAAGAAGTGGCAGATAAGAAGTTTGTCAAAAAGCTGACTGAGGTTTGCAAGACGCTCAAGCCATTGAATGATTTTCTTACTTCCGCCATTAGCTAAGTTGAAAATTTGGGGATTAGAATCTTTATGAATAGTGTGGATTCTCCCATTCTCAATTGACTAATTTTCAAATCTTCAAATTATCCTATTTTCAATTTAAATTGGTTTTCTTTGCATTCCGTTTCGGGGCAAATATGCAGGATTTAAGAGTTACCATCATTCAATCTGACCTTCATTGGGAAGATATAGGGGCTAATTTGGCCTCTTTTGAGGAAAAGATATGGCGCATTGGTCAATCCACTGACGTGATCATTTTACCGGAAATGTTTACCACAGGGTTTACCATGAAGGCCAATAAACTGGCGGAGCACATGAATATGCGCACCTTCAAGTGGATGAAGCAGATGGCCGATCAGACAGGAGCCTTGATCTTAGGCAGCTTTATTGCAAACGTTCACGATCGATTTTATAACCGTCTGCTGTGGATGGAGCCGGGTGGCAATTTCAAGACTTATGATAAGCGCCATTTGTTCCGCATGGCCGAAGAGCAACAAGTATACGCGCAGGGAGAGAGTCTGTTGATAGGGCATTGGAAAGGCTGGCGGATTTGTCCGCTTATCTGTTATGACTTGCGTTTTCCCGTTTGGAGTCGCAATCGGTGGAATCCTTCGTTGAAGAAGTTATCGTATGATTTGATGATTTATGTGGCCAACTGGCCTATGGTTCGGTCGACTGCCTGGGAGACTTTACTACGCGCCCGCGCCATCGAAAATTTGAGTTATGCTGTGGGCGTCAATCGGGTAGGAATTGATGGGAACGGTATTGAATACAACGGCCAGTCATCAATCATCGGCCCTAAAGGCGATTCAATTTTTACTGTAGAAGGTATTGAATCTATTAAAACGATCGAGCTAAGTAGTAATGCGTTGCAGGCCTACCGCGATAGATTTCCCGCTTATTTGGACGCTGATGATTTTTCTGTGGAAGCAGAGGCGTTCGAGGAGAGAGATTTTTTACATGGGCTGAGTTGATTTAAAAATTTGAATAGGAACTTCAAGTTACTGTAGCTTTTGCTTCAACTTGGTGCTTTCTCAAATCCTGAAAAAGAGTTATGTCTAGAAAGATTACCCGCGCACTCATTTCTGTTTATTACAAAGACAATTTAGAACCAATCATACATTCGCTTGCCAAAAACAAAGTCGAATTTGTCTCAACAGGGGGCACTCAAGAGTTTATTGAGAAATTGGGGTACAAAGTAATTCCAGTAGAGCAACTGACCGGGTATCCCTCCATTTTTGGTGGTCGAGTAAAAACCCTTCACCCAGCGGTGTTCGGTGGAATCCTTTATCGCAGGGAGGACGCAGGCGATTTAAAGCAAGCTAATGAATACAAAATAGCGCCCATTGATTTAGTGATAGTAGACTTGTATCCATTTGAGGAAACGGTGGCCAAGGGCGGCAACGAGGATGAAATTGTTGAAAAAATAGATATTGGCGGCATATCGCTCATTCGTGGCGCTGCCAAAAATTTCAATGACGTTTTGATTGTCTCTTCTAGAAATCAATATGCAGAGCTTTTGGAGTTATTGGAGAGAAACCATGCGGCCACTGAGTTAGCAGATCGCAAACGTTTTGCAGCTAAGGCTTTTGACGTAACCTCGCATTACGATTCCGCTATATTCAACTATTTCAATCAAGAGCAACAATTGCCCAGTTTCAAGAGCAGCTTTCAAAACGGACAAGTACTGCGCTATGGGGAGAACCCACATCAAAAAGGCGTCTATTATGGTGAATTGGAATCGCTGTTTCAGAAGTTGAACGGCAAAGAGCTTTCCTATAACAATCTGGTGGATGTAGATGCCGCGGTTAATCTGGTCAAAGAATTTGACGGGGAAACGGCCTTTGTTATTATTAAACATACCAATGCCTGCGGGGTGGCAACGGGTTCATCTGTAAAAGAGGCCTATCTGAAGGCATTTCAGGCAGATACTATTTCTGCTTTTGGCGGAGTGTTGATAACCAATCAACCCATCGACCTTGCAGCTGCCGAAGAAATCAATAAGCTCTTTTTTGAGATACTAATCGCACCAGACTACGATGTAAACGCTCTTCAACTTTTGCGATCCAAAAAGAATCGGATGATTTTGCGGCAAAAGAAGGCGCTCACAGCAACCAAGCAATTCAAGAGCTTGTTAAATGGCGTAATTGAACAAGACGTGGACTTGAAGACCGATGAACAAAGCGACTTAAAGACCGTGACCAAGGTTAAGCCTACCGCTTCAGAGGTAAAAGCTCTTTTATTTGCCAGCAAGGTCTGTAAACACACCAAATCCAACACGATCATTTTGGCGGTAGATGGCCAAATGCTCTCCAGTGGTGTTGGGCAAACCAGCAGGGTAGATGCACTGCGCCAAGCTATTGACAAAGCTGCTGCGTTTGGGTTCGATTTGAATGGAGCAGTAATGGCCTCAGATGCTTTTTTTCCTTTCCCCGATTGTGTTGAAATAGCTAATAAACAAGGCGTGAGAGCTGTCATACAACCCGGAGGCTCCATTAAGGATCAAGAATCGATTGACTTTTGTGATCAGCATGGAATGGCAATGGTGTTTACAGGGGTGAGGCATTTTAAACACTAGCACGTAAGTTATTAGGCGATTTCACTTTAAAAATGACCGGATTATTTCTGTAATTTCGGCCTTTCAAATTTTTATTTTAGAGGAAATAACTAAATGGGACTATTCGATTTTTTTACCCAAGACATCGCCATCGATTTGGGCACGGCCAATACGCTGATTATTCATAAAGACAAGGTGGTGGTAGATGAGCCTAGCATTATTGCTATTGACAAAACAACAAATAAGGTGTTGGCCATAGGGCGCGAGGCCATGCAGATGCATGAGAAGACACACGACAATATCAAGACCATTCGACCTCTTAAAGAGGGGGTGATCGCTGATTTCCATGCGGCAGAGATGATGATCCGCGGCATGATTAAGCTTATAGACACAGGCAAAAGATTGTTCCCGCCTTCTCTCCGGATGGTCATCTGCATTCCATCAGCGATCACTGAAGTTGAAAAGCGTGCAGTCCGTGACTCTGCAGAGCACGCGAATGCCAAGGAGGTGTATATGATTCACGAGCCGATAGCTGCGGCTATTGGAATAGGAATAGACATTGAGCAGCCAATCGGCAATATGATTGTGGACATTGGTGGGGGAACAACAGATATTGCTGTTATTGCTTTGTCAGGAATTGTTTGTGATCAATCTATACGCATTGCAGGCGATACATTCAATCGAGATATTTTAGATTATATGCGCAGGCAACACAACCTGTTGATTGGTGAGCGTTCTGCAGAACGTGTGAAAATTGAAGTGGGGTCTGCGTTGACCGAATTAGATGATGGCCCGGATGACTATGAAATCCGAGGTCGTGATTTAATGACAGGTATTCCAAAGACGATCAAGATTTCCTATTCAGAAGTGGCCTTTGCATTGGACAAATCAATATCTAAGTTGGAAGAAGCGGTGTTAAAAGCGTTGGAATTATCTCCACCCGAGCTATCTGCCGATATCTATGAGCAAGGGATTTATCTAACAGGTGGTGGAGCCATGTTACGTGGTCTGGATAAGCGACTTTCATTGAAAACCAAACTGCCGATACACGTTGCGGAAGACCCTCTTCGGGCGGTTGTCAGAGGCACGGGTGCGGCTTTGAAAAATCTTAACCATTATCGGAAAGTATTGATGACTTAAGTGAATGGAACGGCTCCTTAAATTCCTTTTTGAGTATAGGGCTTTTTTCACTTTTCTGTTTTTAGAGTTAGCTAGTGTGTGGCTGCTTGTTGAGAACAATCAATACCAGAGTACCACCTATTTCAATACATCAAATCAGATTGCGGCAAGCATTATCAGCACCTCTCAGAATATTCGGGAGTATTTTTCTTTACGAGACATCAATAGCGATCTGGCTATAGAAAATAGCAGACTTAGAAAAAAGCTAAGTCAACAAGATCAAATCTTGTTAGCTAGAGAACTTAGCCTCTTTGGAGACTCTACGATTATCAATCGTTTTGATTTTATCAGTGCCAAAGTGGTTAATAACTCTACCCGTTACTACAAGAATTTTATTACCATCAACAAAGGGAGGGATGATGGATTGCAGGCTGGAATGGCAGCCATTAGTCAAAGGGGAGCGGTAGGCAAAGTGAAATCAGTTTCAGAACATTATGCAGTGCTGATATCATTGTTAAATATTGACGAACAAGTTTCAAGCGTGATTAAGCGTACGGGTCACTTTGGAACGGTGCAATGGGATGGAACAGACACCCGATTTATTGATCTCAAGTATATTCCTCGGCACGTTGAATTGAAAGTAGGAGATACCATTGTTACCTCGGGATACAATTCGGTATTTCCCGAAGGAATTGTGATAGGAACAATTAGTAGTTTTAAACTGAACGAAGAAGCTCAATTTCATTCTATTAAAGTCGCGTTATCACAAGATTTTGGCAATTTGTCGTTTGTGGAGGTGGTTAGGAGCAATTTGAAAATCGAGAAAGATTCGTTAGAACAAAAAACAATAGGCGATCCGAAATGATACGCGGAGGAATTTTACAAATCGTTTTATTCTTTGTTTACGTCATTTTACAGGTCGTACTGCTAAAAAATTTGGTTCTCTTTAATACGTCATTTTGTTTTTTATATGTAGCGTTTATTATTCTCCTGCCTGTAGAAATGAGCAATTTACGCCTGATGTTGATTGCTTTTCTGCTGGGGATTTCAGTTGATATTTTCTACAATAGCTTGGGCCTCCATACGATGGCTCTCGTGTTGTTAGCCTATTTGAGAAATTATTGGCTTGTCATAATCACACCACAAGGCGGATATGATATTGGAACGCCTCCTACGTTGTCAGCCAATGGATTGCAGTGGTTTTTGGTATACACTCTGCCACTCGTCTTTGTTCATCATTTGGTTCTTTTCTTTGTTGAGGCATCGGGTTTTACGATGTTTTGGCACACGATGTTGAAAGTTATCAGTAGTTTGCTTTTTACCATGACGGTGATGCTGTTATTTCAATATCTTTCTTTAGATAGACGCAGATGAACGAAGGAAGGCGTGAAATAATACAACTTGTTTTTGTGTTGGTTGGCTTGATCTTCCTAGTCAAATTATTTTTTATTCAGGTGCTTGACAACAAGTATGCAGAGTTGGCCGACAGTAATGCAATTCTGCGTCAAGTAGAATATCCTTTCCGCGGCTTGATCACCGATCGGCATGGAAAACTTATTGTTTACAACACGCCAGAATATGACCTGACGGCAATTGTAAAAGATATCAAGAATTTCGACTCCACTAAATTTTGCCAGGTTTTTGAACTCTCAAGGGAAGATCTGCGGCTGAAGTTTAAAGAGATGAAAAAGAGGAAGGAGTATTCACCAGTAAAACCAACTCTCTTTATTGATCAACTTTCTAACCTGGATTTTGCCCGGGTTCAAGATCGATTAGATGAATTCTCTGGTTTTTATATTGAGTCAAGAACGACCCGTGCCTATACGACCAGCGCATTAGCTAATGCACTTGGTTATGTAAGTGAACTAAGCAAAGATCAATTGGAAAGGGATGAAAAGACGTTCTATCGTCAAGGTGACTACATTGGGCAGAGTGGAATTGAATCCTATTATGAAGAACAGTTAAGGGGAAAGCGTGGTGTGCGATTTAAACTTCGGAATGTAAAGGGTGTTGAAAAAGGCTCCTTCAAAAACGGAGCGTATGATACCTTGGCAATTCCAGGTCAGGATTTGGTCTCTGGCATTGACTTAGATTTACAACAGTATGGAGAACTGCTGATGAAAGGTAAATCTGGGAGTATTGCCGCCATTGAACCTTCATCGGGAGAAGTATTGGCATTGGTTTCGGGACCTTCTTACGATCCTAATCTTCTTACGGGTAGCAAGTACAGTTCTAATTTTCGATTGATCAGCAATGATACCCTGAAGCCTTTATTCAATAGACCATTGATGGCGCAATACCGCCCGGGATCTATTTTCAAAATTGCCCAAGCGATGACGGCTCTTCAAGAAAAAGTGATTACACCAGAAACACGCTTCCGATGTGACAAGTCTTTAATCGGTTGCCATGCCGGGCATGATAACCAGGACTTAAGGGGAGCCATTGCAAATTCTTGTAACCCTTATTTTTTGGGTGTGCTTCGAAAGATGTTGAACAAAGGCGTTTCCAATTCACCTTTTGAAGACACTCGCATCGGCCTTGCGGAATGGAACAAACACATTAACAGTTTTGGATTTGGAAGTAATTTAGGCATTGACCTTCCCAATGAAAAAGGAGGATTAATTCCAACGCCTGCCTATTATGATCAAGCCTATGACAATCGCCCCTGGAAATTTTCAAACATCTATTCCATAGCAATAGGGGAAGGAGAAAATCTGGTAGTGCCAATACAGATGGCAAACTTTGCTGCTATCATCGCCAATCGCGGCTACTATTACACACCTCATTTGATAAAGGCAATTGGCAAAAATGGCAAGCCCTTGCCGAAATATATCGAACGACACTATACAACTATTGACTCTTCTTACTTTAGAATTGCTGTCGATGCGATGCAACAAGTGGTAGAGTCTGGAACTGGGCAGTACAGGGCGCGACTAGCAGATATTATTGTGTGTGGAAAGACCGGCACAGTACAAAATGATCCGCTTCCCGCACACTCCGTGTTTATTGCTTTTGCCCCAAGGGATAATCCTAAAATCGCAATCTCGGTTTATGTAGAAGATGCCGGCCAAGGGGCACGTGCAGCCGCCTCTATTGCCAGTTTGATGATTGAGAAATATCTGTTAGGCAAAACAAAACGTCAGTTTATTGAAGACTATGTGTTGGCCGGTAAATTCTTAGATCAAAAAAATTGAGGAGGGAAGATGACATATCGGTAAAGCTTGATTGGACCACGATCCTCTTGTTTGTGGCGCTAGTCACGCTAGGCTGGCTCAATATTTTTGCTGCGATTTACGATGAAACCGCTGACCAAACTATTTGGGATTTATCGCTGAGTTCGGGTCGGCAGTTAATGTTTATTGCTGCGGCAGCGGTGATTGTAATTATGATCATCATTATCGACATGCGTTTCTATGAAACCTTTGCTTATCTTTTTTATGGCTTGATATTGGTGCTTCTCTTTCTAATTCCTTTCATCGGGAAAGAGGTAGGAGGAAATAAGGCGTGGATTGGGATCGGCTCTTTTGGTGTTCAACCCTCTGAGTTTGCAAAATTCATTACGGCATTGGCGGTAGCAAAGTATATTGGATCGGTAGGTTTCCGAATGGACAACCTACGCAATCAGGCTGTTTTATTTGCGTTGATTGGAGTTCCCATCATTCTCATACAGTTACAAAAAGATACAGGTACAGCGCTGGTTTTTACTTCTTTTGTATTGGTATTTTATAGAGAAGGAATGTCTCCTTTTCTTTTGATCGTTGGGGTATGCGCAGCAACGATTTTTGTGTTAACGCTTTTGATTCCCAATCCTCTTTACTTGCACGCAGCCATTGCTATAATTCTGATTTTGTTGATTTCTTTTGGCAAGAAAAAATTTAAGCGAATTGCTATTTTGGTTATTGGTGCATTGTTGATTAGTGGCGTCATTGTGAGTGTCGACTATGTGGTCAATAATGTGTTAAAACCGCATCAACAAAACAGGGTGAAAGTATTAGTCAATCCGGATATTGATCCTTTGGGCGTAGGATGGAACGTGACACAATCGAAAATTGCAATCGGAAGTGGAGGGCTTAATGGTAAAGGCTTTTTGAGAGGGACGCAAACTAAATTTGACTTTGTGCCGAAGCAAAGCACAGATTTTATTTTTTGCACAATAGGTGAGGAGTTTGGATGGATAGGCAGCTTGGTCGTGATTGGACTTTTTGTCGCGCTACTGCTACGGGTTATATTCTTGGCGGAAAGACAAAAGAGTCGGTTTGCCCGAGCCTATGGTTACAGTGTTGCTTGCATTTTGTTTTTCCATTTTGCCATTAACATTGGTATGACGGTCGGTTTGTTTCCCGTTATCGGAATTCCTCTACCGTTCTTTAGTTATGGTGGTTCTTCGCTATGGGGGTTTACAATTCTATTGTTTGTTTTGTTGAAGCTGGACGCGCACAGAAGTCAGGTGCTGCAGCGCGTATAAAGCTACTATTGACTAAAGCGTTTTTGTAGCACCTCTAAAAACTCTTCATACTCCTCACTTTCCCGATCCCATGCGGGATAGCGTTCACCCAGATAGGCCAACACATGATTCAACGAAGGCAATGCTTCAATTTTTTCAATCTCTCCGGAGAAGATCTCAAAATCTCCCTTAAAGAGGATTTTGGTAAACATAAATTTCTGATTGATAGTGAGGCTGTCCCTGAATCGGTTTGGTCTTGGTTTCGGAGGAACAAAGGATTTGACCTCCTTTTCAAAAAAAGGCAGCTCTGAGAATGCTTTTGCTTGCACTGCTAATTTTTGCTCGGGCGTTGCGCTAGGTGATTTTGGCTCAAAGAAAGAGTCAACTTTCAATGGCAACAATTTCGAAAACTGGCTCACGTATTGATCTAGATCTTCTGGCGTGAAGTTTACTTCCTCCAAGATGTGATCCAGCAAGGCAAAGGCTTCGTTGCCTGTAATCAATTCCGACTTTCGATCTTCTAGCTTTGCCAATAGATTTTCCAGCGGTGCCTTATTTATCTTTAAGTACTTTAATTCTTTGCGTAACACTTCCGTTTTGAGGTAGCCTTTCCCATAGCTTTCCAGTGTTTCAGAATAGAAATCATAAGGGGCAATAATTACCTGAATCGCCTTTGCGATCGAGGATTGCAAAAGAGGCTGAAATGCGGTTCTCCCAACAGAGATATGGTTGGAAAGCACATTTTGAAATTGGATTAGCGCGGCCTTTACTTCACTTGTTTCATAGTCAAAAAAAGGGCTTTTAATTTTTTCGGTTTCGTGGGTCCATATGTTCATCAGTTCTTGAATGACAAACAGATTGACTTGCTTGACATCACAAAGAGACAAAATTTCAACACCCGATATTTGCTGTTTTTTTGCGAAAAATTGATCCGCCAGTTTTGCCGCATAGGCTTGACTGTATTCGTTGATGGCTTTGGTGCTTATTTTTTCATCCATAAATTTGTAGACGGGGCAAAGCGTAAGGATGGTAAAGATAGTAATAGAAAACCTTGGTGTAAAAGAAGTTGTTACCAATGATCTTTCTAAGTCGGTATTAGCCATTTTGCACAGCCATTTTATCGACTGGATGCATGCTTGTGGAGGAAAGGGTCGGTGCACTACCTGTAAGATGATTGTTATTAGGGGAGCGGAGAATTTGAGTGAGCCTAGTTTGGCGGAAAAAAAATATCTGCATCAAGGAGGACTTGCTCCAGGTGATCGACTTGCTTGTCAGTCAAGACTAATGGGAGATATTGTAATTCGCGTTCCTGAAGAGGGTAAATTGCCACACGTCAACTATAGATAATGGGCTATAAAAACAATGAAACTGGCATGATCAGATCGGCCCACTAGCCAGATGACTAATACTTCCATTCGATTTTTTACCTTGCAGTATGTTTGTTGAACCCCATATTGGTAGGAACAGCCAGCCCGATAAAAATGGTTGGATCGAGGTCATAAGTGGCTGCATGTTTTCCGGGAAAACGGAAGAGCTGATTCGGAGACTCAATAGGGCGTTAATTGCTAAACAAAAGGTTGAAATATTCAAGCCGGTGATAGATAAACGCTATGACGAGCAAAAGATCGTGTCTCATAGTGAACGTGAAATTCGTTCGACCCCGGTAAATTTTGCAGGAGATATTTTGTTGTTGGCAGGTGATTGCGATGTGGTAGGGGTAGATGAGGCTCAGTTTTTTGATGACGCGATAGTAGATGTTTGCAACACCCTAGCCAATAGCGGCAAGAGGGTAATCGTGGCAGGGTTGGACATGGACTATAAAGGCAACCCTTTTGGCCCCATGCCGAATCTGTTAGCCGTAGCTGAATTTGTGACAAAAGTCCATGCCATTTGTGCTCAAACCGGAGAACTCGCTTCTTTTTCATTTCGCCTGGCGGAAAACAAATCGCAGGTACTGCTAGGTGAAAAGGATAAATACGAAGCGCGGAGCAGGAAGGCGTTCGTGGACGGGTCGAAGAACTAGATCATGCTCCACAAAACGCGCGGTATCGTTTTTCGATTTACCAAATATGCCGAGTCATCCATTATCGTTACAATATTCACTGAGCATTTTGGTTTGCAGACTTACATCGTTAATAGCGCACGCAGCAAAACAGGAAAAGGCAAAATTGCTTTGTATCAACCGCTCACTTTATTAGAGATGGTGGTATATCATAAAGAAAATGCCAATATCTTGCGGATAAAGGAAGTGAAGTGTTTTCATCCCTACCAAACACTAACGACAGACTTTAAGAAATCAACCATTGCTCTTTTCTTGACAGAAGTAATAAATCGTGCTGTGAAGGAACAATCGCACACCCAAGAACTAGGGCAGTTTTTATTTCATGCGTTTATTTCATTGGATGTTCTTAGGCAAAACATAGAAAATTTTCATTTGTTATTCTTGATAAAGTTGAGCCGTCATTTGGGCTTTGGCGTTCACCAACCCGAGGAAATCTTAACACCTTTTTTTGCTGACGATAAAGAAGAAAAAATTCTGGAAGACCTTCTTACAGCTGAATTTGGTTTTGTAATACAGATGAATCAGGTTCAGCGAAGAAATTTATTGGATGTGTTGCTTCGCTTTTACGCCTCTCATGTTGAAAACTTTAGTGAGTTGAAATCATTATCTGTTGTTAGAGAACTAATCAATTAAGTCTAGCTACTAGATTTGAAATTTTACTAGTTTTGAATTTGTATCACAAAAAATGAATCGTTATGAAAATGCAACACTCAATTCTCACGCACTTACTACTTTTCTTTGTTCTTTCACATACCGGGTTTTCACAGACAAAGGAAGAAATAGCCGCTAAGATCAAAGAAGTAGATACGAAGATTAAAGAAACAGAAAGAATAGGGGAACAATTGGCCAATGATCAATTGATAGCATGGAACAATAAGGATGTGAATGGGTTCTTAGAATCGTATAGTGACAGCGTAAGGGTTCTTTCCTATCCAAATACCCTTAACTACGTAGGAAAGCAAAAAATGAGAGAGAAATACGAACGGTCTTTTAATGCAGCTCCGCTGTTGAAATGTGAAATTGTCAAGCGGATAGTTTTTGGCAATAAAATTATTGACTATGAACGGATCACTGGTTACAAAGACAATTGGATAAATGAAGCTATAGCAATTTACACGGTTACCAACAAGAAGATTAGCGAAGTTTGCTTCTTGAATAAAACATTTTAATTGATTAGGTTTCAATCTTGCGCGATCTAATGGCGTAGAGAAAGATTCGTTGATTCAATACGTTTAAAGTTATAGAAATAGGCTGTTGGCTCTTTGTTATTGTGAATCTGCAATTTTAAAGACTACTCAACGGGTCTCGCCATAAATAAAATCTTATCAAGTTTTTCTAATTGACCATTTATCGGTATAAGAATACCATCCGTCTTAGTGGAGGATCCATCCTTATTGATTAAAATGAAATTGCCATCCAGTGACTCTCCATTTTCCAGTTTTTGCCACTGGATAAAAATGCTTTCATTTTCTCTCAGAATTCCTAAAAAGTCTTTTCCATCCAAATCAGTAAACGTGTATTTTGTTAGTTTAAGCATCTTTTCGTTGACCCTGGTAATCCGGCTATCAGCATCAAGTTCAATTATACAAAATGAGGAATCTAAGCTAGCCAATAAATTCTTGCTTTCTAATTGCTTACGCACCATTTCTTCTTGAGTGGCTGTTAATTCCTCCATATTTTGCTTCATTTCTTCTTCTTGGGCCCGCATTTGCTCTGTTAAAAGCTGGGTATCTCTAAGTAAATTATTAGTTTGTTGCAAACCTTTTGCAGACGAGAGTGTAATTGCCAACGTCTCGGCTATTCGTTCGACAAAACTAATTTCTTCTTGCAAGAAAATTTTAAAGGATGCCAATTCAAGAATGCCCTGTATATTTCCTTTGTCATCTTTTAATGGAACTATCAGTACATTATTAGGTGGCGCTTCCCCAAGCCCTGAAGTGATTTTAACGTAGTCGCCAGGAATCTCACGAAGGTAGATGGTCTCCTTTTCAAGCCATGCTTGTCCGGCAATTCCTTCTCCAGGAAAAATATCCTTACTAATGAATTTTTTTCTGTTATAGGCATAAGTTGATCTTAATTTTAACTTAGGATTTTCAGAAATGGAATCATCTACAACAAACAGGGCTCCTTGATTGGCTTTGAGATATTTAACAAGCTCTGACAAGAACTTATCTGCCATTAAATCTTGATTGGTTTCTTTTTGTAAAATGCTTCCGAGAAGATTTAGACCTTCGTTTGCCCAAGTCCTCTTTTGTTCTGCGTCCGTAGCAGCCTTAATTTGATTCTGCATTTTTAACAATTCCCCTACCAAAGTCTCCTTATTCAAATGAACATTGTCATCAGTAAGCCCCTCCCATAGTAAGGTGTAGTTCCCGTTGGCCACATTTTTAACGAAGGTTGACGCTTTCCTCAAATTCTCTATTGACACCTTTATTGCATCCTTTTCCGAGTCCACTTGCATTTCCCCTGGATTAAACAAGTATTTAATATTACTAGCTCTTAAATCCTCAAGCACTTTGTTCCTCGATGAGTCTATTCTCCTTAATGAAACTATCATCCAATAGAGTGAAGGCAAGCCAACCAATAGTAGTATAAATTGAATGGTTGCGTTTGCACTGATAGCATTTTCATACCTCCGCTGTGCTTCCTGAGTTAAGCTCTTTTCGAAGGTGGTTAACCTGGTGTTAAATTTATCCCAAGCAGTTCCTGGCTTTATTCCGTTATCTTGATTAAGCAACATCATAAACTCGTTCATACTGTCTTTTTTTACCAAGCCGGCCATATACACACATAGGTCTAAATATTCATTCAGAATTTCTTGCAGTTCACCTTCTTCCTTCAGGTAGGAATCAATGGATTCTCCGGCACTAGGCACGGCAACTCTTTGTAGATTTAAGTAAAAGGTAAGGCTATCAAACGCTCTGTTTCTACTATTAAGGCTGTAGTTAAAGTGACCCAGATGAATATCCGAACGGGTTAATGCGTAGGCGCGAAGCCCTTTATCTGCATTACTAAGGGTATTCATATAAATTTCCTTTGAAAAAAAAGTAATTTTATCTGCTTGGCTCTTAAGAAGGACGCTTTTAGCCATTATTTGACGATTCAGAAAGAATGATATCGTAGATATGCCTATTAGAAGTGATACTATAGCGATAACAATAATAAGCCCATTCTTTTTTATGTAACGAAACAGCATAACATTTTTTATTTAAATACCACTCTTTAGCATTTTTTTTTGCAAAAACCTAGTACAACTAGCTGATAAAAATTATGAAATATTTGATCTAAGTATACATCAATTTGTTTAAAAGCAAAAATAATTCACATCCAATTTTGTTAACGCTAGTCAAAAGTTAACACCAATAGAGGGGCGACCCGCAAACTTTTCTTATATAAAAAATTGAGGCACAAACAGTTTCAGTATGCTAAATTAGGCTAGTGCCATTTGTGACAAATTTTGAAATACCCAGTCAAGTGCGCTGATCTGACATAGATCAAAACAGACACCTACGCCACTCCGCAAATTACAACCTTGGAGCCACAACTCGTATCGCCTGTTTTTCGCAGCCGGGGTCAACCAATTTAAAATTTGAAGAATTGCGAATCTACCCTATTCTCTTTTGTGAAGAGGCACTCTTTAAAAGAGAAAAAAAATTTGAAGATAAGGTGTTAGTTGATTTGGCCCAGATTTTGCCATTGGCTGCAAAACTGCCCGGGGGGGCGAAGAAAGCCCAAAAAGGGCTTTTTCAGGGTCAACCTTGACCAAAATGCTATGTATGTTGCGTCAACCGCTTGCAAATTTTGCTACTGTAAAATTTGGGTTAAACATGGATGGCGCATGGATAGATATGACCAAAAGGAAACTAGCAGTACCCAATGATTTTATTCGGCAGGTATTTGCGGATTTCTCCAAAGCCGAAGATTTTGAAATTATTCCGTTCAAGGAAAAACAAAGCTAAGCCATCAGCCTCTCAATGATTCCGTCCACGGTAATTCCCTCTGCTTCAGCTTTGAAGTTTCTTACCAGGCGGTGACGCAAAACGGGTTTAGCGACAGCCTGCACATCTTCAATATCGGGCGAATACTTACCATTGATCAACGCATTGCATTTGGCTCCTAATACTAAAAACTGAGAAGCTCTTGGCCCGGCACCCCACTCTAGTAAGTCATTCGCAATGGCCGAGCCGTTTTGTCCAGGTCTGGTTGACTGCACCAGCTTGACGGCATATTCTACGACATTATCAGCAATGGGCACTCTTCGTACTAAGTGCTGAAAGGCAGTAATCTCTTCCGCGTTAAGCGTTTTAGAAACTTGTTGAGTAACATCAGCAGTTGTATTTTTTACAATACTTATTTCTTGTTGGTAAGTGGGATAGTCTAAGAAAATAGTAAACATAAAACGATCCAGTTGTGCCTCAGGCAATGGATAGGTTCCTTCTTGTTCAATGGGGTTTTGCGTAGCCAATACAAAGAAAGGTCTCGGCAAAGGATAATTATTTCCTGCTATAGTTACCGCATATTCTTGCATTGACTCCAACAACGCAGCTTGGGTTTTTGGTGGCGTACGATTGATTTCGTCAGCCAAAATAATATTTGCAAAAATGGGTCCTTTTACAAATTGAAAATTGCGCTCCTTATCCATGGTTTCTGCACCTACAATATCGGAGGGCATCAGATCCGGTGTAAATTGAATGCGTTTAAACTGCAGATCAAGCGAAGTGGAAATGGTTTGAACGAGTAACGTTTTCGCCAATCCGGGAACTCCGATCAGTAGCGAATGTCCTTGACAAAAAATGCCTGTTAATATCAAGCGAACAACGTCATCTTGCCCTATTACTATTTTTGCAATCTCTTTTTTGAGATTTAAATACATCTGAGCAAGAGCATCGGCTGCTTCAACGTCATTGGTAAACTGTTTTGCCATTTTCTTGTGTTTATTCTCGATAGAAAAGAAGTCAGAATGTAGAAGTCAGAATTTTCGCTTGGACACTTATTTACTATTTATTGAAAGCAAATATCTCATGGATATTCTGAAGCTTTGTCAATTGCCTTTTTGTAAATTGTCAACGTCACCATTGCCTATTGCTCTTACCTACTGCCTACTTTTTTGCTACTCTAAAATTTTACAATAGTTGTAGGCCGGATCTATGTTGATAAAAACATCTTGCCTTGATTTTACAAACCACTTTTCGATTATTTTATCCTTCTTTTCAGCCAGTGCGGCCGATTGAATCCGATGCCAGTCATCTTTTAGATTTGCTTGGTGGGGTGGGAGTTTCGCTTTGAAATAGAGGATGCGAGCGGCCTCTTTTCCTTCTTCTGTGCGATAGGTAAGTGGTTTTGAAATCGAACCCACTTTCATAGTATCAATCGCCAGGTAAACTACCGGGTCAATTTCACGAAGCGAGACGTGAAGGCCACCGTCTGCATCTGTGAAAAAGCCACCTCGCCCCTTTGTGGGTGTATCGTCAGAATATTCTTTAGCAGCATATTCAAACTTGATGCTGTCTTTTACAATTTTTCTCCTCAGGCTATCGAGATATTTCTCAGCCTTCGCTATATCATCCACTGAGGGATTGCCAAGCAGGAGAATATGCCGTGAGTTATATTCATTTCCTCTTCTGTCAATTAATTGCATAATGTGTATGCCAAAAGGCGATTCAAAGGGTTGGGAAATTTCTCCTTTGCGCAGCTTAAAGCCCATGGCCTCAAACTGAGGCACCATTGCTCCACGACCAACAAAACCCATTTCCCCGCCATTGGATCGCGCTGAAGGATCTTCTGAATATTTCTGAGCCAACGCATTGAAATCTTCTCCGTTTAAAATACGCTCGCGAAGCTCTCTTAATCTTGCCTTCGATTCCTCTTTCTGGGCATCACTGATCTTTGCCACTTTTACAATCTGGCCGATTTCTACATCTGATGAGTAGAATGGCAAGCTGTCTTGCGGTATCTTATTATAAAACCGTTTTACTTCAGCGGGCGTTATTTTTAAGTCTTTTGTAATGCGACCGGTCATTTCGCGAGCCAATAATTGCTCTCTGATCTGATCTCTCAATTCAACTCTAATTTGCTCTAAGCTTTTACCGTATCTGCGTTCTAGCTCCTCAGGCGAGTTACCTGAGTTTTGCAGAATTGCATTCATACGCTGACTGGTATTTTGATCCACTTCGAAGTCGGTAACCAATACAGAGTCAATGGCTGCTTTGGCAACCATCAGCTTGTTCATTATTAATCGATTGAAAAGCTGACATTTTGCATCCTCTGATTGCTGATTACCTTCCGCTATATAACCTTGATAAGCGGACTCCAGCTCTGATTTGATTACAATATAGTTGTCAACCTTGGCGATGATTTTATCCACCACGAAGCCTGTTTTCTCCTTTTCCTGCGCGGAAAGTTGCAGACTTACAGCCAGAAAGAATAGGTTAAGGATTAAAAACCTCAAATTCCTTTCGTTTAACACCATTTTCATATACCTCGTCCTCCAATTTTTTGGCAAGTTCTACTTTTCTTTTGTTTAAAATAATGTTTTTGATTTCGCTCTCTACGAATTCAACAGGCGATACATTGTCTACAATTTTAAAGGCATCAACTTTCAGGAAATAGAGAAAATCCTGGTCATTGGTTTCGTAGTAGCGGTAGTTGCGCAAAAACTGGATTTTATCAGGAATGGTCGCCATCGGAGAGTTTGCCACGAGCTTATCAAGTTCAATCCATGTTGAATCGGGTAATTGATACTCTGCAGAAAAACTGAGGCAATAGGATTTTAATTCCTCTATTTCCTTGGCCTTGTTTGAAAAAACGAGCGGTTTAATCCGCTGAATGCGCGGTGCCGTTTTTGGAACCTTTATATAAGTGCCCTGCACAATGTTTTGTTTCAAAACGAAGTTATCAAGATGAGTTTTGTAATAAGCGGCAATCTCAGTGGAAGATACTGAATCGTTTAGGTTTTTTTTGATGTAGAAATTTTGGAATTCGTACCCAATAAGGCTGTATCGATACTCCTCCACCCTCCGTTCTACTTCGGCTTCGTTGATGTCGATGTTCTTCGCTGCCTCATTTAAGAGCAGTTGTTTGCGGATCCAACTGGTCACGTAAGAGGAGATTCTGGCGGCACTGTCAGTTGCTGTAGCATCTTTGGGGACTATGCCTTTCAATTCGTCCAGGTACAAAAAGGACTGATTCACTCGAGCAACTGGCTTTCTTGATTCGTCAGAACCTTTTTTTCCTCTTTTAATTTGAATCAAATCGCACGAAGAGGCGAGCATCCCCAGAATGCAGCAAAAAGTGACCGTTTGCAGGCGATGGATCTTCATTTTTTTACAAGCGCTGCTACAACGCTCTTTTTCACCTTTTGATTTATTTCCACCGGATATTTTTTTCTTAACAAAGCTATCCAGTTTTGCTCTAATTCGTTTTGAAAGTCCGAGATGATGCTGGCACGAGCTTCTTCAAAGCTCTTGATACCTGGCGCCACCAACCTGTTTATTTCTACTAAGTGGAAAGTCTTATCTGTTTCGGTTTCATGTAATCCGGACGACCAAGTGACGTTATCAATAATTTTGCTTTCGCCTTTTTCATAATTCCGAAATCCCTGTACGGATTTGAATTTTTTGATATCGACATTTTGAATGGTGTCCCCTTTCTCGATTTTCTTTTTGAAATCGGTAATTAGATTTTTATCGGGAGTTGAAAAAATGCGCGCTTCTACACGGTTTCCGCCTACGTATTTTGTTTTATTTCTTTCATAAAAGCCGCGTTGGCCGGAAGTGTCTTGCGAGGCTTTATTCCAAATTTCTTTTTCCATGATTTCAAAGAAGAGAATGCCCTCGCGGTATTCAGTCAACAAATTTTTAAACTCGGGCTTGTCTCTGATTAGGTTTTCCTCTTCAACCAATGTGATGACATCGTCAACAAAAAAGTTGTATAGCTGGTTAATGTGTGCATCCGGAATCATTGTGGACTGCGCCTGATGGACCTTTACGTAAGTGACAAATTCACCGATCGTAACGTTTTTAGACTGAATTCTAAAAATTGGTTTGGCGAGCGATGCTTTATCGCCTTTGTACTGCCACTTTCCTTTCGAAAGCATTGTATCGGCCAAATCAAAAATAAATCTTTTGTTTTCCGCTATTTCCTCAAAACCAAAATCTTTTCTTCTCTTGGTCGCTAGAGCTTGTTGAGAAATCTGTAGACGTTCATCACGGGTAACTTTTCGTTTTAATGATTCTACCATTTCAGCGTAAGATGGAAGAGGTATTTTCTTATCCAAACGGACGATATGCCAACCAATCGAAGATTTAAACGGATCTGAGATATCACCAGGCTTAGCGAGGGAGAAGGCAGTACTCTCAAACTCCGGAACGGACGCCAAAGCACCCACTCCGAAAGGCCTCAGTTTTCCACCCGTATCTTTTGTGTTCGCGTCTTGCGAATTCTCCTTGCAAAGCTCATCCCATGGCCTACCCGCTTTCAACTGATCAAAGATTTCAAAGGCTTTGTTTTTTGTTTTGGCGTCATCTGCGGTTTCGTTTCTTAAAAGAATATGCGCTACCTCAACTTCCCCACGAGCTGGTTTTTTATCGATCACTTTTATCAGGTGATATCCAAAACGTGTACGCACGATGTTGGACATTTTACCTTTGTCGGTTTTATAGGCGGCCTCTTCAAATGGGTAAACCATTTGCATAGCAGTAAAGTAACCGAGATCTCCGCCATTGTACTTGGCGGATGGGTCTTCGGAAAGTTCGCGGGCTAGCTTTTCGAAATCTTCACCCGCTGCAATTCGTTTTTTAATAATGTCAATTTTGGCATAAGCATTCAGTGTGTCGGAAGGAAATGCGTCCGGCTTAAGGTTGATGAGAATATGGGAAGCTCTCACTTCTTGAGTTAAATGATCGTAGGCTTCCTTTGTCAGCCTTTCCAGAGCATCGGGTTCTGCACGGTAGGGTTTCTTTAGGTCTTCGCGGTAGGTCTTAAACTCTTTAATAAACTTAGCCGTTGTATCCATCCCCAACGTTCTGGCTTCCGCCACCTTCAGCTTGAAATTGATAAATAGATTTAAGTACTCATTGATTTTAACTTCGGTGAAATCTTCAGGTTTATTTTGATGATTTTTCTTGTAGAGATAAGCAAATTCATCCGATAGAACGGGCGCTTTATTCACGGCAAAAAGCACTTCTGGCTTAGTTTGTTTTGGCGCTTGACCAAGAACCAACAACGAAACAGAGCAAAAAAAGAGAATCAGCAAAAAGTTGCGCATGAAAACAAAAAAATAGAGTTGCAAAAATAATGGAAAATTTGGAGTTAGCGGGTTTCGAAAACGCAAGGTAATTTCTATATCGTCTTCGTGAGCCGGCAGATATTTTTACCGTCTTCGTGCAAATACTCAACCTTATCCATAATTGATTTTACTAACCGAATGCCCAGCCCGCCTTTTCGCTTCTCGTGTACCAAGCTATCCAGTTCCTGTTCTTTGTATTGGTTAATATCAAACATAGAACCATCATCGACTATTTCAAACACGAATTGATGGTGCCCGGCAATGTGGATATTCATTGAAATCTTGTGATCAGGATTACAATGGTGTGCATGAATCATCAGGTTAGAGCACATTTCATCCAGAGCCAGCACAATGGCACCCATCTCAAGATCAGAAACACCTTGCCCCTTGAGCGAGTTACGAATGAACTCGCGCACGCCCTTTAGGTTGTTCAGGCTACAGCCGATGTTATACTGATAACTCATCTGCCAATTTTTTTGCGTCTGATTTGGTTTCACGTATGTTTAGCAAATCGGCCAACCCCAAAATGCTAAATGTATTTAACACTCGCTCTTTTAAAGCGAAGAGTACGAGGTATACTTTTTTGTCTTTCAATTCTTCGATGTAGGACATAAATACGCCTAGGCCGGCAGAAGAAATGTACTCCAATCCACTGCAGTCCACTAAAATCTTTCGGTAGCCATCACCTACGCTTTTGGCAATCGCCAAATCCAGTTCAATAGAAGAGCTAGCGTCAATTTCGCCAATTATGGCGATGATATCAGCTCCCTCTTCTTGTAGTCTTTTAATATGAACCATAGTATTCTAACGGGTTATGTTTTTTATTGTTTTCGATTATCGGAATCTGACAGTCATAGATGTATAATCGTCATTGATATCTTCCGTTCCAGAAAATTCATACAGACGTTTAATTACATTTTCTTCAATTTCCTTTGAACTTTTTTGTGCGGATTCGTGTAGTGCGCTAGCCAGGCGTTCGCCACCGAATTCCTCGCCTTTCCCATTTTTAGCCTCCGTGATGCCATCGGTATACAGCACCATCACATCTCCGGGTTGATAATCAATTTCTTGATTCTCTACAAAATTGATATAGTCCAGACTGCGCACCATGCCCAATGCAGTGCCTTTGTCTTTTAAGAAAACGGATTGGTTTTTAGCGGCTTGGTGATAGAGTACCGGGCAATGGCCGGCTCGTGAGTAGTGTACTTTTTTAGTTAGCGTGTTGATGACAAAATAAGTAGCGGAAATAAATGAGCCCCGCTCGAGACAATACACCAGCGCTTTATTCGCCTTTGCCATAAAATCTTTTGGCGTTGGCCCTTGTTGCGCCAGGCTATGAAAAATGCCCTTCATCTGCGACATGTGAAAGGCGGCAGTGGTTCCCTTGCCTGAGACGTCAGCAATGATCAACGCTACTTCATGTTCGTTGATCCGAAGTGTATCGTAGTAATCTCCACCCACTTCATCGGCTGATGCGGAAAATGCCGAGATCTCGAAATCAAGATTTGTTTCTAGTTTGGTGGGCAGTAGACTTTGTTGAACTGTTTTGGCGATTTTTAACTCCTCCTTGTATCGCGCATTTTGAAACGCCTCCTCCATCAGGCGGAAGTTCTCAATAGAAATGCCTGCTTGATTGGCAAAGGCCGATACAATACGAGTCATCTCTTTATTAAACCCCTCAGGCAATTCTTTCAGTAGTGCCAATGTGCCAATGGTTTCTTCTTTTACTTTAATCGGGAAAGCCAACAACGAGCGGAAGCGCGAATTCTTCAAAGTGCCTAAGTGTTTGGAGAGATTTTTTGTTTTGTCACTACTTTGATCCAACGCCCCTTTGATTTTATTTTTTTCCAGATGTGCTCGAATGTCTTTTGACTCTTGGGCAGTGATCTTATGGGTGTACAACTTCTGCTCGCTGTCAGTAGCCTTCATTTCTAACCATGCAGCGTCTGCGAAAACGGCACTTACCGAACTTTCCAAAAGAATATTGTAAACACTTTCCTCATTTTGCTCTGTTTGTATGGATTGGCTGATCCGTTGAAAGCTCACGACCTCCTCCAATTTTTGTTCAAAGACGGAGGACGTAGGCAAGTTGAAGAGGACAACCAGAAAGGAGAACGTAATATAGGTAATTACAAATGCCAACAGTGCGATGCTGAAAATATGACTCTGAAAATCGATAAATGCTGTTGATTGTTGACTTATAGAGTCTGACCAAACGGTGACGGAGTAAAGAAAATAGACCAGGTAAAAAATAGATAGCAGCAGTAGTAATAGACTTGTCCATTTCTGTTTAAAATTGAGATAGGCGACCCACCGCATATTGAATGATAGAACAAGCCCAAGCGCACACACCAATACAATTGCGGTATTTGATAGCGTTGAGGAGACTACAATGTGGATGCTATCATAGACCAAAATGCAAAGGAGTAGTAGTTCGAAAGCAAACCATGCCCTGATTAACCATTTTGATTTTTGATACAGGATTAAACGCTTCCACGAAGTGTAGGCAGCCAACAAAAAATTGATGAACAAGCCCAGATTAATTTGGTAGACCAGATCGATGAAAAGAATGTTAGTGGGTAGGGGTGTGCTGCCCAGCAAAAACAGTAGGAGACGAACGGCCAATGAGATAACAGTAGCAATTAGTCCAGTGGCAAAAACCTTCCAAAGCAGGTCGGTGAAATTGAGGCTTTCATCTCGTTCTATTTTGAATTTGTAATAGTAAAAAAGTGAAATAATAAAGAGATCCAGCATGACTTGCGGGAGCCACTGAGGTACGTCAGAGGGCAGCGATTTAATGTCGCTAAAGAGAACGGTAATATCAGAAAAAGCCAAAACCACCCAAAAAATGAGGGCGCCCATGGAAGTGAGGCGAGTTAAGGCTTTTGTTTTGAACATGCGTATACCAAGAAAAAGCCAATCAATTAGACGACTGGCTTGCAATAATAATTAATAAATCCGCGCTAAAACACGGAATCTATTTTGAGTTAAAAGTCTACTTCCTACTATAATTCGGTGCCTCTCTGGTAATCGTAACATCATGCGGATGGCTTTCATGCACTCCGGCAGCCGTAATTTTCACGAACTTGGCTGATTTGAGTTTGTCGAGATTCTTTGCGCCACAATAACCCATTCCGGCTTTTAATCCTCCTACTAATTGATACAGCACTTCTGCGACTGAGCCTTTGAATGGAACGCGACCGGAAATTCCTTCGGGCACTAGCTTTTTGATGTCATCTTCAGCATCCTGAAAGTAACGATCTTTTGAGCCATCGTCCATGGCCTCCATGGAGCCCATGCCTCGGTAGGATTTGAACTTTCGTCCTTCATAAATGATCATTTCACCAGGGGCTTCTTCTGTGCCAGCCAGCAGTGAGCCAATCATGACGCTATCAGCACCTGCCGCAAGCGCTTTTACAATATCCCCGGAAAAACGGATACCTCCATCGGCAATCACTTTTACATCAGAACCTTTCAGCGCTTTTGCAGATTCATACACTGCTGACAGCTGAGGTAGACCGATGCCCGCCACAATACGAGTAGTACAAATGCTGCCAGGGCCCACGCCCACTTTTACGGTATCTGCACCTGCCTTGGCCAATGCCTTTGCGGCAGCACCGGTGGCAATGTTTCCAACGATCAATTCAAGTGAAGGATATTTTCTTTTAACTCGTTTAGCCGCATCTATCACTCCTTTAGAATGTCCATGTGCAGTGTCGATGCTAATTACGTCAACACCTGAATTTTTTAGTGCCTCAATACGTTCGAGCATATCAGCGGTCACGCCTACAGCTGCTCCGACTCGTAGTCTTCCATACTCATCGTGGCAGGCGTTCGGTTTGTTTTTCTTTTTTAAAATGTCCTTGTAAGTGACAAGTCCGGTAAGTTTCCCTCTTTTGCTGACAATTGGAAGCTTTTCAATTTTATAATTCTGCAAAAGGATTTCCGCTTTCGCCAACGTGATTCCTTCCGGTGCGGTGATCAAGTTGTCTTTCGTCATGATTTCTGCAATCGGCCTATTCATGTCTTTTTGAAAACGCAAATCGCGATTGGTGATGATGCCAACCAATTTCCCATTTTCATCAATGACCGGAATGCCGCCAATTTTATTTTCACGCATAATTTTCTCGGCATCGCGTACGGTAGAATTCACTCTCAACGTGATCGGATCCAGGATCATCCCACTTTGAGATCGCTTTACCTTGCGCACTTGGTCAGCCTGCTCCGCAATGGTCATATTTTTGTGAATGAACCCGAGGCCACCCTCTAGCGCCATGCTGATGGCCAACTGAGCCTCCGTCACCGTGTCCATGGCAGCAGAAATCAAGGGGATGTTGAGCTTTATGTTTTTCGTCAAATAGCCCGCTGTGCTTGTTTCGCGGGGTAAAACGTCACTGTAAGCAGGAACAAGAAGCACATCATCATAGGTCAATGCTTCAAAAAGAAATTTGGAGGGATCGTGAGCCATGGCAAATAATTTACGAGTGATTATTTGCGGGGCAAAACTAGTGGGTTCTAGGTTAAGAAGCTAATTTTAGTTTGAGAGACTATAACTGTTTGAATAGAGGTTCTCCTTACAATAGTGAAAAAGCGATTGTTCAATCGAAAAACACCACGAATCTTAAATTCCTTGGGTCAAACCGCTAAACCATTCGGGCGCATTCCAGACCACTGCGCCATAGGCCGCAAAGCGGAGCACGCGGGTGATGCAAATCAACAAAAAGTGCTTGATGCTCAGGTTGACTGAGCCAGCCAACATGCAAGTAGCTGAAAAAGGAACGGGAGTCACCGCACCCACAAAAACCAAATAGCCGCCATAGGTTTTTAATTTGCCCTCGTACTGTTTCAAATATTTTTCGCGAATGCGCTCTTGATAGAATTTTGTTTTAGAAAACACTTTCCCAATGTAGTAGCCTAAGATTCCTGCTCCGTAGGAGATGACCGTGAGAATTGTTAAGTTGGTTACAAACCCGCTCAAATCGATGTTATCGAGGATCCAGATCATCATGAAAATTTCGGGAGGCAAAATGCCAAAGATAATTTCTGAAAGAGTATAGATGCCGTATAGTATACCCGGGTTGGCCCGAATGGTATCGATGTGTTCTCTAAAATTCTGCTGGATGTACCCTTCCATCAAAACAAAAATCGTGATGATTACTGCAAACCACGCTAATCCTTTAAATAGATTACGAAATAGAAAACTTGATCTGGTTTCTTCTTGTTCTTCTGGTGGCGTCATGCTTAGTTTAAAATAGGGTGTCGCCTAAATGGCTTAGATTCGTCAAATAGTTTTCGGTAGGTGATATGCGTTTTTGAAACGAATCCACCAACTTGTTCTACTACTGTAATCATTTTTGGATTAAAGTCACCAATCCAATTCATCTCATATTCGTCATAACGTTTGTATTCATCTTGCAATACTTTACGAGCGGCCAGAATCATCGCGCCATCGGCTCCTTTCCCCTGATGTTCGGGCACAACACCAAACAAAATACCAAATGCTTTGGTGTTTATTTTTCGGAATTGGTACCAAACAAACTTCACCTTACCCAGCCAGTCCAATTTTCCATTTACATGCTTAAATATTTGGTTGATTTCCGGTAGTGAAAGGAAGAATGAAATGGGCTCGCCTTTGTAGAAGCCGAAATACAAAAGCTTCTCATCAAGTATGGGCTTCATTTGCTTTACGATGAGAGCCGCTTGCTGCGAATTGATCTCCGGATTTTCTGCCCTATTGGCCCAAGCTTTATTATACACGGTGCGAAGGTATTCTCCGAGTTTTCCGATTTCATCTTTGCGCAAATGACGAAATTCATAGTCAGGATCTTTGGCAATCAAATCGGCTTTATAGGCTAGTTTGGGCGAAAGCGGATCGATAATTTTTCGAGCAAAAGTCAATTGTTTGAAATACTCTTTAAATCCATATGCCTCGAAAAAATCCTTATAGTAAGGAGGGTTGTAGTTGCATTGGTAATTGGGCTCACGTTCATAGCCATCAATGAGCAATCCCCACCACCGATCACGACTTCCGAAATTGATAGGTCCATCCATCGCTTGAGCTCCTTTTGATTCGATCCAGTTCTTACATTGATCAAACAACGCAAACGCTGCCTGGCGGTCATTGATGCATTCAAAAAAACCCAATCCACCGGTAGGCTGGTCATTTCCCTTGTTCAGTGTTTTTTGATCGATGAACGCAGCCACTCTGCCGATGACTATCCCTTGATCATTCTTCAGCACCCAACGGATACATTCACCATGTCGGTAGGTTTTATTTTTTTCGGGGTTAAACACGTTCTCAACATCTTTATCGAGCGGGCGAATCCATTGCGGCAAGTTCTTATAGAGCGTTAAAGGGAAGAGTAGAAACTCTCTTTCATCGGCCTTGGTCAGCACTTCTTTAAAATTCATTTTTTATCAGGTATAGCTGACGCGAAGGTATGATTGGGGAGCTTTAATTCAAAGGTGGTTCCCTTGCCGAGTTGGCTGGTTATTTTCAACAGGCCACCAATTTTTTCTACAGCATTTTTAACAATATAGAGACCCAGGCCTGACCCGTCAGACTGGACGCTGGCGCGGTAGAACATGTCGAATATCTTGTTTTGATCGGCCACGCTGATTCCGATACCATTGTCGGAAAAAGTAATGATCGACCGATCTGGGTTTGTTTGCACCTTGATTCTGATCTCGGCATTTGGTTTTTCAAAATCGCGGTACTTTATTGAGTTAGAAATCAAATTTCGGAAGATCTCGCCAATCCGCCATTTGTCGCTGAAAAATGCTTCGCTTGAAATATCTAAATGCTTAATGATTGTATCTGCGCCCTTTAGGTAGTCGAGATCTTTGAAGGAATTCTCAATCAATACTTGAAGATCTATTTTTTCGATTTTTACATCGAGTTTCAGGTTCTTTGAATGGCTCAACACATCGCTGATGAAGTTGTCTAGTTGTTTGATTTTTTGGCCAATAATTTTGACATAGTCAGCTAGATTATCGTCATTTCCCTCTAACGTAGCCAGATTTACTAGCCCAAGGACCGAAGAAAGCGGTGCTCGCAAATCGTGAGACACCTTGTAGACAAAATTGTCCAATTCTGCATTTCTCACTTTTAGCTCTTCCTCAACTCCCTTTTGTTCAGTAATATCAACGTAAGAGCCAAAAATACCAATTGTCTTATCTTCTAATAGAATAGGCACTCCATAGATGATGACAAACATCTTCTTACCATCTTTTCGAACACGAGCACTTTCTAGGCGCACTAGTTGCTTGGCCGAGATGAGAGAATCCAAATCATTTCCTTCTTCTTTTAAATCGAGAGGCACAATAAATTGGTTAAGGCTTTTTCCGGTGAGGTCATTTTGTGTAAAGCCAAACATTTTTTCAAAACCCTGATTGACCAACAACACTTTTCCTTTTTCATCTAACATCACTTTTCCAAAAGGTGAATTGTGAAACAATTGTGTAAACAGTGTTTCTGATTTTCTGATGGCGCGCTTGGATTCAAATTCTTCCGTTATATCTTTTATAATCAACTGTATGGCGGGCTTGTCTTGGTAAGAAAACGGAAAGGCCGAAGTTTCCACAATAATTTCCTTTCCATCTAACCTGATATACTTTTCCTGTATTGTGGGTGCGGAGACTCCATTCAGAACAGGTTTCATCCGGTCGACCACAAGCGTTTTATAGTCTGGGTGTACGAAATCCAATACAGGTTTACCTAAAAGTTCTTGCGGTGAACTTGCACCCATGATGGCAGCAGCACGTGAATTGGCATACACCAAAATGCCGTTCTGGTGTATGCCCACTCCCAATGGTAGCGACTCTAAAAGATTTCTGTATCGCCCCTCTTTTTCAACGGTAATATGATACTCAATTTTTCGCCTGTCAAAATCTTGAAGTGTACCTGCTGTCCGTAAGACATTTCCGGCTGCATCGCGCTCAATTGCTTGCCCTCGTTCCAACACCCATTTCCAGCCACCATTTTTTAGTTGGAAACGATAAACACTTTCATAGTATTCAGAATTGCCCCGTAAGTGGTTTTCAATGACTTCCTGGTAGCCGGCCTTGTCTTCTGGATGGATAAAATCCTCACAACGACAAAACATGTCCTCCAACTCAGCTTTAGGATAGCCCACTATTTCAGGCCAGCGGTCATTAATGAATGTTTGATTGGTTTGTAAATGGTAGTCCCAGATGCCCAGATCAGAGCCCTTTGCTGCCAATTCTAGTCGTTGGTTTGCCTCCGCAATGTTTTGTTCCGCTTGCCTGCGAGCAGATACATCGGTAAATACGCCTCTCCATACCACATTGCCGTTCTCCAGTTTACTTGCATTAGCACGCGCATTTACCCAAATCACTTTTCCGTTTGATTGCAAAACACGACCTTCCCATTCAAAATTTTCAGCATTTCTAATCCACTGTTCATATTTTACAGTGAATGATGGCCTTTCTTCAGGGTGTATAAAGGAGAACAGTGAAAGAGATCCTTCCAGCATGGTTTCACTGGTCAAGCCAAACAAGATCTCGCAATAGGGGCTGATATAGGTGAAATCTTTTCGCCCATCTGAAAAATAAGTGTACTCAAAAACGGCCACTGGCAGTTTTTCAAGAATGGGATAAATAACGTTGCCAGAGGATATAGAACTCATGAATGTTAAATATACTTCAACAAATTTAATACGACAACAGCAGTTGATGTATTTTGGTCATTAGAATAAAATGCGACAATCCAATTCTCAAAAGCAGCGTTTTGTTTGAAGCAGAAACATGAAAAAGCGCGTAAATATTTTTACTAACTTGAAGCCAGTTTATGGACAAAGCACTTGAAAAAAAATTGTTGATAAGCAAGGCGAAGAGGGTTACCGTGATCAACGCACCGATTGGGCTTGGCCAAGTAGATCGTAAAAAGGATGGGCTGGTAGATGTGCTTTTAGTCTTTGTAAAGGACAAAGAGGATATTTCAATGTCGGTTGATCAGGCGATTTCATCGTTAGGGCCAAAAGGAGTACTTTGGTTTGCTTATCCAAAAAAATCATCAGGGATTAAAACAGACATTAATAGAGATTCAGGTTGGTCGCCACTGGCCAAAAATAAATTTGTTCCCGTTACACAGGTTGCTATTGATGAAACTTGGTCTGCTTTGCGCTTTAAGCCGGTAGATCAAATACCAAAATTGACTCGCAAAACCCCAAGTGGACTGCCGCTTTCAATGCCTAACAAAGAAAGGAAGATTGAGCTACCAAAGGCGTTTCAACAGCTTCTGAGTAAAAATAAAAAGGCGGGCGTTTTCTTTCAGAGCCTGTCATTTACCAATCGAAAGGAGTATGTTGTTTGGCTAGAGTCGGCAAAAAAACCAGAAACAAAGCAAAAAAGACTCACGAGCGCGATTGAAAAATTATTGTCAGGAAAAAGAAATCCAGGCGAAAAATAGCTTAAACACTTTTTGTTAATCTTAGGCATGGCATAGAACCTAGCCACGAATGCAAAAATAAACACGAATAAATTGGTCAAGTATTCAAGATAAAATTCGTGTAATTTCGTGTTATTCGTGGCAAGATAAATTGACTTAGATTTTAACGAAGACATATTCCGAATACATGAAAAAACTCCTTTCGATACTTTTGTGCTTCAGTCTAGCAACGGCTATGGCACAGGTGCAAGTGGGGAAGGCCTCGTTTTATGCTGACAAATTTGAAGGCAGCCCCACTGCAAGTGGTGAAAAATATCGAGCGGCTAGGTTGACCGCGGCACACAAGACACTGCCTTTTGGCACCAAAGTGCGAGTAACAAATCTAGCCAACAATGAGTCGGTTGTCGTCACTATCAATGATCGGGGTCCATTTGTGGAGGGAAGAATCATTGATGTATCAAAATCAGCCGCTGAACGTTTGAGTTTTTTCAACCAGGGTACTACAGAGGTAAAGATGGAAATTGTTGATGCGACAGATGGCAAGCAGGACACCCAACCAGTCGCGGTAGACCATGTGGTGGTGGAAGATAAAGAAACCTACCAATTTGATATCAAACGGGTTAATCCAACCGGTTATGGACTACAGTTGGGAACTTATCAAGAATTGGTCAACGTCATGAAAATAGTGGACAACTTGCGGAGTAGTTATAAAAAGAAGGTGGCGGTACAAGTAAAAATTGTTAACGGAGTAAAATACTACAGCATCATGATAGTGGGATTCAGTAAGCGAGATAAAGCGGACGGATTGATGGTTGACTTAAAAAAGAAATTTCCAGATTCGTTTGTTGTTGATTTCTCTAAGTAGAATACCTATTTTAATTTCTGCAATCCACTTTCGTACTAGTTCTATCCCTTCAGACTTGATATTTTTTCGGGCACTATTGATAGAGCTTATTCGGATGTCCACACTTTTATTCTTACCAGATTCAATTCTAACCACTAACTTTCAGCCTCACGATTGATTTTTCAAATGCTACAACTCCTGAGCGAGTCATCCTTACTATTGCTATTTCTGGTCTTGGCCGTTGGTGCGCCCCTTGGCAAAATTAAAATTGCCGGTGTCAACTTAGGTATTGCATCGATCCTTTTCACGGGGTTGGCGTTTGGTGCGTTAGCTCCCAACATCAAGCTTCCCGCAATTGTTTACGAAATTGGCTTGGTGCTTTTCATTTATTGCATCGGGGTTTCGAGTGGTGAGCAATTTTTTGGAAATCTCAAAAGAAAAGGCTGGCAAGAAAATATATTGACATTCGGAGCAATCATTTTAGTTTTTCTGGTAGTTGTTTTGATTGGAACGCTTTCTTCAATCAAGTCCTCCTATCTGGCTGGAGTTTTTGCTGGCAGTCTCACCAACACTCCTTCTTTGGCTGCCTCGTTGGAATTTATTAAAGCTTCGGCACCAGTTTCACTGATTGAATCGGCATTGGCTGAGCCCGTAGTAGCTTATTCAGTTTGCTACCCGATGGGTGTGATCGGAATGATTCTCGCCATTGTATTGTTCCAGAAAATTTTCAAAACTTCGTTAAAAACGAACGATCAACTAGCGGATGCGGAAAAACTGACAAACGCAACAGTAGTTGTTTCGAATGACAGCGTTGTAGGTACTTCTATTGCGGAACTGAGGATGAAACACGGGCTTAAAGTTGTGTTTGGCAGGATGAAGCGTGGCACTACTTCATTTTTGGCACTGGATAATTTGTTGCTTGAGCATGGTGATTTGATGACGATAGTTGGTAAACCAGCGCAAGTGGAGAAAGCGTTAAACTTTCTAGGAACGCGCAGTGAGCACAATCTTGAAATGGATCATCAACAACTGGATGTGCGAAGGATGTTTGTCTCTAATCATGACCTGGTTGGCCAATCCCTCAGAGATCTTAATTTGCCACACACAATGGGCATCATCATCACACGCATCCGGAGAGGCGACATTGATATTTTGCCGAACGCAGAAACCACTCTACAGTTTGGTGATCGCGTACGCGTTTTGACAGGACGAAGTGAACTCGCATCGGCAAGTAAGTTTTTTGGTGATAGCTATGCAGCTCAGAGCGAAGTTGATATTCTTACTTTGGGCCTGGGAGTTGCTGCCGGATTTCTTCTTGGAATGATACCTATCCCGTTGCCAGGGGGAATTATTTTAAAATTAGGCATTGCGGGTGGCCCATTGATTGTGGCATTGCTGCTGGGCTCCGTCAATCGAATTGGGAAGTTGGTTTTTGTGATGCCTTACAGTGCCAACAATACGATTCGGCAACTTGGGCTTGTGTTATTTTTAGCGGGTGTTGGTACCCGATCAGGGTACGCCTTTCGAGAGACGATGACGCAAAGCGATCAGGGGCTCAATTTCTTTCTCATTGGGGCAAGCATTACTATTTCGATAGGATTCTTATTTCTTTTTGTGGGCCATCGGTTTTTAAAAATTCCTTTTCCGAAGCTAGCGGGTATGCTGGCTGGGTTTCAAACTCAACCCGCTGTGTTGGCATTTGTAAACGAACAAGCTAAAAGTGAGCAACCCAATATTGGTTATTCTTCTGTTTTTCCTATTGCCACTTTAACGAAAATTATTTTTGTGCAAATTCTCCTCACGTTGCTGGCTTAATCGTTTAAAGAGTACTTGCTATTTTTAGAGCGAGGTTAATCATATCCGTTGTGTGCTGCTCGCGATCCTTTGCGGACAGGGCTCCACCGGTAACAATGTTATCACTCACCGTCAGCAACGAGATACTACGAACCTTAAAAAAACTTGCCATCGCATAGAGCATACTGGTTTCCATATCTACCGCAAGCACTCCCTCCTTCACGATGGGTTCATACCGATGGGGGTCTTCACTATAAAACAGATCTGTGCTAAAAACGCTTCCCGTGAGGAGAGAAACATTTTCGCTATGCGCTGCTTCTTTTGCTATTGAAACGAGTGAAGGATCAGCCACCGCATTTCGTAAGGAAGGTGAAAGGTATTGCTTAACAACATCAGAGTCGGTGCCGGATTCCGTAGCCAAGATCACTTGGCCCAGTTTAATGTTCTCTTGAATCGCTCCACATGTCCCCACGCGAATAATGCAAGATGCGTGATACTCGCAAATCAACTCATGCAAGTAAAGTGCGGTGCTGGGTATGCCCATGCCGGTTCCTTGTATGGAAATCGGTCTACCTTGATACATACCGGTATACCCAAACATCCCCCGAATCTGATTATAACAAAACGGTTTTTCAAGCCATGCCTCGGCATGATGTTTTGCGCGAAGAGGATCGCCTGTGATCAGAACGGTCTTTGCTATCTCTCCCTCTTTTGCTTCGATGTGTAGACTCATGCTAGATTTTATTAGTGTATTCAAATTGATCAATCACCAGGCGTAACATCTTTTATTTCATGTTGGCTATGGTGTCTCTTGAATGTCAATTTGTGGGTGATCCAAAAAAGTACGGTGTGGTTATGGGTATAACTTGTGGGTGTCGTTTGCACAAATCTACTCATGTATCCCACCTGATATTGAATATTTTTCCCTTGCAAACCAAAGGATAGTTGAATACGGTTCTGATCAAAGGTACTCACCACGGACTCACCGAAGTTAAGAAGTACCTCATCAGCGACCACTACATATGGCTGCCATTTCCGACTTCCCGATGAACCTATCATTTTCCTAATGGCGGTAAGAAAGCGAATACGGTTCGTGAAGGAGTATTCATCCAGAAGTTCATTATTAGCAATATCTTGTTTAAAACGCGCATCATAACGAATACGCTGCACCAGCGAATGGGAGTGTTGCAAAGGAAAGGAAAATACCACTTGTCCCCATGGCCGATGCTCTCGTCTCGTAAGTATCGGATTCAGTTGTGACTGCGGCAACAGTAAAAAAGCATACCCGCCTGTCAGGTTAAAGCTGGCAAAGTGGCGTGTGATTCCTGTGCGTGCTACAAAAAAACCTTCTGGCACATAGTGAAAGTCATTCCACCACGAATAGTGATCGCTCAGCTTGGTAGAAGACATGTAGCCCAGCCAAAACTGATTTACATTTTTGACTTTTTTTGATTGGGCAATGCTGTTAATTGAATTCGACAACAATATAACAGAGCAACAAAGTAAGACGGATACTTTATACATGAGTGAAATCAGAAACGCATTCAAACCTTCACATCATTTTTATCACCGTTGTGAAAAATAATTATGATTGTTATCAGTTCCGCAATCGGAATAGATTTTTCCGTAACCGATTAAAACTTCTTAGACTCGCCTATTTCCGTTTTTGGCATGACTAAACTCATTTAGCAGATCCAAGCACGTCACTATGTTTACACCAAAACATAAGCCAAATGAAAACTAATCATCAAGAACTAAAAAATTGGGTAGAAGAAGTAAAAAATCTGGTAACCCCCGATCAGGTAAGGTGGTGCGATGGTTCAATGAAAGAGTATGACGAGTTATGCGCACAGCTTGTTTCGAAGGGAACATTCATCAAGTTAAATGAAATGAAACGACCTAACTCATTTGCATGTTTCTCTGACCCCAGTGATGTAGCACGGGTGGAGGATCGTACCTATATATGCAGTCGCAGGAAAGAAAACGCAGGACCTACCAACAACTGGAAGGATCCACGCGAAATGAAAGCTGAACTAGAGCCCGTGATGCGTGGAAGCATGAAAGGACGTACGATGTATGTCATTCCTTTCAGTATGGGGCCAATTGGTTCGCCCATGTCGCAGATAGGAGTGGAGATTACCGATTCAGAATATGTAGTGGTGAACATGCACATTATGACACGTGTGGGTAACCGAGTACTTGATGTGTTGGGTGACAACGGAAGTTTTGTAAAATGTTTGCACACGGTAGGTGCACCTTTAGAGAAAGGGCAAGCAGATGCAAAGTGGCCTTGCAATCCAACTTTAAAGTACATCGTTCACTATCCTGAAGAGCGTTCCATTGTTAGTTATGGTTCAGGCTATGGCGGCAACGCCTTGCTGGGAAAGAAATGTTTTGCGCTACGCATTGCGTCAACGATGGCGCAGGAAGAAGGTTGGTTGGCAGAACACATGTTGATCATGGGTGTGGAAGATCCGCATGGAGAAAAAACGTATTTGGCAGCTGCCTTCCCCAGTGCTTGCGGAAAAACAAATTTTGCCATGCTCATTCCGCCAAAAGAATTCAGCGATTGGAAGATCACAACCATTGGCGATGACATCGCGTGGATCAAACCCGGAAAGGATGGTCAACTCTACGCCATCAATCCTGAAGCTGGCTATTTTGGAGTAGCACCCGGTACCAATGAAAAAACAAACCCGAACGCGATCAAGTCCATTGCTAAGAATACAATATTTACCAACGTGGGTGTAACCCCGGATGGAGATGTGTGGTGGGAAGGATTAACGAAAGAAGTTCCTAAAGACATCATTGGTTGGAATGGTAAAAAGTGGGATCCGACCAGCGGAAAACCGGTGGCACATGGTAACTCTCGCTTTACAGCTCCTGCCACACAAAACCCTTGCATCGATGAGCAGGTGGAGAATCCAAATGGCGTGCCTATCAGTGCCTTCATCTTTGGGGGCAGAAGAAGTACGACTGTTCCGTTAGTATATCAGGCGATCAACTGGAGTTATGGGGTGTACACTGCTTCAACGATGGGTTCTGAAACAACCGCTGCGGCTTTTGGAGAGCAAGGAAAAGTGAGAAGAGATCCGTTTGCAATGCTGCCTTTCTGTGGATACCATATGGCAGATTATTTTAATCACTGGTTACAATTTGGTCGCGACTTACCTTCTCCGCCTCGCATTTTTAATGTCAACTGGTTCCGCAAAGATGAAAAAGGAAATTTCATCTGGCCGGGATTTGGCGACAACATGCGCATCTTGAAATGGATCATTCAACGTGTGAAAGGGAAAGCTTCTGCAGTAGAAAGCCCAATTGGATGGATGCCACACTACGATGATATCGACTGGAAAGGGTTGGATGGCTTCTCGAAGAAACAATTTGAAGAACTGATGATGATCGATCGGGAAGCTTGGAAACAAGAACTATTATCTCACGCTGAGCTATTCGAAAGAATGTATGATAAGTTGCCGAAGGAATACATTTTTATGCGTGAGTTGTTGCTCTCTGGTTTGTGGAGGTCAAAAGCACAGTGGAAACTGGAGCCGGAGGCGGAATAATTTGAAAAAGTTGCATTTGGAAAAAGGGAGGGTGTTGCACCTTCCCTTTTTTAATTTGGCTGACGGCTCTTTAAAGAAAGCAGTTTATCTTTCAACGCTAAGGCCGTTCCACGATCCATCATGTTTGGTAGTTCAGCCAACGCTAAATCAATTTTCGAATTGGCTTCCACTGATTTATTTTCCAAAATGCAAATTGCTGCCTCAGTAGAAAATACTTGTGCTTTTGGAATAATAGCAGACGGCTTGAATTGATTCCAATACTCGAGTGCTTTTGCTAAATCATTTTTCGCGGCCGCGTAAAAGAATGCGGCATCGAGCCACACAATACTCCGAATGCCATCCGGAATGCTTTCGCTGTCGTCTATATAAGAGAGCAAATGCTGCGCGGCCAAATCAAGATTGCCTTGATCCCACGCAGACTGATGGAAAAAACTTTGGATGTAAACGGCAAAGGGTGAATTCAATTTTTCCCCGAGCTGACTGGCTTCCTCCAACTCACTCCAATCTAATAAGCCAGGCCGTACCCCGCCCGAACTCTGGGAAAGAATTTTTAACATCAGCACCTCAAATCGAGCGGCTTCTCCACCGCGCTGGAGATTAAGTATTCGACCGCCATCAGACGTAAATCCACCCATGTGAAGTGGAATGATGGTAAATACGAAAATCAGGAGAGAGAAAAAAGCGATTAGCAGAAAGAGAAATCCGATATGAGACGCAGTCGGGAGGAGTACGTAAAACAAATAACATAACCCCGCTAAAATCAAACTGGCAATTGGACCACCAGCTGCGTAAATGGAAAATCGATTTTTTAGATTTTCTGTGCCTGTAGGCATGCAGATAACCATTCCGCCTGCGGTGTTTACATTTTTATTCCATTTGAATTTCCATCCTTCTTGTTCTTTATCCCACATGAATGGCCCAACCACATACATCCGAAAATCAAATTTCTGCCACACGCCCGCTACGGCATGTCCCGCTTCGTGAAATCCAATGACCAGAAAAAAAACGGGGATGAATGCCATCCCCACCATCAGTACCACACTACCCGGAAGATTTTTGCCCGCCTGAAAGCCCAGTTTACCGATGAAGAAACCCATTACGACACAAAGTATCATCAGTAGGATAAAGCCGACAATTTTTGATTTTTTCTTTTTCGATGTCATGGACTAAAGCATTTCTACCATTAGTGCCTAAACTGCTTTTAAAATTACATCAAATCAACCAGATTTTTTCTTCATCCCGAACAGAAATCTGGTTGCATTAAATGGTCGAATCAATAACACGTAAATTACCACACAACTAATTAATGTGAGAAAACAAAACGTCCGTACTTGGCGGCAATGCTCCAGTTCCATTGACAAACATAATAGCCAACGGCTATAATCACAGACTGATGTAAATTATAAAAAGGGTATAACCCTTCGCTGATTTTGGACAGCCACGGATGCGGCCTATTCAAATAATGCTGACCAAACGAAATAATAGTGATTACCGTAAACCAGCTTACAAAAATAGCTACCACATCAAAGATCGTTTCGACTTGATCGTCTGTCCAGGGAAGAATAGCTAAATCACGAAAATAAAAGTAGCAAATGTAAAACGGAATGAGTGAGATGATTGTAGCGATGAGCAAATGTTTCCGGTTGTTACCTATCGCTTGCCAGAGTTGCGGAATAGCATAGCAAGTGATGCCAATCACAAAAAATAAAAAATAGAAGGTGAAGTACGCCCAGTCTTTCATTAGGTCATGTGTTTCTTCCGGAAAATAGGGACGCAAAAAAATCTGAGTAAGCAAAATGAAAACGGAAGGAATGAAGAGCAAGCCGGCAGGGCTTCCTAAAAGTTGTAGCGTTTTGGTTTTGAATTTCTCTGAATTCGGTGATCGCGAGAACTTCAACAGAGGAACGGCCATCAGTGAATAAACAAACAGGTATAAAATAAACCAGAGGAGATGCCAGCTCAAGCTTCCTTTTGGGTAGGGGATAAAACTAAATACGGTTTTATAGAACTCCCAGTAGTTTGCATATTGGCCAATTCGCTCGTAGTAGATCTGAGGTGGCACGATTACTAGCATTCCAAAAATCAGGGGAACAAACAACCTTTTAAACCGCTCGAGACGAAATTGACCGGGGGTGCGTTTGCCCAACGCCATGTACGTGCCGGCTCCGGATATGAACAGCAACAACGGCATTCTGAAATAGTGCGACAATACCATCCAATACTGAAAAGAGTAACTCAATTCATTGTTTTTTACATGCCAACCCCAGTGGTTGAACCACAAGCCCGTGTGGAAGAAAAGTAAGATAGCGATGGCGATGACGCGCAGCCAGTCGAGGTCGTGCCTTCTGCCATCGGAAGCTTCAGCGAAGGATGGGCGGAGTTCATTAGTGGTTGTTGGTTCATGCTTCGTTTATTTTTCTGTAAAGAAACGGGTATGAACTACTTGAGGAAGGCTTTTTTTATAGATTAGAAGGCCGATTTTATAAAGTCGAACGCGAGTTGGCTAGGTGCCCTACACCTTCAAGGTGTAGGACACCTAGCACCAGTCTTGCGAAAGATTCCTCAAATCGCTATTTTTTGGAATGTTTCTTACAGAAGGCGAGATCTATCATATTTTTAACAGGGGCAATAATAAACAACCCATCTTCTTTGCGCCTGAAAATTATTTATATTTTTTGAGTAAAATAGACCGTTATCTGACTCCGTGTTGCGATCTTTTAGCCTGGTGTTTAATGCCGAACCATTTTCACCTTCTAATACATGCCAACACAATTTCAACGATAATTATCAAAGATGGAAGTTTTGGACGACAACAATTTTCGCAAGGGATTAAGCAACTTCTGAGTTCATACACAAAGGCAATCAATACGCAAGAGAAACGAACCGGAAGTCTCTTTCAGCAAAAAACTAAGGCAATTTGTGTTGATAAAAACGACCATGCGCTAACGGCATTTCACTATATTCATCAAAATCCTCTTAGAGCCGGTCTCGTCAAAAAAATGGAAGATTGGCCTCATAGTTCCTTCTCAGAATATCTTGGGTCTCGAAAATCAATTTGCAATATAGGCTTAGCGACAGAACTCTTCGCGCTGAATCCTTCAAGATTCTATGGGGATTCTTATAATGCCATCAATTTTAACACGGGTGATTTTGATTGATTATTGGTGAGGTGTCCTACACCTCCAAGGTGTAGGACACCTAACTCACAGGCGATTTAGAAATTGATGATCATTATTTTTCACCCTGCGAGGTTTTATCCACCTAACAGCTCGCCAAAGAATAGATCGTAAATTCAGTCCCTACGTTTGCATAGTTTTGGGTAATTGAAAAATTAACTCCCATTATTTTTGAAAAACACATTGTGTTTGCAGATATTAGGACAACAATATCTACCTGTTTAAATAATGATAAGTAATCCGGACGATGAGCTTGCTAGTTCTCACGCCAACATCCCGTTAGAAAACACTTCAGAGCGAGTTGCCCCCAGTGACTATAGCGAAAGAGAAATCGTGGGAACGCACAACTATCGTCACACAGGTAGGAAGAGCTTCAGAGAATATCTACTCGAGGGCCTCATGATTTTTGTGGCTGTAAGCATGGGCTTTATTGCTGAGAACATCAGAGAAAATACTGCTGATAACGAACGAGAGCAAACCTATATGAAATCGTTAGTTGAAGATCTTCAATTTGACACTTTGATGTATTCAAAAAGCAGGGAAAATCTAGCTCAAGACTTACTCATGTTTGATTCTTTGATAGATATTCTTAGTAGCTATAAAAAGGAAAAGAACACCAACAAAGCTTCCTATTATGCACGACTGATTACTGTAAAATTTGATAAACTTATTTTTAGGGAAGGGACTTACGATCAAATGAAATCTTCTGGCGATCTTCGCTTGATTCAGCATAGAAATGTGGCCGACAGCATTTCTGATTATTACAACTCGATCAAAATAATCAGCTCTCAAAATATTATTACTGACCACAGAGCGAACTTATACATTAGTCTCGCAAATAAAATTTTCGATGCTAAAACAATGCTACAAATTTTCAAAGACAGAAAAGAGCCAACTAACGCTAAACCACTTGTTGATGATCATCAAGTAATTAATGAATTTTTAATGGCAACGCAATATTATTATGGTTCCTTGCATTTACTAGCGAAATGGGGTTCCGAGCGAAATGAAAAGGCGAAACGATTGCTTACGCTAATCAATAAAGAATATCATAAAAAAAAAGAATAGCCAATGGAACAAGGTAAAAATCCTTCCGTTAAGAAAGGCCTTAAAGAATATTTACTTGAAGGCCTCATGATTTTCGTAGCTGTAAGCATGGGCTTTATTGCGGAGAATATCAGGGAAGATTTGGCTGATAATGAAAAAGAGATAAAATACATACGCTCATTTTATTCTGATCTTTCAGAAGACGAGAAAAATTTAGAAAAACTCGTCCGAGCCATTCAGATACAATCAATTCAAGCTGCAGATTCCGTTATGCTACTAGCAGACAGTCTGAACACAGGAAAATATGACAACCATTTCTATAGTTTTTCAAGTAGGCTCATTCGGCAGCAGGGCATACGTGCCTATGTTACTGATAGAACCATGGAGGAAATAAAGAATGCCAGTGAAATGAAGCTGATAAAAAACAAACTGATAACCGATAGCTTGTTAGACTACTACAAAGAAATAGTGCTACTGGATTATTTTCAAAACATACTTTTAGGATATAAAGCAAAATTAAAGGATGATCTACCCTATGTGTTCGATGCAAAAGAATATTCCAAACTCTTTAAGGAAGATGTAGATATCCACGCAACGTCACTTAACGGAAAGCATTTACGCTTACTAAAACCGAGTAAAAATATTATGAACCAAATTTTAATTGAAATTTACGATATCGGTGACCTTAGTAGGGTTATTTACAGAAGAGCTATTAAACAACAAACAAAAGCAAGCTCTATAAAAAAGATGATAGACGAATTTTATCAATTAAGTAGCAACTAATACCATGGAAGAAAATAGCGCCCCAGAAAAAGGAAAAAAGAAACTTAAAGAATATTTACTCGAAGGCCTCATGATTTTTGTGGCAGTTAGCATGGGCTTTATTGCTGAAAATCTCCGAGAATACATAGGGGAAACGAAACAGGAAGCGGAATATGTTAAGTCGTTGATAAACGATTTGAAATTGGATACGACTTACCTTAGTAAAAGCAATTTGGTGAAAATGGAGGCTGAGCAATCAGCCACAGATTTACTAAACTATTTCAAGGAAAATCCTGATGCGGAAAACATTCCTACTGCTTTGCTCTTTAAAATAGATATTTCTAACCAACTGTTAATTTTTATTGGTCATACAGGGGCTATCGAACGGTTGAAAAATTCAGGCTCTCTAAGATTAATAGAAAACAAAGCACTGGTAGATTCAATAGAAGCCTACTATCAACAAAATAAAAGGGTGGATCATTTAAACAGCCTATTGCTAAATAATCAAGATTATGCGAGAAAGCTGAAACAAAAAATGATTAATGCAAAAGATATCATTGGCATTTTTGATTCGTTGATCGTTAACCGACCAATCAATAATCAAACGAATTATATTTCTTTAGAAGAAGAATTCATAAATGAATACATTAATCAGCTCGTTTTCACGTATCGTTTATCGTTAAGCATAAAAAAATATATAAAAGTTTAATTCAAAAATCATCACAACTCTTTCGACAACTAAACGAGGAATATTAGATGGAAAACGAATTGAAAATAGAAGAAAAGCAAAACGCCCGTCTTGTTAAGAAAAGCATCAAAGACTATGTTCTCGAAGGCATTATGATTTTTGTTGCTGTTAGTATGGGCTTTATTGCCGAGAACATCAGAGAAAATATTACCGAAAACAATCAAGCACAGGAACTTGCTGAAAGCTTATACGAGGAAGTAAAATCAGATTCAATGGTTGTTCAGCAAAAGATTGAATTGCGATTGAAAAAAGAAAAGCAAATGGTTTATTTAAGAGATTTTATGCGAGATAGTAGTTTAGATAAACTAGGATCGCGATTTGGTAAGGCTGCCTTTTGGACGAATCAAGTGGTTAGTACCATACTTTTTGAGCCTCAAGATGGTATTCTTATGCAACTTAAAAACTCAAACAATTTCAAATTTTATAGAAATAGAAAACTGCAAAATGCTGTAGGCAAATATGCTGTTGCCATCAATCGTGTAAGAATTAGAAATGAGCAAGAGTTCAACGTGGTAGATAATTTTATAAGGAAAGAAAGTATCCATTATTTTGATTATCAATGGCAGGAAAAGGTTTCAAATGATGGTCAACTAACCGTTGCTGATTTGATCAGCAAAGATTCCTTTCCTGAGGAACCTTTTTATATACAAAATAAAAAATCATTTAATCGCTCAGAATCTTCGGGCATTGTATCACAATATTTATTAACAATTCGAGGCACAACCCATTTGCAATACATGGACTATAAAAATGCTAATCGTGAGTTGTTAGAGGCGTTGCGTAAAAATTACAAACTCGAAAACAAATAAAGATGCGAATCTGAAAAAATCTCATCCCCTTCTATTGAAGAAAACATAAACAAAATTCATTAGCCCCTGAAAAAAATTGGCTTTAATCTTTCAGTGTTCTTTCGAAATGAAAAGCAGATACAGAAAAATGGCTTGTACGATTCCAAGAAATATGGAGATGCTAAATAGATTGATCCGTGGAACCATTTTAGTGAAGATGCTGCAAAGTAAAATTTTCAAGTCGATGCAGCACTTCTCATAGCAAACCACTAAGCCTTTTTTAAGAAACTCAAGCTTTTGACTTTGGTATATTCAGATTGCTATCTTTAACGGATGGAACAAATAATAGCGAAAGCAATACTCGCAGATGTCAACGCCATCAACCACCTGGTTAACTCCGCCTACCGTGGGGATTCATCCAAACAAGGCTGGACCACCGAGGCAGATCTATTGGATGGTACTCGCATTGATGAAGTAGCCGTGGCTGAACTGCTGACTAAGCCAAACGCAACGATTTTAAAATATTCAGAGGGCAAGGTTATTTTAGGGTGTGTTGAGCTGCGGGACGAAAAAGGTAAATTGTATTTAGGGATGTTGTCCGTTGCACCCAACACACAAGGTAAAGGCATTGGTAAAAGACTAATGGCCGCAGCGGAAGATCATGCAAGATCGCTTGGTCTTAATACTATCTTTATGACGGTGATATCTGTCAGGAAGGAATTAATCGATTGGTATGTTCGGCATGGCTACCAACTAACAGGCGAACGTAAGCCATTTGTGGTGCCTGACACCAGATGGGGTATACCGAAGCAAAAATTGGAGTTTGTTGTGTTGGAAAAGAAACTGATTTGATTTTTTTGAATGACCTTTTCTTCCTCCCTAAAAAAACTTTTTAAGAAAATCAGGAATTTCCTACTGATTGTTTTCTTAGCTCAACTTGTCTACATCATTGCCCTGAAATGGATTGACCCTCCAGTTACACTCACGCAGCTAGGTAGTATATTTCAGGGGTATGGGCTCAAAAGAGAATATGTTTCAAAGAATGAGATGTCGCGTTATGCTGGCCTGGCCGTGATGGCGTCTGAAGATCAATTGTTTCCCGATCATAATGGCTTTGATTTGAAGAGCATAAAGAAAGCACTAGAGAACAACAAAAAGAGACCGAAGCGAGTGCGGGGAGCATCAACCATCAGTCAGCAAGTTGCAAAAAATGTTTTTTTGTGGCAGGGGCGTAGTTGGGTGCGCAAAGGATTCGAGGTGTATTTCACCTTTATGATTGAATGGATTTGGGGAAAGGAACGAATACTGGAAGTCTACCTAAATGTAGCTGAAATGGGCAAGGGAGTTTTTGGCATCGAGGCAGCCAGCAGGTACTACTACAAAAAGCCGGCTAAGAAATTAACGCGCTTAGAAGCTGCGCAGATTGCTGCGATACTTCCGAATCCAAAAAAGTATTTGATAAAACCGCTTTCCAACTATGTGCAAAGAAGATCCAATTGGATATTACGCCAAATGGACAATCTCGAATCTGATCCCGATATCGAATTATTGCTCAAATAGAAAAAACCTTGAATGGACGTTCAAGTTTCAAAGGGTGAATTCAAAAGCTTATATTTTAAATACGCTCAACCAAATAGTGGTTGGACAGAAGATTATTGGAATCAGTTTTTCGAACCTGAACGAGATAAAAACTACTTCTTTGAAGAGGCCGCTTCTCCGGCAGCGAGTCAAATGATGATTGTATCAGGTGGCAATAAACATCGAATGATTTTTTTGACTGAGAATTCTGAAGATTCATTTTTTGCCGAAAACCGCTAGCTACTTGTAGTTCGTAAGCCACTAACATCAAAATTTCATTCTTTATGTAATTGTAACTGGAAGTGTCGGTTCATTTGTTTATTTTTCGATTAAACTAAATTCCAATATGAAGTACTCACTATTTGCAATTGCGTTGTGGTTTGCTTTTCCGCTTGTTGCACAGAATTCAGATTTGCCGACCGATTTTCTAACCAAAGAGTTTCACAAAGACAGAAGAGAAAAGCTGCGTGCTAAGTTACCTGTTAATTCCGTAGCGGTTTTTTTTGCAAGTCCGATTCGAAATCGGGCGAATGACGTTGATTATGTATATCACCAAGACCCAGATTTTTTCTATTTGAGTGGCTATAAGGAGCCGGATGCAGTGTTGTTTATTTTTAAAGACAACCAAACAGCCAATAATGGAACTCAGTACAACGAAATCTTATTTGTGCAACCCCGCAACGAACAACAAGAAATGTGGACGGGTCGCAGACTGGGCGAGAAGGGTGTGAAAGATGTGTTGGGCTTCTCGCAAGCGTTTAACAATACCGAGTTCAAACGCTACGATGTCAATTTTGCGAAATTTGACAAAATACTTTTTACCGATTTCTTCAACGATGTCCGCAACGATCCACGCGATTCATCTGACCTATTTGATTTACAAGCTCAATTCAAAACCAAAGTTAACTATCCTGATAAGAAGGGAATTACACTGGCAGTGGAGCCGACTAAAAACAACTTAGATATGGCCGGCCTAGATCCGATAATGGATGACTTGCGGGGCATCAAGACACCTGAAGAGTTGAATATGGTGAAACGAGCTGTACAGATTTCGTGCATGGGGCAATTGGAAGTAATGAAGGCCATGAAGCCCGGCATGAGCGAGCGCGAGATACAGGGCATCCATGAATTCGTTTTTAAAAAATACCAAGCCGAAGATTTGGGCTATCCTTCCATTGTAGGCGCAGGGCACAACGGATGCATCCTTCACTATATTGACAACTATAAGCCGAACATCTCTAACAAAGAATTGATTTTGATGGATTTGGGCGCAGAATATCGCGGTTATACAGCGGACATCACACGCACAATTCCGGTGAACGGAAAGTTCTCTCTTGAACAAAAGCAGATTTATGAATTGGTGCTGAAGGCGCAAGAGGAGGCGATGAAAATTTGCAAGCCGGGCGCTACCTTTCGGGAATTGACAATTGCTACGCGCATCACAGTTAATAAGGGCTTGGCAGACTTAGGCATCATCAAAACTCCAGATGAGAAAAATACATACTATCCCCACGGCTGTTGCCACCACATTGGCTTAGACGTCCATGATCGTGGCAGCTATGACAAGCTGCAAGAGAACATGATCATTACTATTGAACCTGGAATATATATCCCTGAAGGTGCGCCATGTGATAAGAAGTGGTGGGGCATCGCAGTGCGCATTGAAGATGACTACCTCATTACCAAAGAAGGATATGAACACTTGTCGGTCTTGGCACCACGTACAGTGAAGGATATTGAGGCCGCTATGAAGCTACCAAGTCCACTAGATAACTTT
>VYMD01000011.1_pt1 | contig 202009 bp, 162 predicted proteins | sample 5115311 | NCBI WGS metagenome assembly VYMD01 (sample SAMN12291779, study PRJNA351875) | freshwater metagenome | isolation source: freshwater lake | place: USA: Michigan, Wintergreen Lake | collected 2013-08-08
CTGTTGCACCCTGAATTGCCGCTGCGGTTCCAGCAATTGGCCACCATGCGTATGTGATTGACAAAAGCAAACAAGGGATGATGGCTGCCACGGCCAGGCTTCTTGGGGTAGTACCCTTTTTTGCTTCCTGTTCCCCGTAACGGGTGATCGCACTGCTGTCCATATCCAACGTGTAATTGTCAAATTGGATATGCTCAAAAAACCACGTGTACAGTTCAATGAAAAATTGGTGGTTCATTGAGGGAGTAAATTTTTTAAAGAAACGCCCGAAGGTGGTTCCCGAAGTAACCCGCTTTCATCCAAATACCTGGCGCAACACTTCATCAACCTGCACCACCGCTGTGTGACTAAAACGAAAGCAACCAATCCAGATGCCCACCCAAAAACTCTCTATTATACCACGGCATCTATCCTGTTGTTACTCTTGCTCTCAGGCAAACCAAGCTCGGCCAACTTCTTTCTGGTCCCAGTTTGGTCAACCAATATTTTCATTTCTTTCATCCCTCCACAGGCTGTTACTAACTTATCGGTGTAGTGGTATATTTAAATATAGGACACCTTGTCACTAATTTATTCTACCGCAAAATATGGGTTTAATGCATGTTCTTATCAATCCACTTTTATGCTGTTATTCAAGTACACCAAAAACAAATCCTCATTCATCTTGTTTTTTGGTGCACTCGCGCTCATTGCCCCTCACGCAACACCGACAAAGTCGAGAAAAATCTTTGGTATTAAACAGGAGCGAGTAATAGGGTTCAAATACTACGTACCGCAGCTTATAGTTTAATGACCATATCCGATTACCTGCATAGTATATATTAAGGCTATCTCTTAGTTGCGGCAGAATTGCTTTTGTCGCAGATATGGATTCGATCTTTCTGTAATCACGCATACTTTAATCTGGAAAGCCCGTTTGGTTTTTCCAGAACTCCGAGTCTTTTTTTGCTTTACTGAAATAGATATTGCAAGGGTTACATTCGTTTTGAAATCGTTTGTATGCAGAGACAACCAAATCGGCTTTAGCTACTGCCCACGATTGATTATCATACCCATTTATTCTTTCAACATGGGAATCAGACAAGAAATAGAATCCATCATATTTTTTGAAATTTATTATGCTGATAAGTTGTTTGAATTGAATTGCTTTGTTAAATTTTTTTTCTTGTTCCGACTTCGCTTTTGGGTCATAGTTCTTTAATAGTATAGTCTCTTCTATCTTTAGGATGGCATAATCCTCTTCATTGATTATCATCTTGCCAAATAACTTTGTAGCATTGGGCCATCCTCCATCTTCGGTTGCGGACGGGTCAATTAGCTCATAATTTATTGCTATAGCTGGAGCTCCGTCATATTCATAAACGTTCTTATCGATCTTATAAGAATATGCTTTTCGGGAAGTGTATGGGTATGAGTAAGAGTAGGCATCATGTCTTCTCAGAAAAAATAAATCGATCCAAAATAGCTCCTCGTCATCTACGGTTCTAAATTCACCCTCTCCAGCTACCTGCCCCTGAACAAGATTCTGCATTCTCTTGATATTTTTTGTATAGCCTCTGGTATAGTACTCATCGAAGAAAACATCCGTCCTTTGCAAAAGATTGTTTGACGCATCAAATTTTCTCACTCTGGCTGACAATTCGCGGTGAAATGGCTCACTACTGTAATTTTTACTTAAGTTTTGCTTAATATTGAGTAGCGTTTCTGCCACCGTTGTTGTTTTGGCTCGAATGGTTACTTCGTCAAGTTCAACTACTTTCCTGTTAAGGAGAATAAGGCCTAAATCAACTTCTGGTGAAACTGGCTGTATTTTCATTATTTTTGTTTCATAGCCAACACTACTTATTTTGATTGAAACAGGTGAGCTTACGTTAGGTAGTTTAAACTCAAACAGACCATTGTCGTTTGAACAAGAGCCAAAGTTTTTTAGTGTTATGTTCGCATAAGGTAGAGGCTCACCCGTAGCATCCATGAGTTTACCTTTAATAATAAGCTGAGCGTCACACTGATAAAAGGATACAAATAGAATAAACACAACAACTATAGATTTCTGCATAAGATAGAACTTTAATATAAAGCGGGCCGCTGTCTATGAAGCAACCCGCATTGCTAATTGTTGCTACAATGCCTGACAATCCGCCTTACAGGATTCCCCCATTCTTTGCGATTTTTCGCATCTCCATCCGGTACTTAGCGAATAGGTAAATCCACCCTTCACATTCATCATTTCACGTTTGTCAAGTGATGAAAGAGTTTCTTTGTTCAACGACAACTTTTTGCTGATTTTTAACTTTTTCATTTTTGTAAATTTTTTGGTTAAACCATTACTTTATTTATGCTTCTTCCACTATCGCGATCAGCATCGTTGGCAATTCAAAAGTATTTGCTGGGCGTCCAATGCCACTGGACTGCGCAAAAAATATTTGATTTTTAGCTTCGAATTGGAGCCACCCTTCATCTTATCCTTAATTCCATTGCCAACGATAAGTGTAATGTCATTCAAGTAGACATAACTCTTTGTTCGGTGGCAAAAGTCCAACTGTGCTCCCAGTTCCTTCTTTTCTCGTAGGTTTTCTACTAGCATGCTGCGATAAAGATTGCAAAAAAAAATTCGATAAACTAGAAGGTGAAAAAATTTGAAACGGGTTTTTAGAGATGCCTTAAATTATAATAGCGCTGCAAAATCAATATTTTGAACATCCTCAGATAATCAAAGGAAGGGCGACCGCCCTGGCTTCTGTCTTTTCCCGATACAAAATGTGCCTCCAAGGGTTTGCGAAAAATCTAAAAGTCAATGAGGGCTTCTAATTTTAACGATGGGTCGTTTTGCTAACCGATTTTATCCAACCGAAACTGCTTATCAAATAATCCTCTCGATTTATTTTTCATCTATTTTCTACTTTTTCTCAAGAAACAAAATTTATAGATAACTTCGTAGGGTTTTTAGAGATGCCCTGATTTTATTTTGATAGATTAGATAGCTCGTTAAGGCTTTAAAATATGCCAATAAATCATCCCACCATTCAAGGCTTAACGACAGAACAAGTTCTCCAGTCTAGAAAAAAATTTGGCTACAACAAAGTAGAATATAAAAAGGAAAACAGATTTCTTAGTGCGTTAAGTAAGTACGCAAAAGACCCAATGATTATTTTGTTATTGGCGGCCTCTTCAATCTACTTCGTCAGCGGAAAACCTATTGATGGAGTATTTCTAGCTTCCGCGATTGTATTAGTCTCGCTCATTTCTTCCTATCAAGACTCCAGAAGCCGAAATGCACTAGAGAAATTGAAAGACTTTACACAACCCAAATGTAAAGTTATTCGCAATGGAAAAACCGAGGAAATAGTAAGCGAAGAGCTGGTAATAGGAGATAGTCTGATGGTTGAAGAGGGATCATCGATTGCTGCAGACGGAAAGCTTGTCCAATCCAATGATTTTTCAGCCAATGAATCAATCCTTACGGGCGAGGCAATGTCCGTCTACAAAGATCAATCGACAGAAGATAATCAGATTTATCAAGGAACAACCGTAGCCAGTGGCCTGGCAATTGCCACCGTCACCGCTATTGGTGGGCAAACCAGGTTAGGTAAAATCGGAAAGAGTTTAGAAGACATAAAGGAAGGGAAGACACCTCTTGAATTGCAAGTAAATAATTTTGTAAAGAAAATGGCCATTGTTGGTGGGGTCGTCTTTCTCATTGTCTGGGTAATCAACTATCTCCATTCTCACAATGTTCTGGAAAGTCTGCTGCAAGCGCTTACCTTGGCTATGAGCATTTTGCCAGAAGAGATCCCAATTGCTTTTACCACTTTTATGGCGCTTGGCGCTTGGCGTATGATGAAGATGGGCATTGTGGTAAAGCAAATGAAAACGGTAGAAACATTGGGCAGTGCTTCTGTTATCTGTACGGACAAAACAGGGACTATTACTGAAAACAAGATGAGTTTGGCAAGACTCTTTGTCCTGTCTACCAATACAATTTCCAATCCTGAAAAAAGCATCAATGAAGATGATGCGGCCATCATCACCTTAGCTATGTGGGCTAGTGAGCCTATTCCTTTTGATCCAATGGAAGTGGCACTACATCAAGCCTACGCAAAAGCAACGTCCGCAGACGAAAGACCCAACTATAAAATCGTACATGAATATCCGCTAGGAGGGAAGCCTCCTATGATGACACATGTTTTTGAAAATAGATCGGGCCATCGCGTCATAGCGGCCAAAGGGGCACCGGAAGCGTTGATGGCTTTATCGAATCTTACCGCCATCCAAAAACAACAGACCGAGGAAGCCATTAAAACACTATCAACGGATGGTTATAGACTGTTAGCGCTCGCAGAAGCAAATTTTGACGGCAATAACTTCCCCCCAACACAACAGGAATTTCAATTTGTATTTAAAGGGCTTTTGGCATTTTATGATCCACCTAAGAAAAATATTCTAACCGTACTAGAACAATTTTACAAAGCCGGCATTGCTGTAAAAATTGTTACCGGAGACAATGCTGCCACCACATTGGCCATTGCAAAGCAAGTAGGGTTTAAAGGTCTGGAAGATAGCTTGACGGGTGATGAACTCATTAAACTGCCGGAGACTGAATTACAAGAAGCCGTTTTAAAGACGAGTGTGTTCACACGAATGTTTCCCGATGCCAAACTCAAAATCATCAACGCCCTAAAAGCAAAGAATCAAATTGTTGCTATGACAGGCGATGGAGTCAATGATGGTCCCGCGTTGAAAGCAGCCCATATTGGTATTGCAATGGGGAAAAAGGGAACTGAAATAGCCAAGCAAGCGGCCTCATTGGTTCTTTTAGAAGATGATCTTTCCAAAATGGTGGATGCTGTGGCTATAGGTAGAAAGATTTATAACAATCTTAAAAAAGCTATTCAGTTTGTTATTTCCATTCACATACCAATAATCCTCACGGTTTTTATTCCTCTGGTGCTCGGCTGGATTTACCCCAATATATTCTCGCCTGCGCATATTATTTTTCTGGAGTTGATTATGGGCCCAACTTGTTCTATTATTTACGAGAATGAACCCATGGAAAAAAACACGATGCTTCTAAAACCTAGGCCTTTCACTACTACTTTTTTCAGTTGGAAGGAATTAGCCACCAGTATCATTCAAGGTTTGGTGATTACCGTGGGAACGTTGTTCATCTATCAATACGCGGTGAACCAGGGATGTGGTGAGGCTCACACAAGGACGATGGTTTTTGTAGCGTTAGTCACAGCCAATGTATTTTTGACATTGGTCAACCGTTCATTTTATTATTCAATGATTGCTACGCTGAAGTACAAAAATAATTTGGTTCCATTGATCATCGGCATAACTGTTTTATTGACTGCACTTCAATTATATGTAAAGCCCTTGACAAAATTCTTCCAATTTGAATATCTTACTTTACACCAATTGGGTATTAGCATTGGCGTTGGCTTTGTTTCAGTAGTTTGGTTTGAAGTGGTGAAATGGAAGAATAGAAATAAAAAATGGCAATCCGGTAAGCCCTCCGAAAGTTAACCACCAGCCATAGAAACAGTTTGTTGCTCAAGTGACTCAGTCAATGTTCAACCTGTAAATGATGTAACATTTCAATAGAATTGTGTAACACCCACACAACTCAAGAGTATGACATTTGTTGTGTATTCAAGCCACTTTGAAGCGAAAGTTGGTTACACAAACTATGCCCATACAAACGATCAACCCTACCACGAATAAGTTTGTTCAGTTATTTGAGCGATGAGGATGCAAGCTGTAGATGCAGCCGTGGCGCAAGCAACAGAAGCTTACGCGAGCTGGAGAAAGGCATCGTGCGAGCAAAGGGCTTCTCTCTTACATAAAGTAGCTGCATTAATGCTGCGTGGATAGTAAGAAGATATTTGAGAACTAGCAATCAAATGGTAGAATTCAAAATGGCATGAAAAGAATACTTGATCCATGAGACTTCTTTGAACCATCTATTCAGGCTTTTAAGTTTACACTAGAGATAGCAGAAAAGACAAAGGGTCAGGTGTTGTTGCTTCATATTGTGGAAGTGCCTGTGATGTATGACACGATGATCTCACCTGTACTAAATTTCCAAGTGTCATTCTTCAACGAATTGAAAGCTAAGGCAGAAAAAACAGTTTGTAAAAATGCAAGCAAAATTTGCAAAGGAGAATGTTAAAATTCATTCTTTTGTTGAGTTAGGCTCAATTCAGAAAACCATTCCGCGTATCACGGAGGAGAAAAGAGTTGATCTAGTAATAACGGGTACTCACGGAACAGTGGGGCTTGTAGAGTCTTTCATCGGCTCAAATACTGAAAAGGTAGTTCGTTTTTCAACTGTGTCGGTTATTGCCATTCATCAATCAGGGAGGCCATCGAAAATCAAAAACATCGTCTTTCCCACTAATTTGGAAAAGAATCAAACGCCATTAGTCAGTCAAATAAAAAAATTACAGGCATTCTTCTCTGCCACGCTCGATCTCTTACAAGTGAATACACCTGCCAACCTGAAACGTACAGCAGATGAAAAGCAATTGATTGAAGCCTTTGCAAAACATCATCACTCAGCAGACTATACCGTTAATACCCGAAACGAGTTTACTGTAGAGGGTGGAATTGTCAATTTCGCCCACGAAGTGAAAGCCGGCATGATTGCGGTGGGCACGCATGACCGTAAGGGATTATCGCATTTATTCCTAGGCAGTATTGCTGAAAATGTTGTCAACCGAATTACTTGTCCGACTTGGACGTATGCTGAGAAAAAACAAAAGCCAAGAAACAATGATCACAAAAGCAAATCTAGAAAGTGAAAATAGGACCGGTCATAACACACTTGGACCTAATGCGAATCGTCCGCTTCATCTACTCACAGCTTCTTCGATAAAAGGCGACAAAGTAGAAAACAGACAGGAACAAAACATCGGTAAAATAAAGGACATTATGATCAATCTGAACGATGGAAAAATAGAATATATGGTAGTTGAATTCGGTGGCTTTTTAGGAATCGGGGAAAAGTTATTTGCTATACCTTTTTCAAAGCTCAGACTGAATCGTAAAAAAGGAAAACTTTGAACTGGACGTCAATAAAAGCGTGCTGGAAGCAGCACTAGGATTTGATCTTACGCATTGGCCAGAAATCAGTAGCCAATATCTGGATGTAGATACTTACTTACTGGGAGTCATTTGTCAGCCCACATACGGGTATCCTGTCTATCTAATTCTATTCGAAAACAATTAATTTAACTATCCCAACGTATGACAAAGGAAAACAGAGGGTCCATTGACCTCTCCCATAGCGAAATTGCCTTCTCAGTTAGGTATTCAATGATTGCCCGCGTGAAAGACACTTTCAAAATATTTGAAGCGAGCATATACACCACGGAAGTGATTTTTCCACTGCGGAGATTGATCTTTGGATTGATGTTACCTCTACCACAACGGGTGACATTTAAAGAGATGAACACCCTTAAAACAAACGAGTTTTTTGACGTCAAGAGTCACCATCAAATCACCTTTACAGCTAGAACGATGGCGAAGAAAGGATCGGATGTGAATCATGAATTGTGGGGAGAACTAACAATGATCGGAATAACGAAAAACGTCAAGTTAGACGTTCAATTCGGAGGCATTTCGAAAGACACTTATGGAAATGAAAAGGCGGGGTTTTCGCTGACTGGAAAAATCAACTGTAGCGATTGGGGGCTTACCTGGAATGCGACTTTATAAACCGGTGGTTTTACGGTTAGCGATGAAGTAACGATTTCCTGTGAGATGGAATTGACCAACAAAGGGACAAAAGAATTGTCAGTGGAACTAGACCCCGTTGAAAGTAAACAGATAATAATTAAAAAGGGGCTCGTTTGCCGATTATGGATTTTTGAGAATACTATTGCCTGAAAATTGGTGTAGCAATTTTTGCATGAATACTACTTCATGTCTTTACCGACAGTTTGCGGGATTTTGAACCAAAACAAAATGAATACGGCAGAGGTAAAGGGAAACTGGAACGAGAAAAAAGGAAAGCAAAAAAAGTTTGCGATGTTAACATACAATGATTTGATGTTTGCAGAAGGGTAAAAAAAGGAGAGATGATGGGAAAGCTTCAGGTTTAACCCGGCAAGACAACAGAGGAATTGCACAAGATCATTTCAGCACTACAGGTTTATATTCGTTGACTAGATCAAATGGACACTCGGGTGGTGTCCATTTTTGTATTTCCGTTTCTTTTCGTTCATCCTAATTGCGTAATTTGAACGATCCGTATCTAAAAACTACAGTCAAGTTGTGTGATATGCGAATTTCTGTTTGTCGGGGATATTCATATTTACGCACAGCAGGGTTGGGCTAACTGAAGAATTCTTTGCTCATGAAATGGGGAAGAATTCCAAAAGTTTATCAAATGCACGATACCAGTTACTGTTATGAGAGGCCATTCAAACCAAATGACGTTATAGTCAAGTATTTGCTACTCTATTCCGACTTTTGACTTCTCTACTTCAATCTCAACTCTCTATTCCTGTTGACTCTTTCTAAAGGTAAACAATACAAGCATGAAACGGAGTAGATTATAAGAAGCCCACTGTAAGGCACGTTTTACGATATTTATTTCTTGTTTGTAAGACTCTTTCGTTACTTGAATACACTCTTTTTTAATGATATCTATTAGGGCATGTTCCGCTTGTTTTGCAAACTCATCATTTTTAACTTCAATATTCAATTCAATGCTGGCATAGGCACTTAGATTATTTATGTTATACGAGCCAACCGTTGTCCAGTGGCCATCACAAGTTGCTATTTTTCCGTGCAACACACTTTTTTGATATTCGTAAATCTTAATGCTGTACCGCATTAGCCAATCGTATAAATAACGCTCTCCGTATTTCGACAAGGATATATCAGACATTCCGGCTAGAATTAACTGTACTTTTACTCCCCGCTGAGTGGCTAGCCGTAGCTGCTTCCGAAAAGCTCGGCCTGGCAGAAAATAGGGAGACATGATAATAATCTTTGAGCTTGCGCCTTTCAACATTTGTAAGTAGCTCTTTGTGATTTCTGATTTACGTGCAACCCAATCATTCTGGTTGATCTTTATGGCACAGCCCTGTTTGCTGTCTTCGTTAATTTGGATGAGCCCGCTTGCCTTATGATGTGCAAAGGAAAATTCACCTTTGATTCTTCTTTTGCAAACCTGTTCCAGCTCGATAGACGCCTCACCCACGACATACGCAGCCCAGTCGAGCCACGCAATATTCTCGGGCATATCGTTGTATCGATCGCTGATGTTGAGCCCACATACAAGACTTTCTTTACTATCGATCACAATCACTTTGTGGTGCAGCCTTCTACCAAGGTAGAATTTCCTATTTTTGACATAGAGCGTAAACCATCGAAAATGGACGCCAGCATCTTTCATATCTTGAACAAATGACGTTGAAAGGCCTTTAGAAGCGTAGCCATCCAATAACAAATGCACCGCTACATTTCTTTTGGCGGCAGCAATCAACGCGTGAGCTACTCTTCGCCCAGTGTCATCTTCATCAAAAATATAGATTTGAAAGTAGATCGTATCCTTTGCCTGATTAATCAACGCTTCCAGCATTTCAAAAAAGGCTAGCCCGCCTTTAATCAAGCGTACCTGATTAGAGTAGGAAAAACCGGCATGTAGGTGTTTTCGCATGCTAAAGTGGAGTGCAACTATTAAAACTGAGCCAATTTAGAATGCTATTGGTCACTTTAAAAGGGGTCATTCAAAAAATAATGCAAACAAAGTGATGTAAACTATTCTAACCACCGTGTAGAACAATATCTGCACACGCGGCAGCGAATAGCATGAATTGGGCGCACAAAAATTGGCTGAGTAATTGTTAAAGTGTTAAACCTAACTAAAAAGAATATGAAAAATCTTGGAATTGCTCTGATCATTAGCGGAGCTGTTATGATGGTATTTACCGGATTTAACATCGTCACAAAAAAAAGGTGGTAGACTTGGATGCCGTGGAAATTACCAGTGATGAAAAGATCCCCATTTATTGGTCACCCATAACCGGTGGCATAATACTGGCGACCGGTCTTTTAACATTTTTTGCAAGCCGAAAAAAAATCGAGTCGATAAAGACAAAGGCATGAAACCAACATTTGGTTGTCTTTAAGGTTACCGCTAAAAACAGAGAATCCGTGGGATCCGTTTGAAACGATCTTTACCATTGGTTCTGTTCATAAGTGTACCATCATCAGTAAGAATGACAAAGGCGCTTCATTGGAGCTTCCTTATGGAATTGAGGGATTCTGTTCTGCCAAGAACTTAGTGAAAGAAGACAATGGAAAAGTAAAAGCCGGTGAAGCTTACGATTTCAAAGTGCTAGAATTCTCTAAAGACGACAGACGCATAGGACTTAGCTTGAAGGCGATGACGCCTACCGAAGAGGCAGCTCCGAAAGCAGCTGTAGCTCCTAAGAAAGCCGCAGCCCCTAAAGGAAAGACTGTTGAGAAGATCAATCAGGAAGTGGAGAAGTCTACCTTGGGCGATAACGAGGCTTTAAATGCATTGAAAGAAAAGATGAATGCGGCTAAGGCAAAAGGCGAAGGCAACTAAGTCTTTGCTGTATGTAAACAGAAGAAGGTGGCTTCGGTCACCTTCTTTTTTTTAGGGTTGTAATACCCCGGTGTTTTTTAGCGTTGTGTAAAAAAAATGGTTCCGTGGCTGAGTGCCCCGATTGGTATCGGGGTGAGGTTTGCAAAAGGGAATTTCGATATTGATTGAATAAGGTTTCGTGGCCGAGTGGCTGGGCTGAGCTCTGCAAAAGCTCCTACATCGGTTCGAATTCGCTCGGAACCTCCAAAGACCTTGAGCATTTACTCAAGGTTTTTTTATTTTCTAGAATTGGATGTCCGGAAATTTGTATTTTTAAGTTGCCTTTTCAAGCGGGAGTAGCTCAGTTGGTAGAGCGACAGCTTCCCAAGCTGTAGGTCGCGAGTTCGAGCCTCGTTTCCCGCTCTTTTCTTTTTTCATGGCCCTGGAAATCCTCACCCAGATTATTGATTAGCAGGGATATAAAACCCATGTGTTGAGAAATTTCAGTCCCACACATGACAAAAATCATTTTGTTGGGGTAGTCAATCCTTCAACTTTGATACAATTAGCTTGACCAATATTTTTTTGGTTCAGGTGCTAACCCATACTTGAAAAGATCACAGCAATGACAAGAATCAGCTTCTTCATCGGCAAATGTTAGCGCTGTACAATATGAGAATAAAATAATTTTGAATATGAATTTGATGATCTATGGTTACGAGTAGTAAGCTTGAATCGGATGGAAAAATGGAACTCTTAATTGAAAATGGAACAAAGATTGGAGAAATACGAAAGAACTTTAGTCGGTTTTATCCCTACTTGAAAATGGAGCTCTTCAAGACTATGGTTACCAACGGGAATGTTCAAAAAGATAAGTTGGGCGATGACTTCCAGTTGGTTCAGAAAAATCCGTTCACGATTAGTGTAAGTAAAAACAGAACCATCGCCAGCATCAAAAAGGATTTTTTGGAATATGCTAATTTGATTGTGAAAGTGTTGCGAAAATCGGGAAGCGTGTGGGTAGAGATTTCACACACCGACCATTGGCCTTTAGAACAACAAAATTCTGAAGGCGAACAGATGAATCAATAGAAAAAGAATTTTACCCCAGCAGGTGCCTGAGTTTGGATTCTTCCAGAATTCTTATTTTTCCTTCTTTAATATCAATTAATTTATCACCCTTAAACTCACTCAGTGTGCGAATCAATGATTCGGTAGCCGTGCCAACCACTTGTGCCAGATCTTCTCGAGAAATCTCCAACGAAGGGTTGCTGTTGGGTGTTGTCTTGAATTTAGCATGTACTTCTAATAAGCCAATTGCTACACGCTTGCGCACGGAATTGTAAGCGAGGTTGATCAGCCTTTCCTCATTTTCGACAATGTTGTGGCTTAGAAGTTTGATAAACTGCTTGGCCAATTGGTTGTCGTGGCTAATTAGAGAAAGAAAATCTTCTCGGGGGATCAGCATTAACTGAGCTTCTTCCAATACCTCTGCGTTGTCTTTGTAGGCCGAGTCTTCCAGGATGGGCGTGTAGCCGATAAAATCTCCTTGGGTATGAATGTTGGTGATGAATTCTTTCCCGTCTTCGTTCGTCTTGTAGGTCTTAATCTTGCCAGAAACTACAAGATACAAATACTGCGGTCGGTGTCCCTCCTGGTAAAGAATAAACTTCTTTTTGTAGGATTGGGTCTGACGCGCCTTGTCGGTAAGCTTGAGCTTTGTGTGCTGCTGAGCAGACTCCATAAATGCGTTCATGCCTTCAGCATCTGCCGAGAACGACTTTTTGAGCTGTGCCGATTTTCGAAGCCTGATTTCAATTGCGTTGAGTAACTGTGTGTCGTCAAAAGGTTTTGTGATGTAATCATCCGCACCAAGCTCCATCCCTTTTCGATAATCTGATTTTTCAGACTTTGCCGTCAAGAATATAAAAGGTATCGCAGCTGTCTCCGGGTTTTTGCTGAGCATATGCAACACGCCATATCCGTCTAAAACAGGCATCATAATATCGCAAATAATTAGATCTGGCTTCCCTTGTATGGCTAGTTCTACCCCCGTTTTTCCATTCTCGGCCGTAATCACTTTGTATTGCGCCAATTCGAGAATCTCGGCCGTGTTCTCACGAACTTCCAGGTTATCTTCGATGATCAATATTTTACTCATAGTATCAAGCTTTTTCAAAGATAGCGACAAAATCAATTGATCGAATGCACTAGCCTACTGCTTTTTTTGAAGGCTATTGCGGAATGTGCACGATAAACGTGCTGCCTTTATTCAATTTGCTGGCAAGTTCAATGTGTCCATCAACAAGATCCAGGTACCTACTAATGATGTGGAGACCAAGACCAGTGCCTTGTATATTTGACGCATTTTCGGCTCTAAAAAACCGCTCAAATAAGTGCTTCTGATCTGCCTCTGATATACCGATTCCCGTATCTTGAATAGTGAATATCAATTCGTTTTTTCTGTTCTCACAACTGACGTCAACAGAACTGCCTTCCGGAGAAAATTTGATCGCATTTGAAATCAAATTCGTCATGATATGCCTTAGCATTTTCCGATCAATGTTACAATCTTCAGTAACTGTAAAGGTGTGGGTGATCTGTTGGGAAGGTTTCGTCAGTCGCTGCATTTCTTGTATCACGGCCTCCAGCTCATCGCGCAGCTCGGCAGGGGTCAGTAGTTCAGGATTGAGTTGTATTTTCCCCTCTTCCATTTTACCCAGAGATAAAAAGTCCTCCAGGATGTCTTTCATATTCCCCACGGCACTTTTGATGCGTTTAACATGTTTCTCTCTTTTTTCCAAATCTTCGACACTTGTATACTTGTCGATGAGCGATACGGAGGAAAGAATGGTACTTAATGGCGTTCGGAATTCGTGCGAAGCCATGGTGACAAACCGAGATTTCAAATCTCCCAGTTGCTTTTCCTTTTCCAACGCAACTTGGAGACTATTTTGATATTTTTTTATCTCAGAAATATCAACTGCCACCCCGAGGAAACCGGAAATGCTATTTTGTGCATCCCGCAAGGTTGTTACGTTAAGCGAAACAGTAAATGTGGTGCCGTTCTTGCGGACATATGTCCATTCGTGCTCATTGGGTAAATCATCCATTGATTTAGCAGATAGAACATTAAAGTCCGGGGTTACGGTTTTACCTATCTCTCTCGAAAAGGCAGCTGCTTTTGCCTGAATCTCCGAAGCCAGATGGAATTGAACAACATTCACTTGGTCAATAACTTCGCTCTTGGAGTAACCTAGGTATTCTTCCGCAGTGCTGTTGAACAACTGGACAACTCCATGAGTATCGGTAGCGATAATACATGCTCCGGCATGGTTGAGTATGGCCTTTTGAAAATTTAGCGCTTTGGTTGTTTCTTGCTGTGTGTTTTCTAACGCCTCTAACGTCTCTTTCAACATCTTTGTGCGGTCTTCTATTTTTTTCTCCAATTCTGCGTTGAGGCGTTTAGTTTGTTCAGCAAACTGCAGCACTTGATTTTTTTGCTCTTTGAGTAAATCTTCATTTTGCTTACGCACCGCAATATCAATAATGAATGCGATTACAAATAGTTGGCTGTCATTTTTAAAATGACTCAAACTGATTTCAACGGGAAAAACAGAATCGTCTTTTCGTTTTGCAAACAATTCGTTGGCAGCACCCATCACTCTATTAGTTGGATGCTCGTTGAAGTTTGTTCGATGGGCTATGTGTGCCACCCTTTTTCCGTGTGGGATAAGTAACTCAACAGGCTTCCCCATTACCTCTTCCTTTTGGTAACCGAAAAGTTGTTCGGCATATTTGTTGAAATTGACGACCAACCCGTTGCTATCAGTCATCAGTATCCCGATGGTTGCATGATTAAAAAGTGTCTCAAATTCGTTATTCGTTACTTGGAGAAGTTGGTGGGTATTTTCGACTTTCGGATCAACCGCCATAGTAAGCTTTTATATCGCAGTTGCAAGATATCACAAAACGATTAATGGCAATATCTATTTTATTTTGACCGCACGCAAAAAGGCCAGACTTAAATCATTCATTTTTGAATGAATAAAATCTGGCCAATCCTAGCACTTACCCGATTTCATGAAGGTAGTAGCGCTTCTTTAAACTATGAAACAGGTATTTCTTTTCTTGGTTTTTGAGGAGTCAACTCCTTTTTTGGAACATTGATTGTGAGAATACCATTTTCATATTTCGCATCGATCTTCTCTGATTTGGCGTTTTCTGGAAGAGTAAATGAACGACTAAACGTGTTGAAAGAATATTCTTTCTTTGTAAACCCGTTTTCCTTTTCATTTTTCTCTTCTTCTTTTTCAGCGCTAATAGTTAGCAGGTCATTCTCCATCTCGATGGTGAAATCTTTTTTACTTAAGCCCGGAGCAGCCAATTCAATCGTATACTCTTTTTCGTTTTCTGTAAAATTAGCTGAAGGCACTGTCACACCAAGTCTTGCAGGAAGCAAGTCCATGTCAACATCAAACATTCCAGTCATAAATGGGCTGGTTCTGAAAAAATCAGAGACGAGTGATGGAAATACATCTACGTTTCTTTTGGCTAATGTTTTCATATATTCTTGGATTTCTTGTTTGGTTAGTGGAGAAATCCGATACAAACGTACGACCATGATAGAAGGTGGAGCAATGATCGTTGACTGATTTTTGCATGACACGTGTCATCTTAGTTTTGGGCATTTGTCATGGAATAATTTATCTTGGTTTGATAGCTTTGTCGGAAAGAAATCAAGATGTATTGGGCTCGATTAGTTGCAATTATTTTGTTGATAGTCACTGGCTTGTGCGCGTGTGTCGGAGGCACTATACTATTGACTGATCCTTCCGGAAGTTCACTAGGATTGGGTGATCCGAGTCAAATGACAATTCCGTTCCCGGACTATAAAATGCCGGGACTACTACTTCTTGTACTTGTGGGGGTGCTGAGTTTGGTAGCCGCAGGCTTCGCGATAGCTAAAGCAGAAGCCTATCCAACTATTATTTTGCTTCAAGGAGCTATTCTTACGGGCTGGACGTTGATACAAGTTTATTTGTTACCGGATACGCACCCATTGCAACTTGTGTTTGCTGTACTGGGTATTACGCTCATGTTGTATGGCAGTTTTCTGCGTAGTAGGCGGCTTGTGTAGTATGATAGTTAGTATGAAAGTCAAGGCTCTTAAATTTGAAAAATGAAAATGACACGATTAGCTCCCTTTTGGCTTGCCCTATTGCTGGTGGCGGCAAGTTGCGCGGTGAAAGTTCACACCCTGCAACTCCCAAATCATGATTTTAGTAAATATCAAACTTTTTGTTGGTTGGAGAGTTGTGAATTCACCTTCCGGGGCCCCAGTTACCTGAATGATTCGCTGATTAGGAGCTATATGCAGAAAGCCATAAAATCTGAGATGGGTCGAAAGGGTGTTGCGTTTAATTCTGACAACCCGGATTTATTGATGGATGTTCAAGTGGTGATGAAAACGGATACCGGTTATGCCTACCACCGCCCCGATGAGGTCCATCAGTTTATTCCTTTTACTAACAGAGAAGAAGTACTTCTTTTAAAAGGCACCTTTATCATTGATTTGATTGACAAGCAACAGGGTAAGATGGTATGGCGTTCAGTTGCTGTATCTTATTTCGATTTATATCCATCTCTGACAGAGGCCAATGTCAAACGAGCGGTTGAAGCAGCACTACGACAATTTCCGAAAAAGAATCATCCTCACCAGTAAAGCCAGACTTCAATGACGATCATAACTTACGGTGTGTGAGCCCATTTAAGAAAGGAGGCTTTCATGTCCTCAGGCAAAACCGCAATAACTTGATGCAGTTCTCCGGCTGTAACATAGTCAGCGATCGTCTTGACAACCGCTTCGCAGGCGAGTAGCGCATCTTCTGTCGTTGAGAAATCCTGCCACGCCAATAAGCCATCTTCTTTTATCACCTGTTCGGCAAATTCATGCATGGTTTTTATTCTGGCATGATGGCGTTGCGGCATCCAACCGTCAACATAAATCGCTTTTATTGCCATGGGCAGTTGTGCCATCAGTTGGAATGACTCTTCGGGGGTAATGCGGTCGCGAAGAACCTTTAGCACGCAGCGTAGCACACGCCCCGCTCGATCGCGATTGTCTTCGTCCTTCAGGTGTGTAGCCAGACGGTTGACAAATTCGTTTCCTTTTGCCGCGTGTTTTTCAAAGTGGAGTGCCATAAAAAATGAATTAAATAATTTCCAGTTGTATACTTTCTACGAAGCGGAAGCTACGTCATTGCTTTTCCAACAAAATCAAATAAATCTTCTTTTGTCAGCAAAATTTGAGTGTTGGCACCTTCTAAAGCGCCCATTAGTTCATCGTGTTCCTCAAAGTACTTTTTGCCCAGTTCATCTTTTTGTTCAAACATTTCTGCCAAATTTTTTTCGTGTAGCCTTAACTTAGTGCGAAGACTGTCAATCAATTCCGCATTATAGTAAGTGATAAAGTGCTGAAAATGATCAAGCCTTTGTTTGTCTGGTATTGCCGATAGCTTAGGGGCGATGTTATCCAGCAACTTTTGAAAAAATGACATTTCCTTTTTCCAGAAAAGCGATGTCGATAACCAATCTAGTGTTTTTTTATGTTTGGCTATCAAGGAAGGTTGCAAAATGTACTTGTCGGTAATGGAGGTTACAGAAATCATAAGTGTTATTTGTTTAGCTTGGTTTCTTTCTTTTTTCTTTAAAGATGCGCTCTATAGATTCAATACGTTATGATAAGAGTCGCATTGAGGAGTGACAGTTATCAGTAGAATATCCCGATTGCTTCTGCTACTTGTGGTATAAGCCAAAGGTAATGTCTGCAATCGAGGAACAAATAAAATCAATCAACAAATGGGCAGGTGCTGCACTAATCCTTCTTTCTATTTTGGTGGCAATACCATTGACGATCAAAACAATTTGTACAAATGGCGGCACATGGGGTTTTGGTATCATCGGGTTGGCTATACTCCTGCCATTAGATGCTTATGTCATTTTTGGAGTGGCCGGCTTGTTGAATAGCCAAGACAAGCAACAACTTCTATTCCGGATCGGTCATTTGCTTTCGGTAAGCATTGGAGTTATTGGGCTTGTCATCTTTCCCTTGTTTCCTTTTGCAGTTGCAATTGTGCCTGTTGCTTTGTCTTTGTTCTCTTTTCTTGATAGGAAGCACTTTCAATATTATTTGTTACTGATGGTATTGTTGGCGTTAACGGCCAATTGTCTTTTATTGAAATGGGAGTTGGATTTTGGTCGAGCAATCCCATTCTTTCAACTCTTTCAAACAGATGGATCAATGCCATAAAAGCAAGGACAGTCGATCGGAAATTTTTGCCGGTGGTTTTACAGTTGTTCAAACAGAGGCCTTGATCGCTAAATAAGTTCGAAAGTTTCCTGTTATTTGGTTATTTTTGCGCAATTCTGAGATGGCCGAAAATACCTACAAGTCCAATACATTTAAGAAACCTGAAAAGGAAAAAAAGCCAAAGGCGGCTAAGTCGAAAAGTAAATTCAATTTCTCCTTTTTTCAAGATCCTCGCCTTGGTTTGGCCGTTGGGTTCTTTCTGATCATAGTATCGGTTTACTTGTTCACGTCATTTTTGTCCTATTTATTCACCGGAAAGTCCGACCAAAGTGTGGTTGAAGCTCTATGGTCCACCAATCTCCTTGAATCTGGTAAAGAGGCAGAAAATTGGTTAGGATTATACGGTGCGGTGACAAGCCATTATTTGGTTTTTAAATGGATGGGTATTTCAGCATTCTTTATACCACCTATTCTTTTTCTTCTGGGCTTTAAAATGGTGTTCAAAAGAGAGCTTGTTCCGTTGTTTTCGGTTTTTATTTTTTCCGCTTTTTCAGGTTTATGGCTCAGCTTGTTACTAGGTTATCTTACCCACAGTCTTGCAGGCGTTAATGAAATCAGTTTCTTGAGTGGTGGGCTGGGGTATGAACTAGCGAAAATAGCAGATGGTCTTTTCGGGTGGGGCACGTTTTTGATTTTGGTACTAAGTCTCTTCATTTTTATCATTTATTATTTTAACGTAACAGCCATCAACGCTTTTCAGGGCAAAGACCCCAAACCGATGGGCAATGCGGCACTTGCATCGACCGATGATGATCGGATTGAGCCAACTTACACCGATGATCGGGATCGTTGGCCATCACTTGCAGATGAAGATCCCGAACCTGTTTTATTTGAAAGCAAGCCTGAAGTTGCAAAGCCAATTCAGGATATTGTGTTGGAAGTGGAATCTCCTAGAATCGAAAAAGAGGAGCCCCTTTTTACCATAGAAGATCCCGTAATAGAAACGGACGTCTTGGCCGAGAAATTAGTTGAAGCACAGGGCTTATACGATCCAACACTCGAACTGAGTAACTACAAATTTCCACCCATCGATTTGTTGAATGAGTACGAGGCTGGAAAAGTCCAGGTAAGTCAAGAGGAGCTCAATCAAAATAAAGACAAAATATTGGCAACGCTTACCAATTTCAAAATTGGTATTCAAAGTATCAAGGCAACCATTGGACCCACCGTTACTCTGTATGAAATTGTACCAGAGGCGGGAATTAAAATATCCCGTATCAAGAACCTGGAGGACGACATTGCGCTGAGTTTATCTGCGCTTGGAATTCGAATTATTGCGCCAATTCCTGGCAAGGGTACCATTGGTATCGAAGTGCCGAATAAAAACCGAGAGATGGTTAGTATTCGATCCGTGCTTTCGTCCGAGCGTTTTCAAAAATCCGATAAGGACTTGCCTATCGCAATCGGAAAGACAATCTCAAATGAATTGCTCGTAATCGATTTAACAAAAATGCCTCACTTATTGGTGGCTGGCGCAACAGGCCAAGGGAAATCAGTAGGCCTCAATGTCATTCTTACCTCGCTGCTTTACAAAATGCATCCGAGCCAGCTGAAATTTGTATTGGTCGATCCAAAGAAGGTGGAGATGTCTTTGTTTAGTAAAATTGAGCGACACTATCTGGCCAAGCTTCCCAATAGTGAGGAGGCAATCATCACCGATACAAAGAAAGTAGTCTACACGCTTAATTCGTTGTGTATTGAGATGGAGAACCGGTATGAAATTTTGAAAGATGCCGGAGCCAGAAACCTGAAAGAATATAACTCGAAGTTCATTTCTCGAAAACTCAACCCGAAAGAAGGCCATCGTTTTTTGCCTTATATCGTTTTGATAATTGATGAGTTGGCCGATTTAATGATGACGGCCGGCAAGGAAGTTGAAACGCCCATCGCTAGGTTAGCTCAACTGGCACGCGCTATTGGTATCCATTTGGTAGTAGCCACTCAACGCCCTTCTGTTAATGTTATCACTGGGGTGATCAAAGCAAATTTCCCTGCGCGATTGTCTTTTCGTGTTACTTCAAAAGTAGATTCGCGTACTATTTTAGACTCGGGTGGTGCCGACCAACTCGTTGGAATGGGGGATATGCTTTTTTCCAATGGATCGGACGTTATACGCTTGCAAAGTCCGTTTGTAGATACACCAGAAATAGAAAAAGTGTGTGAGTTTATCGGTTCACAACGCGGCTACGATTCGGCCTATATGTTGCCGGAATTCGAAGGCGAAGGTGATGGGGGAGCAAATTCAGTAGATTTATCCGAACGGGATGCCCTATTTGAAGAGGCAGCTAGGTTGATCGTCATGCATCAACAAGGAAGTACGTCATTGATCCAGCGAAAATTGAAATTGGGCTACAACCGTGCCGGTCGCCTGATAGATCAGCTGGAAGCCGCAGAAATAGTGGGGCCTTTTGAAGGGTCAAAGGCGCGTGAAGTTTTAATCAAAGATGAAATGAGTTTGGAACAATTATTGACTGATTTGAAAGAACGACATAGTTAACTTGAATTTTATGGCAATGAAAAAGTTTGTTTTACTGGCTGCCTTTCTGGTTTTTGGAAAATTACTGATGGCTCAATATGATCCAAAGGCATTGGAGATACTGGAAGCGATGAGCAAAAAATACAAGGCGATTGCCAACTTTGAAGCCAGTCTCGCCACCTTGATGACCAATGAAACAGAAGGAGTAAAGGAAGAAGTGAAAGGCAAAATCACAGTCAAGGGCGAGAAATTCAGATTGTTGTTGGACGATCAGGAGATTATCAATAATGGTACTACCGTGTGGACTTATCTCCCTTCGGCAAAGGAAGTCAACATCGATAACTTTGACCCAAATTCAGATGATATAAATCCGGTAAAGATTTTTGATATTTATAAAAAGGGTTTCCGGTATCTTTTTTTGGGAGAAAAGACAGAAGGGGGTCAGGTGTATGAGGAAATCGACCTCGTGCCCGAAAAGAAAAATGCCCAATACTTCAAGATAAAAATGATGATTGCCAAGAAGGACAAGAGTATTCATAGCTGGACGATGTTTGACAAGTCAGGCAATAGGTACAAGTATGTGATCACTAAGTTTACTCCCAATTTGAAGATAGATGATACCTTTTTTAGCTTCGATCCTAAAAAGTATCCGGGTGTGGAAATTATTGACGTACGATAGGATGCCGACTACTTTTTAGTATGACCCGCGATCAGCTTTTCGAACAAATTAAAAAAAAGCAGTCTTACCTGTGTGTTGGACTAGATACCGACCTTGAAAAGATACCGAAACATTTGCTTCGGTTACCTGATCCCATCTTTGAATTCAATAAAAAAATTATTGACGCCACGAAAGATTACTGCGTAGCCTATAAACCCAATATCGCGTTTTACGAAGCATCGGGCTATAAAGGCTGGGAGAGTTTGCAACGTACTTTAGAATATATTCCCAAAGAATGTTTTACGATAGCGGATGCTAAGCGAGGTGACATTGGAAACACCTCTACACTTTACGCAAAAGCTTTTTTCCAGCAAATGGATTTTGACGCGCTCACAGTGGCGCCTTATATGGGCGAAGATTCGGTGAGGCCATTCTTGGAATTTCAAGGCAAGTGGACGATTTTATTGGTACATACCTCTAATCCAGGTAGTACAGACTTTCAGCTCATTGAAACGCAAGACGGAAAATACCTTTTTCAGGAAGTGATCTTTGCCTCGCAGCGGTGGGCAACGCCCGACAAGATGATGTATGTGGTGGGGGCAACGCATGCCGATAAAATTGGAGCCATTCGGGCACTCGCCCCCGATTACTTTTTTTTGGTTCCGGGCGTAGGCACTCAAGGCGGAGATTTAGAGGCCGTTTCAAAGGCCGGGTTGAATGCGCAGTGCGGTCTTCTGGTTAATTCTTCCCGATCAATTATCTATGCATCCGCAGGTGAAGATTTTGCTGAAGCGGCAGCGGCAGCGGCCAGGAAAGTTCAACAGGAAATGAGCCTTTATCTCCATAAATATGTTAGATAGGTATCTACAAGCCATCTCAAAAATAGCGGATTATCAAGTTGAGTATGGCGAAGCCAGCTTTGTGTAATCGAAGTAGCCTTCGACAAGCTCAGGCTGCCATTGAAATTGATTTTTGAGATAGCTTCTACATTGATTCGTATTATTTTATGTAGTAGCTTGTCGTGGATACATGGCAATGAACGAATCTTTTCTGCACTATATCTGGCAATTCCAATATTTCGATAAAGCCAATCTGAAAACACAGCAGGGTGAGCAAGTAGCGATATTTAAAACCGGTTGGCTCAATACGAATGCCGGTCCGGATTTTTCGGGTGCTAAGATTCGTATCGGTGACCTTGATTGGGTGGGGAATGTGGAGATACATCAGAGAGCTTCCGATTGGATAGCTCATTCACACACTCAAGACAAGGCTTATGAAAACGTGATCCTTCACGTGGTTTGGGAAGGAGATGAAGTAATCAAAAGGATGGATGGGTCGGTTATTCCAACCATTGAATTAAAGGATCGGGTAGATGAATCGTTGTTGAAGGCCTACCGAAAACTGGTCAATAGTAGTACCGTCATTCCCTGCGAAAAATCATTTCAGTCTGCCGATGAATTGATCAAGTTGTCGATGGTGGAAAAATCGCTTTTGAAAAGGCTGGAATATAAAGCCCACGAGGCGCAGCAGGTATTGCAATCCAACGGAGGCGATTGGCAAGAAACCGCCTATCAGCTTTTGGCCAGAAACTTCGGATTTAAAATTAATAGCGAATCTTTCTTTCAATTGGCAAAATCGCTCCCTTATAAAATTATTACAAAGCATTCGTCTAATTTATTGCAATTGGAGGCCTTGCTGTTTGGCCAGGCAGGCATGCTGGAAACAAAAACGAAGGATGAATATGTCACGGCATTGTTTGAAGAATATCTATTTCTTTCCAAAAAATATTCGATCTACGATTCCCGTCTTTCCACGGCTCAATGGAAGTTCCTTCGTTTGCGGCCTGCCAACTTTCCCACGCTTCGCATTGCACAGTTTGCTTCACTGATGGCATCGGAAAAGAGTCTTTTCCCGACATTCATCGAGGCAGATTCATTTGATAAATTGCAATCTGTTCTATCGTGTTCGCCCTCGGTTTATTGGCATTCCCATTTTCATTTTGCCCGCAAATCGAAAACAACAATTCATTCGTTGGGGCAGGCATCGAAAGAGAATGTGATCATTAACACGATCGTTCCGTTGTGGGTGGCGTATGGAAAGACTAAAGATGATCAGCGGTATGTTGATCGCGCCATGGAAATTCTTCAGCACATCCCCGCGGAAGTAAACAAGATTACTAAAATATGGTCGGGTCTTGGCATGTCACTACAATCTTCGTTTGAGTCACAGGCATTGATCGAACAATACAATACCCTTTGCCAGAAACGAGATTGCCTCAATTGCGTGGTCGGTGCGTCACTCCTTCGTCCTCAATGAGCGCTCTTTTAATCGGGGTAAATTGTATTGCGATCATTGGCTTCGCCATCGGTTTCCAGCGTTCGTTTGTGGTCGACCTACAGAAATTTTATTGGTTCGCTTTTTTTATCAAATGGTTGGCAGCCCTATCACTTGGGCTCGTTTATATGTACTACTATCCGGGAGGAGACACATGGACTTATTTTGAGGAAGCAAAAAAGTTATCTCTTCTTGCAACGTCCGACTTTTCTCAATTTTGGGATCTATTCCTGGCTAGCAACGACACAAGCACGGTGACACATTTTTTATATGTGCATGACCGTTCGTTTCTTTTTGTAAAAATAGTCAGTCTCTTGAATTTAGTTTCAGGCAACAATTATTGGGTAACCGCCTCCTATTTTTCGTTGGTTTCATTTTTTTCAAGTTGGTTTTTGTTTATTCAACTGAGAAGATTCGCCCCGGACTCAACCCGAGCAGCAGTGTTAGCCATTTTTTTATTTCCATCGATACTTTTTTGGTCTTCCGGTTTGTTGAAGGAAACGTTGGCAATGGCCGCAGTTTATTATTTAACCGCTGTCCTGATTCAACTTTTGTGTGGTGCAAAAGTGAACCTCGTTCAATGGGCGTTGGTGTTTTTTTCTGTTTGGATAGGTTGGTCGATCAAATACTATTGGTTGGGTATTTTTATTGCTGCCTGGCTCTCGTGTTTGTTTGTTTTCATTTTAACTAAGAATAGAAAAATTTCGCAGCGTAAATCAGGTTTAGGTTGGCTCGGTCTGTTTCTGTTGCTTGCTGCCGGAGCAAGTTTTGCTCACCCTAATTTTCACCTTGAGCGGGTGATGGAGGTAATCGTTTCTAACCATGACCTGTCTGTTTTGCAATCGAAAGGCAATGACTATATCCATTATTATGATCTTCTACCTACTGTTGCGAGTGTGGCGGTTAATTCTCCGTGGGCTTTGTTCTCTGCTCTTTTCAGGCCAATGCCTTTTGAGGCCACTGGCCTTCCATCAGTACTTGCCTCGCTGGAAAATCTGATCATTTTTGTATTAGCTGTTTCCTATTTGGCATCTGCCCGAAAGAAAAGCCCTCCATTTGTCATTCCTCTTTTTGTTTTTTCGGTCGTGCTTTGTGTATTTCTCGCGTTGTCGACACCCAATTTTGGCACACTCTCGCGCTATCGGGTGGGGTTTCTCCCGTTTATGATTTTTGTTTTTTCTTTCCGCAATCCATTGCTTAACTATTTGATGAACCGTCTTTCTTTTCTTACCAAATAGTTCGATCAATCCCTACCTTTGTATCATGGAGAATCCGGTAATCATCTTTGGGGCAAACGCGCTCGGCCGAGCTGCGAAAGATATTTTTGAAAACAATGGCGTAGTTGTTTATGGTTTTTTAGACGATGATAAAAAACTTCATCAATCCATCATTGATGAAGTGGTGGTTTTAGGTGATACGGATGACGATGGTTTCCTAAAACTGATTGGTAAAAAGTGTGAGGCATTTATTGCTATTGATGATAACAAGTTGCGAAAAAATGTTGTAGGTGTATTGAAAGAAGTGCGTCACGTTCAACCTGTCAACGCCATCCATCCGCAATCATTTGTTTCTCCCAAAGCAGAAATCGGCCACGGCAACTTTATTGACTATGGAGCGTACCTGGCACCGGCTGCAAAAATTGGAAGCTATTGCCTGATTCATGCCAATGTGTCGATTGGTGTTGAGGCCACTTTGGGAGATTTGGTGCAGGTGGGCTCTGGTTCAAACATCAATTCTGGTGTGCAGATAGAAGACGAAGTATTTATCGGCTCCGGGGTCACGATCGTTTCTGGAGTGACGATTGGAAAGGGTGCACGAATTGGTGCTGGTTCTGTGGTGATAGCGTCAGTGAAAGCAGGAGAAACCGTTTTTGGAAATCCTGCACAAAAGGTCAGCCGGTAACGGAACTGTATATGCCAAAATTTTCAGAGACCGATTTGATTTTGAATCCCGATGGGAGTGTCTATCACCTCAATCTTTTACCCAAGCATATTTCTGATACCGTCATTGCTGTGGGAGACCCCAGCCGAGTTTACATGGTCAGCCAGCTTTTTGATGAAGTTGAATTTGAAATGAACAAACGAGAGTTCATCACGCATGTGGGCAAGTACCATGGAAAGAAAATCACAGTTATCAGCACGGGAATCGGAACTGATAACATTGAAATATTTTTTACCGAATTGGACGCCCTGGTGAACATCGATTTGAAAACACGAGAACCCAAGGCGAAGAAGAAAAAGCTAAAGGTCATTCGGATTGGCACCTCGGGGGCTTTGCAAGAAGATATTGCCGTTGGTTCTCATTTGGTTTCGGACTATGCCGTGGGCTTTGATAATCTCATGAATTTCTATGATTTGCCCATGGATGACTTTGAGACGGGCGTAGCGCACGATATTCAGAAAAAAATTGGCCTTCCGTTTATGCCGTATGTGGCTCAAGGCTCTGAAACGCTTCGCAAGCAATTGGCTTTTGATATGCAGTTGGGCAACACCGTGACTTGCCCAGGCTTTTACGCACCCCAAGGAAGAGAGCTACGAGTCCCTATCCGGTTGCCGAAGTTGCTGGAAGACTTGAACTACTACCATAAAGGCGACTTTTGGCTCACCAATTTTGAAATGGAAACAGCCGCTTACTATGCAATGGGTAGGTTGCTGGGACATGATGTGCTAAGTGTCAATGCGATTATCGCGAATCGGATGAAGAATAAATTCTCAAAAGATTCCACAAAAGTAGTGGAGTCGCTGATTGAAAAAGTGATCGATCGGATTTAGTCGTCAGCAAGAGTCGACTAATACGTCATGCTATCCATCCGCACAATCTGTTTGCCTGCTTTGAACGGCTCGTTGTTGTAAAACCCAGACAGTACGCGATGAGCAATTTGCTCAATGACTAATTCTTCTTTTGATTTCCCCTCTTTGCCTTGCCAGTAAACCCGCTGTGGGTGTTTGCTCATATCTTCTACATAAGACACTGCGCGTTGGTATTGATCAGGGGTAAATGTAATGGTGAAGCAGGTTTTTACTTTTTGTGTTTCCATGGTTGAAAGGTGTTACAAGTGTAGTGCCAAAAAATAACTCTCAATTTTAAAAAATATCGACACGCATAAAAAGTTGATGCCCGCGAGCGGTCGGTATCGTTCGTTGACGGGAAAATTTTTGGGCGCAGCCTACCATTGAATTGCTAACTTTGCCGTGCAAATGAGAAATTACGAAATCCACACATTACCCAATGGAATCCGGGTGGTTCACAACCAGGTTGCCTCCACCAAGATTGTTCATTGTGGCATCATGCTCGATATAGGCAGTAGAGACGAGAGCCCCGATAATCAGGGTATCGCCCATTTCTGGGAGCACATGGCGTTCAAAGGCACCAAAAAAAGAAAGTCCTTCCATATCCTCAATCGATTGGAGTCCTTGGGTGGAGAATTAAATGCCTTCACCGACAAAGAGAAGATTATGTTCTACGCCTCCCTTCGGGATGAATATTTTGAAAGAGCCATAGAATTACTGGCAGACATCACGTTCGATTCTGTTTTTCCGGCCGCGCAAATTGAAAAAGAGCGGCACGTGATTTTGGAGGAGATGTCCATGTATTTTGACGACCCGGAGGATTCATTGCAGGATGAGTTTGATGCACTTATTTTCTCCGGACATTCGCTCGGTATGAATATACTGGGCACAAAAAAGACGGTGAGCAGATTTAAGCGGGCAGATTTTAAATCCTTTGTAAAAGAGCACTTAGATACTTCCCGAATCATCTTCTCATCCGTAGGGAATAGTTCGATGGAAAAGGTCATCCAATTGGCTGAAAAATACTTGGGTCGTATACCGGCTGTGGCATCGGTAAAGAGAAGAAAAAAATTTACAAACTACAAAGCAAAAGACCTTGCCTTGAAGCGTGAGGTCAAGCAGGGGAGGTGTGCCATCGGGCGGCCTGCTTACAAAGTGACTGACGAAAAACGAAGTGCATTTTATGTCCTCACCAGCATACTAGGTGGTTCGGGAATGAATTCGCGTCTGAATCTGGCACTTCGCGAGAAGTATGGATTTGTGTATTCAATAGGATCGCACTTTGTACCCTTTACAGATACGGGTATTTTTATGATCTCGTTTGGTACCGAGCCTTCTCAAATGAAAAAAAGTATTGAGCTGGTGAAAGTGGAGATGAAAAAACTACGCGATATGCCGCTTGGTATAAAACAACTGGCCTCCTCCAAAGAGCAAATACTTGGGCACTTAGCAATGGCTGAGGAGAGCAACATTAGCTTTATGATGATGATGGCCCGCAACTTATTGGACTTAAAAAAGATAGTGACGTTCGAAGAACTTCAGGAAAGAGTGAAAGGTATATCTGCATTGCAACTTCAGCAAATTGCCAATGAGATGTTTAAAGAAGATGAATTGAGTTGTTTAATCATGGAGCCCAATTAGTCGAATGGAGTTTATACCCCTCGAGATTGATAACTATGCCAGAGCCCACACATCGGTAGAATCTGATTTGTTAAAAAAGATTTATCGGGATACACAAGCAGATATCCTGATGCCACGCATGGTGTCTGGTCATTTACAGGGAAGATTCCTTTCAATGATCAGCCGCATGATCAAGCCTTCTGCTATTTTAGAAATTGGAACCTTTACCGGGTACTCAGCGATTTGCCTGGCAGAAGGCCTTCGGGCGGGCGGGAAAATCATGACGATCGACAATAATGAAGAACTAGAAAATCGGGTTCGAGGTTATTTTGCGGAGGCAAAATTGGGTGGTGCCATAGACTACTTGATTGGCGATGCATCGCTGTTGATACCAACTATATCCACACAGTTCGACTTGGTCTTTATAGATGCAGATAAAGAGAACAATAGCCTTTACTATGACCTTGTATTTGACAAAGTGAGGGTAGGTGGTTTTATCCTTGCCGATAACGTGCTTTGGAGCGGCAAAGTGGTACAATCAAAATTGGACAAAGATACTCGAGCGGTTGCAGCCTTCAATCAAAAAGTCAGTAATGACAGCCGTGTTACATGCATGCTCTTGCCACTGCGCGATGGGCTCATGCTTATTCAAAAGCTCAAAAATTGACAGACCCGAAATTTGTTGCGTTCTTTTCACTACCTTTGTTTCCATGAGATTTTTTGCAGTCGCACTCATTTTTTTTGGAGTTGCTGCCTCATACGCGCAAGCTCCTGTGGTGCCCCACAAAATGCATTTTGCAGACATGACCCTCTCCATTCGTGATGAGGCAAGACGCGAAATTCAAGAAGATGTTGATGCACTTGTCCGAAACCCGAAATACTTTGATCAAAAGGTTGAGCGAGCAAAAAGATACTTTCCGATTATCAATAAAATTTTTGCGGAAGAGAATGTGCCGGGAGATTTAAAATACCTGGTTTTGCAAGAGAGTTCGTTGGTGGCCGATGCGGTCTCCGTTTCCAATGCGGTTGGTTTCTGGCAGTTTAAAGATTTTACTGCGATCAGCGTGGGCTTGCGGGTAGACGCGCAGATTGACGAACGGATGAATATTTTCTCTGCCTCAAGGGGAGCGGCCAGGTACCTCAAGCAGAACAATCAACAATTCGATAACTGGATACTGGCATTGCAAGCCTACCAAATGGGTGCTGGAGGAGTCAAGCGATCTGTGGGAGACAAGCACAATGGAAAACGCCATTTTGAAGTTACAGTCGATACCTATTGGTATATCAAAAAATTCATAGCGCATAAAGTAGCTTTTGAAAAAGCCGTTGACGGACCTCCCCAAATAACAGCTGCTGCCATTGAATTAAAATCAAAAAAGTCATTGACCGAATTGGCTAATGAAGTAAAATTGGATGAGTCTGTCCTCCGCGAATACAATAAGTGGGCACTTACTGGAATGATTCCTGACGATAGAACCTACTTCGTTGTGGTGCCAAATGGAGTCATCGATAATGTGGCAAGCCCTGCGCCTGTATTAGCCTCAAAAACAGCCTCGAGGGCGAAACCGCTTTCGCCAAAAAAGAACCAGCCGAATCGAGAGGTAAAATTCATTAATGGATTAAGAGCCATAAAAGCATTGGATGGGGAAACCCTTGTTGGGTTGACCGACCAAGCCGGGATTACGTTGGCGCGCTTCTTAAAGTTTAACGAAATGCAGATAGATCATTCTGTCGAAGCCGGAGCATTTTACTTTATGGAGCGAAAGAAGGCATCTTCAACCGTGTTGCAGCACAAAGTAAAAATTGGTGAAGATTTATGGTCGATTAGTCAACAATACGGAGTTCAGTTAAAAAAGGTCAAGAAGTGGAACCGAGGGTTTGTTGAAGGAAGGCTGCAAGTTGGTTCAACTGTTTGGCTTACTTCAAAAAAGCAAACTGAGGAGCCACTGCCCAAACTTCCTGATGTGCCAAAGGAACAGATTGCTGCGCTCGAACAGGAATCATTCAATTGGGAGGTAAAGGCTGAAAATCGTCAGGCACCTCAAGTCAATTCTTCACCTACGATTGTTATTCAGCAAGTTGAAGCGGTTCAAGTGCCTGAGAAGACTTTCAAAGGAGATCGATTGGGCAAGGAGCATTTTGTGGCAAAAGGTGAAACGTTGTACTCCCTTTCTAAGACTTACGGAGTGTCGGTTGTAGACATGGCAAAATGGAACAATTTAGCCATTGACAATGGGCTGACGATTGGACAGAAGATTATCTTGTATTTGCCAGAAAAAGAGGAAAAGTTACATGAAACTTCTGAGGCCGAAGTAAACCCAACCATCGATAACTCGCTAATTCACTTGGTTTCGCAAAGCGACACTTTGTATGCCATTGCCAGGCAATACGGAGTGACAATCAAGGAGTTAATGGATTGGAACGACAAAAAAGAGTTAAGTGTGAAAGAAGGCGAAAAAATCAAGGTGCGAAGAAAGTAACCCCAGGAACTTGTGGTTATTTGGAAGAATACGTACCTAAATTTGATTCAATGCGATTGGTCTTAAACAATACTCCAAAAAAAGAATAATTTTGTGATCCTATCAGGTAAAGTAGGCTTAAAATTTTGGTTGGATGAGTTGTTTAATGAATTAAAGAAATGGTGATAGATACTGCGAAAGTATTGGAGTTGGTGATGTTGGTTGATGATAATGATACTGATAATTTTATCAGTAAACGGATTATTGAGATAACGAAATTTGCCAAACGGGTAGAAGTTAAGAGCTCCGGAAAGGGTGCTTTAGACTATTTGCGTGAATTTCAGAATGATGCGGATAACCTGCCAAGTATTATTTTCCTGGATATAAACATGCCAATTGTAGACGGCTTTGTTTTCCTCTACGAGTTCGAAAAATTTGGAGAGCTAGTTCGCAATAAATGCAAAGTCATCATCCTTTCGAGTTCTGACAATAAGCGCGACATCGATAAAATTGTCAACAATGATTTCGTAATTAAATTCATTACCAAGCCCCTCACAGAAGTAGCCTTGGATGAGATCCGCCTGAGCAATATTTAGAGGTTTATCGTTGGTTTTGTATTTTTACGAAAAACCAAAGTTGAATTTATGCTCAAATCTCGAAGTCACTGTTACTGCGCTATTCTATCTATTGCTTTTTTGGTCTGTTTTCAGAATACCGATGCTCAAGTTGTTAAAGTTGACACCTTGACCCATTGGAAAAAGGCATTTAAAGCTGGCCTCAACCTCAATCAAGCCTCCTTTTCTTCTAATTGGAAAGCCGGGGGAATAAATTCCATTGGGTTCAATGCGTATCTGAATTATAAGGCCAACTATAAAAACGGAATAAATTCTTGGGACAATGAAATTGATCTCCTTTATGGTATGGTCAATAATGCAGGGCAGGGTACTCGTAAAACCCTTGATCGTATTTTCTTGGACACCCGCTATGGCCGTGCCATCAATCCGAAATGGGATTTTTCAGTTTCTGCCAATTTACAATCTCAATTTGCTGACGGATTTTCCTATGCAAAAGACGCAGTAGGTGTAGAGCAACGTACATTGATCTCTGGTGCCTTTGCCCCCGCGTACATTACTGCGGCTCTGGGATTTGAATATCATCCTAATACTTTTTTCAAACTGCGACTTTCACCATTTTCGCCACGGGCTACAATTGTTAATGATGTCAATCGGTTTTATAATCCGATCACAAACCCTACTCCTTATGGTGTGAAACTAGGTGAAAGTGTTCGTTACCAGTGGCTGGCATTTCAATTATTGGCAGAATTTAATAAAGACATTGCTACCAACATAAACTTGAAGTGGCGTTATATTCTGTTTGGCGATTACGAAAAACTGGAGCTAGATAGAATTGATCATAGATTGGACTTGAATCTGACGGCAAAGGTGAATAAGTTTATCAATGTCAGTTTCGGTGGTATCGCGATGTATTTTTATGACCAGGACAAAGAAATTCAGATAAGTCAGGCGCTGTCTTTGGGGGTCGCGTATACATTCCAGAATTTTCAGGATAAGAAATAATTCTTTATAATTTATAAGAAGACCCCGCCTTTAAAGTGGGGTTTCTTTTTTATTTTGCTGTATGGAGAAAATCACCATAAGACGGTCAAATTTTGAAGATACTGCCGCCATGCGTGACGTGGCGATACGATCGTATACTGACACGTTTGCAGACTCCAATACACCCGAAAATATGAAGGCTTTTTTTACGGAATCATATAGCCTGTCGAAACTGCAGGACGAATATTACGAACCACTTTCAGTACTCTATTTAGCTTGCAATGGAGAGAAAGTGGTTGGTTTTTTAAGGCTTCGTCTCAATAACGAGGTAAAGAATGAGTTGGGGGAAAATACCATTGAACTACAACGCCTTTACATTGATACCGCTTATCACGGAAAACAGATTGGTAAAAATTTGATGGAAAAGGCGTTGATCTATGCAAGGGAAAATCGCTACGATTGGATTTGGTTGGGTGTTTGGGAGCGTAACTTCAACGCGCAGCATTTTTATGCTAAGTGGGGATTTGAGAAATTTGGCGAGCACGTTTTTCAAATGGGCGATGACCCGCAAATTGATTGGCTTCTGAAAAAGAAATTATAACATTATCGTTAGCAACTTATGTCAAAAGAGAAATTCGTTACGGCTATTACATCTTCGTACTCATTCCCATCTGCTTCGATTTTCTTGGGTGCTGGGGTGTTTGAAGGTGAAATTGTGAAAGAAGCTAGAGTAAATCTTTCGTTAAAGATGATGAATCGCCATGGACTTGTCTCAGGTGCTACAGGCTCAGGAAAAACACGCACGCTTCAATTGATGGCCGAACAGCTTTCGCTGGCAGGTGTCCCCGTTTTTATGCCCGATATGAAGGGCGATGTTTCGGGAATGGCGAAAGAAGGTACACCCAATGAGAAGATCAAGGAACGATTAAAATCAATTGGTCTTGACGGCTACAAACCCACAGGATTTCCTATTGAACTTTATTCACTTAGTGGAAAAGTAGGAGCACAAATGCGTGCGACGGTTACTGAGTTTGGCCCCGTGATGTTAAGCAAGGTCTTGGAGTTGAATGATATTCAGAGTGGTGTATTGATGATTCTATTCAAATATGCGGATGATAAAAAGCTTCCCATTGTTGACTTGAATGACTTGAAAAAGGTTCTTAACTATTTGTCAGAAGGCGCGGGGGCGGCAGAAATCAAAGAAGCCTACGGAAAAATTTCATCATCAACGGCTGGCACCATCCTGCGAAAAATTGTGGCGATGGAGCAACAGGGTGTAGCGCAGTTGTTTGGCTTGAAATCTTTTGACATCGAGGATTTAATGGAAAAGGTGGATGGGAGAGGAGTGATCAGTTTACTAAACGTATCTGATGTGCAAAGTCAGCCTGCGATTTTTTCTACCTTCATGCTTTCTTTGTTGGCCGAACTCTATCAAAAACTACCAGAGGCTGGAGATTTAGATAAACCCAAGTTGGTGTTCTTCATTGATGAGGCGCATTTGCTGTTCAAGGATGCCCCCAAAGCATTCATGGATCAGATCGAACAAGTAATTCGACTCATCCGATCCAAAGGAGTAGGCATCTTTTTCTGTTCTCAGTTAGTGCAAGACATTCCACCTACTGTGTTGTCACAATTAGGCAATCGTGTGAGCCATGTCATACGTGCATTTACACCCAATGATGTTAAGGCGCTGAAGGAAACAGTAAATACTTTTCCGCAGTCTGAATTTTACGATTTGGAGAAACAGTTTACTCAATTGGGTACCGGCCAAGCTTTCGTAACGGTTTTAAACGAGAAGGGTATTCCCACGGAAACCGTCACTGTGCATTTGGCTCCACCTGCTTCCTTGATGGGGCCCTTGACTGAAAGTGAGTATAAAGAGCAATTGAATCAGTCTGCGATTTTCAAAAAATACCAGGAGGTGATTGATCCCCAAAGTGCGTTTGAAATACTGACTGAAAAACTGAAAGCTCAGGAGGAAGAGCAAGCCGAGGCAAAGCAGCAAGTAGAAGAGCAAAAACCGGCACGCCCGGCAAGGGCTGAAAAGAGTACGTTTGAGCAGGTGATCAATTCTCCAATTACCAAGCAAATTGGAAAAGAAATGGTCAGGGGAGTGTTCGGAATGCTCTTTGGAACTACCCCTCGAAGAAGCACCGCCAGACGCAAATGGTAAGCAATCAGTTCGACATTGTTGGTTGAGTGAAAGAGGTCATTTGCAGCTTTTGGCTTATTTTTGCGGTTCTTAAAAATAAGGACTAAAGAAATGGCCGATTACAGCAAAGAAGAGATCAAAAACATTGAGCAGAAGTGGCGTAATGAATGGGAAAAACGTGCCCTTTACAAAGTCACTAACGATACCTCAAAGCCAAAGTATTACGTTCTGGACATGTTTCCCTACCCATCTGGGGCTGGGCTTCATGTAGGGCATCCGCTCGGCTATATTGCTTCTGACATTGTCGCACGATTTAAACGGATCAAAGGTTTTAATGTGTTGCACCCGATGGGCTTCGATGCATTTGGGTTGCCGGCAGAGCAATATGCACTGGAGCATGGCATTCACCCCGCCATTTCAACACAGGATAACATCAACAACTTCAAAAGACAGTTAGGGAAAATAGGATTTTGCTACGACTGGAGCCGTGAGGTGCAAACCTGCGATCCTTCTTATTACAAATGGACGCAATGGATTTTTTTGCAAATCTTCGATAGCTGGTTCAATCGTAAAAAGGAAAAGGCAGAACGCATTTCCGAACTAATTAAGATTTTTGAAAAAGAGGGAAATGCAAACCATCCCATTCAAAATTCAAAGTTCAAGATTCAACATTTTGCAGCAACGGACTGGAAAGGTTTTGATGAAAAAACGCAACAAGAAATCTTGATGCAATACCGTTTGGCATATCTCGCTTATACGGATGTCAATTGGTGCGAAGCATTAGGCACTGTGCTTGCCAACGATGAGGTCATCAATGGTGTGAGTTACCGCGGAGGTTTTCCGGTAGTGAAAAAGCAAATGCGCCAGTGGAGTTTGCGCATTACCGAGTATGCCGATCGTTTGTTGAAAGGATTGGATGAAATCGATTTTAGCGAGTCGATGAAAGACATCCAGCGGAATTGGATTGGGAAGAGTGTTGGAGCAAGTATCAATTTTCACCTCACCCCTAGCCCCTCTCCGGAGGAGAGGGGGGGTGCTTCCGATGAAGTCTATGCGCAAGATTTTGTTTTTACAACCGATTCAAAAACGTGGGGCGCTCTAAAAGAAAATGCCCGCGAGAATAGGAGAGAACCAACAGAGGCAGAAGATAGATTTTGGCAAGCGGTTCGGAACAGTAATCTAGGGCAAAAATTTAGGAGGCAGCATGCCATTGCGAAATTTATTGTTGATTTTGTTTGTATTGAGAAAAAATTAGTCGTTGAGCTAGACGGCTCTATTCATCATTATCAAAAACGCGAAGACGAAGAAAGAACGAAAATTATTGAAACCGAGGGTTTTAGAGTAATCCGGTTTAGCAACGAGCAAGTCTTGAATTCGCTGTCGGAAGTTTTGGAAAAAATCAAATCGGAGCTCGCCTCCCCCTCTCCTGTGGAGAGGGGGCTGGGGGGTGAGGTTTTCTCCAAAAAGGACGCAGGGCAACGGGGTGAGGTCAACCCACGTAAAATCACGGTGTTTACCACCCGCCCCGATACGATTTTTGGTGTTGATTTTATGGTGATTGCGCCAGAGCATGAACTGGTTAAACAAATAACGACAAAAGCACAGAGAGAAGACATTGATAAGTACCTAAAGTATGTCGAGAGCCGATCGGAAGTGGATCGAATGGCTGAAGTGAAGAAAATCACGGGAGCGTTTACAGGTGCATACGCAACCAATCCGTTCAACGGAAAGCAAATTCCGATTTGGATTAGTGAATATGTATTGGCAGGATATGGCACAGGTGCTATCATGGCCGTACCATGTGGTGACGAGCGCGATCATAAGTTTGCGAAGCACTTTAAATTGCCTATTACCAATATCATTGGTTCGCACTATAATGGAGAGGAAGCCAATCCAACAAAAGATGCTATTCTCGAAAATTCCGGTTTTTTAAATGGTTTAGTGATGCGTGATGCCATTGATGTGGCCATCCAAAAGTTGGAAGAGAAAGGCATTGGCAAACGACAAGTAAACTATAAAATGCGCGATGCAGGTTGGAGTCGCCAACGTTATTGGGGCGAGCCGTTCCCTGTCGTATTTAAGGACGATATGCCCTATGCCATGAAGGAAAGCGACCTTCCCTTAGAGTTACCGCCTTCTGATAACTTCAAGCCTTCAGGCAACGGAGAAGGGCCATTGGCCAACCTGACTGATTGGATCAACTTTGCTCCAAATGAAAAAAGAGACAGCAACACCATGCCCACACACGCAGGTGCAGCCTGGTATTTTTTGCGCTACATGGATCCACATAACACTAATGCTTTCGCGGATCCCAAAGCCCTCGACTATTGGAATCAAGTGGATGTGTACATTGGTGGAGCAGAACATGCAGTTGCTCACTTGCTGTACGCTCGCCTGTGGACGAAAGTGTTACACGACCTTGATTATATTAAATTTGACGAGCCGTTTAAAAAGCTGATTAATCAGGGGAAGATTACCGGGGATTCTAGATTCGTTTATAGGCTTAGGGGTTCTAATAAATTTGTTTCATCTGGGTTGAAAAGTAATCATGAAACTGACGAATTACATGTTGATATAAGTATCGTACAGGGATTGGAACTTGATTTAGATGCTTTCAGGAAATGGAAGCCTGATTTTGCTAGTGCTGAATTTATACTGGAGGAAAGCAAATACATCTGCGGCTCGGCCATTGAAAAAATGAGCAAGTCTTATTTCAACGTAGTCAACCCTGATCAGATTATTGACAACTACGGAGCTGACACTCTTCGGATGTACGAAATGTTTTTGGGGCCGTTGGAGGCTTCTAAACCATGGAGCACGCAAGGTATTGATGGGGTCTTTAAGTTCTTGCGCAAGGTTTGGAATTTGATCCATGACCAATCCGGCAATCTGAAAGTAAGCGAGGCAGAGCCAACACGGGAGGAATTGAAAGTGCTTCATAAAACAATCAAAAAAGTAGAGCAGGATATTGAGAATTTCTCATTCAATACTTCGGTAAGTGAGTTCATGATTTGTGTAAATGAACTGGGCTCGTTAAAATGTAATAAGCGGGCCATCGTTGAGCCTTTGGTAATCGCATTATCTCCTTTCGCCCCCCATATCGCGGAAGAGCTTTGGGAGAAGTTGGGCCATAATGAAAGCATCTTAACGTCTACTTATCCAAAGTACGATGACCAGTATTTAGTGGAGAGTACATTTAGCTATCCGATTTCCATCAATGGAAAAGTGCGCGCTCAAATGGAGTTCGCCTTAGATATGCCTAAAGAAGATATTGAGAAAATTGTATTGGCTTCAGAAATTGTGCAAAAGTGGACGGAAGGAAAACCACCTAAGAAGATGATTGTGGTGCCCGGGAGGATTGTAAACGTGGTGCTGTAATTTTTATGAAGCTGTCAGACTGAGCCTGCCTACCGGACCGGCAGGCTTGTCGAAGTCGGTTATTCTTCAGAAAGGTTTCGATAAGCTCTGAGGTGGTCTTGTTTAGGCGGACACTTTTTTTTGTCAGATTTCCAAACAGATATTATTCAAAACGGAGGATGGTGAAACCCATCCCCTCGCATAGAATCGGTCTGTATTGGGGGGTGCTCGCAAGGTAGGCTTTTTGGTGATATTGTTTTTCGAATTCCATGGGCGTTAGATAGTCATTTGAATTCTTGATAAAGTTGGCAGTAGGGACTTTGAGGAGGAATAGAAGCTCGCAGACAGTTAGTATCGATAACAATTCCCCACATCAAGATTTTTCGCTGAGCATCTTTTGAAAATCACTCTCGTAATAACCCTTTTCCTTGACAACGTTTTCAATTTCAGATTTTAATTGGCCATCGAAATAGTCCATCATAATCTTTCTTATTTCTAGCGTTTGATTCTCGTTGATATTTTGCCCAAAAAGTCTTAACAAACTCAATTGAAGAGAGTTGAGTTTTTTTGATTTTGGTGCTAAAGATGGACTTGACATATTTGATTCATTCCTACCAACAAAGATATTGTTTTTTTAGAGATAATCCACGAGAGAAACTTTCGAAAACAATTTCCTTATTCGCTGTATTAAATCCTCGCCTGATAAGTATACAACTGAAAGTATCGTCCTTTCTTTTCAATCAGTTCTTCGTGCTTACCGCGTTCCTGAATTTGACCTTCTTCAACTACCAAAATTTGATCGGCCTGGCGAATAGTACTCAGTCGATGCGCAATGACAAATGTAGTTCTACCCTGCATCAATGTTTTTAGGCTGTCTTGAATGAAGCTTTCGCTTTCTGTGTCAAGATTAGATGTGGCCTCATCTAAAATTAAGATTCTTGGATTCGCCAAGATCGCTCGTGCAATGGCTATTCGTTGGCGTTGACCTCCTGATAGTTTTACGCCTCTTTCGCCAATGACCGTTCCCAGCCCTTTTTCAAACCTATCGGTAAACTCATGCACAAACGCAGCTCGTACGGCTTTTTGAAGTTCCTCTTCAGATGCATTGGGTCGAGGGAAAAGAATGTTTTCACGGATGGTTCCTTCAAAGAGAAAATCGTCTTGAAGCACCACGCCCAATTGACTTCGATAGCTATTCAAGGACACCTTTTCCAGATCAACTCCATCAATTGTAATAGAACCACTTTCTGGATTTAAAAAGGTGGCAGCCAATCCTGCAATAGTTGTCTTACCTGATCCGGAAGTGCCTACTAGTGCTGTAACAGATCCTGCTGGAGAAGAAAAACTAATATTTTTTAGAACAGCCTTGCCCTCTTCGTAGGCGAACGAAACGTCTTTAAATTCAATATTGCCATTGATTTCGTTCATATTGATCGTGCGCGAAGTTCCATCATCTTCGATGGGCATGTTCATTAATTCTTCGGTGCGATCAAGGCCCGCGAAGGCTTCGGTTAACTGACTTCCAATATTGCTCATCTGTACAATGGGAGCAATCATGAAAACCATGAACATTGTGAATTGAAGAAAGTCACCCGCTGTTAAGTTAAAGTATCCACTCAACCCCATGATGCCAACACTGGCTAGTCCCACAAGGAAAGTTCCGGAACTGGTTACAAAACTGGTGGAGGTAAGGCTTTTCTTAACATTTAGAAAAAGTTGTTCAACGCCATTTTCAAAAACTTTAATTTCTTGTTGCTCGGCATTGAACCCTTTGATGACTCTTACGCCATTTAATGTTTCGGTTAGTCGGCCAGTTACCTCAGCGGTTATTTTTCCTCGCTCCCGGAAAACGGGTCTGATTATTGAGAAAGCTTTTAATGTTATGACACCGAAAATCGACATTGGCAATAAAATGAACAACGTCATTAAAGGATTGATATTGATCAAAAAGATGACTGAGATAACGGCTGTCAAAACACCCCCAATCAGCTGAACTAAACCTGTACCGACAAGGTTTCTCACGCCCTCCACATCGTTCATTACTCTCGATACTAAAGCGCCTGACTTTTGATTGTCGAAAAAACGGGTGGGCAGACGCAACAAGTGTTTCTGCACATTTGATCGGAGGATGGAGATAAGCCGTTGCGCCTCTACACTCAATATTTTTGTCAGCAAGAAAGAGGTAACCGCTTGTATTAGAATGGCCACCGTCACCCAAATCAAAAGGTCAGGAAGTTTGTCCAAATCTCTACGAACGAGAATGTCATCCATAAAAGGCTTGGTTGCCCAAGGCGGCACAAGGCCAGCAGCCCGACTTATAATGATCAACAGCAATCCGACAAAGAGTATATTTTTTCTTGGCCAGATAATGGTCTTAAAAACATGGCCAATGGTTACTTTCGATTTAGGTTTTACTACAGACATGGGGGATAAAATCAGGTTCAAATAACTTCAAAGACGTAATGTAAGTTCCTTTAGTGTAAAACAACCCTTTCTTTGTGATTTGAATTATTATATTAACGTCTTCGTAAAAGTACACTAAAATGAAAAAACTGCTTTTTTTACTTCTCATTTCCTCTTCGCTGTCAGCCCAGAAATTTACGTCAGACGAAATCAGTCGATGGAAAAAGCAAGCCGCGGGGATTGAAATCATTCGCGACAACTGGGGCATTGCTCACGTGTACGGAAGAACCGATGCAGATGCTGTCTTTGGAATGCTATATGCGCAATGCGAGGATGATTTTGAAAGAGTTGAGTTGAACTATATCAATGCCTTGGGTCGATTGGCTGAAGTGGACGGGGAAGGCAAATTGTACAATGATTTGCGAACAAGATTGTTTCAGGATAGCACCTTAGCCATATCCATTTTCAACAGCAGCCAGGGGGAGATGAAAAAGCTGATGCATGCGTTTGCTGATGGCTTGAATTATTTTTTATACACACATCCCGAAAAGAAGCCGAAATTGATAAAGCGTTTTCAGCCTTGGATGCCCTTGTTGTTTAGCGAAGGCAGCATTGGAGGTGATATTGAAGCTGTCTCGCTAACCAAATTGAAGGAGTTTTATGGTGGAGGAAAAGATGCTACTAAAATTGAACAAATTAATTTAGATGATGGATTAGAGCCCGAACCAAAAGGATCCAATGGATTCGCGATTGGACCTTCTCGTTCTGCCAATGGCAATTCCTTGCTGATGATCAACCCACATACGTCTTTTTACTTTCGTCCTGAAATTCAAATGACTAGCGGAGAGGGGTGGAGTGCTTATGGTGCCGTAACGTGGGGGCAATTTTTTATTTATCAAGGTTTTAATGAGCACTGTGGATGGATGCACTCTACAAGCGCAGCAGATGCTATTGATGAGTATAAGGAGACGATTGTAAAAAAAGGCGACTCTTTGTTTTATAAATATGGAAGCTCTACCAACCCAATTCGTAAAAAGAAAATTGTGCTTTCGTATAAAACAGACAAGGGAATGATGAAGAGAGCTTTTACTGCCTACTACACGCATCATGGACCAGTCATTGCTAAAATAGGCGAACAGTGGCTTAGCATTAAGATGATGCAAGAGCCTTTGTTGGCGCTCACTCAATCTTATTTGCGAACCAAAGCATCGGGATTGACCGATTTCCAAAAAGTGATGGAGTTGAAAACGAACACGTCTAACAACACTACTTATGCGGATGATCAGGGTAACATCGCTTATTGGCACGGTAACTTTATGCCCAAGAGAAATACGGCCTATAACTATAACCTGCCGGTAGATGGCAGCGATCCGGAGACCGATTGGAAAGGTTTACACAATCCCAATGAGACTGTACAATTGGTAAATCCTGTTAGTGGATGGATTCAAAATTGCAACTCTACGCCTTTCACCTCAGCAGGAACTAGTAGTCCTGACAAAACGAAGTACCCCACATATATGGCGCCTGATTTTGAAAACGCAAGAGGTATTCATGCAGTTCAGGTGTTGAGCCGTGAGACTTCTTTCACAATAGACAAGTTGATTCTGGCAGCGTATGATCCTTACTTGCCAGGCTTTGAAAAAATAGTTCCTTCGATTGTGGAATCGTACGCCACAATTTCAAAAACAGATGAAGCCATCCGAAAAAAATTGGCAGAGCCTATTTCTATGCTTCGTGACTGGGACAAGAAGTTTTCGATTTCCTCTGTACCGATGACTCTGGCCGTTTATTGGGGACAAGAGCTTAGGGTTCAATTAGCCGATCAAATACCCGCTGGAGTCGGTCAATTGGATATCATCGATTACCTTGTCAAAGCATCGCCCGAAGTAAAAATAAAAGCACTCATGAAAGTGGTGGATGAGTTGAAACGTGATTTTGGAAAATGGCAGGTAGCTTGGGGTGATGTGAATCGGTTCCAGCGCCTCACCGGAAAAATTAATGAGACATTCGATGATAACCAACCAAGTTTGCCCGTTGCATTTGCATCTTCTTTTTGGGGTTCATTAGCAGCCTTTGGTAGCAAGAAGTATCCAGGTACAAAAAAAATGTATGGGTATGTAGGGAATAGCTTTGTCGCAGCGGTAGAGTTTGGAAAGAAATTGAAAGCTAAATCAGTGTTGGCAGGAGGCGTTAGTAATAATCCACTATCCCCTCACTTTAGAGATCAAGCCGGAATTTATTGCGAACCTCGTTTTAAAGACGTTTTATTTTATAAAGAAGATGTCCTCAAAAATGCCGAGCGGAGCTATCATCCCGGGGAATAGCAAGAAACAAATCAGCCCTTTGTTCGAAGGGCTGATTTGTTGTCGGAAATCAATATTTAGGGTTTTCTTTTCTTGCTTTCTTTTCTGCCCTTTTTTCAGCCTCTGTTTTTTTAGGCTCTTTTTTGGTTTCCTTTTTTTTGTCTTGTCCTTTTGACATAATTGTGACGTTTAGTTGATCAAAGTAAATATAAACAATACAAAAGATCAAGTTCCTGCCTGCAATTCTGTGTAGAATCAACTCGCTTCGCAAGCTGAACGAAATTGAATCAATACTTTTTGTTACTTTTCAACTACGATGAAACGAGTACGCTGGAGCCTGTTACTGATCGCACTCTCTTGTGCTATAAGCAAAAAAGAGCAAGCTACTGAGCCCTGAGATACCACTGGTCATTGGATAATCTACCCGCCTATGTCAGCAACTGTTTATACGATAACTAATTCAAACGGTCTCAAACTAGCCATGACCGCCCTAGGAGGGAAGATTATGTCACTTTATGTTCCTGATAAGAATGGAGTGTTGGGTGATATTGTCTTGGGCTACGATAGTGCTGATCAGTACTTGACCGGGAATCCTTTTTTTGGAGCTATGATAGGGCGCTATGGCAATCGGATTTCCAAAGGCAGGTTTTCGCTAGAGGGCAAGAACTATCAGTTGCGAATAAACAATGGAATGAATTCGTTGCATGGTGGTAAGGTTGGTTTCCATAACGTGATGTGGAGCGTTGAGCCTGTTACTGTTAATGGAAATCAAGGACTTGAACTCTATTACCTTAGCAAAGACATGGAGGAAGGTTTCCCTGGGAATCTTAAAGTAAAAGTTATTTATTCACTAACTGATCAAAACGAGTGGGTAATCGACTACGAAGCAACAACAGATGAGACCACCGTTGTTAACTTGACCCATCATTCTTTCTTTAACCTGGCAGGTGCTGGCACTGGAGATGTTCTTGATCATTTGATTGAAATAAATGCTGAACGATTTTGCGCTATCGATAGCGCATTGATACCTACGGGTGAACTAAAATCGGTCGCCAACACGGCCTTCGATTTTAGAAGACAGGCAATGATAGGTGAACGTATCGATGACTTAGATGAGCAACTACGGTTGGGACGAGGCTACGATCATAACTGGGTTCTTAACAAGAAAGGAAACGAACTTTCATTTGCTGCACGAGTGAACGAACTACAATCCGGACGAGTGATGGAAGTGTGGACGACTGAGCCGGGGTTGCAGTTTTATTCAGGTAATTTTTTGGATGGAACTGACATTGGCAAGGGTGGTGTGAAATATGTCTTTCGATCGGCTCTTTGTTTGGAGGCGCAACACTTTCCCGATTCGCCCAATCATCCAGAATTCCCAACCACCGTTTTGAAGCCAGGAGAAACGTACAAGCAGAAGACTATTTATAAGTTTTCTGTTGAATAGGTTTCTGGTTCCTAGTTTCCAGTGACCAGTAACCGGGAACTAGAAACCAGGAACTAGAAACTAGGAACTAGCTCACTAGTTTCAATAAGTCTTCTAAGTCAAGCGCGCGCGTGTACATCTCCAATGATCCGTCCTCGTGGCTTGGCCACAGTTCCTTCGGCCTATCCCAATAAAGTTCTACGCCATTTTGATCGGGATCATTCAAATACAACGCTTCCGATACCCCATGGTCAGCTGCTCCGGTTATTGGATAATCTGCGTCAAGTAAGCGTTTATAAGCGGTAGCCAAATCTTTACGTGTTGGGTATACAATTGCTGTATGAAAAAGACCAGCGGCTTTTAAAGGTGCGGGAGGAGCATTTTTGCTGTACCATGTGTTTAGTCCAATGTGATGGTGGTAGCCACCGGCTGAAATAAAAGCAGCTTCTGACCCAAATTTTGTTGTAATCTCAAAACCCAAGAGATCGCAATAGAATTTTAATGCGCGGTCGAGGTCAGCGACTTTTAAATGAACATGGCCGATGCGGGTGGCGGCAGGGATTTTGTAGTTCATGCCTGCAAGCTACTAAAACCAGAAAAATGTTGCCTTTACCTCCTATATTTTTTAAATGCTTTTTTTCGACCGATGAACTGTACCCATTGAATAAAGTTAAACTCTAGCTGATCATACATCATTTTTTTACCTTGAATGGTCATGTGCAAGTCTGGTATCCAACGCAGGTTGGTCCTTAGCAAATTGGTTTCGGTTTTGGTCACGCGTATGTCCCACCCAAAAATGATACCCACTGCCGGTTTCGTTTCAGCGTAGGCAACTCCATTGATGATGGTGGTTAAGTTTTCGATTGAGCCAGTCACGCCTACGTAGGGGACGAAACCCAAATAATTGAAAATATTTTTATAGGCTTCCAGCATAAATGAATGTCTACGCATCCGCAAATCGGTTTCAAACGCTTGCAACTTCATGCCAAGGGTTCGATAGGAGATACCGATGTTCATATCAGGCTTTTCGAAAAATCGTCCAAAGGTTATGTCGGGCATGATGCCTCCGGCAAAGTCATCATATAGATACGGGTGATAATCTTTTAAAAATTCAGAACGACTCATTTGTAAGGCTCCCGAAGGCCCTATTCCCCAATACCAGGCGCTCATTCTTTTTTCCTTTCTCAAGATGATGTCTTTCAGGTTCAACTGCCGAATACTTTTTCTGTTTCTCATACTTTGATCGGTGTCCCAGTATCGGCTCATACTAATGCCGAAGCTCCAAGTGTCTAATTGCAGAGCACCTGTCTGACTGGGAGTGGAGTAGTAATTACTGGTTGGTTGTGGATTGTAGTAAGCTGATAACGAGAAGATGCTTTTTCTAGTCGCGTAGCTGAGACCCATTTGTACCGGTGTCGTCATCCGTTGAAATTCGGGGTAACCTTTTGAGTAGGTAGCTTGATCTTCTCCCAGGCTAAATTCTTTCAGTCGAAAGCTTACCCCTACAAAAGGGCGAACGGAGTTGGGTTTGATCTTCCACGGATAAAGGCGCGCGCCAGTCTCAATGCCTTCATTGTTCAAAATTTTTTTCCACTCGATCGGATTGTTTGATAGTGCGAGAAAACGCAGCGGAAATGAAACGTAAAAGTCTGCATGACCCCAGAAGTGGATGCCACCAATGCTCAATCGCGGTAGTAGCGTTGAGCCGAATTTTGTTGTACCGGCATTTCCGGCTTTGAAGTAGTCAACCTGACCACCGCCAACGGATAGCATATCCAATCCCAAAGTCGTCCACGCAAACCGGGTGCTGCGGTCGATGTACTTCATAGTGTAAACCGAATCGGTTTGTGCGGAGACCAGTCCTGCACATGCAAGACTCGCGAAGAGAAAAATAAAAATTCTTGGCATATTCTTTACAGAAATTAGCTGACGTTGTATTTCAATAGAATTCTTTTGGTGATGGGTAAAACAATGAATGCTGGTAGCAGCCACAGTATCCATTGTTGTTCTATTTGAATATTCACCACAACAAAGGCGGTGAGCGTTGCAGCGAATGCTGCGGCCATGCGAAAAGCGTGGCTGCGTAGCCAAACTTGTTTCAGGTCGACCTTGCCGTTCATGACACGATAGTCGCGGAAACTGAGTGTGATTGAAATCAAGCCAAATACAGCGGGCACTGTGCCGAACATGCTGCCAAGCGAGAATAGCATGATGGCTATGCCAATCATGGCCACACCTGCCAGAAATCCACCAACGCAAATGATAGAATGAAGCAAGTGCACTTTTGCTGCCTGTTTTTCGCTTTTCGCCTTCAAGATGATATAACCCGAGCAGGTGAGGTAGAAACTGAAAAATCCTATACATAACAAAAACCAGTTGTTCTTGGCCAAGCTCATGTAAAGGCTGGTGACAAACACACCTGCCATACCCCCAAAAAATATTTTTCCAGCTAAGCGGTGAACTTTTTTGCCCTTTTCCGAGACCATGCTTATCAGCCCCGCCAACAAGGCCGTGCCACCCGTGGCAATATGTGCGAATAAAAAAACCTTGAATAGCAGGTGCATACTTTTTTGTTTTTGGTTTGAGCAAAGGTGATGTGCAAGGCTACCTGCTTGCAACTAATAGGGATGCACAGGAAGAAATAGGGACAAAAAGAAGAAAATGGGACGAACGGGAAGGTTTATTCAATCAAATCTGCTTGAGTCGTTCTTTGATTTGTGTGGTTAGGTTTCGGCTTACGGGCACGAGTTCGCTCAAACCTTCGATTTCAAGCTTCAGACCCTGGGCGTTACCGCTCACGTGGATAACTTTTTTTAGGTTTACGATATGCGCTTTGTGGCATCTGTAGAACTGTGGCTGATTTGACATGGCGGATTCCATCGTCTTCAGGGTATTTCTAAAAAGTTGCTTTTTAATCTTGCCTGCTTTGATAAAGAAGATTTCCACATAATTGTCGCTGGCGGTTAACAGTAGCAGCCGTTCTGGTTCTATCTGTAGCTCTTCATTACGATTGGTACCAATTAGTTTGATGAGACCAACTTGAGCGGGCGCTTTTGTTACTGTAACCAGTGCTTCTGTTTCCCTTGCGGCCGCCTCGTATCTTTTTAGCAGCACTTTTTGCTTGACTACCACGCCAATGACTACTGGCAATATGCCAACGCTCAGTACCATAGTGAGCATGGACAAGAAGTTTTCTAGCGAGAAGGTATTGTTATAAAGGTGGATATTTATAATTAGATTGGTGAAAGCCACCAACGAGAGAATGAACAAATAGGCGACTATCTCGTGCGCTACGGTCCAGTGACTTTCCGCAAAAACAGAAGGCAGCAATCGTGGCAATACAAAAACCACCAAGGCTGTGACCACGAGAGTCGCCAAACCGTAAATGCCGGTGGTCTTAAGTAGTACGGGCGTAGCTAGTTCATGCAGTGAAAAAGGTTTTAGAAGAGTGAGTACGCCAAATACGCAAATCCCTGCCACAACACTCATGCGCAACGATTTGCTTGTTGCCGAAAAACTGGGGAAAGGGCGCGTAAGAATTTTGAACATGTACAACCGAGTGCACACAAAGCTAACGCGCCTTACTGAAATAAGCTACATCACTGTTTCAAAACTCGTTTCCAGTTTTAGAAATGCGCAGCATTTACTCGCTTCGTAAACTTTTCACAGGATTGCTCCTCGCAGCCTTGAACGATTCAAAGCTGACGGTCAGCCAGGCAACGAGAAGACTGGCTATCCCTGCCAAGGCAAATACAGATACACCAATGATTGTCTCATAAGCAAAACCCTCCAGCCAATAGTTCATAGCATAGTAGCCTGTGGGTATACCGATGACAAAAGTGACTAACACAAGCAAAATAAAATCTTTGGAGAGCATACCCACTAAGTCCGGTACTGACGCGCCTATTATTTTGCGGATGCTTATTTCTTTTGTGCGTTCCTCTGCTGTGAACGCGGCCAACGCATAAAGTCCTTGGCAGGTAACAAAAATGGCAACACTGGCGAATAGCAGTACCACGTTGGCCAACGTGTTTTCTGACTTATGCAGGTTATCAAGGTGCTGATCTAAAAATTCATATTTCGAATGCAGTTGGAATTTTTTTCTTAAATATCTCTTCCAGTTGCTTCACATTAGATTAGGCGCACCACCCCATTTGTTGGTTTGCCCGCCAAAGTCTGCGCTAATCACGGCTCTGTAAATACGATCTTTCTTTTCGTGGAAACGATCATACGAAATCTCGTCAACTACATACAAGCTAATAGCCAAGAAAGTGGTTAGCCCAATAGCAAGGCCTGCAATATTGATAAAGCTGAAAGACTTGTTTCGCAAGATATTGCGCAAAGCAATTTTTAGGTGATTGAACAACATGGGTTGCAGGTTTAATTTGTCGGTTTAAATATTTACTTTCTTTTTGAGGCTTGTTGTTTTGTTGATGTGCGCTATTCGCTTCTAAGGCTTTTGACCGGATTTGCTCTGGCTGCTCGAATAGCTTGATAGCTGATCGTTAGAGACACAATAGCCATGACAAGTAAAAAACTCAACAAATAAGTAGGTACGTCAATAGCCGTATGGTAGGTAAAATTGCTAAGCCATTGATTCAATAGATAATAAGAGAGGGGAGTAGCTATCACAAAACCAATGAATAATAGAAGTGCGAAGTCTTTGTATATCAATTGCAAAATAGACGAAATGCTAGCGCCCAACACTTTACGTACACCGATTTCTTTTACTTTGCGCTGAACGATGAAAAGCACTAGTCCATATACTCCAAGGCATGAGATCAATATTGCAATACCGCTGAATGACTGGATGATGCGACCAAAGTTTTGAAACACGGCATACTGTTCTTTCAATTGCTGATCGAGAAAGGAATATTCAAAAGCTTTTTCGGGGAAAACGGTTAACCATTCTTTTTCCAGTTGACTGATCACATTTTCTATATTTCTGTTTTCAAATTTGATAGAGAGCGTATTGAATTGGTTGGGATCTATAGAGACAATCAATGCAGAGATGGGTGTAGTAAGTGCAGCAAAGTTGAAATCTTTCACCACGCCTATCACTCGACCCTCTTTTCCTTCGCGATTAATTGTTTTTCCAAGAGCCTGTGCCGGGCTGTCCCATTTGAATTCGTTAACGGCCGTTTCGTTGATGATAAAAGCTTCTTTCGGATCTGTTGCATAGTCGCGACTGAAGCTTCTACCCGCAACTAGCTCCATTCCATATGCTGATAGAAAGTCATAGTCGGCAGAAATAGTTGCACAGAATAGATTATCTTCCTTTGCAAAACCTTCCGGTATGACTCCTCGGTAAACAGCACCCACACCAGGAGCGCCCGATGATAAAGTCGTATGGACAATTCCAGATTGAGCTTCTATCGCATTGCGAAAACTTTGTAACCGACTCTTGAAGGTGGAATCTGTTTGTTGGAAAAAGCCATTCAGATTCTGACTGTAAAGCGGGATGCTGATGACTTGTTCTTTTTGAAAACCGAGTGGTCTACTTTCTAAATAATTCAGTTGCTTTACAATAAGTATAGACCCCGATACAAGAGTGCAAGCAATGGTAAGCTGTACCACCACCAATGATCTTCGGAGGAGTTGACTACCCACATCCTGAGCTCCACTGCCCTTTAGCGCCCCAACCGATTCGAACTGAGTGACAAAGTAAGCAGGGTATCCGCCAGCGAGTAATGTGATTACTGCTAATAGAACAAAAGAAACAGCAACCAGTGTACCATCTATCGATTGAAAAAACTGCAAATTTTTTCCTGTCAATTGGTTTAGTATAGGCAATGTCAATTCAAAGGCAAGATAGCTCATCAAAAGTGCCACGGAACAGAATAGAAAACTCTCTGCTAAAAACTGACCAATTAATTGGTACTTCATCGACCCCAAAATTTTGCGAATCCCTATTTCTTTAATCCGCGACAAAGATTGGGCTGTGCTTAGATTGATATAGTTGATACATGCGATGAGCAACGTGAGTAGACCTGCTGCCACAAAAATGTAGATGTTAGTCATCGAATTGGTTGGCGTTGGCTCGCCTTGCAAAGTGCTTTTCAGGTGGATTTCTTTAACAGGCATTAAGGCAAATTTCTGCCCTACTTGTACCCTCGGATCGGCATACTTTTTTAAAAAAGCATCCATTTGATCATTTACACTTTGGTAAGTAGTTCCGTCTTTCAGCAGAACATAGGTGTAAGAATGACTTATCACAAAATTCATTGCAAAATTCTTGCGTAGAACAGCTTCTGTTTTCTCATCTTCTAGTTCATACATATCATCGAATGGAGCTAGCATGTTGAATCGCAAATGTGAGTTTTCCGGAAAGTCTTTTACAACACCGATTATCTTAAACGGATGCTTACCCGAGAGCAGTAGAGATTCGCCAACCGGATTCTTGTCACCAAAGTACTTGATTGCCATTTCCTCGTTAATGAGCAACGTATACTTATCGTGTAAGGCCCTAAAAGCGCTGCCTTTGACAAACTCAATAGAAAATATTTTTAAGAAAGCAGAATCTACAAAATAGACATTCGATTCTTCAAAGGCTCTGTCATTTTCCGGTAGCGTTATACTTACATTGCGCGAATAGGCTCTGGCTGCTTCCTCTACCTGAGGAAAAAATTCCTTAAGTGACGGGGCGATGGGAGGTGGTACGCTAGCGAGTTCTAGTCCGTTTGGTACGGTATAGCGAAATCGATACATACGATCAATCTTCTCGTGGAATTGATCAAAACTCATTTCGCTTCGAACGTAGGAGATAATCAATAGAGCTAAAGTAAGTCCACAGGTAAGCCCTATAAAATTGATAATCGAATAGGTTCTGTGACGAACGATGTTGCGCCAGGCTGTTTTGAAGAAGTTTTTTAGCATATTAAAATCGTTGTTCGTTGATCGTTGCTGGTTAATCGTTGTAATGTTTGGGTTTCGAACATCCACTCACGGGTAACCAACAACGAAAATTTATTCACTTCTCAAACTCTCCACAGGATTGCTTATAGCTGCTTTAATGGCTTGAAAACTCACTGTAATGATCGCAATAGATACAGCCATAATTCCGGCAAATCCAAAAATCCACCAACTGATGTTAACCCGGAAGGCATAGCCCTGCAACCATTGATTTATTCCATACCATGCCAGAGGAGTTGCGATGATCATGGCAATTAGTACAAGTAAGAGAAAATCTTTTGAAAGGAGTACAACGATTTTATTGACCGATGCTCCTAAAACTTTTCGGATTCCAATTTCTTTTGTCCTTGCTTGAGCTGAGAAAGTGGCAAGTCCCCACAAGCCTAAACATGAAATGAGCATGGCCAAGCCTGAGAAAACTTTGAATAGTGCAAAAAGTCTTTCTTCCGCTTTATAAAAACTATCAATTTGCTCATCCAGGAATTTGTATGAAAAAATTCCTTCAGGGTAAGCTGATTTCCAAGCGGCCTCAATAGCTGCTATGGTTTCTGGCACATTGCTATTGGCTTCAATTTTAATACCTGCTTGCTCATAGTCTCTTGCATTAGGCGTTATCAATGCTGGTTTTATCACTTCTTGCAAAGGTCCTGTGTTGAAGTCACTCACTATCCCAACTATCTCTACATTGCCACTGTTCCATCCAATCCAGATGCGCTCGCCAATGGCCGCTTCGTTTGATTTGAATTCGAGCTCATGAATCAACTTTTCGTTGACAACGGCTTTCATGATTTGTTCTTTTTCTGGTACCGATCGCGCTACATAATTGGTATCTGAGGCTTCTAAGTATCTTCCTGCTAATAGTTGGAAGTCGTACATTTTGCAAAAGCGATCGTCACCAAAAATAAGCGTCACTTCTTCTCTAGAAGGATCTTGTCTGCCCGTACGATTCATGATGGTGCCCCAGTGACCTTGACTGCTGGGAGTAGATGTAGCAAATGAAACATCTTTGACTTGCTTAATTTTTTCTAATTCATTCTTAAAGAGGTCGTGTTTGTTGCTACGTGGCTGTATCTCAACATTGATAATATTGTCTTTGCTAAAACCTAGATTCTTGCTTCGCAAGAAATTCACTTGCTGGGAAATTAAGAGCACCACCATCAATAAACCAATTGAAATACTAAATTGTGCTACCACTAATCCTTTGCGCAACCAAGTCGAGCTATGATCGCCCGAGATAGTAGATCCAGCTTTTAGCGTGAGCGATGGATTGAATTTAGAAATTACCCAAGCTGGATAAATCCCAGCCGTCAATCCGATGAAGATAGCAGCGGCTAGAATAAAGAGCAGTAGCATGGGTGACTGGATAATATCGAACGGAATATTCTTTTCCAAAAGGGTATTAATACTTGGCATTACTAATTGAGCAGAAGCAATGGCAAAAATTCCTGATATAAATGTTAGTATCCAGGCCTCTGATAAAAATTGAGCAATAAGATTGAACCTTCCCGCGCCAATGGATTTGCGTACGCCCACTTCTTTAGCTCTTGTCAAAGCTTGCGCTGTAGATAAGTTAATGAAATTAATACACGCTAACACTAAAACGGCTACTCCGATGATGCCAAAAAACCATAACCAACTTGGTGAGACTGCTTGTACCCAATTCCCCCCACCGGCAAACGAGCTATTGAAATGAACTTCACTTAGCGGTTGAATTTCAAGACCACTCGAGAAATCCGGCAAATCCTCTTTTGGGTTGATGTGTTTATCAACGAGCGATTTAAGTTGGGCTTGGATAATTTTTAGATCTGCATTTTCAGGAACAACAATCAATGTTTCAGTCCCTGAGACATAAGTCCAGCCATCTAAATTGGGTCGTAAAAACTTTTCTGAATAGGAGTAAGAGACCAACATAGAAGCTGGCAGATGTGTATTGGCTGGAAAATCTTTGATGAGTGCCCCAATGGTAAATTCAAATTTATCACCAGCAGTAAAACTTATTGTTTTTCCGATGGGGTCTTCATTACCAAAAAGTTTTTTGGCAGTAGATTCAGTAAGCGCAGCTTGGTAGGGGGTGCGAAGGGTTTTGTACAAGTCTCCTTTCACGGTTTCCACTTTGAAGATTTCGAGGAACTCTGGCTCCACGGCCATGATGCGCTCAGCAATAAATTTCTTTTGTGGGCTTACCTCCACAATTTTGGTGTAAACGGGGTGCGCAAAACTCACATGTTCAAGCCCGGTAACCTCAGTACGAATGGCGTTTGCTAATGGAAAGGGAGTTGAAAAGTGGTAATTGGATTTGCCATTCTGTGTCCATTTAGAAATTACCCGATAAGTTCGATCCGATTTTTCATGATATGCATCGAAACTCAACTCGTAGCGAATGAACAACGCGATTACTAAACAAACACTCAAGCCAAGGGTAAGTCCGATGATGTGCAGAGATGTGTTTAATTTTTGACGACTTAAGTGACGGAAGACAATTTTTAGGTTGTTGAGCATATTGTGTTTCGAATGATGCCTCAAGGCTTTTTTAGAGAACAGCTTAAATAAAAAATACCGATTAAAGTGGGTTGCTACCCAACAACAATGCCACCTCATTAACCCTTTGTTTTTGAGCTAAAATCAACATTTTAGATTAATTGCAACGTCCGAAACAAGGCAATAACGTCCGTAATCGGACGGATGGTTTTTGGTATTTATTTGCCCAAGGGAGGGAGATACTCTAGTGGTAGAATATTCGAGTATTTTTCATGCCATGAGCGATATCCCTCCAAAAAAAGGCTGCGGACATCCTCGTAATAGCCATTTGCATAAATGGTCAACGAGTTGCTGAGAAAATGGAAGATGCTTTTTTGTTTCTCGGTGTATTTTCTACGCACTACATTTAGGTATTCAATTTCTTCGCGGCTGTCGAAGACGACCTCGTATTTCCCTTTGATATTCTCAAGCGTTTCTTTGTTTGATCGGACAAACTCTGCGCCAGTATAAATCATTTTAGCGATGCTATCAATTTCTTTGGGTAAGCTTCGAAGTTTCATATAGTATGAAAGGCTATCTTTTGAGTCACCAGATAGGATAAGTACGTTACTCTTATTTGTATCTCTCAGCTGCTTGATTTTCTTATTCAGCCATTCATCAGGCGGTCTTTCTGGGTTTACTTTTGTAAAAATTTTCTTAACAACGAATCCGCTTTCTTTTAAAGAAGAATCTCGCAATGCCCTTGTGAAATGGGTGACAGATCCGTAGTAGGCCTTCTTTCTTTCGCGCTGCCAAATTTTTGCTTGCCTGTCCTTGCTCGGTACCAACTCTTCGAATCGTGGCACTCCAAAGATGTAGATTAAATCGGTTTTGAAGTTGACCTCAAATTGATATAGATAATAGTAGATCTTGTATCCCAAAGCTAAGTTTTCGATTTCAATAGGTTTTTTAGCATGAGCTACAAGGACACCATCTTTTGGATCAAAATAAAGATGAATGTCTTTTGGGTTTAGGATTCTGCACTTTTTTGAGTTATGGGTTTGCCCTAAAAAGTGCTTTTTAAAATCCTCAAAGTTTCGCGCCCAGTTCAGCGTATCTTCCCGCACTATAATGGCTCGGAGCTCTTTGGCTTCTTGTTCCAGCTCTATGGTTAGTTGCACTTGTTTTGTAAAACCATTTTGCGTTTCAGAAAAATCAACGGCTAGTGAAAAAGGTTTGTAGCCAACATAGGAAGCAACCAGATCATATTTACCGATAGCAATTCCTTCGATGTGAAATGTGCCGTCAGCTAAGCTACTAGTACCAGTAGTGGTATTGGCAAGGAATACGTTTACAAACGGCAGAGGTTCCTTCGTAGTAGCGTCTATAACTTTGCCTTTGATCGATTTTTTCTCTGTTTGTGCATTTCCTAACTGAGAAAATAAAATGACGAGTAGTAAAAGGAGAAATCGAAACATGCGTTACCTATCGTGGCTCCAAATTAGAACCAATTAACTTTCCACCCAAGCAAATAGAACAGAAATGCTAATCACCGATAATATCTCTCAAAAGACGTTCTGGTTGTAATTCCCACAGGCCCCTGATAAATTCCACCATCGTTCCCCATATCTTCTACAATTACCTCTAATGTATTGGCACCATCTTTTTTAAGCAAACCCATCGGAATGTTATATACACGAAGTTGGTCGAACGATCGACTTTCGCCATAGGGTTGACCATCATACGTTTTTCCAATTTGTTTGCCGTTTAGATAAGCTCTATCGAAGTCGTCAATTTTTCCTAGCAAAAGAACTAACTCTTCGTCACTTGCGATGGATTTCATATCAAGTGTAAATGTTTTTTTGTACCAAGCGAATCCATCGTATCTTGGATATCCTTGATGCTCCCAATTAGAAGGAACCATTATTTTTTTCCATTCACGATCATCTTTAATCGGTTGCCAGTCTCTACTAGTGGTGAATGACCATAAACCTTGCAGGTCAACCAGCATTCTGCTTTTTGGAGAACGATAGATACCCAATTTACCATCAATGACGCCACCACCCTGCGTAACATCATATACCCGAATAGCGATGCTGTTCATACCCTTGAAGTTTATCAGTTCGTTGGGCAGTGTATATTTTCTTTCGGTATTATAGGCGGTTTTAAATTTGGGAGGCATCGAACCGGAAAGCCCTACTAAAACACCGTTTACATAGACTTCATCACAATCATCGATAAAACCTAAGTTGAGGTAATAGTTTTCCTCTTTTACCAACTTAGTACCGTCAAAGCTTTTTCGGTACCAAGCAAATCCATCGTAGCCATTGAAGCCTTCATCTTCCCAATGAGCAGGCACGCGAATTGCCTCCCATCCTCCGTCTTTATAGTCAGTCGCAGACCACCCAGAGCGATCACCGATATGAAATTTCCAATCTCCATTTAAACTGATTACTTGCGAAAAGATAGAGTCAATTGGAAGAACAAAGAGAAGGAATAAAAAAATACCTGTTTTCAAAGGAAGTATTGTTTTTCAGTGATGTAAAATTACAAATGTTTGAGTAAAGGTGAGTAGCCTGACCAAAAGCTACATCACCCTTCTCAAACGAACCCTAATTCATCGCAACTATTGGATTGGTGTAAGTTGTCTTTTCAAGTTGCGCTGACCACTTACCATTTTGTGATTTCATTCTGTAGGTAACGGATAGAGCTGAGTTACTGATTTCTACCCAAAATGGTTTGCCGTCCATTTGTTCCACATTATATTTTTTCGAAAACCCACCTTCGAAGTCTTTCGAAGAGATTTTGTCTGTTTTAAGTACTTCTTCGCGATTGCTGAACTTTACGTTTACCGCTTCCGCTGAGTTGTAGGCGTAAATAACTTTGATAACGTCCTTTTGAGTAGTCGGAATGATTTTAACAGAAGGATCCTGTTGATCCTGTGCTTGCGCATTTCTCAATGTCATGACGCTAACGGCTGCCACAATAACCCCTGCAATGATGATTTTTGTTTTCATACTATTATTTGTTTTAGTGTTTTGTATAATTTGATTCACACTACAAATAACGGCATGTTCCATAGTGAAGATGTCACCGGGCGGTAAACGATTGTAACAAGATGTAACTGTTGGTCGATGGGAAATAGTCAATAGTCCATGGTCAATTGCACGCTAGTCATCGACTATGGACTATCGGCTATTGACTAGACAACGAGCTTATACCCGGTGCCGTGCACTGTTAAGATTACTCTTGGTTGGTTTGGATTGAGTTCTACTTTCTGGCGAAGGCGGACCACAAAATTATCAACGGTTCGGGTGGTGGGTTGTTCATCGTAACCCCATACTTTTTCTAATAAATCATAACGACTTACTACTTGGTTTTTATGTTGATGTAGGTAGGATAAGATTTCAAACTCTTTATGTGATAGTTTTATTTCGATTTGATTCTCAGTAGCATGAAAGGATTCAAAATCGATATTGAGCCTTCCGATGGTAGTTCTCGCATTGTCTTTTACAGGCTGTAATTGACTGCGTCTTAAAATTGCTTTTACCCGCGCCAATAACTCACGAACACTAAATGGCTTAGTGATATAGTCATCAGCACCAAACTCCAGACCCAATATTTTATCGATTTCTTCTCCGCGCGCAGTCAATAGAACTATAGGAGTGCTTATGCCGGCTGATCTCGCTGCCTTGCAAACGTCAAAGCCGGAGAGCTTGGGCAACATCACGTCTAGCAATATCAAGTCGAATAAGTTAGTTCTTATTTTGGCTAACCCTTCCTCGCCATCACTTGCTGTCTCGACCAAATATCCTTCTAGTTCCATGTTATCTTTTAGCCCGAGTTGCATGGAAGGTTCGTCTTCGATGATTAATAGTTTTGCCATTTTTTAAGTAAGTGGAAAGTAAAGAGTAAATGTTGATCCTTTGCCTAGTTCGCTACTAACAATTATTTTTCCATTCTGCTGTTCAATCAGTTGTTTGACAATGGAGAGCCCAAGTCCTGTTCCTTGGCTTTTGGCCAAATTGCCACTCGAAACGCGATAGAATTTATCGAATACATGTTTCTGGTCTTCTTTGCCAATTCCCAGGCCATGGTCTTTTACAGCCACCCATCCAAAATTAACGTCATGCCCTAGAGTGATTTCAATTTTCTTTTGCGTGCTGCTGTACTTGATGGCATTGTCAATTAGATTAATGATCATTTCTGTAATCGCTTCTTTGTCGGCTTTAACGAAAAGAGAATCGCTTGGTTCAAAATGGTATTCGAATCCTTTATTCTTCAGATGGAAATCATACGTTTTAAGAATTGTCTGAATCTCTTTGGTGAGTTCAATAGATTCAATATGAAGCTTCTTCTTTCCCGCTTCTGTTTGACTAAAGTTTAATATTTTATTGACGATACCTGAAAGGCGTTGTGTTTCTTTTGTGATGATTGAATAGTACTCCTGTTTTTTCTCCTCTGTCTTGGCGCGTCCCATTTCAAGGGTTTCGGCAAACATGCTGATCAATGCCAGCGGGGTACGAATTTCGTGCGAGACATTGGAAACGAAGTCGGATTTATTTTGCGCCAACTGAACTTCTTTTTTCACATTTCTAAAAACAAGAATGAGGGCGATGATGAGTACGATATCCAACCCAACAAGAAAAATAAGGTTGGTGTTGGTGCGCTCTTTTACAATTTGTTGGAGTGAAGCACCTTTTGTGCGAATACCAATGGAGTAGTCCGGGAAAATCCAAAGATCTTTCGTGAAGGCATCGGAGTTTAGGCGGGTGGTGTCACCTTGTTGGGTCGAGTAGATAGGGCTAATTGAAGATTTTGAGAAGACAGAAAGAATAAACTGGTCTTTGGCAATCACTTGAAGACGCGGACCAACAATATCTTCGATAACAGCAGATGGATTAACGATAAGTCCGGCAACTCGAAAAGAATCGTCTATGCCATCGGCTATGAAAATCAACATTCGCGCATTGGTTGTTCCCTGCCAATCACTTTGAATCGTTTCTATTTTTTGAAAGCCGCTTTTTTTATAGCCGATTAACCTGTTGATCTGCACGCTATTTTTTTGCAATTCATCTTTTATAGACGGACGAAGCGAATCCAACAACACGCTATCTTGGGCGTATTCATGAATTGAAGTGTCGTTTAGACTGTCGACTAAAAATACCATTTTAACTGCGGCATTGGTAAGCAATGCCTGTATGCTAGAAGGAACTTCTTGCTCGATCGTGCTACTTTCAAAGCCACGCTGCGCTTTCGCCACCCAGTTCTCCAGCGCATTATCTGCGTGCTGGTTCACCGAAAATAGAATTGCCTCCAATTGCTTGGTATAGATATCCTCAATCATTTTTTCATCCTTGTTGAGTGTTGAAATCTCATAGGCTGAAAAGAATAAAACAGGTATCAAAAAAATAACTGTAAGAATAAGTGCGATTCTTTTGACTGGATTCATACACTACCTAAAGCACTACAATCTTACGATTTAATTTTTTGCACAGAAAGTGGAACGAACCGAGTTTGCAAGATAATGGTCTCCTATTCACTTCTCAAGCTGGACGCAGGGTTACTTGTAGCGGCCTTTAGCGCTTGGGTGCTAACGATAGCCAAAGCAAATAGTAGCGCAGTACCACCTGCAACAACCACCGTCCACCAGGGGAAATCAATCCGATAAGGGTAGCGCTCTAAAAAAGAACTTAGTGTCCACCATGAAAACGGTACTGCAAAAACAAAAGAAATCGCAACTAACAGGGAGAACTCTTTTGAGATCAGCGTTACCAAACTGGGTACAGAAGCACCCATCACCTTGCGAATACCAATTTCTTTTGTTCGTTGCTCAGCTGTAAATGCAGCTAGTCCAAATAGCCCCATGCCTGTTATTAAAATGGCAAGGGAAGCAAACAAAGTAGACAATGTGCTGATAAGATTTATAGTAGTATATTTCTTATTGAACTGTACATCGGCAAATTGATAGTCGAACGGGTAGGCGGGGTTATATTTTTTGAAAACATCTTCTATTTTTTTTACGGCAGATGGTAGATCAGCAGTTTCTTCTAAACGAAGCGTAACTGAGCTTGCCCATTCAGGTTGATAAGCAACGAACATAGGGCCTGGCTTTCGGTAAGGCGATCCCATCAAAACATTATCGATGATGCCGACAATTTTACTTTTATGATCGCCCCAATAGACAACTTCAGTCCCAAGGGTTTCTTTGAGACCCATCACATCAGCCGCAGCTTTATTGATTAGAACCGATGCTGTATCAGCATCACTCTCAAAATCACGACCTTCTAGAATTTTAATACCCATCGTTTTGGTATAGTCTAGTTCGGTGGCAATGGTTGCGAACAGCACCTTTTCTTCTGGGGGTTTACCCGGCCAGTCCATAAAGTTATTAGAGAATATATCAGTGATAGGGCTATTGGATTTGGTCATAGAACTAACTGCACCAGTCGCTACAACCTCATTGCGAATTGCTTTGAAATTTTTTCCGATTTCATTAGTGTAGGAAATCATGAGTAAGTTCTTTTGATTATAGCCAAGATCTCGCTTCTTCACATGGTGAATTTGTTCGGAAACGACCAGCGTACTAACGATTAAAAGTGTGGCGAAAAAGAATTGAAGTACTACCAATACCTGGCGAGGCGTAGCTGCATTTTTTCCCATTTGCAATTTCCCTTTCAACACCTTTACGGGATTAAACGAAGAGAGATAAATAGCGGGATAGCTTCCGCTGATAATGCCTGTTAGCAATACAATACCAACACAGGCTGCCCAGAATAGTGGGGAACTGTAATCTAAAAAAAGTTTCTTTTGAGTGAGGTCATTATAGAACGGAAGTGATAGTTCTACCAATACCAAACATAGGGCAAACCCTATGGTGGTAAGAAGAATAGATTCACCCAAAAACTGAACAATCAATTCTCTTCTGCGAGACCCGATACTTTTGCGCACACCCACCTCACGCGCTCTTCGCTCGCTTCGTGCAGTCGCCAGATTCATAAAATTGATACAAGCAATCACCAAAATAAAAATCGCTATGGCTGAGAAACCTATGACGTAATCAATCGTTCCACCGGACTCTTTTCCGTTTTCAAAGGAAGTATGCAATCTCCACCGTTCCATTGGATGTAAGAAGAATTCGCGTGGAACATCCGTTTGACCTTTTTTTATTAGCAACCCTTTGATCTTTTCATTTACTTCTGTAATGGTAACCCCAGGTTGTAACTCAATAAAGACCTGATAAGAATAATCTCCCCAACTGTTGTTCTCATCGATCTCAACGACTTGTAGTTTGTGAGGCATTAAGCAATCAAACTCAAAAGAGGAGTTGGAGGGAACATCTTCCAGTATACCTGTTACTGTCAGTTCTTTTGCGTTATCAACTTTGACCGATTTTCCAATGGCATCATCCGTACCAAACAATGCTCTAGCCGTGGAGACTGTAAGCACAATACTATTCGGATCATCCAATACTTTATCGGCCTGTCCAAAAAGCAGATGGAATTGAAACATTTCCAGAAACTCTTCGCCAACATAGAAGCTTTTTTTACTCATTCGCTTTTCACCTGCGGTTAGCAAACTTTCACCGCCCCAATTGGCAATGGTTGTATTTTTAATACGACTGTCCTCGTTTCTGATCTCTAAATAAGAAGGGTAGGGGACAGATTGGAAGGTATTCACCTTACCATCATAGGTGGCGTTGATCCAAAGCTGCGATAGGCGATTTAATTTTGGTTGAAAGCGATCGTAAGAAAGCTCGTCAAACACCCAAAGTGAAATAAGGATGCTACAGCCTAAACCAACTGCCAGCCCTACGATATTAATAAAAGAATAAACTCCATTTCTGGTGAGATTCCTGAATGCTACTTTTAAATAGTTGCGGATCATACTTTTGTTTTGACAGGTGTTAAAATCGACTACTCACTTCTCAGACTATTGCTGGGATTTGTAACGGCAGCCTTCAATGCTTGTGCACTTACAATCAGTAAAGCTAATATCAGTGCAAACGCACCCACTGCTCCTAATACCCACCAGGCTACCGCAATACGATAATCGTACTGTTCTAAAAAACTGTTTAAAAACCACCAGGCGAAAGGTGCAGCAATAACAAACGCAATGATGACCAGACGCGAAAAATCTTTAGAGATCAGCATTACCAAACTGGCCACAGATGCGCCCATCACTTTGCGAATACCAACTTCTTTGGTGCGCTGCTCGGCCGTGAAGGCTGCCAACCCAAACAATCCTAAACATGTAATGACAATGGCTAGTCCGGCAAAAATTCCGGCCAGTCGACTAATTAAATTAATGTCATTAAATTTCTTTTGAAAATCTACATCGGTGAACCGATATTGAAACGGATGGTTAGGGTTCAATTTCTTAAATACGCTTTCCACTTTTGCAAGCGATGCTTGAATGTCTTTGGTTTTGGACAAGCGCACGGTTACAGTACTACTCCATCCCGGAATGAACAATAGCGTCATTGGCTCGACAGGTTCATAAGGTGAGTCCATTACAACGTCTGGCACCACGCCAATAATTTCAAATAGAGAACCGTTTGTTTCAATTTTTTTGCCGATTGGATTTTCCATCCCCATCATTTTAATCGCAGCTTCGTTGACGATCACCGAAAGTGAGTCGTTAAATTCTCGAGAGAAATCACGACCCTCGATCATTTTGATTCCCATGGTTTTGGTATAGTCATATTCGGTGGCAATCATACTAAACGCCACTCGTTGGTCAGTCGACATGCCAGGCCACTTTACTTCGCTGTTTGAGAAGACGGCGGTAACCGGACTATTACTTTTGCATGCGTATTCAACTACTCCCGTATTTACCAGTTCTTGCCGAATGGTGCTAAAGTTTTTCTGAAGCTCGCCATTTATCCAAATTTGAATAAGATTTTCGCGATCGTATCCCATATCACGGTTTTTCACATGCTGGACCTGTTGGTAAATCACGATGGTAGCGGCAATTAGAAAAATCGAAAAACCAAATTGAAGCACTACCAATACCTGACGGGGAGTGCTCGCACCTTTGCCTACATTCACTTTTCCCTTCAGGACTTTTACCGCTTCAAACGAGGATAAATAAAAGGAAGGGTAGCTCCCTGCCAATAATCCGATTACCAACACCAATGCACTAGCAGCCACCCATATCAATGGATCTCCATAGCTAACGGCAATGCTCTTTTTCACTAAAATATTGTAACTCGGAAGTACTAACTCTACTACAACAACCGCCAACAGAAATGCGAAAGTGGTAATGGCGACAGATTCCCCAAGAAACTGAAGAATCAATTCTTTCCTGCGCGAACCAATGCTTTTGCGAATGCCTACTTCCCGTGCTAGGCTTTCACTTCTTGCCGTGGCCAAGTTCATAAAGTTGATACATGCAATGAGTAGAACAAAAATCGCAATGGCAGTGAACAGTCTAACATAAACAATTTGACCTCCGGTGTTTTTGCCTTCGTCAAAGTTGGAATGCAAGCGCCACTTTTCCATGGGGTGCAGGAATAACTTGGCCGTTGGCGCTTTTGGATTATTATCTTTCAAAATGGAAGCAATCGATTGATCTACTTCTTCTTTCGGTGTTCCGTCTTCGAGAAGTGCATACATTTGGAAACTATTGTTGTCCCAGCTTTCCTTACCATTTCGTACCCAAGAATTTGTTTTTTCGTAGTAACTGAAAGGCAAAACGTAATCGAATTCCAGAAATGAGTGTTGTGGAACATCCTTAATAATGCCTGACACTTTTAGCTCATCGCTGTTGTCAAATTTGATGGTTTGGTTAAGTGCATTGCCATCTTTAAAAAATAATTTAGCGGTAGATTCGGTGATAACAATTTTGGTCGGCTCGTTTAATGCCGTGGTGGGGTCTCCCGCGATCATTTCGTAGCTAAACATGTTAAAAAAATCTTCACTTGCGCTTAAACCATATTTATTTAAACGGTTTTCACCCACCTGCAACAAATTTCCCTCGCCCCAGTTGGTCATTACTACACTTTTTATCTTGCTTGATTTTTGGGGAAGCGTTTCTTTCAACTTATAAGGCATACTATTACTGGTGCCGATATGGCCGTTCCACTCCTGGGATTGATAGAGCTTGTAAATGTTGTTGTAGTTGACTTGAAACTTGTCATAAGCGTATTCGTCAGCCACCCATAAAAAAATAAGGATACTTGCGGCAAGCCCGATGGCTAAGCCACCGATATTGATAAAAGAGTAGGCTTGATTTTTGAGAAGGCTTCGAAATGCGATTTTGATGTTGTTGCGGAGCATAGTTTTGAATTGGGTACGCAATCCGTATTCCCAAATCAATGCCAATGATTTTTGCCGTCAAATTAGATGAAAATGGCCTTTTTCAGAATATATAGAGATCAAATACGAACGGATGCGTCCGCAATCGGTCAATTTATATGACCGTGATACTTGAGCTCTTTCTCTCGCTCTAACTCTTCTTTTTCGCGCTTGATTCGCACTTTCGCAGCAGGACCAACCATGATGGGAACTGTTTCCACTTCCACATTAGCAAGTTCGAGGCCGTACATTTCTTCCGTTGACAGGCTATGTTTTTTGATAAATCGATAGCCTTGAATAATCACGTTATCGAACGTAGAGATTTCGCTGTCTACGGATGCCAATGAATGCAACATCACAAATTTAAAGTCAGCCGGCATACTGTGTTTTCGAAGTGAATCGTAGTGACTCACCAAGTCGATCTCCGCATTTTCAGCCATATCGTGCAGAATTTTTGCGAACAACAAATTCACTCTGTGATCTGCTTTGAAACCAAGTTTAATGCGAACAAAAAAGCATTTTTTCGGAACGATCGTATCCACGGAATACTTTGAAGAATATGGACTGTCAACAGTGTCAACATGCACAAACCAGTATACATCTGCTTTCTTCGGTCGTTTTTTAAAGATGGAGTAAATAATATTAGAGTCAATGTATCTCTTACTATCAGCAACTGCCATATACACCAAATTAGTTGCTTCCCGAGGAATAGATGCATCAGCCTGAAGATCTTGAATCATGGGTACATAATGTTTCAAGTCAACAAACTCAGTATGGCGGTCTCTCAGTTCCCGAGCTCGCAGCAGGATGAACATCATCAAGAAGAAAATTAAAGCAATCGAAAATGAGAACCAACCTCCGTGAGAGAATTTGCTTAAGTTGGAAATCAAGAAAGCAATTTCAATGGTAAAGAATACGATAGCCAATACCGTAGACCTAATGGTTGACTTTTTGGCTGTTGAAAAATAGTAAACCAACAACGAGGTGGTCATCAACATGTCAAACGTGATGGCTAGGCCGTAAGCCGACTGCATTTTGTCGGAAGCTTTAAAGTACAACACCACCAGAATACACCCAAACATCAAGATCCAATTAATGGCAGGGATGTAAATCTGCCCTTTCATCTGGCTCGGATAGCGGACGCGTGTCGCGGGCCATAACTTTAATTTCATTGCCTCGTTCACCAGCGTAAACGTGCCGGAGATCAGCGCTTGGCTGGCAATTACCGTAGCCATCGTAGCGATGATCACACCAAAGATTAATAGCCAATCGGGCATCATCGAAAAAAATGGAATCGTATCTCCCAACTCTTTTCCCTCATAGGTGGAGAGCAACCAAGCACCTTGACCAAAATAACTAAGCAGCAAGCATAACTTCACAAACCCCCAGCCTAATCGGATGTTTGACTTTCCGCAATGTCCTAAGTCAGAATACATTGCTTCTGCCCCGGTGGTGCAAAGAAAGATCGCTCCCAGAATCCAGAACCCACCCGGGTATTTTATTAGTAAACTGACACCGTAACTTGGGTTGATTGCTTTTAATACAGCCAAATTGAAGGAAAGGTGATATGCGCCAATTGCGCCAATAAAGACAAACCAAACCATCATTACCGGCCCGAATGTTTTACCGACTACGCTGCTTCCGAACTGCTGGAATATGAAAAGGGCTACTAGAATAATGATTACGATGGTGATGATCGTTTGGTCGGAAATTTCGGGCATGAGGGTTTTTATCCCCTCCACAGCTGAGGTGACACTCATGGCTGGAGTCATAAAACCATCGGCAATCAACGTGCAACAGCCTAAAATGGCGGGAAAGATAACCCAGCCTGCTTTGTATCTTCTAACCAGCGCATAGAGCGCAAAAATTCCACCCTCACCCTTGTTGTCGGCACTCAATGCCATATACACGTACTTAATCGTGGTGATTATGGTCAGCGTCCAAAACACCAAGGAGAGCCCTCCGAGGATTAACTCTTCAGAGACCAAACGACTCCCCACGACAAAGCGCAAAGTGTAAATCGGAGAGGTGCCAATGTCACCATAAATAATTCCCATGGCTACCAAAACTCCGGCTGCTGATAGGGTATGTTTACGCGATTGAGAGTCCATAGTATTTCGTCCTACAGAAATTTTTTATGCTGCTTTTGCCTCTTCTGAATTAAGTCTTTCTTCGCCTCGCCCAATGATTAGCCGGTTACTCCTATCGTACGAAAAGTAATTCCACATCCAGCTAAAAAAAGTAAATACTCTATTTTTCCAACCTACAATGGACATCAAATGGACAAACATCCACACATACCAAGCAAAAATACCCTGGAACCGGATTCCCTTCAGATCGACTACTGCCTTATTCCTGCCCACCGTGGCCATCGAACCTTTATCAAAATAACGAAAAGGCTTAAGCGGTTTTTTGTTGATAATATTTCGAATGTTTTTGGCGACAAGTCTTCCCTGTTGCTGAGCGGGGGGAGCCATTTGTGGATGTCCTTTTGGGAAATATTTATCACCGTCCATGAGGGCTACGTCACCAATGGCAAAAATATTAGTGTATCCTTTTACTCGATTAAACTCATCCACTGACAGTCTATTTCCTCGCGTAATCAGCTCACTATTCAAGCCAGCAATCGGATTGCCCTTCACCCCAGCTGCCCAGATCAACGATCTTGATATCAATTTCTCTCCGGTATTCAGCACGATCTCTACACCATCATAAGATTTCACCGCAGCACCCAAATGTACTTTCACACCCATTTCAGTAAGAAAGTCAAGCGCTTTTGCACCTGCTTGCTCAGACATTCCATTTAACAATCGAGGAGAGGCTTCTACCAGATGGACATCCATCTGGCGCATGTCCAATTCCTTGTAATCTTTTGGGAAAACATTTTTCTTCAATTCACTTAACGCGCCACAAAGCTCTACACCCGTTGGGCCTCCACCCACCACCACAAAATCCATTAGTGAATTCATTACTTCACGATCTTCAGTCAGCAGGGCATACTCCATCTGACGAATAATTTTATTACGCAACTTGGTCGCGTCTACGATATTCTTCATCGAAATGGCATTTTTTTGCACTTCGTCCATGCCATAAAAATTGGTTACTGCACCGGAGGCAATGACCAAATAATCGTATTTGACTCCTCCAATGGAAGTCTCGATGTAGTTTTCTTCAGGTTTAATGTTCTTTACCTCTGCCAGCCTAAAATAAAAGTCGTGATAGTTGCCGAACAACTTACGAAAGGGAGCCACAATTGAGTTGGTTTCAAGCCCGGATGTGGCCACTTGATACAGGAGTGGTTGAAACGTATGGTGATTGTTTTTGTCAAATAAGACAGTTTGAAGTTTAGCTCCCCGAAGCTTCTTGATCACTTCCAGTCCTCCAAATCCTCCTCCGATTACTATTACTCGAGGTTTGCCTAGGTCTTCAATACGCGTGCGCGTGGTTATTAATTTGGGCATTTAACGGATAATCTTTGCCTTTTGCGCCCGCAATTTACGCGTTGTCGATGGATTTAAGGCTATTAGAAAAAATATTTTGTTCTTGCATAAAACACTACAACAAGGGTGTAATTTTGTGTTCTAAACTAACAACTGTATGCTAAAAAATTTATTATTCGTTGCTGCAATCGGTATGATCATGGCAAGCTGTGGAGGAAACTCAGAGAAGCTCCAATCACAAGTAGATTCCCTGAGGACTGAACTTCAAACTAGCCAACAATTTGCCACTACCCTTCAGGAAGTAGGTGTATTGATGGACTCTATTGATGCGAACCGCCAATTACTCCGTGTCAATATGGTAGAGGGTACTACCTACGACAATTACAAAAGCAGAATGAAGGACATCAATAACTACGTCAAGGATACTCAGAACAAAATCTCAGAGCTGGAAAAATCGTTGAAGAAATCTAAAGGAAACGCTAACGCATTTGCAGCGACTATCAAAAAGCTAAGAGCTGATTTGGAAGAGCGCAATAAAGAAATAGCTGCGTTGAATGAACAAGTGGATCTTTTGAAAAACGAAAATCAAAATTTAATTACCACCGTAGGGTTGCAGGAAGCAGAGCTTACTGATAAGGAGTCGCAGATCGTAGCTAAACAACAAGAGTTGGCTTTGATCGAAGCTCGGATTCAGGAAATGATGGTTCAAAGCAAGATGAGCGAAGCAGATTCTTACTTTGCCAGAGCGCAGGCCATTGAAGAAGCGGCTAATCGGACTAAGCTTGCACCGCGCAAGAAGAAAGATACTTATAAAGAGGCCATTGAGTTGTATAAAAAGGCATTGTCCCTTGGCAAGCAAGAAGCACAAGCAAAGATTGCAGCATTGGAAAAGAAGATTTAGTACTACTATTATTCCTTTCACAAAAACAGGGGGCGCCTTACAGGGTGCCCCTCTTTTTTTTGTTTGATAAAATCGAAATTACTTTACACAGTTCCATTATCCATTCCAATCAAATACACCGTGTACACAATGTAACCGCCTAATAGTAGCGCAGCTTCCCAGCGATCTAGTTTTCGAGTGTTTAGCGTAAACATAAAAATCACCAGCATCACAGTAGATCCCATCAGAACGTATAAATCAAAATTCATCGCAGCATTGTAGGGCATAGGGTTGATAACACCTGTTACACCAAGAATAAAAAAGATGTTGAAGATATTTGACCCCACCACGTTGCCAATCGCGATATCTGTGTTTTTACGATAAGCGGCCACGCAAGACGTGGCCAATTCAGGCAAAGACGTACCAGCGGCAAGGATGGTGAGACCAATCAGCTTTTCAGATAAACCATACGCTCTGGCAATTTCCAATGCGTTGGTTACCACCAACTGCCCCCCGCCAATTAGCATACCAAGTCCTAAAATCACCATTCCTATCGATATAGGCATACTAAAAATTTTGATGGGCTCGCCCTCTTCCAAGTCGGTTGTGTGGCTCATGGTCTTGTAGATGTAAAAAAGAAAGCCGGCAAAAAAAACTAAAAGAATTATGCTATCTATTCTACTTAAACTACCAGTACCTTCGCCTCCCCAAAGGGAATCGTTGACGAGGAGAAATAGAACACCTGCCGCTAACAATGAAAGCGGTACTTCATACTTCACTGTGTTGCGCTGCACAATCAGTGGGTAAATCAATCCAGCGATGCCCAGGATAAAAAGCAAGTTGAAATTATTGCTGCCAATAACGTTGCCAAATGAAGCATCATTCTTCCCATCTAAAGCAGAGAGCAGACTCACAATCAGCTCGGGCATTGAGGTACCGAAAGCTACTACCGTTAGACCAATGGCCAAGTTGGAGATACCATACTTCTTGGCGGCCGATGATGCCCCATTAACAAGAAAATCAGCTCCTTTTATTAAGATTCCAAATCCAAGTAGCAATAGTAAAATAGGGATCAACATAGGAGTAGGGTTTAGGTAGTGTAAATTAAAACCATTTTTTGAATTTAAAATAGCGAATCATAGCAATTACTATTAAAAGCATGAACCCCATCACAATAGGGTACCCGTAGGGCGAATCAAGCTCAGGCATATTCCAGACCGATTTGTCGGTATGAAAATTCATTCCATACACACCAACAATAAATGTCAACGGCATGAAAATGGTGGAAATGACTGTCAATACCTTTATCACTTCGTTCATTCGGGTGTTGAGTGTGTTGATATAAATATCCATTAAGCCCGAAGTAAGATCTTTGTAGGTATCCAACGAATCAATAAGGTGAACGACATGGTCATACACATCGGCATAGTAGCGAAGGTTGACAGGGTCAATAAATCCGCTTTCATCTTTTAATATTTTACTCATCGCGTCACGCAATGGATAAAGTGCTTTGCGTAAAAAGATTAACTCTTTCTTGAGCTGTTGAATGTTCTTAAACTGTGTTTCGGTGGAGTTTTTGTAAATCTCATCTTCAATGGTCTCGATCTGTTCACCAATGGCGTCCAGTACATTGTAGTAATTGTCAACAATAATGTCAACCACACGGTACAATAAATAGTCCGCTTTCTTTTTTCGCACCCTTCCTTGATCGAGGCGAATTCTATCCCTTAGAAGCCCAAATAGGTCTCCTTCTTTCTCTTGAAATGATAGCAGGTAATCTTTACCCAACACAAAACTTATTTGCTCGTAGTCGATTTTACCTTCGTCAATTCGATAAAGCATCTTTAACGTCAAAAACAAAAAGTCATCATATTCTTCCACTTTCGGTTGGTGGTCGCTGGTGATGTCCTCAACCAACAAGCTGTGAAGGCAAAAGTGATCGGCTATTTTTTGAACAATTGACTTTTCATGAAGGCCATCTAGGTTTATCCAATTGACGTGGTTTAGTTTGATGTTCGCGATGAGTTCTGTAATCGGCAAATCCTGGTACATGCTGTACTCTTTCTCATCATACTGTATGAGCTCAAGAATTACTTTGCTGTCGCTTGGGCGAGGATCATTCGAATGGGGAACAAGTTTCTTTTTTCTGGCCATACGCTATAAATTTTTCATCACCAGCAGGTGATGCAGGTTGGCCAGGGTAATGCCAGCCGCGTCAAAGCGTTCTTTGATCGACTTATTTAGATCGCATTTTAAGTCAAACCCATCAGTAGGGTCTTTGGCCCAAACCGAAGCTCGTAAATGTATGCCAGAATCCAGGAAAGTCATCACGCGCACCATAACAGGGTGTTCGCCACGTGCCTTTTCAGTATCCGTTCGGTTGTCAATATAGTAACGGTGTCTTACGGCTTCGTCCTGAATGATTTTGATCGCTTGATCAATGTTCGAGGAAAGGGAAATGGCAACTTCCACAAACATGCAGGTTTTTTCGTCAGTTATTGTGGAGTTAATAATGGTTTCATTGCTAATCACACTATTGGGAATGATCACCCTTCTGTTTTCGAAATCTTTGATGGTGGTGTGCCTCAAATTAATGTCTTCCACATCCCCCGTGTAGAGTTGCCCAATTCTAACTCGGTCACCTACACTAAAAGGCTTAAAGATCACCAGGAAAAACCCACTTATGATGTTAGAGAAGGCAGCTTGCGAGGCAAAGCCAACAATCGCAGCCAAAACCCCCGCACCTGTTAGCAACGTTGTGCCTGCCGTGTGCAGGGCTGGGATGGATCTGAAAATTACCACTACCGCTACGAAGAAAAGTATAAAGTCAACAGCATTTTTAAAAAAGTTATAGCGGGTAGGATCCACTTTCAGCTTGCGAGCCGCAGCTCTAAAAAAACGGCCTACCAGAAATCGTAAAATTCGGGAAACAACAAATGTCACGATGATCACCGAGACGATGAATATGACCTGTTCCCAATACTTATTGATATACAACATTGCCTCGAAAATAGTGAATTGTCCATTCCTTACCATCCACCTTAGTTCTTTTTATTGATGGCATTTTAAAACCATGATCGTCTACTATCTACTTTTCTGTAATATTGTGCTAATGTCTTTGCACCTCGACCACATTAAGGCACCCGTTGCTGTTGAAATGGAAGAATTCGAACATAAGTTTCGGGCTTCTATGAAAACGAACGTTTTGTTGCTGGACAAAATCATGACTTATATTGTCAAGCGAAAAGGGAAGCAAATGCGTCCGCTTTTTGTCTTTTTGAGTGCAGGTTCTTGCGGGACAATTAATGAATCATCTTATCGAGCCGCTTCGCTCATTGAATTGGTTCATACGGCAAGTTTGGTTCACGATGATGTGGTTGATAACTCGAATTATCGAAGAGGTTTTTTTTCAGTCAATGCGCTTTGGAAGAATAAGATCGCTGTGTTGGTGGGAGATTTTCTTTTGACGAGAGGCCTATTCCTCGCTTTGGAACATAAAGACTATGATCTTTTAGGGATCTGTACTGAGGCGGTTAAGGAGATGAGCGAAGGGGAGCTAATGCAAATGGAGAAAGCCAGACGGCTGGATATTTCGGAGGAAGTTTACTTCGATATTATTAGAAAAAAGACAGCTTCGTTAATTGCATCGTGCTGTGCAATAGGAGCGAGCTCAGTAAATTCTACCCCTGAGATGGTGGGGAAAATGAAATTTTTTGGTGAAAAAGTGGGAATGGCTTTTCAAATAAAAGACGATCTCTTTGACTACGGGGAGGATGAAATCGGTAAACCACTAGGCATCGACATCAAAGAAAAAAAGATGACACTTCCCCTCATCTATGCCTTATCAAAAGCAGGCTGGCTCGATAAGCGAAAAATCATTTCAATTGTAAAAAATGAAAGTGAGAAGCCAAAAAAAGTGAAAGAAGTGATCGAATTTGTAAAGAAGTCGGGAGGAATTGAGTAAGAACTACCCGATTCTACGTATCGAAATTCTCTAAGAGAGTTAGTTAAGTTCACCATTGAGCGGAAAAATTAGCTTGCGAGTTTCACTTTTCCGCGCCCTGCCTCTTGCACGGCATAGTCTTTTACGCTAGTAAATACAGCTTCTTCCAAATGCTGAACAGCAGGCCCGGTTGTGGTAGGAGTAAAGGTTCCCTCGCTTTCCCACCATTTTTTTGCCAGATCTTTGGCCGTTGGTTTATCTACTTCAAAATAGTTTATAATTGAATCAGACACGATCCAGGGCTTTGCAATGGTTGCATACTTTTCAAAGATCATGTTTCGCATTTGAGTTCCATTCGTTTGATTTTTAAAGTGCGAAATCGTATACGACATGGTTTCGGGCTCGGTCATGATCAAATCCCAGTAGCGTTTTGAACTAACTACCTGAGCGGTGGTGAGTAAGTAGCCATATCCTTTTTCGAGGGGCTCCTTAGTAATTTGACAAGAAGCTTTGAATTCTTTCTTTTTTTTGCCGAATAGGGCATCCATTAGTGCCATGGGGAGGAATTTATGTATTAGATACTCTCAAAAGGACAAATAGTTGCACTGCGAGGAATGAAAGATGTAAAATATTGTAATGAAAGACCGGATTTGCGTCTTGAAGATCAAATCAAGAACCCTTGACTGGCTGACTTTTCTTCATCTTTTCAAATTTCTGTTGCTTTGAGAGAAAATCGTCTAGTTTGTTGACTGGCAGTTTCTTAGCAATAATTTTTTTCTTGTCGTCAAGGATATAAATGGTGGGCGTTGTTTCCGAATGGTACATTTTCGAGTAATGCTCCTTTAAGTACGTTCGTGGGCCATTTACGGTAATCCAAGGAGTTTTAAATTCTTTCATGAAGTTTTTCATCTTTACCATACTGGTGTCCGAGGATACGGCATACACTTCAAAGTTATACTGCGCCTTACTCTTGTTGTAAAATTCTACCAGTTTGGGTGTCTCTTCTCGGCAGTGGCCGCAATCCGGATCAAAAATGAAAAGAATGGTATACTTGTTTTTGATGTCATACATCGACCTTGGCTGTAGGTTTTGATCTTGCATGATAAGGTTAGCTCCAGTTCGCCCGATCATACTGGTGCGAATCTTATCTGCATAATCTTTCATGCTCTTCTTTATCGAAGCTGCAGCCCAAAAATTCATTTCACCGGTGGCCCAGTAAGTATCGTTCAGAACCATGTACTTATAGGTATCCTGGTTTTTCTTGGCTTTTTCTACAATGCCACTTATCGCCTTCATCACACTATCTGGCGTTGGAACAAATAATTTCTCCAAATACTCCTTTACTTTTTCTTGATAGAATGGCCGTGGGAGTCGGATCATGGCTTCGTCTGCCAAATCCAGATTGTCAAAAAAGTGTTGGCGATAGTACTTCAACTGGTAGGTAGAGTCAATTGACCCATCTGCCTTTTTTGGCGGATTGGGGACTTCGATTTGCTTTGTCACTTTTAGTAGACGTGCCGTTAGAGTCGTTGGATTCTTTTCAATCAACTCATTTTGATAGGCCATCACGCGATCATTGATTTTGGAGAAGGATGCTCGGGCATCTTTTTTTTGATCTTCTGTCAGTGTGCTGTCTCTCAATACTTTAATCAGAGGTTCGGCTTCGAGACTCTGCTGTCCTATGAAATGAAGATTGTCAAAAAACAGCTTATTATCTTCATCATTTTTTACCACAATAGTCTTTAGGTAATCTTCAATTTTTAAAGCATCCGTAGGGTTGGCGGTAGTTTCAATAGTGAAGAACTTGTTTTTCCCGACTACAAAGTCAAATAGCTTATTTTTTCCTAATACAAGATAGTAGGCGCCTTCTGGCAACGCAGTCTTTCCATCAAAATGAAAAGAACCCGCCTTGCTCTTTGCCGTATCGCGTAAAACGGTGTTTTCTCCATAATAGCTCCCTAGATAAACGGTGGTGTCTTTCCAGTTTTTTATCTTAAAATCAATTCGATAGCCACTTTGAGCATGGGCAAATTGGGTAACAGCTAAAGCAATGAAGGGGATGAGTAGACGTTTCATTTATGTTCTAAATTGATTGACAAAGTTCAACATATTCACCCGAACGTACAATGGCAATTAATAGGCCAACTAATACGTGGGTAACAAGTCAACTTTTAAACTATTTTTGCAGGCGTTTAAAATGTCGCTGACCGTAACCAATCTTTCCAAGCAATATGGCCAACAATTGGCTGTAGACAACATTTCTTTTTCTGTACAGCAGGGTGAGATTGTTGGCTTTTTAGGACCCAATGGAGCAGGTAAATCGACTACCATGAAGATGGCCACCAGCTACTTACCGCCCACATCAGGAAGTATAATCATCAACGGACTGAATGTAGTAGAGCAGCCAATGGCTGTTAAGCGCATTATCGGATACCTTCCGGAACACAACCCTCTTTATCTGGAAATGTACGTTCACGAATACTTGCAGTTTGTGGCGTCTGTTTATGGGTTAACAAAAAAGGAAACAGTAAAGCGCGTGGGAGAGATGATCGAGTTGTGTGGGTTGACCAAGGAACAAAATAAAAGGATTGAGTCGCTTTCCAAAGGATATCGGCAGCGTGTGGGCCTGGCGCAAGCATTAATTCACAATCCGCAAGTATTAATTTTAGATGAACCCACCTCGGGGTTGGATCCGAATCAGATCTTAGAAATCAGAAAACTGATCAAGCAGATAAGCGAACAAAAGACGGTTATTTTATCCACACACATTATGCAAGAAGTGCAAGCGTTGTGTGATCGGGTGATTGTCATCCATCAAGGAAAAATTGTGGCCGATGATCTATTAAAGAATTTGCTCACGGGAAAGAAGGAGCAAGTTGTGTTAGTGGTAGAGTGGGATGGAGCAGCACCTTTGTCGGCTATTGAATCAATCAATGGGGTAGAAAAGGTAGAAATGGATAAACACCTCTGTCGGATAACGACTCAACGGAGTGATGAAGTTCGAACAGCCATCTTTCGGTTATCAGGCGATAGCAATCAGGCCTTACTTTCGTTCAAGGTGGAGGAAAATACATTGGAAGATATCTTTCGATCACTAACTATTACTTCCGCTGCGATATGATTCACGTTTTCAAAAAAGAATTCAACGGCTTCCTCCATTCGCTCATTGCCTATTTGGTGATTGGCATCTTTCTTACTGCCATGGGGTTGCTGATTTGGGTTTTCCCGGAGACTTCCGTTCTTGACTACGGATATTCCGATTTAGATACATTGTTTTCAATGGCGCCTTATGTTTTTATCTTCCTGATTCCAGCCATCACCATGAAAAGTTTTGCAGAAGAAAGAAAGCTCGGTACACTTGAGTTGCTGCTGACAAAGCCACTGACGGATTGGGATATTGAGTTGCTGCTGACAAAGCCACTGACGGATTGGGATATTGTATTGGGTAAGTTTTTTGCTGCTTTTGCGTTGGTTGTGGTTGCTTTGCTGCCCACCTTGATTTATTATTTTTCGATCGTCAAGTTGGGCAATCCTGTTGGGAACATTGATACGGCAGCGGTAGTTGGTTCTTATGTCGGACTACTGTTTTTGGCGGCCATTTTTTGTGCGATTGGAATTTTTACATCTACGCTTTCAAATAACCAAATCGTTGCGTTTTTGCTTGCAGCCTTTTTTTCTTTTCTGATGTATACCGGATTTGATTCACTTTCATCTTTTGCCGGAAGCCAGGCCTTGCTGGTGAAACAATTTGGTATTCTTTATCACTATGAGTCGCTCGGCAAAGGATTAATTGACACAAGAGACATTATCTATTCGCTAAGTACCGCAGGGTTGCTGTTACTATTTACGAAAGTTGTTTTGGGTAGCAGACTATGGTAAACTGGAAGCAAAGTAAAAAAGTGGGGGATTTGCTTTTGGTGGCAAATAGCATTGTGTTCGTTTTGCTAATAAATGGGTTAGGGCAGTTTTATTTTTCCCGCATTGATCTCACCGAAGAAAAGAGGTATACCATTAAACCCGAAACGAAAGAGCTTTTAAAGAAGCTAGAGGATGATATATTCGTGGAGGTTTTTTTGGAGGGTGACTTAAATCCGGGCTGCAAAGGGAATCAGTGCGATGAATGTGATCGACACAAAAGACGGGCAACGGATTGAGAAATTCGTTTTTCCGGGGGCACTTGTTTCAACGGCAGGTTTTGAATCGGGTGTAATGTTGTTGAAGGGCAGCCGTACACAAGGGGCTCAAGAAACATTGAATCAGTCAATTGAAAATATAGAATTTGAACTTGCCAATACTATTTACAAATTGGCAAACACGCAACGCAAAAAAATAGCGCTTGTAAAGGGGCATGGAGAATTGGATAGTTTGCAAATGGCCAGTTTCAATAGCGCTCTTTCAGAGCAATACGATGTTTTTCAGTTGGAGTTGTCAAGAAAAAATACGGTTCCCGATTATCAAGCATTGATTATTGCCAAACCTCGTTCTGAGTTTTCTGAGCCTGACAAATACAAGCTTGATCAGTATATAATGCGGGGAGGCAAAATACTGTTTATGCTCGATCGGTTGGATGCAAGTATGGATAGCGCCTCTAGCGAAAATTACTTTGCTTTTCCGTATGAACTAAACCTGGAAGATCAGTTGTTTAAGTATGGCGTTCGAATCAATGCGGACTTGGTTCAAGATCGTGTCTCTGGAAAATATCCGATCATCGTGGGCAACGCGGGCAATCGTCCACAAATGATGCAATTGGATTGGCCTTTTTTCCCCTTGATTAATCAATATGCCGAGCATCCGATTACTCGCAATCTGGATGCCACTCAAACAAAGTTTGTAAGTAGTATCGATACCGTAAAAGCAACCGGAGTTAGAAAGTTTCCATTGATGTATTCGTCTCCGTATTCCAGAAAGTTAAATGCTCCCGTGAAGGTTGGGGTGAATGATTTACGAAGACAAATAAAGGAAGAGAACTTTCAGGGGGGTAAGACGCCTATTGCTTATCTGCTCGAAGGAAGCTTTACTTCGTTGTACAAAAATCGGTTTGCGCCACCCGGAATAGATGCTGCCGGATTTAAAGAGCAGAGTGGCTCTACCAAGATAATTGTCATCGCAGATGGTGATATAGCACGGAATGATATCAATCCGCGTGAAAACAAACCAATGGCTCTCGGGTACGATCCTTTTTCGAAGTACACCTTTGCCAATCAGGATATTTTGCTGAATATGATGGCATACCTGACGGATGAGAATGGGTTAATCAAAGCGAGGAGTAAAGATGTTAAGATCAGGCCGCTGGATAAGGAAAAGATTCGCAACAACCGGCTTTACTGGCAGGTAATAAATATTGTGTTGCCCTTGATCGTCTTGATTTTGATTGGGCTTATGTTGACCTACGTGCGCCAGAAACGATATGAACAATTTAAATGAGCAGCGGAATGCCTAGAAATGTTAAACTACTTGTTTCGTTGATTGGCTTATCACTGCTGGCTAGTGCCATGTTTTACTTTACTAATCGTGATACCTCGGGCGTTGATAAAACTGTTTTTAAAGTTGTTGATCAAGATCGAATAGATCGGGTAACCCTGATTTCGCAAAAGGGAACAGTAGAGTTGAAGTTTGATGGAGTTAAATGGAAGGTTAATACTGCTTATGATGCCGATCGCCAATTAATTACCGTGCTTTTTGCCACCGTTGTACAAACGCAGCCAAAACGTAAACTAACCGGTGCCCAAAGGGATTCGGTATCGAAAAAAATGTCACGGGATGGTGTCCGTGTTTTGCTTTCAGAGGGTGAGACCCTCAATAAGGAATACTTAGTGTGTGGCAATGAAGAAAAAACGGAGACCTATTTTCAGCTAGCAGGTGATGAAGCCATTTATCTGGTCACCATTCCAGGGTATAGAGTCTACGTGGCATCCATTTTCGAGTTGGGCGAATCGGGGTGGAGGGACAAGGGAATTTTTAACTTCAATTGGCAGAACTTCAAAGAGTTGAAAGTCCATTTTCCCAACCGAACCGACCAGGATTTTTCAGTTTCTCTGGTTAACAGTCTTTTTATTATTGCCGAGGTATCTGTAGCTGATACCACGAAGTTGAGTGGCTTTCTGGAGTCGTTGTTTGACCTTCAAGCCGAGGAGATACTTTCGAAAACGGAAAGTAGGCGTTACGACAGCCTTATAAGCGGTGGTCCTATTGTAGAGGTAGCCATTCAGGATATCTCGAAAAGCACTATTGCATTGAAGATTTTTCCCCCCCAAAAAGGAAGCGGGGTAATCGTTGGAAGAATAAATGATACTGAGACTGTTTTGCTTTCTCGGAGGGCTGCAGCTGCTGTGTCGAGAGGACGAGATTTCTTTGCGGTGAAGTAACCTCGCTGTCAGCGAGTTGGTACAGATAAGATACTTAAGATCCCATTTTTAGGATTGGTTTTTCTTTCTAACTTTACAGCCCTTTATAAACACAAACCACTGATTCTGATGAAGTTCATTGTAAATTCCAGCTACCTGCTCAAGCAGCTTTCTAATATCAATGGGGTAATCACCTCCAATCCGGTTGTTCCAATCCTTGAGAATTTTTTGTTCGAAATAGACAAGAGCAATCTGACGGTCACAGCTTCTGATTTGCAAACATCGATGATCACCGAGATCACGGTAGAGTCAAAAGAGAAGGGAAGCATTGCAGTGCCCGCTAGGATATTATTAGATACATTAAAGAATCTACCTGATCAACCTGTCACTTTTTCAATAGACGCTGCATCGTACAGCATCGAAATTAGTTCAGATAACGGGCGTTATAAGCTGGCAGGCGAGAATGCCACCGATTTCCCTAAAGTGCCAGCGGTATCCAATGATTTTTCCGCAGCCATTTCTTCAGAAGTATTGGCAAAGGCTGTGAACAACACCATTTTTGCTACAAGCAGCGATGAACTTCGTCCGGCTATGACTGGTGTGTATGTAAATCTGGGAGAAAAGAATACCACGTTTGTAGCTACCGATGGTCATCGCTTGGTTCGCTACCGCAGAACCGATATCAAATCGGATAACGGAAGCGCTATCATTATTCCACGTAAAGCGTTGAACTTATTGAAGGCAACACTTCCGTCCGAAAATACCGATGTAAGCATTGATTTTAATCTGTCGAATGCGTTTTTCAAATTCGGAAACATCCGCATGATCTGCCGATTGATTGACGAGCGTTTCCCCGACTATGAAAATGTAATCCCAGCTTCCAATCCGATTAAGATGACGATCAGTCGGATGGATTTACTAGGGTCTTTAAGACGTATTTCAATCTATGCCAACAAGACAACCCATCAAGTAAGATTGAAGATAACTGGCAGCGAGTTGGTTGTTTCTGCAGAGGATTTAGATTTCTCCAATGAGGCCAATGAGCGTCTCTCTTGTGAGCATGAAGGAGAAGACATCGAGATTGGTTTCAATGCAAAGTTCTTGATCGAGATGCTAAGCAATGCTACCGCTGATCAGATTAAGTTAAATATGTCAGCACCGAATAAGGCAGGGGTTATTACACCTTCTGAAAAAGATAAGAACGAAGATATTTTAATGTTGGTGATGCCTGTTATGCTGAACCAATATGTATAGAATTTTTTTTAAGTAGAATAGTGAAGAGCCATACGATTCGTATGGCTTTTTTGTTAATTGGGTTGGTAAGTGATGTTACCTAGGATGTAGGCGTCAGACCGCTTGGAGCGGTCAGATGCCTTTGAATTCTAGACGGCTTTCAAGAACATCAGGTGGTAAAATAGATAGTTTTCAATGATTTAAAGTTTTTCAAATGGCAACCTTCGATATTCATCCAGATATAGCACAAGCAAAAACCATTTCCACGGATTTTTATCTTGATCCACACTTTTTCAGAGAGTCAAAAGAAAAGATATTTTCGAATAGCTGGCATTTTGTTGGTGATGCTGACCAGGTAAAAGACAACGGGTGGGTGACTCCGGTAAGCTTGCTTCAGGAATTTTTGAACGAGCCTCTTTTACTTTCGCGAGATAAAAGTGGCGACTTACACTGCCTATCCAATGTGTGTACACACCGCGGCAATCTGATTGTAGACAAACCATGCAAAGTAAATGATCTCCGATGCCGCTATCATGGAAGAAGATTTGATTTGAATGGAAAGTTCAGTTCTATGCCGGAGTTCAAAGAAGTAAAAAATTTCCCAACAACAGCTGACGATCTGGTAAATCTACCGATTCATCAATGGGGTAAACTTTTGTTTGCGTCACTTGACAAAAAGGCTGATGCCGATTTATTTTTCAAACAAATGGCTGACCGGGTTTCGTGGATGCCATTGAATGAATTTGTTTTTCATCCTGAACTCTCAAAGGATTATCTGATTGATGCGCACTGGGCCTTGTATTGCGAAAATTATTTAGAAGGGTTTCACATTCCCTTTGTGCATGCAGGGCTGAATTCTGTAATTGACTATGGAAATTATTCGGTGGAACTTTTTCCCTATTCAAGTTTGCAGTTAGGAATTGGAAAGCCCGATGGATTTAATTTTGATTTGCCTCCGACATCACCAGACTATGGGAAGAATGTGGCAGGCTATTATTTCTGGGTGTTTCCCAACATGATGTTTAATTTTTATCCTTGGGGATTGTCGGTAAATATTATTCAACCTATTTCAAACAAAAAAACGAAGGTCTCTTTTTTAACTTTTGTTTGGGATGAAAGTAAGCTGAGGCAGGGTGCCGGGGCGGACTTGCACAAAGTTGAACTGGAGGATGAGGAAATTGTACAGAACGTACAAAAAGGTATTCGGTCTCGCTTTTACAATCATGGCCGCTATTCAGTAACTAGAGAGATGGGCACTCATCATTTTCATCGATTGATCGCAGAGTTCATGAAATAGATAGTAGCAGAACTAGCAGTCCGACATGGAATGGACGATCTGTTAGGCTCATAATCAGGTATCAATTGTGCCTACTCTGTTTAAGGTTTTCGGCTTTCACTTTTTTACCATTAAGAAAACAAAATATTAGAAATATGTGTCATTCATTTCGCAAAGTTCTTGCAGGGTTTACGTGAATAACTTTCCAAGTTTGAATTATTACAATACCTATCGATAACACCGAAACAAAAATTGCAGCCACTGCAAAAACATCTAATTGTAGCCGAATTTTGAACGGAAAAGCCTCAAGCCAAAGATTCAGAATATACCAAGACGATGCGAAAGCTATTGAAAAGGATAGTAAAAGAAGATAAAATGGTTCTTTAGTGACAAAATATATGATATCTAGTGGTCTAGCTCCATGAACCTTACGGATGCCTATTTCTTTTGTTTTTTGATTTGTTGAGGAAATCGTCAATCCAAGTAGCCCAATAGCAGATAGAACGATGGAAATCAAAGTAAGAAATCCGAATACTTTTAATTCAATTTTTTCAATTTGATAGAGACTTTCATATTTATTCTTTAGAAATTGAGAGGCAAAAGGATAGCTAGTACCTAGGGTTGCCCATTTGTCGCGAATAAATTGGATTGCCTCAGTTGGATTGCCAACAATTTTAAGTGATATGTTACCATAGAAGGGTTGTTCACTAATAAAAAAAATGGTTGGACTAACGACTTGATGAAGCGATTCAAAGTGAAAATCTTCAACTACCCCAATTACCCTTCCTTTTATCTCGCCATAGTTTATTCTTTTGTTGAGAGCGATTTGTGGTGTTTTCCAGCCAATAGCTTTGATAGCAGCTTCATTAAGGACGAAACCTTCAGCAATATCCGTAGGAATATCTGATGAAAAATTACGCCCCTCAGCGAATTTGATTTCATAAGTATCAAAGAAGCGGTTGTCAATGCATACATATTTAAGTTTAACTTTTGTGGGCATAAGAGTATCACCGATTTCAGCGGAAGCGTCCATTATATCGATAAGTCGTCCTGTTGGAATATGCGATGATCGCGTTAAATCCTTTATGTGACCACTACCTACGAGTGTATTGTAGAATTCTTCATACTTACTTTTTTTGTTTAAGGTATAGTCATTCGGGATTATAACGATATTATCCTTACTATAGCCTAGTTCTGAATTATTCAAAAAATCAAACTGGCCAGCGACATGAACGGTCAGAATAATCAAGGTTATGGCTACACTAAACTGGGTTGTCGTTAAAATCTTTCGGATCAAAAACTTGCCCCCTGAGGATCCTAGTTGCCCTTTAATAATGCCCACAGGCTTGAAAAAACTAATCAATAATGCTGGATAAATTCCTGCCAGTAAAGCGATAGCTATTGTTACGAACAATATGATTGGTAGTGTTTCCAAAATATTAAGCCAAGTAATGTTCGGATAGATATTACTAATGACCCATCCCTGTAAAAGGATTGCAATTAGAAAAGCTAGCAAAAGTGATAGTATTGAAAACAGAACAGACTCCATTAAAAACTGTCGAATAAGTTGTGGTTTTAATGCACCTAGTATTTTTTTAACGCCTACCTCTTTCAATCTGCTCGAGGACATAGCGATAGAAATATTTACATAGTTGAACACGGCCATCATTAATATCAATCCAGCAATAGTGCCGGTCAGATATAGTGTCGAAATTTTCGCGTTAGGTTCGAATTCTGAGTCTAAGTTGGAATGTAGATGGATGTCGCGAACTCTTTGCAAATGTAACCTCGTCCATTGCGAGGCTTTATCAAAACCATTGGGAACAATTGATCCTAGGTTTTTGTCAATAAAAATATTAACCTTCGCCTCGAATTCCGATATGTCTAAATTTTCATTTGCCAAAAGATAGGTTGCAAACGAATCCGACTCCCACTCTCCATCGAGATACTCTCTACCGTACACCGAATTATCATTGAGTGTACTAAATGAAATCAAATAGTCTGCATGCCAATGTGAATTGGAAGGAAGAGGCTTATACACCCCGGTAACCTCCAATTGAAATTTATCCCTTAACAAAACTTTCTTCCCAATAGGGCTATCACCTTTAAACAACTTTAGGGCGGAATTTTCAGATAAAATTATCTTGAAAGGTTCATTTAATGCCTTCTGTCTATTGCCCGCAATAAAAGAAATACTAAACAACTCCAGTATTTCTGGGTCAACCATGTAAACACTTTTTTCAAGCCAATTCTGACGGTCAGGTCCATCTGCGGATAAGAGGGTTTCATATTGTACAATACGGCCAATCTTCTCAATCTCTGGTAATGACCCCATTAAGAAAGGTGCAAAAGGAGCGCTAATATGACCGAGGTGCATACTTCGGCTTCCATCTAGAGACCAGTAACTTCGCGTCAGCCGATAAAGTTTATTAATATTTGGATTCCATCGATCATAGCTCAACTCATTTTTAAGAAAAACGATAGTCAGAATAAGGCAAGATAAAGCTATCGCTAGTCCTATTATATTTATCAAAGAGACTAACTTTTGTTTCTCTTGATTTCTGTACAGGATTAGAAGTGTATTTTTAATCATAGTACCTGTCCACTTCCGGCTTTTGGCGGTGTTAAGTTGGCAGCCTTGCTCGTAGATTTCATAAACTCAGTGAGTGGCACATCCAGCATACTCGAAACGAGATAAAGCAGTGTGATCAACAGAAAGAAATAACCAACATGCCCATTATATTTCACCCGATTTTCATGGATAAATAACCGTGCACAATGGTTCATCAGGTAAGATAGTTGATGTTTACTCGGTAAGTTTATGAAAAAATCTTCAAAACTTTCACTTTTGAAGTGTGTTCTTAACGTTTATTGAATACACTCGCTGCCCATGAAAAATGCCAACTACACCTATTCGTTTGTCGTTCTGATCGTGTTTCATTTCGTTGGATTTTGCGGACTGTTGTCGCCATACAGCAGCCAGTTCATGTTGCTCACGCCATACAATTTGATACTATCCGCTTTCTTGCTTTGGCGCCATCATACTACCGCACTAAAGCCCTTGGTCTATTTTTTCGGGTTCACCTTTTCGCTCGGATTTTTTGTAGAGTACCTAGGTGTAAACTTTGGCTTTTTGTTTGGTAGTTACTCATATGGGAACACGCTTGGGATAAAGCTTTTTAACGTACCCATCGTTATTGGACTTAATTGGATGCTGATTATCTACAGCGTAGCTACTGTCCTAGATCGTGTAGCTATACCAATAATATCTAAGATTATCATCGGCTCATGTTTGGCTGTGTTTATGGATTGGCTGATTGAGCCGATTGCAATCCGATATGATTTTTGGAGTTGGGAGCAGGGCGCAATACCTCTTCAGAACTACGTAGGATGGTTGATTACTTCGGGCGTGATGCTCAGTGCCTACTATTGGCTTAAAGTAGAGTCAAAAAATCGCCTGGCGTTGCCATTGTACATTGTGCAAGCCAGTTTCTTCGGCCTCCTCCAGTTGGCACATTCTTTCCTAGAAAACTAGAACTTGTCGGGTAGTTGAACAATCCGTACTACGATCTCATGTGGATCTCCGTCCTTGTCTAACAAATTGAACGTTACCATCGGATTATCGCGCTTGATGTTGGTCTCCACGTGCACGATCTGGTTGTTTTGCAAATGCTTTTCTATCTCCTTTTGAACGATAAAAAGTGCATTGGCCATATCAACTTCTAGCGGACTTGGATTATACGAATCGGTTTTCATTTTATGTCGTTCAAAAATTTGTGCTCAACACTCAAAATCTGTTTAGCAAATTTCGAAAGGCCCACCTGTTTACCACCGAATCAATGCGGAGGCCCATGTAAAACCACTTCCAAAGGCGGCCAAACAAAGTACTTCATTTTCTTTGATCTTTCCCTCACCCCAAGCCTCGCTCAATGCGATCGGAATAGAAGCAGCTGTCGTATTACCATACCTCATGATATTGTTGTACACCCGATCATCGGAAAACTCCAATTTGTGTTGGATGAATTGACTGATACGAAGATTTGCTTGGTGGGGTATAAGCAACGTGATATCTTCTTTGCTCATTTTGTTCGCTGCCAGTGCTTCCTGGATTACTTCCAGGAAACGAACTACAGCATGTTTGAAAACGAGACTTCCATTCATGACCACTTTATAGTGTGTCGTGTCAAGTATTTGCTCTGGCTGCCTTTCCTCTCTTGCGCGGCTACTTCCAGGATCTCTTACGTACAGCTCTTCTGCAAAATTGCCATCTGAATGCAAATGAGTAGAAAGTATTCCGGGATTGTCAGACCGTTGCAAAACAGCCGCGCCCGCGCCATCAGCAAAAATCACGGCAGTGTTTCGGCCTCGGGTAGTTGCATCTATTGCTGTAGACTGTATTTCAGCTCCAACAACCAATATGGTTTTATACATGCCCGTTTTAATGAACTGATCGGCAACCGAAAGGGCATAGATAAAACCCGAGCAAGCATTGCGAATATCGATGGCGCCAATACGTCCGTCTAAACCAAGTTCGCGCTGAAGCAACACGCCTGAACCAGGAAAGAAGTAGTCAGGGGTAATAGTTGCAAAAACAATAAAATCAATGTCTTTTTCTGTAAGATTAGCGCGTTGCAAGGCAATCCTTGAGGCCTTAGCGGCCATGTTGGCAACGGTATCTTTTGCGGGATCTATCCATCTTCTTTCTTTAATACCTGTTCGCTCAACGATCCATTCATCAGTGGTGTCCATGATGGTCGTGAGGAACTGATTGGTGATAACTGTCTCAGGAACATGATGCCCCACACCTACAATTTTAGAAGAATGCATAACGTGCTTTTAAAAATGAAAGCGAAGTTAAGGAATTGTTTCCTAATGAGTGTTAGGAATTTGTCTAAAGTTGAAAGTGTAAAGTTGAAAGGCTAGAAACCTTAAACCTTAAACTTTACACTTTTAACTTTTAGCTCTCTTCTCGCTACTTTTTTACAAGGCCTTTCGTGTTGTCATCCGAATGCCGGTCAATCAACTTATGCAATGGATCAATGCCCGCCTTTCGTGGCTTGTCCTTCACAGTGATCGTAAACGTATTTTCCTTCTGGGTGATCTTATGTTTCTTCAAATAGAGCAGGCTGTCCTTACCAGCTTTATTCTTTCCATACACACCAATGTCAATCCAATCATTAATGGCAATGGATGACTCTAACCCGTTGCTATCGGCCCGCATTTTTTCGGCTGACACTTTTAACGTCACTTCAAATTGATCTTTGGCTTTTTCCACGTAGGTGGCTTCTGTTGTTTTGTTCTCAAAGAGTGTGATGGTTTCAAACATATCGTGAATGACACTTTGCAAACTATCCGGAGTTACTTTTTTGATTTCTTTTAGCAAGTCTGCGGAAGTAGGGTAGGGCGCATCTTTGAACTTCCAGGTGGCGTTGTATCTTCGAAAGGCTGCATTAACGCTATCTTCTCCAATGTAATCTTGCAAAGCAAAGAAAATGAGTGATGCTTTTTGGTAATGAATATACCCTTGCCCCTCTACAAATTCAAGTGGCTGTTCCTTCTTACGTTCAAATGCACGACCATTGAGGTACTGATCTAATTCATATTTCAAATACCGCTCTAAAATTTCCGGAGTGAATTTATGTTTAAGCACCATTAACGCAGAGTATTGCGACATACTTTCGGAAAGCATCGCATTTCCTTTTACGCCAGCCTCCATCACTTGATGACCCCACCATTGATGTGCCACTTCATGGGCGGTTACGTAATAGACATAGTCGATATCCTTTTCGGGGTCGTCAATTTTGGCAATGAACCCGATGCCCTCTGAAAAGGGGATTGTGTTCGCAAATGACTGTGCAAAAGTTGCATATCGCGGGAACTCCATGATACGCACTTGACGGTATTGGTAAGGAGCAAAGTTTTTGGAATAATAAGCTAATGCATCTTTCATTCCCTCCATCATTTTATCCAGGTTGTATTCGTGACCCGGATGATAATAGATTTCTAAGTTGATATCATTCCACTTGTCACGTTTGATGGCGTAGCGAGCCGAAACAACCGAGTAGAAGTTACACATGGGGGCATCCATTTTGTAGGAGAAATAGTTCCGCCCATTTTCTTTCCATTCTTTTTGCAGATAGCCGGGCGCTATGGCGATCTGATCTCCTTCGGTACTGATCTGCATTTCAAAACGAATATGATCGGCATCATCGCCAAACAAACTTTGCGCTAATCCTCGCGGGTCGTTGCGCTCCATCATGCGTTCCTTCTCTTTCAGCTTCCGTTTTTTGCGTTCGTCATCATCTCCCAATTCGAAGTCGCTGTTGTAGCCCAGGGTTGGAAAGAAGGCGGTATTATTGAAGAAGGTACCGTTGAAAACCACATTGGTATTGCTGGCTCCTTGTTCAAATCCTTTTGTATCGAATGTCACTTTGAAATTCATTTGAATACTGTCACCTGGATTGAGTGGGCTCGCCAGTTCATAGACGTAATAGCGGAATTGTTCCGGATTTTCCTTCACTTTCGCCTCTCGATTAAACTTCACATAATTAATGATTAGCTGATTGTCAATACTATGTTGGATGTGTATATCGGCAATGGGTTGATTCGTTTTGTTTTTTAGCCAATAATATCCTTCTGCTACAAAATCGCGCACGTAGGGATAGATGTCCACTTTTAACTTGGTGTCAATGATTCTTGGCTGAGGGAAGAAATCATATTTTTTCAACTTTTGTTCATATTCTTCTTGCAGGTCTTCTTGATCGTCTGATTTTACAAATTTATTTACGATCGATGTGTTGTAATAAATGTAAAAACCTGAAAAAGCAAACACAGCAAGTGAAGAGAAAGTGAAGACTAGAAACGCGCGGTTCAATCGAAGCTTTCCGGTTTTCCAACGCATCTTCATTACCGCTTCTGATCCGCGTACTGAGAATATAACGGCTATAGCAAACAGGAACATAGCCAACGCAAACCAATACAGTTTAAACCAAGAGAAAGGGGGTACATAGTGTCCGTAGACATTCATATCCGAAAAGGTGCCTAGGCTTCCGCTGGCAAATCGCCAGAGGTTGTGCTCAAGCCCCAATTCACCCATTACTCCGCGCACAATGAAAAACAAAATGCAGAGCGCAAAACCCAAAAACTTATTGTTCACAAGCACTTGAATGAAAATCGCTAAAAGCGTATAAAGGACAAGTAGTGTTAGAGTGCTGGTGTAAAGTGTGCTAAAATAAATGGGCAGCTCAAATTTGAAATACCCATACGAAGCCTGTATGATCACTCCACAAATGATCAAAACAAACAGCATGATGAGATAAATGAGTACCATGCCCATAAATTTGGATAGCAGACTGACAAAACTTGGCATCGGCATCGCATCAAGGATTAGATTGAAATTTACCGCACGTTCTTTCCATACTAATTCACCGGAGTAAAAAATGGCAATGATGATAAAGAACAATGTAAATCCATCTAGCAACCCAAGTATAGAATAGGTGGTAGGGTAAGAACTTGTTCCATACAATTGGTTCATGTTAAATGCGTTCACCACTAATAGCAACATCCCCGTCAGCAGAATTGCCAAGAATGGAATTTCTTTTATCACAATCTTAAAATTGAAAATAGATAACCTAATGAATTGCTTGATGTAGGTACTCCAATTGATAACTTGATGCACCACGGGAATTTGCACATCTACTTTCTTAGGTTTTTCCTTAACGGTGGATGGTTTTCTTTTGATAAGAGAGTTTCGCACTACGTTAAAAGAGAAACCATAGTAGGTGACTACTAAAGCGAGAGCACCAAAACCAACCCAAATCAGACGATTGTATAGCATGATGCCTTCAAGTGGGACAAGCTTTGTATTCTTTTCAGCCGGGGTCCAATAGCGAGTGACATACTCAAATGTTTGAGAACCAAAAGGGTCAAGCAAGGCTGCTGTTTCTTTCCACTCCACGTCTTCAAGAAACGAGGCGGCTATACTGTACAGCACTAGTAGAATAATCCCTTGCGTATAAATGACAATTGTTTTTCTTCCGAGTGCGCCTGCCATAAAGAACAGTGAACCCATAATGAACAAATTACTGACCCCATAGAATAAGAAAGGTTGAAAATAAGCCCAAGCATTAAAAGGAAGTATTTCCTTGGTTTTCCAATCTACTTCCCAGGGTACATATTTACCTACAGCAAATCCGGTCATTAACCCCATCCAAATACCACTGAAGATAAGCAGCAATACCAAAAACGATCCTCCAAAGCGCCCAAGTAAATAATGAATCTTTTTCATGGGCGTGCTAAACAGTAGTGCTTCCATGTTGTGATCAAAGTCCCTCACGATGGCAACCCCCATGATGGCCGATGTAATCATCATGAATGAAAAAATCAATGCGTTGGTAATATTGGCAATGGCAAAAGGTGAGTTGGCTTTGATTTGACCGGATGCTCCGCTGACACTAACAATAGGGCTGGCTACTACTCCAAAGGCAATGAGGAAAATGATGGCAAAATAAATATAGTTGGCCGCTCGATTCTTACGGTAACTCAACTCGAATAAAAATATCTCTTTTAGCATAGCAGTATTGGGTTAGGCTACTATTTTTTCAGTGGCATTTGAACCGAACACATGTGAGAAGTAAACATCTTCTAAGTCGGCTTGCATATTTTCAAACGATGAGTCGGGCTGAACATCGCTCAAAACCGTGATCTCTGGTCGGCCAGCGATTAAGCGCTCGGAAATCACTGTGAAATTCTTCCTGTACTCTTCGAGTTCTGCTTTTGCGATTCGCTTGCTCCACACTTTACCCTGTACCTCAGCAATAGCATCCAGCGGGCTGCCTTTGTACAAGACTTGCCCTTTGTTTATAATAGCCATGTCGGTGCATAGTTCTTTTACATCTTCTACAATGTGTGTCGAGAGAATGACGATGGTGTTTTCACCCAGTTCAGAAAGTAAATTCAAAAAGCGGTTTCGTTCGGCAGGATCCAGACCAGCTGTTGGCTCATCGACAATGATTAGTTTAGGATTGGCAAGCAATGCTTGTGCGATTCCAAATCGTTGTTTCATACCGCCTGAGTAACCACCCAGGTTTTTGTCTTTGGCAGCCCATAAGTTGGTCTTGTGCAACAAAGCCTCTACTACTGCTTTTCTTTCTTTTTTATCGACAATGCCTTTTAGCACCGCTAAGTGATCTAGCAATGTCACAGCATCGACTTTTGGATATACCCCAAACTCCTGTGGCAAGTAGCCTAACGTTTTCCGCACCTCTTCCTTCTGAGTGAGTACGTTGATGTCGCCTAGTTGAATCGAGCCACTATCGGCTTCTTGTAGCGTGGCGATGGTTCGCATTAGCGAAGATTTGCCTGCGCCATTTGGGCCGAGCAAACCAAACATGCCTTGGTTAATGGTTAAATTGATATCTTTTAGCGCTTGCACTCCGTTGGAGTAGGTCTTGTTGAGATTTTGGATGATGAGTTGCATAGAGAAATTTGTGGGGTTTTGTTAGCAAAGGCGAAAACACAAGTTGGTTATGATCGATAAAAATAGGAATTAATACATGGTATTTTTAAAATGAGAACGAAAAGGTGGCCCTAAAAAACAAGTTATCTGAAGTTTTTTCAAACTGGTAAGCTCCGTGCCGGTAAAAAACGGCAGCACCCAAACCCAAATAAGCGATATTGGCATATTTAAATCTTAACAAGTTGTTGAAACCAGTACCTGTTTCAAAAAATCCTTTGTTAAATGGTTGAAGCGAAACGGACGTGCTTGCATGCGCACTCGCATTTGCCAACATACCAATACCTGCGCTGTGGTAAACGAGCCATTCAGGCTTACTGTAGCGCGAATTAAAAAGAACATTGCCAAAATTATGGTTAAAGAAAACCGACCCGTATTGAGAGGTAGCAAATTCATATAGACCCATGGTTTGAAAAAATTCATCTACAAAAATATTTTCTGCTTCTTTTGCACCTCGCCCATTGTACAATTTGCCATAAGGTGCAATTCCATCTACGAAGCCCGCATGAACCGATAAACGCGTTTTACCCTTCGGTCTATATTTAAATTGAAATCGCGATGAAAAATCAATACGCTGATATTGAAAATTCTGGGCGTCAAACAAATTGACGCTGCGTGCATAAGAAACAGAAACCATGGGCCACTCACGCCCAAGTAGTACTTTTTTTCCTGCGAGCTGCATGAAGTTTTCACTACCCGCATAGCGAATGGTGGCTCCGATTTCGGCAATACTAAATACAGAAAGGGATTCGCCATTAAGCTGCAAAGAATAGTTGTAGGTTGGACGAATGTCGTTTTTTGAAATAAACCCACTGGCATGTATTCGAGGTAATAATCGGTGTGATAGCTCACCACGGAACGATTCAATGCGATCGTATTGCGAACTCACCAGCCTACGGAGGCCGGTATAGGGATTTGTAAAATCGCGCTGCATGTTGGTATTAGAATACCCTGTTTCGTAGATGTCTTTAACGTATTGCAGAGAAACAGAGAAGTCTTTGTTAGGGTTTATATTGAAGCGCAATTCACCGCCATATTTCCATTGTTCATCTTTAAATCCGTATGCTGCATATCCACCAACTCGGATCCACTTTGAGAAACGATTGCTGGTGTAAATGCCAGCTCCCAAGCGAAAGCCTTCATATCCGTTGATATGCATTAAGCGGGTTAGGTCCAATTCGAATGGACCTATTGGAATCGAGGCGGTGGCAAGTGCTTCCATTCCTTTGTCAAACCAACTAAACTTTTTCATGACCGAGTCAATCATCACGTAGGTCTTGTTTTCTTTGGCATCCAATGGCGCAGCTCGGTATTTTTCCAGGTTTGCAAGATTGACTTCAGTTGAAGGTGGCGATAAGTCCACTTTGATATCGCCAAACTCAGACTTAACTAACGGCAAATTGATTTGAATATCTTTCAAGAAGCTGCGATGTTGTGCAACGATGTGACTTCCGTATCCGCCAAAATTGTAAAAATCTATATCCGTGTTAAGTTGCACGGGAAACCACTTTCCGTTAATTCGTTCATAGTTTTGTTGGATACGAATTCCCGTAAGTGCTAATGAATCTGATGATGACGCGATGATGTTTTTTATTGCGTAGCCGTTGGTGCTTATCGAAACCATGCCCTTCAATCCTGTGATCAATTTACCTTTTCTCGGCTCATATTGAATCACGTAAACCGTATCATTTTCAAAAAAGGTAGTGTCGGTTAGGTAGAAATCGTAGCGGTCTTCTGAGTTCTTGCTGATGGGATTAAGAAAATCTTTTCCTAAGAGAGAAATATTATCGCTGTAAAAGGAAAACGGCTGGTAATCGGTGGCCACATTTGCGAAAAGTGGACTTTTGAACCCAGATGCTTTGAACCCAATGAGTGTTTCCTTTTGTCTGTCGGGATTGATCACCTTTTTTTCTGTCACAGACTCAGTCATGAAAAAGTACATTCTGCTTGTAAGGCTGTCCCATTCCAATAGGTCTTTTTGAGTTTTTGTTTTTGCAGAGCTTGTATTTCTAAGACTGTCCGATTTTCGCTTATACTTCTCACTCATTTCTGTAGGGCGAAAGATGAATTTGTTGTAAGAGTAGTATTGATAGCTCTGTAAGTTATCTGGGTTGTGGAGTGATTTACTTTTTACTGCGTTTCGAATAATCCGAAAGGCCGGATTTTCTTCCGCAAAAAAAGTAAGTTCACTTAATACCGTTTCGCTAGGCTTGAGCCGAATTGTTTTTGATTTATTAAAATAGCTGACCGGTAAGCTAACTCGCTGGTAACTCACATGTGAGATTAAAATCATGCCGTTATAGTTCTCAGGTACTCGTAAGCTAAAGTTCCCTTCAATGTCGGAAGTGGTACCCCTTATTCCATCTGCCAATGCGATATTCGCAAAAGCAATCGCCTCATTTTTGAGGCTATCTACAATTTTTCCGGAAATAATTTGACCATTCGCATTGCAAAGGCCGAGAAGCAATGGGAAGGCAAGGAAGAATTTTCTCATGATGTCGATGCTGATAAGTAACTTATTCTTCTCAAAAATTACATGAGAAACGTTTGAAATTCGTAATTCGGTATAACCCGGGATAAATTCTTAATTTTTTTTATTTTTTTAATTAAGTGCATGAACCCTATCAAAGAAAATGATGAGAGCGAACAACCATTACATCGGTTGAAAACGCGACCATGAGATATCTGCAATTTGTATCCTTCTTTTAACCCAATTGCAATCAGCAAAAAAATAGTTGGTGATTGATACATTGAATCAGGGAACTTGAGATCACTTTTCAATTGGGCAGCGATGATACCCAATAAGAAAGCCAACACCATCGGGGAAAGAAGGCTGAGAAAAGCAGAACTAAGATCTATAGGCAATTTTTGATAAATATACTACACCAAAACTGCTCACAACCTACTGACTTCGCTGACAGAAGAACCACTTTTTCTAGGGGATAAATAAAGTTATTTTTTATGAAGTTTCTTAAAAATTTCTAGGCACACCCAAGCATCGGTGGCGGCATAGCTGATTTGTTTTTCGTTGAGTGTGTCTGCTTCCCAATTACTGGTCTGGGCACTTTTAGAAATTCGAAAGCCCAACAAAAGCGCTGTTAACTTTTTTACGCTTTCCACCTCTAGGCCAGCCTCTTTACTGAGGTGCGCGAGTTCAACAAATCCGGCAGGATGGTAGTGATGTAGTTTTTGAAGTCCCTTGATATCATCGCGCAAGGCAACGCCTGCTTTTAAAATGGATTCGTTTTCCAGAAAATCAATGATGGGTTGGGTTAGACCTGTTTCATTGAGCCTCACGAGGAAGACCTTTTCGGGTAGTGCTACTTGCAACAGTGCCACTTTGTTTGAGTGGCCCCTAACAAAAACAGGCTTTGTTTCCGTATCGAACCCCACCAATTTATGTTTGCTTATTTCGGCAAATGCTTTTTCAACTTTCTCGCGGCTGGTAATCACAGACACTTTTCCTTCAAAAGCGCCCAAGGGGAGATCGTTGATTTCCTCGTTGGTGATGGTTGTCTTACTCGGTAGGTGCGTCATCCAGCCTGCGGATTTTGTAATTCAAGTAAGCCATAAGTACGGTCATCATGGGGCTGATGATACAAAAGAAACAATAGGGCGCATAAGTCCATGTTGATATGCCTAGCACTTTTGATTGTGTCGCTCCGCAGGTGTTCCAGGGAACTAAAACCGAGGTAACAGTGCCAGCGTCTTCTAGTGTTCTGCTTAGCAATTCAGGTTTGTAGCCGCGCTTCCGATAAGTGTCGGCAAACATTCTACCCGGCACGGCAATGGCCATGTATTGATCACCTGCCGTCAAGTTGAAGAAAATACTGGTGACGGCTGTTGAGGCAACAAGCGATCCGGTTGAGTGTGCCCATTTGATAATTTCTTCCACGATTCGTTTCAGCAAACCGCACGATTCCATAACACCACCAAAAATCATTGCACCCAAAATCAACCAAATGGTATTGAGCATGCCGGCCATCCCGCCAGATGAAAGCAGTTCACTGATCATCGCGTTGTCTGTTTGTATGTTGATCGATAATGCTAACGATTTCATGACGGCTACGAAAGATGATTTTACGGGGTCATCGGTAATACCTGAAACCTGGGCGATAATCTGGGGTTGGAAAATGATGGCAAAAATTCCACCTAAAATGGAGCCGACAAGAAGTGCCGGAATAGCCGGTACTTTGCGAACGATCATGAACAACACAAGTGCAGGCACTAAAAAAAGAATAGGATTCAGGTTGAAAGCATTGTCGATAGAAGTTAATACGGCATCCGTATTTACGACTCCGGCTGTGTCTAGCGTAAAACCCCAAACAAAGAAAATGATCAGTGTTATGGTGAGCGTGGGCACCGTTGTAATCACCATATACCGAATATGAGTAAACAAATCCGTACCCGCCATGGCTGGGGCTAAGTTGGTAGTATCCGACAATGGTGACATTTTATCACCAAAATAGGCTCCCGAAATCAACGCCCCGGCAATCACACCTTCATGGATTCCCAGCGTTTTTCCAATGCCAAGTAGGGCAATACCCACCGTAGCAATGGTTGACCAGGAGCTGCCCGTGGCAAGAGAGACAATACAGCAAACAATGCAAGCCGCAAATAAGAAAAACGTAGGGTTCATGATCTTAAGTCCATAGTAAATCATGGCAGGTACAATGCCGCTCAATAGCCAAGCGCCAGAGAGCGAACCAATCACTAACAGAATCAGCATCGCGCCCATTGCTGAACTGATACTTTTGACAATACTTATTTCAATTTCTTCCCACGAGTGGCCTAACCTCCAGGAGACAATACCCGCGACAGACGCAGCAAGGACCAGTGCTATTTGATTAGGACCGTCTGTTGCTCCCGACCCAAAAACAATGACGTTGATTGCCAAAAGAATTACAAGAATGAAAATGGGAATGAACGCGTGAATTAGGGTTGGCCTTTTGGGTTCCTTCATGTGTGTCTTTTTATGTGGTCAAGGTAAGAATAAGTGTTGAAGTTTTAATAGCATCAATTTTCAGTCATTCAGATTGATTTTTATTCATAACTTTTCGCTTTAAACACGATTTATGTTCGATACCGCCAAAATACTTGAAAAAGCAAAGCATTCTGCATTTTACCTAAAGCTGTTAAACTGGGGTCTCTATCGAATGGTACCCTTTAACAAGCCGCATGGTTTTCGAGTTGTTGAAATTGATGACTTCCGGTTAAAGACATTGATGCCCTACAAAAGAAGTAACTTCAATCATATCAAAGGCTTACACGCCTGTGGGTTAGCCACCATTTCTGAGTTTGCGACCGGATTCTTGTTGTTGAATGCCTTGGGTCAAAAAAAATATCGAATGATCTTGCAAAGATTAGAGGTCAACTATTTGTATCAAGGGAAAATGGACGCAACCGCAGAGTTCAAGATTTCCAAGGAATGGATCGAAGAGAAAATAGCGATTCCCCTAAAGACGCAAGACACTGTGGTCGTTCCTTGCGAAGTAAAGGTGCATGACACAAAAGGCAATCATCTGACAACCGCAGTGGTGCATTGGCAGTTTAAGGAATGGAGCAAGGTGAAAACCAAGACTTGACAATTTTCTAATTTGCTTTAGCTTTGATTTGTAAATAGTTATTTTATGAGAAAAATAGATAACCTTCTTTCGGAGTATGGCGACAGTCATCAGAATCCCACCAACAAATTGATTCATTGGATTTGTGTGCCGTTGATTTTTTTTAGCCTGATGGGATTGATCGCCTCGATACCCAGTGGTGTTTTAAGCTCAGCATTTGGCGAAGGAAGTATGTATGCCAATTGGGCTGCAGTTGTCTTGGCCTTGGCCTTGATCTACTACATCACACTTTCTTTCCCATTGACAATCGGAATGTTTTTATTCGCGTTGGCCTGCCTTTTCTTCATCAACCAACTTGTTCTCCTAAATATTGCTCCGCTTTGGTTAGTAAGCCTAGGCATTTTTGTTGCTGCGTGGATCGGACAATTTTATGGACATAAGGTAGAGGGCAAGAAACCGTCATTTTTCAAAGACGTGCAATTCTTGATGATAGGCCCCGCCTGGCTGATGCACTTCATCTACAAAAAGATAGGAATACCTTATTGACGATTTCAATGACAGGCAATAATAAATGGGATGATCAATAATCCTCTTGTCTCTGTTCTTTGTTTAAGTTACAATCAAAAAAAATTTGTTGAGGAGGCGATCCAATCGGTATTCAATCAAACCTACCCTTTTATTCAATTAATTGTTTTGGATGATGGAAGTTCCGATGGTAGCGCACAAACGATCACTCGGTTTCTCGGGGACAAAGCATCTGTGGTGTTCCTCATCAACGAAACCAATCAAGGCTACACCAAATCGCTGAACAAAGCATTGAGCCATGCCACCGGTGAATTTATAGTAGATCTTGCCGCAGATGATTTGCTTATGCCGACTCGCGTGGAGGAGGGTGTAAGTGCACTTATAAAAGCAGGTACAAAATTTGGCGTGAACTTCTCTGATGCGGAGATCATCTCTGAAGATGGGCATTTCGTGGGTTTTCAATCTGAAAAATATCCCCATCAGTCCATACCCCAAGGGGATGTCTACAAAGATATTGTGAGACGTTATTTTATTTGTCCACCTACAATGCTGTTCAGAAAGTCAGTGATTGATCGCTTGGGAGGCTATGATGATTCTCTGGCTTTCGAAGATTTTGATTTTTTGGTGCGGGCCGCTCGCGATTTTCACTTTTGCTACACACCTAAGCCACTTATGAGAAGGAGGCTGGTTGACCAATCCATGTCGCAAAAACAATTTAGAAAGGGAGATCCTCAACGGGTATCAACATTTCGTGTTTGTGAAAAAATAAACAAGATGAATAAGACAATTGAAGAAGTAGAAGCGTTGAAAAAACGCATACGTTATGAATTTCTCTTGTCAGTCAAATTGGGTGATTTCAGTTTGGCCGTCAAATTTGTTTGGCTCTATTTTCGATTATCCTCGCCCAATACCATGCTCCTGTAGCTATCATAGCGGCTGCGCGCGATCGTTCCTTTTTCCACTTCATTTAGTACCGCACAGGCAGGTTCGGCCAAATGCAAACACTTCGACCCGAACTTACAGTGATTTCGAAGTTCTCTCATTTCAGGAAAATAGTCTGAAATTTCTTGTGGTTCCATTTGTACCAACCCCCATTCTTTTATGCCAGGCGTATCGATTACAAAAGTTGTCTCATCCAGCAAAAACATTTCGGCAAAAGTGGTTGTATGGGTGCCCTTATTGGAAAATTCTGAGATCTCGTTTGTGGTCTGCTGCAGATTGGGGGAAAGGCGATTCAAAAGTGTTGACTTTCCGACCCCCGAGTGCCCTGCTACTAACGTTACTTTGTTTTTTAGGAGTTCGAGTAAAAAGCCCAAATCATCTTCTAGAGCTGAAACCGACTGAGCAACTACATTCAACGAACGATACAAGGAAAGTAGTTCGTGCTGTTTTTGTTTGTCTTCTTCATTCAATAGATCAAACTTATTAAAAAGAATAATTTGCGGAATACGAAAGGCTTCCGCGGAAACGAGGAAACGATCAATGAAACCCAAAGACGTGCGTGGTTGTTTTAGCGTTGCAATGAACAAGACCTGATCCACGTTGGCCGCCAACACATGAGCGTGACTCGCTTTCTTTACAGATTGGCGGAGGAGGTGATTCTTGCGAGGCAGGATTTCATAGATTGCCCCATTGATGTCTTCTTTTTCAAATTGCACGTAATCACCTACGGCCACCGGATTGGTCTCTTTGATTTCATCCAGCCGGATTTTTCCTCTCATCCGACACATGATTCGGATGCTATCTTCTCCCAATACCTCATACCATGAACCAGTAGATTTTAGTACTAAGCCTTTCATTTTTCGTTAAGGATAGTCGAGCAATAGTCCGTTATTTTTTTAGTGGCTCCTAAATTCTCCTTAACGTAGGATCGGGTGACTTCGCAGGCCAACAGAAAGTTTTCGGGATGGTTGTGAAGCATTTCGTATTTTGACTTTAAATCTGAATAACCACCTATTTCAAAGGCACCGCCTCTCATAATCAAGTCGTTTGCTTCCTGATACTTTTTGTAATTCTTGTTTCCGAAAAAGATGGGAACTCCATAACAAGCTGCTTCTAGTATGTTATGTAGGCCATCGCCAAATGCACCACCGACATAAGCAAACTCTCCATATCTATAAAGTTTGGAAAGCAACCCAATATTATCGACAATCAGCACGGTAACTTCAGAAAGGTGCCCCTTAGCCCTCGAGTAACGAACGGATTTTACAGATAATGACGTTTCAATTTTTGCAATAAAGCTTTCTGAGATTTCGTGGGGAGCGATAATGAATTTTAGGTGGTAGCCATTTAGGTTGATAAAAGGATACAACACATCCATGTCCTCGACCCAACAACTTCCTGCCACCAGCAGTTTTTGATCGCCTTTAAACTGCTTGGCAATTTCTATTTCGTTATTGCCTTTTGTAATCTCTGCAACACGATCAAAACGTGTATCTCCGGCCAGTGCAGAGCGAAGGTTTAGGCTAGCCAACAGATCCACCGTTTCCTTATTCTGCGCAAAGAAGAAATCAAAATTCAGAAGTGTTTTTCGAAAAATGCCTCCATACCATTTGAAAAAAGCTTGAGTTGGCCGAAGGATGCAGGATGCGGAAATAAGTGGAGTGGATTTTTTCTTGAGTGCTTCCGAATAGTTATACCAGAATTCGTATTTAATAAATATGGCTAAAACCGGGTTAACAATTTCAACAAACTTTTTGGCATTTGAAGCCGTATCCCAGGGTAGGTAGAAAATAGCGTCCGCTCCAGAATAGTTTTTCTTGTTTTCATAGCCGGAAGGAGAGAAAAATGTGAGCAATATTTTTACATCCGGAAAATTTTTCTTCAGCGACTCCATCACGGGTCGGCCTTGTTCAAATTCGCCCAAAGAAGCGCAGTGAACCCAAACCCATCGTTGATGCTTGTTGGTAAATGTTTGTTTCAATTTTAGAAAAAGCCGCTTCCTTCCGCTTACGAATTGCCTTGCCTTCGGATTGAAAAGACTGGCGATCCGATAGATGCCGGCTAAAAGATGGATGGAAAAACTATACAGTAGCCGACTCATTTGGATTGCAAGTACAAATTAATTCCTAAAAATTGACTTATTTTAAATTAAACCTAATTTACTTACGAAGCGAATCCTAACTGCTTTTATCATCTTTAGTGCCACTCAATTGTCGTTTTCACAAGATCTATAAAATCTTATAAAAGGAAGTGGGCAAGACGCCAACGATTTGGTGAAAGGTTACATTTCTCCTGCACTTAATACCATCGGTGCTGGATTTGCACAAGCATGGTACAATACAGCCAAGCCATATAAGTTGATTGGTTTTGATTTAACCGTTACTGCCTCAGCCATTTATTTTCCAAGTTCTGACCTAACGCACAAAGTTGAGAATAGTCAAATGACGAACGTGCAAGTAAATGTATCTCCGTCAGCCACTACTTTTGTTGATGCTCCCACCGTTTTTGGTTCGGTAACAGTGCCAGTATATCAATTAGAAGACCCTTTGCCTCCTCCTAATGGGCCGATCTTGCCAATGCCGGGTCAAAACATACAAGGAGCTCCAGGCCTTGATTTTGCCAAAGAAGTCGGTACGTTTATTCCAGTCGCAAAGGTGCAATTGGGAATAGGATTGCCGAAGGGAACGGATTTAAAATTCCGCTTCTACCCAAGCACGAAAGTAGGAGATAATGGCAGCGCAAGCATGCTTGGTTTTGGATTGATGCGTGATATTAAGCAGCATATTCCGAGTATAAAGAGATTGCCATTCGACTTATCTGTTTTTGTAGGCTATACAAATGCTAAATTAGATGTGGGTTTGGATTCAAATAGGCCAGATCAAAAAGCAAATTTTGAAACAACCGCTACTACTGTGCAAGCTTTGATTTCTAAAAAGCTCTCTGTATTAACTTTTTATGGTGGCCTTGGGTATAACTTCACGATTGCTTCTCTGGTTATGAAAGGCACCTATGCGATTAACAACTCAGGGAAAACAATTAAAGGTCCAGTCGATTTTAGCGTTAGCAACTCAGGCCCACGCTTGACAGCAGGTATGCGGTTGAAATTATTCAACCTCACGTTCCATGGTGACTATACTTTCCAAAAATACAACGCATTGACGGTCGGGTTTGGATTTAATGTAAGGTAATTTTGGTCTTGCTTTACTAAGAAAGATCGGGCAACACCCGATCTTTTTTATTGATTTACTTGCCTTTATACTCCGGCTTTCTCTTCTCTACAAATGCCTTCATGCCTTCTTTCTGGTCTTCAGAGGCAAAAGTCAAGTAGAAATTTTTTCGCTCAAAAGCCAGTCCTTCATCCAGCTGTGTTTCAAAGGATCGGTTGATCGCTTCTTTAGCCAGTTGCACAGCAATGGGCGACATCTGCGCAATTTCTTTGGCTAGCTGCAGGGCTTCATACAAATACATTTCTACGGGAACAACTTTGTTCACCAGTCCATAAAAGTGGGCCTCATCAGCCGATAAAAATCGGCCAGACAAAATGAGTTCCATCGCTTTCGCTTTTCCCAAGGCTTTTGTCAATCGCTGTGTGCCACCCGCTCCCGGGATGGTACCAATTTTAATTTCAGGCTGACCAAACTTGGCCGTTTCAGACGCAATGATCATATCGCACATCATAGTAAGTTCGCAGCCTCCACCTAGCGCAAATCCACTAACCGCTGCAATGATAGGCTTTCTTTTCTTTCGTATTTGATCCCATGTTGCGAATCGATCCATCAGTTGCATTTCAATGGCAGTTTTCTCGGCCATTTCTTTGATATCAGCTCCTGCAGCAAACGCTTTTTCATTGCCTGTGAGCACAATCACGCGCACCTGATCATTTTTATCCAGTTGTTGGAACGCGACCAATAATTCGGTCATGAGTTGATGATTTAATGCATTGAGTTCCTTCGGTCGGTTTAATTCAACCAATGCCACAAAGGGTTCTTTTTGTTCAGTTACTTTAATGAAATCCATAAATAGAAATTAGATGCCTCAAATCTAGTGAATCCTTTAAAAAGAAAAGCCCCTTCTCGTTTGAAGGGGCCAGACTTAACCAAAAGACGATAAACTATATGTACTATGCGAGATTAAATACTGGCCAAATATTCTATGTAACCTTTCCTAGCCATTATTTTTGGCGCAAGAATGATCGTTTATGAGAATACTTTTTGTTTGCTTGGGAAACATTTGCCGATCGCCACTCGCTGAAGCTATTTTCAAAGCAAAAGCCCAGAAAATGGGACTGTCTAATACCCTTTTTGCTGATTCTTGCGGTACTGCGAATTACCATATTGGGGATAGTCCAGACCCCAGAACCATCAAGAATGCCCTGAGGAATGGTATTGAAATAGTTCACCGTGGGCGGCAGCTTTCGAAAAGAGACCTTACTGATTTTGATTGGATTTTCGCTATGGATAAAGGCAACCTTGAGATTATTTTAAGCTATACGCAATCGGAAGCAGAGCGCTCAAAAGTCAAACTAATACGTGATTTTGATCCCGTCAAAAGGGGCAATGTTCCCGATCCCTATTACGGGACAGAAGATGATTTTCAAGAAGTTTTTCAAATTCTCGATCGCACGATCGACAACTTACTTTTGACCCTTATCAAGTAGTTCTAGATTTTCACTAGCACTTGTAAAGTGGATCTGGACGATTGCTCCAAAATAACCCCTTTCATAGTTCGATAAACGGAAGAAGTAACGGCATCGTAATTTTTTATTGTGATTAGTGTGAGGTTGGCGTTGTAGTAGACTTCAAATTGTTTGCTCAATACGTCAATGAGTTTCAATACTTTGCTTTCTCTATAATCGATGCAAAACGAAAATGAAATTGCGGAGTTCTGCATGACGTTGATTTTGAGATTGAGGTCTGATAATGCTTTTAAAATAGTCGTCATCTGTGTCTCATCAACAAAGGTGTAGTCGGTGACTTTGCATGAGATCAGACATTGATTTTCCTTGTAGACGATAAGCGGAGGGAGGTGTTCTACACGGCATTCATGAATTTTGGTCCCGGCAACAGTGGGGTCGATAAAGCTTTTTACAAGTAGGGGGATTTGTCGATTCGCCAATGGTTTGATTGTTTTGGGATGGATTACAGACGCACCAAAATAGGTCATCTCGGCAGCCTCTTTGTAGGGCAATTCATCAAACACAAGAGCGGTGGGGATGCGCCTGGGGTCGGCACTCATTACACCGGGCACGTCTTTCCAAATAGCGACAGACTGTGCACCGAGACAACTTCCGTAAATGGCCGCTGTGAAATCAGAACCTTCGCGCCCGAGTGTGGTTGTTTCATTTCTGGTCGTAGAGCCAATAAATCCTTGGGTGATGATGAGTTGATCCTTAGTTTGCTTTAGAGCCGCTATATTTTTCTGCGTTAGATTCCAATCAACTTTTCCTTCTCGAAAAGTATTGTCAGTTTTAATGTACTGTCGCGAGTCTATCCAGGACACTTCGAATTTTCTGTATTTTAAATACGCAGTTAAGATCGAAGAGGAGATCAATTCTCCAAAAGAGACAATCTGGTCATAGACAAAGTCAATTTCACCTTGCGCGAGCGCAGTGCTGTTGAAATTAGAAAATTGCGTTTTAAGTTCGTTCTCAAAGTAATCTCCTTGAAATAGATCGCGGCAGATTGTAACATGGTAGTTTTTGATTTCTTCAAGTTCCCTCTTAAAATCTTTGCGATCAGATGACAACGAAGCAATTTTTTCCAGCGCATCAGTTGTTTTGCCCATGGCCGAAACGACCACGAGTAAAGGATCCTTCGAATGAGACGAGATAATGTCCACAACATTCTTTATACGCTCAGAATTCTTAAGCGAAGCCCCACCAAACTTAAAGATATTCATACTTTTTACTTTATTTCAAACGATTGCAGACTATATTTGTGAGCCTAAAATTAGCGGGATGTTCCGACTAAACTATAAATCGTAAATCTAAAATCGTAAATCATAGATCCAATCATGGAAGCCTCCCGAATTGCACTGCCGATTGGCACCGCCCTCGATCGATTCATCAAGAATAATCAGTTTCAATTCCAATATGCCAGTGGCGAGTTGTCTCAGCTATTGCGCGATATCGCGTTAGCTTCAAAAGTCGTAAACCGGGAAATTAACAAGGCCGGGTTAATAGATATCATGGGTTCCATGGGCTCACAAAATTCAACCGGGGAGCAGCAACAGAAACTCGATGTGTTGGCGAATATCCGGTTTACGCGCGCTCTCACGAAAGGTGGAGAAGTCTGCGCGTTGATTTCAGAGGAGACCGAGTCGTTTGTAGATTTAAGTAACGATGGAAAATACGTCATTGCCATTGACCCATTAGATGGGTCATCAAACATTGATGTGAACGTATCGATTGGTACGATTTTCTCAATTTACAGACGGAAAAGTAAAGTGGGGCTCCCGATCAGCGATGCCGATATTTTGCAAACGGGTGATGAACAAGTGGCAGCGGGTTATATTTTGTATGGATCTTCGACCATGCTTGTCTATACCACGGGCCACGGAGTGAACGGATTTACCTATGAGCCCACACTAGGAGAATATGTACTTTCTCATCCTGACATGACCATTCCGGAAACCGGAAAAATCTATTCCATCAATGAAGGCTCGGCCAACTCATTTTCCCAGAGCGTCAAGTCGTATATTCAATATTGCAAAGACAACAACTACACAGCCAGATACATCGGCTCTTTGGTAGCCGATTTTCATCGAAATCTATTGAAGGGAGGGATCTACGTTTACCCCGCTACCGCCAAAGATGTGAATGGTAAACTTCGATTAATGTACGAATGCAATGCGCTGGCTTTTATTGCAGAACAGGCGGGTGGAAAAGCAACAGATGGCAAGGGGCGTATCATGGAGATAAAGCCCAAAGATCTCCATCAACGAACACCTTTTTATGTGGGTTCAAAAAGGATGGTAGAAAAAGCGATTGAAGGAATCTGATTCTATTTGGTAGTAGGCTCCCCGCTCTCAACTTTTGATGCAGTTTGTTCAAATACTTCTGGAGCGACTTGCGTTAGAATACCATACCATTTGACCAATTTTTTGATGTCTGAAACATAGACTCGATCTTCATCAAATTCGGGAAGTACTGACTTCAAAAACGATTTCAATTTCGCGTTATCTGATTCAGGTGTTACCCCAATCTCACTTCCCAATTTGTTTTTTATGGCGTGTAAAACCTCCTGCAGTTTCACCGTGCCTTCTTTGGTGGTGGTATAAATTGAGATCTCACTTAGCACGGACAATCGTTGGGTTGCACCGACCACCAATTTAGTTTTTGCTTCATCCAGTGACTCGAGACTGACTCCGCCTTTGCCAGGCTTCAAAATCTTAAATAATCCACTTTTTCCACTGATAGACGCAATATCCTTAAGTTCCATGCATTTGTAAATTACGATGCAAAACTAATCAATTTCGTTCGCGTTCGCGATGGCCTGTTCAATAAAGCCGAGAAGCTTATCCCTGCCAGATTTTTTTTCGGAAGAGGTGATAAAGACTGGGGGCAATTCTTCCCAGGATTTCAAAAGACCCGATTCGATATTGAATTTTGATTTGCCCAATTCCGACTGTTTCAGTTTATCTGTTTTTGTGAGCACCAGAGCAATCGGTAATTCGTGCTTACCCATCCAATTGATAAAATCTAAGTCGATACTTTGAAGTGGAAGTCGCGAGTCAATAAGGATAAAGGTGCAAAAAAGATTTCTCCTGTTTTCGAGGTAACTCTCTATCATTTTGCCAAAATTCCAACGGTCTTCCTTGCTCAGTTTGGCGTACCCATACCCTGGCAAATCAACCAGAAACCACTCTTGATTTATAAAGAAATGATTGATTGTCTGAGTTTTACCCGGGGTGCCGGACACCTTGGCTAGTTTTTTTTGCTCGACCAACATATTAATCAGAGAGGACTTTCCTACGTTGGAACGCCCAATGAAGGCAAACTCCGGTTTTGTCGTTTCGGGGCATTTTTGGTAGTCGGTGTTGCTAATAATGAACTCTGCCGACTTAATGATCATCGCTTAAAGTGTTAATTTAACCGCAAATTACTAATAATGTAAGAAGCGTGTTAGTTATGGATTCACTTACCCTCTTTATTTTCAAAAGGATTTTACTAAATTGCCTCCTCGGTCATGGTTTTTTTGACTGTAAACCATTTTTTTGATATGTATAGCCTTTCAAGGATTCTGTTTTTTTCGCCTTGTTTCTTTTGTTTTCTGAATCCGATGTTTGGTCAGCAAGAACAGGATAAGGAGCTAGCAAAAGAATACATGCTTCAGGCGGAACTCACGCTGGCTGAGACCAAAGCAGAGGATGACGCAAAAGATCAGATGGTGCTTGCTGCCAACTTAGACACAACCTTCATCAAGGCAAATTTTGGCGCTGGCGAATTGTATTTAAAAACCATTGGAAAGGAGCTAGCCGTAAAATACTTTTTGCGGGTCTACCGCCAGGATGCTGACTATCGATTCGACATAGAGTATTGGATTGGCATGAGTTACCAATACGGCTTGGAGTTTAACAAAGCCATAGATTTTTACACCCGCTACAAAGACAAATTGGCTAAAAAGCCAAATTATCAAGGCAAAGATAAGGTGGATATAAAAGATGTAGATCGAAGAATTACTGAATGTAAAAACGGAAAAGAATTTGTCGCGAGTCCGAAGCCCTACTCGATCGTAAACATCGGTCGAGAGATCAACTCAGAGTTCGAAGATTTTGCGCCTATTCTAAATGCCAGCGAAGACGAAATTGTTTTTACAACTCGCAGAAGGGATGGGAATACTTACGAGAATGTTGCCGATGACAACAAGCCCTATGAAGATATTTTTACAACCACCAGAAGCGGAACTACGTGGCAGAAAGCCAAGAACATAGGCCCCACGTTGAATACCAAATTCTTTGATTCTAGTCTTGCATTTTCCCCCGATGGGACCACGCTTTTTGTATACAAAGACGATGGTGGAGGCGATATTTATTTTTCTGAACGAAAGAAAGATGGCTCTTGGAGTTCGCTGGAAGCATTGCCTGGTGTTATCAATTCTTCGTATCGCGAGTCATCCATTTCAATTACAAAAGATGGCGAGCTGCTTTACTTCGCCAGCGAAAGACCGGGTGGCTTTGGTGGTTCAGATATCTATGTTTGCACAAAGGACAGCCGCGGAGAGTGGTCGCGGGTAAAAAACTTGGGGTCTGCAATTAATACTGAATATGATGAAGATGGACCATTCATTGACTACGATGGGAAAACACTTTATTTTAGTTCTCGTGGCAGAAAGGGCATGGGCAGATTTGATATTTTCAAATCTAGTTTATTGGATAAGGAGAAAAATGAGTGGAGCGATCCAGAAAATATGGGTTATCCCATCAATTCGCCTGACGATGATATCTATTTTTCAGGAACAAAAGATGGAAAGCGTTGGTATTATTCGTCCGTTCGAGGAGACGGTCTAGGGTATTCAGACATCTACAAAATCGAACCATCGACAGAGGAAAAGAAGCCAGCGGTTGCCGCAAATGAACCTGAGCCCGTTATCGAGCTCCCTAAAGTGGAACCAGTAAAGGAACCGATTGTGGAAGAGGTGAAGCCAAAAGTAGAGCCAAAGCCGGCAGTGGTTCCGGTTCAATATGTTATAAATGTGGTTGATGCTGATTCAAAAAGTCCATTAGATGCGAAGGTAAGAATGCAGGGTCTAAAAGATAATGTAGTGTTAGGTATTGAAGATTTGGGTGGAGGTTCTTCGAAATTCTTGATTGTTGCCACGACACCAAAGGACTACCGTTTGTCTGTTGAGAAGGAGGGCTACGTCTTTCAGACGCTCACCGTAAAAATTGAAGGAGCAAGCGCGAAAGAGAAAACAATCAACAAAACGATCGAAATGAGAAAGTTGTCAGTGGGAGTAGTATCGATATTGCGTAACATCTATTTTGATTTTGAAAAAGCAACCTTCAAAACGGAGTCCTACTCAGAACTCAACAAGTTAGAAACAATGATGAAGCAAAATACCAGCCTTCAAGTGGAAATTGGAGGGCATACTGACAGTGTTGGCGACAACAAATTCAATTTAGGTTTATCATTGAGAAGGGCAAATGCAGTGAAGAATTTTTTAACTTCCAAAGGAGTTGACACCAGACGAATTAAGGCGGTAGGATATGGCGAGACAAAACCATTGGCCAGCAACGATGATGAAGAAGAAGGTCGCCAATTTAATCGCAGGGTGGAATTTAAAGTGCTGGGGAAATAACCTAGCTTGCAGCCTTTAGTATTTATTCCATAAATCCAAATAGCAATTACGTTGGAAGTAGTACCCTACAAAAACGACCCATCAGGCAAAAAGAAGCAGGTGGCGAAAATGTTCGACACCATCAGTGGCAACTACGATTTCCTAAATCATTTCCTGAGTTTTGGAGTAGACATTGGCTGGAGAAGGAAGGCCATTCGACTATTGGAAAAAAGTAGTCCAAAATTAATTTTAGATGTAGCGACCGGCACGGGTGATTTTGCGATTCAAGCGATGAAACTAAATCCCACGCAGGTCATCGGAGTCGATATTTCTGAGGGTATGTTGGAAGTCGGACGAAAGAAACTGGTGGCTAAAAAACTGGATCATATTATTGAATTGAGAACCGGAGATTCCGAGAATCTGCCCTTTGACAGCAATAAATTCGATGCCATTATCGTTGCTTTTGGAGTGAGGAACTTTGAGAATTTGAGACAAGGATTGGCCGAGATGTTGAGGGTGTTAAAGCCGGGAGGCAGACTGGTCATTCTTGAATTCTCAAAACCGACCGCCTGGTACTTTAAGCCATTGTACCATTTCTATTTCAAGTTTATTACACCGGCTGTGGGGAAGGCGTTGTCCAAAGATGCTGCGGCTTATACGTACCTTCCGGATTCAGTACGGGCATTTCCAGATGGAGAAGATTTTGTTTCGATTTTAGCTGAATTGGGTTATAAAGATACATCATGCAAGGCGCTAACATTTGGCATCAGCAGTCTCTATTCAGGCGTCAAGTAGCATTCACAGTAATTTTACTGTGTTGCTCAGCCACTGCGCAGGCTCAGTTATTTAAATGGGCAAGGCAGCATAATCCCAACTATGACGATCGGAAATTCAGTTATGGATTTTCAATTGGCATACACTCAACTTCCTACGAAGTAAAGTATTCTAATCAGTTTGTTACAAAGAAGTTTGACACCGTTCATTCTGTGCAACCGCAGTTTATCCCCGGGTTTTCGCTCGGCTTCTTGGTAAACTATCGACTCAACGAATTTTTCGATTTACGGCTGATGCCAAAGGCCGGGTTTTATTCTCATCGACTTACTTATTTCTATACTAACCGAACCACCCAAGCTCAGTTGATCGAAACCACCATGGTGGAATTTCCAATTTTAGTAAAATTTAAATCCATGCGAAGGGGCAATGTGCGGATGTACATGGTAGGTGGATTTACTCCGGCTTTCGAGGCCTCCGGTAAAAATGACATTGGCAATTCGTCTGGTGCGATACCCATCCTAAAAAGAAATTTGAGTGTGGACGCAGGTATTGGTTTTGATTTTTATTTTCCGCTGTTCAAGTTCTCACCCGAGCTTCGATTTTCCAGAGGCCTCGTTGATATGTTGGGCGATGAAGCGAGTGTGTACAAAGATCCGCTAAGCCGATTAAACACCAATACGATTGGGGTTTATCTTATCTTTCAATAGTATGTTCATCCACTAGTTTTACATTGCAGTTTTATCATTTCGAAAAATAGAATGAATTCAAAAAGAATCGCACTAATCACCGGAGCCACCTCAGGAATTGGAGAGGCCACTGCATGTATATTGGCAGCAAATAATTTTAAGCTTATTCTGGCTGGCAGAAGAAGCGACCGATTGGAAAAACTGACGGACGAGCTTTGTCAAGTCACAGAGGTGATATCGCTCAGCTTTGACGTACGCGATCGCAGGCAAACAGCACATTCCATTGGCTCTTTGCAAGGGGAGTGGAAAAATATCGATGTGCTAGTTAACAATGCAGGCAATGCGCACGGGCTTGCTCCTATTCAAACAGGAGAGGTGGAAGACTGGGATGCCATGATCGACATCAACGTGAAAGGTTTACTTTACGTGTCAAAGCAAGTGATACCAGGAATGATAGAACGAAGAGCTGGACATATCATCAACATCGGCTCTATTGCCGGTAAAGAAGTGTACCCTAATGGAAATGTCTATTGTGCTAGCAAATTTGCAGTGGATGCACTCACCAAAGGAATGCGCATGGATCTCAATCCATTTGGTATCAAAGTCACGGGCATTCATCCAGGCATGGTAGAAACCGAATTTTCTCTGGTTCGCTTTAAAGGAGATGCTGAGCGGGCAAAAGCGGTCTATATGGGATTAACGCCCCTTTACGCAGAAGACATAGCAGATGTTATTCTATTTGCGGTTACCAGACTCTCTCATGTAGTGATTGCCGACATGGTAGTGCTACCAACGGCACAAGCAAGTGCAACGGTCCTAAAGAGGGAGGGCTAGCCAAACGCAATTTTTTCGATAACACCTGCATCCAATTCGTGCTTCCCTTCAAATTCGATTATAGTCGGATTTAATTGCAGTCGGGTGTTTAAATCATACATCTCAGCTATTTTTTCTTTTGTGATAAATTCATCGTGCTTCCCCAGCACTTCAATCACTTCTTTGTTTTGTAGAAGGTGGGTGCCTTTGTCAAAATCCATATCAGGCGGAAAAAGGCCGGCCCACAAAACTAATCGGTCGAATTCCAGTTTGCCGTTCATGACCCATCTTACAGCAGTCGCGGCACCTTGAGAAAAGCCTAGTAAGGTTGTTTTCACATGGGAGGGAGTACTTTCGATGGCCAGGATGGAGTCGAGGTAGTTGGTGTAATTTTCAATTTCAACGAGTCGATTTTCACGGGTCATCCAAGTTGCCCCGATGCGACCCGCATTTCCGGATAGGTAGAATTTCGACAGGCCCTCAGGCGCAATAACACAAATGCCCTTTTCACTGAGGAATTCAAATTTTTGTACAAAGTACTGAGCCAATTGACCATAGCCATGTAGCACCCACCAGACCTGCTTTGTTGAGTCATCAATGCGACCTAGTTTGTAGTAGCGCGCTTGAAAAGCAAAAGTACTTGTACGTTGTTCCACCAGGCAAAAGGTAAAAAAAAACCTGCACTAAGAAAGGCTCAATTTTTTTGCTGGTTTTGTTTTATCGCTTGAAACCAAGTGCGCTTCCCCCACATTTTCCTAAAGAACCATCAAACGTGTATTGGATATAATAAATTCCAGTAGCATTGCACGGGTATGCGATGGCAGAAATAAACTGTCCGTTGATTTTGCTGGATGCCACCTTATTACGTTCAGAATCATACAGCGTAACTATGATGCCGTCTGTATTTGCACCATTTGTACAAAGGTTGATCATGTATTGAGTGCCCTTTGTAAATACATAGCTATATTCTACTTTTTCTTTTGAACCACCTTCACCATCTACCTTGTAACTTTTCAAAAAGTTAAAGCCAGATGCCAATTTTGGGATACAGGCGTTCGCAAAATTGTCTGGGTTACACTGGCCAATTAAATCACTGGATCCAGCACTCATGATGAGCAACGATAATGTTATGATAAATGCCTTTTTCATAGGTAGTTAATTCTGTAAAATTAGCCAATTATTTTGTTTCTGATAGAATTCGTTAACGTCCGGATCGCCTCAATATCCTCATTGGTGACATTAATAGTTGTAGTACTATTGTCTTTGATAACCGCAACCCCGTCAACAATTTCCATGGTAGATTCTTTATACGTGTAGGTAATATTGATTTTGTCAAAGGCAACCTTCAATTCGTTCATGTCATTCAATAAAGATGCCATGTTTGCGTCATCTTTGTAGAACGAGAGTAAAAGAACGATCTGTTCAAGAATTATTTTTTGTTCGCCTATTTTCTCTCGAAGCTCTTTATTCTTAATGTCTTTGGCAGCCACCTGGCAGGTAATCTGCATAGCCTCCACCCATCCCCCAATAAGCAGCAAAACACTTAGGTTAGCACGGCTTTGGGTCTGCAAATAATGGTTGATGCTATTGAAATTCTGAGTTGTGATTAATAACAACGAATCAAGATTTTTGCTGTTTGTTGCCAATCGTCCAATCGTCTCAATATCAAAAAATTGTCCTATGTTCAGCCCGTCAGCCAGCGATTTGATCGATGAGAGGTATCTAATACCATCCTGATTCTGTTCGTAGATGTTGGTGTACCCTAAATCAGTACCAAAAACACCCAAATTGAGCGCTTTTTTGTAGTTACTATTATATTTTGAGAGATTATCGGGGGTGTTTAGCATGCCCACATTGTACTTCGTTCCCGATTCCTTTAACAGAACCGAGATCTCTAGCGGGCTTGGTATCTGCTGGAGAATGCTGTTAATAACCTCTTCATCTATGGTAGGCCCACTTTTGGCAGAATCCAGACTATTTAAAAAGGCTTGTTCATCTGGCTTTTTGCTCGTGCCGCAAGAAGTCAAAAACAGGGCGAGTAGTAAAATCAAGAATACTCTCATAATTTGCAAAATCTTTACAAAATTAATAATTCAGCCTAGGTTCCCAAATCTACTTCCGCTTGAACGGCATTGTGACTTTGTTTGGAATATTCACCTTTCCAAACCAATCAATCAGGTTTCTGAGCCATTCAAAGTACAAAGCTGCATATAACAATAGAGCCATTACCCAAATCACCAGTAGATTAAACCAATAGGTATCAATAGAGATTCCTACCAAGTTCTTTTGGGGTAGGAAAAAGGCAGTTCTATAATCCATCACATTGGCTGGATTTGTTTCCTGAAAGATTGGATTGATCTGTTGAATCAGCTTCCCTCTGTATTCCAGCAAACGTTCTTTGGTATTGATGTTTTTTACGAGATCCGCCAAACTCTCATTGTAGTGCTTGTTCTTTTCATGGTTAATATTCACGCCATTTTTCTCATCGAAAGCCATTCGTTTTTCAATCAGATAAACATTTTGGTTGTATATTTTTTGATAGTGTTTCCGGTATTCGTCAAAATAGTTCGACAATAGGGAACCTACGGCTTGTGAATAATTTGGGGGTTCAAGTGCTTTTGAAAGGTTGATTTTCTCAAGGCCCTTCCGTAAGGGTTCGTTTTTCAAATTCTCATCAATGATCGAAAGGTTTGTAGCAACCAGTTTCTTGAGTGAATCATTTTTTGATTCGAAGTTCTCCAGAACAAATAGATTTCTTTTTTTTAGTTCATCGGCCAAATAGGCTGCTTTGAAGTCTGCTTTTGCCTCTTCTTTTTCATACTTAAAGAGGGTGGCTTCATAGTCATTATTCTTAAATTGATAAGTAGCCATTGCTTCGTAAGCCCATCTAGATGTCATTAAATCGGCCACCACTGGTACTTTGCCCTTGGTGGCAATGATTCCATTCAATTTGTCAAAGTTGAAAAGTAGTCCGCTCAAAATCATTTGAGGAATCAGCAAAAGCGGAATCATTACGTAGACGGTGACGGCAGAGTTGAAAGCAGATGAAATATTTAAACCCAATACGTTAGCCAAACAGGATGTGGTGAACAACACAAACCAAAATGCAAAAGTCATTCCGTGGATTTCCAGAATTACATTTCCAACGATGACAAAGGTTAAGGTTTGTATAGCCGACAGAAGGAAAAGAATGGACAGTTTTGAAATCAAATAACTATTCCAGCTCAGATTTAAGAACGATTCTCGTTTCAAGATCTTTCGGTCGCGAATTATTTCTTCGGCACTTACTGTCAGCCCCATAAAGAGCGCCACAATAATTGACATCAGAAGGAAGGCGGGAAAGTTATCGTTGAAGCGAAATATATATTCTTTGCCACCGGGTGCACTTTTGTATTTAATGATAAATGCGAGAATAGCTGCTAGTAAAGGTGCCTCCAGTAGATTAATCAGCAGGTATTGTTTATTGCTGAGCTTTGATAGAAAATCGCGGGTAGCGAAAACGGCAGTTTGCTTAAATCGACTTGGAATATTGAGCGTGCTAGGTGGCTCTTCTTTCACATCCTCTATACGGTTGATTTTAAACCGTTCTTTATACTTTTCGTGCCATTGTGGCGGAGTAACTTTGCGCTTGTTGGTAGGTTGACCATACTCATCCACCACTTTGGCTTCGATGATATTAAAGATTTGTTCAGGGTTTACGTTACCACAGGTTTCGCATTGGCCGCGATTGCTGTCCACCTGAAGGGTTGCTTTTTTAAAGTAACTGACCGCTTCCACTGGGGCGCCATAATAGGCCGGATAGCCACCGGTATCCATAATGATCATCTTGTCGAACATCTTATAGATATCTGAAGATGGCTGGTGTATAACGACAAAAATCAGCTTCCCTTTGAGCGAAAGTTCTTTCAACAGATCTATAACATTTTCCGAGTCGCGAGATGACAGCCCCGAAGTTGGCTCGTCCAAGAAAAGTATCGCTGGTTCTCGAATAAGTTCCAATGCAATATTGAGGCGTTTGCGTTGTCCACCACTTATTTTTTTATCGAGCACACTGCCTACTGTCAGGTCTTTGCGCTGGTCGAGTCCCAGATTTTCGAGGGTTTCCATCACTCGTTCATGCAGTTGCGCCTCCGTGAAAGTTGCAAAGCATAGTTTGGCATTGTAATAGAGATTTTGATAGACCGTTAACTCTTCAATGAGAAGGTCGTCCTGAGAGACAAATCCAATCACACCTTGGATCTTGTCTTTCTCATTGTGGATATCAAAGCCATTTATTAAAATTTCACCCTTAGAGGGCTTTTCCAAGCCTGCAAGTGTGAGTAGGAGCGTTGTTTTACCCGCGCCACTAGCGCCCATAATACCGATTAACTTACCCGGTCCTTCAGTAATCAAAACATCTCGAAGTCCAATGGCTCCATTGGGAAACTTGAATTCTTCTACGTTGGCATTAAATGAAAGCTTGGTGGTTTTGATTTCTTCATTAAAGTGCGCCACCAGATCACTATAGTATAGTGCGTCCCCGGCTTGTGTTTTAATGGTGCTCCCATGCGAAAACAAATAAACCCTATTGGATTGCATAATGAATCCGTTGAGAATATTTAATTCTTCACCTAGGTATTTTGTGAAATACATTTCCACGCTGCTTACCCGCATAAAAATCAGATTGCCAGCGATGTGACCATGGGTATGCTTCTGAAGTTCGGCCGATTTCTCAGTGCCGCCATTCAGAATAAGAATATCGGAAAAGTTCAGTTCTTCAATTTGCTCGGCCGTAATAAACTTTTCGATGAGGTTGTATTCTTTCTGATCGATATTAAATACGGTTGAAACAGTATTGATAATTTCGATGCGCTGAGGGGTAAAGTTCTTGTCGGAGCCGATCAGCTCTAGCAGCTTAATCAACACTACCACTTTTTGCTTTTGGGTAAGAGTCTTGTTGATTTTCTTACAGATACCTAACGTTTTAACAGAGTCTCTTACAGAAGTGAGCTTGTTTTTTTCGTCATCGCCTGAGCCTTGCTTACTGTAGCCTGAGATATTATCGTATAGCTCAAGGTACTCTTTAATCGAGTCTTGATCTAGTTCGGTTCTAAAAAAAGTAATTACAAACTGACGCTCATTTTCAGTTACACCACCGTCCTGTTTGGTGATGATTGCAAAGAGTTGGGTAAGCGCCTTTAGTATTTCCTCACTCATTCCTTAAAAATATTTTTCCTGTCTGATCGCTCAGAGGTATATCAAAAAATCCGAGTATGGTTTAATAAGTTTTAAACTCAAAGGGAATTTCAACCAATTCCGAGAACTCTTGGCCTGCCTCTTCCATATCTTCGTCATCATCGTGGAAATACCAAAAAACTTTGATGCCCTTTACCTCTTCGAGTGCCGAAAGTACATCCAAAATTAATTTTGATGAAGCCGTGTTAAAGTATTCCAGTTTTATTGCGAATTCTGTGCTTGAATTAGGGTCTGATGCGTAGGCATTAATCCACTCAATGACTGGCGTGTAGAACTCCGCTGAGTCCTCTGGCAGCGAACGTCCACTAATTTCGAAAATGCCGTTTTTCTTATCCAACAAGATAGTGGGTGTATCTTCTGTCCCTTTTAGATTTAAGATTTCCATGATTGGTTCGTTTTTTAATTTTTTTAATTATTCTTTTTCACGTGAGATATTAACTTTTAGGCAGAAGAAGTCATATTCTGCGTCCATATCGCTAAAGGTGAACTCCAATTTTTCTCCCGACTTTCTTGCCATGTCAACAAACCCTAAGCCCGCACCACCTTTTTCGGATATCTGAGTATTCTTGATGATTTCTTTATACATCTCTTTGAGGCCGTCTTTGTCTTTGCTATTGAGTTCGTTGAGGTTGCTGGTCAACAGCACTGCCTTGCCTTTTAGAATAGGATTGCCAGTTAATACGCAGTACCTTTTGTCGTCTTTGCTGATCATGAAAATCGCGCTTCTACTGACCAGCGATCCAGCTTGCGTACCCTGTTCACTGCTATGTTTAACGATGTTTTGAAGAGCCTCAACCATTACGTTGAACACTTTGCGTTTTATTCCTGAATCTTCTCCTGAAGAATCAAGATTGCGCTCTGCCATGGCCAATATGGACTTGGTTGTTTCCTGGGTGAAATCACCATCATACACCAAGATTAGCTTTTGGGACATCATTGTCCGGTGCAAGTCATAGATAAAATTCATCGTATTTGGGTTTGGATTCGAAATTATCACTTAATCTAAAAATACTACAATTTAATTCCAATTAGTAACACGTCATCCGTTTGCTTTTGATCTACTTTCCAGGCCTCCCATTCTGCATCAAAGATTTTGGCCGCTTCGCTCATTGGGTCACGGTGAACCCTTTCAATGATATCCCTTGTCTTTTTTGGACCGAATTTACGTGATTCCGGCCCGCCAAATTGGTCAGGGAATCCATCGGAGCAAAAATAGAAAGAATCACCCTTGCCAAGTTCTAATTTGGTGGTCGTAAAGTTCGTTTGATTTTTATAGATACCGCCACCAATAGGGAATTTATTTCCCTTTATTTCATCCAAGACTCCACCTTTCATAATGTATAAAGGACGGTGGGCACCGGCATACTCAACCACCCGAGTATCTGTATTGATGCGGCAAAGCGCGATATCCATCCCATCTTTTGTGGCGGAATCTTCCTGGTCTTGGCGAAGTGTTTGGGTTACCCCCTCATCCAACAAATCCAATATCTTTCCAGGATCTGTAATTTTTCTGCTTCGAACAATATCGTTGAGCAGGAAGTAGCCAATTAGTGAAAGTAGGGCTCCCGGAACGCCATGACCTGTACAATCTACAGCAGCTATAAACAAATCATCTTTAATCTGAACAAACCACGGGAAGTCTCCACTTACAACATCTCTTGGTTTATAGAGTACAAAAGAATCAGGCAATGTCCTATTTACTAATCTGGTATTTGGCAAAATTGCGTTCTGTATACGTTTTGCATAATTGATAGAGTCGTTGATTTTCTTGTTTTTATTTTGAATCTCAAGCTCGATTTCTTTTCGATCGGTAATATCATGCGACACCAAGAGAACTGACTCGATGTTTTCAAGGTCATCATACTCGGGTATGGCGTTTACTTGCATTATTCGTTTTCCCATTTCAGATGGAAAATCCATTTCGGTTGAAATCTTGTCATTTGTTGAATTTACTTGTTCAACAATAGAGAGCCACTGCTCCAAAATCCCAGACTCTAAGTCTGCTTCCATTATCTTTTTGTTAATGAATCGTTCAGGCGATTTACCGGTATAATTTTCAATCGTTGGGTTGATGTAGGAAATAGCATCATTCTCCAGGCGGGTAATGATATCAAGTGAATTTTCTGACAACGCTTGCATCTTACTGCGCATACGTTGCTCTTGTTCGGCTAACCTGCGCTCTGTGATATCGCGGGAGTTGAGAATAAAACCATGGATAGCTGGATTCTCCATAAAATTGGTACCTGTAGCTTCCAACCAAATATACTTGCCGTCTTTTGTCTTGTATTCAAGTTGTACCGTTAATTTTTCATCAGGATTTTCACGCAATTGATCAAACAAACCTTTTGCTACCTCCAGACTATCGGGGTGAACACGATTCAAATCACTTTGCCCTTGTAGTTCTTTTTGAGAATATCCTAAAATGGTTTCAACGGAAGGTGATATGTAGCGAATTCGCCCATCTTCTTCGTAGATGGTAATTACTTCCGAGGCATTTTCGAGAAGTAACTGCATTCGATTTTGAGTGCGATTTACTTCTTCAATTTGTTCTTCGAGCTTGATATTCGACCTTTGTAATTCTTCTTGCGTGGCCCGCATTTCCTCTGCATTTTGGCGGAGTACTTCTTGTTTTTCCGTCAACTCGCTGCTCAATGCTTGCGATTCACTCAAGAGCCGTCTTGTACGCTCATTGACTTTTATATTGAAGATGGTTCGGGCCAATATCAAACTTAGTTCTTGAACAAATTTTACTTGTGAGGAATCAAACTTCTTAAGTCCTGCAAATTCCACAACTCCGTACACCTCCTCATTGGTAATCAATGGTACAATAAGAATGCAGTTGGGTTTTTGATCACCGAGAATACCAGATGTCAGCGTTACGTATTCACTAGGTATTTCGGTGCGGAGAATGTAATCTTTCTCAGCAGCCGCTTCTCCGACTAAACCTTCTGCAAAACGGAAAGATTTTTTTAGATACTTTTTTCGATTGTAGGCAAAGCTCGCACGAATTTCAATGCTTTTCTCTTTTTTTTCGTCACTGACAACATAGAAAGCACCCTGTACGGCTCCAATCTTCTCGATGATGAACTGAATAACATCGTCACCCAGACCATCCAACGTATCGTGCATCCTTAAGATCTCCGCTACCTCCGCTACCCCTCTCACAATCCAGTTGCGCTCGTTATCTTTTCTTTCATTTTCAATCAAATTCTCTCGCATGTTTAATAGCGAAAGGCCGAGCGTATCATTTTCACTGGCAGGCTGATAGGCGGCATTAAATTGTCCTTCTCCAACCAAGCGTGCAAATTGGGCACTCCCTTTTAATGTCTGGACAAGGCCATCCACCTTAGTGGCCATTTGGCCAAACTCATCGCTGCTAGCCGCATCAATTTTATCGGGAAGAACACCTTGCGAAACCAAATCTAAGGTGTCGCGCATTGAAACAAGTGGCATTGTAAGTGAGCGTGCAAATAGAACTGAAATGGCGGCTGCCAGTAGCACAATAACCAATCCACCCATCCCGTAGATATTGGCAAGCGCTCCCCCTTGCCCATTGATTTCGTTGGTGTCTATTTTTACAACAAGAGCCCAAGGCGAATTTTCAATTTTGCGATAAGCAACATACACTTCCTGATGGCGGTAGTCACGACCGGTGGCAAAGCCATTTTTACCTTCCAGCGCCAGGCTAATCTCTTTCACTTCGTTTTCATTCTCAGAATAAAATTTAAAAAAGGCTCCGGGGTCGTTTCTCAATGGGCTGGCTAGGATGATTTTCCGGGTCACCAAATCTTTGTATCCAACGAAAGATTCACCGGTAGTGCCAAGACCGTTCGCATCTTGTAATGACTTAAATAGCGGATTTAAATCGATCTTAAAAATTAACAGATTCCCGTGAAGAGGGGCGCCTGCAAACATCGTGTACGAATCCGAGGATTTGTTCACTGTGTCTTTTTTGACGGAACTGTAGTAGATGTTGCTTGCTGCATTTGAGAAAAAAGAGCCATCGGGATCGGGGAAGTTTCCTTTTTGCGTGTTTGCAGAGACTAGGATCGTTCCACTACTATTAGAAACAAACAACTCTTCAAATCCATAGGTTTCCTTTGCCTTTGTAAGAGTAGATCGAAGTGAATCTGGCGAAGAACTGAGTAAGTTTTTTATTTCGGGGGAATTCTGAAGAAAATTAACCGTGCTGGCTATGTGGGCGAAATAGTGGCTAAGTTGAGCTGATTTATTGTCGGCAATGACTGACAAATTAGTGTGAAGCTTTTCTTCCGAATTTTTTACGTTGATATGGTAAGTAAACAGGGAGATCGCCAACACACTCACCAACGAAATGGCGACAATGAGGATCGTGATCTTTGTGCTGATTTTTATGTTTTTAAACATAACCTTTTTACGGTTTAGTAGTACGTTAAATCTGTTCTGCTAAAAGTGTAGCCATTTGTTCTGCCTCTTTTTGGCTATTGCCGGTCAGGTTTGAAAATGTTGCTATTTCCAAAACAGCCGCAACCACTTCTTCTTTTTTTATTGGGATAATCAGAATGTATTTTGGAGCCGCCATTCCCAGTCCGCTAACGATCGCATGGGTGTAACCTTCGGGCAGCTCGTCAAGAAGCATACTTTTTCCAGTTGCCGCGCATTGCCCTACCAAGCCTTCACCAAATTCATAGACAACTGGGTCGCCTTCAAGCGGTACAGCAAACGCACTTTTCATTTCTACAACGCGTTTGCCTTCCCTTTCTTTTACAAGATAAAATGCACCTTGTCCCGCATTGAGTGCCTTGCAAATCTGATTGATTCCTATCTGATACAGTTGACCAGAAGTGGCACCTTTGAGGGCTTTCGTGAATGCTTGTATATCAAACGATGATTGATCTGTGGTTTCTCCGCTTGAAGTTGCTGAAGTTTCTGTCTTTTTCTCCTTGAAGACGACAATTTCCCTTTTTACCTTATTGGTGGTATTGATGGCAAATACTGCGAGCCCGAAAGTGACAATAAGCGTGATAAATAATTTTGTATAGACGAGAGTTTCCAAGCCTGTCGAAATCATTCCACCTTTGGACACAAGATCATGAGGAAGGGTAACCAACACATAGGCAGATGAAACCAGACTAACATAAAAAAGTGCAGAAAGCAGCAAGCTTAATTTGCTTGGATCTTTTAACGTTTGAAGGAGCCTTTCCATATTATTTAGTATAGTGCTTATCTAGTTCTTTCAAAAACTCAACAATCTCATCAATTTTTAGAGTGTGATCTATTTTTGTCAATGCAAGAGCGGCCTTGGGCATTGTGTCAATCATACATTCAGTAGGTTCTTGCACAATCGTCAATCCTCCTTTGTCTTTGATGTGTTTCATTCCCAATCCACCGTCTCGGTTGGCGCCCGAAAGTAAAACTCCAATGAGTTTGTCCCGATATACATAGGCAGCTGTTCCTAGTGTGATGTCGATGGCGGGTCGTGAATTATTTACCATTTCCTCCGTAGACATAGAAAAGTGATTGCCAAGCTCTACCGACATATGGTAGTTGGAGGGGGCAAGGTATACCACTCCCTTTTTGATTGACTCTTTGTCTACCGGTTCTACTACTTGTACCACACTTTTTATTGATAAGGCCTCGACAAATCCATTGCGCACATGTTTCAATCTGTGCATACACATGATAATGGGCAGAGGAAAAGTTTTCGGAAGCTGAGCCAGAATTTTCACAATTCCCTGAAAACTCCCTGCTGACCCTCCAATCACCACTGCCTTGTAGCTATTATTTAAGTTATACTTGTCCATGGCAGCAGTTTCCCTAATCCTTTATCTTCTTGTAAACTTTTTCCTCGTTGTTTACCACTAAAAATTTGCTTGCCACATCGCACCAGATCAATGACTCTTTGGAGCCAATTGCCAGGTATCCGTATTTGAATAAACTCTCGTGGAATTTTTTTAGTACTTCGTTTTGTAGTGACTGATTAAAATAAATCATCACGTTTCGACACAAGACCAAATCAAACTTGTTAAAGATCTCACCCGTTACCAAATCATGCTTGCGGAAAGATACATTTTGCATCAGTTCTTTGTCGAAAACTGCTTTCCCGTTTTCTTCCTTGTAGTATTCCTTCAGGCTTTTTTTGCCCTCGAAGCGAATGTAATTCTTTTCATTCAGCTCCATATTTTTTATGGGGTAGGTAGCTGCTTTTGCTTTTTCCAGGATGTTTACATCCAGATCACTTGCAAATAGTTGAACGTCCTGATGAATGCCCATTTCTTTGAGAAGGATTGCCATAGAAAGCACTTCCTCTCCTGACGAACAGCCAGCATGCCAGATCTTAAAGGTTTTGTGGTTTAAAAGAATTCCTGGAATGATTTCGTCACGCATGATTCGCCAAAACCCAGGATCACGGAACATCTCTGTCACGTTAACAGTCAATTCATCCAAAAATTCTTCGATGAAGGAGGGCTGGTCATTCAACTTTTTCAGTAGCGATTCAATAGTCAGGTTCTTCAACTCCAGAATACGTAGCATTCGTCTCTTGAACGAAGACATGGCGTAGTTACGGAAGTCATACCCGTATTTACCCTGAACAAGTTCAGTAATCTTTTTTAAGTCTGCTATGTCGATATCTTGTACCACGTTGGTCGTATTAGCTATTCTTCAAAGAAAAGCAAAAATAGGTTTTCAATTGTCGCTCGATGGCCTTATTCTGGAAGAAATCTTACACGAGTTAAATCCCCCCGTAAGCGAAGCAAAAACGGGGGAAGTTCTCATTGCCAGGCATAAGCGCCAACTTATTTTTGTTGCCAAATTATTTATTATGAGTCACTTAACAATCAAAGAAAAGGGTTTTATTGATTTTGAGTTCAGGCATTCAAAGAGTCCAATATGGTTACTAAGTCTGACATATTAAAGGAAAACCCTTGAGCTAGCGCTATTTATTATCCAAAAGCGTCTTTTGTGAAACCAAACGGCAGCAAGGTGGCTGCACTCGCGCAAATAGCCCACTCATCAGGCTTGGCCAAGAACACAATCTGGATGGCAGCTCTTTGCCTGTGTTCGTATTCTAACATCACTTGCCGACACCCACCGCATGATGCAGCTGGAATGAGCTCTTTGTGGTTTTTCTTGTGGGCAATAATGGCCATTTTTACAATTCGTTTATCGGGGTGCTGCGAAGCGGCAGCGTAAAGGGCTACCCGCTCGGCACACATGCAAAGAGGGTAGGAGGCATTTTCCTGGTTGCCACCCACCACAACGGTGTCGTCTTCCAAGATGAGCGCAGCCCCTACACAAAATTTGGAGTAAGGGGCATACGAATGGGCGGTGGCTTCTTTGGCCTTATGAATCAGGTATTTCGATTCACTATCCAGTGCTTCCACACTGTCGAAAGTTTCAAAGTCCTTCATGGTTTATACATTGAGTTAAAGATAGCAAAGTAGAAGAGAGTTTCTAAGAGTTTGGGTAAACAGTTTCTGGATTTTTTTCTCCTGAATCCATCAACGAACAAAGTGGAGGAGGCAATTGAAACGTGCTTAAGGCAATTGGCAGAAGTGAAGTAGTTAACTGCTTGGTGCCTATTTGCAAAAAACAGGGTAACTGCGACACGCAAAACTAACACACTTGCAAAAAGCTTCTGACGATGCTACCAGCAACAAAATTTGCGCAATCGCTCGGTGAAAAATAAGGTTTAAGTTTCATCTCCATTCCATCTTTGGTTTCGTGGGATAAGAGGCGACTTTGGAAGCGCACCGGATCAGAAACACAAACCTGTGTGAGACATACGTATCACCCCAAAAAGGGGATTGATTTCAACTCAAAAATGACTTTATCAGATTCGGCTTAAGGCTGGGTGATGTGAGGGGCGAAAAATAGAGTTCTAAAAAATGGTGATGAATAGCCGATTTCACTAGAATTGACGACAAAGCTTAGACTAAGTTGCGTGCGTGTAGTTGAATTCACTTTTGAAAAGGCTGGCATGATGCTATACTTGGCGACATATGAACGAAAGAACAAGCTGCTTGAAAAAAATTGGAACGGCTTATAAGCACTGCGGGGTTGGTGAGTTAGTATAGAAGGTATTTTGATTTTTGTTTTTAACTTTGATTCTTAATGACAGAATGAAAGAATATCACGACTTACTCGAACACATTCTTAAAAACGGGATTTGTAAGACAGACAGGACAGGCACTGGAACAGTTTCTGTTTTTGGACACCAGATGCGATTCGATCTTCAAAAAGGATTTCCGCTGATTACTACAAAGAAACTGCATCTACGATCGATCATCCATGAACTTTTGTGGTTTATTAGCGGAGACACCAACATTAAATATTTGAAGGATAATGGTGTTTCAATTTGGGACGAGTGGGCTGATAAGGATGGGAATCTGGGGCCGGTCTATGGATATCAATGGCGTTCCTGGCCCGGTGGCAATGGTGAAAAAATAGACCAGTTAGCAAAAGTTATTGAGCAAATTAAAAGTAGCCCTGATTCAAGGCGGCACATTGTCACCGCTTGGAACCCCGCAGATGTAGAGAAAATGGCTTTGCCACCTTGCCACGCATTGTTTCAATTTTATGTGGCAGGTGGTAAGTTATCATGTATGCTACTTCAACGAAGTACCGATGTGTTCTTGGGGCTCCCTTTTAACATTGCAAGCTATGCACTTTTAACACATATGGCTGCGCAACAATGTAACCTAGAGGTTGGTGAATTTGTTTGGACAGGTGGCGATACGCACCTCTACAACAATCATCTTGACCAGGTTAAACTTCAACTGTCGAGAGAGCCGTTTCCGTTACCCGAACTAAAAATCAAGCGTAAGCCAAATTCTATTTTTGAATATCGATTTGAAGATTTTGAGATTTTAAATTATCAATCACATCCTTCAATAAAAGCCCCAATTGCAGTTTAGGCCGATGAAATAAGAAAAGATTATTCTTGCCGCTCGTAAGAAATACCAGAAACAGGGTTAAAAATACCCTCAAAAGAATATCCTTTTCAGATTTCTTCCGTTAAAATCGCGTATGTCTGAAAAAAGCAGTGTTTTTGATATGATTGGCCCGGTTATGATTGGCCCGTCCAGTTCCCATACTGCTGGGGTGGTGAGGATTGCTAAGGCCGCTATTAACATTTTGGGCGGCATACCAGATCAAGCTGAGATCATTTTTTATAATTCCTTTGCGCGTACTTATGAAGGCCACGGAAGCGACCGAGCCATCTTGGCCGGCCTCATGGATTTTGCAACTGACGACAAGCGAATTAAAGACGCGATAGAAATAGCTAGTGAAAAAGGTTTGACCTACCGGTTCAAGTCCATTGGAAATGCATCGACCATGCACCCCAATACCATTAGGCTAGAACTAACGAAAGGTAATCGCACGGTCGAAGTGGTGGGAGAAAGTCGTGGAGGTGGCATGATAAACATTGCCGAAATCAATGGATTTAAAGCTGACTTTACGGCCAATTTACATACGATTATTATCTTCGCGGCCGATGTAAAAGGCAGCATAGCATTTATTGCTGACGTTATCGCGCACGATGACTGCAATATTGCCACCATGTCGGTGTCGAGAAAAGGAAAAAATGATTTGGCTTGCCAGGTAATTGAAATGGACTCAGGCATCAAGCCTGTAACATTTGAGTACTTGCAGAGTCTCAGTTGGATAAAAGAAGTAATTTATATACCAGACATCAATCGTTGATATGAGTAAGAAGTTTACAGCAACACTTGTTTTTGTTTTTTTGTTCTCTCTCTCTTTTGCCCAAAGCGGCAAAAAGGTTTACACACTGAAAGAATGTATTGAGATTGCACTACAAAATAACTTAACGGTAAAGAGAAGTGCGCTTGGCTTGCGCAATGCAGACATTACTTTGGATCAATCCAGGTATACGATGTTGCCTTCCCTCAATGTGTCAGGTTCCGGGGGCGCAAACTTTGGCCGTTCAATTGACCCAACCACCAACCTATTCATTGATCAACAAATTAATAATGCGAATGCGAATGCAAACGCTAACTTTTTGCTTTTTAATGCATTTCGAGTATTGAACACCATCAAGCAAAGTGTTAACGATAAGGCAGCAGCCGAAAATGATCTGACTAAGGCAAAGAACGATGTGATACTTTCTGTAATTACTTTTTACACTTCTGTTATTTTTAATCAAGAGCTTCTTCAAAACGCACAGTTTCAATTGAAGACAACTCAACAACAATTGGAACGAACTAAAAAATTGGAACAAGCCGGCTCGGTTCCGCTGGGTAACGTACTCGATTTAGAGGCACAAGATGCGACTAACGAACTCAACCTCATTCAGCGGGAGAATAACTACAACTTATCACTTCTTCAATTGAAACAGTCTTTGCAATTACCAGCGTCAACTGAAATGGAAGTAGAGGTGCCTGCACTAACCGTAGAGGATTTATCACTAGATCAGACCACCGAGCAAATCTATGACTTAGCAAAGCAGAATCTTCCAGAAATAAAAGCAGCTGTTTACCGTACCGAGAGTGCCAATTATGCACTCAAGGCTGCAAGAGGAAGCCTGTACCCACGCTTGAATTTAAATGCAGGGGCATTTACCAATTATTCAAGTGCAGCAAAGATTTTTCAAAATGGCATCATTGACCCAAGTCCGGTTATTGGCTACTTGGGGAACGATCAAACCCAAGTTGTTAGATCTTTTAGGTCTGCCACAATTGGAGGTGAAATAGTTGAAAAACCTTTTAACAATCAGATATCAGATAACATTGCACAAACGGTGTCAATTGGGCTAACCATTCCTGTCTTTAATGCATTCAATGCGAGGGCAAACGTGTTACGAAATAAGGTTACCAAAGAGCAAGCATTCATCAACTTAACCGATGTAGAAAACAGACTTCGCCAAGCCATTGAAACAGCACACAATGATGCTACGGCTGCAGCCAAAACCTTTGCCTCTTCTGCGAAAGCAGTGAAGGCCCGCGAAGAAGCTTTTCGTATGACAAAACAGCGCTATGATGCTGGAGCTTCCAACTACGTAGATTATCAAGTGTCAGAGAATAATTTATTTCAAGCTAAATCAGATCAGGTGAGAGCTAAGTATGATTTGATCTTCAAAAAGAAAGTACTCGACTTTTATCAAGGTAAACCAATAGACTATTAATACTTTTTACGAATGGCAAAGCAAAAGAAAAAATCTAACAAGCTCCTTTACTGGGGAATTGGAATCGTTGTTTTCCTCATCATCTTTTTAGTGCTAGGCAAGTCCCAGGGATGGATAGGCAAATCGCGCGATTTGGAGGTGGAGTTCACAAAGTCAAAGAAGACATCCATTACAGAAAAAGTAAGTGCTTCGGGCACTGTTCAACCTGTGATCGAAGTGAAATTGGCACCTGAAGTATCTGGAGAAATTATTGAGTTGAATGTTCAAGACGGAGATTCTGTTTCAACCGGAAAAGTGTTGGTAAAAATTAGGCCTGATGTATGGCTCAGTCAGTTAGAGAGGTCGGAGGCTTTGCTCAGCCAGCAAAAAGCAAATCTGGAATCTTCGAGAGCTTCGTTGTCGAGGGCGGAGGCAACTTTTATGCGCTCTGAACAAGACTATAAAAGGCAAGAGAAACTCTGGAACGAAAAGGTAATTTCAGAAGCCGATTGGCAGTTGGCTCAGCAGAATTATAAAGTTGCACAAAATGATTTGAGGTCGGCAACGCAAGGATTGGAGGCGGCTAAGTTCGTGGTGAACAGTTCCAACGCTACGGTTAGGGAATCTGCTGAGAATGTGAGAAGAACAACGGTGTATGCGCCCATGAAGGGTATTGTGTCAAAGCTCAATGTAAAAAAGGGAGAGCGGGTAGTAGGAACAGCGCAGATGACTGGGACAGAGATGCTTCGTATTGCTGACCTTAACAAGATGGAGGTTCGTGTGAACGTGAATGAAAATGATATCGTGCGGGTTCACTTGAATGATACTGTTTTAATTGATGTAGACTCTTATGCCAGTACTGAGAAACAGTTTAAAGGAATTGTAACCAATATTGCCAATACAGCTCGCGATAAAACTTCGGCTGATGCAATTACTGAATTTGAGGTTAGGATATTGATCCTTCGTTCTTCCTACGAAGACCTAATCAAACAAGGAAATCGTTTCCCTTTCCGCCCGGGGATGACTGCTAGTGTGGAGATTATTACCACCAAAAAAGACAATGTGTTGTCTGTGCCCCTTACGGCTGTAACCACCCGTAGCCCCGATAAAGATAAGAAAGCCGAGGGACCACCAAAAGATGATGATGACGAAAAGCCTCAAGTTTCAGATAATAAAGCTAAGGTCGAGAAGAAAGAAGATAAAGTAGTGGTGTTTGTCAATGATAAAGGAGTGGCAAAAATGGTTGAAGTAAAAACAGGAATCAGTGACTATGATAACATCGAAATCGTTTCAGGTATTGCCGATAGTGTTGAAGTGGTTACTGGTCCGTTTCTTGTGGTTTCCAAACGGTTAAAGAATGGTGACAAAATCGTTCAGGCCACGAAAAAGGAAGAAAAGAAAGACGATAAGAAATAAGTCTTAAACGATAGAGCGCAAATTGAAAATGTTGACTGACACTAGTGTCAGTCAACATTTTTTTTATTGCTACCTTGCTTCAAAAACCGAAGTATGATTAAGCACCCTTGGCATGAAGCCCCTATCGGATCAAACCCTCCTGAATTTGTCAACGGGATTATTGAGATATCGACCGGGATGAGAACAAAGTATGAAGTAGATAAGGAAACTGGTTTACTGAAGCTTGATCGAATTCTTTACTCTGCGGTGTACTACCCCGCCAATTATGGATTTATACCACAGACACTGGGTGATGATATGGATCCGCTAGACATTATGATTTTGTGTAGAGAGCCTATTCAACCTTTGTGTTTAGTTCCAGCGCGCGTGGTAGGGGTGATGCGTATGATCGATCAGGGATTGGCCGATGACAAGATTCTGGCAGTCGCAGAAAACGATGCAAACACAAAACACTTAAGAGATATCAGCGAATTGGCGGCTCATTTTAAGTTAGAACTGAAGGAGTTTTTTGAGAGCTATAAAAAACTTGAAAACAAAGTGGTTACCGTGCCTGAGTTTCAGGGAAAAGAAATTGCACTCGAGATTATCTCCAAAGCTGTCACCTACTATAAATCAGAATATAAAAAGTAGTGGAGCGACCGAAATCTTTTTTGGTTATTCAAACGGCTTTTATTGGTGATGTGATCTTGGCCACGGCACTCGTAGAGAAAATTCATCAATTCTACCCCGATGCAACAATTGATTTTCTGCTCAGGAAAGGGAATGAATCATTGTTGGTTAATCACCCATTCATTCGAGAAGTAATTGTTTTTGATAAACAGAAAAAGTATCGAAATCTTTTTTTGTTGATTCGGAAAGTACGCAGAACAAAATATGAGGTGCTGCTCAATGTTCAACGTTTTGCGACAACTGGTATAATCACACTTTTTTCTGGTGCCAAGACTAAAATTGGATTTGATAAAAATCCATTCTCGTTTTCATTTACTTCTAAAATAAAACACCAAATTGGTCATCTCCATGAAATCGAACGTAACCAAAAGTTAATAGAACCACTAACGGATAGCAGAACCGCAATGCCTCGTCTCTATCCCTCTACTGGTGACAATGATTTCATAAGAGGATATCAAACATCGTCTTACTACTGTATTGCTCCGACTTCGGTTTGGTTTACAAAACAGTGGCCTACAGAGAAATGGATCGAATTCATTCGATGTAATCATAAACCAGTGAAGTCGATTTACCTGTTAGGTGCCCCCAGCGATCATATTGTATGTGAATCCATTCGATTAGCGTCTGGGGTTTCATCGGTGATCAATTTATCGGGTAAACTCAGCTTTTTGCAGTCGGCTGCGTTGATGAGAAATGCGCAGATGAATTTTGTGAATGACTCAGCACCCATGCACCTTGCTTCGGCTATGAATGCACCGGTTACGGTGATCTATTGTTCTACCGTTCCATCATTTGGTTTTGGTCCTTTGTCGAGCAATTCTACAGTTATAGAAACAAAAGAAAAATTGGATTGTCGTCCTTGCGGGTTACATGGATTTAAAGACTGCCCGAAGGGTCACTTTAAGTGCGCTCAAACAATTGCTATTGAGTCGGTAATGCGCTCAATTGCTTAACAAAAATTTGAGTTTTTTCAATTCGATTTTATTCTTTTCGGAGTTGATGTTGGAAACGATACCTTCTTTTTCACGGGTTGTCAACCTCCAGCTTAGTGAAGCTCGCGCATTGTTTTGACGGATACTATCCATTCCTTGCAGTAGATCTAGGTAGCTTTCTGCTTGATATTGGATATCGACTCGATCAATAGGCGCGTTCAGCCATGAATGTGCCTGACCTATAAGCAAGTCGCTGGTTATGTCTTGAAAATTCTCGAAATTGTTGTAGACCGAACTAATTGGCTGAGTCACAGCGTCCAAAATGGTTTGGCCTTTCTTCTCTGCAATAGTATGCAGTTTGGGTGAATCGCGAATGGAAACGAAAATTACGCCCGAGGTATTTTTGGTTATCCAATCCCTAAATGCATAAACGAACCTTACTGCATCGGAGAGGCCAAAGTTATCCGAGATGCCCGCGTCCATCATTTGAATTGGCGGGTTGGTTGGAAGTGTAGTATTTGGTGTAATATAAGGAAAAGTGGCACTCATCCGCAGTGCTGAAAGAAAGCGCAGGTTTTCAGCGCCTTGATCTTTAAAAAATCGATGAAAATCAACTCCGCTCACTTTCTCCGAGTTGTAGTCGCTAAAATTTTCAAGCTCTGCATTCATAAATCCAATGGGACGGGAAGCGATGTAGATTTTACGTCCATCGTTTATGACAGTAGGAGATAATATTAGAAGTGGGATAATACCTGCCGTTTCGTACTGATTGTATGATACAATAGGTCGATCCATCAGCCCCTCGGTAATTTGATTAAGTTGATCTTCAAAGGTGTAGGCTCGATCTCGCTGATAAGACAGTCCACCATAGTTGAATTTCGTAAATCCAACAAATAGATCGTTGGCAAGGAGGCTAAAAATGAGGGGGTTCAAATTGTCGGTAGATATTCGTTGACGATGAATATTGGCGTAGGGTTGTATAGGTTCTCCTAGTTTTTTTCTTAGTACCAATTCGCGGAAATAGCTGGCCCCAATCAGTCCACCCGATGCGCCTGTAATGAGCACACTATTTTCCATCAACTTACCTTTCGTCAAGCTATCGGCCTGTTGTAAGGCATTGAGTGTCCATAAGGCTGCTCTCTTGCCGCCCCCGCTTGCGCACAATAGTACGAGCTTCGGCTTGTCTTGCCCAACGAACTTATTTTTCCAGTTTTCTAATTGAACCAATGTAGCTGCTCGGTCTTGTTCGATGGATGCGCTATCTATCTGCTGCTGAATCACCGCTGAATTATATGGCGATGCCATCATACTGTAATCCATCCCAAAAGCCTGATATTTTTTTGAAAAGAAATCATCGCCCACCAAAAAGTTAATGACTAGAAAAACAATTAATCCCACAGTAGATGACCAACCGCCAAACCAATAGGAGAATGCACCAAAGAGCATAACGAAAATAGTCAGGAAAGTCATAAAGCTGGCGGCTGCAGGTAACTGAAAGGCTGGGTAATCTTTAAAGATTCCAAGAATCGTCACCATGAAGAAAATAAAAAGTTCAATAATGACGAGATTGAAATGATTTTGATCGAATACCTGTAGCACCGTAGAGCGATCAAAGAAGTTGATATCTTCAACCGGTTTTATCGATAAGTTACTACTTATATAACGGTCTACTCGGACTTGTTTCTTGCGGGCGATGTCAAGTTTTTTCATCGCACTAGCCCGAGTTACTTTTACATTGTCTTTGATTTTTTCATCAATTCGGCAAACCATGTACCTGAAGATATCTTTGTTAGTAAACTTGAAGTAGAGAGAAAAAAGAAAAGTCATAAAAACATATCCAACCAAAAATCCACCGATTCTGGAAATAAGTTGACCTGTTGAACAATGCTCGTTGTGTATTTGAAACACAATCACTTGGTATATATAGACGACTAAAAAAACAATTGGGATAATACTGTTGTTGATAACAAATTTGCGGAAGGGGCTAGGCAAGGTGCCGACAAATGAAAAACGGTGTCCATCGGAGATATAGCAAGTAATGTGGAAAGCCATCGCAAACCCTGCGGAAAGAAGGCCCAACCAGAAAAAACTCATGAAGTTTACTTGATTAAGATATTCTGGATCGAGGAACAAATAGGGGATGCCAAGGTATTTGCCAAAATTTCCCGTCATCATGGCAAAAAGAAGCACCCAGCATATCATCAGGACGATGTTTCTTCTAAAATTGTTTAGCAACAGCTGTATAGGAAATGAATAGATCAGCTTAGGCCACAAAAGGTATAGTTTTCGCATATATAGACTTCTCGAATGTAAGAAAATTATCCTCCCGTTCAACAATTGTTTTGCTGTTTTGAAAGTGGAATCCAGCATTTCGTAACCAACAAAAAAATCGTAACTAGGCGGTTTAAGTCGCCCTTTGGAAAAACCCTTTCATATCTATCGTTCGTCTGCAGGTTCCGGCAAGACACGGGTTTTGGCGCGCGAGTATATCCGTTTAGCACTGAGACGCCCAGACTATTTTCGTTACATTCTGGCGATGACATTTACCAATAAGAGCACTCAAGAGATGAAGGACCGGATTCTTCAATACCTAAGTGCTTTTTCTAATGGAGAAAGTCAAGATTTGGCGATTGAAATTATTGAAGAGCAGCGGAAAGCGGGTATTTGGTTAACGCCAATCGATTTGCGTAAGAAAAGCAAGGAGATTCTTGATTTTCTTTTGCACCATTATTCTGAATTTTCGATTAACACCATTGATGCATTTTTTCAACGGATCATTCGCTCGTTTACTCGAGAAACAGGATTATTAGGCAATTTCAGATTAGAAGTAGACAATGCTGCTGTTCAAGAAGAAGTGATCGCGTTGCTGATGGCCCAGCTTAAAGGTAATGCAGAACTACGTAGTTGGGTACTTGATTTCTCAATGGAGAAAATGAAAGATGGAAATGACTGGGACGTACGAAAAGCGCTGCTCAGCTTTTCCAAATTGATTGAGAAAGAAGACTTCAAACGAATAGAAGACAGTGTCTTAAGGGTGACAGATGATAAAGCATTTTTTAAAACGTTTCGAAAAAGGTTGAATGAGAAAAAGTATTCTATAGAGCGGACTGTCAGCGAAACAGCGAAAGAGTTAATGGCGGAGTTTGAAAAGAGTCGATTAGTCCCCGATGACTTCACAGGCAAATCTAAAGGACTGTACTCGTATATTAGAAAGCTGTCCAAGGAAGTAGTTCTTCCTTCCAATACGGTTGCGGATGTCATTGGCGATCCTGAAAAGTGGGGGCACAAGTCATCAAAGAATCTTGCGTTGGTCCAATTAATGGCGCGATCTAAGTGGCAGCCTGATCTTGCAAAGTTGGTTGATTTTATCCAACAAAATATAGAAGTTTATTTGTCTATTGATCAAGTCGTTAAAAACTTGTATTCATTTGGGTTGCTTTCTGATATTCTGCGTACTCAGCGAAAGTACCTCAGTGACGAAAATCTCATGTTGCTTTCGGATGCTCCCCAGTTTTTGAATAAGCTGATGCAAGAGCAAGATGCTTCTTTCATTTACGAGAAGGTCGGGTCATTCTATCGTCATTTTTTGTTAGATGAGTTTCAGGATACGTCTGGTCTGCAATGGAAAAATTTGCTTCCATTGATCCAGAACGGCATCGCTCAGAACTATTCAAGTCTGATCGTAGGGGACATCAAACAATCTATTTATCGCTGGCGCGGTGGTGATCTTTCTATTTTGCAAAATCAGTTGAAGAATGATATCAGCGATGTGCTTACGACTACTAAAGATTTAGACACCAATTATCGCAGCAATGGCAATATTGTATCTTTCAACAACGCTCTTTTTGAGACAGCCTCCCAACTAATAGCTATTCACTCAGGGAGTTCATTTCCTCAGGAAGCTTATAAGCAGGTACAACAGAAAACGTTTGTTGATCCTCACAAGGGTTATGTAAAGATTCAATTTTTAGAATCTGAAGATGACGTTTCATCTGATGAAATCGCTTTGAGGCGGCTTCCGTTGCTTGTCGAAGAATTGCAAGGTAAAGGGATTGCGATCAAGGATATTGCTTTTTTAGTTCGTGATAATCGAGAGGGAAAATTGATTGCCAATCGATTCATGGAGTATCGCACCTCTTCAAATGCGAAGAAGAACTATAAGTATGACGTAGTGTCCAACGAATCTTTGATGTTAGATCGCGCGTCTTGTGTTTTGGTGTTGCTTAATGCGTTGCGCGTCATCAGTAATTTAGACCATCATATCGCCCGTGCTCACCTGGCTTACGAATACCAAAAGTTATGGCCAACCCAGGCATTCAGTGCGTTAAACGAATTGTTTTCAGATTCAAGAACGAAATCGTTTGAGAAATGGATTCCCCCATCCTTTTTGCAACAAAGAGAAAAGCTGTTAGCACTGCCTTTGTTTGAGATGGTGGAGAATCTGATTCACATTTTCAATTTGGGAAAGGTGACCAATGAGGTAGTCTATTTGCAGTCATTCCAAGATATTATCCAAGAATTTTCGCAAAGAGAAAAGAATGATGTGAATTCGTTTTTAGACTGGTGGGAGTTGAATCGCCAAAAAAAATCAATTCAAGTGGCAGGCGGAGTGAATGCCGCACAAATTATCACCATTCACAAAGCGAAGGGCCTTCAATTTAAGTACGTGATTATTCCATTTTTAGATTGGGAATTGGGTCACAAAAATAAAGATGTCTTGTTATGGTGTCAATCTGATCATCCACTATTTAGAGATGCCGGATTCATTCCAATTAAGTATGTTAGTAAGTTGGAAGATACTGTTTTTAAAGAAGCTTATGAGGAAGAAACGAGAAGAGTCTTTTTAGACAATTTGAATTTATTGTATGTTGCTTTTACCCGGGCAGAATTAGGGTTGATGGCATTTGCACCAGAAGTAAAAAATGATCCAAAAAATGAACAAAAACTTACTCATGTTGGCCAACTTGTGTACAAAGCTATTAATGGGAATACATTCTTAAAATCGAGTTGGTCGGATGAGAAAAAGTCATTGGAAATTGGAGAGATAGGCATTATCTGCAAAAGGCAAGAAAATGCTCAAGGCATAGTTTCTCTGACGAGCTACACAGTTACCCCCTGGCGAGATCGCTTGCAAGTTAGAACGAGTGGCATGGAATTTTTTAGCCCATCCCAAAAGCGTGAAAAGATTAATTATGGAATTTTCGTTCATTTTCTTCTTTCTCAAATACGCACGAAGCAGGATGTGTCTAAGGTCATTACACAAGCGATGTCGAATGGGACTATCAAAGAACGTGAAAAATGGGATTTAGAAGAATTGATCAATTGGGTTGTTGATCTTCCTGTTCTTCAACAATTCTTTGATGTAGAATCTACTTGCAAGATGGAGGCCTCACTATTTACAACAGACGGATCGGAACGTAGGGTGGACAGGGTTGCGATGAGAGGTGATCAAGTTTGGGTGGTGGATTACAAGACCGGTGTGCCTTCTGCCAAGGACGAAGCGCAGGTCAAAGACTATTTAGTGCTGTTGGGACAGATGGGCTGGAAAAGGGCGACTGGTTATTTGATTTATTTCGAAGAAAGAAAGTGGGTTGAGGTAAAGTAAATCTATGAGGAGTTTTTTGCAAGATATAGCAGACATAGTAAAAAGGGATTACCCGGATTGGGATCGTCTTCAGATTGTTTTTCCAAACCGAAGGGCTGCGCTTTATTTTAAGCAAGAATTGGCAAAAGACCTGACAACTCCTAAGTGGTGCCCAGCTATACTCACTATTGAGGAGCTAATTCAATCCTATTCTCCGCTTCAGGAGATAGACAAGTTGACTTCAATTGTAAAACTCTTTCAAGCTTTTAAAAAGGTAACTCACAGTACTGAAAGAATAGACCAATTTTATTATTGGGGAGAAATGCTGCTCCGTGATTTTGATGAGTTGGATAAATACATGGTCAACGCTGAATTTCTGTTTCGAGATATAAGCAACCTGAAAGAAGTAGATCAATATTTTGATTATCTGACGGACGAGCAGAGGGTTTTCTTAAAAGATTTTTGGCAGAGCGTAGAGTTTAGCACGGAAGAAACACGGAATCGTTTTTTGTCACTTTGGAAAAATCTGTATCCCGTGTATAAAGAATTCAGGGAATCCCTTCTGCTCAATGGAACTGCCTACTCAGGGATGATTCATCGAATAGTGGCTGAACAGATCGCAACAAACGTGACTTCTCCGGCTGAAAAGCAGGTGATATTCGCGGGGTTCAATGCGCTTACCACGGCAGAGGAGAAGATTTTGTGCTGGTTTGTGGAAAACCATGCTGCTTTAGTGTTCTGGGATGAAGATGAGTTTTATGTCTCTTCCGAACATAGGGAGGCTGGTGCGTTTTTCAGACTGTATCGAAGGCACCCTGTGTTGGGTAAAACTTTTGCGGAGCGACCAGCCTCTCATTTGTCAACAGAAAAGCAAATCAATATCTATGGTGTGCCGCAGAAAGCCGGACAGCCTAAATTGTTAGCCCAACAGTTGAGTGACGATAAAACATTTGACAAAGAAGGAAGTCACGTAATTGTATTGCCTAATGAAAGTTTATTGATGCCGCTTTTGTATTCGCTGCCTTCATCGATTTCATCTATCAATGTGACGATGGGCTTTCCGCTGATGAGTACGCCCTATTTTTCGCTCATTGATTTTTTGTTTGACCTCCATCGAACCAAAAGAAAAGACGAGTTTTATTTTAAAGGTGTGATGGCTGTACTCAATCACCCTTACATGAACGCACTAGCTGGAGCAGAGGTTTCTGAATTGAAAATATTCATTACGAAGCATAACCAGGTTTATTTAGAAGAACGCGTTTTTGAAACTAAGGGGAATGTAATTGCATCTATCTTTAAATTGGTGGGCGAGGCAGATTTTATTCCTTATGTATTGGAGGCGATCACCCTTTTCGCAACGGCACCCTCGAATGGAATGCTGGACAAAGAATTTGCATTTTACTTTCATCGCATTTTGACCAGATTGCAAGAGCTTACAGTTGATGAGCCAATGGAGCTCAGCATGCTTCAAAAGTTATTTCGGCAGATTGCCCGATTAGAAAAGATTCCCTTTAGCGGAGAACCCTTGCAGGGGATTCAGATCATGGGTGTGTTAGAGACCCGTAATTTGGATTTTGATCACGTCCATGTGTTGTCATTGAATGAAGGTTTATGGCCAGCCGCTCCACGGCAAGGTTCTTACCTGCCACATTCCATTAGGAAAGCGTATGGATTACCCACCTATACCCATCAAGATGCCATGTATGGTTATTTGTTTTACCGACTATTGCAGCGGAGCGAACAAGTTAACCTCTACTACAATACCGAACCGGATGTACTTGGAAGTGGAGAGATGAGTCGGTATCTCTATCAGATAATGTATGAAGCTCATTGGCCGTATACTAAAAAGATTCTGTACAGTTCTATCTCACTAAATCAACCATCGGCCATTATAATTGAGAAAGACTCAAGCGTGATGGAGAAGTTACAACGATATATAACAAAGGCTTTGACACCTTCTACACTAAATACATATCTTGAATGCCGTCTCAAATTTTATTTTAAAAATTTGTTGGGATTAGTGGAAGCGGATGAAGTAGAAGAGGAAGCAGATGCGCGAATCTTTGGAAATTTGTTTCACGATGTAATGCAGTTTTTTTACTTGGATTTGAAATCGAAAGATGGAGGATCGGAAGTACGCGCGGAACATTTTAATAATTTACCAAAAAAATTAGACCTATTGGTAGAAAGAGCCTATCGCAAACACTTTGGATTGACTCATAATAGAAAAATAGAATACGATGGCCAGCAGCTAGTGGTCAATGAGATGGTAAAAAAAATGGCTGATCATGTCTTAAAGAAGGATGAAGAATATGCACCTTTCAATGTTGACATGTTGGAACAGGAAGATTTTAAAACATCTTTTCCGGTTGATGCGAGATTGACCTTATTGCTTGGGGGCAAGATAGATCGAGTAGACCGAAAGGAGAATCTTGTCCGTATCATCGATTACAAAACCGGGAAAGACGAGAATTCATTTAAGACGATTGTTTCGTTGTTTGATCGTGATGACGACAAGCGAAACAAAGCTGCGTTTCAAGCTTTTTTTTATTCCTGGGTATACGATAGGGTAAAGGGCACTCCGAACCTAAAATTGCAGCCAGGCCTCATCAACAGAAAGGAGATTTTTGACGATAAGTTTGAATATGGCCTTAGTCAGGGTGGTCAAGTGATACAGGACGTTAAATACCTTCTTCCGGAATTTGAGAGTAATCTCGTTCAGTTGCTAACGGAATTATTTGACCCCAAACAACCATTTGACCAAACAACAAAAGTTAAGACATGTGAATATTGTTCCTACAAAGAAATTTGCAGTCGATAGAAAATCTAGTAAGAACTATTTTTCACTATTGTCAATTCCAACCCCCGCCCAACGCACGGTATAAGTCAATGGTAGCGTTGAACTGCTGTTGCTTGGTGTCAATCGCATCGAGCTCAGCCGCCAGTACGCTTTTTTGAGCAGTTACCACCTCGAGGTAGGATGCAAAACCAGCGATAAACAAATCATTTGAGACAGCTACTCCTTCTTCTAAAGTTGTTACTTCCAGCGATTTGAATTGGTAGGACTCTTGTAAATTTTCGATTTTATTTAACTGCGTAGCTACCTCCTGAAATCCCTGTAAAATACTTTGTTGATATGAGTAAAATGATTCAAGCTGTGAGGCCGATGCTTTTCGATAGTCACCCCGGATCATATTTCTGTTAAATAGGGGCGCTGTTAATCCGCCTAGTATTGAGTAAGCAGTAGAGGTAGGTGTGTTAAACAATACTGCCGTTGTAAATGATTGAAGGCCTATCCCGGCTGTAAGATTGATTGAGGGCAAAAATGCAGCTCTTGCAGCCTTCACATCCAGGCGTGAGGCGAGTAGTTGAAGCTCTGCCTGTCGGATATCTGGGCGCTGAATAAGAAGTTGTGACGGCAATCCGGCTTCTAGTTCTTTTGGCAGCTGTTGATTTAAAATGACTTGGCCCCTCTCAATGGGTTGTGGGTAGCGACCCAACATTACATTCAACTCATTCTCGTGTCGCACGATTTCCTGTTTTACCAAAGCCTCCAAGCTTTGTGTGTTGAGCAATTGTGCGGTAAATTGTTTTACTGCCAGTTCGGTGGCTCTGCCTGCAGCTTTCTGGGCTGTAATAAGTGTTACAGCTGTTTGTTGAAGCGCAACGTTCTCCCGAATGATTAACAGTTTATTGTCCAGCGCAAGCAAACTGTAATAGTGCCGAGCTACTTCTGATACAAGCATTGTCTGTATAAGGTGTTTTGCTTTATCACTGGCAAAAAAGCGAGCGGCAGCCGCCTTTTTCCGGTTGCGTAATTTCCCCCAAGCCGCTACTTCCCAACTGCTTTGAAAACCCAAATAGTAGTCGGGCAAATTCACAGGTATACGTCTGTCCGGTGGCACGTTAACCGAGAAGTTTGTATCAAAATTCCCCACACCATCCATGGTGTATTCACCAAATCGTTGCTGACCTACTGAAGTGACTGCGTTCACTGATGGCAAAAGTGCGCCCCTCGCCATAGTTACGCTTGCCCCGGCCATGCTCACTCGTTGCAAGGCGATTTTCAAATCTAAATTGCTTTTAAGTGCTTCGTCAATATAAATGACCAATGAGGAATCGGTAAAGTATTCTCTCCAAGGTAAAAGCGATTGACTTAACGTTGGTTTCAACGAAGGTTGAAATTGTTCCGGCATTTTGGCGAGGTCAGGCTCTTGCACTTTTTCAGCCAACTTGCAACCACCCAAAAAAGTAGCGATCGAAACAATTAATAAAAAATGAAGTGACTTGAGATGCATAACACTTACGAATGAGGTTCAACGATTGCAGATGACTTTTCTTCTTTCTTAGATATGGCCTTTGCCATACTGGCGAACACAACATAAAGTCCGGGAATGATAATTACTCCAAACAAAGTACCGAACAACATCCCTCCGGCTGCGGCTGTTCCAATTGAGCGATTGCCCATAGACCCTGCACCAGTAGCAATACACAAGGGAATTAATCCGGCAATAAACGCAAAAGATGTCATCAGGATCGGACGAAGCCGGGAGGCTGCTCCATCAATAGAGGCATCAATAATACTGCGTCCTTCCTTTTGCCTAAGAACAGCAAACTCAACAATCAAGATAGCATTCTTACCCAACAAGCCGATCAACATCACCAGAGCCACTTGTGCATAAATATTGTTTTGTAAGCCCAGTAATTGCAGCATCAGAAACGACCCGAAGACTCCTGTCGGCAATGATAATATGACAGGCAATGGCAATAAGAAGCTTTCGTATTGCGCAGACAAAAGTAGGTAGACGAAGAGTAGACAAATTAGAAAAATAAAAACAGCTTGGTTGCCGGATAGAACTTCTTCACGCGTCATACCTGACCACTCAATAGAGAAGCCACGGGGCAATTTTTCTTCGGCTACTGTTTTGATGGCGTTGATGGCGTCACCACTGCTGTATCCTTTGGCGGCATCGCCATTGACCATTGCGGAAGTAAACATATTGTACCGGGTCAACTGCTCGGGGCCATACACGCGTTCAAGTCTTACGAAAGACGAATAGGGCACCATTTCACCAAAATCATTCTTCACGTACAGTTTCAATAAATCTTCAGGAGTTGCCCGATAGTGCGGTGCCGCTTGCACCATCACCTTATACATTTGCCCGAAGCGAATGAAGTTAGTGGTATAGTAGCTACCAAAGAGTGTTTGCAGATTACTCATCGCATTTTCAACTGTTACGCCTTTCTGACCTGCGATGTCTTGATCGATGTGAATCATGTATTGCGGATAACTTGCATCGAAGCTGGTGAAGGCATCAGCAATCTCCGGTCGTTTTTTTAGTGCTTCAATAAACTCATTGGTTACGGAAGAAGTCTGTTGCAAATTACCGGTGCCCGTTTTATCTAACACCCGAACTTCGAAACCACTTGCGTTACCAAAGCCTGGAACGGTAGGTGGAGGAAAAAACTGGATACTGGCATCTTTGATGTGTTTCGTTTTTTCTTGGAGTTGGACAATCAATTCATTGACAGATTCATCGCGTTTATCCCAGGGTTTTAAGTTGATCATCCCCATTCCAAAAGCGGCACCGGCCCCATCTGTAATCAAACTAAATCCAGATAAAGTTGAAACGGACTCTACGGCTGGCATATCTTTGGCGACTTGTTGTATTTGATCCATCACTTCTTCTGTACGTTCTACCGTTGCGCCAGAGGGTGCTGTAACATTGGCATAAATCATTCCCTGATCTTCCGAAGGAATGAAGCCTGTTGGTAAAAAAGAGTTTATGCCCCAGGTAGCGATGCAGAATATGAAAAGCATTGCCCATGTAATTGTTTTGCGTCCTGCTATTGCGCGTACCACCGATTGATATCTTGCCGATAGCGAGTCGTAGCCGTTATTGAACTTACCAAAAAATGCATGCAGCAATCCAGTTCTCTTTTTGCCGTGGTTGTTTTTAAGTAAGAGGGCGCATAAGGCAGGTGTGAGCGTAACCGCATTGATTCCGGATATCACAATAGCAATCGCCAATGTCAGCGAAAACTGTCGATAAAAAACACCTACTGGTCCTGACATAAAAGCGACCGGAATGAAAACAGCAGACATGACCAACGTGATAGCAATAATGGCGCTACTGATCTCGCCCATGGCGGCTAGCGTTGCTTCTTTAGCCGAAAGATTTTTAGTTTCCATTTGTACGTGAACAGCCTCCACCACCACAATGGCATTGTCCACCACGATACCAATTGCGAGGACCAATGCAAACAAGGTGAGCAGGTTGATAGAGAAGCCTAGCAACTGCATGAAGAAAAAAGCACCTATGAGTGATACGGGAACCGCCAATGCCGGAATAAGAGTAGATCGCCAATCTTGTAAAAAAAGAAACACCACAAGTGAAACAAGAATGAATGCTTCGATTAGGGTACGAATTACTTCTGCAATGGAAGCATCTAAAAACCGCGATACATCATAGCCAATGTTATAGCTCATGCCTGGAGGGAAAGAAGAATTTTTCAGTTCTTCCATTTTCTTCTTTACGTTCTCAATTACTTCTTTGGCGTTGGAGCCGGGTCGCTGTTTGAGCATAATGGCAGCTGATGGACGACCGTCTTCTTTCGATAAAACATTGTAGTTACGCACACCAAACTCTACATCGGCAACATCTTTCAGTTTTAAGATAGATCCTTCCTTATCGGCACGCAATACAATATTTTCATATTGCTTAGGCTCATTAAACTTTCCGGTGTAGCGCAGCACGTATTGTAGCATCTGTGGGGCTTTATCAGAACTTTCACCTGATTTTCCGGGGGCTGCTTCAATATTCTGATTGCGAATAGCCTGAATAATTTCATCGGTGGAAATGCCATAGCCCGCCATTCGGTCAGGTTTTAGCCACACACGCATCGAATACTCACGTGCCCCTACAATGGTTGCATAGCCAACGCCTTCGATACGTTTTAGTTCAGCCAGTATGTTAATGTCGGCAAAGTTGTAAATGAATTTTTCATCTGCTGATGGATCGTTACTTAATACATTCAGGTACATCAATATGCTAGTCACCTCTTTCTCTACGGCTACCCCTGCTTTAATTACTTCTTCCGGTAGTTCATCCAACACGGTAGAGACGCGGTTCTGAACATTGACATTGGCAAGGTCCGGATCGGTACCAACATTAAAATAGACCTGAATTAGACTTGTGCCATCATTTCCTGAAACGGAAGTCATGTAGGTCATTCCTGGAACTCCGTTAATGGCACGTTCTAAAGTCGTTACAACAGCTTTCGAAGCAACTTCCGCATTTGCACCAGTATAACTTGTGGTTACCGTAACGGTTGGAGGAACGATATCAGGAAACTGGGTGATGGGTAGATCAATGAGCGCCAACAATCCCAGTAACACAATAAAAAGTGAGATCACTAATGAAAGAACCGGGCGTTCTATAAATTTATTGAACATAACTTGGGCTTAAATCTTAACTTTGATAAAGAATTTTAGAAGATTGGTTTCATTTTTTAGAAACTGATTTTATCAAAAGTCGATCGCTAGATATATTGGAAGGTTTTATCAGCATCCCATTTCTTGCGTCTTTGATGCCCTCATAGATGAGGCGGTCGCCCTCCTGTAGACCGGACTCGACAATATAAAAATGGGATAGTCTAGCTCGTGGCACAAAACCCTTTACTTTTAGTTTATTGTCTGCATCTACTAAGAAAACATATGTCTTATCCTGTATCTCAAAAGTTGCTTTTTGAGGAATCATCAAAGCATTTTCGATATTGTTGGAGAGGCGTACCTTTCCGCTGGAGCCATGTTTTAAAATAAGTTGTGGATTGGGAAACTTTGCCCGAAAAGCGATAGTCCCTGTGGAGGTATCAAACTCTCCCTCTAAAGTTTCTATTCTACCAACTTGCTGATGTTTGTTTCCATCTGCCTGAATCAAATCGACTGTATTTGACCTGCGATCATCTGGGTGACTTTTGATGTATTCTAGATACTCTTTTTCTGAAACACGAAAGTAGGCGTAAACAAATTTTGAATCGAAAAGCGTAGTGAGCAAATGCCCTTCATTGATCAAACTTCCGATTTTAAACGGAAGGCGATCGACCACCCCATCGAATGGTGCTCTTATATTCGTATGGGCATAGCGTATATTGGCTAGCGATAAATGAGATTTCGCTTCTTCTACTTTTGCTTTGGCCATATCCACTTTTGCTTTCGCCAGTCGTAATTCAGTTTGGGAAACCACATTTTTTTCTACCAGAATAGATACTCTCTCGGCTTCCAATTGCATAGCTTGTTCCTCGGCAATAGCGCTGTTGACGCTTGCTTTTGACTTGGCTACTTCGGCTACGTATTCTTCGTCATTAATTTTGAAAAGAAGCTGTCCTGCTTTTACGGATTGACCTTCGTCCACGTATATATAATCCAAATACCCTTGAACGCGTGCCCGTATTTCTACATTTTTTATCGCGTGAATATCTACTACATACTCATGAAATAAAACAGTGTCTTTGCGGATAACCGTTGTTACTGGAAATTCAAGAATCGATTTTGTATCTAAAGAATTGCCTGATTTCGAACAAGAACTCAAAATCACTAAAAAAGTAGCTGATATTAAGACGTATAGAAATTTCATGGAGACTTGTAGAAAAAGGGTAAGTGTAAGATTCAAGTTGTGTGTCAATAAAAGCAAAAGAAGTTCCTTTTGTTTATAAAAACGGGCAAAGATATTGGATTTCTTCTACTCATATTAATTTTTGTCTGCTTGTTTTCCAGGAAACAATCTGGAACTTACCATAGCAATCATCAAGGTAAAACCAATAACAATTAGTGAAACCTCAATCGGGATTTTGAAAATGTCGGCAATACACATTTTCAAACCCACAAAAACAAGAATGGCCGATAGCCCAAATTTCAAATATTTGAAGTATTTTTCAATTCCTGCCAACGCAAAATACAGCGACCTCAAGCCAAGAATAGCAAACACATTCGAGGTGTAAACGATAAACGAGTCATCCGAGATTGCCAGAATTGCGGGAATTGAATCTACTGCAAAGATTAGGTCTGTCGTCTCAATTAAAATTACCACTAAGAATAATGGTGTTGCCCATGTTTTACTGTCTTGCTTTACAAAAAACCGATCACCTTCAAACGAAGGGGTAATAGGCATGACTTTTCTGGCTAGTTTGACCAAAGGATTTTTTTCCGGATCAATTTTCAAATCAACTGACGTGAGCATGCGTATGCCAGTGTACACCAGGAACGCGCCAAAGATGTAAATCAACCAATGAAAACGATGAATAAGCTCTACACCAGTAAGAATAAAAATAACACGCATGACGAGCGCTCCTAGAATACCCCAAAAAAGAACCTTGTGCTGATAGGCAGATGGTACTTTGAAATAGGAGAAAATGAGAATGATAACAAAAATGTTATCTACACTTAATGACTTTTCGATGAGATAGCCTGTGAAAAATTCTAGAGCTTTGCTGCGATCGAAATAGTAGTAGACAAACAAATTGAAAAGCATGGCAAGTGTTATCCAAACGCACGTCCAGGTCAATGCTTCGCGTACAGAAACCTCATGGGATTTTCTGTGAAACACGCCCAAGTCGAGCGCCAACATAGCCAGCACAAATAGGTTGAAGAAAATCCAGAGTAGTGACAAATCATTCATTGGTTTGAAAGTAAAAGGTTCAAGGTGGAGTAGGCGAAATCAATGATGTTATCTTTTTAATTTGCGTTAGAAATTTGGCTATCTTTTTGGCGTGTGATGGCTCCCGTGAAGGGTAGTCCTGTAAGGATATTTAAGCGAAGGCTTGTTGAAATAAAGTCATCGACTTCGTAAAACTGTGAACCTATTTCTATAGAAATCGCCTCACTCAATAACTTATAATACTTTTTGCGCACGCTTAATTCCTTTGCCTGGTACTTTTCAGACTGAGCTACAAACGTAGTCATGAGTTTGAGATCTAGGTGCTGGTAGTTATTTCCATAGTTCGCAAAAAGCGCAATCATCTCATCATCGAGTGCGCGCTTTTCATTATTAAATTTTACATAGATCGGATGGAACACCGCTGCTTGCGAGATGGATAATTGTAAGGCCTCAATAAAAATCTTTTCCCGGTCTTTCTGCAATTGACTTTTTGCTTTGTCGAGATCTATCGGAGTTCCTTCTTGCCCGTGAGAGTTGATCGCGATTGTGGATGACAGAATCAGCAGATAAAAAGTAGTGGAGAGCGTGAAACGTAGTTTGTTCATCTTATAAAGTGGTTAGGCGGTAAAGTAGAATTCTGATTTTGACATTTTTCAATTAAAGAAAGGCTGAACTCGATTCCATATAAAAAATGCGTATGTTTCTCACCTTGTATTGTTCGCGCAAAGACCGAGCATGGGAGAGTGCTTGATCACTCGATTTAAAAACTGCGCAGGGCTTGTTTTCAGCCCGTAGTATCCGTCCTTCTTCTGCCACCATCACAGCAATGTAGTTGTCAGGTTGTGGATTTTCTTCCAACACGATCCATTTCATAACTAGTTTTTTTAGGTGAGTATTTCAATTTATTTTGGTCAGTTCCGCCTGTTTAATCGAATGACCAACTTGGGATCTAACTTATCATTGTTAAGAAGTGGCGGCAATGGATTGTCAGATACATCCAGAAATCGCAGATGCTTCATTTGATTGATTTCTGGGGGCAACTCATTTATTTTATTACCTACAAGAAAAAGGTATTCTATCCTCGTTAGATCCTTTATGTTTGACGGAACGCTAGTAAGACCGTCATTTTCAACATGCAGTTCGGTGAGGCTTTTCATCTTACTGATAAGTCGAACATTTTTTTCCAGGTTGAAGTATGCATCATTATTGATGTAAAGCACACGGAGTTTGCGAAGTTCGGGAATGTTTTCTGGTAGATTTGAGATGAGGTTATCCGAGACATCAAGTGTTTCAAGTCGCTTTACTTTTGTGATGCTCTGAGGTACAACGGAAATATTGTCGCCCGCCAAACTTAGCATTTTCAAAGAGGGTAGTTCTGCCAGCACAATGATCGCCTGATCGATTTCAAGATTTCTATTATGATCAAGGTAAAGGCTTTGTAGCGATTTCAGCTCTTTGATTTCGCTCGGAAGTTGCTTGATCTCGTTGTAGGAAAGAACCAAGTATTTCAATTTCTTAAGTTCTTTAATTCTTGCCGGAATAGACTCAAGATGGTTCTTACTTAGGTCTAAATACTGAATACTTGTTAATGAAAAAAGTGAGTCTGGCAACTCGGTCAATCCTTGACCGCTCAAGTCCAACCAGGAAGCTTCGTCTCGGTGAGCAAACGCGGCTTTTATAGTTTTGAATTGAGTATTCCCAATACTCAACTGTCCATTTGTGGAGAGTGAAGCAAATTGCAACGCCATACAAGCAAGCAAAGCAATCGTTAGGTTGGTTTTCATGGTCAATTATCTATTTTTTGTGTGCAATAAACAGGGGATAGGTATCCTCGTTCTATCCCCTCCCTTTTTTTATTTGTCTATTGTTGGGTTGATTAGCAATGGTGTTTTTCCATCGGTCATGATTATTTTAGAATTCGGTGATTTAGCCAACTCCCGGAAGGCTTCAATACTCTGCCACTCAATGATGGGTTTGGTCAGTCCTTCGGCAATGATCTTTTGTGAATCACGAATACCCTCAGCCTCAATTATCTTCCGTTGAGCCTCACGCTTTTCACGATCCAGTAGAAACTCCATACGTTGCGCCTGCTGTTCAGCTTCCAATTTTTCTTCCACCGCTCTAGCTAACCCTGGCGGCAGTTGGATATTTTTCAACAGCACGGCTTCGATTTCAAAACCTCTTGGCAAAAGAATTTTCGACATCTGCTCGGTTACTTCTTTTTCGATGTTTGCGCGTTGCACCGAACGCATATCTTTTGCAAAAAAACGGGAACACACATCTGCGGCAGAAGATCGGAAAACGCTGCTGATCACATTCACTTCATTACCAACACCAATCGTTTCAATAATAGCAGGTGCTTTGGCTGGTTGCATCCGGTACAAAATAGAGATGATGGCCACCACATTTAGACCTTCTTTCGAAGGAAGGTTGGCATTGATCTCCATATTCATCGTGCGAATGGGCATTTTGATTACCTTAGAAGTAAAGGGATTGAAACCAACAGCCCCGGGGCCGCTGAAATTGGGACTTAGTTTTCCCATTTTTCTTTTTACTCCTATTTCGCCTTGCCGTACAACAGCACAACTTGTGAATAGAAAAATAAGTAGAAGGTAAGCTGTTACAGTTCTAGTTTTCATAAAATATAGATTATGTGGAAAGCGTCTGTGATTTATTTTGGCGAAGCCATTGCTTCAGTTCCTGAACCTCGACTGGTGCCAGCCAACGGGTTGCTTTTTTGTATTCTTTGCGAAAGAGCCGAACATCAAAGCTGACACACTGTAAGACTTTCTTGCAGTAGTCTAACATGCTGCATCTGGTTTTCATACCAATGAAAATGAAAGGTAAGACATGCCTGCGAAGTAAAGTACTATTACAGACCAAGCAATTGAATTGCCCTTACGGGATTTTTGCGAATTTTTCATATCGATGTTTTTTGATTTTAGTTGAAATGAGAACTGTTGCTATTGCGCGTATGCGAAGCAGCAAACTGGAGGTTCTTATTTTTTAAATCAAAATTGACCGATAGAGTAGATACCTGTTAGTTTGAAGAGAAGGTGTTGCCTGGCTGGCAAACCCTGATGGCGTAGTAGAAACGGCAATTTTAGAATACGAAAGGAACTCAACCGAAGGTTTTCTTGCCTTTCGTATCGTATGCCTTTTTGTTTCTATCGCTTGAGCTATCTCTGTCTCAACGGACTCTTCAGTTGCCTGTTGCGACTGAACGGTAGACTTAATAGCGAATTGATCTAAACCTGCTCCAAATAGTAGAAAAAGCCCAGCTAGGGTGATAAAAGCGGCTTTTTTGATTTCTGGTAGCATTACTTTTAATTATACAAGCACTAGTAACGTGAGTTTTGAATTTTGGTTTACCGATTTCAGGTAAATTTTTCCTAATTGATAATTATGAGTTGTTAAAGCGTTTATACGTGGCTTTCCACCCACCTCCTCGCATTCACGAAAGCTTCAAACCAAGGCGAGACTTCATCTGTGAGTTTTCCGTAAGTAGGCGGATAGTAAGGCCAGTTCCAGGGAAATAAACTACGCTCAATATGGGGCATGATCGCCAAATGCCGACCGTCTGTTGAATACAAAGAAGCAACTGAGTATTCACTTTCATTAGGATTACCTGGATACTCGGGATAGGTAAAGGTTGCGCCAATCTTATAGTTGGATTGGTTTTTTAATTTGAACATCCCTTCGCCATGTGCCAGCCAAACACCGAGTTGAGCGCCTCCATAGCTCGAAAGCATGACCGAATTATTTTTAGGGATACTAATCGTAATGAAAGTTGACTCAAATTTACCAGAACCGTTGTGATGCATTTTAGGATGATCGGCCATTGGCATTTCACGATAGACCAGTCCCAACTCCATCATTAACTGACAACCATTGCATACACCCAAACTCAAGGTATCAGGGCGCGCATAGAAATTATCTAATGCAGCTTTTGCTTTTGGATTGTATAAGAATGAACCAGCCCAGCCTTTCGCTGAACCTAGTACATCTGAATTAGAGAAGCCGCCCACAAATACAATCATGTTCACTCCACTTAAATCTTCCCTGCCTGCAACAAGGTCTGTCATGTGAACATCTTTCACATCGAAGCCAGCCAGGTAAAGTGCGTAGGCCATTTCGCGATCTCCGTTCACTCCCTTCTCTCTGATGATCGCTGCTTTTATGCCTGATGGTGTTCTTCGTTTGGGATCGACTCCATAGGTAGAAAACTTCCCATCGAAACCCGATTGAAATTGGTAGGAGAGTGGTTGCTTTTTAAAATTCGCTTTCCTCTTTTCAGCGTGCCCTTTGGGTCGTTGGATTTTATCGAGCAGGTAAGAGGTGTGAAACCATTTATCTCGTAAGTCTGAGATGTTGAATGTTGAATGTTGACCCCGATAGCTATCGGGGTTGAATTTTGAAGTTGAGATAGTCAGTTGGTGGTCGTTGGTCAAAGTACCAATGATGTAGTACCTTAAGTTTTGATTTTTTAAGACTTGTAATACTTGCTCAGAGTTAACTTGAATGACAACTCCTGGGTTCTCAGAAAAAAGTATTTTTATTAAATCATTTCCAAGTGTGTCAACGTTTAAATCAATACCGCTGTTCAAAGTAGGAAAACACATTTCTAACAGCGTTGTGATCAATCCGCCAGAAGAAATATCGTGTCCGGCAAGAACTAGGTGCTCATCAACCAGTGCTTGAACGGTTTCAAACGCCCTGATAAAATATGCATCATCTTTAATAGTCGGGGCTTCCTTACCAAGTTGATTCGACACTTGACCAAAACTACTACCTCCTAATTTGAAATCGTCTTTTGAGAAATCAACATAAATGAGTTGTGAACCTACAATTGGCTCCAACGCGGGCGAAATTGTTTTGCGGATATCACTGACTTCCGCCACTGCAGAAATGATTACCGTACCGGGGGCATAGACTACTTCTCCCTTCGGATACTTTTGCGTCATCGAGAGAGAATCTTTTCCTGTAGGAATATTGATCCCCAAGGCACATGCAAACTGACTTACTGCTTCTACCGCTTGATAGAGTCGCGCATTTTCTCCTTCATTTTTTGCCGGCCACATCCAGTTCGCACTAAGAGATACGCCCTTAATGCCGTGGGATAGTGGTGCCCAAACCAGGTTGGTCAGCGCTTCCGCTATCGCCAATTTACTTCCCTTGGCAGGATCAATTAGTGCAGCAACGGGTGCATGTCCAATGGAAGTTGCAATGCCTTTATTGCTTAAAAAATCCAACGCCATTACTGAGACATTATTCAACGGAAGTTGAATGGGGCCACAGGTTTGCTGGGTGGCTACTTTCCCAGATACTGATCGATCTACTTTGTTGGTCAACCAGTCTTTGCAGGCAACAGCCTCTAGTTGCAAAACTTGTTCAATGTAAAATTGCAGCTTGGTTGGATCGTAAGAGATATCAGAAAAATCAGCTGCTGCTGTCTTGTCAGTAAGGATAGTTTTTGGGGAAGAACCAAACAAATGATTCATCTCCAATTCCACCGGGTTGATCGAATGGTTAGCCCCGGCAAATTTAAATTTATGATCACCGGTTGCATGGCCCACCACATACACGGGAGCTCGTTCACGATCCGATACCCGCTTCAGTGCATCTACATCTTTTTGGTGAATGGCAACTCCCATCCGTTCTTGCGATTCGTTGCTGATAATCTCCTTCGAGGAAAGAGTTGGATCTCCCACTGGAATTTTGTCCACTTCAATAGTGCCCCCTGTTTCTTCTAGTAGTTCAGAGAAACAATTTAAGTGCCCCCCTGCTCCATGGTCGTGAATGGATACGATCGGATTATTGTCAGACTCCACCATCGCGCGAATCGCATTCATCACACGCTTTTGCATTTCCGGATTGGAACGCTGAATTGCATTTAGTTCGAGTGCGTTTGCGAACTGCCCTGTGGTAACAGATGATACAGCAGCCCCTCCCATGCCGATTCGATAGTTATCACCACCCATCATCACAATTTGATCGCCCGCTTGCAAGTGTTCTTTTTGGCTATCTTTTTCTTTTCCAAAGCCAATACCACCCGCCTGCATGATCACTTTGTCGTAACCAAATTTTTTATTGTTTTCGATATGCTCAAAAGTCAGCAAGCTTCCGCAGATCAGTGGTTGCCCAAATTTGTTGCCGAAGTCACTGGCTCCGTCCGATGCTTTGATCAAAATTTCTGCTGGCGTTTGATACAGCCAATTTCTGGGTGATAAATTCTTTTCCCAACTTCTATTTGCTTCCAGTCGGGAGTACGAAGTCATGTAGACGGCTGTTCCCGCCAAGGGCAGAGAGCCTTTACCACCTGCAAGCCGATCTCGAATTTCTCCTCCTGATCCGGTTGCTGCTCCGTTGAAGGGTTCTACTGTGGTTGGAAAATTATGAGTCTCGGCTTTTAGAGAAATGACCGAGTCAAAATCGGTAATGGAAAAGTAGTCAGGAACATCTTGTCGGGTAGGAGCGAACTGCTCGATCCTTGGACCTTTGATAAAGGCTACGTTGTCTTTGTAAGCAGATACGATGTAGTTTGGATTTTCTTTCGATGTCTTTTTGATCAGTTGAAAGAGTGTCGATTTTTTCTCCTCACTATCAATAATAAAAGTTCCATTGAATATCTTATGGCGACAGTGTTCGGAGTTGACTTGCGAAAAGCCAAACACTTCACTATCGGTTAATTTTCTACCCAATTTAATGCTGACTTCTTTCAGGTATTCTATTTCTTCTTCGCTTAAGGCTAGTCCTTCTTCTTCGCTGTATTTTTTGATGTCGTTAATTTCGAGAATCGGCTCTGGTGTGTGGTGTATTGTGAAGATATCCTGATCTAGTGTTTCATACAAATGTTGTAACATCCGATCATAGGTTGGAGCAGGAGAAGAAGACTCGAAGAATTCCTCGATCCGCTCAATGCCAGCAATTCCCATCGTTTGGGTAATTTCAACTGCGTTAGTGCTCCAAGGGGTAATCATTTCTTTTCTGGGCCCGATGAATTTTCCGTTTAGTGATTTGTCAATGAGTGGTTTGGCACCACCAAAAAGCCAGGTCAGTTTTTCGAAATCGGACGTTGAAAAGGGAGTTGAATGGCCAACAGAGTAAATGACGTTGGAAGGTGAGCGAAAGAATACAATCATTTGCTTTTTGAAAGCGCAAATTTAGGTGTATAGACGGATTATTCTAGCTATTTTTAAGCTCATTTACAGCGTCAATTATGAGTTTTTTTTCAGGGGATAGGAATAGGAAGTTAACAGGACTGGCCATGGTACTGGCTTTCTTTTTCATAGGCAACTTGGAACTACGTGGTCAAACTACGTTGATAAAACTGGTAGATAGTACTCGTGTAAGTACGGACATCATCAATGTTTCGAGCCGATCGTTGTTCACTGAGGCTGGGAGCTTCAACCTTACGGAAATTTATTCTGTCACGTTTTTAAGTGAAATAGAGTATCAAAAAAAAGTTTCCGTTGCGCGGTTTCTAAACGAGTTTGGGATAGTCATATATATTAAAGACATAAAGCTGCGCCCGGCTCCGAAAGATGTTGTAGCTGCCAACCGAAGTAAGTATGCTGAGGAGGATAAGCTGGTTATAAGTAAACCTACAGGCTTTTCAGAGTCGGAATTTTCTTACTTCCGTTTTGGTGCAGGCCTAGGTATAGACTACGGAGGTTTTGGTGCACGCCTCACCGTTTTACCCAGCAAATACTTGGGGGTGTTTTTGGCCGGTGGGTATGCTATAGCCGGTTTTGGCGTCAATGGAGGCATTACACTGAAAACCGCCCCTGACAGCAGGGTATCTCCCTATGTTAATCTGATCTACGGCTATAATTCTGCAATTGCAATAATTGGCGCATCACAACACAACAAATTGTACAATGGGTTTTCACTGGGCGGAGGCGTTCAGCTTAAGTCGCGAAGAACGCCAACCAACTACTGGCTTTTTGGTTTGGTCGTAGCGTTTCGCCCTTCTGAGTTTGATCGGGATTTCACCGCGCTGCAGAATAACCCCACGATCACAGGGTTAACAAAGCCGCTGCCTGTGAATATAAGTGTGGGCTATCATTTTGCTTTTTAGCAGATATTAAAAAAGTTGATGCTGTGTTCATTTTGAAAGGTGGAAAATAGATTTTGCAATAAGGTCGTTGTGCCCAGCTTCAATAACGTCAAACTGTATTTTTCTGATTTTCCCTACAAACGTCTTCATGTTTTCAGCTTGAATCACTTTGTCGTATTTGCCGATGAGAAGCCTACATGATGTGGCATGTTGGTTAGCCAATGATACGAGTTGGTTCAGATCCGGTTTTAGGTGCCTAAAATAGACCCAGGCAAAGTAAACACGTCTCCGCTTTTCTTCTGTATCCATCTGAGACTCCGCAAAACGCAATAGCCCTTGATCTACTATCTTCAATCTTCTCAAAATTTTTGTCAGTCTGTAAAGGCGATTGGGGTGAAGTATCATGCTTTTAAAAAGAGCTCTCACTGCAATAGGGTAGGTGGCGAGGCTATACCAGAAACTGGTCTTTATTCCATCGGGCGCCAGCAGCGTTAGCTCAGTTACCATAGATGGAAAAGCTTCTACAGTAATCATCGCAAATTTTCCACCCAGACTAAATCCAACTACGCCAAATTTTTTAATGTTTTCTTTTTCTAAAAACAAAAGCATGATTTCTTTCCAATCGTCTTTTTCTATAGGGCTTCGGCTTTTCCAATGGCTGGCTCCGTGAAAAAACAAATCAAACGTATAGAGAGTATGAGAAGTCTTCAGCGTTTCTCCCCACCTATGAAATACATTTCGGTCTTGACCGAAGCCGTGGAAAAGAACTAAAACGGCCTCTCCAGTACCCGTTTTGGTGTACGCAAGCTGCGAATTGGCGTAGGAAATCTGCATGACGTTTTCCAAGCTTCAAAAGTAGTCACTTTGCCGATGACTACTTGCGCGTTCTTTTTTACAGTTTTGTAAAATAATATATAAGGGTTTGCCGTCTATGGTGAAAATTGGCGCGGCAGATGGATTTGGCGATGCAACAAATAAAAGAAAACACATTCCTGAATGAGAAAGACAAACTGCTCGGATTCATCCGTAGTAGGGTGTCATCGGTGGAAGAGGCAGAGGATATTCTTCAGGATGTGTTTTTTCAGTTTGTCTCTGGGCTCGAGACCATTGAATCGTTGGATCGCGTTACTTCCTGGCTCTACAGTGTTGCCCGCAATAAAATCATTGATCGTTATCGTAGAGATGCTTCACGTCCGCAGCGCACGGATTTTGAATGGATAACCGGGAAAGAGGATGACGTACCATTGACTTTGCAGGATATCTTACCTGATTTGGACAACACGCCTGAATCGACATTGTTGCGCGAAGCCATTTGGGACGAGATCACAGATGCATTGGCTGAATTGCCGGCTGACCAACGGGAGATTTTTATCCAAAATGAAATGGAGGAAAAAAGTTTTCGCGAGATAGCAGACGAAACGGGTGTGTCAATCAATACGCTGCTGTCCAGAAAGCGATATGCAATACTCGCACTTCGCAAAAGATTGCAGCGGTTTTATGATGATGTGGTGAGCTAATGTTTGAAAGTAAGAATTTGGAAGATAGAATTTAGAATACAGAATACAGAATGATCTTATTGAAACTGAATTCCGAATTCTAAATTCTGAATTCTATAGAATGAAGATGTTAATTAAAAAGTTAAAAAGATAGAGTTATGAAAAAAGTATTGTGGATTGGAGGAATGGTGGTGTTGGGAGTGTTGGCGGTTTCTGCTTTTACACTTGGCACGATGTATTTATGGAATTGGTTGGTGCCAGATTTATTTCATGGGCCGATAATAAATTTCTGGCAAACTCTTGGTTTGCTGGTTTTGAGCAAAATATTGTTTTCGGGTTTTGGCAAAGGCGGACATCGCCACAACGGCCAATGGAGAGGTTACTGGAAACAAAAATGGCAAGGGATGACACCCGAGGAGCGTGAACGTTTCAAAGCGAAAATGAAAGACAAATGGTGTTCACGTAAATCTGGAAGTTCTGCCGGCAATGCAGGCGTTTCAATCGATTGATGCAATAAGCTCAAAAAAACTTCAAAAAAAAGTTTGTAAAACTGCAACCCTGAGCTGCAAATGGCGTTTAGGGAAACCGAGGAAACTTTTGTAATATCTAAAGTTTCCTTAGTTTCGCACCCGATTATGGAAGAACAAGAGACAAAAAGTAGAATTTTAGCCGGAGCGGAAGCGCTTTTCATGAAGTATGGAATCCGAAGTGTTTCCATGGACGATATCGCGAGACAACTGGCGGTATCAAAAAAAACCCTTTACCAGCATTTTGCCGACAAAGATGAGTTAGTGACAGTAATGTCTCAAACCCACATGGCGCGCGAGGAACGTGAATACCTTGAAATCACAGCTGCGTCTGAAAATGCTATTGATGAGCTCAATAAGATTTCAGTTCGGTTGCGGTGCGATATGGAAGATATGAACCCATCACTTCTTTTTGATTTGCAGAAATTTCACCCAAAGTCATGGGCGCTCTGGCTTAACCACAAGAATGATTTCATTATGCGCTCCATCGTTAGAAATCTTAAGCAGGGTATTGATGAAGGCTACTTTCGCCCTGAAATCAATCCGGAAGTCATAGCCATCAGCCGATTAGTTCTTATTGAAGCGGCTTTTGACGAACAACATTTCCCAAAAGAAAAATACAACCTTGTTGAAGTACAGTCGCAGTTTTTCGATCACTTCGTTTACGGCCTTTGTACTGACAAAGGAAGAAGGCTTTATCAGAGATACAAATACAATTCAATAACACCCATAACCAACTATAAGAATGAATCAGTTTTATAAACAATTATTAATTGCCATCGCCTTTGTTACGGCCGGTGGTGCACGAGCACAGCAACAAACACCTTCTTCCTTTACATTGGAACAGTGTATTGAGTATGCGTTGATCAATTCGGTGAATGTGCAGAATGCCCAAATTGATCAGCAGATCGCAGCGGCCAAAGTAAAGGAGACGGCAGCTCTTGGGCTACCTCAAGTAGACGGGAGCATCTCAGTCCAACACAACGAGAACCTACGGAGATTTTTTTCAACAAAGCAAAGGGCATTCGGTTTTTCTAATCTGCCTGCCGCAGACTATCCTAATTTTTTGCCCGGGCTTGGCGACAATGACGTGATTGCCTCTCAGAACTTTTTTCAATTGAAAAGTAGCGGTGATGCAGGTATTAATGTAAACCAATTGCTTTTTAGTGGTTCTTATATCGTTGGCCTTCAGGCGTCCAAGGCATATAAGGATTTATCCGTTAAGACCGCGATTCAGACAAAAGAACAAGTAGTTGAACAAGTGACGAAGGCTTACTATTCTGTTTTGATTAATCAGGAGCGAGCTGAATTGTTTGACAACAATATTTCGCGACTCGATTCATTATTGAAAAACACGTTAGCGCTGAATAAAAACGGATTCGCAGAAGGAATTGATGTAGACCGAATTCGGGTGGCCTATAATAATCTAAAAACCGAGCGAGATAATTTTTTAAGGATTCGGGATTTGAGTGTTGAACTGCTGAAGTTTCAAATGAACTATGCACTTGACCAACCGCTAGAAGTGGCAGGAAAGATAGCCGATGCAAAAGTAGATTTAGATTTAGTGGGTTATAAAGAAGGTTGGGACTACAAAACCCGTTCTGACTATCGGGTATTAGAAGCGAACCAACGTCTACAAGCACTTAGCTTAAAAAATCAGTATGCGAGTGCACTTCCCACTCTATCTGCTTTTGCCAATTTGGGGTACTTCACTCAGTCAACAGACATTGCTGGAGTCTTTTCTACCACTTCAAATATCTCTGACAATGGTGAGGTTGGACCCGACAAGTGGTATGGTTATTCCCTTTTTGGTGTTTCACTGAACGTTCCGCTCTTTGGCGGTTTTCAGAAACATTTCAAAATTCAGCAAGAAAAACTAACGCTAAAAAAGGTCGAAAATGGCTTCAAAAGCCTCAAGCAAGGAATTGACCTCCAGGTCAGTCAAGCTACTACTAGTTTTCAAAATGCTATGACATCGCTCAGAGCTCAAAATGAAAATATGGATTTAGCCAGCAATGTGGCTCGTGTTACCAAGATAAAATACGAACAAGGCGTTGGCTCAAACCTGGAAGTAGTCGATGCTGAGAATAGCTTGCGTCAAGCACAGACTAATTATTATTCTGCGCTGTTCGATGCTATGATTGCCAAAGTAGATTTGGATAAAGCGTTCGGCAAATTAGTTCCTCCATCAAAAAATTAAAACCCACAAACACACCGATATGAAATCAAAATTGTACACAAAACTATTAGCCCTGCTAGTAATAGCTATTGTAGTCGCTGCTTGCAACGGATCTTCAAAAGACAAAGAAACACAGTTGAGAGACTTAAAGGCACAACAGGCCGCGTTGGCCACACAGATTAGTGAATTGGAAAAAGGAGTAGATACAAAAGCCCCAGAATCCGGAACAAGGCGCTCAAAAGAAGTCGGAGTTATTGAATTAACACCACGTCCTTTTGATCACTACATCACCACGCAAGGAGCTATCGAAGCCGTGGATAATATCTTAGTGAGTGCTAAAACGATGGGTATCATAACACAAGTATTTGTGCGTGAAGGAGATGTTGTGTCTAAAGGACAAACGCTTGCACAAATTGACAACTCGCTCACCTTGCGTGGAATGGAAGAGGTAAAATCGGGGTTAGATTTAGCCACCACCATTTATAATCGTCAAAAAAATCTTTGGGATCAAAAAATTGGAACTGAAGTCCAATATCTTCAAGCAAAGAATAACAAAGAAAGTTTGGAACGCAGATTAGCAACTATTAAGGAACAGTTAGACATGGCTCTTATTAAGTCGCCTATTAGCGGATCGGTTGATGCTGTTGATGTTAAGATTGGACAAAATGCCGCGCCTGGTGCTCCTGCTTTTCGCGTGGTAAGCAGCGATCGATTGAAATTCATTGCAAATGTTTCCGAAGCATATGTGACCGATGTTAAGAAAGGAAATAAAGTGCAGATTGCTTTTGGCGACTTGAACAAGTCAGTGAGTGGTCAAGTTACCTTCGTTGGAAAGGCCATCAATCAACTTTCTCGTACCTTTCCTGTTGAAATTGCATTGGCGAGCAATAACGATTTTCGCCCCAATATGTCTGGCGAGCTAAAGCTCATTTTTCATTCTGAGGAAGCGGCCATAGTGGTACCAGTGAATGTGGTGCAAGATATCAATGGACAGAAAGTCGTTTACACCGCAGAGACAGTTGACGGAAAACTAGTTGCCAAAAAGAATATCGTTAAGGTAATTGGCGTATATGGAAATCTTGCTCAGGTAAGTACATTGAAATCGGGCGACAAGATTATTACTGTTGGGTACCAAGGGTTGAATGATGGTGAATTGATTAAAATCTAAACAAGTAGTGAGATATGAGATTTGAGACGCTAGATTCTTATCTACTACCCCAATCCTTGTCTCACATCACACTACTCAATACTAAAAGAATATGAAAGACATCGAGAAAGAATTTGGCCCTACCAGTTGGGCGATCGACAATAAAGTAAGCATTTATGTGGCGACTGTGATCATCTGCTTGGCAGGTATGTTCACCTATGTCAGTTTGCCAAAGGAGAATTTTCCGGAAGTGGTTTTTCCACAAATTTTCGTGGCGACCATATATCCCGGTGCATCTCCCTCCGATATTGAAAACTTGATTTCGAAAGAAATTGAGAAAGAGGTGAAATCAATCTCAGGGGTAAAAAAGATAAAAAGCAATTCTGTACAGAGTTTTTCAAACGTGATAATAGAGTTTGAAACAGATATTGATGTGGCGAAAGCCAAGCAAGAGGTGAGTGATGCGGTAGATCGCGCCAAACCTAACTTGCCCTCTGATTTAAAAGATGATCCGCAAGTGATAGAAATCGATATATCGCAAGCACCAATCATGAACGTCAATCTTTCTGGTGATTATGACCTAACAACGCTAAAAAAGTATGCCGAACAGATGCAAGACGCCATAGAGGCGATACGTGAAATCAGGCGTGTAGATATTGTGGGAGCCCTGACACGCGAAATTCAAGTTAACATTAACATGTTTAAACTCGCCAGTGCTGGTGTAAGTTTAGATGATGTTCAGCAATCTATTGCTAGCGAAAACGTGATTATTCCTGGTGGCCAGCTTTCTGTAGACGGAATGAAACGCTCACTTACGGTAAATGGCGAATTTAAATCGGCAGAGCAATTGGCAAATGTTGTAGTAGGATCGACAAAAGGTGGTAAAATATATTTGAAGGATATTGCAGAGGTAATTGATTCTCATAAAGAGCAGGAAAGTTATGCAAGGCTAGATGAGAAAAACGTAATTACACTTAATGTCATCAAGCGAAGCGGTGAAAATTTGATTCTCGCTTCTGATCAGATCAACGCAATTGTTGAAAACTTTAGAACTAATATTCTTCCTCCAGGAACCGATATTACCATTACAGCCGATCAGTCCGACAATACCCGAACAACTCTTCATGATCTGATCAATACTATCATTATTGGTTTTGTGTTAGTGGTTATTATTCTAATGTTCTTCATGGGCGCTACGAACGCATTCTTCGTGGCGATGTCTGTTCCAATTTCCAGTTTCATCGCTTTCTTAGTATTCCCCACGCTAGGTTTCACCTTTAACCTGATGACGCTTTTCTCATTTCTTCTTGCATTGGGCATTGTGGTGGATGATGCGATTGTGGTGATAGAGAATACGCACCGTGTTTTTGATAACGGTAAAGTACCAATTCGGAAAGCCGCAAAGATTGCTGCGGGAGAGGTCTTTTTGCCAGTGTTATCAGGAACACTCGTTGTATTGGCTCCGTTTATTCCGTTGGCTTTTTGGCCAGGTGTGATTGGCAAGTTCATGGTCTATTTACCAATCACATTGATGGTAGCATTGCTTGCCTCGCTTTTGGTAGCGTATATAATAAACCCAGTATTTGCTGCGGACTTTATGACTGCTCACAATCACGACCACGAGAACAAAAGTAAGTTTACGCGCGGCTTTAAAATTACGGCTATTGTAATGGGCTCGCTGGCTCTTATGAGTTATTTAGTAGGTTGGTTTGGTATGGGCAATTTCACCGTGTTTATGTTCGGTGTCTACGCGCTGTACCATTTTTATTTGGTTCGTGTGATTTCCCATTTTCAAACAGACTTTTGGCCCGGTGTGCAAGAAGGATACAAGAGAATGGTCTCAAAACTTCTAGTTAGCTATCGCCCAATATGGGTAGTGGTAGGGGTAATTTTCCTATTTGTTTTTTCAATTGTTTTTACCGGAATCCGCAAGCCTCCAGTTGTTTTCTTTCCTACAGGAGATCCAAACTTTATTTTCGCTTATGTGACACTGCCAATTGGAACAGATCAAAAGGTGACTGACTCCGTAACTAACATTGTTGAAGAAAAAGTGGTTAGTGTGGTTGGTAGAAACAATCCAATGGTGGAATCGATCATTACAAATGTGGCAGTAGGCGCATCTGAAGATCAGTTTGCCGGTACCAATGCCCAGCCACATCTAGGTAAAGTAACTGTCGCCTTTGTGAATTTCGCGAAGCGTGAAAGTAAATCAACTAAGATTTATTTGGATAAAATCCGAGAAGCGGTAAAAGGTGTGAAGGGTGCAGAGATTTCTGTAAACCAAGAAGCCAATGGTCCACCAACAGGCAAGCCTGTTAATATTGAAATAGCGGCAGAAGATTTTGGCATATTGGTTTCAACAGCCAACAGCTTACAACGTTATCTCGATTCTCTTCAGGTACCAGGTGTGGAAGAGCTAAAGTCGGATTTTCAAAGTGATAAGCCTGAGATCATTGTATCGATTGATCGGGAGAAAGCCAATCGCGAAGGTATTTCCACCGCCCAAATTGGAATGGCTTTGAATACAGCGATCAACGGTAGGGAAGTTTCTAAGTTCCGAGATGAAAACGATGACTATGAGATCACGCTTAGAGTAGATGAAAAATATCGCAATGATATCAATACCTTGATGAATTTGCCGTTAACCTATCGTGATATGAGCATGGGTGGGCAAGTACGTCAAGTGCCCATGTCTGCCGTTGCGAAGGTAGATTATTCAAATAGTTTTGCAGGGATCAGACGAATTAATCAAAAACGAGTGATTACGCTTTCCTCAAACGTGCTGAGTGATTTTAATCCGAACAACGTAGTAGCGGATATCAACAGCAAGCTCTTGGGATTTAGTACGCCCGATGGTGTATCTATTAAGATGACAGGCGAACAGGAGGATCAAGCTGAAACGTCTAACTTTTTAGGAGTTGCTTTTTTCATCGCTTTTGGTTTAATCTTCATGATTTTGGTTACACAGTTCAACTCTACCAGTAGACCTGTCATTATAATGGCAGAAATCTTATTTAGTATTATCGGTGTGTTGATTGGATTCTCACTATTCAAAATGGAAATCTCCATTGTCATGTCTGGTGTGGGAGTGATGGCCTTAGCGGGAATTGTTGTTCGCAATGGAATTTTGTTGGTTGAGTTTACCGATTTGTTGCTGTCGCAGGGAATGGAGTTGCGAGAGGCGATTGCGGAGGCGGGAAAGACACGTATGACGCCCGTGATACTGACCGCTATGGCAGCAACTCTTGGATTGATTCCATTGGCTGTAGGTTTTAATATTGACTTCGTTACGTTATTTACCGAGTTTAATCCTCACATCTATTTTGGTGGCGATAACGTTGCCTTCTGGGGACCACTTTCATGGACAATGATCTTTGGTCTGATCTTCGGTACATTTTTAACCTTGTTTTTAGTTCCGGTTATGTACTTGTTGATAGCGAAATTGAAAATGAAGGTTTTTAAAAGGAACATGGTGGAAGTCTTACCTGTGGTAGAACCTGTAGAGATAAATTAATTGAAGGTTAACTAAAATACTATAAGGGCATCTTACGACAATGTTGTAAGATGCTTTTTGCTTTATGGGTAAACGATTTATGACAATTTTCATTTTTATCTTCATCTTCTTGACCATCGACTACTACTTTTTTCAAGGAGTATTGGTTGCGAGTAAGGGTTGGAATCCACTGTGGAAGTCTTTGATCCGATATGGTTTTTGGATTCCAACCCTATTGACGATACTTGCTTTATTCTGGTGGACGTTTGATGATCCTTACCGATACAGTTCTAATTTCAGAAACTGGATTATAACGGGTATAGTTGCCACTTACTTCTCAAAGATTGTGGGCATATTGTTTTTGTTTATAGATGATCTTCAAAGAGGGATCCGTTGGGTGTTTTCTTTTTTTCAAAAGAACCCATCATCAAATAGTACCGGAGAAATCATTTCAAGATCAGAGTTTTTATCTAAGACCGCATTGATTGCTGCTTCGGTTCCGTTAGGAGCATTTGCTTATGGAATTATTTCTGGGGCGCACGATTATAGAATTCGCAAAGTGGCAATCAAACTTCCGAATCTCCCTAAAGCCTTTGATGGGATCAAGATTGCACAATTATCTGATATCCATTCCGGTAGTTTTTGGAACAAGACAGCAGTAAAAGGCGGAGTAGAGATGGTGCTGAATGAAAAACCTGATGCAGTATTTTTTACTGGTGACTTGGTAAACAATGAATCGAGTGAGGTGAAGGAATACATGGATGTGTTTAATAAGCTTCGTGCGCCACTGGGTGTATTTTCAATTACCGGCAACCATGATTATGGAGATTACAAGAGTTGGGGTAGTAAAGAAGCAAAACAACAAAACTTCAAAGATTTGATTACCGCCCACAAAGAATTGGGCTTCGACCTACTACTTAACGAAAAGCGCTTTTTGGAACTAGGTGGTGAAAAGCTTGCTATTTTGGGCGTGGAAAATTGGGGAACGCGGTTTTCAAAACACGGCATATTGGATAAAGCCTATCTCGGGACTGAGGAGGCTTCAGTAAAATTATTACTGTCACATGATCCTACCCATTGGGACGCCCAGGTGCGGCCTACCTATAGGGACATTGATGTGATGTTTGCCGGACATACCCATGGCGCTCAGTTTGGAGTGAACATTGGCGACTTCACCTGGACGCCTGTCCAGCACGTTTACAGGCAATGGGGAGGACTCTATCAAGAAGATAGTCAGTACTTGTATGTCAATCGGGGGTTTGGGTATTTAGGGTATCCGGGCAGAGTAGGTATGCCTCCGGAGATTACTATTTTTGAGTTGAAGCGGGAAGGTTGATCGTTCTTTGATCAACCAACATATCTACAAGCTTTCTATATTTGTCTAAATTAAAACGACAGATATGAGTTTGAATTGGCATGGCGTTTTCCCGGCACTTACCACTAAGTTTACCGCAGATGACAAGCTAGATCTGCCGCTATTTGAAAAGAATCTTAGTGCTCAACTCGAGGCAGGTGTCAACGGCATTATTCTCGGAGGCACACTAGGCGAATCAAGTGTATTGAGTAATGAAGAGAAGTTTGATTTGCTTCGATTTGCAGTCGATAAGGTTGCTGGTAAAGTGCCTGTGATTATGAACATTGCAGAAGGAAGTACAAGGGAAGCAGTTAAGCTCGCAAACGAATCTGAAAAATGTGGAGGCAAAGGGCTTATGATGCTACCTCCGATGCGTTACAAATCAGATCATCGGGAAACCGTACAGTATTTTAAAGATGTTGCTAATTCAACGAGTTTGCCGATTATGATTTACAATAACCCTGTCGATTACAAGATTGAGGTTACGTTAGATATGTTTGCTGAGTTGGTAGAGAATAAAAATATACAAGCTGTTAAAGAATCAACCCGCGATGTGTCCAATGTCACACGAATGATCAATCGATTCGGTGACCGATTTAAAATTTTGTGCGGTGTAGATACCATTGCCATGGAAGAGCTCATGCTGGGTGCCCATGGTTGGGTGGCAGGTCTCGTTTGTGCATTTCCAAAAGAAACGGTGGCGGTCTACAAATTGACAAAGACAAATAAGATCGCAGAGGCGCTGGAAATTTACCGATGGTTTCTTCCATTGCTTGAATTGGACATCCACCCGAAATTAGTTCAATATATAAAGTTAGCTGAGAAGGAAGCAGGCATTGGTTCAGAGCATGTTCGCAGACCTCGGCTCACCTTAGTTGGGGAAGAAAGGGAAAGAATATTAAGAGTTATTCGAGAAGGTATCAGTAAGAGACCCAAATTATAAAAACAATCTTGATCCTTGAATCGAATATGGACGCAACGTTAGAGCAAGTAGAAGCTGCCTTACAAGAAGCACAAATTGCATTTCTTTCCTACAAGAACATCAACGGAAAGAAGAAGGCAGAATTTCTCCGCACCATTGCAGACGAAATGGAAGCGTTGGGAGGGGAGTTAGTGAGCACTGCCATGCGCGAAACCAATCTGCCAGAAGCTCGCATTATCGGTGAACGTGGAAGAACCACCGGGCAGTGTCGGATGTTTGCGGATCTGGTTGAGCAAGGTTCGTGGGTCGAAGCCAGAGTAGACACCGCTTTGCCTGATCGCACTCCATTGCCCAAGCCCGACATTCGGAAGATGTTAGTACCGATCGGACCGGTGGTCGTTTTTGGGGCGGCCAATTTTCCTTTGGCTTACTCAACAGCCGGTGGTGATACTGCTTCAGCGTTGGCTGCCGGTTGCCCCGTTATCGTAAAAGCTCATCCCGCACATGCAGAGACATCTGAACTTGTCGCAAGTGCTATCAAGAAAGCAATTGATAAAACAGGGATGCCTCAAGGTGTATTTCAACATTTACACAGAAACGGTTTTGAAGTCGGGCAGGCATTGGTGAAACATCCTCTTACCAAGGCAGTAGGTTTTACGGGTTCGTTAGCGGGGGGCAAAGCACTTTTTGATTTAGCTTGTCAACGAACCCAACCAATTCCAGTTTTCGCAGAGATGAGTAGCATCAATCCGGTGATCTTATTACCAGACACTTTGGGTCTACAGGCTGAGAAAATAGCAGCAGCTTTGGTCGGCTCCATTACGCAAGGTGTCGGGCAATTTTGCACTAATCCAGGGTTAATCGTAGCGATTGAAAATGAAGGACTAAATCGATTTATTAAATCTTTGTCAGAGGGAATCAACAATGCATTGCCGGGTATTATGCTTCATCAGGGAATAGCAGATAATTATAGTAAGCGCTTAGCTATTACACTGGAACAGAAAGGAGTTACGGTTGAAGGTCAATCCAGTTCTAATGCTACCGAAAATCAAGGCAAGCCTCTTGTGGCTTCTGTGTATGCTTCCATTTTTTTGAAAAATCCTTTGTTGGCGGAAGAAGTATTCGGTCCTTTTTCATTGATTGTAAAATGCAAGGACATTAATGAGCTTCATGCTATTGTAAATCAAATTAATGGTCAACTAACGACAAGTATTTTTGGCGATGAGGCCGAGATAGCAAAGTATTCTAGTTTAGTCAATATGTTGATTGAGAAAGCGGGTAGATTAATTATCAATGGAGTTCCAACAGGAGTGGAGGTCTGCCCTTCCATGAACCATGGTGGCCCATTTCCTGCAACAACGGATTCCCGTTTTACGGCTGTCGGAATAGATGCCATCAAGCGCTTTGCAAGGCCGGTGGCCTTTCAAAGTTTTCCGAACTCACTATTGCCTGAAGAATTGCAAGACGGGAATCCGTTGGGTATCTGGAGATTGTTTAATAATGAATGGAAGAAATAGTTGTTGGTTGTTCGTTAGTCGTTGCTTGCAAGCACGATTAACCAACAACGATCAACGAACAACGATAAGATGAATATTTTCAAATGTATTGATGCTCATACCTGTGGTAACCCTGTTCGATTGGTGGCAGAAGGAGGACCGAAGTTGGAAGGTAAGAACATGAGCGAAAAGCGTCAGCACTTTTTAAAAGAGTACGACTGGATACGCAAAGGCTTGATGTTTGAACCGCGTGGTCATGATATTATGAGTGGCAGTATTTTGTATCCCCCATCTGACCCCAAAAATGACGTTGGCGTTTTGTTTATTGAAACGAGTGGCTGTTTGCCTATGTGTGGACATGGCACGATAGGAACTGTTACTATCGCTATTGAAGAAGGCTTGGTCATTCCCAAAACTCCGGGCGTTCTAAACCTAGAAGTACCAGCAGGCTTAGTTCGTATTGAATACAAGCAAGAAGGAAAAAAGGTAAAATCAGTGAAGATTAGAAACGTGAAAGCTTTTTTGGCGGCTGAAAATATACAAGCCACTTGTCCTGATTTAGGAGAGATAAATTTGGATGTTGCTTATGGCGGAAATTTTTATGCTATTGTTGATGTGCAGGCAAATTTTAAAGGTATAGAACACCATACAGCCGATCAGTTAGTAAGCTGGAGTAGAGAACTACGGCAAGATATTAATAAGAAGCACACCTTTATCCATCCGGATGATTCAACGATCAACGGATGTAGCCATATCTTATGGACAGGCAAAGTGATTGACCCTAGTTCTACGGCTCGCAACGCAGTTTTCTATGGCGACAAAGCCATTGACCGCTCGCCATGCGGAACAGGTACTTCTGCTCGCCTCGCACAATGGTATACAAAAGGAAAGCTGAAACGGGGTGATGAATTTATTCACGAAAGCATCATCGGCTCAAAGTTTATAGGTCGCATAGAAGAAGAAACTGAATTGCATGGAAAGCCGGCCATTATTCCAAGCGTAGAAGGTTGGGCCAAGATTTATGGTCACAACACAATTTCTATCGATCCCGATGACGATCCGTATGCATACGGATTTCAAGTTTTATAAAAAAAAGTTAAATTTGAATTATGACAACAACCTATAAACTAAAAGCGAATGAACTTTCGGAGAACATCATTCAATCGATAAAAGATGCATTTCAAAGTAGAGAAATAGAAATTATAGTTTCAGATGCAATGACTGAAACCGACTATCTCTTATCAACCGAAAACAACAGGAATCAATTGTATAAGTCAATGGATGAGTTGGCAAAAGGAGAGGGAGTTCCCTTTACATTGGCCGAACTTCAGGAGAAGTACTTTAAATGAGAAAGATTCTCTTTAGTCCACTGGCTTTACAACAATTGGATGAGTGGAAGGAAGAAAATCCAAAAATAGCCTCTCGAATAATTATTTTGATTACTGCCATTTCAGAATCCCCTTTTTCAGGTATTGGTAAACCAGAGCCATTGAAACATTCCCTTCAAGGAAAATGGTCAAGAAGAATAACTCAGCAGCACCGGTTGATTTATGAGGTAACCAACGATTCAATTAACATTATTTCTTGTCGCTTCCACTATTGACTATGCGAGTTGGTGTTATTGGCGGTGGTATTATTGGGCTAAGTTCGGCTTATTATTTAACCAAGGCTGGTTATCAATGCACGATCATAGAGCAATCTGAAATGAAAGATGGTTGCTCATTTGGAAATGCGGGAATGATTGTACCTAGTCACCTGATTCCATTAGCAGCACCGGGCATGATCTCCAAAGGCATCCGATGGATGTTCAATTCAAAAAGTCCATTTTATGTAAAGCCTCGCCTTAGTGGAGATCTTATCAAATGGGGCTACCATTTTTACAAAAGTGCTACGAAAGAACATGTTGAGAGATCCGCACCTTCGTTAAAAGAAATTAGTTTACTCAGCAAGTCAATGTTTAAGCAACTGTCGACAGAACTTCCATTCGACTTTGGATATAATGAACGTGGACTATTGATGTTGTATCAAACTAGGGAAACGGAACACGAGGAAAAGGAGACAGCGGCACTAGCCAATTCACATGGCATTGAAGCTCACCTTATTTCTGCCCAAGAAGTTCAGAAACTTGAACCCGATGTTCAAGTAAACGTAAGGGGAGGGGTTTACTTTCCTGGCGATGCTCATGTTACTCCACAGCTTTTCGTGAATCAGCTGAAAACATACTTAAAAGAAAAAGGCGTTGTTATAAAAGACAAAACGGAAGTGATCGACTTTGTTATGGAGTCTGGCAAAATAAAGTCAGTAAAGACCGAGAACGAAGAGTTTAATTTTGATGAAGTTGTTTTGGCCACGGGAAGTTGGTCAGCGTTGATAGCGACTAAATTGAATTTGTCATTGCCGATGCAAGCAGGTAAAGGCTATAGTTTCACGATAGAGAATGTTCAAAAAAATACCAGGATTCCTTCTATTTTCTTAGAAGCACGAGTAGCGGTAACCCCAATGGGAAATACACTTCGATTTGGTGGCACCATGGAAATAACAGGAATCGATCACAGTATTAGTATGAACCGAGTACAAGGCATTGTCGATTCAATTCCTAAGTATTACCCTGAGATGAAAGTAGAGATTCCTAAGAGGGAAGAGATATGGCATGGATTGCGTCCATGTTCTCCCGATGGGCTTCCGTATATCGGGCGATCAAAGAAAATTAATAACTTAATAATCGCCACAGGCCATTCGATGATGGGGTTAAGCCTTGGTCCCGGCACAGGTATGTTAGTTAAAGAATTAGTTGCAAGAGAAAAGACTACGATGTCAATTGATAGATTCGATCCCCATCGATTCGATTAGGCGTATCCCATCAGTTTGTAAGTGATCATTCCTGTCCACTCGCGTGTAAGAATATGCCAATTTGAAAGGGTTCCAGCAGATGGAATGAACAAGACGTCTGGGGTATACCTTCTTTTATGCGAGAAGAAATCTGTACTAAACTCATCCACATTCCAGCCCAGTTTAGCAAAGCAAGCTTTTGATCTTCGAATATGAAACGCAGAAGTTATCAAAATGCAGTCCTCTGGTTTCACATTGTCCCCAAGCATTTTCGTTACAGCCAAGGCAGACTCCCGAGTATTTCTCGATGTGTTTTCAATGACAATATATTCTTTAGGCACACCCATAAGAATTAATACGTCTGCCATTTCATCCGCTTCTTGTTTCCTAACTTCATATAGTTTACCATTTCCTCCTGATACAAGAATTTTTTGAATACAGCCAAGCTTGTACAGTTGTAAGGTGTGGGTCACTCGATCAGCCCCTCTCCCAAAATACATTCGATCTGCTGGCTCCATTTCTGATTTCCCCACACCGGTAAGTACGATGCCGTAAGAATACTTTTTCTTAAGTTCAGCAAATGGTGTAGGAGGCACTTCCCATAGTAGCATGACCTCATTCCCAATAAAATCATTGCTAAATAGAAAAAGCAAAAAGACACCTGCAGTGCGCAATCTTTTTCTCCATAATTTCCTTTTTAAAAAAACAGCTACTAAAAAACAGGTGCAGATGACTACAATCGGCATTGTAAGATAGCTGAGTGTTTTGGATAGGAAGAAGAACATACCTTCTTACATTCGCTTTGGTATAGGATTAGAAATATTACTTAAGGTCTCAATCACCTTTCTGAGAATCTCCCAATAGAGCGCAATGGCTAGTACCAAGGTCATTGACCAAATAACCCCCAGATTGAAATAAAGGGTATCAATGTTTTGATTTAAAAAATGTTTAGCAGGCATATAGAACTGAGCGTCAAAGTCAACCATATGGCTCGGATCTGGATCTTTATAAATGGGATAAATCTTTTGAATAAGCTTTCCATCTTTTTCAATAATACGATTTGTTTCCATCGTGTTCCTAACTAGTTCGGTTATCGCTTCGTTTTGGTAGATCCTTTTTCGTGATTCGAATTCTTTCTCTTTCTCACTTGTATTGGTAAATTGACTAATCAACCTCTCTTTTTCCTGGTCAGCTTTATTATACCTATTGATATAGAATTTTTTCAACGCCTCTAAGAAAAAAACTGTTTTCTTGTAGACTAGTGTGTCAAATTTACCTGGGGCAAGACTTTGCAATTGTTCAAACTGAGCATTGATCACTCGTTGTTCTGTCTCAATCGCGAGATTTACCACTTGTAGTTGGCGGGTCACTTCCTTTTGGATTGACGGATCTGGATTAGCGTATTGCTGATTTATGAAATCAATCCGAGTTTCTATTTCAGGGATTAGGTATATTTTCTTGTAATCGGCATCTGCCATCAGTTTATCATATAGGTAGAATTGTTTTTCAAATTCATTGTCTTTAAACTGGCTTACCATCGCGGCTTCAAAAGCCCATCGGGATGCCATTAGGTCACCAACCAGCGGTACTGTTGAGGTGTTACCAATGATTGGATTAAGTTTATCAAACTTCACAACTACTCCACTTAGTATCAGTTGTGGTATTAGCAAAATCGGAATCAGTATGTAGATGGTGACAGCCGAATTGAAAGCAGACGATATGTTAAGACCCAATAAATTGGCAAAGCACGATACCGTGAAAAGAATACTCCAGTGGATGAGGAACATCCCCTCGATGCCGAGGATATAATTTGCCACCGCGACAAACAAAAATGTCTGGATGGCGGAGATCATAAACAGTATCATTATTTTTGATATGATATAACTGCTTCTGCTGAGGTGAAGAAATTTCTCTCGCTTGAGAATTTTTCGATCTCTGATGATCTCTTCTGCGCTTACCGTCAGTCCCATGAATAGAGCGACAATGACACTCATAAACAGGTGTGCTGGCATATTCAGGTTTTTACTGAATGCATACCCTTCCTTGAACGGATCATCTACATTGTAATAACGTACAATAAACGCCAGGATGAACGCCAGGAGGGGAGCTTCCAATAGATTAATGAACAAGTACTGTTTGTTACTTAGTTTTGAAAGTAAGTCGCGAGTGGAGAAGAGCTTTGTTTGTTTTAGCCACTTGGGTATTCGCAGGGTTGAGTGAGGTCTATCTGACGATGGGGCTACTAATGATATCTTGGTTTTTTTAAGAAAGGACTCATTCCATTGCTCTGGTGTAAATTTTCGGTCATTGGTAAAATCTCCAAACTCATTGATCACTTTTGTCTCAATGATGTTAAAAATTTGTTCTGGATTTACATTTCCACATGAATGACATTCACCTTCATCACTATTGATCAGATTGATGTTCTTTTTGAAGTACGTTACCGAATCAACTGGATTTCCATAGTAAATCTGGTAGCCTCCTGTATCCAAGATTACCAGCTTATCAAACATCTTGAATATGTCTGAAGAAGGTTGATGAATAACTGCAAACACTAGCTTTCCTTTTAGGGACAGTTCCTTTAAAAGATCAATAATGTTTTCAGAATCTCTGGATGAAAGCCCTGACGTGGGCTCATCCACAAACAAAACAGCAGGTTGGCGAAGTAGTTCTAGCCCGATGTTTAGTCTTTTTCGTTGGCCCCCACTAATTGTTTTTTGCAGCGGTGAGCCGACTTTCAGTTCCTTGGTCTGGGTAAGCCCCAAATCATTCAATGTTTTAATGACGAGCAAATCAATTTCTTCTTCATTCAGGTGACTGAAACAAAGTTTTGCTGCAAAATAGAGGTTCTGATAAACGGTTAGGTCTTCGATCAGTAGATCATCCTGAGGCACAAATCCGATCACGCCTTCGATCTGTTCTGGATTTTTGTGAATATCTATTCCGTTTATAAGTACTCTGCCCTTAGAAGGTTTTTCTGTGCCGTTTAAAACGTGAAGCAGTGTCGACTTACCCGCACCGCTGGCGCCCATCAACGCAACGAGATTACCAGATTCTTCTGAAATTACTACATCTCGCAGCCCGAGTTTACCGTTTTTAAACTCGTATGAGATTTTCTCTGCCTCAAAACTAGTTCGCGTGCCTTCAGATTGTTTTTTAAAAACATTTACAATTTCACCATAATAAACTGGGTCGGTCGTTCCCCAACGAAGCGTACTCCCTGTCCCAAGCACATTTATCAGCCCCGGTTTCTGAGGAACTCCATTGAGGTATACATCAGAATTGCCCAGATAGCGAAAAAACAAAATATCGGTGGCACGGATGTAGAGGATTGCAATGAAGCCATCCAACTCAGGCCGCGTGATTATTTTTGTGTTGCTGTTTCCGATATTATTTGAACACACTACAAGCACATTCTCATTATCGTAGTCATCTGGTTTCTTTGCTTCTAGAAACTGTTTGATTAAGTCGATATCTCCTGAGCTGATATTGAATGCCTTGCCAATAGTTTTTGAGATTTTTTCCTCGGCAGTCGAGATAATGCCATCGGCCATGATCAGGCTGATTAACTCCAGCATGATTACCATTTTCTGTTTCTGTGCCATTTCTTCATTGATGGAAGCACAGATTTTTAGAATGCTCTCTTCTTGGTTACCCCCCGTCAATTTTTCTGATGTTTCTCTTGCGAACTCATCAAAAAGATGTAGGTGATGTTCCATAGATTTGCGACCCACATGGTCGGCCAAAAAGGCTTGAATGTAGTCCCGTTCTTGTGTTGTAACGGAGTCTTCTTTTGCGACCATCGCAAACAATTTCATGACAGCTTTTAGGACGGGCTCACTCATACACTAGGGTTAAACAGTTGTATAAAAGTACGAAAGTTGAAATGCCAATAGAAACAAAAAAAGGGATTGGTTTCCACCAATCCCTTTTTGCAATTATTGAATGAGATTAGTCGGTAATATCTTTTCTCATCTTTTCAACAATCTTGGTGATTTCAATCAAATGCTTGTCGCTGAGTACCATAGCAGAGCTATTATTTTTGATTTGTTCTTCGATGTTAAGGGCACGGTAACTGGCCTGTAATGCAGCCAGATCGGCTTGAATAGTAGTAACTGGGTCAGATTGCTCAACGGTACTCAGCATTTTTACCAACTCATCAACCGATTTTTCTTGCTGAAGGATGATTCTAATAAGTGGTGTAAGAACCAAGTTGCGTTGATCATTCTCCAAGAGATCTTTTGGATAAGTCTTAATCAAGCCAGTTGAAATGAAAAGACTCTCGATAAAACTTCCGGTCAACACCATCGCAGCTAATTTATTACGGCTATCGTTCTTTAAGTATTTGTCCGTTTTTTGAACAGCACTGTTCAATAGGGAGGCTAATGAATCTTTGTTTGAGATGTTTGCTTCAAACTGTTTTAAGATTTCATTATCAAAAGAGCCAACTACGCCTAAGTTGTCAGCCAACTTTCGTGCTGCACCCAGGTAATCAATAGCTTTTTGCGTTTTATCATATGAACTCAAATAGCCAATATCTGCAACGTAGGCACCCAAATTCAAAGCTGCTTTGTCGGTTCTGGTCATGTATTGATCTACTTTCTTAACGTCAGTCAAAAGGCTCTGATTAAACTCTGCCCCTGTTGCTTGCAACAAATACGGTATCTCAGAAGGAGAGGGGATATTGTATACGACATCTTTGATTTGGTCTTTCAGCGACTCTTCAGCTTGCTTGAATTCATCAGAGTTTTGTTCTTCTTGCTTGCTAGAAGAACCACAAGAGGCTAATAAAGAGGCAGTTGCGATAAATAGTAGATAGAGACTTAAACGGGTTAATTTCATGGGTATTAGGTTTAACATTCAATTTTAGCACATTTTTCGTAACCAATAAACTCGTTTGGCTTTTATTTTATCAGTTTTACAAATACTTAAGATCAAAAATCCGGATCAAGCCCAAATTTATCCCTCATCTCTAAAAGTAGCGGATTTTTTTGAGCCATAGCTTCGAACTTTTCCTTATTAGTGTAGATCATTTTATTGGCTGCCACTTCAAACATAAGGCTTCTCAGTTGTAGGCTATTGTTGCTGAGGCTTTCCCGTAGGTAAGAAACTAAGTCTGTCTTCATAGATTGGAGCAGTGGCTCTTCAACAGGATTATTTAGATGAATAACAAGTGTATTCCCCTCCCTAAGATAACCCCTGCTAAGAAGCTGATAGGTGGCCGCCTGGTCTTTTCGCGATTCTGCTAGTTTACTCCATACCTCTGATAATTCATCGTCTGTAAACGGCTTATCGGGAGAAGATGACTTTGGTTTTTCATCGGTTACTACTTCTTTACTCACGGCAGGCTTAAACAGATTACCTAAGTTAAGCGTGGTTTTTGGCTTTGCTTCTTTTGGCTCGTGAAATGTTGTTACTTTCTCTTTAACAGGTTCCTGAATCTTGGATTCTGCTTTTGTTTCCCTTGTTGGCGTAGCGTTTTGTTGTTCGAGAGGTGTTGGGCTTGCGACCAGTTCGGGAACAGGCTCTGTGCTTAATTCAATTTTTTTTTTACCGCCTCGGTGCTAGGGGCGGTTACTTGGGTAAATACGGCATTTACATGAGCCATTTTCATCAAGGCGAGTTCCACCGTAAGCCGCTGATTTTTGCTTCCTTTATACTGGATGTCGGATTGGTTAGCAATACTAAGCCACGAAAGGAGCAGCGACTGAGAGCAGGCTTGAGCTTGTTGTAAATACCTTTTCTTGATGCTGTCAGGTACTTCCATTAGGTTGATGGTGCGGGCATCTTGAGAAACCATCAAGTTTCGGATGTGCTCACTTAGGCCCACAATAAAATTATGACCATCAAAACCCTTTCGCAAGATTTCATCTAATTCTAGAAGAGGCTGTGACGGGTTTTCGGCCAATAAGCCATCGACCACTCGGAAATAGTAGTCATAGTCTAAAATGTGAAGATTGTTGATTACATCTTTGAAGGTTACCTCTTTTCCAGAAGAGAAAGTGACCATTAAATCAAAAATGGACAAGCCGTCTCGAAGAGCACCATCGGCCTTTTGTGCGATGAGATGCAAGGCTTCTTCTTCAACCTTTATTTTTTCCTGATCCGCTACCTTCTTTAGCTGCTTAGCGATGTCTGAAATTTGAATTCTGTTGAAATCAAAAATCTGGCAACGCGATAGGATCGTAGGAATTACCTTATGCTTCTCGGTAGTGGCTAAGATAAATATGGCATAGGAGGGAGGCTCTTCTAACGTCTTCAAAAAGGCATTGAAGGCAGAGTTAGAAAGCATGTGCACCTCGTCTATGATGTACACCTTAAATTTTCCGAATTGAGGTGGATAGCGAACTTGATCAATTAGGTTTCTGATATCCTCGACCGAATTGTTTGAGGCCGCATCTAACTCGAAAATGTTTAGCGAGTTGACTTCAGCTTTTTCTTCGAAGCCGTTGATCATTCTGGCTACAATACGCGCACAAGTTGTTTTTCCTACACCTCTCGGTCCGCAAAAAAGTAAGGCCTGCGCCAGCTTATTGTTGTCAATGGCGTTTTTAAGTGTTGTAGTAATGTGCTCTTGTCCAACCACTTCGGCAAAGCCAAGCGGACGATATTTACGGGCAGAGACAACAAAACTTTCCATGGGCTGCAAGATAGTCCAATTTCACAATTTGAAAATGCAATAATTTGAAAATTGGCTGCTCTTCGTTTGGTGTGAGGTAATTTCTAAATTTTCTCTAGCATAATCGCCAGAAAAGTTTTTACGGCATCGATATAGTTACCTACACGGATGTTTTCATTCTCCGTGTGCTGATTGTTGTCGGCATTTACGGTAGGCACAGCTACGGCTGGAATACCCAGTGTTGTGACAAATGGTGAAATTGGAATCGACCCCCCGGCAGTGCGAATCTTAATCGGCTCTTTTCCAAATGCCGTGAACATGGCTTTGCTTAGCCATTTGCCACACTCAGAATCAAAAGGTGTTTGAAAAGCCAGATAAGAAATCTTTGCTTGAAAATTTACAATTCTGGGATAGGTTAATCTTTCCTCCTCAGTAGGGTCACGATCAATAACGTAGTAGCCTTTCGACTCCACGTGTTTTCTTACCAATTCGATGAGTCGTTTTGGGTCACTGCTCGGCACTAGTCGAATGTCAATTTCGGCAACTGCCTTGGCTGGAATTAACGTTCTCGCTTGGTCACCAACATAAAGTGCATCAAGTCCTCGTATGTTCAGTGTGGGATATTGCAATGACTCTTGAAAATTAGCTCCAATTTTATCGGGCTCGGCAATGCCTAAAAATTTTTTAATTTCATTTTCATCATCAGGAACTTTCGACAGTACATTCTTTTCTTCATTTGTTAAAATGACTCCATCATAAAACCCGGGAATTGTAACACGACCTTCTTCATCCTTCATTGAACTGAGCAGTTGTGCCAGACGCAAAGCAGGATTGGGAGTATAGTTGCCATAGTTGCCGCTGTGCACCGGTGTACGCGGTCCTTGTACTGTCAGTGTAATCTCGCAGATGCCTCTCGCGCCAAACGACAGCGTTGGTTCATTGCTCACGTGCCTTGGCCCATCAAAGATGATAAGACGATCTGCGGCTAATTCTTTTTTGTAGTCTGCCACCGCCAGTGGCAGGTGAGGTGAACCAAGTTCTTCCTCAAAGTCCATAATTACCTTCAGGTTGTAGTTCGGTTCTAATTTTAATTCTTTCAATGCATCCAAGGAGGCAATAAATGCCATGGCAGGCCCTTTGGCATCTGAGGCTGAACGGACAAAAATCCGCCAGTCGCGGTTTATGGCTCCCGACTTTAGTTTTTGAAACGGAAGGGTGTTCCACTTTCCGGCTGCATCTTTTTCTTTTAGTGTTGGATTCCAGGGGCTATCCTGATCCCATTTAGTTGCGTCTACCGGCTGGCCATCGATTTGCAAATAAACCAACACGGTTATGGGAGTCTTCCCACCTACCTGTTTTGCTGTTGTCTTGCGCTCTGCTAAAAGTAGAGGAACAGTTGCTGTTTTTAATCGTTGAGTAGTAAATCCACGCTTTGCAAAGGCAGCCTCACACCACAGAACATTTTTTTCAATATCTACTGGGAAATGAGCATCGTTAGGCAAATGATGTAGTTCATAGAATTCATCAAATGAGTTGATCGCAAATTTTTCCGCGACCGCATCTAAATTCAAGTTCTTAGGTCGCTGCCCGAAGACCTGGCTGCAGAAATGAATGGCAACAAGAATAAGCAGAAAACATTTTTTCATTTCGATGTGGGGTATTTGGGTTAGCTACTTGGTTAAATACTGTGGGGGCAATGGGAAACCCATACTCTCAGCACACCAAAATATCGTCACGATGTAATACCGATCCTTGTCTTTGAATAGCTGAATGCTATTGATGCCACGATTTGTTACCGGCCCATCTTTTTTCTCCTTCGTCTCGTATGTACTAAAGGCATGAGTCACCGTACCATAACTTTCTGACTTGCGACTTAGCTCACGCTCGAAAAAGCCCGTTGGTATGCGCGACTGAAACAGCTGAACATATTCTTCAGCTGTCAAGGGCTTAATTGTTAGATCGCCCGTATCACTTTTACGTGTAGGAATAAGTCGACCCTCAGGTTTAAATAGAAATCGAAACCGATCCCAGTCACGTGGTGCATTTGGCTCTCCAGAAATTACTTCGTACAACGCTTTGATGATCGCATCTTCTGTTTTAACATCCTTTAAATAATCGACAGCTTGACCGTTTGCTAACCATGACAAGGTCAAAAAAAAGGTAACTAAGAAAATTTGTTTCATGGAATTGGATTTATCCAAGTGCTTTTACGCCAGGCAATACTTTTCCCTCGAAATACTCTAACAGAGCGCCACCACCTGTCGATACGTAACTTACTTTATCTTCAAAGCCAAATTTGGCAACGGCTGCAGCTGAATCGCCACCGCCAATCAGAGAGAAAGCGCCTTTCTCCGTTGCTTTCACCACAGATTCTGCTACGGCTTTCGTTCCTTTTTCAAACTTTTCCATTTCAAAAACACCCATGGGGCCGTTCCATAAAATGGTTTTCGATTCTTCGATCACACGGGCAAAGACAACCTGAGCCTGCGGCCCGATATCCAAGCCCATCCAACCTGCCTCAATCGAATTGTTGTTGGAGATCTTTGTGTTGGCATTTGCGTCAAACTTATCAGCAACAATAGAGTCAATGGGCAAATGAAGTTCCACACCCTTTGCTTTTGCTTTTTGAATCAATTCTTTGGCGAGATCAAGTTTATCTTCCTCTACCAATGAGTTCCCAATATTTCCACCCAAAGCCTTAAAAAAAGTATAGGCCATTCCACCACCAATGATTAGGTGATTGACTTTATCGAGCAGTTTCTCAATGATCAAAATTTTGTCAGATATTTTTGCACCTCCCATAATGGCTGTAAATGGCTTTACTGCATTTCCCAATACCTTTTCGGCATTATCCAATTCAGCGGCCATTACATAACCGGCACATTTTTCCTGAAAGAACTGAGCTACAATGGTTGTTGATGCATGAGCGCGATGAGCTGTGCCAAAAGCATCGTTGACATAAACATCTCCGTGCTTTGCTAATTTCTCCGCGAAAGCGAGATCGCCCTTTTCTTCTTGTTTATAAAAGCGCAGATTTTCCAATAGGAGAACTTCGCCTGGTTTTAGTGACGCTGAAAGTTGATTGGCTTGTTCGCCAATACAATCCGTTGCGAACTTCACAGAAGTACCCAACAGTTTTTCTACGGTTGCAATGGTATGCTTCAAGGAATATTTTTCCTCAGGCCCTTCTTTTGGTCTTCCTAAGTGTGACATTAAAACGCAGCTGCCTCCATCAGCTAAAATCTTTTTTAGGGTGGGGATGGTGGCGCGAATGCGGTTGTCGTCAGTAACGTTAAAACTTTTATCTAACGGCACATTAAAGTCTACTCGAATGAGCGCACGTTTGTTTTTGAAATTGATGTCGTTGAGAGTTTTCATTTTAGAAAATAATATAGATGTCAGAATTTAGAATTTCGAATCTTGATGGCAACCGGTAACGGACTCAGTCGCCAAAACTAATGCCTAATCCTTTTGCAGCCTTGACGATGTATCCATCTTTTTCTACGAAGTTATACTTCTCGGTTGCTTCCTCGAGCGTCACCGATGAGATAGCGTTATTTTTTAGCGTAACCATTCTGCCAAAGTTACCTTCGAGTAAAAGCTCTACCGCTTTTACTCCAAACAGTGTAGCAAGCACCCTATCAAAAGCGGTGGGGCTGCCGCCCCGCTGCACGTGACCAAGTACTGTCTCTCTAATTTCCGCTTCGCACCCAGCATCTTTCAGTTGTTTGGAAAGTTGATAAGCTACTCCACCCAAGCGCACGTGCTCTGATCCTTTCGATCCTTGTGACGACACTATGGTGCCGTCTTTTGCTTTGGCGCCTTCTGAAATGACGATGTTAACAAAGCCCTGACCATTTATGTAACGTGACTGAATCTTCTTCACGATTTTTTGGATGTCATAGGGGATTTCTGGAATAAGACAAATTTCCGCACCTCCTGCGATGGCGGTATGAAGAGCAATCCATCCCGCATCGCGACCCATTACTTCCATGATCATAACCCGATCGTGACTTTCGGCAGTCGTAACTAATTTATCGAAGCTATCGGTCGCAATTTGCACGGCCGTTTGAAATCCAAATGTCATATCGGTGGCCGACAAATCGTTATCAATCGTTTTCGGAACTCCAATAATGTTTAAACCTCTCTTGTAAAGTGCCTGCGATATTTTTTGAGAGCCATCTCCCCCAATGTTGATGACGGCATCAAAACCTAATTCTTTAATTCTCTTTACCAATTCTTCCGATCGGTCAATGAATTTGATAGTGCCATCTGGCTGCGTAACAGGAAAATGAATGGGATTGCCCTTGTTAGTAGTTTTGAGAATTGTGCCACCCCGTACGTGAATTCCTGCTGTTTTACTTCGACTGAGTTTGATCAATTCGGTCGGCTCACTAAACACGCCATTAAATGCTTCGATGCTGCCATATACTTCCCAATTTTTTTCTTTGCGAGCTCTTTTGGCAATTCCTCGTATGACTGCGTTAAGTCCGGGGCAATCACCACCACCTGTTAGTACTAATAGTTTTTTAGGTTTTTCCATGCTTCTATTTTAGGGATGGAAAGGTAGTAAAAAAGACTATTTCAAAGAGATTATTTACCGATCGATTTCAGCGGATGCTCTCCGCAATCGATCGTTGATGGCTCGACCCAACCCCACGTCAGGCACTTCCTCTGCTACGATTATCTCAACGTTAAGTTGGTCAAGCTCGCGGAGGTAAGAAAATAAGTTTTGTGCAGCTGTAACAACATTGCCAGTAGGAGAGAGGATTCTTTGATGACCTGGTTCTATTTCGTTTCGCCATTCGTTAAAGGCTAAAACGCCAACATGGTTCGAACCGTAGATATTCATCAATTTTTTCAAATCGCCCAAGACCAATTTCTTTTTGGGCGAGTAGTGGCTCTGCAATTGGCCGGGTGCTTTCGGGTTGGAAGTGGAATGGAGTTGGACACTTAATTTCCCAGCGACTGATTCTATTTCTTCCACGCTCAAACCGCCCATTCTTAAGATTTGCGGCAGGCCATTTTCAAATCCAACAATGGTAGACTCAATTCCAACGGTACACTCCCCACCGTCCAAAATGTATTGAATTTTTTCTCCTAGTTGGTCATTGACGTGCGATGCCTTTGTTGGGCTTATATAGCCAAATGGGTTGGCGCTGGGTGCAGCCAATGGGAAAGATAGTTCTCTTAATAGTCGATTGGTCAATGTATGTGCGGGACAACGAATTCCCACTGTATCGATACCCGAAGTGACGAGGTCAGGGATGTTTTTTTTTCTTGGTAACACCAATGTAAGTGGCCCCGGCCAAAAAGCCTGTGCTAGTTTGGTTGCGAGTGGAGGTATGTTTTCCACATACGCACCCATCGAACTAATATCAGCAACATGGATAATCAACGGATCAAAAAAAGGCCTATCCTTTACCTGGAAAATTTTTGCAACGGACGCAACATTCAACGCATTACCGGCAAGCCCGTAAACCGTTTCGGTGGGGATGCCAACGAGCTCACCGTTTTCAAGAAGTGCTTTGGCTTTGCGGATGTCAGTACCAATTTCGGCCATGCCGCAAAGCTAAGACGTTCAAGCTAAATTTTTTTCGCTCATTCGAAGTACAGACCTTTCTGTAGTATAATTTTTTAGCTGATCAATCGGAATCCACTTTACATCGTGCGATTCTTCGCTGACGATAACCCGCTCATTTTCATCAGCCCGAAGTAAAAATCGAATGTCGTAGTGCTGGTGTTCCGGGAAATCTTTGCGCGCAGGAATCGTGTGAATATCTATATCAAAAATAGATCCTTCAATTCTAAAATTCATGAGTCCTGTTTCTTCCTCTGCTTCGCGCTGAGCCACCGCAAGTACGTTTTCATCACCATCAGCATGTCCTCCAGGCTGCACCCACTTGTTGAGCTTGGCATGGTGGACCAACAACGTTTTCGTTGCATCGCTATTGACGACCCAGGCCGACCCCGTAATGTGGCCGGGTAAATGCGTGCGTTGAAAGGCGTTGGCGGCTTTTAATAATTCTAAGAATTGACTTTTATAATGTTGTTCTTCTTGAAAAGAACTCAAATAATTTTCAAGCAGTCGAATGAGTGCTTTTCTATCCATAGGTACACCACTTGCTTTTTTTCGAATTCATCATTGGATAACAATAGTCACTTTGTTGAACTTGCCCTCTTCCAGTTTACCGATTTTTTCGCCACCACCTGTGTTGTCTCTATCACCTTTCTTTACAAGCACAAAGTAAGCGGATGCTTTTATTTTCTTAAAGCGGTAGTTGCCCTTGGCATCCGTACTCCCTTCGGCCACCGGGTTGGTTTCTTTGTTATAGTTTTCTTCCGTTTCAAAAAGTTTGATACTGGCACCTTCTACTGTGTTGCCCAACTCATCTCTTACGGTAACTGTTAGTGAAGTGTTAATCAACTGTGCGGGTCGTGGTGCAAATGAACTAGTCAAGAGTGTCATCGCAATAAAAAAAACGAGAAGTTTCATAGGTGTATATTTTATCGAAGTAAGACAATTCCACCACGTTGTTCTTTTATCCCCTCTTCAGGCCGGAACGAACTTTGGTACTTAATTACATAGGAGTAGGTGCCGCCAGGTGCCGGTAATCCTGGGTTATTTCCATATCCACCATTCCAACGGAAGTCTTTCTTAGTATCGGAGAAAACCAGCTCTCCCCAACGATTAAAGATAGCCACTTCAAAATTGTCAGTAATGAAAAAGCTGTAGACAAAGAATTCTTTGTTCAACGAGTTGATCGCGTTACCAGGACGGAATGCATTGGGGCCTACAATTTTTGGAATGCACTCATTTAACACTTCTGTGTTATCCGAATTTGAGCAGCCAAAAGAATTCGTTAAATCTACCTGGTAAATGCCTTCGCTGGTAGCGGTCAAAACTCGGTTGGTAAAATTAATAATGATGTCATTTTTCAACCAATTATAAGTCGTGAACGTACCTGGATTTAAATCAACTTGGGACGTCTTTGGATCTTTGTTGTCTGGGTCATTGCAAATAATCACTCGATCAGGTAATTCGCCTTGAGGAATAGGTGCTTTGATCACTTGAATAGATGCAGTGGCATTGCAGGTGGCTTTACTGATGGTTACTCGGTAAGTGCCTTCTCGATTATCACTGAGTGTGGCCGTAGATTGACCTGCAATGGTTGTACCATTAAAGGCCCATGCGTAAGAAATGCCAGTGGCTGTGGTGATGGAAGTAAGAGTAAAATCCTTATTGTCCTGACAAGCCTGCGTTCCCGTAACTGCCGCATCGACTGGACCACTCACCTGCACCGGCTTTGCTGCAGAGCGAACGAAGCAGCCGCTAACGGCATCCACCACTTCTACCGCGTAGCTTGCTCCATCTTCACTTTGACCTAATGTGATTAACCGTCCACCCAATGTAGGTTGAAAAACGCCAGCCTTGAACCAGCGATAGGTAAAGTTTCCAACAGGAATGGCAGTAAGAACCACTTGATTGGAGCAGCCATTACTCTGACTAAAGTCTGGATTAATGACAGTGGGAATTGTGATTGCAGCGCTGACTGATCCGGGACAGGCAGCAGTAAGATCAGATACGGTATAAGTAACTACCGTCCCGGCAATACCAGTTATTTGAATGCTTGAACCATTTGTTGGGCCAACGATACTTCCGGGTACACTAGTAGTCCAGCTATAGGTTGTGCCGCCAGAAGCCGATAGAGTGAGGCAATTTTGAGAAATAGAAATGACTGGAGCAGGTACTGGATTAACAGTTACAGAACGAGCAACGGTGCATAAACCTACATCTCTTACTTCAATAATATATGTGCCTTGGGGAAGAGGGCTTGTGTTGAAGTTTGTCCGCGTAGGCGAGAAGATTGTTGGACCTTCTATCAGGGCAGTGGTAGCAGAGTTTGTGATCTGGAAGCGATTCAATTGAACCGATGGAGCAGTTGTTACATTAAGAGTAACAGGGTCACAATTTGTTCCTACTATCGAAGTATTAAAAGTGTAAGGTGCTGGATCGCTTAATGGAATTGCAGTCGAAATGGTACATCCCGAAATTTGATCTTGCACAATTCCAGAAACGGCTCCGGCTCTTACCCCCGGCAATGGACCAATGGTGGTTGGCGCAGTCTGATCAAATCCCTGTTGATTAAAGGAAGTCCCACTAACAAAGAAGGAATAAGGACCACCCGCAGGTGTTGAACTGTTCAGGTTCAGTGTAACAGTACCAGTTGCCGTATTGCAGCTTGTAGGATTGGTGCCACTTAAGGTAAAGCTTGGTGAAACCTTAACGGTATAGGTCTTAGAGTCCGTAGCAGTACACAATGTAACGGGGTCAGTAACGGTCACTCCATAGGTCAGAACAGCGGGTAGTGAAGTATCTACCACCTGGGTAGCTAACGTATTTCCATTCGGTGCTCCGTTCAACGTCCAAACGAAACTAGCCCCTGAGTTAAACGCGTTTAAATTGGGCGTGGTGTTGTCCTCACACACTGTAAGGTCGGGACCTAAGTCTAAAACTGGGCGGTTATTGACAACAAGACCATTTGCTGTTGCAGTACAACCATTAACATCTGTGATTGTTACTGAAACTCTCGCTGGATTATTGATGACGATCGTCTTCGTGGTAGCACCACTATTCCACAAGTAACCTACAATTGAAATTAGATTGCCGGAATTCGCATCCAATGTTATCGGACCGTTGCATAAAGCGCTAGCAGGCGCGAGGGTTGGTCTCGCTGGGGCTGGATTTATCGTAATTTGTTTGGTTATCTCTATGGGTGGTTTCCCTTCTGCAATTAAGCATCTATTATTGATTTGGAATGTTACCGTATATGTATTTGGTAATAGTGGGTTAGGTAAAGTATAGAGATGATTGGGTGAGAGTTCAGTGCTTGTTGCACCATCACCGAAAGTCCAAAAGAATGTATCAATCGCATCGGTGGGCGTTCCATTAAATCTCGTGGTATCGCCTGAGCAAATACCAGTGAAGCTAAAACCGGGACCCCCAAACCCGTTGCCTTGTTGTTGGATAAAATTGGGCAGACCCAATTTACTCGTACCTGGGGATAACGGAGGAGGGGCACTAAAATTAAATGAAGTCGGAGTGCTAATTTTATTTTCATTTGGCTGAAAGGAACCTAGCTGCGTGGCATTGTTAATGGCCATATAGATTTGCCCATCTGGTGCAATTTGCAAAGCACCCATCTCGATCGGTCGTTGTATTGGACTTGGTGGCACCAAAACCGGAATTTGAACATCGAGGGAATCAAGATAGTATTCATACAACGCGGAAGGACTGGGAGATCCTTTAATGGTCGCAAAAAGTTTTCTTCCTCCGGGTGAGAATTCTACGCCATAAACCTGACCGGCAGACTGGTTCATGTCAACTCTTCTAAAATTGCTAATTATACCTGTCGAGTCATTCAATTGAAAAAGCTCAATCATATTACTTGTGCCAGGCGTTGAAAGCGGCACAGCTAAATTATTGCGTACTCCGAGCTTCATATAACCCTGCCCGTTTTCTTTTGAGGTAAAAGAATGTGGCGATCCGATGTCCGAGTAAACAGCAGCTCCAATACCCTGATTGGAAATTGGATACGTTCGGAATGTACTATTCCCATATTCGTGTGCAACGAGCCACCGCCCGTTTGCTGTGATGCGTTCAGTGCTCTTGGAAAACAATAGAATATTTTTTTGTGTGAGTGCACCGTTTCCTCCGTTTTGTTTCAAATCAAAAATAGAATACCGCAATTCATTCAATGATGTGCCGGTAATTTCCTGTGTGGTGAAAATATAGTAGAGCGTTTCATCACCGGGTACAGGCACAATCAAAGAAGATTGTGATGAGGTTTTATCTCCTCCAATCCCCGTATCAATGAGTGTATTTGTTTTGTCATAGACGTTCGATCCATCGGTATAAAAGATGGCCTTTCCGTTTCGATCACAGACAATTGCGCACCCAGCAGGTGCGTCCATGGCGCTTGTGTTAAGGGCTTTTGGAGGAGATACATTGAAGTCTATTCCGGCCTTATTTCCGAAGTACCAGATATTGCTCCGCTGATCACTTAATCCATACTCTTTTACATTCACCCCTGCATACGTGGAGCATCCAGTTGTTCCATCAGTAGCGACTACATAATAATAGCCTGCAGAATCTGGAAAGAATCTCGCGTTCATGGTTTTCCCATCTGACCAAGAGAATTGCGGGGTTCCTGTGCCTCCAGTTGTTTTTGCAGTAACTGAGAAGTTATCAAGTGTGCAATCTTTGGGCTTTTGATTAACCGGTAATTGACATTTACATGCAGTTGTGTCTTGCACTAGCTGTAACTCTAAAGTAAACGCGTTAATAGTAACCGGCTGTGTTACGGTTCTTCGTTGGCCCTGATAAAACGCTGTCAGTTGTACGTTGAACGTTTGAGCTTGGGCGTAGGTATGCACGGGACTCCAAGCGCCAGAAGTATTCGTATCTCCAAAATTCCATCGGAGGCTATCAGCGTTCGGAGTTACGTTTGGGAAAAATGATACCGGATTATTTTGACAGGTACCGGCACTAGTAAAACTGACCGTTAGGTTTACGTTCGCCTGTGGCAAGAAGGAAGGAAATTGAGTACCACTAAAATTGGTTGTGCCAAACGGCTGGAGTGTCTTAATTACCTGCGAGGCAATCGTGTCGGTTTTCGAAAATTTTTCAATCAAGAACGGACCGCCACTTGCCGATTGGTAGAGATGATAGATAGCACTGTCGGGAGCTAGCTGAAGTCCATAACTACGAAACACCGGAGCTGGCAAAACGGACGTAAGTGTAAAATTGGGATTTAGGAAATCGTATTGTAATACGTCCGCAGCGACCCCGGTTTCACCGATCCGTGAGACATAAAGGTATTGCCCTCCTTTGATATCCCATTGAATATCGTACATGGACTGTGTAGTTGCTGTAACTATTCCAGTGTTTAGGATATATCTATCAAATGAAATCACGCCCAATGTTGGATCAAAATTCAGAATAAGTGCATCGTCACCAGGTGTTTGAACCGCGACTGCCAATTTTCTCAATTTGTGATTATAAGAAAAATTGGAAACCGACACCGGTATCGGAGTAGGGCCAAGTGGTGGAGTTGAGGTAGTTACAAATGCGCCTGAGGTGTAGCTTGCGGCATTAATCAGCGTAGCTGAAAAAACGGCAGAACCATTTTGATGTGTGATCAACCAGTAATCGGTTCCGTTTGCGTGGGGAACCATGATCATTCCTTCCGAGCGATTGGTTAAGCCACCAATCGGAGCATTTTTATTTAACACCTCGACATTTCCCTGCGGGGGAGCTGGAAATACTGCGTTGCCAAAAAGCGCCATGTCTACTACACTTCGTGTAATTGTTCCGCCAGTTGCGAAATTGGCATTGTTTGCAAATAGAAAATACTTGTTAGGCTGCCCGGGTACAGGGCTTATTATTACAGGTTGGTTGGCCGAACTATTTCCAAGCAATCCGCTACCGTTTAGCATAAGTAGATGGTGGCTGTCGTATACTCGCAATCCATCTGAATAAAATAGCAGATTAGATGTGGCAGGGTCAGTTGCTACCGCACTTCCACCTGCGCCAAACGGAATGGCTTGATTTGTTACTTGTTGGGGCAGGTTGGTGCCTCGATTAAATCGTATACCGTCCGAAGTGCTGCCGAAATACCAATTGTGTTGGGCAAGGTTTTGACCAATCGAATAGGAAGCGAATAAGGAGAAAATAAATACGATGCTTAACCTGATTGCCATTCTGCTTGTTAATTTACCCTTCATGTGCTTTCATGTGCTTTCTACTCCTAAACTTATTCATACGGACAGATTAACTCAAATATAAAACGCTCGAACCACACTAAAGTATACAATTTGAGTGAAAATATCGTTAACAAGATTCGATGGTATTTACCATATAACTTTTTTTAATGTCGGCCATCCGTTTAAATTTGCTTTATTGGAAAAGAATAAACTGGGATTGTTCATGTTATCGAAAAAAATAGGTGTTTGTGCTGGGTTGATACTTTTGATGTCATTCTCGGTAACTGGGCAAGATCCTCAATTCTCGCAGTTCTACGCGGCACCTTTGTATCTCAATCCAGCGTTTGCTGGCTCCACCAACCAAAATCGGGTTGGCCTGAACTATCGTAATCAATGGCCCGCGATTGACGCTAACTTTAACACATTCTCTGCTTTCGCGGATTTTTACATTGAAAGCAAGAATAGTGGCGTAGGTATTTTGATCAACAATGACACGGAAGGTGTGCTGGGCTTACGATCAATTAGTGTAGCCCTACAGTATGCGTATGATCTAAGAATTTTGAAGGGATTATCTTTTCGCCCGGGGTTTCAGGTTGGTGTTTACAATCGTTCTATTAATTTTAGCAAACTTACATTTGGGGACCAACTCGATCCGGCAACTGGTACGCTCAGGGCGGGTGCATCTGCTGAAGCGTTAGGAAGTGGTCAATCAATATTTTTCCCGGACATATCAATGGGTGGCTTGCTCTACTCAAAAAATGGGTGGCTGGGTTTTGCAGCGCATCATTTAACAGAGCCGAGCCAATCATTGGTTGGCTCAACCGATAATTTGGCTATGAAACTGTCAGCGCATGCAGGCTGGAAATTTTATTTTAAACCCGGTGAAATGGGAGCAGGCTTTTATTCGAAGCCTCGGGAAAGAAGCATCACACCAACAGTTCAATATCGGCATCAAGGTAAATTTGATCAGATGGATTTGGGGCTCTACTACACATTCGAGCCGCTTATTATTGGAACGTGGTACAGGGGCGTTCCCTTCAAAAGTTTAAATGGAATTGTAAATAATGAATCCATTGTTTTGCTGGTTGGCTACACCTTAAAAAGTCTTAAAGATGTTTTAAACATCGGCTATAGTTATGATTATACCATTTCAAAATTAGGCCCTGGCAGTGGCGGAGCGCACGAGTTTAGTATCGTGTATTCTTGGAATTCACGTGATCCGCGCAAGCCACCAAAAGATAAGTTGGTAATTCCGTGTCCGGATTTTTAACATCCTAATCGTAAATTTATTCTCCGATCATAACGAAGGCACCCCAATAAAATGGATTTGGATATTTTTGCTTTAATTGAGTTTGCGCGATTCTAAAAGCTTCGTGTTTGTTTTCTGAAGTAAGCCAGGCTTTGTAAAATAAAATCATTAGATCTTTCGTAGCCTCATCATCCACACTCCATAGGCTCATGATAATTGATTTTGCACCGGCTATCTGGAATGACCGTTGAAGCCCATAAACTCCTTCACCATTTTTCACTGTTCCAAGACCCGTTTCGCACGCTGACAATACCACCAGATCGGTTTGATCTAGATTCAGATTCATTACTTCATAAGCTGTTAGAATTCCATCTTCATTACCATCGGTGCCTATACCATTGGTAATAAAGTCTCCCGCACCGGCTAGGATGAGTCCGGAACGCAACAGCGGGTTTTCGATGTATTTCTGGAAATTGGATTCATTTGAAAAATCTAAATCCTCAAGGAAAAAACCGTGCGTAGCGATATGAAGACTTTTGGGGCTTTCCACGCCTTTTATGAAACTCTCGGTAGCTTGATTTTCGGTTACTGATTGAATGGGCTGATCTGCTGGAAACAACTTGCCGATTTCATCCACTTCGGTTTTTGTTGCCGGCAGTAATGGAATGCCATCGTCTCCGCGCATGTATCTAAGCAGACCGCTTCTTAATCCTCGTTGGTTGCCAGTAGCGGGTTTTGAGTCTTTTTCTTTTTTAGTTGGAGTTGCGTAGATCGGAAAACCAAGAAGGTATGCTTTTCCTTTTTTATTGGATGCTTGCTGGAGTTGTAAAATATCTTTTGTGTTTGTCACAGGCTGAATAAAGATTTCTTCTAACACAGTCTTGCCCGTTTTTGGATTCTGTAAGGTGTTTAAATTGATTTGGTTGTAAACGCCATCGGGTGAAAAATATACTTTTTGCACGCCTTTGAGCGCTGGTTTTAGAAAAGACCAATACTGATGGTAAGAAATACTATCGTTCATCTCGTGTCGAATCGTATTTCGATAGTAGCTGAGGAATCGATCTTCGATTCGCCCGGCATTCGGCAGCATCACCAATGTCGGATTGCTTTTGGTGTCCTTCGTTACCACTAAGAAAGCATAAACGATTTTTCCAACAAACCCACCGCCTTCGTCAGGAGAAAACGATCTGAATCGAATGCACTCTGTTGCAGCTTCGCCCGGTTTTAACTTGCGTTGAATATCCTTCCAACTCACCGGGTTGGTTTTAAACGTTTTGTTAAACAATTCCGATTTCACCGAAAGGTACTTTTCCAAAATGTTTGCGGCAGTGTTGATTGAATCTATTTTGACTTGTGCCTGAATGGGGTTTTCTGAGGTTTGGTTGTGCAGCTTTGCAAGCTGTTCTTTCAGGTTAATCCATTGTCTGTATTGATTGATTAGCTCTTCGTTTTTACTGTTGAGTATGGACTGTCGCACTTTTAGCGTTGCGTACATGGTGAGCGCTTTAGTGCGCAATTGGTAGTCATAGACATCTCCGAGCAGGGTTGGTTTTTTTACATGTTGCTCGATGGCATACGAATAGAACTCTTCGAAAGTTAGTTTCAGTTTACCAAAATAGAATTTGCTCTTTTCCTCCTCACTGAGCGCAGGAAAATAGTTATCGATTTGAGCAAAATAGTTGTCAAATGTTTTTTTGAAATAGCCTTCTGCGGCCACATAGTCTTTCTTACTCCAGCTAAGGGCCGCCAATTTCCGCGTTACTTCTCCATAGGCCGGGTGATTCTTGCCAAACAATTTTTCGCGCAGCGCCAAGGCTTTGGAAAGTTCTGCTTTGGCTTTTGGATCTGATGCCTGATAGTAAGCCTGCCCTAGGTTAAAGGAGGCAGTGGCATACAATGCTCCTTCCCCGGTTTTTTCTTTAAAAATGGAAAGCGCGTTTTGATACAACGGCACCGCCTTGGCTATGTGGCCCTCGTGCCGATAGGCATTGCCCAAATTGTTCTGCTTAATGCCGTAAGACAAACGATTTTCGCTGTCGTTCTTTAAAATATCTAATGCGTTCAACAAAAGTTGTTCAGCTTGCGGAAAACGCCCCATGTCAACATAGAGGTTACCCATATTTGAAAGGGTCGCTGCAAAGTAGGGATGCTTTTCACCGTACTTTTCTCGATCATACTCGCGCACTTCGCGCAAATTCACTTCTGCTTCTTCATAGCGAGCCAATGCCTCTTGCACAATAGCCAGACTATTTAATGCACTCATATACGATTCCGATGCCTTTTCATCCTTCATGCCTTTTAGGATGGCGCAAGAATTTGTAAGTAACTCTTCTGCTTCCGGGTATCTGCCTTGGTTCATATACAATGACGCCAGGTTGATACTTGAATTCACTGCATTGAGTGAAATCTCGTCTGTTTGTTTTAATTGAGGGATGGCTTCTAAGAATGAACTTTCTGATTTAGAATAATACCCAAGTTGCGAGTAGATGTCGGCCATCTTGCTTAGCAAAAGGGGATAGGCCGGGTTATTTTTCTCAACCTCTTTAAGCGTTTTTTCGCCAAGTTCTTTGGCCTTAAGCAAGTCGCCACTACGCTCTAGTACGTCTAATACAAATTGCACAGATGCCAAATAAGCTTCGCTGTCGATACCTTTCAACGAAGCGTCTAGCTCTAATAATTCTTCTCCAGTTTTTTTTGCTTTTCCATAATCTCCTTCATCGCGGTAGATGGCAGTAAGGTTGTAAAGGCCATTACTAAAGGCTTCCGTTTGGGTTAAATTTAGTTTTCGCCTGATGACCAATTCTTTTTCAAAGTAGTCGATGGCCTTTGCCGTATTGCCCGTTTGCAAGTGACTGTCGCCCAATAAAAAATAGACTTCAGCCACGAGCGTGTCAGTTCGATTCCGGGTGCTGATCAGCAAATCACGTTCTAGTTTTAGACAAGACCTGAAATCTTCTTTTACGTAGAAGCCGTCCAACTGCACATAAGCTGCCTCTAGCAACATCGCTTGCTGGCTAACCGCCTGCGTGAAACACAGCAATGAGATAACAATGAAAACGTACTTCCGAGAGATTAACTCTTTCATGAATACGAGGTGGTCAAGATTATGGAGTCAATTTAAAGATGTGTTTTCCTGGAATAGAGCTAGTCCGTCCTCCGGTAGTTGTTTTATCCCACTGTAAAGACAACGTTAAGTTACTGGCAGTTATCTCGTCTATAGTCACCTCTACGTTATCATTCCGCTTAATTTTTCTGGCGCTTGTTGGCCCATCAGAATAGTCCCAGGTGCCAGAGGCAGGCCAGATAGGATCGCCATTGGTGGTGGTATACCCGGTTGCGCTAAAAGTGATTGTGAGCCCCTTGAAAAATTTATCATCGCTCAACGCATCAATGGTGAGGCTTTGCAACTTCCATGTGGCTGCGGTTAGCAGTTTAGTTGTTTTTTCAGCTTCTGTAGGCTCGGGGTCTTTTTTGTTATCGCCACAGTTGGAAAAAGTGATCAAACTGACAATGATCAATAGTGAAAACAGGTGGTTAATAGTCTTCATAGCGTTTATTTTTTTGCAATTTAAAGAAGCTTAGGCGATCATAAAATACCCAATTTAGGGTATTGACAATAGGTTATTGATATAGTATGTTTGGCACAATCAATGTCAATCATTAAATCAGTTAAACTATGAAAGTTGGAAAAGTTCTACTTGTTCTTTTATTCGCAGCAATCACTTCTTATGCGCAAAATAAGTCATTAGGTGTTGGGACGCCCACGCCCAATGCAAACGCAGCCTTGCATGTGGAGTCGCCCACTAACAATCAAGGCTTTATCATGCCGCGGCTTACTACTGTGCAGCGCACCGGCCTATCGACATTGCTGACTGCAACGGATAATGGACTTATGCTCTACGATACTAATTTGAAAACCATTTTTATTTGGGATGGCACCGCCTGGAAAAATACAGCAGAAGTAGCGGGCGGAAGCCGTCTTTCTTATCCCTACAAAGATAGCGTAACTACTGCACTCACCGGTAACGATGTGTTTGCTTTGAAGTATAATAATGCAGCTAACAAGCGAGTGCTTCGCGTAGAAAGTTTGAGTGCAACAAATGGTAGCAGCGCTGTAAGTGTACAACAAAATGGCACGGGAATAGGTATTTTTTCGCGGGTTGACAATCCTGCAGCGGGTACCTCGGCAGTTTATGGAACCACCAACTCCAACTTAGGTGGTGCGGTTGCCCCGGTTGGTGTATACGGAGAATCAACGGGCACAGGCTCTTTGGCGGCTTCTTTTAGAGTTAACAATGCTGCCAATAATTTTCCAGCCGTTTATGCGGAAACCAATGGTATAGGTTCTGCTGCCCGACTCGTTTCACTAAACGCAGCTTCCACAGCTCCGGCATTGGTTGTTGTGAATGCAGGTACAGGAAGTGCAATTCAAACAACCGGCAAAATTCAGGCTGGAGAGTTTATCGGAAATGGAAGTGGATTGACTAATGTGAAATCAATTGGACTTTCATATCCATTCAAAGATAGCGTTTCCACTGCGCTTGCCGGTAATGACGTTTTTGCATTGAAGTATAACAATGCTGCAAATAAACGGGTGTTGCGTGTAGAAAGCTTGAGTCCGACAAACGGAAGTAGTGCAGTAAGTGTGTTGCAAAACGGCACAGGAATTGGTATTTCTTCGCGGATAGATAATGCCGCAGCGGGCACATCAGCAATTTATGGAACGACAAATTCAAACCTCGGAGGCGCATTAGCACCGGTTGGGGTCTATGGTGAATCGACAGGAACGGGTTCGACTGCGGGCTCTTTCCGAATTACTAATGCAGCAAATACCTTCTCTGCTCTTTACTCAGAAACCAATGGCACGGGCCCAACATTCACAGCAAGGCAAATAGGTGCTGGAAATGCCTCTGCAGGAAGTTTTAGGATAACTGGTGCAGCCAATACTGGTGCAGCCATATACTCACAAACCGATGGTACTGGCGCGGCAATCCAAGGCCAAACGTCCACCGGGTTTACTGCAGTTTATGGAAGAAGAGAAGGAGCGACAAATGGAAATGCAGGTTTTTTTGAAATAGCCGATGCAGGCAATGCTTCCCCGGCTTTACAGTCAAGAACAGTAGGCACTGGATCAGCGGCATTTTTCGAGAATCTAAATGCGGCAGGAACTGGCCCTAATGTACAGTCTAGTACCAATTCTCCGGGGGGTGCTTTTCGCGGAACATCAACCGGATTAGGTTATGGTGGTTGGTTTGAGATTACTAATTCGGGCAACGGGCAAAATGCATTGTTGGCCGAAACATCAGGAACAGGTTCCTCAATTTTTGCCAATCATACTGGCGCAGTCGGCAATATTGCTATTTTTCAATCAGCTTCAATAAATGTCGCTCGCATCGACAAAAAAGGCCAGGGATTTTTCAACGGTGGTACACAAAACAGCGGTGCTGATGTGGCCGAAATGTTTGACGTAGAGGGCTCAAAGAGCCAATATGAGCCAGGCGATGTATTGGTTATATCCGAAGCAAATGATCGCACCGTTGAGAAAAGTTCTGCACCTGCTTCCACCAAAGTGGTAGGGGTTTATGCCACGAAGCCGGGTGTTGTTTTAACCGAGAAAAGTATCGAGGAGAGTTTAGATCAATTAGTGCCTATGGGTGTAATTGGAGTAATTCCAACGAAAGTGTGTTTGGAAAACGGGCCAATTAAAAGAGGTGATCTTTTAGTAACATCTTCTAAGCAAGGCCATGCGATGAAAGCCATACCCGTAAATGTGGGCGGAGTCTTGATCTACCCAACTGGCGCAATACTGGGCAAAGCCCTTGAGAATTTTGACGGTCAGGAAAGTGGGCTTATTAAAGTTTTGGTAAACGTAAAGTAATCCTAACCGGCCATGAGAAAATACTGGTTAGTTTTATTCGTGTTCTGCGCCTACGCTAGTCAGGCGCAGTTCATCAAGAATACGGGCATCGAAATATCCAATTCCAATAATCTTGTCACGAATGGAGATTGGGTAAATGATGTGGGTACGTTGTTTAAAAACAACGGAGTCATCAACACGACCGAGAGTTGGACCAACAACGGCACGCTGTCGGCAAATAGCACCGGGGGATATATACTTGCCTACTCAACTGTTAAAACGTTCACTCCGGGTGGTTCCTCCTTTGGATTTATAGTAAAACAAGGAACAGCAAATCTCACTTTACCTAATTCAGTAGAGCTAAAAGATAGTCTCTTGTTGCAAGGTGGGTTGTTGTCAACGGTCAATGCAACCGACCTGATTACGATGGGCCCCAATTCGAAAGTGATCAATTCAACAGGATCTTACGTGGTTGGGAGGCTGGCCCGAAAAGGCGGAGGTAATTTGTTTTTTCCTGTGGGTAAAGATGGTCGTTACTTGCCGATTACTTTTTTAAATGTAACGGGCACAAACCCAAATATGTCGGTAGCAATCGAAGATGCGCCAACAGGCTACACAGGTGGAGCAGGTGTCAATGCATTGATCAATTTTCCTTATGTCTGGAGAACCACGAAAGCCAATGCAGCAGACTCTGCTTCTTTTGTAGAAGTAGAATATCCAAATACGCTACCTACTGCTGCGGATGTAGTGGTGGTGCGAAAGGTAACTGGCCAGAACCGATACGAAGGCATGGGCGCAAGAGCGATTACAACAACGGCCAACACCGTAAAAGTTCGAAGCTATTCGCGTGGGCTTAGGGGTATTTTTTCTATTGCGAGGGGATTCAAGGGGAATCTGAAAACAGATTCGCTGGCATTGGTGGCGCTCTATCAGGCCACTGGTGGAACGGGTTGGACCAACCGAACAAATTGGACAACAGGCAGAGTCAACACCTGGCAGGGGGTTACAGAAACGGGTGGCCAAATCACAGCGCTCAATCTGCCCAACAATAAATTGACGGGCAATGTGCCTGACGCCTTTGCCGACTTGGCCGCGCTACAAACGGTAAACTTCGCAGGTAATGCCATTACTAAATTGCCTGTGTTGACAGGGTCAACGGGGCTTACTTCATTGAATGTTTCCGGTAATCGCCTGGACTTTGGTTCGCTATTACCCAATGTTACGATATCTGGAATCAACTACTCCAATCAAGGAGATATTGGTTCGCCCACCACTCAATTGTTGGACGTAGGTCAAAACTTCACTGCCAATGTTTCTACCACAGGTACCGGAAATACCTATCAATGGAAGCGAAATGGAGTGAATATTTCAGGTGCCGTTGACAATACTTACCAGATCACCTCTATTAACCGCGCCAACCAAGGCGTTTATATTGCCGAAGTGAAAAACGCAGGTGTTCCGGGTTTGACATTGAAAACGGCTAACCAGAATGTTTTTGCCACCGCCACCCTTTCCGGCAAGATGACGTTGGATGGTACAGTTCCTGTTTCGAAAGGAAATATTTTCTTATTGAAGGTAACGGCAAAGGGCGGTTATGATACCACGGCCACAAAAGCCGTGAACACCGATGGCACATTTGTTTTTGCCAAAACGATATTGGATGATTACATCCTTCAAGGCAAGCCAGATCCTACATTATCCCCAGATCGATTATTGATCTATTACAAAGACAAATTGTTTTGGGAGGAGGCAGACACATTAAAAGTTCAGAATAGTATTGCCGGATTGAATCTAACGCTGCAAAAGAAACCCGAACCACCAACCGGAAAGGGAGTAGTGACAGGTATTTTGGAGGAAGACAGGCCAGGCGGTAGAGTGGATGAGACGTTAGCGCGCGGCAGGGTGTCAGGTGCTACAGTAAGTGTTCGTAGGGTACAGAGTGCTGGTCGCACACAAAACGAGACATTGACTTTGGTAGCCACTGCCGTCACCGATGCACAAGGTAATTTTACATTGCCAAATCTGCCTCCCGCCAAATACCGATTGAACATCCAGTACCCTGGCTATCCGATGGATCCTAATTCATTCATCAATTTTGACATAGGTACACAGCCATCTTCAACAACTGTCAATGTGAATGCTGTGGTATCGGCACAATCCAACAAGATCGTAGTCAACCTGGTGCGCATCACCGAGATTTATGACGAGCTAAAGTTGTCGCCCTATCCCAATCCGGCCAGCGAGAAGTTCATGGTAGAGTTTGACCGGGCAGTAATGAAGGCGGAAGGAGTACTCTTCACTGATCTTTCAGGAAGGTCGATGAACATTGAGACAATCACCACTGAAAAAGGATTTGAAGTGAAAGTGGGTACGATACCACCGGGGCTTTACTTACTGAGCCTCGTTGATGAGAACAACTTAAAACTCGTCACTTCTAAGGTGGCTATCAAATAGAAGTCATTGGATTTGAAGTTAAAAGCGTCAGGCCGCACAAATGCGTCTGACGCTTTGATTTCTGCTTACCTGTTATAAAATGGCGAAAGGTATATCTTCTTGATTACTCTTCCCCACTCCCCCCAATCTTACAAACATCGTCCATACCTAAGTGCATCAGCGCGTCTCCAGCATTCACCACTGGGTTATTGTTGAGCCCAACCACATAGCCTGTGGATGGTGATTTGATTTGCTCTTTGAATTCTCCGAATGGGTCTGTCAGGTTGCCAATGATCTGCGATTTATGCACCAAGTCGCCACAGCGAATAGTGGGCTGAAACAAACCAGCCGTGCGTGCGCGCGCCCACGAAGAACTCCAAATGATTCTGTTTTGTTCTTTTGGCGCAGGCGCCCAATCAATCATCTTTAGTTGTTTCATCAACCGAAGTGTACCATCGACACCCTCTTCAATAGCATGTTGATCCATGCGAAGCGATTCACCACCCTCATACACAATGATGTGCTTACCCTTTTTTGAAGCAGTTTGTCGTAGCGAATGAGGACGGAAAGGTGAATCAATGGTGAATGGCGCGTGAAACGCATTTGCCAACTCAACATTTTGTTCTTCTTGCATCATGCACCGAACTTGAGGATAGTTGGTGCGCATGGCGCCTCCGGTGTGGAAATCAATTCCAACGTCAATATTAGGAATGATATCATGCGTAAGGTGATAGGCTACCCGGGAAGCGAGCGAGCCAGTTTTGCTTCCGGGGAAAGATCGGTTCACATCTTTTCCATCTGGCACCTCGCGCGAGTAGTTGAGGAAACCATACACGTTGATGATCGGCATGCAAACCGTGGTGCCACGCAACACTCGGTTATGGCCAGCATCAATAATCCTTCGCACAATTTCCATCCCATTGATCTCATCTCCATGCATGCCTGCTGTGAGCGCCAGAACAGGACCAGGCTCCACCGCACGAAATACGTAAATAGGAGTATCGATTTGCGTACGCGAGGGGAGGCGCGCAATGTTGATCACGATTTCCTTGAACTCGCCTGGGCGGATTTCGTTGTCTGCGATTGTGATTGAATTCATAGGCTTACGTAGTAGACTAGCTTTAAAAATGGAAACCAAGATTCACATAGCCGGTGAATACCTTTGTTTGGTCGCTATACATTAGCGCAATTTCAAGTGGCCCCGCTCCAGTATTATAGCCAATAGAAAGAGAGTAGCCGCTGAGTAGACCGATAGTGGGTTTAATGGCAGAAGAATCAGTACTTTCGATAAAATCGTACGCCCCGATATTTGCTCGTCCGATTACAAATAGGTCTTCTTGCAGTTTGTAACGAAGGCCAGATTGGTACATAGCGATAGAATAAGTGTTTAGTTGATTTTCTGATAGTCCAGCAAAGGTTATTTGGTTTCGGATAAAATCCACCAAACCACCTACTGAATAGAAATTGACTAGTGCATTTTCTGGCTTAATGGTAATGCCGGTTTGCAACTGGTTAGTCAATGTGAACTTTCCCAACGGAGCGAAGTTCCGTATTTTCAAAATACAACGGCCGTAATTGTCAATATTAGAGTTGATGGAAGTAGGGGGTTGATTGTTTTCAAAGATATCAGCCGTCAGATATTGGCCATGGACATAACTCGCAAAGAGTTCAATTTCCCAACCTGAATTTGGGTAGACTTTTTGGTCGAGTGAATTGTGCTGTAAAAAAATGGATGATTCAAAGTAACGGTTGGTGCCGTCATAGGAAATGCCCGGTGAAATTGTAGGTTTTAGGGCTAAGAAATTGAGGGAGGTGCCCAATCCGATCATCGTATTTGTGCTAAGCAACTTGTGTAGGCTTAGATTAAAATGAGAATAAAAGCTTCTATATAACTGGCTCAATTCAAGATTAGAATTGTACAAGGGTAACTTAAAACGCTCGTGGTAAAGTGTAAACACGATATTGGTATTTTCCTTTCGTCCGATGTTTTGTTTATGTTCAGCCTGGGCGCGCAAATTCTCACCAATGTTAAGTTTCAAAAATGACCGCGACCGATCGAAAATAAAATTATGGGTGGTCAGGTTTACAATAGCCGCAACATTGCTATACGAATTGAAATGCAAGCCAGCTTTAAAGGCACTGCGGGCGTTTTCGCTAACAGTAAGTTGCATTGAGGCATGGCCTGCTGTAGTTGGCTGCAGCGAATAGTTTATTCGGTCGTAGGACCTCGAGCCAAAAGCTCTTCGAATGGCCAACGAAAAATCCTTACCTCGATAGGTATTGTCTTTTTTTACGCCCATCTTTCCCTTGAGGAAAGTGTAGGTAGTTCTGCGAAGTCCTTTGATTTCGATACTGTCGATTGTAACGGTTTCCTTATTTGGCAATCTATTTCCATTAAATCGGTAGGTGGGGTCGTTGGCTTTCAGCGAATCTGCCAGTTTTTTGAAAATCGGAAAATACTTTGCCCCTTCTTGGTTTCCTATTTTTAATAGACTGTCGGACTCAGAGAAACTAGCAGCCGAAAAATTCTCCAGGGATGGCTCAATGAGAATATTGCATAGTTTCCGTTCTCTCTCAAACGTTTCGGCATCTTTGTAAAAACCAAGTTGGTATAAGATATCAATGGCGGTGTGTAGTTCATTTGCTTTTTTTAAACCCCGTGAAAGGTTTACGCCAATGACATAGTTGGCACCCATTTCTCTAACATCGCTGACCGGAAAATTCCGCACAACACCACCATCCACTAATTTTGTGTCTTTGTAATCAATGGCCGTAAAAACAGCTGGTATGGCCATACTTGCACGAATGGCGTTGATGATTTCACCCTTATCTAGGACCACAGCATTGCCTGTTTCAACGTCTGTTGCAATGCATCGAAAAGGAATGCTGAATTTTGAGAAGTCCTTAATCTGATAAACGGGGAAAAACAGTTCTCCAAACTTCAGCCATAGCTCCTGACCTTCAATGATTCCCGTTCCAATTTTTATTCCTTTTTTATCGAGCGGAAATTCTACTGAATAATGGTCGAACTCAGATTTCTCATCTATGTTTACATCGCGAAGTTTAGGCTTATTAGCAAACAGCGACAGCCAATCGGTAGTCTTGGAAATTTCCTCAATCTGTTTACCGGAATACCCAATGGCGTATAGCGCGCCAATAATACTGCCCATACTGGTGCCGGTGATGTAGTCAACCTTTAACCCGGCACTATCAATAGCCTTTAAAATGCCAATGTGTGCAATGCCTTTAGCACCACCACCACTTAGTGTTAGCCCGACTTTTAATTTTTCATGCTGCGCGAGGCATACGAAAGAAGAGAAGAAAAAAATAAAAATAACAAAAGCTCTTAAGGAGCATGGCGCACAGGTAGAAAAAGAAAGGTTTTCACGCATTGATTTTGTCTTTTTGAATTTTCTTTTTCCCTGCGTGTTTTTCTAAATACTGAATAATCTTACTTCCAATGTCGACTTTGGTTGCGCCTTCAATCCCTTCCAAACCTGGCGATGAATTGACTTCGATGATCAGCGGCCCTCGGCTAGAGGGAAGCATGTCTACACCTGCAACACCGAGCCCCATTTTTTTTGCGGCTGTGATCGCGGCATGTTTCTCGGAACGGTTCAGCTTCACTACCGTTGCGTGGCCACCGCGGTGAAGGTTTGACCGAAATTCTCCATCTCTTGCTTGCCTTCGCATAGCGCCAACGACTTCACCATTCAAAATAAAGGCCCGTATGTCTGCGCCTTTCGCTTCTTTGATAAACTCTTGCACAATGATGCGTGCCTTTACTCCATGGAAGGCCTCAATTACTGATTGAGCTGCTTTTTTATTTTCGGCCAACACCACACCAAGTCCTTGCGTTCCTTCCAGCAGTTTGATCACAACAGGAGCGCCACCAACCGCCTCGATCACGCCCTCGGTATCTTTGGAATAATCCATAAAAATAGTCTTCGGAAGACCCAACCCCGCGCGCGAAAGTATTTGCATGCTGCGGAGCTTATCGCGTGAGCGAATCAATGCCTGCGACTCAACAGCCGTAAAAACCTTCATCATTTCAAATTGACGGACAACGGCAGCGCCATAAAATGTAACAGATGCACCAATGCGCGGAATGATCGCATCGAAGTAGTCTAATTTGCGGCCGTTGTACCAAACCATGGGGTTCTTCTTCTCAATAAGTAACACGCATTTCATGTGGTCGATGATCTCCACTTTGTGGCCGCGCTTTTCGCCCGCCTCTTTGATACGCTTGGTCGAATACAGTTTTGCGTCTCTTGATAAAATGGCGATGTTCATGCCCTTGGTATTTTAGTGTGATAATATAAGTCCTTTTTTGTGACGTCAATCAAGAAGCGATTTCTCAAGATCTTTCTTCCCAGTAAAACCGGGAACCGCAATTTTTCTCGGTCGCTGAGCGAAAATTCTGCCCGTATTTTTCGATTAAACAGTTTGATAGTAGTTCTAATGATATAGCGTAGTTCTGCTTCTCCAGATGAATTCCTGACTTCTCGTTGGGTAAATTTGCTCATCTTGAATTTCATTCCCGTAAACTCTGGATGCTCTTCGTCCAATAAAACAAACTCTAGTTGACCATTGACAACTTTTGCGCTTGAACAGTGTAAGCTGCTGGTATATGCGCCCGTGTCAATTTTTGCATGAATATTCTCAAGGCCAAGTCCGGGGAGGTCTACACGATCAGAACGTCCAAGTATTTGCATAATGAAATAAAACAATCCAAACTAGTTGATTTTCCCGCAATAAAAAAGCCCCAAACTCTGGGGCTTTTGATTCATCGTGAAATGTAATTTATCCTTTTGATATCTTGAATGAAACGGAGGTATTTTCCCATTCCATGACCACATTGCCATCTTTTACACTGATTGTGAATGTTTCAACAAAAGAAGCGGTTTTAGATGGCTTAACTTTTACACGAAGTACATCTGCTTTGTCCGTATAGTCATAGTGGCCCCATTTGATATCTTTATTAATGATGATTACCCATTCATTTTCACCAGGTATGGTATATAATCCGTATTTACCTTTTGGTAATGCCTGTCCTTCAACTTTTGCGTTTGCGCTAAAATCAATAGACGTTGTGGCGTTTGCTCCGGTTCGCCAGACTTCTCCATAAGGATTTATACCACCTAACATTTTTCTACCACGTGCAGAAGGTTGATGATAATCGATTGTTACGGTAACACCATCAATGGCTCCAGTTGCTTTAGCAGGTGGGCTTGGCATTTTTTTATCCTGAGCAATTGCGCTAAAGGAAAAGATCGTGATCAATAGTAAAAGAAGGTTGAATTGTTTTTTCATTTTGTTATTTTTTTGGTTTGAATTAGTAATAGCTAAAAATGCCCCTCAAGTTATTAATTTGAAAGGGCATTCTTAAAATTTGTAATAAATATAACCTGTAAACTGATCTTAAAACGTGCAATTGTTTTAAATGGTTTAAAACCACAGTGTTTTTTAAACCTCCCCTTGTTAATTTTTTGTTATTTCTTTCAGCCCCGTCCAATGGAATTAACATTTATTGTAATTGGGCTAAAATAAATTGAACTTTTTGCAGGTTCTAGCTTGTTACACGGAAATCAAACTAAACTCCTATTAAATATGAATTACGTCATTACTGGCTCTATTGGGCACATTAGCAAACCGGTCATCAAGAAATTGAAAGAGGGCGAGCACACCGTCACGGTCATTACAAGCAATCAAGATCGAGTAGAAGAAATTCTACAATTGGGTGCGAAACCACTAGTTGGTTCGGTGGAAGATTCTGTATTTGTATCAAGCGCGTTTCGAATTGCGGATGCAGTCTATTTGATGATTCCTCCAAAATGGGCGTTGTCTGGTGGTTGGCTGGACTACCAGAAGATCGTAGCTGACAATTACGTTAATGCTATTAAGTCAAATGGAATTAAGCATGTTGTATTGTTAAGTAGTATTGGGGCACATTTGCGCAAAGGTGCCGGTCCGGTTGACGGCTTGGGGTATGCGGAGGAAAAACTACACGAGTTGAAAGACGTCAACGTAAAGATTTTGCGTCCTTCGTATTTCTTCTATAATCTGTTTAGTATGGCGGGTATGATTAAGCAGATGAATATCATGGGATCCAATTTTGGAGGTGGCCAAGAAAAGCTAGTTCTGGTTCATACCGATGACATCTCGGATGTGGTGAGCGAAGAATTGCTTGGGTTGAAATTCTCTGGTTACTCTATTCGTTACATTGCCAGCGATGAGCGGCACCCGAAAGAAATAGCTGAACTACTAAGTGCTGCCGTGGGCAAGCCCGGTACTCCATGGGTTGAGTTTACGGATGAACAAGCATTGGGCGGAATGTTGCAAAACAATTTGCCACAGACAATCGCTGAGGGGTATGTCGAACTGGGCAGTTCATTGCGTTCTGGAAAAATGCAAGAAGACTATTGGAAGAACAAACCCTCCACCCTTGGTAAAGTCAAGTTGGAAGATTTTGCGAAGGAGTTCATAGCGGTATATAATTCACTAGGTAAAGGCGTTTAAGCATCCAATTAAAATCACCTATTTTAGCCTGATTGGAGCATTTGCAACCATCCTCTTTATGAGTAAGTCGAACATTGACCCCGCGTGACTGCGTCCATTATACCTATAATGATATTCGTTT